>Ga0134099_1000030_pt1 | contig 195768 bp, 169 predicted proteins | sample 10_taG_2_FD_105482 | JGI IMG/M metagenome (GOLD analysis project Ga0134099, IMG submission 105482) | Switchgrass degrading microbial communities from high solid loading bioreactors in New Hampshire, USA - 10_41_5_180_A2 metaG | ecosystem: Engineered > Bioreactor > Semi-continuous > Anaerobic >...
CGGCGCGTTGTCAATCGAATCAAAACTCCGGAACTTGATCTTCGGGTTGTTCTTCGACAGTACCCGGGTGATCGCCGCCGTCAGCGTCGTCTTGCCGTGGTCAATGTGGCCGATCGTGCCAATGTTCAGATGCGGCTTGCTGCGGTCGAATTTCTCCTTGGCCATGTGAAAAACCCTCTAAAGCCTCTTTTCTGTAACGGGTTAATACAGAATGCAGGACTCGCTTCTCTGAAACCGCGAGCGCCGGCTCCAGAAATAAAAAAACTGGAGCTGATGACCGGGATCGAACCGGTGACCTCGTCCTTACCAAGGACGCGCTCTACCGACTGAGCTACATCAGCTCGATCTTTTTCGCGGGCGCCCCCGCTAAACTCCATGGTGGACGGGGGAGGATTCGAACCTCCGTAGCCCGCAAGGGGCGGCAGATTTACAGTCTGCTGCCATTAACCACTCGGCCACCCGTCCGCACCCAACCCTGGCTTGGCAGAACTCTACTGTCTTGCCGCGCCCGGCTGAAGAATTTAAGTATAGCGCAATCATGCCCGCAAAAAACAACTGTGCTTCCTGTAACAAACAATAGCCTGTATACTCCCATCAGGGGGCGCGGAGCCAAAACTCGGATGCTCTCGGACTCCGCAGTCCCGCTACTCAGAGGAGCTGGCAATGTCATCACCAGGAGCAAACACCCAACTGCAAACCCGCTTTCGTGGGGAAGTCATCGACGCCTCCCACCCGGCTTACGACTCCGCACGAAAAGTCTATAACGGGATGATCGACCGGCGGCCACGCCTCATCGTCCGGTGCGTGGATGCGGCCGACGTCATCGCCGCGGTGAATTACGCCCGCGAAAGCGGCCTCAAACCCGCCATCCGCGGCGGCGGCCATAACGGCGCCGGACTCGGCGTCTGCGAGGACGGGCTTGTCATTGATCTGTCGCGGATGAGAGGCGTTCACGTCGACCCGGCCGCGCGCACGATCCGCGTCGAGGGAGGCGCGACGTGGGGCGACGTGGACCATGCCGGCCACGCCTTCGGATTGGCCGTCCCCAGCGGAACCATCTCCACCACCGGCGTCGGCGGGCTCACACTGGGCGGCGGCGTCGGCCACCTCTCCCGCAAGTATGGCCTTACGGTTGACAATCTGCTTGCCGTGGACATCGTTCTGGCCGACGGCAGCCTCGTGACCGCCAGCGCCGACAAGAACCAGGACCTCTACTGGGCCGTGCGCGGCGGAGGCGGCAACTTCGGCGTCGTCACCTCGTTCCTGTTCCGCGCACACCCGGTGCATACTGTGCTCGCGGGCCCGACTCTCTGGCCGATCGAGCAGACGGCCGAGGTCCTGCGCCACTACAGCGAATTTCTCCCCGCCGCGCCCGAGGACATCAACGGCTTCTTTGCCGTGCTCACCGTTCCGCCGGTCCCGCAGTTCCCCTCCCACCTCCATCTGAAAAAGACGTGCGGCGTCGTATGGTGCTGTCTCGGACCGGCCGAAAAAGCCGAGAAGGAGACTGCGCCCATGCGCAGTTTCGGAAAACCGGTGTTCGAACACTTCGGCTCCATGCCATTCCCCGCTGTTCAAAGCATGTTCGACCCGCTGTACCCCCCAGGCCTGCAATGGTACTGGAAGGGGGACTTCGTGAAGGAGATTCCCGACGAAGCCCTTGCCCTGCACGCCAGGCATGCAGCCGCACTGCCCACCCCGCTCTCCTCCATGCACCTGTACCCGATCGACGGCGCCGCGCACAGGCCTCGCAGCAGCGACATGGCTTTCCATTTCCGCGATGCGAACTGGGCCTCGGTCATCGTAGGAGTCGATCCCGACCCCAGGAATAATGACCGGATTATCGAGTGGGCCAGGAAGTATTGGGACGACCTGCACCCCTACTCCGCCGGCGGCTCCTACGTGAACTTCATGATGGAGGAGGGGCAGGAACGCATTAAGGCAACATACCGCGACAACTACGGCCGGCTGGCCGCCATCAAGCAGAAGTACGATCCCGGCAACTTCTTCTGCGTCAACCAGAACATCCGGCCCGCAGCATAGGGTCTTTCGGATCAGCGGGCGGCGCGCGCCCCGGCCGCCCGCACGCAATCTCCGGCGGAAAGATCCCGCCGCCACACAAACCGCTCCTGGCGAAAAGATCCGCCGCAACACAAGCCACCGCCGCCGCGTTTAACAAAGTGGCAGAGTACAATGAGGTGGACAGGAGCGACCATGTGGGTGCGTGCGGCAGTCACCCTGCTCGCGGCCGGATCGATGCTCATGCCGGCTGCCCAGGAACAAGATCCTGCCCAGGAACAGAACCAGCAGGAACAGAACCAGGAAGGCTGGCGCCAGGTGGGCTCCTCCTCGGAAGACGTGTTTACCGTCGAGCCCGGTACGCGTATTCCGCTGAGTCTCATTAACAGCGTCAGCACGAAGCACTCCAGCGAGGGCGACCGTGTATACCTTCAGACCGTGTTCCCGATCCTGGTGAAAGGGCGCGTCGTCATTCCTCCCGGGAGCTACGTTGCCGGGACCATCACCGAAGTGAAGCGTCCGGGCAGGATCAAGGGGCGCGGAGAACTTTATCTCCGGTTTGACTCGCTCACGCTGCCCAACGGCGTGACGCGGGATTTTCGCGCGCGCATCGGTGCTCTGGATGGCAGGAGCACCGAGGAACTGGATAAGAGCGAAGGCAAGGTCAAGAGCGAGGGCAACAAGGCCGGAGACGCGCGGACCGTGGGCGAAGCGGCCGCAGCAGGCGCCACCGTAGGCGTGATCGCCGGAGGCGCGGCAGGAAATTACGGAATGGGAGCGGGGATCGGCGCGGCGGCGGGCGCCGCTGCCGGAGTGATGGGCGTGCTGCTGTCGCGCGGCCCGGACGCGACGCTCACCCGCGGCTCAACCATCGAGATGGTTCTCGACCGGCCCGTGAGCTACCATCTGTCGGAACTGGATTTCAGCAAGTCGATGACCCGCGTTCCCGTGACCGAGTCGCAGCCCCCGCCTTCCTCAGGGGGGCGCCGCAGATTGCCGCTTCCGGGGCGCTGGCCGCTGTAGCGCGCGCCCTTACAGCTTCAGGTTCCGCAGCCGCAGCGCGTTTCCGATCACCGAAACCGAGCTGAACGTCATCGCCGCGCTCGCCACGATCGGGCTGAGCAGGAGCCCGAACGATGGGTAGAGGACACCGGCGGCAATGGGCACCCCAAGGATGTTATAGACGAACGCGAAGAACAGGTTCTGCCGGATGTTGCGCATCGTTCCCCGGCTGAGCCGTATGGCGCGCACGATCCCTCGCAGGTCGCCCTTCACCAGCGTGACGCCCGCGCTTTCGATGGCCACGTCCGTGCCAGTGCCCATGGCGATTCCCACGTCCGCCTGGGCCAGGGCGGGCGCGTCGTTGATTCCGTCGCCGGCCATCGCGACCGTTCGGCCTTCGGCCTGAAGACGCTTCACAACGGAACCCTTTTCCTCCGGCAGAACCTCGGCGTACACCTCGTCGATACCCAGTTCCCGCGCCACCGCGCTCGCCGTCGTGCGGCTGTCACCGCTCAGCATCACGATCCGGATGCCCTCGCGATGCAGCGCGCGGATCGCCTCACGGGCGGAGTCCTTAATCGGGTCGGCGACTCCGAGCAGGCCCATCGGCCGTCCATCGACGGCTACGAATACCACGGTCTGCCCTTCCCGCCGCAGGGATTCCGCGGTTTCCGCGAGCGGACCGGGATCGATCTGCAACTGGCTGAGCAGCGCGAGATTGCCGAGCGCGACGCGCCTGCCGTTCACAGTGCCCGTGACGCCCTTCCCGGTATGCGACTGAAAATCCGCCACCGGCTCGGGAGCGATGTTCCGGGCTTCGGCCCCGGCGACAATTGCGGCAGCCAGCGGGTGTTCGCTCGCCCGTTCCAGGCCGGCGGCAATCGCCAGCAGCTCGCGCTCATCGCCGCCCTGGACCGGCTTCACCGTGACCAGACGCGGCCGGCCCTCGGTCAGCGTGCCGGTCTTGTCCACCACCAGCGTATTGACCTTCTGGAGAACTTCCAGCGCCTCGGCGTTCTTGATCAGCACGCCCGCCGTCGCTCCCCGTCCGGTACCCACCATCACGGCCATTGGCGTCGCCAGCCCGAGCGCGCAGGGGCAGGCGATGATCAGCACCGCAACGGCGTTCACCAGTGCATGGGCCATGCGCGGCTCCGGACCGATCGCCGCCCATACGATGAACGTCAGGATCGCCACCAGCACCACGATCGGCACGAACCAGGCGGAGACCGCGTCGGCCACGCGCTGGATCGGAGCGCGGCTGCGCTGCGCTTCGCTCACCATCCGCACGATGCGCGCCAGCAGCGTGTCCGCGCCCACCCTCTCCGCGCGCATGATGAGCCCTCCGGCGCCGTTCACCGTGCCTCCGGTTACACGGCTGCCGGGCTCCTTTTCCACCGGGATCGGTTCCCCGGTAAGCATCGATTCGTCCACCGGACTCCTGCCCTCCAGCACCACCCCGTCCACGGGGATTTTCTCGCCGGGCCGGACGCGCAGAATGTCTCCCGGACGAACGCGGTCGAGCGGCACGTCGTGTTCAGCGCCGTCTTCACCGATCAGGCGGGCGACGGGCGGAGTAAGGCCGAGCAGGGCGCGGATCGCATCGGAAGTGCGGCTGCGCGCCCGCAATTCCAGCACCTGGCCGAGCAGCACAAGGGTTGTAATCACGGCGGCGGCTTCAAAGTACACGCCGGGCATCCCGCCGTGCACGTGGAACGAAGGCGGAAAAATCCCGGGCAGGACGGTCGCAACCACGCTGTAGAGGTAGGCGGAGCCCGTGCCGATGCCGATCAGCGTGAACATGTTGGGGCTCCGGTTCACAAACGACCGCCACATGCGCTCGAAGAACGGCCGCCCGCCCCAGAGCACCACCGGAGTCGCCAGCACGAACTGGAGCCACACGGTGGCGCGCGCCGAAACGATTCCCGGCCAGAACATCTCCCCCATGGCAACAAGGAGGATGGGAACCGAGAGCGCCGCGCTGATCCGGAAGCGGCGGCTCATGTCGACGTACTCCGGGTTGACCTCCTGGACGGCCGCTACCGTGCGCGGCTCCAGCGCCATCCCGCAGATTGGGCAGGAACCCGGTTCGTCCCGCACGATCTCGGGGTGCATGGGACAGGTGTAGACGGTCTTGGTAGCCGGCGGAGCGGCCTCGAGCGGCTCGAGCGCCATGCCGCACTTCGGACAGGCGCCCGGTCCCACCTGCCGCACCTCAGGGCACATCGGGCAGGTATAGATGGCGCTCGGCCGCGCCGGCTGAGGAGCGGGCCTGGCGCCGCCCAGGTACTGCTCCGGGTTGGCCTTGAACCTCTCCAGGCAGCGAGGATTGCAGAAATAATAAGTACTATTCTTGTAGTCGTACTTCCACTTCGCTGTCGCCGGATCCACGTCCATCCGGCAAACCGGATCCTTTACGGTCTTTCGCGGCGGCGCGCCGATCTGTACAAACCCTTCGCCAGGTCCCATCACCCTAATGATGATTCAGTTTCCGGGCGGAGGGGTTCAGACCCGCCCGGACAGCGTTGCCCGCACTGTCTTCAGTACGTCTTTGAGGCGGAACGGCTTGAGCAGAGACGCCGACGCGCCCAGGAGTTCCGCCATTTTCAGGTAGTTTTCACCGGCGGCGCCGGATATGGCTATGATCCCAAGATCCGGGAAGGTCTTCCGGGCGATGCGTATGGTTTCGATGCCCTCCTGTTCGGGCATGAAAATGTCGGTGATCATCACGTGGGCGGGACGCCGGCTGAGCTCCTCGATCGCCACTTTGCCGTTGGGAGCTTCGCGGACCTCGTAACCGGCGCCTTCCAGCATCCTCCGCAGGATATGCCGAATCGTGTCGTCGTCATCTACGACAAGAATGGAACACCCGCGGATAGGATCGCCGCCCATTTATCGCCGGGAGACCTCCGATTCGATGGCTTCCAACTCCTTGCCGGCCTCGGCCCACCGGCCCTGCGCCGCCAGGTCGCGGTACCGCCGCAAGTGCTGGCGGATCGACTCCAGGCGCTTGTCGGCTTCCGACGGCTGAGCGGGTGGGGCAGCGGGAGCAGCCGCGGCAGCCTGCGTCTGGCTGGGCTCGGGCGCTTTGGCGGGCGGAACAGTCCCTCGCATGATCGCGGTTAGCTGGGCGAGGGCTTCGTCGTACGTATCCGTGTAGATGAGGTGGTTGCCCATGACGAGCGCGATCTTCTTCAACTGGGGCATCCTGGCCTCGGCCGACTGAATGTAGATCGGCTGGACGTAGACGAAGGTGTTTTCGACCGGCAGCACAAGCAACTGCCCGCGAATCACCTGAGAGCCCTGCTGGTTCCAGAGCGTCAGGTCCTTGGAGACGGTTTGATCCTGGTGAATCTTGGCCTCCACCTGCATGGGGCCGAAGATGAGCTCCTGTTTGGAGAGTTGAAGGATGACGAGCTCTCCCAGGTTGTCGCCGTCGCAGCGGGCGACCATCAACCCGATCAGATTGTCCTTATTTCGTGGGGTAAACGGGATGATGAGGAGGAACTCGGCGGTATTTTCGCCGGGGAGGCTGGCAACTACATACGTCGGAGTCATCGGCTCCGGCCGCCCGCCCTGCGTCCGCGCCGTCCGCGCCACGTCCCACACGTCCTCCCGGTTGTAGAAAGCCAGCGGATCGCGCATATGGAAGTTGCGATAGATCTCAGCCTGCACCCGGAACAGCATCTCCGGATAGCGGGCATGGGCGCGGATATCGGCTGGCATTTCGGAAGCCGGTTGGAACAGGTTCGGGAAAAGCCGCTGGTAGGCGCGGATGATGGGATCGGCGGGATCGAAGATGTAGAGATTCGTCGTCCCGTCGTAGGCGTCCACCGTGGCTTTTACCGCGTTGCGCATGTAGTTCGTCCGCGTGCCGTTCGCCAATTGGATGCTGCGGGCATAGGGATGGGCGTCAGAAGATGTGTATCCGTCGACGGTCCAGACGAGGCGGCCGGACTCCGTGACGACGAGGTAGGGATCGGGATCCCAGATCAGGAAGCCGGCCAGCGCCTGAAGGCGCTCGCGAATGTTCCGCCGGATGATCAACCGGCTCTGGGGAGTGAGATAGGTAGTCAGAAGGATGTTCGGGTCGCCCTGGGCAAGAGCCGCCGCCACGCGCATCGGCATGGAGGCAACGGAAAAACCGCCCCGGCCCTCATATCGCGAAAAAACGTTCTTTTCGCCGGACGGGTAGTTGAACTCGTCCTGAGCCGTGCCGACAAAAATCGGCCCGTGAGTCACCTCGCTGAAGTAAAGTTCCGGGCGGGTGAGCTTGAGGCTGGGGGTTTTGATCTCGGGCGGCGCGTCCTGAATGAAAAACTCGGGTGAGCCGTTGAAGGTGATGCGGTTGGCCTCGGCAAGCACCAGACCGTAGCCGTGGGTGTAGACAAAGTGCCGGTTGGGCCAGCGGCTGCGCGCTTCCTCGGGCAACTGGCGAATATCCAGCTCGCGGGGGGAGATCATCACCTGGCGGAGCTGGCCGTTGATCATGTAGCGGTCCACGTCCGAGTCGTAGAACGTGTAATACGTACGGAGCGCCTGGAGCTGGGTGACGGTGTCGTGGAAGGCGCGCCAGTCCCAGAGCCGCACGTTGCTCAGGATGGCCTGGTTTTTCGCAGGATCGAAGCTCGATTCGACCGTGGCGTTGAACTCGATCTCCCTGACGCGGCGGTCGAGGCCGAATGCCGAGCGCGTGGCGGCGATATGGGTTTCCACGTAAGGACGCTCGATGGAGATCTCGTTGGGCCGCACGTAGATGGCGGAAATGGCGGCGGGCACTGCGGCCTTGAGAACCAGCGCCACGGGGACAAGCAGGACCCAACGCCACCGCCCCATACCGGCAAACAGCGCGGCGATCACACAACACGCGATGACAACCCATTGCAGCGGCAGCGTGTAATTCAGATCGACATAGTTCATGCCGGTCATGAAGCCGTGGTCGGTGTAGAGCATCTGGTAGCGGCCGAGAAAATACCGCACGGCGAGTCCCAGCAGAACGGCGGCGCCCACCAGGCGCAAAAATTTCGATTGCAGCCCGCCCTCGAGTCCGAGGATGCGCAGGTCCACTTCCTGGAGGTACTCTAAATCGCGGAACTGCATCCGGAGCTGCCAAATGCGGGCGGCGATCCAGTAAACGAGGATGGCGACAATCGCCACGGCCAGCAGGTAGCTCAGCAGCGCGCCATAGAAAGGCAAATCGAACAGGTAAAACTTGAGTGGCTGGCCAAAAACTGCGTCGCGCCACGCAGTGGCTTCCGCGGGCAGGCGCCTCCCGCCGAAGTAGCGCACCACGGTCCAGGTATTGACGGTAGCGCTGGCGACGATGATGGCCAAAACCAGCGCGGCGCCGGTGGCGAGCCAGGCGTAGGTCCGGTAATAGCGCATCCTGACGCCGGCAAAGCGCAGGGCGCGGGCGTGCGCCACCCAGAACACGACGAATGCCAGCAGGATGGCCCCGCCGAGCGGCGCCAACTGGTAGAACAGCAGGTCAAACCACGTCTGCGTCTGACCCAGTTCTTTCCACCAGTTGTACTCGATGACCAGGCGGGAAATGCTGCGCGCGGAAAGGAACAGGACCAGCAGAATCCCGAGGACAAGATACAGGATGGCAGGGCGGCGGCTGCCGCCGGGAATTTCGTGGGCCACGAATCCTCCTTTTCAGGCTATCGCCGCCAGACCACGGCGCCTTTGACCACTGTGGCAACCGGGCCGCCCCGGAAGGTCCGGCCGTGGAAAGGCGAGTTCTTGCTGCGTGAGAAGGACCGGTTAACGTCGTAGGTCCAGCAAAGTTCGGGATCGAAGATGGTGACGTCGCCAGGCGCCCCCACCTCCAGCCGGCCGCGGTTCAATCCGAGAATCCGCGCCGGCCCGGTCGTAAACAGTTCGACGAGCCGCATCAGCGAGATCCGCCCGCTGTGAACGAGTTTTTCGAGAGCGACGGCGAGCGCTGTCTCGAGGCCGATGATGCCGAACGGGCACTTTTCGAATTCCTGCATCTTTTCGCTGCCCGGGTGCGGCGCGTGGTCCGTGGCGATGGCATCCACCAGCCCATCGGCGATGCCCTGGACCAGCGCTTCGGTATCGGCTTCCGAGCGAAGCGGCGGCTTCATCTTGTAGTTGCTGTCGTAGAAAGCCACGTCGGCGTCGGTGAGGGCAATGTGGTGCGGCGAGACTTCGCACGTCACCGGCAGCTTCCGCGCCTTGGCGTCCGCAATCATCTCCAGCGAGCGCCGGGAGGAAAGATGCGCCACGTGGAGCCGCGCGCCGGTCAACTCCGCCAGCAGGATGTCCCGCGCAACCATCACATCCTCCGCGCTGGACGGAATGCCGCGCAGGCCGAGCCGGACGGAGTGAAACCCCTCGTGCATGTCCCCGCCCGCGCTCAGGTTGAGGTCTTCGCAATGGTCGATGACCGGGATGTCGAAGGCGCGCGCGTACTCCATGGCCCGGCGCATCACCCTGGAGTTCATCACTGGCCTGCCGTCGTCGGAGATGGCCACCGCGCCGGCCTCCTTCATGGAGCCGATCGAGGCCAATTTTTCGCCCGCGCAATCCTCGGTGATGGCGCCGATGGGGAACACGTTGACCACCGCGGAGTGGCTGGCGCGTTCGATGATGTAGCGGGTCACGGTAGCGTCGTCGTTCACCGGGTTGGTGTTCGGCATGCAGCAGATGGAGGTGAACCCGCCGGCGGCGGCAGCCTTCGAGCCGCTTTCGATGGTTTCGGCGTGCTCGAAGCCCGGCTCGCGCAGGTGCACGTGCATGTCGATGAAACCGGGCGCGACAATCAGGCCGGTCGCATCGAAGCCGATCACGCCGGTAGCGTGCAGATCCTCCCCGATGCGCACGATGTGGCCGCCCTTGATCAGAATGTCCCCGATCCGGTCGGTTCCCGAGGCCGGGTCGATGATCCGGCCGTTCTTAATGAGCAGTTTCGGCATGGGACGTAAGAATGCGCTCCAGCACCGCCATGCGCACGGCGACGCCGTTTTCCACCTGATTCAGAATCACCGATCGCTGCGAATCGGCCACCTCGGAAGAGATCTCGCGGCCGCGGTTGATCGGTCCCGGATGCATGACGAGGGCGTCGGGCTTGATCAGGTCCAGGTGCTCCAGCCGCAGGCCGTAGAACTGGAAGTATTCGCCGGCCGGGAAGGCGGCTTCGTGCTGCCTCTCCAACTGCACCCGGAGCATCATGACCACGTCCGCATCGCGGATCGCTTCCCGGATGTCATAAGTGAGTCTCACGCCGGGCGCCATGCAGGCCAGACCCGCCGGCAGCAGCGACGCGGGCCCGCAAAGCACGATCTCGGCGCCGAACTTCGAGAGCAGGTAGATGTTCGAGCGCGCGACCCGGCTGTGCGCGATGTCGCCGATAATGGCGACGCGCAGTCCTTCGAGCGTCGGCTTGCGGTCCAGGATCGTGCGCGCGTCGAGCAGCGCCTGGGTGGGGTGCTCGTGCGTGCCGTCGCCCGCGTTGATGATCGGAGTGCGCGGCAGGTGGCGCGCCAGGAAATGGGGGGCGCCGGAGGCCGAGTGTCGCATGACGATGGCGTCGGGCCGCATCGCCGCGAGCGTGTTCAGCGTGTCCACCAGCGATTCGCCTTTCGAGACGCTCGATCCGGCGGCCGTGATGGAAATGGCGTCCGCCCCGAGCCGCTTGGCGGCGATCTCGAAGCTGGTGCGGGTGCGCGTGGACGCCTCGAAGAACAGGTTCACGATCATCTTTCCGCGCAGCAGGTCCAGGCGCTTGAAACTCTGATTCTCAAGAGGCTGGAAGTCCTTGGCGCGGTTCAGGATGGCTTCTATCTCGGAGCGTTCCAGCTCCTCAATTCCTAATAATCCCGCTGGCATCATGAATCAGGCTACTTTTTCGACCAGCACGACTTTCTCCGTCTGGTCGATCTCATTAAACAAGACTTCAACGATCTCACTCTCGGAGGTCTGCACGGTGCGGCCCACGAACCGCGCCTCGATGGGGAGCTCGCGATGCCCGCGGTCGATGAGCACTAGCAGGTGAACCCGGGCGGGACGTCCGTGGTCGAACAGCGCGTCGAGGGAAGCTCGAACGGTGCGGCCCGTGTACAGAACGTCGTCCATCAGAATGATATCCCTGTCCGTAACAGAGAAATTGATTTCGGTGCCGTTCACGACCGGCTGTGTCGCGATGGTGGTGAGGTCATCGCGGTAAAGGCTGATGTCCAGGATGCCGACCGGAATATCGAGGTTCTCCAGCGCCTTGATCTTAGCGGAGAGCCGCTGGGCCATCGGGACGCCGCGGCGGCGGATGCCGATAAAGGCGAGCCGGTCCAGGTCCTCGCTCTTTTCGAGGATTTCGTGGGCAAGGCGGACGAGGGTGCGGTCGATCTCCGAGGCGCTCATCAACTGAGCCTTCTCGCGGGTGGCCATCATAAAACTCTTCTAAAGGCTCAGAGTAACACACGCGCCGCGCTAAGGCGCTCTGGTTCGTCCTCAAGAAAACAGACTGCGGCTTCCCCGGTGCTGTCCGGATTGGACGCCCGGCACGCCGGCTTCAGGAATCAAGCCGTCCAGACGGATTCGCGGGAGTGGGCGGGAGGTCTCCCGCCCGGAGTACGCGCAGCCCGCGATTCACATTCCCGCAGCGGCGCCTCCCAAGTGCGACGTGCAGTGGGGGCAGCGGGTCGCCGCCACCGGGATCGGCGTGCAGCAGAAAGTGCAATCTTTCGTCGCCGGCGCAGGGGCGGGCGCTTCCTGCTTCACGCGGTACAGCTTTTTCGCCTGGCGCACGGCGAGGAAGATCACGAAGGCGATGATCAAAAAGTTGATCACGCTGTTCAGGAACTGCCCGTAGGCGATGACCGGTGCTCCCGCCTCTTTGGCGGCTGCCAGCGACGGATACGACTGGCCGCTCAGACTGATGAACAGGTCCTTGAAGTCCACCTGCCCCAGCAGCAATCCTATCGGCGGCATGATCACATCATTCACCGCCGATGTAACGATTGCTCCAAACGCGGTGCCCATAATCACGGCAACCGCGAGGTCAAGCACGTTGCCCCGTGCAACAAATTCTTTGAAATCTTTCAGCATATTTTCTCTTTTCCGGTTAACGAGCCCCGGCGGCCTTCTTCGCCGCCGCCGGCTCCAACTTGGGTTCCGCCGCGACGATCGGGTAGACAATCCCCGCGATCGCCGCGCCCACAATCGGCGCCAGCCAGAACAGCCATAGCTGCTCGATGGCCCATCCGCCCACAAAGAGGGCCGGTCCCGTGCTGCGCGCCGGATTGACGGAAGTGTTTGTCACGGGAATGCCGATCAAGTGAATCAAGGTCAGCGCCAGGCCAATTGCGATCGGCGCAAACCCCTGCGGCGCGCGCCGGTCTGTGGCCCCCAAAATGATCATGAGGAACATGAACGTCAGCACGACTTCGGCAACCAGGCAGGCCTCCAGCGAATAGCCGCCCGGCGAGTGCATCCCGTAGCCGTTCGAGGCGAAGCCGCCCGAGCGATCAAAGCCCGCCTTGCCGCTGGCAATCACGTACAGGACCGCCGCGGCGGTGATGGCGCCCGCAACCTGTGCAATGACATAAGGCAGAAGATCCGAAGCGGGAAAACGCTTTCCTACAACCAGTCCAATCGAAACCGCAGGATTCAAATGGCAACCTGAGACGTGGCCGATGGCGTAGGCCATGGTTAAAACCGTCAGCCCGAACGCAAGGGACACACCCAGGAAACCGATGCCAAGACTTGGGAAAGCGGCAGCCAGAACGGCGCTGCCACAGCCCCCGAAAACAAGCCAGAACGTACCGACGAACTCTGCCGCCGCTCGCCTGCTCAAGGACATAAAGGCATCCTCCTTTTACCGCCTCTTACCGCGGATTCAAAAATAACATGAAATGTTGTTGGCGGCGCAGCAAATTTTTTAACGCGGCGGCCCCAGGGTCGTGATATGCTCGTCGACAGTTGTAACCGGCACTGATATGGCGACATCGCCGACAAATTTACCAAGGGGGTATTCAAATGCGAGTTGCTCTTGCTGCATGTGTCGCGGCGCTGCTGATTGCAGTGGCCGGGATTCCGCTCTCGGGACAAGAAAATACAGGCTATCTGAAGCTGAAAGTCAATCCCGGACGGGCGGGAGTCTTCATTGACGGCAAGTACGTCGGGCCGGCTGCGAATTTCCGGATTGGGCGGAAATACGCGGTTGCGGCCGGCGAGCATGAAGTCAGGCTTACGGAACCCCGCTACGAAGATGTCGTAGTCAAGGTAACCATCGAACCCGGCAAGACCACAACGCTTTCCCAGACCATGAAGCCGCTGCCGGCTCCTCAGCCTCCATTCGGACGCCTGCGCACCCCTTCGCCCGACAAGTACGCAGCCGTATACGTGAACGAAAAATTATATGGGCCATGCCGATGAGTTCAGCCACCCGGGCCAGGGCCTGCTGCTGAACCCCGGCGAATATACGGTGAAAATCGTTCCGGCCAGCGGGGGAGAAGGGCGCGAAGAAAAAGTTAACATCGAAGCGGGCAAAGTCGTCGTCGTCCGCGCTCAATAGCGGCATTTGGGATAGTAGTACGAGAGGTGATTTATGAGACGAGGTATTGCAGCCATCGCGCTGTTGGGCGTGGCGATGCTTGTATCGTGTGGAAAGAAAGAGAGCGGCGAGTCGCCGGACATCGCCGCCCAGGAGACGGCGCAGACGGCGCCCGGGCCGCGAGCCAGAGTCATTTTGACGGATGGGAGCTCGGTGCCGGGCACGATCGTGGCGAGCACGCAGACGGACATGATCGTGCTCGGAGACGACGGCATCGAGCGGAAGATCCCCCTCTCTCGAGTAAAGTCGGTGGAGTACGGTGAAGCCCCCGCGGAGGCACCTGCGCGGCGGGCTGCCGCGCCTCGCACCCGGGAGACAGAGCGGCGGCCTTCGCCTGCAGCGCCGGCAGTGCCTGCGCCGGTTGCGCCCGCTGCTCCGCCTGCGGAAGTCACCACCAGGACCTACGAAGTGCCGGCAGGCACCGAGATCTCTGTGCGAACCAACGAGACCATCGACTCGGCAACCGCTCAGGAGGGGCAGACCTTTGAGGCCCAGGTCACGCGCGACGTCAGAGACGCCAACGGCGATCTGGTGATTCCGCGTGGATCCGAAGCGCGGATCGTGATCCGCTCCGCGTCTAAAGGCGGCAGGTTCCGCGGGCAGTCCGACCTGGTGCTGGATATGCAGTCGGTGACGATCAACGGCAGGCAGTACGCGATTGAGACCGCCGATGTCACGCAGACAGGCAAGGCGGGCCTTGGAGCGAATAAACGCACCGCCACCTATACGGGCGGCGGCGCGGCCCTGGGCGCGGTGATCGGGGCTATCGCGGGCGGCGGCAAAGGCGCGGCGATAGGAGCGGGCGCCGGAGCGGGCGCAGGCGCGCTTACCCAGATCCTCACCAAGGGCGGCTCAATCAAGGTGCCGGCGGAGTCGGTGCTAACCTTCCAGCTCGACAAGCCGCTGCGGGTCGCGGCGCAGTAGCAGAGAAAAAGAGATAAGGGCAGCGGCGGCCGGCAGCGCCGCCGCTTTCAGCATCCCGGTTAAGACCTGCTCAGGCCAAGGGCCCGAATGCGCTTGTGCAGGTTCGTCCGTTCCATGCCGAGGGTGCGGGCGGCCGAGGATACGTTCCAATTGGCCTGCTCCAACGCGCGCAGGATGTAGTCGCGTTCCGCCGCATCGCGGGCTTCCTGCACGCTCGACCGCGGCGCGGCCCCCTTTCGGAGCCTGATTTCAAGGGGAACGGATTCCACGCCAAGCCTCTCGCCGGGCGTCAGAATCGCCATCCGCTCCACCACGTTGCGCAGCTCGCGCGCGTTTCCCGGCCAGTGAAATTTTTCGAGCACCGAAAACGCCTCGTCGTCTATCGTCTTCGGTCTGAAATTGTTGCGCCGGCAAAAATCCTCGAGAAAATACGTGGCCAGGGGCCGGACGTCTTCGGGACGCTCTCTCAAAGGAGGAACCCGGATCGGCACCACGCACAGGCGGTAATAGAGGTCCTCGCGGAACTGCTTCTTGGCGACGAGGTCGGCCAGGTCGCGGTTGGTCGCCGAGATCACCCGCACGGCCACGCGTATCGTCTGCTCGCCGCCCACGCGGTGAAATTCGCCTTCCTGCAAGACGCGGAGCAGCTTGGCCTGCGCCGTCTCGTGCAGGTCGCCAACTTCGTCCAGAAAGAGCGTTCCGCCGTCGGCAAGTTCGAATTTGCCGCGCCGGGAACTCGAGGCTCCGGTGAACGCGCCTTTCTCGTGCCCGAACAGCTCGGTCTCCAGCAGCTCGGTCGGGATGGCCGCGCAGTTCATTTTCACGAAGGGGCCGGAAGCAAACGGGCTCTCGCGGTGGATGAATTCCGCCAGCAGCTCCTTGCCGGTGCCCGACTCGCCGGAGAGCAGAACGCGGGCATCCGAGCGCGCGACCATTTTCGCCTGCTCGACGACCCGCAGAAAGGCCTCGCTCACGCCGATCATCCGCGGGCTGTCCCCCACCAGCTCGCGCAACCGCGCGTTCTCGCGGCGCAGGGCGGCTTGCTCCAGCGCGTTCTTGAGGACCAGCAGCAGCCGGTCGCGGGTCAGCGGCTTTTCCAGGAAATCGAAGGCGCCCGCGCGCGTGGCCTCGACGGCGTCGGAAATCGTGGCGTGACCGGAGATCATGATCACCGGTCCGCCGATCTCGGTCTGCTTGATCCAGCGCAGCACCTCGATGCCGTTGCCGTCCGGCAGCAGCACGTCCAAAAGGAAGGCGTCGGCGCGGCGGACGTCGGGGTGGGCCCGGAACTCGGCCGCCGACCGGCAGATGGTGACCGCGTAGCCCTCCCGTTCCAGGATGAGGCGCAGAGAATTCCCTACGTTTACTTCATCATCCAGAATGGCGATTCTCGCCAGAGCCATTAGTTATCAGCATGCATCCAAACGGGGTCAAATAGCTACTCTGGACGACTCTGGAACGCTCCGGGAAACGGCTTGGGGCAGCACCACGCGGAACGCCGCACCGCCCAGTTCTCCCTCCACCAGCAGGACGTCGCCGCCGAGCCGCAGCGCATTCTTGCGCGCAATGGAAAGCCCCAGACCCATTCCATGCTCCTTGAAGGAGATGGTCGGCTCGAACAGGCAGCGCCGCGCTTCGTCGCTCAATCCCGGTCCGGAATCGTGAACTTCGATCGCAACCTGCGCGTCCGCAACCGACGTCTTGACCATCACCGTGCCGCCGGGGCCGGCCGCTTCCGCCGCGTTCTCCAGGAGGTTGGTGAGAATGCCTTTGAGCAGGTCCTCATCGGCCAGCGTGTGCGGGCAGGAAGGATCCAGCCGGAGCGTATAGCGAAGCTCCGGGTGCGCGGTTCTCAAGAATGCGACCCGCTCCTCCAGGATGCTGTTGACGTCCAGCGCTTCCCGCCGCAGCGGCGGCTCGGCCGCGAAATCCGAGAAGGCGCGCACGCGCCGGCCCAGGCTCTCCACTTCGTCCACTACGATCCTTGCGGCCTGTTCGATAAATTCCTGATCGTTTTCGTTGCGGCGGGCCAGAATTTCCTCCATCGTGAGCCGGATCGGAGTGAGCGAATTCTTCAGTTCGTGGGCCATTTTCCGGGCCAGCATCTGCCAGCTTGCCAGTTGGGTCAAATAGACCAGCCGCTCGCGGCTGCTCTTAAGCTGAGCGGCCATATCGTTAAAGGCGCGGATCGCCCGCCCGATCTCGTCGGTGCGCTTCGTCTCCAGCCGGGTTTCCAGATCGCCGGAAGCCAGCCGCTCCAGCCCGGCCGTCAACTGCCGGATAGGATGACTGACGCGGTGCGCGGTGAAGATCAGCAAAATGAGCGAAAACGCCCAGACGGCGGTCGCCAGCGATGCGAAGGTGAACAGCAGGCCGCGCCGCAGGTCGCGAGCGCGGGCGCGGGAGACGGTTTCGCGCGCCTGCCGGTACTCGCTCGCCAACCGCGACATGTTGAACCCGAACTTGCCGGTGTAGAGGCCGACTCCGCCGGGCTGCCGCGTCATGTATTCGAGCACGCCGTCCTCGGTCAGCCGGAACCGCTCCGGTTCGCCGCTCTCCCAGAACTCGCGCACTTCCGTGGTCCAGGCCGCCTCTTGCCCGCGCGCGTAGAAAATGGGCGTGGCGTTCGCGGCTTCCCGCTTCAGCGACTCGCAGGCGCGCTGGTAAAGCTCGCGTCCGGCCTCCTCGAGAGAGCGGGAGAGCATGTCGAGCTGGTCCGTCGTGGAATAGCTCAGGCTGTGTTCGAGCAGAGACGCGGCCACCCACCACGTGGCGGCCAGCGGCGCCACGGTCGCGGCCACAAACACCAGAATCAACCGGTTCCTGAGGCTCCTCACCGCCGTCCTCCAGAATTCGCCGGAAAGCGGGCGGAGAGACCGGCCCTCGGCTCTCTCTTCAGGTCGTCGAGGCGCAGTGGACCGGCGCGAACCTCCCACCGGTCCTGGTCCCCGCGGGTGCGCCTGCTGAAGATTTCGATCAGCCGGGTGAGGCTCATGGTTTCCTGGCTGTCCCACTCGGCCAGTTCGGCCGGGTTTTCGTGCCTCACTTCCAGGCGCACCCAGAACGGCTGCTGTCCCCCGATCCCTGTAGGCGCCAGCGACAGCTCATCGATACACCACGCCTCGGCCGCTCGCGCGGTGAGATGAGAAACCGATTTCCGCGGATGGCCTGCTTTCACCACCGCGAATTTTTCTTCCCACAGGTCGTAGCTGAAGACGAACCGCTGAATATCGCGGGCATACACGGTGGCCCAGCGGTCCGTCGAGATTGCCAGTTGAAAGGCGAAAGGCACCGGCGCGCCGTTTTGCAGGCGTTCCAGCGGCTTTCCGGTGACGAACCGGAGATGGGGCGCGGCGACGCGCAGCCGCCCGTCCACCAGGCGCACGTCCATGCCATCGGATTCCATCCCGCGCGCCAGGTTGATCCCGCAAGCCGGCACAATCAGGCCGAGAAACCGCCGACGCGTGATGAAGGGAGGCATCTACAAATTCAAACCGGCTATGAAGACGGGTTCCACCCGTCCGTTGCGAATGGGAAACGCGATCAGGAGCGCGAGGTCGCCGAAGTGCACGCCGGCGCCCACAGAATGCTTCGGCCCGGAGTCCTGCCCGGCGAGCCACACCGCGCCCGTGTCATAGAAGACCCGCAGCGCCCGGTAGCGGTACTCGACTGAGTTGTAGACCACGCGGTTCCCTCCCACCGGAGCCAGGTCGTACTTGTTCCACCCGCGCAGGGTCGTACTGTTGCCGAGCACGAAGCGCTCAAACAGGGGCGCGCTCCCGGTAATCCCGCCGGCACGAAACCGCTCGGTCAACTTGTGGTTGCCGTGCCAGAGCGTGTAACCGATATCGGCCGTGTGCCGGGCATATACGAAATCACTTCCCAGAGCTCTGGTGGCCGCGCGCAGGCTATAACCTGCCTCCAGGCGGTGCTTACTGGAGCCCGACCCTTCCAACAGCCGATCATAGCGCAGAGTTGTAATGACGGCGTTGGCAGCCTCGGTGCGCGCGGCCGGATACTGAAACTGCATCTGCTGAAAACTCGCTCCCACGGACAACCGGAGCGGGCGCGCCAGCACCACGGTCGCCACCGGCTCGAATGCCGTTCGGGTACGGTAGATGTCCAGCGGCAGCCGCTCCTGGCTCGCTTCGGCCGATTTCTCGACGGTGGCGTTCTCCCAGATCGAGTGGTAGCTGCCGAAGTCGAAGGATAGGCCCAGGCGGTCCGTGCCGAGTTTCGTGTTCTCGAACCCTGCCTGAATTCCGGCGAGCCGCTCCACCAGCGGCTCCCCGTCGCTCACGATGCCAAAACTGGCCGAACCGGATCCAAACTGCGCGGCGGCCTTCAGTGCCCCGCTCCACCCCAGCTTCGAGTGGTAGAGAGCGACCGGCGCCGATATGTCGAACCGCCGGCGCCGCCCTCCTATGTCGAAAATGATTCTGACGTGCTGGGGCTGGCTCCCGCGGCGGACCGAAATGCCGATTGTCCGCCCCGGAAAAGCCCTGTGGAGCGCCTGGCGTATCTGATCGAGTTGCTGCTGATTGAGCTTCTGCCCAACCAGCTTGCTCAGATCGTCGCGGGTGGCCGGGTCAAGCCTCGATTGATCGGCGCCGTTGATTTCGACGCTCTCCACGGTATAACGTTCGTTCACGTTAACATCGAGGGTTTGCCCTCGAACCGCGCCCGCCGCCGCCAACAACGCAGCGATCCAAAGGTACTTCATATCGCCCCGCCATACAGCACGCGCGCTTCCATTCCTAAACCGCTACAAACGCCAGAGTTCCTTGGGGGAGGGCGTGCCGCAAATTCACACTGTGCCGCACGCTTTTTCTTGCTACACCCCCCGCCATGGGGGTATAGTGCTCAAACAGGGTACGGACATGGCAAAACGGACTTATCGCCTGATAGCCGTCTTGGCCTTTGCGCTGGCGCCTCTGTCCCTCGCACAGGAATTTAGACTCTACAAGAACGCAAAACTCGACGCCGCGGCCACCCAAGAGGCCATGCGGCTGGCCGCCACGGAGCCCGGACTCGAAGTTAGAGTCTACTTAACCCCGGATCCTTTCGAAAAAGTCTACGAGTTCTATAAAGAGATAGGACGCGAATATCAGATGGCCGGCAAGCGGGTCCGCAAGCTGCCCAATGGCAGGGAACTGCGGGATGCCTTCATCATCTTGGATAACGAGGACAACATCGTCGCCTCCAAGTTGTGGGTGAAGATCCAGCGTCCGTATATCGGGGCCGGCCTGAACCGCAAGGGCGAGCCGATGTCGGAAATCCGCGACGCCACCGCGATCGTCCTTTCGCAGCGGAAGTAACCTTCACGATCCGGCCCGGCGGGGCAGTAAGCGCTCGCAGCCGGCAGACTGTCGTTGTGGCAGAATGTCAGGATGACTCGCCGCCTTCTTCTCTCGTCGCTTCTCACGCTTGTGCTGTGCCCATGCGTGCCGGCGCAAGAGCCCGCGAAGGATCGCATTGTAGTCGTAGTCAGCCTGGACGCCTTCCCCGCGTTCGCGCTCGACGACCCGGCGCTGCCAACCCCGACGCTGCGCCGGTTGATCCGCGAAGGCGCCTCAGTCAGGCGCATGCAGACTGTCAACCCCTCCGTGACCTGGCCGTCGCACACCAGCATGGTCACCGGGCTGACGCCCGCGAAGCACTCGGTGGTGTTCAACGGCCTGTTGGTGCGGCAGGGGCCGAAGTCGCCGCCGCGCGTGGAGCCGCACACTGATAAGACCAAACTGGTGCGCGCGACGACGGTTTACGACCTGGCGTACCGCGCGGGCCTGACAACGGCGCAGGTGGACTGGGTCGCCATCGAGAACGCGCCCACAATCACCTGGCAATTCGCCGAGTGGCCCGACCCCAACGGCGCTATCGAACGCGAGATGATTGCCGAAGGCGTGCTCACGGAGGCGGAAGTCCGCGGCTTCAGCAAAGCCAACATCACCTGGCGCGACCGCATATGGACTGAAGCCGCGGTTCACATCCTGCAGCGGCACAAACCGAACCTGCTGCTTTACCACGTGCTCAATCTTGACTCCACGCAACACCGCTACGGAACCGGGAATCTCGCTGCCCTCACCGGAATGGCCTACGCCGACGACTCTCTTCGCCGGATCGTCGATACCATCGAGCAAACCGGGCTGAAGGACCGCACGACGCTGTTGGTAGTCTCGGATCACGGCTGCAAGACGGCGCGCCGCAGCATCCGCCCGAACGCCGTCCTGCGGGAACGCGGGCTGCTGAGAGAGACGGCGGGGAAGATTGAGTGCGATGCCTGGGTCGTGCCGGAGGGCGGCAGCGCGTTGGTGTATGTAACCGACCCGGCAAACCGCGCGCGTTTGGTTCCGGAATTGAAGCGGGCATTCGCAGGTGTCGAAGGTATCGACCGCGTGTTCGAGCCAGCGGATTATGATGCGCTCGGCTACCCGTCGCCGGAACGAAACGATCAGGGCCCCGACCTTGTGCTTGCTGCCAAAGACGGCTACTCGTTCAGCGGCGCCCACACAGGCGAAGCGGTGATCGATATTCCGCCCGGAGCATCGCCGGGGAGCCACGGCTATTTGAACTACGACCCCGACATGGACGCGATTCTCGTGGCCTGGGGCCGCGGAGTGAAGCGCGGGGCAAGGCTGGATAGAGCGCGGGTTTTCGACGTCGGGCCGACCATCGCGCGGCTGCTCGGCCTGGCCATGACCGGCGTGGATGGCCGCGCGCTCACGGAACTGTTCGAGTAAGGCCGCATTAATGACCCGGGCAACCGGCCGCGTGTTTTCCGCCGGCAGTCCGCACTTGCGCGTTGGAGCCACGGCGGAACGGGAACAGGCGCCGGCCCCGGCGGATACACCCATGGCATGCGTCCGGCGGCCCGGGCTTTCCTGGAGGAAAGCGCTCGCCTGATAAATCGACGCAGCGGATACTTGAAAACACCAGAGTTAGTTTGTGGATAACATTAGGGTGAACACTATGTCAATCGCCCGGGTAAAGCGGCCCGATTTGCTGTTATTGGCGTTTCTAGTAATTTCTCCGGCATGCACGAACGTGCGCAGCGAAATGCTGGTTTCGACCGAGTGGCTTCAACAGCGGCTGAACGACAGTTCGGTAGTCCTGCTGCATGTGGCGCGCGACCCCGCTCATTACACCGCCGGACACATCCCGGGCGCCTGCTTTGTGCCGTGGAATCAACTCGTCGTTGAGCGCGACGGTGTAACCAACGAACTGCCACCCGTGGCCGACCTGGTGAAGCTGTTCGCGGGATGCGGCGTGAGCGACAATTCCCGCATCGTGCTCTACGGCGACAACACTCTGCTCAGCGCAACGCGCGCGTATTTCACGCTGGATTACCTGGGGCACGGCGAGCACGCGGCGTTGCTCGACGGCGGCATCGAGAAGTGGCGCGCCGAGGGGCGGCCGCTTTCCCAAGAGAGCCCTGCGCCGCGGCAAGGCCGCCTGACCCCGCGCGTCCGCCCTGAAGTGCTGGTGCGGCTCGAACAGGTGCGCGAGTTTTCCCGCGAGGCGACGAGCACACCCTCGCCTCGAGTGCTTCTGCTCGATTCCCGCCCGGAAACGGCTTTCCGGGCCGGACACATTCCGGGAGCGGTAAACCTGTTTTGGGGGTCCGCGCTCACCAGCATGGAAATGCCCGTCATGAAACCCGCCGCCGAGGTGCGAAGAATGTATGCGCAGGCCGGGGCCGCTCCGGGCCGGACCATCGTGGCATATTGCGGAAGCGGCGTACAGGCAACGCACACCTATTTCACGCTGAAGTACCTCGGCTACGACGTCAAACTTTATGACGGCTCCTTCTCGGAATGGAGCAAGGCGCCAGACGCGCCCGTTCAGTGAGACTTGGCGGCCTGAAACTGCCCCCTACCCTTGGGCGTCCAACGATGCAGGGGGGACCAACGTAGTTTGGTCCTGCGCGTTTATGGTTGTAGACCCGGTCTGCGGGGCTACCGTGGACAAAACAACGAGTCACGTTAGCGACTACCAAGGGCAGCATTACTACTTCTGCTCTGAGGATTGCAAGCAGGAGTTCGAAGACGACCCGGAGCGCTACGTGGATTGGGGAGGCAACACGCTTTTCGGGTCCGCTTGAATGTGAGAGAAAAAAGGAGGGGGACTTCCATGGCGATGGTAAAAGATCCGGTCTGCGGGATGCGAATCGACGAGGATGAAGCCGAGACCACCAGCGAATACGAAGGCAAGGAATATTACTTCTGCTCGCAGGAGTGCAAGGAGGAATTCGACAAGGACCCGGAGTTCTACGCGGAAGGTAAGACTGGCGGCGCAGGCGGAGATTAGCGCGGCAGCCCCGGGGAGCCTTCGCCGCCAGCGGGTGGAGGAGAGGAGGGAATGCATAGCCACGTAAGGCTGGGCCGGATCTTCGGCGTAGAGGTCGGCCTGCACTACAGTTGGATCCTGATCGCGGCGCTGATTACGTTTTCGCTGGCCGCTCAATTCCAGATGCTGCACCCGGAGTGGCCGGAGGGAACAGTATGGGCCGCGGCATTGCTGACGGCGATCCTCTTCTTCGTTGCGCTGGTCGCGCACGAACTGGCTCACGCGCTGGTGGCGCGGTCCCGCGGGGTGCCCGTGCAATCCATCACGCTTTTCGCGCTCGGCGGAGTGGCGCGCGCAGAAAAGGAATCGCCGGACGCGAAGACGGAATTCCTGGTGGCGATTGCCGGCCCGATCACGAGCGCCCTGATCGCCGCGGGTTGCCTTACGGCTGCCTGGGCCAACGGTTGGGTCCCGTTTGACGCTCCCGCCACTCCGGCGATTTCAATCCTGGTCTGGCTCGGCTACATCAACGGCGTACTCGCGGTCTTCAATATGGTTCCGGGCTTTCCGCTGGACGGCGGGCGCGTCCTCCGCGCGGTTATCTGGTGGATCACCGGCAACGGCGCCCGCTCGATGCGGCTTGCGGCGCAGGCAGGCCGCGCAGTGGCCGTTCTGATGATCGCCGGGGGCATCGTGCAGTTCTTCGCCGGCGCCGGCTTCGGCGGGCTCTGGCTGGCGTTTATTGGATGGTTTCTCCTCGAAGCGGCCCGGTCCAGTTACGCCCGGGCGTATGTCGAGGAGGTCCTGCACGGGCTCCGCGTGCGCGACCTGATGGTCCGCGATTGCCCGAGTGTCGAGCCGCGGTACAACCTCCGTGCGTTTGTCGAGGATGAGTTGCTCCGCACGGGCCGCCAGTGCTTCATGGTCACCGACAACGACCGCGTGGTAGGGCTGATCGGGCCGCGCGAAGTGAGGGAAGTGCCGCGGCCCCAGTGGATTTACCGCACCGTGGCGGACGTGATGAGCCCTATCGATCAAATGCTCACCATCAATCCGGACGTGCTCGTAACGGAGGCGCTCGAAACCATGGGCCGCGAGAACGTTTCGCAGCTCCCGGTGGCTTACGAGGGGCGCGTGGAAGGCATCATCTCGCGCGCGATCGTGCTGGGCTTTTTGGAAACGCGGCGCGAACTTCGCGTCTAATGCGCTACAGGGCTTCGGCGGAAGCCTGGTAGACGGCGTTCAGCACCAGCTTGAACGTCCCGAAAGGCTGGCCTCTGAACTGCGGCCGGAAACCGTATAGGAGCACACGGCCCTCCCCGTGGCGCGCATCAACCAGGGCGCCTTTGCCTTGCACGGATCTTTCCCCCGATAACCACCCGCTCGCCAGCAGGTTCGCTCCCGCGTAGCGCACTACCGTCCGCGTCTCGCGCTCGCCCGTGTTGTATTCCGGCAACAACGTGATTTCGAAAGCGTAGCCGCCGGTGGAGAACAGCACCGTCTCCGACGGCATGCCGAACGCGACCGGGTGGCTGGAATCCACTACGGCCCGCAGCAGCGAGCCCGGGCAGTCGAAGCCGGTCACATTGCGCACCGGCAATCCGAAGAACCGGACCGGCAGCTCGGTAGCGGCATGGAACGCGATGAGGGTCCCGCCCTGCCTGACAAACAGGTCCAGCTCGCGCAGCCCCTCGACTCCGATCCCGCCGGTAAACTCCGGCCGCTGCCGCACCGGGTCGCTATCCTGCCTTCCGGTACGTTCTCCCTCGCGCGTGCCGTGCAGGATCGAATCGGCCGACTGCGACGCCAGAATGAGCGAATCGAAGCGTTCGCGCAGCCCACCCTTCCGGATATCGGCGTTGTGAACGATTGTGTAGGGGACGCGGTAGGTGTCGAGCAGCCACTGCGTCCAGCCCGTATCGATGTTGGCTGTCCACGGCACGTAGAGGGCCACCCGCGGACGCCTCAGCCGGTACGCCGCCCCGGCGCTTTCTCCGGCGATGAACGCGCCACTGGCCGTCCGGCAGACCGTCTCTCCGCGCGCGAGCGCGTCCGCCACCGCGAGAAAGGAAACGTTCTGGCGATAGTCGAGCTGCGGCGCCGGCGATTGGATCTCTGCCACGCGTTCGAGCGCCGCTTCGAACAACGCGTCGATCCGGTCCACGGCAACGCCCATTTGCATGCTCAGCGTCCAGCCCGCGACGTCGTACGGCCGCCTGGCGGCGCCGCTCGCGCCCGTGCGGAGATCGGGGTACTTCTGCGGTTCGAGCAGGTCCATCAGATAACCGCGGAACGGCTGGGCGGCGAGCAAGACCCAGGTTCCCGCCGGATACGTTTTGCCTTGCGCCTGGAACTCCGCTTTCGCGCGGTGCACTTGGATCCCGCCGGCGTGCAGCCGCCTGAGCATTTCGAGCGCGCTCGAAACGTCCCATTGCTCAGGCGGCACGACATAGGCGTATGGCTTCCCTTTGCGTCCCGCGTCGATCGACGCGCGAGCCATCTCGTACGCCTTCCAGAGATAGTGGGCGGGACGAGACGAGGCGAGATCGAGGATGGCAAAGTCCGCCGTCAGCATGTATTCCACTGCGTCGCGCAGCCGCCACAGCCCGCCCCGCCACGGAAGCGGGTAGAAGATGCTCGGCTCGCGCGTTGGCAGTCCCGAGGAGAACCGCTCCGGCAGATCGCTTTCCTTGTACTCGTGCGGCGTGGAATAGCCATAGCCGGCGGTCTCGGTGAGGATGCCGTGCATGTTGTGGAAAATGGGCGCGGACCGCAAGCCGCCGTCCCACCACGCGTCGAAGCCGGCGTATGAGAGGGCGCCCGGCTTGTTTTCCCGGGCGAAGCGTTCGCTCATCGCCGCGCCGATCTGGTTGATGCCCGTAATTACGGCGGGGTGAATGTGCGGATTCAGCGGATCGGCGTACGGCGGCAGGAAGATGCGCGCGGGGAATGGCGGGGTCTGGTGCTGGTTGTAGACGATCTGCGGGAACCACTCCTGAAACAGCACGCGGGCAACGTTGCGCGTTTCCTGGAGGTTGAGCATGAAGTAGTCGCGGTTATTGTCGTGCCCGGCGTACGCCTGGTAAAGCCACGGCAGCGGCGCCAGTTCATACTCAGTTCCTACGTTGCGGCGATACCATTCCGCAACCATGTCCAGCCCGTCGGGGTTGATGACCGGGACTTGCAGCACGATGACGTTCCGGCGGATTCGCTCTGTTTCTTCGTCCTCGCCGGTCAGCAGCCGGTAGGCCAGCAAGGGAGCGTGCTGCGCGGGCGCCACCTCGTTGGCGTGCATGCCGGAATCGATCCAGACGATCGCCTTTCCCTTGGCCGCGAGCCGGCGCGCTTCCTCGGGCGTTGGTTCGCCCAGCGCGAGGCGGCGGCTAATCTCGCGGTAGCGGTCCGCGTTCTTGAGGTTTTCCTCCGAGGAAATCAGCGCCAGCAGCATCGGCCTGCCGTTGGAGCTTTTCCCGAACTCCACCAGGCGTATGCGGCCGTTGGCCTGCGCCAGTTTCTGAAAGTAGCTGGAGATTTGCCGGTAGTCGGCCAGCTTGTAATCGTCGCCCGGGGTAAAGCCGAAGTGCTCCTGCGGCGTGGGGACCGCCGCCGCCCGGCTCAGCGGCGCAGCCAGACATACCGCCGCGTAGACTGCGATGAATATTCTAAGCGCGGGTCTGCCCATGGGATCTGGATAATTCCCTCAGTATACCCGAGCGCCTGTGTCCCTCCCTCCGGCTGTTGCCCTTGCCGATTATGATGTGGGAAGGGAGGGGCACTGCTATGAGCACACCGCAATCGCACCATCTTGACCCGAATTCCGAAGAGAAAGCGGTGCGGGCGGCGATCGAGAATCTCGCGGACGCCATGAACCGGTGCGATGCCGCCGCGTGCGCCGATTGCTTCACGGAAGACGGCGAGTACACCAGCGTGCTGGGAATGTACTCGCAGGGGCGCGAGGCGATTCGTTCCTTTCACGAGCAGTTGTTTGCCCCCGCTCAGATCCCGGGGATGCCGTCCTTCAGGAACGCCCTCCTCACGATCCGCGAGACGCGTGTGCGGCTGCTCCGCCCGGATGTGGCCACCGTGGACGTGCATTGGGGCCTGCTCGGCGCGGTGGGACCGGACGGGAAAGCCTGGCCCGAGCGGCGCGGCCTGCTGAACTGCGTCCTGGTGAAGGAGAGCGGCCAGTGGCTGGTCGCGGTATCCCACGACATGAATCTGCAGTAGGGCTGTAGGGCGAGGTTCCGGGCCCGCAGTGTGGGCCTGTACCCTCCGGCTGCGCACCGCCGGTTCGTAAATAGCCCGTTCGCAAATATGGCCGCCGGGTCGCAAACATGAAAAAATCAGACTATGGTTCAAAATGCGGATTCGAAGTTCCGGATTTCAGTGGTACAGATGGCCTGCTCGCTTGACCCGAACGAGAATATGGCGAAGGCCGAATGGCGAATCCGTGAAGCCGCGGGGCGCGGCGCGCAGGTGATCTGCCTTCAGGAGCTGTTTCGCACCCAGTACTTCTGCCAGGAGGAGAACGCGGAGTTGTTCGCGCTGGCGGAAACGATCCCCGGGCCCACCACCACGCGTCTGGGCGCGCTTGCGAGCGAACTGAAGGTCGTGATCATCGCATCGCTCTTCGAGCGGCGGGCCCCCGGGCTTTACCACAACACCGCCGTCGTGATCGGCGCCGAAGGCGAGATCCTCGGCATGTACCGCAAGATGCACATCCCGGACGATCCGCTCTATTACGAGAAGTTTTACTTCACCCCCGGCGACCTTGGTTTCCCCTCGTTCGATACTCCCTTCGGGCGCATTTCCGCGCTGGTGTGCTGGGACCAGTGGTATCCGGAAGCGGCCCGCGCGGCGGCGCTGCGCGGCGCCACGGTCATTTTCTACCCAACCGCCATCGGCTGGCACCCCTCGGAGAAGGCGACTCACGGCGCGGCCCAACTTGAAGCCTGGCGCACCATCCAGCGCTCGCACGCAGTCGCCAACGGAGTGTATGTGGCCGTGGCCAACCGGACCGGCTACGAGGGAACGCCCGAGCGCGGCATCGAGTTCTGGGGATCGTCGTTCATCGCCGGCCCGTTCGGACAGGTGATCGCCGAAGCGCCCACGGACCAGGAAGCCGTCCTGGTGGCCGAGTGCGACATCCACGAGATCGACCGTGTAAGGCGCAACTGGCCGTTTTTCCGGGACCGCCGCATCGATGCTTATTTCCCGCTGATGGAACGCTGGCTGGGCTGAGGACGATCCGCGCGCGGGGCCGCTGCGTGTTTACCCCGCTATTTACACCCGCAGTAAGTGAGAGTAGAATGCTGTCTGGCCTCAGCCGGTGCAACTTACATGGTTCACTTAACCGGAGGCGCATCGTATGGCCTGCCAAGCAACCTTTGGTTAAAAGGCCTGACCAATCTCTCCATCCGGCCATTCAACCTTGCCGGTGTTTACGGCTACGACATCAGGGGCGAAACGGACACTGGGCAACGCGCCCGCTGGGTCTTTTGCATCTACACGGGCGTGCAGTACCGGGCCGTTGATGCTGCAACGGCGAAGATTTTTGACTCCATGATCGACCGGATGTGCTATGAGTGATCAACTCCCGTACGGAGTCGGAAAATGGGCCGAACACCGGCGCCTCAGGCCGCCCCCCGCTTCCCGTCACCCGCTGACCACCGCCTGGGCGTCCGCCAGTTCGCGCTTGTACTTGCACTCGGCGTTCGGGCACTGCGCCACGTGGCCGGATTTCAGCCACTTTTCCAGGAGGTACGGGCTGCCGCACTGCGGGCACTTCTCGTTCATCGGCTTTGACCACGCCACGAAGTTGCAGTCCGGGTAACGGTTGCATCCGTAGAAGGTCTTGCCGCGGCGCGAGCGGCGCTCGATCAGTTCGCCCTCGCCGCACTCCGGGCACTTCACGCCGATTAGCTTCTGCTTGACGTACTTACAGGTGGGATAGTTGCTGCACGCGGTGAACTCGCCGAAACGGCCGTACTTCAGCACAAGCTGGCTCGAGCACTGCGGGCACTTCTCGTCCAGCAACTGGTCCGGTTTCTTCTCCTCCCCGCCGAGCCGCTTGGTGGTCTTGCAGTCCGGATATCCCGAACACGCATAGAAGGCGCCGAACCGCCCGCGCTTGAGCACCATCGGGCGTCCGCAGTTCTCGCAGTATTCCTCGTCGGACTGATCGGTCAGGTTCGCGCTGTCCACGTCGGGCAAATCCACCACCAGTTCGCGCGTGTTCGTGCACTCCGGATATCCGCTGCACCCGATGAAACTGCCGTGGCGTCCCCACTTGATCACCATCGGCTTTCCGCACTTGTCGCACATCAAGCCAGTGGGTTTCTCCATCCGCTTGATGTCCTCCATGTGCTCCTCGGCGTGCTCCAGATCCTGCTTGAATTTCTCGTAGAACTCGCTGATGGTCTGCCGCCAGTCGACCTTGCCTTCCTCGATTTCGTCCAGCTCGCCTTCCATCCGCGCCGTGTAGCTGATGTCGAAGATGTTGTTGAAGCTGGCCACGAGCAGGTCGTTCACCACCATTCCGAGTTCGGTGGGGACAAACCGCCCTCCCTCCTTCTTGACGTAGCCGCGCTCCTGGATGGTGGAAATAATCGACGCGTAAGTCGAGGGCCGGCCCACGCCGTCGGCTTCGAGTTTCTTCACCAGCGTGGCTTCGTTGTAGCGCGGCGGCGGCTCGGTGAAGTGCTGCTCGGGATCGATCGAGCGGAGCTTGAGCGTTTCGCCCTCTTGCACTGCCGGGAGCTTGTGCTTCAGCTCCTCGTCTTCCTCGTCCTTCTGGTCCTTGCCTTCCTCGTAAACCTTCAGGAAGCCGTCGAACTTGGGCACGGAACCGGTGGCGCGGAACAGGTACTCGGCGCCGTCCTTCCCCTTGGCGGAAACCTCCACAGTGGTCGAATCGAAGACGGCGGGCATCATCTGCGAAGCGATGAACCGCCTCCAGATCAGCCGGTAGAGTTTCAGTTCGTCCTCGGCCAGGTATTTTTCGATGGACTCCGGCGTGTAGGCCACCGAGGTCGGCCGGATGGCTTCGTGCGCGTCCTGTGCGTCCTTCTTGCTGCGGTACGTGTTGGGCGTTTCCGGCAGATACTCCGCGCCGAACGTTTTTGCGATGAATTCGCGCGCTTCCTGCACGGCATCGTTGGAAACGCGCGTGGAGTCGGTGCGCATGTAGGTGATCAGGCCGGTGGGGCCTTCCTTGCCAAGCGGAATGCCTTCGTAAAGGCGCTGCGCCAGGGCCATCGTGCGCTTCACGCTGAAACGCAGTTTGCGCGCCGCCTCCTGCTGAAGCGTGGAGGTGATGAACGGCGGAACGGGATTCCGCCGCTTCTCCCGAACGACAACCGACTTGACGATGAACGTCGCATCGGAGAACTGTTCGATCAAAGCATCGGCGGCGGCCTGGTTCGGGATCTCGACCGTCTCGTCGTTGCGCTTGACGAGGCGCGCGCCCAGCAGCGGCGGTTTTTTCGCCGCGAGGTTTACGTCGATCGTCCAGTACTCTTGCTTTACGAACTGCCGGATCTCGCGTTCGCGCTCGACGATCAGGCGGACCGCAACAGTCTGCACACGCCCTGCCGAGAGGCCGCGCCGCACTTTGTCCCAAAGCAGCGGAGAAATCTTGTATCCCACCAAACGGTCGAGCACGCGCCGCGCCTGCTGAGCCTCCACCAGGTTCATATCCACGTCGCCGGGACGCTCAAACGCCTGGCGGATGGCCTTGGCCGTGATCTCGTTGAACATCACGCGGTAAACCGGCGGCCCGCCGTTCTTCCGCCCCTCGAGTTCTTCCTTGAGGTGATAGCAGATCGCTTCGCCTTCGCGGTCAGGGTCCGCCGCAAGGTAAATGGCTTCGGAATTCTTCGCCGCGCGTTTCAGTTCCTGCAGGAGCTTCTTCTTACCTTCGATGATGGTGTAGGTCGGCTGAAAACCGTTGTCGATGTCGACAGCCAGGTCCTTCTTAGGAAGGTCCTTCACGTGGCCGAGCGACGCCTTGACAACGAAACCCTTGCCCAGGTATCTCCCAATTGTTTTCGCCTTCGCCGGAGATTCGACGATGACTAAAGAATTCGCCATACAAAATTGATGTTCACCATCAGATGACCGGCGCCATTTGGAGACAAACCACAGTTGGCCGGTTCCGGAATGGGATTCTCACCACACTTTAGCAAAATTCTTTCCGGGAAGCTGCCGGACCACTCCGAGCAACTCCAGTTCAAAGAGGGCCGCGATGACTTCGGAAGACGAAACATCTTCGGCACGTTCCAGTAAATCGTCGATGTGCGTTGCGGTCTCAACCTTAAGAAGACCAAGAATTTTGCGTGCGATGGGACTCAGGTTTTCCCCGGTGTTCGACGCCTGCTGCTCCCCGCCGGTTTCGTCGCTGCCGCCAAAAAGGCGCCCCTGTTTGCGCTCGGCCAGCAGACGGCGCTCCTCGGCGGGCAGTTCCTCCACCACGTCGTTCCAGTCCTGGACAAGCTTGGCGCCTTGCTTTATCAACAGGTTGGGCCCCCAGCTCATTTTTGAGACTATGCTGCCGGGCACGGCAAACACTTCCCTGCCCTGATCCAGAGCCAGCCTTGCGGTGATTGCGGATCCGCTGTACTGCGCGCCCTCTGTAACCAGCACTCCCAGGCTGAGGCCGCTGATGATGCGGTTCCGGATCGGAAAATTCTGCGGGTACGCAGGAGCGCCCATCGGAAATTCGGAGATGATAAGGCCTCTGGAAGCGATCTCGGCGGCAAGCCTCCGGTTTTCCGAGGGGTAAACCACATCGACTCCGCAACCGAGAACGGCGATTGTGTCGCCTCCGGCGGCCAGGGCGCCGCGATGAGCCGCCGTGTCCACCCCGCGCGCCATTCCGCTCACGATCGTCAGGCCCGCGCGGGCCAGATCGCCGCTGAGCCGCTCTGTGACGTTCAGTCCGTAAGGCGTGGGACGCCGCGTCCCGACAATGCCCAGGCACAAGGAATTCAGCAGCTCCGTGCGGCCCCGGGCGAACAACACGATCGGAGGATCGAAGATCTCTCTCAGCCTTGCCGGGTAGCGCGGATCCGCCAGCGTCACCAAAACGGCTCCGGCTTGCAGCATTTTCTCCTGCTGCGCTGCGGCGTCTTCATACGAGCAGCCGCTGGCGATGCTCTGCGCCACGCTGCCTGCGATGCCGCTCGCTTCCAGTTCCGTTCGGGAAGCGCGCAGCACCTCCCGGGGCGTGCGGAATCTCGCCAGGAGCTTTCCGGCGGTCCGCGCTCCCAGGCCAGGAACCAGCGTCAGGGCAAGCCAGTCGAGTTCTTCTTCACGGGTGAGCGTCGAGACGGTCATGGTGTTTACAGACTACGTGCGCTTTGCAAAAAAGGATTCTCACGCAACTTCGGGATTATCCGCTCCGCCCCCGGAAGCCGGAATGCCGCTCCGCGGTTGCCGGCGTAGCCTGCTTCCGAATCCAGTTGCTATCCTGGGAGTTATACCCTTGAAAGTAGGTTTCGTAAGTCTGGGGTGTCCCAAAAACCTGGTGGACACCGAAGTCATGATGGGACAACTGGCCGCGCGCGGCCATGAACTGACGTCCCGCCCCGAGGACGCCGAAGCGATCGTCGTCAACACGTGCAGCTTCATCAACCCCGCCAAGCAGGAATCGGTGGACACGATTCTCGAAATGGCGGGCTACAAGAAATCCGGCGGCCTGAAGAGGCTCATTGTGGCGGGATGCCTGGTGGAGCGTTTCCGCGAAGAGATCCGGCGCAACATTCCGGAAGTGGACGCCGTCATCGGCACGAACGAGCTCGACGAGATCGTGGCGGCGTGCGAGGGCACGTTGGATGGCGCGCGCCCGCACGCCCCGTACCTTTATCACGATCTCACGCCGCGCGTGCTGTCCACGCCGAAGCATTTCGCCTACATCAAGATCGCCGAAGGCTGCGACCATCCGTGCAGCTTTTGCGTCATCCCGCAGTTCCGCGGAGCGTTCCGCAGCCGGCGGCCCGAATCCGTGGTCGCGGAAGCCAGGCGGCTGTTCGAGGCGGGCGTGCGGGAGATCAACCTCGTGGGGCAGGACACGACCTGCTATGGCGAGGACCTCGGGATCCGCGACGGCCTCGCGCTGCTGCTTGAGGATCTGGCGCGCATCGAAACGCCCCAGGAGAAATGGATCCGCTTCCTTTACGCCTACCCGAACAAAGTGACGGGAAGACTGCTGGAGACAATGGCAGCCTGGCCCGCGCTGGTGAAGTACATCGACGTCCCGCTGCAACACGCCAGCGCGCGGGTGTTGAAGCGGATGAAGCGCGGCGGGAACGGCGACGCGTTCCTGAAGCTCATTGAGAAGATCCGGCGGACGGTCCCCGGTGTCGCCATTCGCACCAGCATGATCGTCGGGTTCCCGGGCGAGACGGCGGCGGACTTCGAAGAACTGTGCCAGTTCGTTCAAGCCGCGCAGTTCGACCGGTTGGGCGTCTTCTCGTACTCCGACGAGGAGACCAGCCAGAGTTACCACCTCGATGGGAAGGTGGACGGCCGCACGATCTACAACCGGAAGCGCCGGCTGATGTCCATCCAGCGAAAGATCTCGCGCGCCCGCAACCGGGCCCTCGTCGGGCGCACGGTCCGGGTTCTCGTCGAAGGCCCGTCGGCGGAAACCGAGCTGCTCTGGCAGGCGCGCACCGCGGCGCAAGCGCCGGAAATCGACGGCATATGCCTGATCAACGACGTGGAAGGGCGTGCTCCGCGGCCCGGTGAAATGCGCGAGTTGCGCGTCACCGAAGCGCACGATTACGATCTTGTGGGCACGCTTTTGGAACCCACCGAGAGCGCGCCGGCTTACACGCCGAATCCATTTGTGATCTTATGAAGTGTCCGATCTGCAAAAAGGAAGTGGCGCCGGGCGGCCCTTACGTGCCGTTCTGCAGCGACCGCTGCCGGCTGATCGATCTTGGCAATTGGGCCTCGGAGAAGTACCGCATCTCGACTCCCCTGCGGCCCGAATCGGAAATAGAAAAGGAAGAAGAAGACGAGCACGGTGAGTACTGACGCGCGCCCCACTCTGGCCATCGCTCTGGCCACGTGGTTCGGTTGTGGGTTCTCGCCGGCCGCGCCGGGCACGGCAGGCTCGCTGGGGGCCCTGCTCCCCGCGGTGCTGCTGGCCGAGTACGCCGGGTGGCGCCCGCTTCATTTCGGAGCGCTGGCGCTGATCTTTCTCGTCCCGAGCATCTGGGCGGCGGGGCGCGCCTCGCGGCACTATGGCGTGAAAGATCCGCGGCAGGTGGTGATCGACGAAGTGGTGGGCCAGTGGATCGCCATTGCCGGCGCCACGGCGCTGAACTGGAAAAGCTGGCTGGCTGCCTTCCTGCTTTTCCGTATCATGGATATCTGGAAGCCCGCGCCGGTACGGCAAGCGGAGGCCTTTCCCGGCGGAGCCGGGATTGTGGCCGACGACGTCGTGGCGGGCCTTTACGGTGCGCTTGTGTTATTTACGGCGGGGTGCTTCAATCTGTATTAAACATTCAGTTTTGAACATTATGGCAATTCGCAAGGATGGGGGGAGCAAACCCCAGATTTCGCTGGTTAGCCCGGCGGCGGCAATCGCCGGGGGCGAACTTCAGATTCGGGGTAAGGGTTTTGTGAAGGCCGACCGGCCGCGAGTGACCCTGGGCAACGTGGAAGCGCCGGTCATCATCGGTTCGGATTCCTTCATCATTGCCCGGGTGCCGGAGGGGGCGTCCGTCGGCGAGTTGATCATCCGGAACGGCGAGCAGGCCAGTTCCCCATACATCTGCGAGTTGGGAATTCAGATCGCCGACGGCGTTCACCCGGTGACCAATCCGGCGGTGGACGCCCAGGGCAACATCTTCACCACTTTCAGCGGCACGCGGGGGCAGAAAACGCCGGTTTCCATTTACAAGCTCGACCTCAACTACAACCTGAAGCCGTTCCTCTCCGACGTGATGAACGCCACCGCCGTGGCTTTCGACCGCGAGGGGCTGCTCTACATTTCCAGCCGCTACGACGGAGTGGTCTACCAGGCCACGCCGTCCGGCAACATGTCCGTGTACGTGGAGGGTATGGGAGTGGCTACCGGCCTGGCGTTCGACGACGAGGAAAACCTGTACGTCGGCGACCGCCAGGGCACGATATTCAAAATCAGCCGCTCGCGGCAGATCTACGTCTTCGCCACCCTGGAGCCGTCCATGGCGGCGTACCACATGGCGTTCGGCCCCGAGGGCTACTTATACGTAACCGGTCCGACGACTTCGAGTTACGACGTAGTGCACCGCATCTCGCCCGCCGGCGAGGTCGAGGTGTTCTACCGCGGGCTCGGACGGCCACAAGGGCTGGCGTTCGACGCCGAGGGCCGCCTGTACGTGGCGGCGTCGATAGGCGGGCGCCGGGGCGTGGTCCGGATCGGAGTCGAGGACCGCAAACCCGAACTGTTCCTCTCCGGCCCGAACATTGTGGGGATCGCCTTCACTCCGTCCCGCGCGATGATCGTGGCCACCAACAGCGCGCTCTACCGGGTCGATGTCGGCATCAAGGGCCGGCCGCTGCCGTAAATGAACGCCGAAATCATCGCCGTAGGGTCCGAACTGTTGACCCCGCGGCGCATAGACACAAATTCCCTCTGGCTCACCGACCAGTTGAATCTGCTCGGAGTGGAAGTGACCGCCAAGACGATCGTCGGCGACGACCGCGAGCGGCTGGCGGCCGCTTTCCTGACCGCCAGGGGGCGGGCCAACATCATCATATTGACGGGCGGCTTGGGGCCTACCGAGGATGATGTGACCCGCGACGCCGTCGCTGCCGCTCTCGGCCGCAAACAGCACTTCAGGCAGGATCTCTGCGACGCCATCGAGGCGCGTTTCCGCCGCCGGGGCCGGGTGATGCCGGAGATCAACAAACGGCAGGCGTTTGTGATCGACGGCGCGGAGGCGCTGCCCAATTCGAACGGGACGGCGCCAGGCCAGTGGATCGAGGAGAACGGGCACGCCATCATGCTTCTGCCCGGACCGCCGGCCGAGATGCGGCCCATGTTTACGGACCACTGCCGGCCGCGGCTCCAGCGGCTGCTCCCGGAGCAGGTAATCCGGGTCCGCGCCTACCGCATCGCCTTGTTGCCCGAGTCCGAAGTGGACCAGCTCGTCGCGCCCATTTACACGAAGTACGCCAATCCGGCGACTACGATTCTGGCCGCGGCGGGAGACATTCAATTGCACCTGCGGGCGCGGTGCCCAACGGAAGCCGAAGCCGAACGCCTGCTGGACGAGGTCGGCTCGCAGATCGAAGCGATTCTCGGCGACCGCATCTATTCGAAGAACCTGGACCCCCTGGAGGTGGTCGTGGGCGCCGCGCTGCGCGCGCGCTCGCAGACGCTCAGCGTGGCGGAGAGCTGCACCGGCGGATTGCTGGCGAAACGGATTACGTCCGTGGCGGGCAGTTCCGAGTATTTTCTGGGCGGCTTTCTGACCTACACGGACCGCATAAAGAACAGGCTGCTGGGCGTCCCGGAGGAAGTCCTGCGCGAGAACACCGCCGTCAGCCAGCCAGTCGCAGAGGCCATGGCCCGGGGTGCTCGGGAGCGGACGGGCTCCGATTGGGCGCTTTCGATCACCGGAGTGGCCGGGCCGGGCGGCGGGACGGAAGCGGCGCCGGTGGGCACCATCATAGCCGGCATCGCAGGCCCAACGGGATGCCGCTCGCAGCGGGCGGTGTTCGTGGGAGACCGCGAGCAGATCCGGACGCTGGCGACTCAACTGGCCCTGGACATGCTTCGGAGAGAACTCAATCGGCAGTGACGCGGGCCGGGCCCGCAAGATGCCTCCGTCCTTCCCCCACCCTCTATTCCCTCTGATTTTTAAGGTTTTGGATGCCCTTCCCCGCGCCGGCCGCAGCGATCCGGGATCGCAGCGCGTCCGGGGGCGAAAAGTTTCCCACCAGAGTAAGTGAATCCGCTTTCTCCGTAGTTCATCAAACAGTCAACCGGGGATGGCGAATTTCCGGCGGAGCCTATTGTTTGATCGCGAATTTGGGCTTAGAATTCCAACTACCCTTGGGCTGGCAACTGGAGCATGGCGGCCGTGGAGGCCGGCGCCGGTCAAAGGGGAAATAGTGCTACATTAATGACAGTTAAGCGACTTGGGTGAGAGCTGATGAAATTTCCACGGATTTCGGCGATCGGGGTCGTGCTCGTGTCGTGTCTCGTTGCCCAGGATACCCAAATCCAGGTGCAACAGATGGAACAGAGGGGCGATGCCGTCACGGTGCGCCAGTTGCTCCAGCGCGCCGCCCGCAACGCTCCCGACGACCCGTCAGCACTGCTTAACTACGCGGAATTTTTGGACCGCTACAATGACCCGGAGACGCGCGCCAACTACGAGAAGGCGCTTGCTCTATTAAACGGCCCGGCGAACGCCGCCAGGCGCGCTGCCGTCGCCCGCCGGCTCGTGCTGCTGGATCTCATCGAGGGCGAGCGGGAGGCCGCGGCAAGGCACCTGAAAATTTACCATGAGGCCGGGGGCAAGGATTTCGCCGCCGGACTGCCCGCGCCCCGTTCCGAACGCCGCAGCGAGGTAGGGACAATCACGATTCCAGGCCCGCTGCGTTCGTTCGCGCGCATGGCCGCCGTGTCGGCGGACGTGACCGGGGCGGACCTCATGCCGGCCCTGGCCCGGAACGTCATAACTAACGGATACCAGGCCACTTCCGGGTCGGATTCGCTCGAGCCCACCGAGTACATGAAGTTGATCCAGCGGTATCTGTCGCAGGCCAGAGAACTCGAAAAGCTGGCTGGCGAGCAGAAGACGATCCGGATCGACGCCTGCGAATCTCCCCAGACCGGCGAACTGCTTCGCATCCTCGGATACCGGATGCGGGGCGGTTGCGGCAGCGATCTGGTGCTGGAAACCGTGAACGCCACGCGGGCGTTCCTCACTATCGACTCGGGTTTTCCGCTCGCTGAGCTGGAACAGGCGCTCCGCACAAACCGGCCGTTCACCTACGAGTACAGTCCAACGGTGGTCGACGTGCTGTACGGCCCAGATTACTGGCTGACTCAAAGAGAAAGGGAGAGCGGCGAATTCATCGATATCTTTCTCTCCGACCCGAACCTGTGCCGGTTCTATGTGGCCATGGCGAAACTCGATCCGGAAACGGCGGCGGAGTTGAAAAACAAGGTGCCGGCGCAGCGTTTGCGGGCGTTCGCGCACGTGCTGGATTTCTACGGCGGCATGTTCCAGATCCGCGGGGGCAAGGCGGTCGTGCCGGGAGGGGCGCGGTCGGCGGCGGCCTGGGCGGATCTCGTTGGGAAGTCGCCCGACGACGGCGCCGAGTTCTTCGAGCGCCTGATCTCGCGCGACGACGGGTGGATGGCGAGCTACTTCGACGCTCTGGCGCGCATCAGCGGGCCAGTGCAGGACTACCTCACCGAGCCGAACCGCATGAAGCGGTTCTATGCGGCGATTCGCGGGAGAGTCACCAGCCCCGGGCCGGCGCGCCCGGTCTTCCGGTCGAACACGGACATGATGCTGCTGACCACCCGCCTGCGGCTCGGTCCCGACGGCCGCCCGCACGTTCCCGGAGACCTCGAGGTCTGGAAGACGTACTTCGCGAAAGCGGAGGGCAAGTGGGACTCCCGGCTTTCCCGCGCCGCGCCGCGCTGGAAGGAGCCGGACGATCTCCTCGAGGCGCTCTTCGCTCTGTGCCGCAAGTCGGTGGAAAACGAGCCGCTGAAGGTCTTTCTCGCGCTGAGCGATCTCGACCGCCGGCGTACCACGCCGTTGAAGGCCGCCACGGTGAGCCGCCTGGCGTTTGGTTACCGGCATTTCGGCGCACAGTATCCGGTATTCACCGAAACGCCCAACGTCAGCGACGAGACCATCATTCGCTTTCTGGATACTGCACAGGCGATCAACCGGATCGGCAACATGGAACTGCGCGCCGATACGGCGGGAACGATGCAGGCGCTCACCGGGCTGTGGCAGATTTTCTGCCGGCAACAATCCATCCCGGCTTCGCACGCGGACTGGGCGCTGGCCTCGATTCTGCACGGATTCGCCGAGGTGCGCGACAAGCAGGACCTGTTCGACGCGGGGCGGTCGGGCATCAGGGTGCTGCTGAAAGCCACCGGAGCGCCGGAAACGGCGACGCCGCAGGAGCGCATCGTAGACCTGCTGGCGGGCACGGTGAGCACGGACGATTCGGAGTCGCAGAACTACAAAGTGCAGGAGATGATTCGCATCTTCGAAGCACAGCGGCTCGTTTCGCTCAACGTGCTGTTCGGGATCGCGGATAACCTGGAACGCATTCCGCAGGGGGAGAATCTGAACACGGCGCTGGTGAACCGGCTGGCGTCGCGGCTATCGGAAATCCAGTCGCCGCGCAGCGGCCTTTCCACCCTGGAAAGGAACGCATATTCTTTCGGCTACTGGGCCGAACGCCACCTGGAAAACCAGCGGAAACTCAACATACGAGCCCGGATCGAGCGGGCGGGGAGAGACGCCGAGAGGCTCAGGGCAATCCGCGGCGAACTGGCGCCGCTGCTTCGGGACACGCTGGTCGGATTCAACTACATGCATTACGCGCCGCCCGGAGCGCAGCTCCTGCTGACCAACCCGGCGTTTGTCCGCACCCACGATTTCCTCGGCTATCACGGCGCGCTGCAGACCTGGAAGAACACCGAGGTGGCCGGCAGCGGGTGGCCAAGCAGCGCCGGGGGCCGGCTGGTGGGATCGCTTTCCTCGCTGCCGTACGCGCTTGCGGAAGCCGAGCAGAACTTCATAGTTCCGGCACGCGAGCAGGCACTGATTTGGGCGGATCTGGTTCCGCAGATGATCCTGACCGCCACCATTCCGCGCTGGTGGAACGTGACTCCCGAGCAGATGCACTGGGTGGGACTCCACATGCGGTATGCCGAGACGGTGATGGCCGAGGCGGCGCTCGATGCGGAGCGGAGAGCGGCGGTGATTTCGGTGATCGAGCAGCAGGCTGCGCCGGCGCGCGCCCGCAGGGTGGCGGACCTGCTCGAGCAGGGCGAGGTCCGGTCCGCGCTCGATTCCGTGACGCCGGCTGAAATGTTCCTGCTCGCGCAGCGGCTTTTGCCCAACGAGAAGAACCCGGCCGCGTTTCCCGTGAGCGAATTGAGGCGGCTCCAGGAGCAATATCCCGATCGCGTCAACTATGCGGCGATTTCCCGGGCGTTCGGCACACCCAAGCCCACACTGACGAACTCCTACCAGCCCGAGCTCCTGCACCTCCGCACCTTCCCAACGCTCATGGGCTTCTCGAGCCGGATTCTTGCCGAGAGCTGGGAATCGACGCTGCTTTACTGGGCTGCCCTGGCCGACGAAGTGCACGTTTCTCCGTCGCAGTTGAACGTGCTCATCCCCGAGTGGACCCAGCAGACCATCGAGAAAATATTCGCTACGCATCTGGAGGACTGGCCCGCGGTGTTGCGCTCGCTGCGCCGCGTGGGCGAGGACGTCAGGTTGAAACTTCGCATCCGGATGGAAGATCAGAACGCATCTTTGCAGCAACTAATCAGTCAGTAGAAAGCGGAGGAATAGGTGAACCGATACTTAGCCTTGTTTCTCGCGATCGCTGGATTAACCAGCCTCGGCGCGCAGGAGAGGCCGGGCACGGTCTTCAGGGTCAAAGTGGACATGGTGGTGCTCAGCTTCACTGTGACCGACAACAAGGGGCGCTACATCACGGGGCTCAAACCCTCCGATTTCCGCATCCTTGAAGACGGGATCCCGCAGAAGATCGATACGTTTATCGAGGGCAGCAAGCCTCCCCTGCAGGTGCTGGCGGACGGCTCGACGCGGCCGTTGATCACCGAGCCGGGCAAGACTCGCCAGGAAGGAGCGCAACCGGGCCTGGAGAGTCACACCGACGCGCTGGTAGGCACGAACGTGTTCGTGCTGTTTGACACCAGCAACTACATGTACCGGGGATTCGTCTACGCCTCCGACGCCATCGCCGATTTCGTCCGCGGCCTGGACCGCGCCGACTCGGTGGCGGTGTACACGTTCAGCCGCAATCTCTCGCGAGTCGCGCCGCTCACACAGGACCGCAACGAGGCCATTGTCGGGCTGCGCAAGGCGGTGGCGGGCGACGACGCTGCGCTGTACAACACGCTGCTGCTCACGCTGCGCGACGCGGCCAAGGTGCCAGGCCGGAAAGTGATCATCGTGTTCTCAAACGGCCCCGACAACGCGAGCATGGTGGCGCCGGACGACGTGCGCGCGGTCGCCGAGGACGAAGGCATCCCGATCTACGTGATCTCGACGAGCGAGGTCAACAAAGATCCCATGTCGGCCAGTGTCTTCAAGCGGATCACGCAGCGCACCGGCGGGCAGGCCTACTTCGCCAAGAGCTGGCAGAAGCAGGTTGAGGCTTTCGAGGCCATCCGCGAGGCTCTTGGAAACTCCTACACCGTCACCTACTATCCGGCGCCGAATCCGAACGAGGGATACCGCAAAATCACGGTTGAAATCCCCTCGGACGTCGGCAAGAAGTACCGCATCCGAGCGCGTCCGGGATACCGGCCGCGAGGCGGGTTTTAGTCCGCGGGTTCCGCCCCGGCTGCCAGCCTTCCGCAACCCGCAGGGGCTACTTCCGCCGCAAACCGCAAGAATTACAATTGTGAAAAGTCGATGATCCGCATTGACCCCGAGCCTTGGGCCGCCATGCTCGGGCATGCCTGCGCCGCCTATCCCACCGAGTGCTGCGGCGCCATGCTTGGCAGCAAGAAGGACGGCGTGAAGCACGTCACCCTGGCCGTCCCGCTCCCGAACGCCTTCGACGGTCCCCGGGAACGCCGCTACGAGGTGCGTCCTGAAGACCTCCTCGCGGCCACCCGGGAGGCGCGCGCCCGCGGCCTCGAGCTCATCGGCATCTACCACTCCCATCCCGACCACGACGCCAGCTTTTCCGATCTCGATCTTCGGAACTCCTGCCCCTGGTACTCCTTCCTCGTGCTCTCGATCCGGAACGGCGAGTTCGATCACGCCTGCTGCTGGCTGCCCGACGCCGCCCAGACCGCCGCCGAACGCGAGGAACTCCTCATTCCCGGTTGATCCGGCTCGGAAATTCGGCCCGTAGAATCTGGCACAATAGCCTTAAGCAGCCTGACTGTTTGACGCTCCCTCTATGGTCCGTTAAACTTTAGGTTTCGACTCCATCGGGAGTTCTCCGTCAGGATGGATTCCGGCAATCCCAGGCTGCGCAACGCAGTGGTGTGGTTAATTCCAGCTCTATAAAGGAGGAACAGAGTGGCAGACGCACGCAAGTACATATTCACGTCCGAATCGGTCACCGAAGGGCACCCCGACAAGATCGCCGACCAGGTCTCGGATGCCGTTTTGGATGCGGTGATCGGAAGCGACCCTGCGGGCCGCGTGGCCTGCGAGGTCCTGGTCACCACCGGCCTGTGCGTTGTGGCCGGCGAGATCTCCACCAAACCGGAGTGCTTGCCGGATATCCAGAAGATCGCGCGCGAAACCATCGCCGGAATCGGCTATAACGACGCCGCCTACGGTTTCGACAGCAAGACCTGCGCCGTCATCAATACCATGCAGCGCCAGTCCGGTGACATCGCCATGGGCGTGGATACCGGCGGCGCGGGCGACCAGGGCCTGATGTTCGGCTACGCCTGCGACGAGACTCCCGAGCTGATGCCGCTGCCCATCATGATGGCGCACAAGCTTGTCCAGCGCCTCAGCGAAGTTCGCCGCGCGGGCATCCTCAAGTTCCTCCGCCCGGACGGCAAGAGCCAGGTCAGCGTCGAATACGTCAACGGCAAGCCCGCCCGCATCGACGCCGTCGTGGTCTCCACGCAGCATGACGACATTCCCATCGAGCAGGTGCGCGCCGGAGTCCGCGAGCACATCATCGACGCCGTCATCCCCGCCAACATGGTTGACGCCAACACCAAGTACCACATCAATCCCACCGGGCGCTTCGTGATCGGCGGGCCTCACGGCGACACCGGCCTCACCGGCCGCAAGATCATCGTGGACACCTACGGCGGCATGGGCCGCCACGGCGGCGGCTGCTTCTCGGGCAAGGACCCGACGAAGGTGGACCGCTCGGCCTGCTACATGGCCCGCTACATAGCGAAGAACGTCGTCGCCGCGGGGCTTGCCTCCCGCTGCGAAGTGCAGCTTGCTTATGCCATCGGCGTCGCCGAGCCGGTTTCGGTTTCCGTCGATACGTTCGGGACCGGAGCCATCGACGAAGCCCGCATTGTCGAACTCATCCGTGCTCATTTCCCTCTGACCCCGAAAGGGATGATCGATCATCTGAAACTCCGTCGGCCTATTTACAAGCAGACGGCGGCCTTCGGCCACTTCGGCCGCACCGGGGAAGGCTTCACCTGGGAACTGACAGACAAGGCCGACATTCTGAAGCAGGAAGCCCGGCTGGCGGCTTCCGTCCGCTAGAGGGGGTATAAGGAGCGTTATGCCAGAGAATCCGCAGGCTCTCGTTGCTTGTGACGTGAAAGATCTTTCGCTCGCCGATCTGGGCAAGCGCCGCACCGAGTGGGCCTTTCAGTCCATGCCGGTGCTTCAGACCATCCGCAAGCAGTTCATCAAGTCGCAGCCGCTGGCCGGCATCCGCATCGCCGCATGTCTGCACGTCACCACTGAAACCGCCAACCTCATGATTACTCTGAGGGATGGCGGCGCCAGCCCGGTGCTGTGCGCGTCCAACCCGCTGTCTACGCAGGATGACGTCGCCGCCACCCTGGTCCGCGACTACAACATCCCGGTGTACGCGATTAAGGGCGAGTCCAACGAAGTTTATTACCAGCACATCATGGCCGCCATCGACCACAAGCCGCACATCACCATGGACGATGGCTGCGACCTGGTGACGGTCCTGCACACCAAGAGGCAGGACGTTCTCGACGGCGTGATCGGCGGCACCGAAGAGACCACCACCGGCGTCATCCGCCTGCGCGCCATGTCGAAGGAAGGCGTGCTGCGCTACCCGGTCATCGCCATCAACGACGCGATGACCAAGCACCTGTTCGACAACCGCTACGGCACCGGCCAGAGCACGGTGGATGGAATCATTCGCGCCACCAACATCCTGATCGCCGGGTTGAACGTCGTCGTGGCCGGCTACGGCTGGTGCGGCCGCGGCGTCGCGATGCGCGCTCGCGGGATGGGCGCCAACGTCATCGTCACCGAAGTGGATCCCATTAAGGCCATCGAGGCCTTGATGGACGGGTTCCGCGTCATGTCGATGGCCGAAGCGGCCGCCATCGGCGACATTTTCGTCACTCTCACCGGCAACAAGAACGTCATCGCCAAGGAGCATTTCGAAAAGCTGAAGAGCGGCGCGATTCTGGCCAACTCCGGCCACTTCAACGTCGAAATCGATTTGGACACACTGGCGAAGATGGCCACCAGCCGGCGCCAGGTCCGCGACTTCGTCGAAGAGTTCGCGCTGCGCGACGGCCGTCGCATCTACGTGCTCGGCGAAGGCCGCCTCATCAACCTGGCCGCGGCCGAAGGCCACCCCGCCTCGGTGATGGACATGAGCTTCGCCAATCAGGCGCAGGCCGTCGAGTATCTCGTGAAGAATCACAGCTCGCTGGAGAAGCGTGTGTACCCCGTGCCGGAGGAGCTGGATCGCAAAGTGGCCCGCATGAAACTCGAATCCATGGGGGTCAAGATCGACCGGCTCACGCCCGAGCAGGAACACTATCTGGCGAGCTGGTCTGAAGGAACGTAGGGGCCGCGGCATTGCCCGGCCCGTTGACCGGAGAAAATGTCTGATTCGCAGAGCATAAGACGCACCCTGGAGCTGACCATTCCCGCGCCGGAGGTCGAAGAGGAAACCGAGCGCGTAGTGGAATCGATCCGCAAGCGGGTCCAGCTCCCCGGATTTCGCCCTGGTAAGGTGCCGGCGGGCATTGTCCGCCGGCGCTACCAGGAGGAGATCCGCCACGACGTACTGGAAAGGCTTATCCCCAAGTACCTCTTCAAGCGCACCGAGGAAGAAGGGCTGAATGTTGTCGGCACCCCGAACGTAACCGACGTGCACTTCTCCCCCGGAGAGCCGCTCCGCTTCAAGGCAGAATTCGAAGTCGCTCCCGAGATTGAGCTGAAGCAGTACAAGGACCTGCCGGTCCCCTACCAGGATCCGGAGGTTTCCGAAGCGGACATCGATCAGCGTATCGAGGAGTTGCGCGAGCAGAAGGCCGAGTACGTCAACGTCGACCCCCGTCCGATTGCCGCGGGCGACCATGCCGTAGTCGCGCTGGAGAGCGTTTCCGGCATCACCGGCCCGCCGATCAAGCAGGACGAGCTGACGCTTCACATCGGCGGCGAGGACACGCTGCCCGGCTTCAGCGAAGCCCTCACCGGCCTCTCACCCGGCGACGAGAAGGAATTCGATGTCACCTACCCGGAGGACTACGCGCAGCCGCGGCTGGCTGGCAAGACCGTGCGCTTCCGCGCCCGCGTGAAGGGCATCCGCCGCAAGGAATTGCCCGAGGTCAACGACGAGTTCGCCCGTGACCTGGGCGACTACCAGAATCTGGACGAGCTGCGCGAAGCGGTCCGCAAGGCCATTTTCGCCGAACGGCAGTACGTTGCCCAGGAAGAGGCGAAGAACAAGCTCGTCGACGCGCTGGTGGACGCGCACGACTTCCCCGTGCCGGAAGCCTACATCGAGCGGCAGATCGAGGCCCAGGTCGAGCGGCGCCTGCAGTTGCTGGCCGCCGAAGGCGTCGATCCGCGCTCCGTCAGACTGGACTGGCAGAAGCTCAAGGAATCGCAGCGCGACAAGGCCATCCGCGAAGTGAAGGCCACGCTGCTGCTCCATAAGATAGCCGACGCCGAAGGCATCCACGCCACCCAGGACGAAGTGGACCGCGAGGTCCAGCGCCTCGCCCGCCAGACCCGCGAGCCCGTGGCCGCCGTCCGCATGCGCCTGGAAAAGGAAGGCGCCCTCGGCCGCATCGCCGCGCGCATCCGGACCGAAAAGACCCTCAGCTTCCTGTTCGACCACGCCCGCAAGACGGCGGAGTGAACGGCGGTTTTTGCCTAGCTGCCGGCGGCGGCTTGCCGCGCACCCAGCAGCATGCCGGCGAACCGCTTCGCGATAACGGGCCAAGCCAGCTCGGCAGTTACCTGTGCCTGCCGCGCGCTGAAACAGGCGAGCTCCTGGGGATTTCGCACCAGTCTCAGAATTGCATTGGCGAGCGCCACCGCGTCGCCGGCGGGGAAGCGGTGTACGCAGTCGCGGAACTCGTCGAAAATCGCCAGGTCCGAGCATAGCACCGGCGTCAGCGAGGCGATTGGCAGGCGTGCGGCCCCGCTTGCGGACTCGGTCGAGTACGTATAAGGCAGTACGACGAGGTCGGTCGAAGCCAGTTCCTCCAGCACGGAGCGCTCATCGAGGAACTCGGTGATAACCGAGACAGCGCCGCCCAGTTCCTTTTCGGCGATTAGTTCCAGGCATTCGGCCGCATACTTTCTGGATTCCGGAATGGGATAGAGCGCATTGATCAGCTTGAGGTGCAACAGGGGATTGACCCGGCGCGCCAGCGCGATCGCATTCACCAAATGGTGGATTCCTTTAGGCGGCAGAAAGAATCCGAAGCAACCCACTACGAACGTTCCGGTGCCCCGCCTTCGCCCGGCGCGCAGTGCTTCCCTGCCGGCGGGGGGCGCTGGGATTCCCTGCGGCAGCCACACTGCATTGCGCGCCACGCCAGACTCCCGGATGCGCTCCACTTCCTCACGGCGGTGGCAGATGCAGAAATCGCTCGCCCAAAGCGCCGGCTTCATCTGGAGCAGATTCTTGTGCGCCGTGGCGTGCATCGTAACGGCGGTCGTGATGCCATGCCGCCTCAGTGTCTCGGTCAGCCGCCGTAGACGCGGCGGAGAGAAAAACCCGAAGTTGAACTGCACGGACACGGCTTCAACCCCGCTGTTCAGAATCGCCGCGAGCAGCGTGTCCAGGTTGCCATCGGCATCGCCCTCCTGGGTCCAGCAGCGGACTACGTAATCCTCATCCGGGCGGACGGTCTCGGCGGCCTCGCTGGCGAAGATCACCGGCTGGCAGTCTTCGGGAAGGCTGCCGGCGAGGTAGCGCGTATACTCAGCGATCCCACATCGGGTATTCCAGGAAGTCACAAACCCGATGCGGCGCGCTTTGTTGGAACTCACCAAGGCTTGGCTGAGGGCACGCAACGGCCGCTCGCGGTTCTCGAGCGCCTGGCAGCAAGCCGCCCAGTGCCGCTCGGCGGTTTGGCGCCACGTGAAGCGCTGGCTCACGAACTCTTTCGCCAGCGCCGTTCTACGCCGCAGTTCCGCGCCGGAGGCCTGGTACACAGCCCGCATCTGGGCCCGCAGTGAGTCCAGCACTGGCTCGGCCCAGTATGACTCGCCTTCTGTCAAATGAGTGCGGGCAGGTTCCAGCCGGTACTCCACCGGCCAGCAGCTACCCTCCGGACAGATATCGGCCTGCCCGCTGTAGACCGTCGCGATTACCGGGCAGCCGGTCAACATGGCCTCCGCCACAGGCAATCCGAAGCCCTCGCCGCGGCTGGCTGAAACGAGAGCGCCCGACTGCTCGTACAGCCAGCGCATTTCATCCAGCTCCAAAGGGCGGAACACGACCTCGATGGGCGCGTGAGACGGCCACCGGCTGTCTGCTTCATCAACAATTTCCCGAATGCGGTTGTGCGGATTCTCGAAGGTTTTCACGATCAGGCGCACGTCGTCGCGCCGGGTGAACTCCTCGCAAAAGGCCCTGATCAGAACCTCGGGCGCTTTGCGCGGAAAGCAGGAAGAGACATTCAGGAAAACGAACCCGCTGGTATCGAGACCGGCTCGCCGCGGGGCGCGCTCGAGAATGTGATCGGCGCCCAGCCCGACCACCGCGATCGGCGCCCGAACCCCGCTGTTCTGCAATACATCCCGCACATAGCCGGACATGACCGTGACGAGATCCAGACCGCGATTGAACTCCTCGACGTACCGCAAGGGAAACCCGGACTCCTCCCATCCGTAGCAGTGCATGGCGCGCAGTTTACCGGCGAAGCGGTCGGTGTACGGCGGGTAGATATAGCGGGAGTGGACATCGGCCGGTTGCCGCGGCAACGTATCCACGAACAAGGGAGCCAGATCGGGATTGTCGCGCAGAAACGCGTCCGAAGGAGGATACGGCGTGGTGTTGTCACGCTGGTGGAGCTTCAAGGAGACATTTAGCGCCAAAAGGCCTTTTGCCAGCCGCCGGTTCACAATCGCCAGGCTGTAGTCTGATTCAAATGGTCCTTCCAACAGGATCTCGCGCATGTGGTCTAGTTCCGTTGAAAAGCTCCGAGTGATTCCAGCCGGGCCCGATAGCGGCTCCAAAGCGCGGTTGCGCTGTACTTGCGAGCCATCAATTCTTTTCCCTGCCGCCCCAGGCGTAGCCCCTTCTCCGGATTCAGATACAGTTCGCGCATCCGCGCGGCAGCGGCCTCAGGGTCTGGGTCCGCCCACTCGTAGCGGCGATCGGGATCCATGTACGGATAAGCCCCCGGCGGCACCGGCACCAGCTTGTAGTCTACAAGCAGCGCTGTTTCCGGGGTGCAGAAATCCGTCACTCCGGAGTAAGCGGTCACGATGACCGGTTTGCCGCGCGCCAGCGCTTCGGCCGGGCCGAACCCAAACCCTTCGGAGCGGTGCAGAGAGACATAACAATCGCATATCTCGAACAGATCGGCCATTTCTCCATCGCTGAGCCGTGTATCGAGAATTGTGATCCGCCGGTCTTTGGCCGCGAGGTTCTGAACGGCGCGCCAGTGGTCGCGGTCGCGATCTGTTGGCGCACCGGAGGTGTTCACGGCCTTGATGACCAACCCGGCGTTTTCCGAGGCGCGCGGGAACGCTGCACGGAAAGCCTGCACCAACGCCAGCGGGTTCTTGCGCTCCACCACTGAACAGGCATCGAACGAAAACAGAAATAGATAGCTGTCCTCGGGCAGCCCGAGCGACTGACGGGTGAGCCGGCCGGAAGCGGGAGTAGCCTCCACTGCCTGGCCCATCACAACCACCGGCGCTGCGGTTCGCCGGCTGTACACCTTTTTGAGGTATTCGCTCGCGACCCACACCTCGTCGACCAGCGCAAGGGCACATTCATGTATGGTGGCGGTATCCGACAGCTCCCAGTAGAATTGCCCGATCAGGTAGTCGGATTCAGCCACCTTGTCCAGATGCGTCATCAGGCACTCGGGGACGCACTCCGGGTTCAGATTCAGCAGGTGAAACCCTCTGGAAGCCTGGCGAAACTGGCGGGCGTTATGCGCGTACTCCTCCCGCATAGTGTTACGTCCCAGCGCGAAATCGAGGTCGACGATGGGTACTGCGGCCTGGCGAAAAACGTCGGCGGTGACCTTGCCCGCGCGACTAAGCCCGCAGACGGTGTGGTGGTCGCGGTAGACGAAAATGACCGTAGAAGGCTGCCGCAGTGCGGCGGTGTCGAGCGGGCGTCCGGAACCGCTGCCGTTTGCGCTCAGCACATCGGAATGCGGGAACTGGTTGACGTACTGGGTGTGGAACCAGCGGCGCGTGGCCTCGTGTTCCCTCGCCGGGTCCAATTCAGGGCAAAAAGCTCGCGCGGCGAGATACTGGTAACGGGTCAGTCCGGTATCCTTGTCGAGGCGGCCAACCCAGTAACGCGTCACAAATTCGGGCAGCAAGCGAGGATCGCCGGCGTTCAGAACAGCCGTGGCTGCCTCAAAGGACATCGCCAGCAGCGCTGCGTCGTCGCCGGACACAGCGGTGCCGTACCGCTCCGGCCGCGTCCGCTCCATCCACGTCGCCATTCCCAGGGTGAGCGGAAGGTTGCTATCCCGCCAGGGCTCATTCAGGATCGCGGCCAACTCATCCGGCAACAGAGCGGGCGGAAGGTTCCACTGAGGAATGCACTCGAAAGCGAACCAACTGAGGAATTGCAGGTAGCCTTCCCAGAGAGTCGTGTCCCACTGTGCCTTGTGCTGCAACCGGACGTGTTCCATGAAACGCGTCAGAAAAAGCCTGCTTCCTGCCGGCGCATCAGCCGGTCCGGGAGCAGCCGGCGCGTTCAGCCACTCCAGCAGCTTCGGCGGGACCGGCCAGCGGTAGGGCGCCCGCAAGCGATGGCAAGTGGTGAAAAACCAGTAGACGAAACTGGCCCTGCCTTCGGGATCATCGAGTGCGGCGTCCGTAACGCCGGCCAGTCTCGCCATGTGCCGCATGAAAGCAGTCAGCGGCGCAAGTTCGTCCCGCCCCTCGTCGATCGCCTCAAAAAAGACTTCTGTAAGCCTCCGGGGTACCACCAGAGGGGTACTTTCCGTGATCATGGAATGTTTCAGACTAAAATTATCCAGAATTTGCGCGCTTGACGACCAAAAACTGAGTATAATACGCCGCGTGCGTTGAAGGATTCGACAGGTCTAGTCCGTGATCCGTCCGTAAGGAAATTCGGAGTGTAGTTGGAAACGGTTGATCGTAGGCCTAGCAGGCTGCGGAAAAACGCCGATTTTAGGCAGAATCCGCAACTGCATTTATGTCGAATCAATTGGTGAGGCGGTCTGACGTGCGATTAGACAAGCTAAGTGCCTGTATCTGCGGCTCTTTTTGCCCGCTTTGGCCGCGCGCGGGCACACTTCTCCCCTGGCTCATACGACTCCAACCGGACGCGCCAGCAGATTGCGCATCCGCACCAGGTTGTACGCTGCCGCCGCGAAGGTGAATATCCAGCCCACTTTCTCGATCCCGCGATGGCGCACCTTGCGGACCAGCGCGATCGTCTTCAGCCACCCGAAGCATTCTTCGATGCGCTTCCGCTTCCGCTGACTGATCGCGTATCCTTCGTAGCGTGTCGTGCGACCATCGATGGCACTGCCCCCGTTCCGCTTTACGTTCTGTGCCACGTGCGGCGTGATGTTCAGATGCCGGCACTCGGCGACGAAATCTTTCGTGTCGTAGCCTTTGTCGGCCCCGACCGTGATGCGCCCCGTGCCGGGGACCTGCTCCAGCATCACCAAAGCCGCATCACGTTCCGCCGTGCCGTTGGCCTGAAACAGTTCGGTCTTGATGATCAACCCGTTGCGGTTCTCCGTCAGCAGGTTGCCGTTGTAGCTCAGCTTGGCTTCCTTGCCGTTGCCTTTGCGCGCCAACAGCGCATCCGGATCGGTCGTGGATTCGTGCGTATCATTGCTACGCTTCTCGCCATTAAAATCCACGCTGGGATTGCCCGGGTCATCCGGCGGCGCTGTGGGCTTCTGGCCCTTCCGCTGAAAACTCTTCAGACTCGCCCAGGCCTCGATGAGCGTGCCATCGACAGTGAAGTGCTCGTCGCTGGTCAGACCCTTCGCTTGCGCCTGTCCCACAACCTCGCCGAGGAACTCGCGCGCCACGTCTCCCTGAAGCAGCCGATCCCGATTCTTCGTGAACACCGTCGCATCCCACACCGGCTCGTCGAGGTTCATCCCGACGAACCATCGGAACAACATGCTGTAGTCGATCTCCTCCATCAGCAACCGTTCGCTCCGGATGGAGTAGAGCATCTGGATCAACTGCGCACGCAACAGCTTCTCCGGGGGAATCGACGGCCGGCCGGTCTTGGCGTACATGCCATCGAACCGCTCGGACATGCTCGCCAGGGCCTCATCAGCCATCGCGCGAATCTTGCGAAGGGGGTGGTTTTCCCGAACCCGCTGTTCCGGCGACAAGTAGCTGTACATGTCTGCTTGCTGATGATCGCGGCCGCGCATGCAGATTAGACGATCAGAACATTCCAGCCGTAACGGGTTTCAGGGTTTCAGCCTGTGTTTTTCCGCAACCTGCTAGGGAGAGACTGTGGGTTTTCACCTTGGAGGTGAAACGGAAGTGGCGTACAATCCAGGGTTCATGCCGAAACGATCGAAGCTCTCTGTGACCGAACAGCCGCTGCCGTTCAGCTACGATGAGGAAGCCACCGAGGAGAGGGTGACCGCGCTGGGAGGCATTCCGCTGCTGGTGCAGGCGTTCCGGTCGTTGGCCGTGGGCAGCAGCGTGAAGCGGAACATCGCCTTGAAGCAGCGGCAACGCGGTTTATCCGAGGACGGCTATGTGGAGAGCTTCGTGATCCTGAACGCGGCCGGTGGCGACTGCTTGGAAGAACTTCGAGCACCTGCGAGCCGATGAGGGGTTGGCCGAACTGATCGGGCATGAGATTCCGTCGCCGGAAGCGGCGCGCAAGTTCCTGTACCAGTTTCATGATGAGGCCAAAGTGAAGGAAGCGCAGCAGCAGGCGCTGGCTTTGGGGCAGCGCAGTTACATTCCGGGCGAGACGCGGCGCTGCAGGGTCTGGGAGTGGTGAACCGCGAGATGATTCAGGAATTCGGGCGCCGGACGCAGGACAAGATTGCGACCATTGACCTGGACGCGACAGTCATCGAGAGTTGGAAACGGGAAGCGCAGCCGACCTACCAGGGCTCGACGGGATATCAGCCGGTGCTGGCGTTGTGGTCGGAGCTGAACGTGGTGGTGGCGGATGAGTTTCGCGACGGCAATGTAGGGGCGCACACGCAACTGCTGCCGGTAGCCAAGCAGGCGTTTTCGGCGCTGCCGGAGAGCGTGGAGCGGATGTACTTTCGGGGCGACTCGGCCTGCTATGAGCAGGAGTTGCTGCGATGGTTGCGCGACCGGAAGAGAACGGAAGGGCCGCAGGGGTTCATCGGATTTGGGATCAGCGCGAAGATGAGCGAGCCGCTGCGGGAGCGGCTGCGGATGTTGCCGGAAGGTCTCTGGAAGCCCTACCGGGAAGATGCCGAAGCGGAGTGGGAGTACGCCGAGTTGCAAAACTGGGACCCGCTGGAGAAGGCGGGAGAAGAGTTGGACCATATTCGCTATCTGGCGCTGCGAGTTCATCGCCGGCAGGGCGAGCTGTTTGCGGATGGCAAGTTGTACAAGTCCTGCTGCGCCGTGGGCGGTATAATGCTGTATTCGATTTAATGTACCGTCGAGAATCCAATGCCCAAAAACACTGCGCTGGCAACCGGTTCGCACGATTCCGTTCCCTCCTCTGCCGGCAACGCCAGCCTGTCTAGACGGAAAACCGTGGGCTGGTGTTTTTTGGCTTCGGCTGTATGCCTGATTCTGCTGGGTGCCGTTATGCGCCTGGACAAAGCCGACCTGCGTATTCCTCTCAATTATCTGGGGGATGCAATCGTATTTATCGCGAAAACCAAGGGGATCATCCAGGGCGATTGGCTTTACCATAATTCACGGATCGGGATGCCGTTCGGCGCGGACTTGCGCGATTTCCCGTTGAACATCACCCTTGACAGTGCGTTCCTGTGGTTGGGAAGTTTATTCACCGCAGAGTCGGGACTGCTCTTGAACTTGTACTTCCTGGCGGCGCTGGCCGCGACTGCGGCGTTGGCAGCATATTGCCTGTTGCGGCTGAACATCTATCCACCGGTTGCTGTGGCAGTGGCCGTCGTATATGCTCTCCAGCCCTACGGGTTTTACCGTGGAATCAGCCATCTGCATTCCTTGTTTTATCTGGTGCCGCTGGTCGCGACTGGTGCAATTGAAATTGCGTTAGGCCGGATGAGCCAGCCAAAGCTCAACAAGCCAAGACTACTGTTGCCGTCGATCCCGGCCTATCTCTGGCTCACCGCTCTGGCCGTAGGCTTTTCATACCAGTACACCGCATTTTTCGCTTGCTTCGTGTTGTTGTCGGCTGCGGTGCTTGCGTTTGCTGGCGGATTCCGGCGTGAGTCGATGATGGCGATCCTTCTGATCGCGGTCATTTGCGTGGGCGCCGTCGTAGATTTGTCACCTTCCCTCGTGCACTGGTTAAGAAACGGTACAAACCCCGCAATGCTGTTTAAGTACCCAGCCGAAGCGGAGATCTATGGGTTGAAAATCCGGTTTCTTTTGACGCCGACTCCTGAACACCCGGTCCCGCTGTTTCGAGCAGTGTCAGAACGATTTCGTGCGGCCGGATTCCCATTTGACAACGAAAACGAGAGCGCTCGTCTAGGCACGATTGGCAGCATTGGTTTCCTGATGCTGCTCGGGGTCCTTCTGCTCCGTTGTGTCAAGATGAAACACGAATGGACACAGCGGGAGCGGATTTTGGCAGCTAGCGCCGCCCTTTGCATGGCCTGTGTTCTGCTTGCGACAGTCGGCGGCTTTGGCGATTTCTTTAACACATTCGTCCTTCCTGACATCAGGTGCTACAATCGAATCGCCCCTTACATTGCTTTTTTCAGTCTGATTCCGGTGGCCCTTGCACTGGACGCCCTCGGAGGCCGCTGGATACGCGGAAAGCGTTCTGCGGTAATTTTTGCACTCGGCTTGGGGTTCACAGCAATACTCGCCGCTTACGACCAGGCTGTCACTTCGGGCTGGCGGCACGAGCTGCGCGAACCTCTGTTCAAAGCCGATCGTGACTTTGTCCGGGAAGTTGAGACTGTCCTGCCTGCCGACTCCATGGTATTTCAACTGCCGTACACCGATTTTCCGGTGGAACATCTCGTAGAAAAGATGTTCAACAACGACCAGGGGCGGCCATACGTGCATTCGACAAAATACAAATGGACCTGGGGAGCAGTCACAGGGACCACTTCCTCGGAGTGGAATCGAAAAGCCGCAGCCCTGCCTATCCCTGAGCTGCTGCACAGCCTGTGCCATCGCGGTTTTTCCGCCGTATGGGTGGATCTAAACGGCTACAATGCTCAGAATTCTCCCGAGGCGGCGCTTACACGCGAAACCAAAGTGATGCCAATGCGGAGTGCGAACGGCCGTTATCTGTTCTACGACCTGCGCCCATACTGCACCGAGCGCACAGCCGCTGAAGCTGGACTTACACAACCAGAGTTGCGCTCGAGCCATCCAGTTGAACTTACATTGGAGCGCGGTTTTTTTAGCCCTCGGTCCGAAAGTCCGGCGCTCATTTACTCACGCCTGCGGCGTGGAACGGTTGTGATGATCAACCCGCTTGATGAGCCCCGGGACGTGACGTTTTCCGTGCAATTGCACAATCCATCGAATGAGGCCCACACTATCACAATCGAAGTGGCAGGAGAGCGCAAGGAGGCGCGAGTTGAGAGGCTTCAGGTGTACAGTCATGCTCTGAGGATCCCACCTCGCGGCCAGGTGCCTCTCAAGTTTACGTGTGATGGTAAAGCAACAGTCGTGGATGGAATACCCGGACGAGTCTACTTCGCCATTTCCGGGTTAGCAGTGGCGGATCGCTGATGCTTTACGAGCCAGGCAGAATGGGAAGCTGCAAGCAACGAGAGAAACCACGTGTACTCGTATTTGTGGTTGCCTACGAGGCGGAAAAGACGATCGCCGACGTTTTGCGCCGTATCCCCACCGAGATGGCAAACACCTACGACGTCGAGTGCCTGGTCATTGACGACTGCTCCCGCGACGGCACTTTCGAGGCAAGCCGGGCGGTTGGCGATTTCGCGTTTCCGCTTACCGTCTTATATAATCCGGTCAACCAGGGCTACGGGGGCAACCAGAAGATCGGCTATCATTACGCCATCCGCAAGGGTTTCGATTTTGTGGCATTGCTACATGGCGATGGCCAGTATGCGCCGGAGTGCCTGCCCGAGTTGCTCGAGCCGTTGCGGCGAGGACAGGCCGACGCCGTGTTCGGCTCTCGCATGCTGATCAAGGGGGCGGCACGCCGCGGCGGTATGCCGCTGTACAAGTTCGTGGGGAACAAGATCCTCACCTGGATCGAGAACCGCTGGCTGCGTACGAGCCTGAGTGAGTTCCACTCCGGCTACCGGGTTTATTCGGTCGCCACACTGCAAGCCATTCCGTTTGACCTGAACACGAATGATTTTCATTTCGATACGGAAATCATCATTCAACTGGTGATCGCCGGGGCCAGGATCGCGGAAGTTCCCATCCCCACTTACTACGGGGACGAGATCTGCCGCGTGAATGGAATCAAGTACGCCTGGAACGTGATCCGGGCCGTAGTGAAGTCCCGTTTGCAGGAGGCAGGCATTTTCTACGACAGGAAATACGACTGTGCGCTGGCGGCCCAAACCAACAGCCGCTATCAGATCAAGCTTGGCTACGAGAGCCCGCACACGCTCACGCTGGAAAAGGTTGCCGCCGGATCGTCGGTGCTTGACCTGGGGTGCGCCGGAGGATACTTGGGCTCGCTGCTGCGCGCGCAGCAGGGCTGCAAGGTTACTGGAGTCGATGCGCTGGCTCCGGCCGACACGTCCGGGCTCGACGAGTTCATTCTCCATGACCTGAACGAAGGCTGGCCGGCAATCGATCTCCGGCGCTATGATTACGTCCTGCTTCTGGATGTCATCGAGCATCTGACTTCGCCGGAGCGTTTCGTCGATGAACTGCGCCGGGCAGCGGAACTTTGTCCGGATGTCCGGATCATAGTCAGCACCGGCAATGTGGGCTTCTTCATCGTCCGGTTCATGCTGCTGCTGGGGCAGTTCAACTACGGCAAGCGGGGGATCCTGGATGCCACCCACACGCGCCTGTTCACATTCGGGTCGCTGCGGCGTCTTTTCGAACAGGGAGGATTCCAGGTCATCGAGGAACGGGGCATACCCGGACCGTTTCCGCTGGCGCTGGGCGACGGATTCCTGAGCCGGGTGCTGCTCGCGCTGAACCGCGCTGCCATCCGGCTATCGAAAGGCCTTTTTTCGTACCAGGCGTATATGGTGGTACAACCGAGACCGTCGCTGGAGCTGCTGCTGCGCCGTGCGGATGAACAATCGAAAGCGCGGTCCATGGCGGCAATCGGCGTGAACAGGTCGTGTGATAACGGATGAAAGCGACAACAGATCGAAAGGCCCTGGACCGTGCAGCGGAATTTCTGCGCCGGGCGGGTGTGAGCGCAATCACGCCGGCGGCCGTGCGAGCGCCAGCGAAGTGGCCGGCGCTGGAGAGACTGGCGCGGAGCCTCGATTGGGGACAGCCGAGAATCGGCGACATGCCGCCCCAGCCTCCCACACTGAGGGCGCGAATCGGCGCGGTGCTGGTTCGCTTGATTCGGCGAAGCGTGTTCTGGTATACCGGCCAAATCCTTGACTTCCAGCGGCTTATTGCGAACGCTGCCGAAGAGCAGATCCGCGCACTAGACGAACTGCATCGTAAAGTGGAAGATCTCTCGGAAGCCGTTGCGCGCCTGAAGACGGACGGGGACCGGCAGGATCCGGGCCGTAGCATGCCGTCCGGAAACCTGGACGGCCTGATGCTGGCGCACGCAGAAGCATTCCGCGGAACGTTCGCCGATATCCGCGGACGTTTGCGTGTCTACCTGCCCTTTGTGCGCGAGGCGGTCGAGGCGACCGGGCGGGCTCCCGTTCTGGATCTGGGCTGTGGCCGCGGTGAGTGGCTCGATCTGATGCGCGAAGAAGGGTTCGAGGCTAAAGGCGTCGACGCAAGCGCGGAAATGGCGTGGGCTTGCCGCCGGGCGGGTCTCGACGTAACGCAGGCGGACTTGTTGAGTTACTTGAGGGAGGTTCGCGGCGAAAGCCAGGCGGTTGTCACGGCCTTCCAGGTGTTGGAGCACCTGACCTGGGACGCTCTCCTGGAGGTGATCGATCAGACGGTGCGGGTGCTCAAGCCGGGCGGCGTGGCAATATTCGAGACCCCGAATATTCGGAATTTCCGTGTGGCCTCATACACTTTTCATCTGGACCCGAGCCACATCCGCCCCCTTCCTTGCGAGCTGCTCGCTTTTGCCTTGCAGGCGCGCGGTCTGTCTGAACCGAAAACGCTGTTTCTTCACCCCTATCCGGATTCCTGTCAACTGGCCGAGGATGGCAATGGCGCGGTGACCACGTTCATCAACGAGGTTTTTTACGGACCGCAGGACTACGCAATTATCGCGAGAAAGGCTTCGGCCAAGCCCGCGGCGGAATCATCCACTCCATAGCCACCGAGTGTCTTGCCGAGCTTACGGAGCGAAGTATCCATTCGCATCGAGAAATAGGTCAGTGAGCTCAGTCGTAAACACGTTGATTGAGCCACCCGTGGCGGGCACGATGGCAGCATTCGAGGTGACAGCGCCGTCGAAGGCGTTCAGTGTCGATACGCCTGGTTGGGGCTCGCCCGAAGGCCAGAGATTCAGGTAGCTGAGCCGCCCGCGGGGTATTACTGTCGCGTTGAGCGAATACGCTTCGGCGACCGGTAAGCCGCAGGGGCTTTGTGCAACTGCTAGCGGCCTGAGTCCCTGAAATGCAGGCCCTAAAGGGCCGGAAGGATCTCGAGTATCGGCAATTCGGCAGGGGGTCACCGGATAGAACGAAAGACCACCCGGGCCGGGTGGCGCAAAGTAACCGTTGATGTCGACCAGGACGTCGGCGTTGTGGGATGCGAACACGTTGATTGACCCGTCGGGGCCCGCCTCGATCACCGCCGCGTTGGCCGTCACCTGTCCGCCATATGCGTTGAGCGTCGATACGGCCGGCTGTGCTTTCCCGCCCGGCCAGGCGCTAAGATACGGCAAGCTCCCGTGCGGTATCGCCGTCAGGTTCAGGGAGTACGCGCGCGCTGTCGCCGGTATCCCGCAGGGGCTCGACCGCACGGGCACGTTGCGGGGAGAGCCTCCGGCCAGTGATGGTCCGCCGAGCGGTCCGTTGCTCCACCGGGTGTCCATAATCCGGCAGGGTACCACCGGATAGAACGCGAGTCCCTCCGTTGAAGTCGCCGGCACAAAATACCCGTTGATATCCAGAAACACGTCGGTCGGGTCTGAGGCGTAGATGCTTACCGCCCCGGCAGTCCCTGCCGGGATCAACACCGCATTCGCCTTGACTCGCCCGTCGAAGGAGTTCAGCGTGGAGGCCACCGGCAGCGGCTTGCCTGTAGGCCATATCGTGACAAATCCCAGCTTCCCGTGCGGCACCACGGCAAGGTTGGCTGCATAGGCAATCGCAGTCGGCGGAATCCCGCAGCCACCCGCAGGAATTTCAAAGCTCCGCGTATCTCCCCCTTTGAACGCCGGTCCTCCGAAGGGGCCGGCCGGGTTCCGGGTGTCCAGCACGCGACAGGGCGTTATTGGCACAAAGCGCGCTCCTCTTACTTCTACTTCGGGCTGTTTCTGCTCGCCGTAACGCGTAATGAAACCGTCCAACATCCCGCTCAGGCTTGCCTGCACCGGCTCTTTAAGCGGGAAATTGCTGGACCCAGTCTGGCCGGCAACGTAGATGCTTTCGGCGGCAATTCCGATTGCATAGGCCGAATCGCTCGCCGAGCCGCCCAAATATGTGCTCTGCTCGATCGTGCTGCCGTTACTCGCAAGCTGCACCAAAAATGCGTCATACAGCCCGGCATTCGAGCCCTGCGCCGGCGCCTTCATGGTCATGTTGGCCGAGGCTGTGTATCCGGCGACCCACACGGCGCCCGCCGCATCCAACGCGATCGCGGTGCAGTAGTCGACGCTGGCTCCGCCCAGGTAAGTGCTGTAGACGAGGGAACTGCCGGCCGGGTTCAGCTTCACCACAAAACCATCGGTCGTCCCGCCGCCCGGCGACGGTTGCGCTGCGCCCGCAACCGGGAAGTTTTTCGAACTGGTCACGCCGGCCACATAGGCGTTCCCTGCCGAGTCCACCGCGATTGCCTTGCCGCTCTCGGGCAGACCCGCAGCCCCGCCGCTCCCGCCCAGATACGTCGAGTACACCAGGCTGCCCAGGGGGTTGAGCTTAAGCACAAAGGCGTCCTGCCCGCCCCCGGAAGCGGCTTGCAGCGCGCCTGCAACCGGAAAGTCGGACGACGAGGTGTCCCCGGTCACGTAGGCGTTCCCGCCGGTGTCCACGGCGATCGCGTTTGCGCGGTCCTCCAGCGCCCCACCCACATAGGTGGCGAACACCAGTGCATTGCCCGCGGGAACGAATTTCGCCACGAAAGCGTCCGTGCCCCCGCGCCGGTTCGCCTGCAAGGCGTTTATCACGGGCAGGTCGGGCGACGTGGTTTCGCCTGCAATGTAGATGTTTCCGGCGCTGTCGAGTGCGACGCCGTTGGCGGCGTCGTTGCCGCTGCCTCCGAAGTACGTGATGAAAGCTACCGCGCCGTTGCTGGTCAGTTTCGCCAGAAAAGCGTCCCTCCCGCCGCCGTGCTGCCCCTGGAAAGCATTTTGTACGGGAAAACTGATGGAATTCGTCCAGCCTGCTACGTACACGTCCCCGCTCGCGCTCACCGCGATGCTGGTGGCGTGATCCGCCCCGCTCGCCGACAGCGGCCTACTCCAGAGGATCGTTTTGCCGTCCGGGCTGAGCTTCGTGACGAAGGCATCAACGCCGCTGGTCCCACCCGACTCTGTCCAGCCCGCCACGAGGATGCAGCCACTCGAATCCACAGCCACAGCAGTGGCGGAGTCTATACCGGCCGCGCCAAGATAGCTCGAGTAGGAGATCGGCGCGGCGAATCCCGAAATCGCAATCCAAAGAATCGCTGATAGCGTTCGGCCGAGGCATTTCATAGCGTCACCGCATAATAGGTCGGCAGAGTCGCCCCGGGCCTTTAGCGCTATCCGGACCCCAATCCCCGCCCGCCCTTCTGTGCTACTTTCTTGAATGTGACCCGGGGAGAGAGCTTGTGCGTCCGCCGGCTGTATACGCGGGGCTGGCGCTGTGGCGGGCTGAGGTAGAATGCTGGATTCTGCCGCACAGGCGCAGATCAAGCCACTGAGGAGCAGACAAGCTTGACCACGGCACTCGAGTTTTCCGCCGCCCGGAGCCAGTCTCCGGGCCCGCTCTGGCACGGCGACTACTGGTTTCTATTCCGCGAGCTGGTAATCAAGGATTTCAAAATCCGTTACCGCAACATGTCCCTGGGCGTGTTCTGGTCGCTGCTGAATCCGCTGGTGATCATGGGCGTTTTATGGTTCGTGTTCACCAAAATTTTCCCGAATAACTCGATTCCCAATTTCGCGGTTTTCGTGCTGTGCGGGCTCGTGCCGTACAATTTCTTCACGCTCGCCTGGATCACCGGGACGGGGTCGCTCGTCGACAATGCCAATCTGATCAAGCGGGTGCCCGTTCCGCGCGAGATCGTTCCCATCAGTTCCGTCTGCTCGAATTGCATTCACCTGCTGATTCAAATCGGGCTGCTGTTCTGCGCGGTGCTGCTGGCGGGAAAAGGCGTGAACCGGTACTGGGGATGGCTGCCCTTTGTCTGGGGCTGCGAAGTGATCTTCGTGTGCGGGTTGTCGCTGATTTGCGCCGTCCTGAACGTCTACATCCGGGACATGCGATATGTGGTGGAATCCGCCAACACGGTGCTCTTCTGGCTGGTTCCCATTTTTTATCCTTTTTCGATAATTCCCGAACGGTTTCGCGAAGTCTACCAGTTCAATCCCGTGGCCGCGCTTGTGCTGGCGTGCCGCAATATTCTGCTCGACGGGGTGCCGCCGCCAACCCCACTGTTGCTGAAGCTCTCCGGCAGCGCCGTGGCAATGTTCATCCTGGGCATGGCGGTCTTTAAGCTCCTGAGGCGCCGCATCTACGATTACCTATGAACCGGTCCTTAGCTATCGAGTTCGACGGAGTCTCGAAATTCTTTTACCGGCACGCGGGACGCGTTCTCCTGCGGAACTACGTGGAGGGCTGGCTCCGCGGAGACCACAAGGAGCGCTTTTACGCCCTGAAGGACATCAGCTTCCGGCTGGAGCAGGGCGAGAGCCTGGCGCTGGTCGGCTCCAACGGCGCGGGAAAGAGCACGCTGCTGAGCCTGGTGGCCGGGCTGGTCGAGCCCGACGCCGGCCGGGTCGTGGTGAACGGACGAGTCGGGGCGCTGTTGCAGCTCGGGGCCGGGTTCCATCCCGATCTCACCGGTGTGGAGAACATCCGGTTGAACGCGGCGCTGCTGGGGCTGGGGCAAAAGCGGACCCGCGAGCTGCTCGGCGAAATCGCCGAGTTCTCCGGCATCGGGGAATTCGTGAATGAGCCCTTGCGGACCTACTCCTCGGGAATGATCATGCGGCTGGCCTTCTCGGTCGCCGTTCACCTGGATCCGGACATCCTCATCGTCGACGAGGTGCTGGCGGTCGGCGATGCGGCCTTCCAGGCGAAGTGCATGGAGAAACTCGCGAGCCACAAACGGGCCGGCAAGACCCTGTTGTTCGTGACGCACGCCGTCGGCTCGGTACAGCGGCTCTGCGAGCGAGCCATCTGGCTGGACCACGGGAAATTAATGGCCGACGGGCCCATCGCCCGAGTGGTGGACGCCTACGAAGGACGCCTCGCGGCAGCGAAGACGTGAGAAGGTGACAGTGGCGAGTACCAGGTACTCCAGGTCCTCCGGGCAAACTTGGTGATTGCCTGCGTGCTCGCTTCTGGAGATAATAGGAGCAGATCCCGGTACATATGGCCGATAATCTACCCGCATCGGGAGCAGGCGTATGAAACGCACGGGTTCCGACGAACCGCTGCGCTGCTCCTTTTGCCACAAGAGTCAAGACGCCGTCGGGAAGCTGATCTCCTCACCCAGCGATTACCCTCGAGCTTACATTTGCGACGAGTGTATCGCGGTCTGTAATTCCATTCTGGAGGACGACCGGCACGACTCTCCCTACGCTGCGCCGCATAAGCTTCCTAAGCCCTTGGAATTGAAGGAATATTTGGATCAGTACGTCATCGGGCAGGAAGCCACCAAGAAGAAGCTTGCAGTGGCCGTGTACAACCACTACAAGCGGATCCACATGAACAAGCAGCGTAGTTCAGAGGTGGAGGTCTCAAAGTCCAACATCATTCTGATCGGGCCGACCGGATCCGGAAAGACCCTTCTGGCGCAAACACTTGCCAGGATTCTGGACGTCCCGTTCGCAATCGTGGACGCCACCACTCTGACCGAAGCCGGCTACGTCGGCGAGGATGTGGAGAACATCGTCCTGCGGCTGCTCCAGAACGCCGATTGGGATGTGCAGCGGGCGCAGCAGGGGATCATCTACATCGACGAGATCGATAAAATCAGCCGGAAGGATGAAAATCCCTCAATCACCCGCGACGTTTCGGGTGAAGGCGTTCAGCAGGCGCTGCTGAAGATTCTGGAAGGCACGATAGCGAATGTCCCACCCCAGGGTGGGCGCAAGCACCCCCACCAGGAATTCACGCCGGTGGATACCACCAACATTTTGTTCATCCTGGGCGGCGCTTTCGTGGGCCTGGAAAAGGTGATCGCCCGCAGAATCGGCAAGAAAGCAATCGGATTCTGCTCCGAGAACCGGGAGAACGGGGCCAAACCCGTTACGCCGGGCCGCCGCGATTACGATCTGCTCTCGCAGCTCCAGCCGGTCGATTTGATCAAATACGGGTTTATTCCGGAGTTCATCGGACGGATCCCCGTCGTCGGCATCCTCGAGGACCTGGACAAGAACGCCCTCGTGCAGATTCTCACGAAGCCGAAGAACGCCATCATACGTCAGTATCAAAGACTGTTCGAGTTCGAAAATGTTAGACTAAAGTTCAGTGACGATGCGCTTGATGCCATCGCGGCACTCGCGATGGAGCGCAAAGTGGGGGCTAGGGGCCTCCGGATGATTCTGGAAGATTTGATGCTGGACCTGATGTACTATCTCCCCTCGTACAAGAAGGTCCGGGAGTTCGTCGTGACCAAGGAGATGGTCATGGCACAGAAGATCAGCCTCGCGCTACTGGAAAAAGCGGGGTAGGGGCAACCAGCCGCTGCCGGCTTTTGAAGCTCCGCCCCAAGTTCTGCTCCGGCTCCTGGGAGCCTAAATGCGGTCTTTACAACAGTAAAAGTCACCCACGTTGGGATCCGCGCGTCACCATTGAAAAAATAAAATGCTTACATCAAAGGAAAGATCGGACACAAAACGTTTACCGATGATGCCCGTCCGCGACGTGGTCATCTTCCCGCACATGATGACCCCGTTCGTCGTTGGCCGCGAGTCGAGCGTCCGCGCGCTTGAGGAGGCGCTCGCCGGAGACAAGAAGATCTTTCTGGCCACACAGCACGACGCGTCGATCGACGAGCCTCGTCCGGAGGAGATTTACAGCGTCGGCACAATCGTGAACATCGTCCAGAGCCTGAAACTCCCGGACGGCAACATCAAGGTGCTCGTAGAGGGCGTCGAGCGGGGCAAGATCGTCTCGGTCACCGACGAGGAAGGGTTTTTCCGGGCGGTCGTGCGCACCTTCCAGTTCAAGGTGGAGCCCGGGCCGCAACTGGATGCGCTGGTTTCCCGTGTGGGCTCGCTGTTCGAGCAGTACATCAAGATCAGCCAGAACCTGAACTACGAGACGATGATCGCGGCCATCCGGGTGGACGATCCCGGAAAGCTGGCCGACACCGTGGGCGCCAACCTCCAGCTCACGATTGAGGAAAAGCAGGAACTCCTGGAGATTTTCGATCCCATCGACCGGCTGACTCGCGTCGCCGAGATGCTCGACATCGAGATCGAAAAGCTCAACATGGACCGCACCATCCAGGGCCGCGTCAAGCGGCAGATGGAAAAGGCCCAGAAGGAGTACTACCTCAACGAGAAGATCAAGGCGATCCAGAAGGAACTCGGGCGCGGCGAAAAGAGCGAAATCGACGAACTGAAGAAGAAGATCGAAAGCGCCGGGATGACCAAGGACGCCTACGAGAAGGCCATGGCGGAGCTGAAGCGGCTGGAGAACATGCCGCCGATGTCGGCCGAGTCCACCGTCTCGCGCAATTACCTGGAGTGGCTGCTCGCGGTGCCCTGGAAGCAGAAGTCCAAGGAAATCCGCGACTTGAAATACGCCGAGCAGGTCCTGGAAGGGGACCACTACGGGCTGGAAAAGGTCAAGGAGCGCATCCTGGAGTTCCTGGCCGTGCGCCGGCTGGTGAAGAACCCCAAGGGCTCCATCCTGTGCTTCGTGGGCGCGCCCGGCGTGGGAAAAACCTCGCTCGGGATGTCGATCGCGAAAGCGACGGGGCGGAAGTTCATCCGGCTCTCGCTGGGCGGAGTGCGGGACGAAGCTGAAATTCGAGGCCACCGCCGGACCTACATCGGGGCGCTGCCCGGGCAGATCATTCAAATGATGCGGAAGGCCGGGACGCGCAACCCGGTATTCATGCTGGATGAAGTCGACAAGATGTCCACGGATTTCCGCGGCGACCCCTCGGCGGCGCTGCTGGAAGTGCTGGATCCGGAACAGAATTACATGTTCATGGACCACTACCTGGACGTGGAGTACGACCTCAGCCAGGTGTTCTTCATCTGCACCGCCAACGTGCTGCACACCATTCCGCCGGCTCTTCAGGACCGCATGGAAGTGATCCGCCTCTCCGGCTACACCGAGCAGGAGAAGCTGGAGATCGCCAAGCGCTTCCTGGTGCGGAAGCAGATGGAGCAGACCGGACTGACCGACAAGTTGGTGAAATTCACCGACGAGGGCCTCATGACCGTGGTGCAGTACTATACCCGGGAGGCCGGCGTCCGGAACCTGGAGCGGGAAATCGGAAACATCTGCCGGAAAGTGGCGCGTGCGGTGGTGAATGCGCAAAGCAGCGAAACCAAGACAACGCCGCCCCAGGTGGTGATCACCGCAGACAATGTTCCGGAATATCTCGGACCTCCAAAGTTCCGCGACCCCGAAGCCGATAGATGCAATGAGATCGGCGCCGCGCTGGGATTGGCCTGGACGGAGGTGGGCGGGCAAATCCTGACGTCCGAAGCGACCATCATGGACGGGAAAGGAAAGCTGACCACAACCGGGAAGCTGGGCGACGTTATGCAGGAGTCGGCCCAGGCGGCGATGAGCTACATCCGGTCGCGGGCGCATCAACTGGGGCTGCCGCGCGATTTTTACCGGAACCTGGACATTCACGTACACGTCCCAGAAGGTGCGATTCCCAAGGACGGACCCTCGGCCGGGATCACGATCGCGACGGCGATCGTCAGCGCACTGACCAAGATACCGGTCCGGTGCGACGTGGCCATGACTGGCGAGATCACGCTGCGCGGGCGGGTGCTGCCGATCGGCGGGCTGAAGGAGAAGCTGCTGGCGGCCAGGAGACACCGGGTGTTCGAAGTGATCATCCCGAAGGGCAACGAGAAGGACCTGCCCGACATCCCCGAGAACGTCCGGAACGAGTTGAAGCTGCACTTCGTCGATTCGATGGACGAAGTGTTGAAGATCGCCCTCGAAAGGGAAATCACGGCCCTGCCGCTGCCCACGAATACGGCCCAGGTCGAAGTGGGCGCGCAGCAGAGCGAAGAGAAGTTGCACTAGCTTATCCGCTCCGGGCCGGGCGCGCCGCCAGTGGCGTCGGAATTTCATGCTGGGCGGATGCGTTGTGATGCGCTGCCCCGAGCCGGCTAGCTCTTGATATTTGCGATCCTGATCCGGACGCCGGGCGTTCGCAAGGACGGGCGCCCCTGTCGAGGGGCCGCGTCGCGTACGCGAGTGGGTAAGTGGCGGCTGAGAGTATGGAAGCGCGGTATATAATAGGTGCAGCCCACCGGGAGCAATTTCCCCCCGAGGAGTCGCCGGAGGTTGCGTTCCTGGGAAGAAGCAACGTGGGCAAATCCAGCCTGCTGAACTCCCTGCTCGACTCAAAGCAAGTGGCAAGGACCAGCAGAAAACCCGGCTGCACGAAGCTGATTCACTTCTATGACACAGACTGCAAAATCCGCTTCGTCGACGTGCCGGGATACGGATATGCCCGGGTTCCCGGGAGGGTGGCGGCAAGCTGGAAGGAACTGGTGGAATCCTACCTGCTTGGCCGCAAGAGCCTGGTTCTAGCGATTCTATTACTGGACATTCGCCGCGGCTGGATGGAAAAAGATCTGGAACTCAAAGAGTGGCTGGAGTTCCACAACCGGCGGCATCTGGTTGTCGCCACAAAAACTGACAAACTGAAAAACCGACACGAAGTGTATCGCGGACTGGAGGCCATCCGGAAGGTGGCCGGCCACGATCCAGTGCCGTTCTCGGCCGTAACTGGCGAGGGAGTGAGGGAAATTTGGCAAGCAATATGGAAAACCCAGAACAGAGCGTAAACCCGATCCAAACGCAGGAGGAAAAGCCTCAGACGCAAAACGCGTCTCAGACGGCAACTCCTTCCCAATCTGGCGCAAAAAAGGGGCGGGGCGGTGGTAGTGCGTCCAGCGTTAAGAACGGTGCTCCCTCCGTCAATACCACCCTGGATCTGGTTGCGCTCAAGGACATGAGCATTCAGCAGTTGAATCAGATCGGCAAGGATCTCGGTCTGACCGGCACCTCCGGACTGCGAAAACAGGAGCTTATTTTCAAGATCCTTCAGGCCCAGGCGGAGAAGAGCGGTCTGATCTTCTCCGAGGGCGTACTGGAGTGCCTGCCGGACGGCTTCGGCTTCCTGCGGGCTCCGGAATACAACTATCTGCCGGGACCGGACGACGTCTACGTCTCGCCGTCCCAGATCCGCCGGTTTGACCTCCGGACCGGCGACACGATTTCGGGCCAGATCCGGCCGCCCAAGGAAGGAGAGCGGTATTTCGCTCTCATCAAGGTGGACGCGATCAACTTCGAGCCGCCGGAAGAAGCGCGTAACAAGATTTTCTTCGACAACCTGACGCCGCTGTACCCGAATTCGCGGATCAAGCTGGAGACGACGAAGGACAATTACTCGGGCCGCATTATGGACCTTTTGACCCCGATCGGCAAGGGGCAGCGCGGCCTGATCGTGTCGCCACCCAGGACCGGTAAGACGATGCTGCTGCAAAGCATCGCCAACTCCATCACGGCGAATCACCCGGAGATCATCCTGATCGTGCTGCTGATCGACGAGCGGCCGGAAGAGGTGACCGACATGCAGCGCTCGGTACGGGGCGAGGTCATCAGTTCGACGTTCGACGAACCGGCGGCCAGGCACGTTCAGGTGGCCGAGATGGTCATCGAGAAAGCCAAGCGGCTGGTCGAGCACAAGCGGGACGTGGTGATTCTGCTGGATTCGATCACCCGCCTGGCGCGAGCGTATAACACCATCGTGCCGCCTTCGGGCAAGGTGCTCTCCGGTGGCGTGGATTCCAACGCGCTCCAGCGCCCCAAGCGGTTCTTCGGCGCGGCCCGCAACATCGAGGAAGGCGGCTCGCTGACCATCATCGCCACGGCGCTGATCGATACCGGCAGCCGGATGGACGACGTGATTTTCGAGGAATTCAAAGGCACGGGCAATATGGAAATTCACCTGGACCGGAAGCTGGTGGACAAGCGCGTGTTCCCCGCCATTGATATCAACAAGAGCGGCACCCGGAAGGAAGAGCTGTTGCAGCCGAAGGAAGAGCTGAACCGGGTCTGGGTACTCCGCAAGGTGCTTTCCCCGCTCTCCCAGGTGGAGGCTATGGAATTGCTGCTCGACAAACTGAGCAAGACCCGCAACAACGCTGAGTTCCTGGCCTCGATGAGTAGCTGATCCTCCCGACATTTCCGTTTGGCAGAACTGAACGCCCGCCGGACCTCCCCGGCGGGCGTTTTTGTGTTATAGGCTGGGCATTTCCGGCAGCCTGGGCGGTGCAGACGCCGCCCGGCGTTGCGTTACACAACACCTGTTGAAAAACCTGATCCCTTTGCTTGTCAGTGTTGAAAACCTGATCCTTTAGTGGTCAGGGGCTAACCTTTCCCGAGCCGATCTCGTCTTTACTGTTCGAGAAGATACAGGCATCTATGAGGCAGGCGCGGCCCCTGAAGGTCGCGCCGTGCGCGGAAGGCTTCGCAATGCAACCCCAGCAGAAGGGGCCGGAGAGGCCCGTGAGAAAGCAAAGACGTGCACTGATAGCGCTGCTTCCAGCGGCGATCCTGGTCGCGGGGAGCGGACTGTTGTGGCAGGCACGGTCGGATACGCCCGCCAAACAGGGCGGCAAGGCTGCGGAACCCTCTGTGCGGACGGCAACGGTGCGTTCGGGCACCCTGGAACAGACCATACGCCTGACAGGGACAACGGCGCCGGAGCGTTACGCCTCGCTGCTGGCGCCTCAGTTGCGCGGAAGCCGCCGCGGGCCAGGCGGCGGGGGTGGCGGTGGCGGAGGCGGATTCGATCTAATCCTCCAAAAGGTTGCCGAGCCGGGCTCCCGGGTGAAAAAGGGCGATGTCGTGGCGGAATTCGACCGCCAGTTCATGCTGTTGCGGCTGGACGACTACCGGGCGAGCCTGGACCAGCAGGAGGCCAACCTGTTGTCGCTGAAAGCGAACCTGGACCTGGAAAAAGAGACGCACAACCGGTCCGTCGCACAAGCGAAAGCCGAACTCGACAAAGCCCGGCACGATCTGAAGACCATCCCCGTGCAATCGGCGATTGTATCCGAACGGCTGAAGCTTGCCGAGCAAGAGGCGGCTGCCAGGTACAAACTGCTGCTGTCCGAGGTGAAATTCAAGGACATCGCGCAGCAGGCGCAGTGGAGAGTCAGCCGGCTTGAAGCCGACCAGAACAAACTGGAGTTTCAGCGGTCGCAGGCAAACGCGGACCGGCTGGTGTTCCGTGCGCCGATCGACGGGCTGGTGGTCATGGGCACAATCTTCCGCCAGGGGGAAACGAAGCAGATCATGGCCGGCGACGAGGTCCGTCCGGGCACGATGTTCATGCGCATCGTCGATCCGAGTTCCATGGTGGTGAACGCGCTGGCCAACCAGGCGGATATTGACTCGGTGCGAGTAGGCGCCCGGGTGAAAGTGCAATTCGACGCGTACCCGGACCTGGAGCTGCCCGGCCGCGTTTCTTCGATCGCCGCTATGCCGAAGACCGCGGGGTTCCGCGCGGACTACGTGAGGGAGATCCCGGTGAACATCCGGCTGGAGCGGCTGGATCCGCGGGTGGTTCCGGATCTTTCGGTGAGCGCCGACGTAGTGATCGAGGCTGCGGAAAACGCGGTGATCGTGCCGCTTGAGGCGGTGTTCCAGGACGAGCCGGGCGGCGAGACTTACGTGTTCGTGCGCCGGGGAGCGGGTTGGGAACGGCGGCCGGTGGAAATAGCTTTGAAAAATAACGTGGAGGCGGCGATTCGTTCCGGCTTGCAGCCGGGAGAGGTAGTCGCTGCCGAGCGGCCCGATACGAAACAGACGAAGTGAGAGCCGGTGGGTAAGAACCGATGTCCAAAGACATAAAACCGAAACAGCGACTTGGGAAACAGACTTCGCGGAAGCAGAAAATCATCGGCTGGGCGGCCGCGCTGGTTGTCATGGGCGGCGGGGCGTTCGCCGCGTATCACTACGCCGGGACGACCGAAGTGGTGGTGCCGACGGCGCGTGTACGGCGGGGAGAATTCGTGATCAGCACGAGGACGCGGGGAGAGATCAAGAGTACGCGCTCGACAGTACTTACGGCCCCGCAAGTGCCCAATCTGCGGATTGTCCGGCTGGCCGAGGACGGCAAGCCCATCAGGAAGGGCGACGTTGTGGTGGAGTTCGATAGCGCGCAGCAGGAACAGAGCTATCTGGAGTTCCGCACGAACGTCCGGACGGCCGAGAGCGAAATCGTGCAGACCCAGGCGGCACACCGCATCACGAACGAACAGGATGCGATGAGCCTCATGCGCTCCACCTACAACGTGGAACGCGCGAAGCTGGAGGCGGGCAAGGCGGAAATCCTGTCGGAGATCCAGGGCGCCAAGAACAGAATCGATGTGGGAATCGCCGAGGGCGAATTGCGGAAGGTGAACGCCACAATCAACGCCCACAAGGTGAACCAGAAGGCGGACATGCAGCGCCTGGATCAGCGCAAGGCGAAGACCATCCGGGATACGGAGCGGGTAAAGGGATACCTGGCGAATATGGTGCTCCGGGCTCCGAACGACGGTATTCTGACTATTCTGCCGAACTTCCGCGCCCAGGGCTCGTTCGGGTCGATGCCGCCGCCCTTCAAGGAAGGCGACAACGCGTGGACGGGCGCGGCCATCGCCGAGATTCCGGATCTGTCCAGCATGCGGGTCGAGATGAAACTCGAGGAAGTGGAGCGTGGGCATTCCAAGCTGGGGCAGCAGGTCCGGGTGCGGGTGGACGCGATTGCCGACAAGGAATTCATCGCGGAACTGGACTGGATCAGCCCGGTGGCGACGCTGAACTTTTCGCGGTTCACGACGGCGGAGAAAAGCTTCCCTGCGTATGCCACACTGAAGAATTTGGATCCGCGGCTCCGGCCGGGAATGAGCGCGACCGCGGAAATCATTATCGAGAGCGAGCCCAACGCCCTGCTGATTCCCGCCCGCGCCAGCTTTCTGCATAACGGCAAGCCCGCGGTTTACGTGCAGCGCGGGCAGGCGTTCGAACTTCGCCAGATCGAAGTGGGGAAGCGCAACGAAAACGACATCGTGGTGCTGAGCGGGTTGAAAGAGGGAGAAGTGGTGACTCTCGAAAACCCGTTCGAAGCCGCCAAGCGCGCAAAGAAACTGTAGAGAACGGCGGCCGTCCGCCAGGGGCGGGCTGCCGGAGGTGCACAGCCAAGAGCTAAGGTCATGAAGAAAATCGGAATTCGAGTTTTAGCGGTGCTGATCGTGGCTGGCGCTGCGTTCTGGGGCTACCGGTTCTTCCAGCAGTTCCAGCAGAAGCAGCAAGTCATCCCGACTACCCCTGTTCGGAAGGGCGACGTCATCATCCGCAGCTATGGCCGCGGGGAACTGCGGGCCGTGCGGTCGGTGACGTTGATCGCCCCGAACCTGTTCGGTACGGTGCAGATTACCAGGCTCGCGCCGCTGGGCAGCTTCGCGCGCGAAAAGGATCTGGTGGTTGAGTTCGACGACTCCGAGGTGCAATCGAGGCTCGAGGAGAAGCAGCTTGAGCTGGAGCAACTGGACGAGCAGTTGAAGAAGGCACAGGCCGAGCTCGAGATCCGGAACAACCAGGACCAGGTGGACCTGCTGCGCGCGCGCTTTGCGGTGCAGCGGGCGCAATTGGAAGTGAAACGCAACCCGCTGCTGTCGCCGATCGACCAGAAGAAGAACCTGCTGAACCTGGAAGAAGCGCAGCGGGCTCTGAAGCAACTGGAAAGCGACATCAAGTCGCGGCTGGAGAGTTCGCAGGCCGAGCTGGCGGTTCTTCGGGAAAAGCGTAACAAGGCGATTCTGGAGCTGAACCGGGAGAAGATGCGGCTGCGGCAGGTAAAGCTGCTGGCGCCGATTTCGGGGCTGGTTGCCATCCGGCAGAACCGGGGCAACTTTATGATGCGCGGCATGCAGTTGCCTGACCTCAGGGAAGGCGACCAGGTCAACCCGGGAATGCCCGTGGCGGACGTGCTCGATCTTTCGGAACTCGAAGTGGCAGCCAAGGTCGGCGAGCTGGACCGGGCGAATCTGCACGAAGGGCAGGACGTCAGGATCCGGCTGGACGCCGTCCCGGATAAGGTATTCAACGGCAAGATCAAGTCGCTGAGCGGAACGGCCAGCGCCAACGTCTGGTCCGGCGACATGGCCAAGAAGTTCGACGTCGTGTTTTCGGTGGATATGAAGGAACTGCTCAGCGGGCTTGGAGCGAAGCCCGAGCAGATCCGCAGAATCCTGGAGACGGCCGAGCGGAACCGGAAGAGGCCGGGGGCGGCGGCGCTGATGGCCATGAGGACCGAGATGGGCCCGGAGGGAATGCCCGGCTTCCCTGGCGGTCCCGGAATGATGCCCGAGGGCGAAGGACTTAGGGCCGGCCCGCCGCCGGGCGCAGAAGGCGCCCGGATGCGCGGCGAGCGTGGCGGCCGGGTACGGGGAGAAGGCGCCCGTGCCGGCGGCGAAGGCCAGGAAGGAGGCCGCGCGCCTGGAGGCGGAATGTCTCCGGAAGAGCGCCAGAAGATGCGCGAGGCTTTCCAGAAGATGCTGGGTGGCCGGAGCATGCAGGATTTGAGCCCCGAAGAGCGGCAGAAGCTGAGTGAGCAGATGCGGTCGATGATGGGCGGCGCCGCGGGTGCGAGGTTTGGGCAAGGCAGACCGGGCAGGCCGGGTGGCGAGGGCGCCGGAACCGAGGGTCCGCCGGTTCTTGGATTCCAGCGCGGCCCGGGCGGCCCGGGCGGCAGGATGGGCGCACGCGGCGAGGGCGGAGCCGCCGAGCGTGGCGGCCCGCTCGGGATTGGAGGTGGCCCGCTCGGAATTGGAGAAGAGATACCGCTTCCGGGCGGCGCCAGCGGTGCGTTCCAGTTCACTGACGAGGAACTGGCCAATGCGAAGCTGCCTCCGCCTCCCGAGGAGGACAGCCAGTTGGACGTGCTGCTCAGGCCGGGCCTTCTGGCGGATGTCGAGATCATCGTCGAGAGGATTCCGGATGCGATCCACATCCCGGTCCAGGCGGTGTTTGAGAGAGACGGAAAACCGGTGGTATTTGTGAAACACGGCAACGAATTTGAGGAACGGGTCATAAAACCGCTGAAGCGCAGTGAATCCACAATGGTGGTCGCCGAAGGGCTGCAGCCGGGCGAACTGCTGGCGCTGGCCGATCCGACTGCTACCAGGGGCGGCAAGAAGAGCGACAGCGGCGGAGGCAAGAAAGCGGCCATGCCGACTCCAGGAGGCCCGGGTGCTGGAGGGAAACAATGAGCGGCCTCACCGGATATCTGCCAGAGCTCTACATGGGGCTCTCCAGCCTGCTGGTGCACAAGCTCCGCACGCTGCTGACGATGCTCGGCATGATTTTCGGCGTCGGCGCGGTTGTGGCGATGCTGTCGATCACGGCCGGCGCCCAGAAGGAGATGATCAGCTACATCGATCTTCTGGGTGTGAACAATATCATCGTCGAAGCCAAAGAGGCGATGGACGCCAACGAACTTCAGGTGCGGCGCGCTATATCCCCGGGGCTCACCTTCCGGGATTTCCGCGCGATTTCGGAAAACGTTCAGGGCCTGGAGGCCCTGACCCCGCGCAAGCGGTTCAAGCCCCAGAAAGTTCTGCCTAAGACGAACCAGGAACTGCCGCTGCTCATCGGCGTGCTGCCGAACTTCGCCCAGATCAACAATTTGAAGGTCACCGCCGGCCGGTTCTTCAACGACGAGGACAACGAACGCTCGGCGCCGGTATGCGTGTTGGGCGAGACAGCGAAGGTGAACCTGCTGGGGTATGAGCCGGCGGTGGGAAAGTACATCAAAGTGAATGACCTCTGGCTCCAGGTGATCGGCGTACTGGCGCAGCAGGCCACAGCCGACACGGAAACTGAGGGGATGGAAGCCGCGAACCGCAACAACATGATCATTGCGCCGTTGAACACGGTGATGCGGCGGTTCGAGGACAACAACAGCTACATGAAAGATGAGATCGACGGCATCTACATGAGGGTTGCGGCCGGGACCGATTCGATCGAAACGGCGAATGTAGTCACCGCAATCCTCTCGGCCACGCACAAGGATGCCGGCGACTTTACGGTGATCGTTCCGGCCGGCCTTTTGAAGCAGCGGCAGCAGACGCAGATGATCTTCAGCGTGGTGATGATCTGCATCGCGGGCATCTCCCTGCTGGTAGGCGGCATCGGAATTATGAACATTATGCTGGCGACGGTGCTCGAGCGGACGCGGGAGATCGGCATCCGGCGGGCGATCGGAGCGCGGCAGGCGGACATCATCCGGCAGTTTCTGACAGAGGCGGTGCTGATCTCGATCGTGGGAGGTCTGATCGGCATCCTGTTCGGATTCACGTTGTCGCGGATCATTGCGGCCGCGGCTGGCTGGTCGACGGAGGTTACCTCGGCTTCGATCGGGGTGGCGTTCGGCGTGTCGGTGGGCATCGGGCTGCTGTTTGGGATCTATCCGGCCGTGCAGGCCGCGAAGCTCGATCCGATCGAAGCGATTCGTTACGAGTGAGTGGAACTCCTATGCGTTTGTCATATTTCGTTGTGTTACTGAGCGCCTCCTCGCTCTTGGGGCAGGAACTGACGGCGCCGAGTTTTCCAAAGCCGGCGTACTTCCGCCATACATTCTCGACGCCGAAGACCAGGGTCGAGCTACAGCCTCCGGTGAGGCTGCGGGACTTTGTAGTCGACGGCAAGCTGGAATTGTCGCTGCGCGACTACCTGGATCTCGTGATGGCGAATAACACGGAAATCGCGATCGCGCGGCTGACGGTGGAGACCCCGAAGAACAACGTGATGGCAGCATTCGGGAAATTCGACCCGACGCTGAGCCTGAACTTCAACGCGCAGAGGAGCCTGTCGCCGGCAACGCGATCCCTGATCGAAGGCGGCACGGAAGTGAGCCGGCTCAGTCACAGGGGCGGGGTGACATTTTCCCAGCTTCTGCCCACGGGCACGCAGGTCGAAGTAAGCTTCAACGACACCCGGAACTCGTCCAACGACGCCCGGCAGGACTTCAACCCCGCGCACTCGGGAAGTTTCGGATTCAACTTCAGGCAGCCGCTGCTGCGCAACCGGGGGATCGCAATCCAGAAAATGCAGATTACGATCGCACAGAACAACCTCCGGAGGAGCGAGTTCGACTTTCGCGACACCCTGGCCAACCTGATCCAGCAGGCGGAAAGCGCGTACTGGGATGTGGTGGAAGCAAGAGAGACGCTCCGCGTACAGGAAGAGTCGCTGAAAGTGAAGGAAGAGTCGCTGAAGCGCTCCGAGCGGGAACTCGAGCTGGGAGCGATTTCGGCGCTGGATATCTTCCAGCCAAGAGCGGATTACGCGACGGCCGAAATTCAGGTGTCCCAGCAGCGGTTCGTGCTCGCCCAGCGGGAGGACGCCCTGCGCAGGATGATCGGGGCGGACCTGGATCCGGATGTGCGCAACCTCCCGATCGTGCTGACCGAGTCTGTGACGCCGCCGGCAGATGACCGGGCGATAGACCCGGAAGAGGCCGTTCAGAAAGCGCTGGCGAACCGGCCGGACCTGAAGGCGCTGGCTGTAACCCTGGATACTGACGACCTCAATATCAAGACCACCATGAACCAGTTGCGGCCCGATCTGTCGCTCACGGCCTCGTACACATCGAGCGGCGTGAACGGCCAGAGACTCGTCAACGGGGTGCCCATGGCCGGCACTTTCGGCGATTTCTTTTCCAATGTCTTCTCGTTCAATTACCCGACCTACCAGTTCGGGTTGACCTTGAGTCTCCCGATCCGCGACCGCGCCAATACGGCTGAACTCGCCAACCGGCTGATTGCGAAGAAGAGCGATGCGCTCCGGATGCGGAACCTGGAGCAGAATATCCGGCTCAACGTTCTGAACGCGGTGAACAGCCTGGAATCGGCCAAGGCCGGTGTCAAGCTGGCGCAGGTGTCCGTGGAACTCGCCAGGAATCAGTTGGACGCGGAGCAGAAGAAATATGACCTCGGCACCACGCAGTTCTACTTCGTGCTGAACGCGCAGGACCGCCTGAACGCGGCGCAGTTGACGCTGGTGCGCCAGACGCTCAACTACCACCGCAACCGGCTGGCTCTGCTGCGGCAGACGGGCGAACTGCTGGAAGAGCGAGGGATCGTCGTTAAGTAGGTGGAGCCGCCGAACGAGCGGCTCCGTTTCTGTAAAAGGGGGATCGGGTAGACTGCCTTTATGGGCCGTATCCGCATCCTCTCCGACGACGTCGCCAACAAGATTGCCGCCGGGGAGGTTGTAGAACGGCCTGCTTCGGTGGTGAAGGAGCTGCTCGAGAATTCGCTCGACGCCGGCGCGAACCGGCTGCGAATCGAGGTAGAGAGCGGGGGGCGGCGGCTCATCCGGGTCACCGATAACGGCTGTGGCATGCTGCGGGACGACGCCATGCTGGCGTTCGAGCGGCATGCCACCAGCAAACTTTCCAGCGCCAAGGATCTTCTGAGCATTTCCACTCTGGGCTTCCGCGGGGAAGCCCTGCCTTCCGTGGCTTCGGTCTCCCGCCTGCTTCTGGAGACGCGCGCGGTTGAGGAGCCGACCGGGACGCGAGTAGAGATCGTCGGGGGCAAGATGGTTCGAGCCGAAGAGGCGGCGCTGGTCCCCGGCACCCAGGTCACGGTGCGCGACCTGTTCTTCAACGTCCCCGCAAGGAAAAAATTCCTGCGGTCGGAACAGACGGAGCTTGCCCACATCGCCTCGCTGGTGACGCATTACAGCCTGGCGAATCCCGACAAGACGTTTCTGCTAACCAGCGACGGCAAGGAGCTGCTGAACGTCACGCCGGTGGAGAACCTGCGAGACCGCGTCTATCAGGTGTTCGGCAGCCAGACGCTGGAAGAGCTCGTGGATATCGGGGTGCGCACGGCAGCCAGAAACAGCGAGCGGCCCTACACGATGCGGGGGTTTGTATCGCGGCCGCAGGTGCAAAAGCTCAACCGGAACTCGATCTTTTTGTTCGTCAACGGGCGGCTCATTCGCGACCGGCTGCTGCTGCACGCGATCACGTCGGCCTACCGCAACCTGATTCCTCCCGGCACCTTCCCTTTCGCGCTGCTGTTTATCGAGTGCGATGCCGGCGAAGTGGACGTGAACGTTCACCCGTCGAAGACGGAAGTGCGATTCCGGGAGCAATCCTTCGTGCACGATTTCGTGCGGGACGCGCTGCTCGAAGCGCTCATGGAATCCAAGCCGGTTTCCGCGATCCCGCTTCCGGCGAGCGCGCAGCCGGCGGCGCGGGCGCCCTATTCGGAGTTTTCCCAAGCACTCATCGACCAGAGCTGGCAGGGACCGTCGGCAATGCCGCAGCCGGCGCAGGCGGCGGAGAGCGCACTTCCGGAATTCACGTTGCGCGCGCCGCAGAGGCCGCCGGCGCGCTTCGATTTCAGCGACGAAGGTATTCCGGTGCGCGAACCGCTCCCGCCGGAGCCTCCGCTGCGGTTGCCGGTGCCGGAGACGCACGGCGGTTTCCCTCCGGAGCTCGTGCCGGACCTCTCGCAGAGTTTGACGGCGCTCGCGGATTTGCGGCCGCTCGGGCAGATTCACGACAGCTTTATTGTGGCGGCGGGCCGCGACGGCCTCTGGATCGTCGATCAGCACGTCGCGCACGAGCGCATTCTGTTTGAGAAGGTGCTGAAGCAGCGCGCGGCGGGACGGGTCGAGACGCAGCGCCTGCTGATGCCTCTCATCATCCAGCTCACCCCCGCGCAGCAAGCGGACTACGACCGGATCGCGGGCGAACTCGAGGCGCTAGGTTTCGAGGCTGAGCCTTTCGGCCAGCGCACGATTGCCGTGAAAGCCGCGCCGGCCGGCATCAGTCCCTCCGACATCGAGCGGGTGATTTTCGAGATTCTCGAAATTGCGGAGCGCGAACTCCGGCGTGTATCGCTCGACGATTTGCGGCGCGGCATCGCGGCCTCAATCGCCTGCCGCGCGGCCATCAAGGTGAACACGCGGCTCGACAACGACAAGATCGAGTGGCTGCTGAAATCGCTGGCCGCCACGGACTGCCCGATGAGCTGCCCCCACGGGCGGCCCATCGCGCTGCGCTATTCGCTCCGGGACATTCTGAAGGGCTTTCACCGGATGTGACGGGCGATCTCAGCTCGCGAATTCGGGCGGCGTTGGCGGGCCGGGCCGGAACGCCTCGCAGTGCGTTACGGTGACCTTGCCGGGCAGCTCGGAAGCGGCTTTCTCCGCTTCCTCTCTCAGCACCTCCGGAGCCGCCAAAGCCCTCACGTTGAGCACCAGGTCATGGCGGAGGCTGGGCGAAGCCGTCAGGTCGCCGTCTACATCCGGCTCCTCCCCGTTCCGGCAGATGCTTGCTTTGACCCAGCCGGTCGGCGCCTGGCAAAACACCTTGACGTGCGCGATGGCCGCACCCGCTCTCTCAAGACCGGTATCGATGCTTTCCAGAAATGGGCCCACGACGCCCGCCGGGGAGGCGGCTTCTTTCAATTGCACGGTGGCCTGCCAGTTCAACCAGCCCAGCGCCGCCTCCGCTTCGGCGTAGCGCCCGTAATCGATGTCGAGCGGGTTCCGGCCGGTCTCGCCGCGCCAGGAGAGCACGTCGTCAAGCCAGGCAGCGACCCCTTCACCCGTTCGGCCGCTCAGCCGGTGTGCGACTTCAAGGCCGGGTACTGCGTCACTCGCGAGATCGGATTTCGTGGAACAGACCAGATCGGCTTCCGCGAGCTGGTTGCGGAACAGGTATGCCAGGTGCGGATCCGCGCCAGGGGCAAGCAATTCGCGGGCGCGCTCGGGGTCCACCAGCACGGTGAGCGGCGCGAGGTGAAATCTGCCGCCAAGCAGCGCCCGCACCATCCTCGCAAGGCCCAGGCAGCTCCCGACAGGTTCGGCGAAGATAACGTCCGGTCCGAATTCGAGCAGGCGTTCCGCGGCGAGGAGGAACTCCGAATAGCGGCAGCAGAAACAGCCGCCCGCGATCTCCGCCGCACGGGTTTGGCTGGCCGAGGCGAACCGCGTATCGACAAGTTCCGAACCCTGGTCGTTCGTGATCACGGCGGTGCGCAGGCCGCGGCTGTTCAGCATCCGGGAGGCAGTGAGCAGCAGGGTGGTCTTTCCGGCGCCGAGGAAACCCCCGACGATCACCAGGACGGGCATCATGCCGCCGCCTCGCACAAGCGCAAGTACTTCAGTATCATCGCTGCCATTGTCTATTTCTCCGGTTAAGACATGATATCGCGCCCAGCTCCGTGCCGTTAGTCATGAGCGTACCAGTAGCCAAGGCGGACATTGATTGAATTTAATCCATGATTGCCCGAATCGGGACGGCTTAAAGCGCTATAATCTTTTCGTCCCAAGCGAGAGTTGATGTCTCCAAACGCCCAAGCCACTTCGGCCGGTGGTGCTTCCGCTGTGACCGAAAAGCCGGCATATGAGCCCGCTATGGTTGTCCGGCACATCGCGCACGAACTCCGGCAGCCGCTGAGCACAATCGAGTCCATCGCGTTCTATCTCGAGATGGTGCTACCGCGTACCGATGCCAAGGCACGGAAGCAGTTGGGAAAGCTCCAGCAAGAGGTGCACCACATCAACTGGATACTTACCGACGCCATCCATTTTCTGGGCGCGGCGCCGCTGCACCTCCAGTTGATGGATCTGACCGAAGTGACCTCCCAGTGCCTGACCGAGTGGAACACGCGGCGCTCGGCCGGCGTCCGCCTGCGGCTGGAGGACAATCTCCCGCTGGTCCGGTTGGATCTGGAACAGATCCGGCACATGCTCCGCAACATTGTCACGTTTTTCGGCCGCATTTCAGCCCCGGATAGCCCGATCACGGTGAGGACCTACAGCCAGCCCACGGAAGTGGTCCTCCAGGTAGCCGCGATCGCGCCGGACAGTCAGTTGAGCGACGTTCAGCCGCTGTACGAGCCTTTCAGTTCCCACCTGCCGAGCGGATCCGGATTGGGGCTGGCCAGCGTGCGGCGGATTGCCGAAGCGCACGGCGGGAGGGTCGACGTGACCACCGGCGATGGCGGCGCCATCTCATTGAGCGTCTTTTTCCCAATCGTTTAGCCTGAGAGCTCGCCGATTCTCCGGACAGTCTGCCCCGCCGTTCCGGCAAGCAATTCGCGGATCGTTCGCCGCGTAACGGGATGCCGCAGCTCGGGAACCAGTTCCGCGAGCGGTTCCAGCACGAACCGGCGCTCGGCCATCCGCGGATGGGGCACCGTCAGCTCCTCGGTTTCAATCACGGAGTCGCCGTACAGCAGAATGTCGATGTCCGCCGTGCGCGGGCCCTTGGGACGAAGGCGCTTGCGGCCAAGTTCCAGTTCAATCTTGTGGATTCGCGCCAGCAATTGCTTGGGGAACAACTCGGTTTCCGCTTCCAGGACGAGGTTCAGGAACCAGGGTTGATCGCGAAGATCCTGCGGTTCGGTTTCGTAGAGCGAAGACACGCGCAGCGTGCGGACACCGGCTTCGCCAAGCCTCCGGATCGCCTCGCGGAGGTTGCGCTCGCGGTCCCCGAGATTCGAGCCGAGCGACAGGTAAACGGTTTTCATTCAGAACAGCGTTTTCTGAGGGTTGTCCCGCATGCGGCGCTTGACGCCGAAGTATTCGAAGGCTCGGTCGGTGGCCACGCGGCCGCGCGGCGTCCGGTCGATAAATCCCAGTTGCAGCAGGTAGGGTTCGTAGACTTCCTCGATCGTATCCGGCTCTTCGTCGATGGAAGCGGCGATGGTGTTGAGACCCACCGGGCCGCCGCGATACTTGTCGAGGATGGTCAGCATGATCTTCTGGTCGATCTCATCGAGCCCGAAGCGGTCCACTTCGAGCAGGTCGAGGGCAGTGCGCGCCACTTCTTCGTTCACGATGCCGTCCGCCCGCACTTCGGCGTAATCGCGCACCCGGCGCAGCAGGCGGTTGGCGATGCGCGGGGTACCGCGGCTGCGGCGCGCGATCTCCTCGGCGCCGGACTTGTCGATGTTCACCTGAAGCAGGCTTGCCGACCGCCTGACGATGGCGGTCAACTCCTCCGGCTCGTAGTGTCTCAGCCGCAGCACCAGCCCGAAGCGGCCGCGCAGCGGAGCGCTCACCAGTCCCAGCCGCGTCGTGGCGCCAATGGCGGTGAAACGGGGGATGGGCAGCGAGTGTGTGCGCGCGCCCGGCCCGGAGCCCACCAGAATGTCGATGCGGAAATCCTCCAGCGCCGCGTAGAGCATTTCTTCGACGTCCGGCATCAAGCGGTGGATTTCGTCGATGAAAAAGACCTGCCGCGCGCGGATATGGCTGAGGATGCCCGTGAGGTCGAGCTTCTTCTGAAGAATCGGCCCGGAGGTCTGCTCGAAACCGACGCCCAACTCGGCCGAAACGATGGAGGCCAGCGTCGTCTTGCCCAGGCCCGGGGGGCCATAGAGCAGAACGTGATCCATGGCCTCGCCACGGCGGCGCGCGGCTTCAATGGCTATCGCCAGGTTCTCCTTGAGCTTGGTCTGGCCGGTGAATTCGGCGAGTGTGCGGGGGCGAAGGCTGGCCTCGAATTGCAGCTCCTCTTCCTGCGCCGCCGCCGAGACAATGCCCCTTTCGCGCATGACCCTTCAGCTTAGCGCACTAGTTCGAGCGACCGCCGGAATAACGGCTCGAACTCGGTCAGGCCGTCCGCCTTCGCTTTCCGTACCGCGGTCTCGGCGGCGGCCGGAGGGCAACCCAGATTGAGCAGCGCGGAGAGCACATCTTGATCGAGAGGACTCAGCGCGGCGCCGGCGCCGGGAGCGGCTGCGGCAGCCTCGGCTGAAGCGGGCAGCTTGTCGCGCAATTCCAGCACGATGCGCTCGGCGGTCTTTTTCCCCACTCCCGGGATGCGCGTGAGCCGGTTTACGTCGCCGGCGCGTACAGCAGCGCTCAGGTCCGCCGCGGGCAGCCCGGAGAGCACCGTGATGGCGAGCTTCGGCCCGATTCCGCTCACCGAAATCAGCCTCTCGAACAGGAGTTTTTCCTCACGCGTAAGAAAGCCGAACAGGGCGAGTGTGTCCTCGCGGACGTGCGTGTAGATGCGCAAGGTCACTTCCCTGCCCGCCTCGGGCAGCGCCGAGTAGGTGGAGATGGGAATCGCGACGTCGTAGCCCACGCCGCCGGCCTCCACCACCGCCTGGTTCGGATGCTTCTCCAGCAGAGTGCCGCGCAGATGAGCGATCATGAGATCTATTATCATGGCACGCCGCCGCTTTTTCGTCGACGCCGTCGAGGGGGCCTCCGCCATGCTCGCAGGCGAGGATGCGCGCCACCTGCGCCAGGTTTTGCGCGCCACGCCCGGACAACTCTACGAGCTTTCCGACAACCGTTCGGTCTACCTGGCGGAGATCGAAACAGTGAGCAGGGAGGGCATACGGTTTCGCGTGGTCGAAGAGCTGGAGCAGCAACCGCCGCCGGTGCGCATTACGCTCTTGCTCGCGCTGGTGAAGTTCGACCGGTTCGAGTGGGCCCTGGAGAAGGCGACCGAACTGGGCGTGGAGAGAATCGTGCCGGTGGAATGCGAGCGAAGCGAAAAGGGGCTCCGGATGGCGGCGGCGAAGCGGCTGGAGCGGTGGCGCCGGATTGTCCGGGAGAGCAGCCAGCAGGCGCGTCGCGCCCGGTTGCCTGAAGTGCTGCCGCCTGTCGGGTTTTGCGAGGCGACCAGCGGCACGGCATCCTTTTCTTGTTTTCTGGATGAGCAGGGCGGCGCCGGCCCGCTCCTGTGCGTTCTGCCTGCCGGGCGCCAGCCATCCGATATCGTCAGAGTGCTCATCGGACCGGAGGGCGGCTGAACCGAAACCGAGCGCTCCCGCGCCTGCGCCGCGGGGTGGACGGCGGCCTCGCTCGGCCCCAACATCCTGCGCACGGAAACCGCTGCAGTAGCGGCTCTGGCCCTGTTGACGGGGGCGTGGCTCGAATCCGCTTCGGTTGACTCGCTTCTTTCGCGGCCGCTATCATGAAATAGTCTCATTGGCGAGACGGAGGAGAATCAATGGGTCCGCTGGGCTGGCCGGAAACAATCTTTATTTTCGTGCTTGCCTTGCTTCTATTTGGTCCAAGGAAGCTCCCGGAACTCGGCAGGACTCTGGGGAAGGCAATCACCGAATTCAAGCGCGCCTCGACTGAGTTGCGGGCGACCTTCGACCGCGAATTGCGCAGCATCGAAGAGGAAAACCAATCGCTGAAGGAAGTCACAAGCGAATATAACCCCGAGACGTACGATTACAATTACAGTTACGATTCTTCCTACTACGACGGCGGGTACGACGCCGCCTTCAATGAGTCCACCACTTCAGATTCAGAAACCTCCACAGTAGGCGCATCCGCAACCGAGGGCGCCGACGCCGAATCCGGTTTGGCTCCAGAGGGCACGGTAGCCACGACCGCCGCCATCGCCGGCGCCACAGAGCCCGGCGTGGAATCGCAGACGGAACCGCCGGCCAACGGAGCTCAGCCCGCCGAATCGAAAGCCTAAGAGTTCAGCCGATAGGGTAGAGGACGCAGTTGCAGGACGATAAGCACGGACCGCAGGATCCGGAGAGCACTCATACGCCGGAACAAGATCCGGAGAGCACCCGTACGCCTGAACAGGATCCGGAGAACGTTCATACGCCGGAAGAGGATCCCTACCAGGAGTATCCCGAAAAGGATCCTTACCCGCAGGAGGATCCATACCCGCGGGAGGACTCCTACACTGGGTATCCGGAGGATCCGTATGCGGAGGATCCGTATGCGAGTTATGAGGAAACGCCCGCTCCGGACCCGCCTTCGACCGCGGTAGCCGCCGCTGCTCCGCCTGCGGAACAATCAGCGCCTCCCGCCGTTCAAACCGGCAACGGCGGCGGTTCGAAAAAGCCTCCGGCTCCGTCCAGCTCGGACGAGGAAGACGAGGAAGAGGGCATGCTGCGCATGTCCTTCGTTGAGCATCTCGAGGAACTGCGCAGCCGCATTCTGAAAGCCCTCGCCGGTGTGGGTATCGCGTTCCTCCTCTGCCTGATCTTCGCCAACGATCTCTGGCGGGCGGTCAGCGGGCCGGCCGTAGCAGCGCTCCGCACGCTGGGTTTCCAGGAGAAGCTGGTCTTCATCACCCCGATGGAAGCGTTCATGATCCTCTGGGTGAAGCTGCCGATGCTGGCGGCGATTTTCGTGGCGTCGCCCTGGATCCTGTACCAGGCTTGGGCGTTCATCGCGCCGGGCTTGTATAAGCGCGAGCGGCGCTGGGCCGCTCCGTTTATCATCTGCTCGGCGGGTCTGTTCATCCTCGGCGGAGTGTTCGGCTACTTCGTTGCGTTCCGATACGGGTTGACGTTCCTGCTCGGCATCGGCAGAGACATTAATGTCCAGCCGATGGTTTCGGTGACCGAGTACTTCAACCTTTTCGTGAACGTGATGCTGGGAATCGGCCTGACTTTCGAGCTGCCGATTTTGATTTTCTTCTTGACGCTGCTGCGGATTACGACCCCGGGCTTCCTGCTGCGCAACAGCCGGTACGCGATACTCGCAATCGTGGTGGTGGCAGCCGTGATCACCCCCACGCCGGACGTGTTCAATCTAATGATTTTCTCGGTGCCGATGGCGCTGCTGTTTTTCGTCGGCGTTTTCGCCGGCTACCTGTTGACGCTGCACCGTGAAAAGCGGAAGTTCCCGTGGAAGAAGGTGCTCCTGTGGCTCGCGCCGGTCCTGGTTTTGCTCGCCGGGGCCGCGTACTATCTGCTAACCAAGTACGGCTTCCAATTTGTGCCGCACTGGCCGTTTATTTCAAGATAAGTAAGAATTACGGCTGGATTTCGCCGGCTATTCGTTATACGATAACAGGCGAATCGTCGGGGGAAAGCGGTCTAACCCCCCGCATGCTCAGGAGCAAGCAGTGGATCTGTACAAGGCGATTCGAGCTCTTTACGACGAAAAAAAGCGACTGGATAAACTGATTGAATCGCTCGAGGAGCTGCACGCGCGGGGCAGCCGGACCGAGGGCCCTGCCGTGCGTTCTCGCCGGGGCCGAAAGAAGATGAGTGAGGCTGAACGTCTTGAAGTTTCGGAGCGCATGAAGAAGTATTGGGCCGCACGGCGGGCTCAGGCGCTTGCCTCGTCGCCCGAACAGACCGGCGGACCCGCGCCGGCGTTGACGCAGGAAATCCAGCCCTTGAGCCAGCAGCAACAGCAGTAAGTGCCATCTATCCCGGCGCGACGGCAAAAGTGGTATTATCAAAAGAGTAAGTTCCAGGCGTGGGCGGCTAGCTCAGCTGGGAGAGCACGGCGTTCGCAACGCCGGGGTCGTGGGTTCGAATCCCATGCCGTCCACCAAATAATCCCTCTATTTTCAACGATTTGCGGAGCCGATTTTTGGCGTGCCACCAGCGTGCCAAGAGGCCCGAAATCCGCGCCTGCCGGCCCGCGCTTGCTCCATGCCAATAACGGGGGCTGAAGCCCGACCGCACTAGCCCAGGTTTAGTTCCCAGGGCATGCCGGCGCCAGTCATCTCGAAGTGCCCGCCCCGAGTGGGCAACTTGGTTTCCAGCAGTACTGAATCTCCCCTGCCCTAATCCTTTTTAATCGTTCCGCCGATAAGAACACAGGCGAAGACCAATGAGAGTCAACGACAGTCTGCTGAGCCAAACGGCGGCTTCGGATTTCGGCAATACGCAAAAATCCGAAGCGGTTGCCGCGGGCGTGGTACAGAGGGAGAGCGCTACACAGCCGCAGGACGGGGATCGTGTGCAGCTTTCGAGCCTCTCCGGCAGAATCTTGAAGATGCTGGCCGTTCATTCGGTGGATCGCGCGGCGCGCATCGAGCGGCTGGCGGCCGACTACAGGGCGGGGCGATACCAGCCCGACGCTCAGGCGGTAAGCCGCAGTATCATCAGCGAGGCCATGCAGAAATGAGCCGAAGTATAGCGTGCGGAGAACTCGGTCCGGTAGGTCGGGCTCGAGCAAGCGTAAGCGATGCCAGGCGCCTGCTGCTGCGTCCGACGGTGGATTCGCTCGAGGAGAGTGCGGCCCATCTCGAAACGGCCGTAGGCGCGCTCCGGGAGTACCGGCCGGAACCCGGGGCCGAGACTGAATTGGAGGAGTTACGGAAGGAGGTTTCGCTGGCGGCGGCGCTCATCGAGGGTGCGGCGGCGTTCTATTCCGGATGGGCGCGCGTGTTGTTCACCGCTGCGTGCGGTTACACCGCGAGCGGGGAGCCGGCCGTGCCGGGGCCGGTGCGAAGGATTTCAGTCGAAGGGTGATACTATGTCCGGGCTGTTTGGAGCACTAAGAGCGTCGGCGAATTCGCTGCACATATTGGAATACTCTCTCGCTACCGTCCAGAACAACGTTCTCAACGCTTCCACTCCAGGCTACGCCAAGCAGCGGCTGCTGCCGCTGCCCGCTCCGTTTGTCCCCGAACAGGGCCTGCCGGGCGGCATAGTACCGGGGCAGGTTCAGAGCCTGCGGAGCGAGTATGCCGAGCGGTCCGTGCGGCAGGAGACGCACCTGTGGGCCCACTTTGACCAGTTCAGCAAGGACCTTGCCAAGATCGAGCGCCTGTTCGACATCTCGGGCCAGAGCGGGATTCCAGGGGCGCTCAACAAGCTGTTTCAAAGCTTTTCGGCGTGGAGCCTGGCGCCGAACGACCTCGTGCCGCGGCGGGAAGTGATCGACCGCGCTACCGAGGCGGCGGCACAATTCGCCGAAACCGCAGCTTCCCTGAACACCACCTCAACCGTTCTCGACCAGCAGATACGGGAAGCCGTCGAGACGATCAACAACCTGGCCTCCTCGATACGCGACTTGAACGTTCAGATGCAGCGCGACCATCATGCGCGAAGCGATCCCAGCCTCGATGCGCGCCTGCATGCCACGCTGGAAAACCTTGCGGAGTACACCGACTTCACAGCGCTTTTCCAGCCCGACGGCACCGTGACGATTTTGATGGGCGGGCAGGTCCCGCTGGTGATCGGAGTCCGGCAGTACCGGATCGAACCGGAATTCGCCGGCAGCGAGACGCGCATTCTAGACTCCGACGGGAAGGACGTGACGGCCCAGGCCGCCACCGGGCGCCTCGGCGCCATGCTCGAGCTGAAGAACACCGTTCTGCCGTCCTATATGAGCGAGTTGAACCGGCTGGCAGCCAGCCTGGCGGACGACGTGAACGCGATGCTGGCCGCGGGGCTGGATACCAACGGCAATCCGGGGGCCCCTCTGTTCGCTTACGACAGCGCCGACGAGGCGGCAAGCACGCTTCGGGTCACCAACATCACGCCGGACCAACTGGCCGCGGCCGCACCGGACGCGCCCCTCGGGAATGCCAACGCACTGGCTCTCGCGGGGCTGGCCACGGCGCCCAGGCTAGACGGGCTCTCCTACACGGCATACTATGGGCGGCTCGCTGCAACGATTGGCCAGGTGCTCCACGGATCGCGCAGCAACCGCGATACTCACGAGCAGTTGTTGCTCCAGTCGCGCTCCATTCGGGACGAGATCTCCGCGGTGTCGCTCGACGAGGAGGCCGCGCGGCTGATCGAACTCCAGCGCGCCTATGAGGCCACCGCGCGAGTCATCGTCATCTTGAACGAACTGACCCAGACCACGATTGACATGATGCGGTAGATCACGGAGGAGAGACACTCATGATTTCGGGCTTGAATACGGTAAGCGACAGGTTTCTGGCGGCACTGACCCTTATTACCGCGCGCGCCGACCGCGCTCTACGGCAAATCGGTTCGGGCAAGAAACTGGAATTCGCATCGGACCAGCCAAGCGACGTGAGCAGGCTGCTGATCGCCCGCGGCCAGCTCGAGCAGACCCTTCAGGTGACAACCAACCTGGGGCGCGCCAAGAGCGAAGTGGACACGGCGGAGCAGGCGCTGCAGACGGCGGTCAAGGTGCTGGAGCGCGTGATTACGATCGGCGCGCAGGGAGCGACTGCCACACAGACTCCAACCCAGCGCACGATCATCGCCGTGGAGGTTCAGGCGGCGCTCGAGCAGATGGTGAACATCGCCGCCACTACGGTCGAGGGGCGGCATATTTTCAGCGGCGACGATTACCGCAACGCGCCATATACGGTGGACCTCACGCAGCCTAACGGGGTGAGCGCCTACGCCGGCAGCGCGGCCACCCGGGAAATCATGCACCCGAGCGGCACGAAGTTCACCATCTCCCACTCCGCCGACCAAATCTTCGACAGCCCCGGGGCAAGCGTTTTCGCTGCCATCAACAACCTCCGGATCGCGCTTCAGGCCGTTCCTACAGTGCCGCCGGGAGATCCGGATTACAACACACAGTACGAGGCCCAGACCGCCGCGATCAGCGCGGCCATGGTGGAACTCAAGAAAGCCCACGATCACCTCAGCGCCGAACTGAGCCATTACGGTACGATCCAGAACCGCATCGAAGAGGCGCTGGAGACCGCCAACAAACTGAAATTGCGCCAGGAGATCGAGTTGAGCGAAATCCAAGACGCCGACATCATCGAAGCGGTCATCCAACTCACCGAGGCGCAGACCCACAAGGAAGTGGCGCTCGCCTCCCATGCGAGAACCGCCGGCAGGAGCCTGTTCGATTATCTGGGCTGAAGCGCGCCCTCAAAACGTACTTACGTTTCAGAGGTTTAACCCGCAGCGTGTTTGGTATCATGTGCGTTGCGAGGTTTGCCTCGAAGATGCAGACAAAACACGTTCCCTACGTTCCCGAAAAGACGGACATGCGGGAATTCACCTTCCGGGCCGTTCTTATCGGCCTGGTGATGACGGTGGTTCTCGGCGCCGCCAACGCGTACCTGGGCTTGCGCGCGGGGATGACGATTGCCGCAACTTATCCTGCGGCGGTGATCGGCATGGCCCTTCTCCGGCTCCGCAAGGGGTCGATTCTCGAGGAGAACATGGCCCGCACCGTCGGGTCGATCGGCGAATCGGTTGCCGCGGGCGCGATTTTTACAATTCCGGCTTTCGTGATTTCCGGAGCCTGGACGGCGTTTGATTCCCCGGAGGCGTACTGGAAATCGACCGCGCTGATGCTGGTCGGAGGCATCCTCGGCATATTGTTCGTGACGCTGCTGAGGCGGGTGATGGTGGAAGACCGGGAGCTGCCGTTTCCGGAATCGGTGGCGGCCTCGCAGATACACCTGGCGGGCCAGCAGGGATCGAAGGCGGCGAAGCTGCTGTTCTACAACCTCGGCGGCGGGGCGCTGATTTATCTTCTCGGCGCGCTCAACATCTTTTCGCCCAGCAACTCGTTTCTGGTGCGGATCGGCGAGATGGGCCGCAGCGTGGTCACGCTGAGTGCGCGCGGCTACGAGCAGCCGCTGAACGTGGGCGCCGCCAGCGTGGTGACCGCCCCCGCGGTCAGCCCCGCGTATCTGGGGGTGGGCTACATTATCGGGCCGCGTCTGGCCGCGCTGAACTTTTCCGGCGGCGTGGTCGCCTGGGGCCTGCTGGTACCGCTGCTTGCTTACTTTCTCGGACCGCAACTGCAAGCGGCCGGAGAGCCGGGCTGGGAGACGGTGAACGATGCCATCTGGCGCTCCATCGTGCGCCCGATCGCAGTCGGCGGCATGCTGGTGGGGGCCTGCTACACGCTGTTCCGCATGCGCAAGAACCTGGCTGCGGGATTGGGGCGGGCGGTATCCGATCTGAAACGGGCGGGCTCGCAGGCGGCGATTCCCAGCCGGCTCGACCTCGACCTGAGCGCCCGCGTCGTGTTTCCCGGCTTACTGGCGTCGCTCATCTGCATGGTCCTGCTCTACGCGTATTTTTCGGACACGCTGGCGGGCGGCGTGGTAGCGGCGCTGGTGATGATTGTTCTCGGCTTCTTTTTCGCGGCCGTCTCGGGAAACCTGGTGGGCATGATCGGATCCTCGAACAATCCGGTTTCCGGACTGACGCTGGCGACTCTGATCGTGGCCGCGCTGCTGATGGTTTCGATGGGCGTTTCCGGGGTGAGCGGCGTAGCGGCGGTGCTCGGCGTGGCGTCGGTGGTCTGCGTGTCCTCGGCGGTGGCTGGTGAGATGTTGCAGGACCTCAAGGTCGGTCACATTCTGGGCGGCACGCCGCGCAGCATGCAGATAGGCGACATTCTGGGGGTTCTGGTGGCGAGCGCGGTTCTGTACTTTCCGCTGCTGGTGCTGCACAAGGCCGATATCGTGGCCGGCGGCGTCGGCTTCGGCGGCCGCTCCCTTCCGGCGCCCCAGGCCGGGCTGATGGCGTCGCTCTCGCAGGGCATTGTCGGCGGCGTGATGCCGTGGCCGCTGGTCGGGGTAGGCATTCTGATGGGCCTCGCGCTGATCATGGTGCAGGTGCGCAGCCCGATGCTGTTCGCGGTCGGCATGTACCTGCCGCTCGAGACCACGTTTGCTATCTTCATCGGCGGCATCATCCGGTGGATCACCAGCCTGTTTGAGAAACGCCGCAACTTCAGCGACGCCCAGAAGGCGCGCGTCGAGAACGCCGGCGTGCTCACCGCTTCGGGCCTGATTGCCGGTGAAGCGATGATGGGCCTTGTCATCGCAGCGTTCCGTTTCTTCGAGAAATCGCCACCGCAGGTGCTGGCGGCCGGTTCGGGCCTGTCCCAGGTTCTGGCGGCAGTGGCCCTGCTTGTGATCGCCCTGATTATGATCCGCGTGCCGCTCGCTAATGCCGGACGGCCGGACGAGCCCGCGCCGCCCACGGCTGTGATGTAGGAGAACAATAAGCGCTCTCTAATGGGATGTTGCCGTGGATTTCCAGCTAGACGCCGCCGAGGTTCGAGTCCTCGGTTCTCTCATTGAAAAAGAGATTGCAACTCCGGAGTATTACCCGCTCACGCTGAATGCGCTGGTGAACGCGTGCAACCAGAAATCCAGCCGCAACCCCGTCGTGGATTACGATGAGCGGACGGTGGAGGAGGCGCTCGAGCAGCTCCGTCAGAAGCGGCTCGTGGCAACGGTCAGCGGCGCAGGGATGCGCGTTCCCAAGCACCGCCAGCTCCTGTCGGAGGCGTTGAACCTCGGCCGCAGGGAACTGGCGCTGCTCTGCGTGCTGATGCTGCGCGGCCCTCAGACTGCCGGTGAGCTGCACGCCCGCACCGAGCGCCTGCACTCGTTCACCGACATCGAGGAAGTGGAGTCGTGCGCGCAGCGGTTGATAGAGTGGCAGCCCGGACCGCTCGTCGCGCGGCTGCCCGTTCAGCCCGGCAGGAAGGAGCCACGCTACGCGCATCTGCTTTCGGGCGAGCTCCCGGCGGAGGACACCGCGCCGCCGCCGCGGCAGCGCGAGGACCGTTTCGCCGCTCTCGAAACCGAAATCGCGGAGCTTCGCCGCGCGGTGGAGCAGATTAAAGAACAGTTCGCCGAGTTCCGGCGGCAATTCGAATGACACGCGCGGGGCGCGCCGTCAATAGTATGATCGTGGTCTATGCGCGGTAAGCTCGTTCTCATCGGCGGCATTGCCGTGCTGGTTGCGGCCGGCGCCGCAGCGCTGCTTGTCTTGCGCCGGTCCCAGGAGCCCCCGAAACCAGCCGCCGCGGAAGTCACAGAGACCGCCGCGGTTGGCGACGAGATCAGCCTCTCCGGCAGCATCCGCGCCCAAACCGTAGTCACGGTCCCAGCGCCCGTCGATGGGACCATTCAGGAGCTGCTGGTCGAAAATGGCGAGTTCGTTTTCGAAGGCCAGTTGCTGGGCCGGATCGAGAACACCGGCCTCGAGCTTGAACACCAGCAGGCCGCCGCCGAAGTCGCGAGCACGCAGGAGCGGGTTGACCAGTTGCAGAACGACGTGATCAACGCCCGCCTGGAAGCCTCGCGCGCCCGCGCTGACGCGAACCGCGCGCAATTGGAATTCGCCCGCGCCGAGCGTGACTTCCGCCGCCAGGAAATGCTCTTCAAGGAGGGCGCGACGCCTCGGAAAGTCTTCGAGGCCGCGGAGGCCGAGTATGAGAACCGCAAGGCCGATTTCGAAACGCTTTCGCGGATGGCGAACGCCGCCGAGCAGCGCCTCGCAAGTATCGCACGCAGGCTGGACGAGATGCGGAAACTGCTCGAAGAAAGAAACGCCGCGCTCGAGGAGGCGCGCGAGGCGGCCGCTGCGGAGATCCGGTCCCCTGTCAACGGGCTGGTGGTTGCGAGGCCGCGCGAGGTGGGCGAAGAGGTGACCGTGGACGCAGAGGTCCTTCAGATCGCCGTCAACCTGAGCGCGCTCGAGGCGGTGGTGGAACCGGAGCCTCCCGCGCTGGCTCGTGTGCGCCCCGGACAGGAAGCCCTGATCGTGACGGCCGAACTGCCGGACGCGATTCCCGGCAGGGTGAAGGAGGTCCAGGGCACGCAAGTTGTCGTTGAGTTCACCAGCCCGGACCCCTCGCTGCTGCCCGGCGGCACGGCGCAGGTCCGGATCAAGCTAACATAGTCTACTCGGAGGGATGATGCTATTCCTTAAGGACAGCCTTCTCGAACTCATCACCCAGACATCGACCAACCTCCCGCCGGACGTGCGGGCCGCGATGCGCAAGGCGCTCGAAGAGGAGAAGCCCGGCACGCAGGCCGCGCAGGCGCTCGCGATCATCGCCGGCAACGTGGACATGGCGCAGGAATGCGAGGATCCGATCTGCCAGGACACGGGCATGCCGACCTTTTTCATCCGCACGCCCGTGGGAGTGAATCAAATCGAGGTCCGCAAGGCGGCTTGCGAAGCCGTGGCCGAAGCGACCAGGCGCGGCAAGCTGCGTCCCAACTCGGTGGATTCCATAACGGGTAAGAACAGCGGAGACAACCTGGGCGAAGGCACGCCGGTTTTTCATTTCGAGCAGTGGGATGAGGATGAGATCGAGATCAGGCTGCTTTTGAAGGGCGGCGGCTGCGAGAACAAGAACATCCAGTACTCGCTGCCGTGCACGCTCGACGGACTGGGCCGCGCCGACCGCAATCTGGAAGGCGTGCGCAAGTGCATCCTGCACGCCGTCTGGCAGGCGCAGGGGCAGGGCTGTTCGCCGGGCGCGATCGGCGTTTGCATCGGCGGCGACCGCGCGCACGGCTACGAGGTGGCCAAGTCCCAGTTGCTGCGCCCGCTCGACGACGTGAATCCCAATCCGGAACTGGCGGCGCTGGAAGAGCGCATTCTGGCTGAGGCCAACCGCATCGGTGTGGGCCCGATGGGCTTCGGCGGGCGCGTGTCGCTGATCGGCTGCAAGATCGCGGCGGTGAACCGCCTGCCCGCCAGCTTTTTCGTTTCCGTGGCTTACGATTGCTGGGCCTTCCGGCGGCTCGGGATCCGGGTGGAGGCATCGAACGGGGCGATCACGCGCTGGCTCTACCGCGATCCCTCAAGGCCGGTGGAGAGGCTGGCGAAATCGGAAGGATTTCCGCTGACGGGACGCGAGATCGTGCTGCGGCCTCCGCTGAGCGAGCAGCAGGTGCGGGCGCTCAAGGTGGGCGATGTGGTGCTGATCAACGGCGAAATGTTCACCGGGCGCGATGCGGTGCACGCGCACTTGATGAAGAACGCCCCGCCGTTTGATTTGAACGGCGGCGTCCTGTATCACTGCGGCCCGGTGATGCTGAAGCAGGGCGAGGAGTGGAAGGCGAAAGCGGCCGGTCCGACGACCAGCATTCGGGAAGAGCCATACCAGGGCGAGGTGATCCGGCGTTACGGGCTGCGCGCTGTGGTGGGCAAGGGCGGCATGGGTGCGCAGACGCTGGCGGCGATGAAGGAAGCGGGCGCCGTGTACCTGCACGCCGTAGGCGGCGCGGCGCAGTTTTACGTCCGCGCGATTGAGAAGGTGACCGGCGTGGAGCTGCTGGAGTTCGGCATACCGGAAGCGATGTGGCGCCTCCAGGTGAAGGATTTTCTGGCCATTGTAACGATGGACGCCCACGGCAACAGCCTCCATGCCGAAGTGGAGGAAAAAACAGCCAAGGCGCTGGCAGCCCTCCAGTTGACCTAGCCGTGTGTTTGCTACAATAGCTGTTTTCGGCCAGGTAGCTCAGTTGGTAGAGCGCAGCCCTGAAAAGGCTGGCGTCGGCGGTTCGATTCCGTCCCTGGCCACCACATTCTAAAAGGCTTAGTAGAAGCCACTGATCCGCAAGTTCCACCGCAGGAACAATACGCGTGGAAGCCCCCGGTGATTCCGTTGTTCCGGGTAAAGCGCACCCAGTGCTGGCCCGTTATATCAGCGACCTCGTTCACAAGAAACTCGATTCCGTGGAACAGCTTGCCCAGAGGGTTTGCTGACGCCGAGTTGGCGAGATCAATATCAGCCGCAGGGCTGCTCTGGTTGAAGGAAAACTGGATATTTCCCTAAGAGCCTGCTCGGTTCTTGAAGCTGAGAGCGTTATATCGTTGGCTGCGGCCACCTGAGCGAATGCTGGGGAACCAGCCAAGGAATCAGCTAGCCCAGGTCGACATACGCGTATAGGCGATCCGGCGTCACGTCAATCAGCCCGAAATCAGATTTGGCGCTGGGGCTCGGCTCGACACCGGCTCCTGCATGATGCAATGCGGCTACTGCGGCTCAGTTTCGAGCGCACCAGCCGGATCACCTCGAAGTGGCCGGAGCGTATTCGAGTGCCGCGGCAACATCCTCGCCGGGCAGAGGCAGCTTGCTGTCGCAACCGCGCAGGCCGTGTGCTTCGGCGCGGGCACTTGTGTTCGGCACGACAACGATTCCGTCAGCGGGCAGCGCCTGGCTTGCTCGGCCGGGCTCGGCGGGCGATTTTCCGTGAGACCGATCAGACCGCCGCCGCGGCCGCAGCGCCCTTGAACACGACAACCTCGCTGTACTCGGCCTTGGCGGTTCCGTTCTGTTCTTCTTTTTTCTTTCGCGACTTCAGCTCACAGCGGTGGTCCCGATTCCTGAAGAGCTGCCCCAACTCTTGGAGGATGGACGCCTGGTGCTGTATTGTGGAGCTGGCGTATCGTACCCCGCTGGTCCGCCGGGCTTTCGTGAGTCTAGTCGAACGCGTGTACCAGCAGGCCCACCAAAGCACAGACAGAGCTGGAACAAACGGAATGTTATGCCTCCCACCTGCTCCCAGTCCTCGCGGCGATGAAGGAAGCTGGAGAACCCCATTAGTAGACGCAGGCGAGCGGACCACTTCAGCGCCCGAACTAAACCGTACAAAGCTCTTGGCAAGTGGCTTACAAGACATCTTGACAAGCCAGCTGTGTTTAAGTGGTCCGAGAGATCTTCCCCGACAAGCCGCAAGACGACGAGGCGATATCGCACTTCGCCGAAGTTGACGTCGTACAATACGCGAACAGCTCAGGGAATCAATTTTTCAGCGAAATGGGGACTGAGAATTCTGAGCATCCGAAACCCTGCCGCCGGATGCGTTCCTTCAACGCGTGCCAGGCCAGCCGTACTTACTTCATGCTGTCTGGCAACCCGAGGGACATCTCCACCCAGAAAGCGAAGTAAGCACCGAGGGTGGCGCATTGTCCTAATACCCCGTAGACTAGTCCCGCTCGCAAGGTTGCGAACCCTGGTAACCTGCCGCGGGTTGTCGTAGACTTTGGTTTACAATTCAAACGGCACTACGAGGCACATACATGCGCGGAACTTCTGTTGACGCCAGGGCGCCTGTTCTTCCGGACCTTGCAATCAGCCACATACGAATGTTATTCACCCTGCCGGGGAACTCCCAGAACCGCCGGTATCTGGGATCAGCCTGGCGTGGAGTCCTGGGACACGCGCTCAAGAAACTGGTCTGCATTGCGCGCTGCGAGCGGTGCGAAGACTGCCTCATTTACCGCTCCTGCGTGTACACCTACGTGTTTGACACCCCCCGGCCGGAAAGCGCCGGCAAACTGCGGCTTTATAAGACCGTTCCGCATCCCTTTGTCCTGGCGCCGCCGTGGCCCGGAGAACAGCTGGAAACCGGCGCCACCACGCTCGACCTCACCCTCTTCGGCCGCGGCAACCAGTACATCGCTTATGTCGTCTGCGCCCTCAAGGAAGCCGCGCAGAATGGCCTGCGCGGACTGGAACCCCTGACGCTCGAGTCAGTGACGCAGGAAAACCTCACGGCTCCTGGGACCTGGCAGTCCATCTACGATCAGACGCGGCTCTCGCCCCTGCCTGCCGCAACCCCGCAGGCACCTCCGCTCCCCGAAAGCTTGCGAATCCGTCTGCTGACGCCCTTGCGCCTGCGCCACGGGGAACAATATGTGGGGCCGGAGGAGTTCACCTTCGCGGACCTCTTCCGCAGCTTGCTGCGCCGCATTTCGTCCCTGACCTATTTCCACACTGAGCGCCCGCTCGAGACCGATTTCGCGGGGCTCAAGGAGGCGGCCCGCCAGGTCGCCATCAAGCAGCCCGACCTCCGCTGGCGCGAGTGGACCCGCTATTCGTCCCGGCAAGCGACGGAGTTGCAGATGGGCGGCCTGATGGGCTCGTTCACCGTCAACCTCGGACAGCAGCCGGAGCTATGGCCCTTCATCTGGCTGGGCCAGTGGACCCACGCCGGAAAGGGCACCAGCATGGGCCTCGGCCGCTACATCGTTGAACTGCCTGACCGCTCATGATCGCTGAACAGTCCCAGTTTCCACACCGCATTCTGCTGGCCGTGTCCGGTCTGTCGCCGCAGGTCGTTACCGAAACGCTTTACGCACTCTCGGTGGCCCGGCGCCCGCCCTTCGTTCCCACAGAGGTGCACCTCCTGACCACCGTCGAGGGTGCGGAGCGCGCACGCCTGAGCCTGCTGAGCGATGATCCGGGATGGTTCGCGCGCTTGTGCCGCGAGTACGAGCTGCCGCCCATCCAGTTCTCTCCGGAGTCGATCCACGTGCTCGAAACGGCCTCCCGCAAGCGCCTGAGCGACATCCGGACTCAAGAGGAAAACGAAGCCGCAGCCGACGCCATCACGGAGTGGGTCCGGCGCTTCACCGCCGACCCCAGCACGGCGCTCCACGTCTCCATCGCCGGCGGCCGCAAGACCATGGGATTCTTTGCCGGCTATGCCCTGTCCTTATTGGGAAGGCCGCAGGACCGCCTGTCTCACGTGCTGGTATCGGCGCCGTTCGAATCGCACCCGGAGTTCTTCTATCCCACCCGGGAGAGCCGGATCATCTACACACCGCCGCCGGACAGCCGTCCGCTGGACACCTCCACCGCCCAAGTCGTTCTTGCCGACATCCCGTTTGTGCGCCTGCGCGAATGGCTGCCTCCCTCCATACGGGAGGATGTGGTCTCGTACTCCCGTGCCGTAAGCGCTGCCCGGTTGACGATTGAAGGCGCAGACCTGGTACTGGATGCACACTGCGGCATGGTGAGCTTTGGACCGGTCCGGTTTCACCTGGCGCCCGCCGAGTTCGCTTTCCTGGCCTGGATGGCCCGCCGCAGGAAGCAAGGGCTGCCTCCCGTCAGTTGCCCCAATGAAGGCGCCCCCGAGGCCGAGTACGCACGCGAGTACGCGCGGGAATACAAATCCATTTGCGGGGTCGCCCCCGACCGCACACTCCGTGCGCTTTCGGCCGGAATGGAAAAGAGTTTCTTTCTGGAGCACAAGGCACGGCTTTCTCGCGAGCTGCGGCGCCACCTTGGCCCTCAGGCGGCGCTGTTGGATCTCAGGACGGCCGGCCGCCGCCCCAACACACTGTACGGTTTGAATCTGGACCCACGCCGCATCGTATTCGCGGGTCCTGGCGATAAGGAGTCAAACGCATGAGCGAAACCCCGACGACCTTGACCGAAGTTGCCTTAGGCGTCTTCCTGCACGACATCGGCAAACTCCTGCAGCGCGCTCACACCGCCGGGCCGGGATTTGATCCCGCCGTCAAGGCGCGGGAGAGCGTCATCCTCCCGGTGAAAGACGGCCGCTACACGCACTGGCACGCGCTGTGGACCGAGCAGTTCTTCGAGTCCCGCTATCTCCCGTTTCCCCCGGGGGTGAACGAGGCCCACGTCCGCAATGTTGCCGTATTTCATCATCGCCCCGACTCGCCAGCCGCGTGGATTGGAGCGGAGGCCGATCGCCTCGCGGCCGGCATGGACCGCAAGCCCAGGGATGAAGAATCCGAAGCGGCCGGCGAGGACCGGTCGCGGCGGCAGTATGCCCGAATCCCCCTGGAGTGCCCCTTCCACAGGGTACGGCTCGGCCGGGGTGACGCGCCCCGCACCTTCATGCCCATGCGGGAACTGACGCCCGCCGCCGATCTGTTCCCTTCCCGAACGCAGGACGGCGACCGGCTGCCCAGCGCCTACGCCGCCCTCTGGCAAGGACTGCGGCAAGAACTGGCCGCACTCGACAAGCTGCGGGATCCCGAACTGTTCTGCGAAAGCCTGGCATCTCTTTCCGAACGGTTCCTCTCTACCGTGCCCTCCTCGACGACGGATCAGCCCGATGTCTCGCTGCACGACCACAGCCGGGCGGCGGCGGCTATCGCGGCGGCCCTGTATGCCTGGCATAAGGCCCAAGACAACCTGGAAGACACAGCCGCAATCCGCGACCGCAGCGAACACAAGTTTCGCCTCCTGGCCGGTGACCTTTCGGGCATCCAGTCCACGCTGTTCCGGCTCTCCAATCAGCGGGTGCGCGGATTAAACAAAATCCTTCGCGCGCGTTCTTTTCTGTTCGGCATGCTGACTGAGGCGGCCGCGCTGCTGGCGCGCCGCGAGTTGTCTCTTCCCGTATTCAACGTCCTGGAGAACGCGGGCGGCCGCTTTCTGCTTTTGGTGCCCGCCCTTCGCGATATCGAGGACAAGGTCGCGGGCCTCCGGCGGCAGATCGAGGACTGGATGTTCCGCCGGTACGCCGGGGAGCTGTCACTCAACCTGGCGTTGTCGCCGGCGTTTGCCGCCGAACGGTTCATGAACGGACAGTTCGCTGCGGTGCGCGACGAGGCGGCCGTTGCCGTCGAGGAAGCCAAGCAGCGGGCGTTTTCGACATGCCTGCGCCCGGTGCTGGACGACGCCGGATACGAACACGGCGTCTGCCAGGCTTGCGGCGTACGGCCGGCCCAGCACGTCCACCACGAGGAAGATGGCCGCGAGATCTACCGCTGCTCCGCCTGCGAGGATGAGGCGCGGCTTGGAGGCGATCTCCCCCGCGTGACACACCTCTCCTGGAAATGCGGCGAAACCTCGCGGGAACGCGGCATCTCCCTGTTCGGTGGGTTGCGCCTGGAGTGGCACTTCGAGGCGCCCCACCCGTCCACGGGATGCCTGTCCGTACTGCGCGTTCCGCGTCCGGGCCAGCCCAGCGCAGAAGGGCCCTATGCCGTGCGCTGGATCAGCGGTTACGTGCCTCGCCTGGAAGAGGCCGACCTGGAGGACCCCCGCTACGCCGGACTCAAGAAAGAAGAGGGCGAGACCTTCCGCGCCGGAGACATCAAGACCTTCGGCCACCTTGCCGCGGATGCCGCCGAACGGGACGGCGAGCGCTGGCGCGGCGAGCAGTTCCTGGCTGTGCTCAAGGCCGACGTGGACCATCTCGGCTCCATCTTCTCGTGGGGCGTGGAGGGCGCCAGCCTGGGGCTGGTCGCCGGCATCTCCCGTCTGACCGATTTCTTCCTCTCCGCGTGCCTGCCGGAGATGCTCTCGCGCCACCCGGAGTTTCGCAGCACCTACACGGTTTACGCAGGCGGCGATGATCTGCTTCTGATCGGCCCCTGGCGACAGACGGCGGAGCTGGCCGTACACCTGCGCGAGGCGTTCGCCCGTTGGACCGGAGGCAACCCCAACATCACGATCTCCGCGGCGCTGGAGCTGCTGAAGCCGAACCACCCGGTGAACCGCGCCGTCAGCGCCGCCGAACAAAGACTGAAAGGGGCGAAGGACGAGGGCCCCGACAGTATCTGCGCCTTCGACGAAAAGCCCCTGCGGTGGCCTGACTACGAAGCCCAGTTGCGGACGTCCAGGCGGCTGCTCGAGCTGCTTCGCGAGGGATTGGTCTCCCAGGCGCTCGCACACCAAATCCTGTACTTCGCCGGGGAGCGCTCGCGCGCGGAAATGCCGCGGCCGGATCGACCGGGCGCTTCCCTCGATCTCTCCGCCGCTTCCTGGCGAGCCCGCTGGGGCTACCAGCTTGCCCGGCACCTGCGGCAGGTCAAACCCGAATGGAAACGGCCGCAAGTGGCGGAAGTTTTGAACGGGCTCCTGGGACTGAACGACAAGCTGGAGAAGTCAAGTTCCGTGTCCTGCTCGCCGCGCCCAGCGGTGACGGTGGCGCTGTACCGGTATCGAACCACTTCAGAAAGGAGATGATTTGACGATGGCGACTCAGACCTTTCGCCGCGGCGGCCCCCCGCCCCGGCGTGAAGATGATACCAACAAGCTTCCCCAGGCCCAGCCGGTGAAATACTTCGACGCCGACGGGCGCCTCAGGCCCGCCCTGGTGGACGAAGAGGCTGAAGCGTGGGCCAAAAAGTTTACCGAAATCAAAGCCTCGCAGTTGCGCCGCTTCTACGAAACCGTTCTGAACCTGAAGCGGCGGCTGGAACTGGCGGCCGAGAGCGGCCTCAACCGCGACGCCGCTTTCGAACGCCTGCGGGCCGAGTTCAAAATGCTGCGCGCGAAAGCCGTGTACACCCGGGGGCGCGCGGCATCCCGCGAAAAGAATGCCTTTACGAACTTGTTGCAGTTCTTCACCAATCACACGGCTGCGGTGCAGAACGCCCGGGACTTTGCGGCGTTCTACCAGCATTTTCAGGCCGTGATGGCATTTCACAAGTTCTATGCGCCAAAGGAAGGATAAGCCATGCCCATCAAGCTGATGAAGATCCACACCATCACGGGTGAGTTGGAAGTGAAGACCGGCCTGCGCATTGGCGCCGGCCGCGATACGGTCGAGATCGGCGGAATTGACAACCCGGTCGTGAAGCACCCCCACACGCAGCAGCCCTACATACCCGGCTCCAGCCTCAAAGGCAAACTGCGCTCGCTGCTGGAGTGGTTCCTGGAAAAGGTGGAAGAGGACGGCAAGGTCTGGGGCAGCTCGGGCAAGTTCCCGCCGGGCGATGAAGTGCTGAGGATCTTCGGCACGACGTCGGACAAGTGGAAGGAAGGTCCCACGCGCGTCATCGTGCGGGATGCCCTGCTCTGCCCCGACTGGTCCCAGTCGGTTGTCGAGAACGGCCTCACTTTCACCGAAGAAAAGACCGAGGTGGCGATTGACCGGATTAAGGGGAAGGCCGCCGACATGGGCCCCCGCACGATGGAGCGCGTCCCCGCCGGAGCGCGGTTCTCCCTGGAGATTCTTTTCAAGGAATACTCGGTGAACGATGACGGCGGCGCGCACGACCGCCGCTGCCTGGAGCGTCTCATTGACAGCCTCCGGCTTCTGGAGCAGGACGCTCTGGGTGGCTCCGGTTCGCGAGGGTACGGAAAAGTTGAGGTCCGCTCCCTGTGCTTAGACGGCAAGGATATCCTGCCGCAATTCCGCGCCGTCAGCCAGTTGAAGCGGGAAGCGCCCACCCGCTACCTGGAGAACTGAAGCCATGCCGGAATACCGCGTTGAGATCCGGTTGGAGGGTCCCATCGCCACGCCGCTGCACAGCGGAACCCTCTTCGGCCATCTCTGCTGGGCGCTGAGAAACGACTCCGAGGACGCGCTGGAAGCGTGGCTGCGCCGGCTCGAGGAGAGCCCTTTCCTCATCTCGGATGCGTTTCCGTGCGGCTGGCTTCCGGCGCCTCTGCTGGCCCCCACCCGGCGCGCCAGGCCGGCCACACTCCAGCAGATGGAGGAAGCGAAGAAACTCCGCAAGGCCAGCTGGCTGCGGGTGGAGGATTTCCTGGAGATCCGCGGCGCTCTCAGCCGGCCCGTTTTGGAGAAGCGCCTGGCCGCCGGCAAGCCTCCATCCCCCGAGATCGTCCGCACGGCCCGGAACACCATCAATCGGCTCACCGGCACGACGCCCGAGAGCGGCGGCCTCTTCTTCGTCGACGAGATGTGGCCGGCGAACGGCGAATGCCGCGAAATCTGGGTCAGCACCGCGGAGTCCGCCGAGTGGCTGGCCGCACGCTTCCAGGAGATCGGGACCCTGGGCTATGGCGCCGATGCGGGCATCGGGCGGGGCCGGTTCACGGTCCGGGTGGGACCGGCTCCGGCAGCGTTGTTCCAGGCGCCTGGGAATCGCTGCATGTCGCTTTCCCACGGGAGCCTCACGGCCAATATGGGTGAACCCCGCTACCGCATCCACACGCATTTCGGAAAGCTGGGCTCGATGTACGCAACCGGGGGAGATCCGTTTAAATACCCGCTGGTGTTGCTGCGGCCCGGCGCCACGTTCCGGCCGGAGAATGGCGGCCCCTTCGGCGCGCTGCTCCGCCCCGTGCACCGCCACCGGCCTGAAATCTGCCACAATGCCTGGCACCTCGTGGTGCCATTTACGGAGGTGAACGAATGACCCGGCGTTTCCGGCTGCGTCCCTTAACGCCTGTGCACATCGGAGGCAAGGAACGGCTGGCGCCTGAGGACTATGTTCTGGACGGCGACGTTCTGGTCCGCTTGAAGGTGTCCAGCATTCTCTCGGCCCTGTCGCCGGAGCTCCGCCGCAGTTTCGAGCGGGAGATCGATGCGGGCAGGCTCCGCCCGGCTCAAGAGATCGTGGGCAATTTCTGGCGGAGGCTCCCGCCCTCGGAGCGGCCGAAGTTCGAGCAGTATCGGACCCGCGTGGGGGAAGGCGCGCGTGAGGAGCTGCGGCAACTGGTCGCCCGGCCGGAGCGCAGCGGCGAGGTCGCGGCGCTTCCGCGCAATCCCTATACCGGCGACGTCGTCATTCCGGGCTCGGCGATCAAAGGGGCCATTCGCACCGCTCTCGTCAGCATGCGCGTCAATGGGGAGGCCAAAGAGGCCTTCGAGCGCGCCGCGAGCAACCAGCCGAACAAGAGGGCCCGAGTCCTGGAGGAGACCGCCTTTGGCTACCGCTCTTCGGCAACCGAATCCGACCCGTTGCGCCTGCTGAAGGTAAGCGACGCTTCCTGGCCGGCGGCGGCGGTACGAGTGGACCGGGCGACCCTGCATAAGCTTGGGAACGGCGGCAGGGAGGACGTCCAGATCTACCTGGAACGCCTGGAGTGCCGGGCGGATGGCGTCTCCCCGCCTGAGTGCGAGGTGACGATCTCGCTCAGGGAGGAGGCCGCCCTCACTCCGGCGGAGCGCTGCCTGTTCCGGGTGCTGTTCGACTGGGATAAGCTGTTCCTCGCCTGCGGAGCGTTCTTCGTCGGGCGGCTGCAGGCAGAAGGGCATCGTTTCGAGGAAGTGCGCCGGTTTGCCGGGGAGTGGTGGCCCAGCCAGCAGGAGGTCAACACCGGTCTGCTGCTGCGCGTGGGGCGCTACTGTCACTTCGACTCGCTCTCGGTCGACGGTTTTCGGGAAGGGTGGAATGCGCAGCGGCGAGAGCCGATCCGGGAGATCGGTTCGACGCGGACGCTGTGCGAGACCGCGGGCGGCAAGCGTCTCCCGTTCGGGTGGGTTCTGCTGGAGCCTGTATGAAAGCGCGCTGCACCCGGATCAACTTTTGGACAGACGAAAAAATTGGCAACCGCGGCTGCAGGTATCTGAAAAGAGGGTAGTTGCGAGCGCGAGCAGTTTTGAAGGAGACCTGAAGGAGAAGGGATTGAAACGTACGTCCTTCGGGCAAAGATTGTATGCTCTCAGTTTTGAAGGAGACCTGAAGGAGAAGGGATTGAAACTGAAGTCGCGCCGGAGTACACCGACCTTCGCGTTTTGAAGGAGACCTGAAGGAGAAGGGATTGAAACGCAGGTCCAATTCCCACCGGAATCCAGTGATTGTTTTGAAGGAGACCTGAAGGAGAAGGGATTGAAACGCCTCCGTCAGCCAGAGCCCTGCGCCCGTGTAGTTTTGAAGGAGACCTGAAGGAGAAGGGATTGAAACGTAGAAACTCGGGCGAGCCAACCGCCGGCGTGGTTTTGAAGGAGACCTGAAGGAGAAGGGATTGAAACACCGCATCGCCGAAGGACGCCAACCCTTCGGTGTTTTGAAGGAGACCTGAAGGAGAAGGGATTGAAACAGCCAACCGCCGGCGTAGTCTACACCGGCGAGTTTTGAAGGAGACCTGAAGGAGAAGGGATTGAAACCGTTTGGCAATCTGGCTGATTAGGCCGCGATTGAGGTTTTGAAGGAGACCTGAAGGAGAAGGGATTGAAACCCACCGGAAGATGTAATCGAGGATGGACGTGGCGTTTTGAAGGAGACCTGAAGGAGAAGGGATTGAAACCGCAGCGGCAGGTGTCCACGCGCGTGATCCATCGTTTTGAAGGAGACCTGAAGGAGAAGGGATTGAAACATGTGATGCTGCCGCAGGATCACGAGCCGTTCAAAGTTTTGAAGGAGACCTGAAGGAGAAGGGATTGAAACCGTGATGCTGTCGCAGAACCTCTTCCAGCTGTCGTTTTGAAGGAGACCTGAAGGAGAAGGGATTGAAACATTTGTCCGTGAGTTTATCTCTGCCTTCCTTTGGTTTTGAAGGAGACCTGAAGGAGAAGGGATTGAAACTTCTGTATTACGGTCATATTTGGCCGCCATGTTGTTTTGAAGGAGACCTGAAGGAGAAGGGATTGAAACGTCGTGCCCGTGGCAGTCATAGATTACTTCGAGGTTTTGAAGGAGACCTGAAGGAGAAGGGATTGAAACAGGATGAGCCAAGCTGTAGTTGCGAAGAATAAGGTTTTGAAGGAGACCTGAAGGAGAAGGGATTGAAACACAGGCGCCCGTTTCGTGCCTTATGCCTGACGTGGTTTTGAAGGAGACCTGAAGGAGAAGGGATTGAAACTGTCCACGGACCATAATTGGTCCTGTGGAAGGTTTTGAAGGAGACCTGAAGGAGAAGGGATTGAAACGGGAACGATCTTCGGTCTCCCGGTCCGCGTGGGTTTTGAAGGAGACCTGAAGGAGAAGGGATTGAAACTACTCGGCCAGCATCACCGAATGCGCCGTATCGTTTTGAAGGAGACCTGAAGGAGAAGGGATTGAAACGATTCATCATATATCTCTTCTCCATCAGCCTACGTTTTGAAGGAGACCTGAAGGAGAAGGGATTGAAACGTCCACACGGAGGATTCCTCCGTGTGCCTTCTGTCGTTTTGAAGGAGACCTGAAGGAGAAGGGATTGAAACCTTTCGGCGGGCACCGCATCTGCAAGTGTCCACACGTTTTGAAGGAGACCTGAAGGAGAAGGGATTGAAACTTCGGTAACGCTGCGATTTTCAAAAACTAAAAAGTTTTGAAGGAGACCTGAAGGAGAAGGGATTGAAACTGATCCAGGGACCATAGTTCGTGCGGTGAAAGTGTTTTGAAGGAGACCTGAAGGAGAAGGGATTGAAACAGCGAGGGCTTCGCGGCTAACCCCCGGAACGTGTTTTGAAGGAGACCTGAAGGAGAAGGGATTGAAACTCGTAACTCATCGCTGGTCTGTGTTTGTGTGGTTTTGAAGGAGACCTGAAGGAGAAGGGATTGAAACCAGGGATCGCCGCGCAGAGCCGGTCCCACGTCTTGTTTTGAAGGAGACCTGAAGGAGAAGGGATTGAAACCTAGTACCCTAACCACCTCAACAACTGGCGCGTTTTGAAGGAGACCTGAAGGAGAAGGGATTGAAACGCCCGTCGCCGGCCTGGGCCCGGCCGCTGCCGTTTTGAAGGAGACCTGAAGGAGAAGGGATTGAAACCAAGAACATACCAAAACCCCGGAGATTCTCAGTTTTGAAGGAGACCTGAAGGAGAAGGGATTGAAACGTAACTGAATGCGCAGTCCGCCAGGTTCACAGTTTTGAAGGAGACCTGAAGGAGAAGGGATTGAAACCGTTGGGCCCTAACGATGTTAGCCCTAGGGAAGTTTTGAAGGAGACCTGAAGGAGAAGGGATTGAAACGCCTCCTTCTCGGTCACTTCGAGCCCGTTGGGGTTTTGAAGGAGACCTGAAGGAGAAGGGATTGAAACTCGGCCAGCGTTTCCAAATGCTCCGTAGCCAAAGTTTTGAAGGAGACCTGAAGGAGAAGGGATTGAAACAGACCCGTCTGCCCACTCTTGAATCCGCTCGTGTTTTGAAGGAGACCTGAAGGAGAAGGGATTGAAACGCTCTGGCGTGGTCCAAAACCCATCGGGTAGACCGTTTTGAAGGAGACCTGAAGGAGAAGGGATTGAAACTGCCGTACCGCACCACATCGGCAGGTGTCCACGTTTTGAAGGAGACCTGAAGGAGAAGGGATTGAAACAGTGGAATGTCCACAGGATCAACGGCAGATTTCTGTTTTGAAGGAGACCTGAAGGAGAAGGGATTGAAACGCTTCTCCGAGTACAATTACACTGATCGTTCCGTTTTGAAGGAGACCTGAAGGAGAAGGGATTGAAACCGGTCGATCTCATTATATGGGTCATGCGCCGAGTTTTGAAGGAGACCTGAAGGAGAAGGGATTGAAACATCGATGCGGAGCACACCGCCGTGTGCTCTCTGGCGGTTTTGAAGGAGACCTGAAGGAGAAGGGATTGAAACGGCCGAGGGGAAGGGACAGGGGAAGGAGTGGAGGCGTTTTGAAGGAGACCTGAAGGAGAAGGGATTGAAACTGTGTCTGTGTTGTCTCACTTACTGCTTTCCTCGTTTTGAAGGAGACCTGAAGGAGAAGGGATTGAAACTGTCTTCTCCTTCATCTCCATTCGTCATTTCCGTTTTGAAGGAGACCTGAAGGAGAAGGGATTGAAACGGCGGGAACAGCAAACCGAGGTCTTGATTCGGTTTTGAAGGAGACCTGAAGGAGAAGGGATTGAAACTCCACCACCTGGCTGTAGTACACTCTAACGCCGTTTTGAAGGAGACCTGAAGGAGAAGGGATTGAAACACCGGACTGTCGCCATCGTCGCGCTTCTTCGGCGTTTTGAAGGAGACCTGAAGGAGAAGGGATTGAAACCGCGCCGTTCGTGCCTGGTGGTGGTACTCAGCGTTTTGAAGGAGACCTGAAGGAGAAGGGATTGAAACCCGTTGGGCCTTAACAATGTTCGCCGACGGAAAGTTTTGAAGGAGACCTGAAGGAGAAGGGATTGAAACCACCGACACTTGTCAATGCGGAGCACACCGCCGTTTTGAAGGAGACCTGAAGGAGAAGGGATTGAAACACATCCACGGACCATAATTGGTCCGTGAAAAGGTTTTGAAGGAGACCTGAAGGAGAAGGGATTGAAACGTCGGCGCTCTTATAAAGCACGGTCTCAGCCTGTTTTGAAGGAGACCTGAAGGAGAAGGGATTGAAACGGAGCACCGAAGATGGACAGGGAAAAACTTATTGTTTTGAAGGAGACCTGAAGGAGAAGGGATTGAAACGCGCTCGGGTTCGGATGTGTCCGTAGGCCCCGTTTTGAAGGAGACCTGAAGGAGAAGGGATTGAAACTGGCTGTAGTACACCTTAACGCCTGCGATCTCGGGTTTTGAAGGAGACCTGAAGGAGAAGGGATTGAAACTTTCGTGCGGTGTTAGATTGATCAGTCGCATCGTTTTGAAGGAGACCTGAAGGAGAAGGGATTGAAACAAATCCAGTTGTCTCACTTACTGCTTTCCTCGTTTTGAAGGAGACCTGAAGGAGAAGGGATTGAAACGGTGGTAACACGAGCAATTTGTCCGCTCGGCGTTTTGAAGGAGACCTGAAGGAGAAGGGATTGAAACATACCAGGGACCATAGTTCGTGCGGCCCGCGGTTTTGAAGGAGACCTGAAGGAGAAGGGATTGAAACTCTAGCGCTCTGACGTGCCCATAGGCCCCGCGGTTTTGAAGGAGACCTGAAGGAGAAGGGATTGAAACGACATCCACGGACCATAATTGGTCCGTGGAAAGTTTTGAAGGAGACCTGAAGGAGAAGGGATTGAAACGTGCGAGGAGGGTGGCAGGGACAGGGGCGGAGGGTTTTGAAGGAGACCTGAAGGAGAAGGGATTGAAACGATTTTTGGCTTGTCAGAACGACTAGCTACTAAGTTTTGAAGGAGACCTGAAGGAGAAGGGATTGAAACAATTGGTCCGTGCTAAGTTAATCTCGACATGCGTTTTGAAGGAGACCTGAAGGAGAAGGGATTGAAACAGACGGGCCGCCGCCTGGGCGAGAAGGGTGCTGCGTTTTGAAGGAGACCTGAAGGAGAAGGGATTGAAACCCACCCTGCCCAGACGGGCCGCCGCCTGGGCGAGAGTTTTGAAGGAGACCTGAAGGAGAAGGGATTGAAACACCAGGGACGGATGGGGTTTTGTTACATGGATGTTTTGAAGGAGACCTGAAGGAGAAGGGATTGAAACGAATACGATCGACGATTGAATCATTGCACCTTTTCGTTTTGAAGGAGACCTGAAGGAGAAGGGATTGAAACCCACCACCTGGCTGTAGTATACTCGGACGCCGTTTTGAAGGAGACCTGAAGGAGAAGGGATTGAAACCACGATTTGGCCGTTCTCGCGAACGGCGGTCGGTTTTGAAGGAGACCTGAAGGAGAAGGGATTGAAACTAATTGGTCCGTGCAAAGTTGATCTCGACATGGTTTTGAAGGAGACCTGAAGGAGAAGGGATTGAAACGAGGTCTTGATTGCTGCGGTCCTGCCGTAGCAGGTTTTGAAGGAGACCTGAAGGAGAAGGGATTGAAACTGCTGCTGGCCGGTCTGTGTCTGTGTCCCATAAGGTTTTGAAGGAGACCTGAAGGAGAAGGGATTGAAACCAGGAGAAGGGTTCGCTAGCGGGTAGGCCCAGCGTTTTGAAGGAGACCTGAAGGAGAAGGGATTGAAACCGTTCCGAAGGACATCTGTACGTCCTTCGGGTTTTGAAGGAGACCTGAAGGAGAAGGGATTGAAACCCCATCCGGATTCGACGCCTGGGAGTTGGGGTTTTGAAGGAGACCTGAAGGAGAAGGGATTGAAACCTCGCGACGGGCACCACATCGGCAGACGTCCACGTTTTGAAGGAGACCTGAAGGAGAAGGGATTGAAACCAAGCGGGGCGATGATCTTTACCAAGTCCTCGTTTTGAAGGAGACCTGAAGGAGAAGGGATTGAAACGCCTCCAATTTTGGACTTCAGGCTACCGCCGTTTTGAAGGAGACCTGAAGGAGAAGGGATTGAAACATTCGGCGAGTGCGCAATCATGCCGTCCCCGTAAGTTTTGAAGGAGACCTGAAGGAGAAGGGATTGAAACTACGCTGCTGGCTGCTCTGTGTGTGTGTTTCTGTTTTGAAGGAGACCTGAAGGAGAAGGGATTGAAACTCATAGGGTACCTCCGCTTTCCTCCTGTTCGATGTTTTGAAGGAGACCTGAAGGAGAAGGGATTGAAACTCGAATCTCGGCAAGGGTCTCTTCTGGATCCGTTTTGAAGGAGACCTGAAGGAGAAGGGATTGAAACTCGCTCGCAGCGAGGTTGTACGCTCTGTATGTCGTTTTGAAGGAGACCTGAAGGAGAAGGGATTGAAACGAGAAGAAGAAGGAGGAGGAGGAGAGGTTAGCGTTTTGAAGGAGACCTGAAGGAGAAGGGATTGAAACGATTCCTCCTGTCCGATCCACGGACCATAATGTTTTGAAGGAGACCTGAAGGAGAAGGGATTGAAACCCCCGGCTGGGCTTCACTCTGAGGACAGCGCCGTTTTGAAGGAGACCTGAAGGAGAAGGGATTGAAACACACTCGTCCGGAGTAATGCAGTGCGTCCAGCAGTTTTGAAGGAGACCTGAAGGAGAAGGGATTGAAACGCCACTACGCGGCCGTCAGCGGAGCGGATGGCCGTTTTGAAGGAGACCTGAAGGAGAAGGGATTGAAACGCCAGTTCTCAGGTTTGGTTGTCAGGTGAATACCACGTTTTGAAGGAGACCTGAAGGAGAAGGGATTGAAACCCGGGCGGGCGGTTATTCCTGCCACGGACCATCGTTTTGAAGGAGACCTGAAGGAGAAGGGATTGAAACGACATCCCTGCGGCCCAAGCGGGCTGCCGCCTGGGCGTTTTGAAGGAGACCTGAAGGAGAAGGGATTGAAACATGTCCCGCCCGTCGAGCCGCACGACGACGTCGTTTTGAAGGAGACCTGAAGGAGAAGGGATTGAAACCTATTCGAATACCAGTGCGTAAAACTCGCCGAGTTTTGAAGGAGACCTGAAGGAGAAGGGATTGAAACGGGCTCGGGGGCGGGGAGACCAACGATCTCCCCGTGTTTTGAAGGAGACCTGAAGGAGAAGGGATTGAAACGACATCCCTGCGGCCCAAGCGGGCTGCCGCCTGGGCGTTTTGAAGGAGACCTGAAGGAGAAGGGATTGAAACGGGCGGGGAGCACGATTTTTCCGTCCGGGTGACGGTTTTGAAGGAGACCTGAAGGAGAAGGGATTGAAACAATAAGTCGATAGAGAGTTTTTCCGCCAGAGGGCGTTTTGAAGGAGACCTGAAGGAGAAGGGATTGAAACCTCCGGGCTAGTCGGTTACTCGACGCACGAACAGTTTTGAAGGAGACCTGAAGGAGAAGGGATCGAGATAACCTTTCTGCAGACCGTTAGCGCCGCGGCGGAAGTTGCGTAGAACCTGCGGGAGAATGGATGGAAACGCACCTCCGGCCGCTGCCGGCGCACTAACAGCCGAGTCCCGCCTCGCCATCCTTGCTCGCAATCTTGCGAACCTCGACTGCCGCGGAGAACCCGTGATTTACTCGAAACGTGGTGCATCGGTCCTTGTACATCGCCGCATACGACATCTCGGATCCCCGCCGGCTGCGCCAGGCTCACCGGGAATTGAAAGCCTACGCCTGCGGCGGGCAGAAGTCGCTTTTCGAATGCTTTCTCACCGCCGGGGAGCGCCGGCGGTTGCTCGCTTCCATGCAGGCGCTGATTCAGCCCGAAGACCGGTTCCTGATCGTCCGCCTCGATCCGCGGCCGGAAATCATCGCCCTGGGCCGCGCCGTCGCACCGTCCGATCCGCCCTTCTTCTACGTGGAGTAACCATGGCGTCCCTCTTCATCGACCGGCGCGGCACGGACTTGCAGCTCCGCCAGGGCTGCGTGCGTATCGAAAGCGCGGGTTCGGTTTCCACCGTGCCGCTGTCGATGGTCGAGCGGGTCGTGCTTTCGGCCCCGGCTGCGATTTCTTCTCCGCTGCTCGCCGAACTTGCCGCCCGGTGCATCCCCCTGGCCATTCTCGCCCCGCACGGCCATAGGACCAGCTCGGTGCTGCCTCCGGCCTGTGGGACGGACGGCGCGCGCCGCGTGGCCCAGTACCGCGCTTATCTCGATCCTGAGTGGCGGCGCCGGTGGTCGGCACGCATCCTGCGAGGAAAGCTCGCCGGACAGCTCCACACCTTGAGCGCCGCGGCACAGCAACGCCCCGAGTTGCGCCAGTTCCTCGAAGCGGCGAGCGCCTCCATGAGGGAGACCGCCCGGCGGCTCGCGCAATCTCCTCCGCCGCCGCTCCCGGAACTGCGCGGAATCGAGGGCGCCGCCGCCGCTGCGTTCTTCGGGGCCTATGCCCGCCTGTTCGCTCCGGCGCTGGCTTTCCACGGCCGGAACCGCAGGCCGCCGCGCGACCCGGTGAACGCTGCGCTGTCGCTCGCTTACACCCTGGTGTACGCCGAAAGCGTGCGGGCGGCGGCCGCCGCCGGACTGGATCCGCTGATCGGCTTCTACCACGACCTGCACCCCGGACGGCAGTCCCTCGCCTGCGATCTCTGCGAGCTCGAGCGCGGCGCCGTGGAGCTCTGGACCTGGACGCTGTTCCGCGACCGCGTCATCCGGCTGGAGCACTTTCATGTCCACAAGGGACGCTGCCTGCTGGGCAAGGCCGGCCGCCGCAGCTTCTATCTCGCGATCGAACCCTTACTGGAGCAAACCGGCAAGCGGCAGCGCCGCCGCTGCCTCGCCCTGGTCCGGTCGTTGGACCGGCAAGAGCAGGACGGTTGGGAGTTCGAGCATGAAAACCCTGATTCTTAACGGCACCACGCCCGTGCGCCTTTCGCTGGATGGCCCCGCGCTGGCCGTCTTGGAACCGGCGAAAGCCGCGAGGCTCTATCCTTTCTCCCGCATTGGCCGCATTGTGGTGGGAGGCCGCGTGCAGTGTGAGGCCGCAGCGCTTGCCCGCTGCCTCCGCCAAGGCATTCCCATCACCTTCGTGGCGGGGGAGGAAGGCGCCGCGGGCGTGGCCATGCCGTTATCGTCCGAAGCGCCGGGGACCGCGCGGATGCTGGAGAGCTTCGTGGCGCTGCCGCGCTGGAGGGAGCGGTATGGCGACTGGAAGCGGGCCGCGGAGCGCCGCGAGATTCTCGACGTGCTGCGGCGCCTCCGCCTTCGCGCACCCGACCTGCGCCCCGCCACGGTTGCCGCCTTCCTCATGAAGGAACTCATGCGGCAGCACCCCGGCGCCCAGGTGGAGCGGTGGCGGGCTGCCGCCGCGGCATTGCTCACGGCGCGCATCGCATCCAGGCTGGCGCACGGCCGTATGGGCGGGGTCCTTCCCGCTCTCGAGGGCGTTGGCTTGCGGCTGCTCGCGGATTTCACCGCCATCCTCGAATGGCGTTTCTATGCGGATTGCCGCGAGTGGCTTGCAGCGGACCCCACCGCCTTGGACGGCGCCTGGAAATCAAAGCTGGTTGCCCTCGTGGAGGAGCGCGCGCCGCGCGACGAGGCCCGCATCCAATCGCTGTGGGACCGCTTCTGCTACTGGCTCGGCGGAATGTTATGAGCTCCTCCCAAAAACGGGTCTGGCTGGCGGCTTACGACGTCTCGGATCCTAAACGCCTGGCGCGCGTGCACAACTTTTTGCGTGGGCGCATGGCGGCCGTGCAGTATTCCGTCTTCGGCGGCCCGCTGAACGCCGCCGGAGTCCGCTCGGTCGTCGGAGGGTTGTGCGGATTGATCGACTTCCAGGAGGACGACCTGCGGTTGTATCCCTTGCCGGAGTGCTGTGAAGCAGCCGCCCTGGGACGCTGCAGCCTCCCTGAAGGGGTCGTGCTGGCAGACCACCGGCTGCTTACCTTGATGCGCGAAACCGCTCCAGTCTTAGCCGCCGCGCCGCTGCAGTGGGACGAACCGGAATAGCGCTTCGCGGCGGATCCCGATGAGTTCCGCGAGCCCCAGGGCCTCCTCCCACATCCTGTCGCAGACGTCCGGCGATATGGGGGTGAAACCGTGCGCCAGGATCGACATGTTCCGTGCACTCAGCGGAGTGTGCTTCCGGTCACCAAGGGAGGAGGAACAGAACTTCTTACCCAACTCGTCGCCCAAGGCGTTGAGAAGCGCGTAGGCGTCCTGCAATCCCAACTTGAAGTCGCTTGAGCCGGGCTTCGTCGCAGCCCAGGTGCTGCGCAAAGGTTCCGGCACTCGGTCAGCACGTACCCGGTTCGTCCGGATCCCGTACGCGGATGCGAGCCGGCACTGCGCGATCGCCTCAATGGCGCGGTACAGGCGCGCGACCGCGTCATCGTATCTTTCTTCATCGCGCCTCCGGGCGGCGTTTGCCAGCAAGTCCTCGACAAGCTCCCGCGTAGCTTGCTGACACGAAGACAGGGTCCCCAGGCGTGCTTCCCATTCCGGAATGGAAGCCCGGATCTGCGCGACCGACTCCGCCGAGAGGTGACGGCCCAGGCTTTCCTGGTAGCGCCTGACGCGATGGAGCGCGGACAGCGCCTTGCGGTGCGCAAAACGATCCCACAAGCAGTAGAACGTCATGATGGCTTCCAGCGCCTGCAGGCCGGCGCGCGCCTCCGGGAAACTGACCCGCTGGATCGCGGCCTCGAGCAGTTGTGCGCCGGCGCAGAAGTTCATGCGCGAGCACAGCGTGATAGCGTCTTCCGCGGCCTGATAGCCGAGTTCGTCGAGCGGGTTATTGCAGGGGAAAACTTTTTCGCGCGTGTCTTCCACGACGCCCAGGCCGTCGCGGGTGCGGCTCTCGCCTCCGATGTAGCGCAGCACGCACGGCCAGCGCCGGACCACCATGCCCAGCGCCGCCGACATACACTTTGTCCCGCCGGTCGGGTCGGCGATGATCTTATGCTCCGGGCCGCGGCGGAGCCAGTCGTCCACGATGGGACCTAGCTGATCATCCATGTCCCGCAGGCACGCGGTGAGGTCCTGCGGATCGCTGACCGTGACAATGCTGTAAGCGTCCTCGGGCAGGGTGAAGCCGCGCTCCGCCGCCAGAGCCAGCACACCCGTAGGATCGAAGCACGCATGAGTCATCTGGCCGCAAACGCACCGCCGCTCACGCACCTGCACCGGCCTTCGCGGCGTGGTAATGGACTGCTCGCTGTCCGCCGAGCACACAAAGACGACCTTTTCCGGCCTGGGATCGGTCAGCAACGAACGGACTACCGGCTGCGGAGCACCGCCAACAGTGCATATTAGGAGCGTGGGCATGGGATTTAAGACTGCCTTATACCACGAAACACTGATTCCTGCACGCGCATGTAGAGGGCGGCCTCAACGGCCGCCAAAATTCCTCACTTTCCCCCAAGAACACGACGTAAGACTGCGAGGATGAGCTCAGCGCTCAGCCCGGCCACCACGTCGTACACTCCCCGCCGTACGCTTCCCCCCAATCAAGAACCCATGCTGCTGCCGCAACCGATGTTCTGCGCATCCAACCCGCGTGGTATTTTGATGCCATGACCCGGCGCGACCTTCTTGCGACTTCAGCCGCGCTTCCGGCAGCCGCGTCGGTGCTGTCCGGCGCCTCGTTATCAGCGGCCGCCGAACCCGGGCGGCGCATTCGCCTGGCCGTATCTACCTATTCCTACTGGCACTTCACACCGCGCAAGTTCCCCATAGAGAAGGTAATCGAAGAAGCAGCAGCCATCGGCTTTGAAGGCGTGGAGATCCTGCATCGCCAGATGGAAAACGAATCGCCCGCCTATATCAACCGCCTCAAGCAATTGGCGTTCCGAAACGGCCTTTCGCTGCCGATGCTTTCCATCCACCAGAACTTCGTCTCGCCCGATGCCGCCGTGCGCAAAGAGAACATTGACCACACCATCCGCGCCATCGGGCTGGCGGCGCAACTCGGCATTCCGGCCATACGGATCAACTCCGGCCGCTGGGGCACCATCCGGTCGTTCGATGACCTCATGAAGGTAAAGGGCATGGAGCCGCCGCTTCCCGGATACAAGGACGAGGACGCGATCGCCTGGGTGGTGGATTCCATCCGGCAGTGTCTGCCCGCCGCCGAAAAAGCGGGCGTGCTGCTGGCGCTGGAGAACCACTGGGGTCTGACGACCAACGTCGATACCCTGCTGCGCATCTGGAGGGAAGTGAACTCCCCGTGGCTGGGAATTAACGCCGATACGGGCAACTATCCGGGCGACCCGTACGAGGGACTTGCCAAACTCGCCCCATACGCCTCCATCGTGCAGGCCAAGACCTACTACGGGGGCGGCGTCTGGTACACACTCGACCTGGACTACAAGCGCATTGCCGCCATCCTCCGGCAGGCCGGATTCCGGGGCTGGGTGTCGCTTGAGATGGAAGGGAACGAAGACGCAGCCAGCGCCGTGAGAAAAAGCTACGACATGCTGCGGAGCGCCTTCGCGTAAGGCTGATCGGTGCTACCTCACCGGACCAGCTCCGGGGGAAACTCGGCGGCCTTGGATCCTTTCGGATTGCGCAGGTTTTGCGATGTGCCGCGGTCGGGCCAGATTGGCATCTGCATCCCGCCGGTCTCCTCAAGCGTCTGAAACAGCCGCTGGCGCATCTGCCGAATGATGTCCTGGTGCGCTTTGCTGTAGATCAGGTTGCGGCTTTCCAACGGATCCTCCTGCAAGTCGTAAAGCTCGTCGGAATCCCAGATGCCGTGATAGCGGATGAACTTGTATCTCTCGCCGCGCAAGGCGTGCATCGTCGGAGTGTGAGGGAAGTTGCGCTCCCAGTAGTACTCGTACAGCAGCTCCTTACGCCACTCCGTCGGTTGCCCCATCGCAAGCGGCAGCCAGCTCCGCCCGTCGCAGCCTGCTGGAGCCTTGAGCCCCATCGCATCGAGTACGGTGGGCATGATGTCGATGTTGGCCACGACCTGGCGCACGGTCTTGCCGCCTTCGAATAACTCCGGACAGCGCGCCAGCAACGGAACGCGCATCGATTCCTCGTAAGCCGTGCGTTTGTCAATCAGGCCGTGCTCGCCGAACGCGAAGCCATTGTCGCCCATGTAAATGACGAGCGTGGAATCCAGTTCTCCGCGCGCCTGGAGCGCGTCGAAGATCCGGCCCAGACTGTCGTCCACGGCGCAAAGCGTTTCGGCGTAGCGTTTGTAATACTCCGCGATGTCCAGGTTGGAGTGGTAGGGATACTCAACGCCGTGCCAGGAGTTTCTCTGGTTTTGAACCCACATCGGCCGGCCTTGTGCGTACTCGCCCGTGGCCGCCATCGTCGCCGGATACTTGAACTGCTTGTTGGCGAACTTGCCCTTGTGCCGGTCCGCCGGAATGAACTCCGCGTGCACCGCCTTGTGAGATAAGTACAGGAAATAGGGCCTGCCCTTCTTCTGTTGATCGAGCCATTGGAGCGCGTAGTCCGTGAGCTCGTCGGTGATATAACCTTTTTGCGGAACGCGCTTCCCGTTGACATTCAGACCGTTTTTGGACGGCAGGTACGTACCCTGCCCCCTGAAACTGACCCAATGGTCGAAGCCAGGCTGGGGATCGTCGCTCTCGCCTCCCATATGCCACTTGCCTACGAATGCCGTCGCGTAACCCGCCTGTTGCAGGTACTGCGGAAAAAGAATTGTGCCTTTCGGGATGGGAGTATTGTTGTCGATGATGCGGTGCCGGTGGGCATAGCGTCCTGTCAGGATGGACGCGCGGCTGGGACTGCACAGCGCCGTAGTAACGAAGGCGTTGGGGAAATGGCAGCCTTCCCGGGCCATCCGGTCCATCTGCGGGGTCTCGAGCCACTCCTGCCCTTTGAGGAACCCCATCGCGTCGTAGCGGTGATCGTCCGTCAGGATGAAGATCACGCTTCTCGGCCTGGAGCCGGTCTTGCCCAATCTCTCCAGCCGCCCGCTCTGCGCCAGGGAGGAGGCCGCGGTAGCAAGCAGGCCCCCCAACATGTCTCTTCGATTCATCGCACCAGCTATCCTCTCACTCTTGTCATTTTCACGCAGATCACCCGAGAAGCCGCAAAGCGACGCAGCGGGTGCCGGCAACATGCATGCCCGGGATGTCGAGCGGCGGTAGGCCGTTACTCAATCATGTATTGCAAGGTCTCGAAGGACTGGTGGCTGCTTGTCGGAGTTTCGGCTGCTGATCTGGCGCACCAGACTGGATTACGTGCGCCGGAGCATGCGTGACAGCACGGCCATGATTGCCCAAATCACGAGCAAAAGCACCAGCAGACGGATCGACCAGACAATGGCAAACCCCAGGAGCTTGAACCCGAAAGTCAGGACCAGAATAGCCAGCAGGATGAACAGGAGCGCTTTCAGCATAGTATTCGCGTTCTCCTTCTGCTGAACCATACGCAAACTGGAACGCGGATGTTCCCGGCCCCGGCTCGCAACGGCGCGTTCGGGAGCCGGGATCGGTCTAGCCGGCCAATGCCGGACCTGCGCCGGACTCCATCGTTGCCTTCGACAGCCACTCCAGTCTGCGCTGCGAAAAGCCGAGCTTCCGTTTCGCGAGGTCGTTGCTCGCGCCGCGCAGCCGTGTGGCGTAGTACAAGGCGTCCGGCCCCAATTCCTGTGCCTGCTGCTCGCTGATATGCGGGGGAGGCGGCGCACCCACAAAATTTGCAAACGCAGGCAGCCAGACGCGCATCTCCAACGGATCGTCGTCCACAACGTTGTAGATGCCCGGGTCGCTTTCGAGTGCAGCCACGGTCGCTGCCGCGGCGTCCTCCACGTGGATGAACGAGTACACGCCGGCGCCCGAGCCGATGACCGGGTACTTCCGCTCACGAACCTGTCGCGTTATGCTTCCGGTCTCGGGATCGTGATAGGTTCCGGGCCCGTAAAAGAATCCATAGCGCAAGGCGACTCCCTCCAGATCTCGCGAGCCCAGCACCCTCTTTTCGATTTCGAGGTAAGTCCGCACGCTCCCGGAAACTCCAGGCGACGCATTCACAGCCAGCGAGTCCGTTTCCGATGCAAGGCCGGCGCCCGGTCCATAGAAGAATCCGGAGGACTGGACGACATAGCGCTTCGCACCGGCCTTCCGTGCAGCACGATGGACGTTTTGCCCGCCTTCGATCCGCACCTTGCGGTCGCGCTCCGCGGCTGCGCGCATCGCCTCGGGCGTGTAGTCTCTCGGAAGCGAAGTGAGCTCGTCGATTACCGCATCAGGCCGAACCCGCCTTATGGCGGCTTCGACGGCTCCAGCATCGAAAACATCCACCACCACCCCTTCGGCGCCGCGTTCCTGGAGCGCTTTCAAGCCATGCTCGGAACTCGTCATTCCGACCACCTCGTGCCGTGCAGCCACAAGGGCGGAAACCAGCGGCCGCCCGATCGCGCCTGTTGCGCCCGCGACGAATACCTTCATTCCCTCACCTCCTGATTCCTCCGCGTCAGGCTCTACCCGCCGGTACAAGGCAAGAACTACACCTATGCCGCTTTGAAACCTTGTTGGGCATCATGAGTGAGCCAGTCTTCGAAACGCGTGTCGCCGAGCCGCGCGCCGGCGCCGGGAACCAGCATCCTCTCGCTCACCTGAATCCCGTAGTAGCGCGCGTGCGGATCGGAAATCACCTCGCGAGGATCCTTGCGCGCAGCCAGGTACCGCCGGATGAATTCATTCAGACGAAACTGTTCCGGTCCCCCGATTTCAACGACGCCATTCACAGGCTGATTCATTGCTACTTCAGCCAGTGCGCCGGCTACATCGTCCGCAGCCATAGGCTGAAAGAGCACCGGGGGCAGGCGCACCTTGTCGCCCTCGGTGGAAAAATCAGCGATTTTCTGAGTGAATTCGAAAAACTGGGTCGCACGGAGGATGGAGTGTGGCATGGAAGAGGCTTTCACCAGGTTCTCCTGGGCGAGTTTTGCGCGGAAGAAGCCGCTTTCGAGCATACGTTCCGTTCCCACGACAGACAACGCAATGTGATGCCGCACGCCCGCGGCCGCTCCGTAGGCGAGGAGGTTACGTGTCGATGTCTCGAAGAAATGCAGCGCCGCCGCATCGTCCCATGAAGGAGCGTTCGTTACATCGATGGTCACCGAGGCGCTCTTCAGCGCATCCGCGAGTCCTTCCCCAGTAAGACTGTTCACTCCGGTACTGGGCGCTGCGGCTACTACTTCCTGCCTCTTCTCACGAAGCTTTTTGACAAGCCTGGATCCAATAAGTCCCGTGCCGCCAACCACGACGATTTTCATGAGTTCCCCTCCCTTCGACCGCGACGTGCCGGAGAGGCCCGCTGGTGGCTAACACGGAGTGGTCTAAAGCATCCCCTCAGGCTGCCGGGCAGTGAACTGATTCCATTTTCTCACGGCGCCGTCGCAGGCAGCGCCGTAATCGGGACGTTCTACATGCTCGAATCGGGTGCAGTTCCGCGGAGAACGGACGCGAGCCTTCGCAGCAGGCCGGCAAAGACCGCGAGCCATGCGGCAAGAGCGATATAGACGAACACCCGCGGAATCCACCAGAGAAATGGCAGATCCATGACCTTTAAGAGACGGGAGGTGCATGCAGAATACATGCCGATGGGAAACACCAGGCCCCAGTAGAGCGGATCGTAAGTCAAAGGGAATCTTTTCCAAACGTGACGCCAGAGCTCCAGAATCACAAGCATCGGCAGCCACCAGGTTGCCGTGGCCCAAAACAGCAACGTGAAGCCTCGTAGAAACGGAAGCATCCCGGCCAGGAAACTCGATGTCTCCGCGCGATCGATCAGCAGCGCGCCGGCCAGGGTAGAGATCGCCATCGCACCCATGTCGATCCAGGATGGCGGCGTGAAGTCCGAAGGTGTGAACCGGAAAAAGAGGTAACGATAGAGAATCAGGGAGATCAGCCAGATATAAAGCACTCCGCCACAAAGCCACATCAGGAGGCAGAAGAAAAGGACTTCCGCCCGATGCCCCGGCCCCGGAAGACCTGGCGCCAAGAGCGCGCCCGACGCGGAGATGGCCTGGGTCGCCACCACGATGGTCAGCCAGCCGCCATGGATACCCTGGGCCAGGCTCGGTTTTTCTTCCCGCACGATGAAAAGCGTGAACACCGCGTACATGAAGAACGCCCACACAGGAATCGCGGCCAGCCAGAGGACCAGGCCTGCCGTCCAGTTTCCGCGCACCGTCACCCATTGGTCCCCAAGGACGCAGATACCCGCGACGATGGTGAAGAACCCCGGCCCACGGTCGAAGGCGCCGAGATCGCGAGTAAGTACGTCTGTAAACAGAACCACGCGCGCGAGCGTGAGGAGAACCAAGACCAGGAACGCGGCCGTGTTGACCCAGGTAAGCGCCACGGCCAAAGTTCGCATGCCTTCGTAAGAGGCGGAGATCCCCAGGATTCCGGTCGCCATTACCAGAGCAAAATAGGCCGGATGCAGCGTTTGGATCCTCGCGGCAATTGCTGGTCTTGTCGGCATACGCCTTCGCAGCCGGAGAGTGGCTTGAGGGCCGCTAAGTGTACTTTCGTTCTCTCTTGAGATCGAGTCTTCCCACTCCGGCTGCTCCCGGTGGCATGATAGCATTCGGCACTCGAGGGGACCGCTTGTGTTACTTACATTCAAGCCATTGCACGTGCACGCTACGATGAAATTTGGGGCGCCTCTCGTTTTCACTCGATCCAGCGCCGCCGTTCCGGCTCGATCTGACCGTCTGGGCAATCCGGCGCCGGCCGGAGAACGAAATCGACAGGTGGGACGGCGAGACTTACGAGCGGGTATTAGCTGTCCAAAACACGCCGGTGCTCGTCAGGGTAACACAATCGCGAAGCGCCTCCACGCCGCGGCTTGATGTCACCGTTACTGCCGCACATCTCCCCCCTGACGCGAAGACCACTGTAGTGACCGCCCTGGAGAGGCTGTTAGGGCTGCGTGCCAATCTAAGTTCTTTCTACGCGCTTGCGGCGGAGCACCGCCGCCTGCGCGAACTGGCCTCGCGCTTTAAGGGGCTCAAGCCGCCGCGGTTTCCGACCGTATGGGAATCCCTCGTCAACGCCATAGCCTGCCAGCAGTTCAGCCTGAGGGTAGGAATTCTTTTTCTGAACCGGCTTGCGGCGCTATGCGGCTTGCCGTTCGGTGAAGACGGCGCCCCGCGCGCATTCCCCAGACCCGAGGACCTGGCGAGGGCGGCGCCGCAGTCCCTCCGCGCCCTGGGCTTCAACGCCGCCAAGAGCAGGACCTTGATCGGACTCGGAAAGGAAATCACATCCGGGCAACTGAATCTTGAGTCGCTGGCGGATTCTGACAACCAGGAAGCCACGGCCCGCCTGCTGGAATTGCCCGGCGTGGGGCGCTGGACCGCCGAATGCGTTCTGCTGCGTGGAATGGGCCGTGTCGATGTCTTTCCAGGAGATGACGTCGGCGCCCGGAACAACCTGGCACGATGGCTGCGCCTCCGCAAGCCGCTCGACTACGGGCGTGTAATGCGCGTGACCGGCAAATGGAGGCCGTACGGAGGGCTGGTTTATTTTCACCTGCTGTTAGACGGACTCGAGCGGGCCGGGTACTTGCGGCCGGATGACGCGTGAGGCCTCATGGCTCTCACGCGGCGGCTGCACGGACTTGCTCCACGACCGGCTTAAGGAATGTGCAACGGTCTATTGCACCCGACATCATCCTGGCAGTTCCCTCGGCCGCGATGAATTTTACGTCGGTTACGCCCAGGAACTCGAAAATCGTTTTCAGGTATGGGTCGATGAAGTTCATCGCTGCGGCCGGCGTACCCGGCGCATACACGCCTCCGCTTGCCACCACAATCGTGGCTTTCTTGTCTTGCAGGAAGCCTCTAGGCCCCTTCGCGCTATAGGCGAATGTGCGCCCGCGCCGGACGATCTGGTCGATCCAAAGCTTCAGCACGGCGGGGATGCTGAAGTTGTGCATCGCGACTCCGATCACGTATTCATCGGCGCGCTCCAGCTCGCCGATCAATTCATCGGATAGCGCTAAGGCTGCCCGCTGTTCGGCGCTCAGCTCGCCAGGAGCGGTATGCGCAGCGCCGATCCACTTTTCGTCGATCGGAGTGGGCGGATGAGCGGCCAGGTCCCGATAGATCACCTCGCCGTCCGGGTGCGCGGCTTTCCATGTCCGTGCGAACTCGGCCGTCAGTTCGCGGCTTACCGAACCGGGGAGCGGGCTGGAATCGATATGCAGCAGAGTGGGCATCGGAAATCCTCCTATTCAACATTTGAAGTTTAAACATCATCTGTTGTCTAATTAGACGACAGATGTTGTTTAGAGATTCAGATTTTGATACGCTGGAAACGAGGACTTATGCCGCTGCCGGATCAGAGCGTCCGCGATCCCCGGATCAGGCGCACCCGAAAACTCCTTCAGGACGCCTTACGAACGCTGCTCCGGCAAAAGCCCCTGGACGAAATTCTGGTCCACGAAATCACGGACGAGGCTACCGTAAACCGCGCCACATTCTACGATCATTACCGCGACAAGCTCGATCTGTTTAATGCACTGATCGCCGCCGATTTCGAGAAGCTCCTGGAACAGCGAAACGTTCGCCTGGACAGGACCTGCTCGTCCGGACTGGCCGCCATCGCGCTTGCGGTCGGCGATTACCTCCAGCATCTTCACCGGGACCAGGCCGCGTGCACCCGGCAGGCTTCATCCGGACCCTTCGTTGACGCCGCGGTTACGCTTGCGATTCAACGGATTGTTCTCGATGGTCTGAAAAAGCAGGCTCGCCGGGCTTCGGCGCCGGACGAGGTCATCGCGGCGATGGTCAGCGGCGCGATCTATGGCGCGGTTAAAGAGTTGCTCTCCAGGACGGACTGGCGCGTTGACGAAGCGGCGCTTGCTTCTCTTGCGAACATCATCCACCCTTTGTTGGAACAGAAAAGCGCCGCCGTTCACGCACCTGCGTCAGCGCCACGAACTTCGAAAAGCACGAAATCCGCCAGGCGGCGCTGACCGAAGCTCCCTGCGCCGACGGCCGTGCTCATTCGCTGCGAATTGTCTCCATGGGGTTGACCGAAGGCGCCCGCCACGCAGGCAGGTAGGGTACGACGCTGAAAATCGCCGTGCTCGCGCCGACGCTGAGGCAAAAAGCAGGGGGGAACGACGAATCCGGGCTGGGGGAACATGCGCAAGGCGCGGCGCATGCCTATCACACGCACCTTATATGCACCTGGACGCAAAATGTTTCCTTGCGTTCAGATTTAGCAAAGAACGAGCGAGTCTCTGGGCTTGAGGTGTGCCGTGACTTCACACCACGTCACCCGCCATCGGCGCAGGTTGGCTGGTTCCTACTCAGGTGGGATGGAATCAAACGCGCCGGAGCGTCCCCGGCCGCGGCTCAGGTTGCGCTAACGCCGTACCGGCTGGCGAAGTACGCGTCCTCCTTGACTTCGTCCTTCACTCTCGGGAACATGCCCACGCAGACGAGATCGTTCGGTTTGATGCTGTCAAAGGCGCGCTTGAACGCCATTTCCACGTTGGACACCCTCCCGGCTGCAAGAATCTTGTAAGCGATGCAAGGCTTCTTGCACTGGCGCATGAACTTGTACATCCGCGGAGGGTCGTCCTGCAGGTAGATGTCGTTGGGGAGTTCGGGAAGTTCGCCGCCCAGCAGTTTGCGGAACTCGTCTCGCGTGCGCCTGATGTTGTACGCACAGCCGGCGTAGAAATCCACGTCCCAACCTTGCTCTTCAATCTCCATCAGCACTTCAGGGATGTGGCTGGCCACGCCGACGACCGCGACGCCCAGGTCGCGCATTTTCTTGGCGTAATCGCGAGCCTTGTGCAACTTGCCTTCCCGGTAGGCCGCGTCCGTGATTTCCCCCTGAACCCAGGCAGCCCACGGCTTGACGGCCTCGATGACCTCAGCCGGATCCTCAGTAGTGGCCTGCGCGATCAGGCGCATCTTGCCACCCTCGGCCAGGTAGCGTTCCCAATCGGCCTGCCCCCGCGACATGTGGACGTAGTTGAAGGCATTGATGCCGAACGACTCGGCGCGCTTGAGCACCTCGACGACCCTGGCCTGGGTGTACCACTCCCGCATCACGATGCTGTAGTTGTAGACGTTATGCGAGAACCCATAAAAGGGGTTTACACCTAAAATGAGGCGGCTGATATCGGCGCCAAAGAACTTTACTTTGGGCACCTGGATTGCGGAATCGGGGATCGATTCCAACCGGTCTCTTTGACGCTGGCTCCACGCGGGCGTGATTCCAGCAGCCAGCGCCGCCGTAGTCTTTAAAAACGTTCTACGTGTCTTGGTCATTTGTGAATCCCTCGATTTCCGGAAACATCGTGGCTCCGCGCCTGATATATCCCGCAGAGCCACCGCCGGCGGAGGCGCCATCTCTGAACGCCGCCGGCGCCGGCGAACCCAAAAGCGCCGTTCGGGCCTTCAATTCAGAATCTGTGCTGCCACATACATATTACATGATTGAAACACTGGAATTCGCTCTGGCCTCGCTGGGATGCAGCTCCGTCTCAACTGACGCGCGCGAGCGGACGTGCCTGTAATGCTCAGTCGATCTTCACCAAATTCTTTTTGACAACGGCGTCGGCATCTTCCTGCGTGAAAGACTGGACCTTCGCCGAGATGTTCATCGAGCAGAACTTCGGGCCGCACATCGAACAGAAATGCGCATCCTTGAAGCCGGCGTCGGGCAGCGTCTCGTCGTGCATCGCGCGGGCGGTTTCCGGATCGAGCGCAAGCTCGAACTGCCGGTTCCAATCGAAGGCGTAGCGCGCGCGGGAAAGCTCGTCGTCGCGGTCGCGGGCGCCCGGACGGCCGCGCGCGATGTCCGCGGCGTGCGCGGCGATCTTGTAAGCGATGATGCCGGCCTTCACGTCTTCGCGGTTGGGCAGTCCGAGGTGCTCTTTCGGCGTCACGTAGCACAGCATGGACGCGCCATACCAGGCGATCATGGCGGCGCCGATGGCCGACGTAATGTGGTCGTAGCCGGGAGCGATGTCGGTGACCAGCGGCCCGAGCGTATAAAACGGCGCTTCGTCGCACAGCTCCTTTTCCTTCTCCACCTGGAGCTGGATCTGGTCCATCGGGATATGGCCCGGCCCCTCGATCATCACCTGTACGTCGTGCTTCCACGCAATGCGGGCGAGTTCACCCAGCGTTTTCAATTCCGCGAACTGCGCTTCGTCGCTGGCATCGGCCAGCGAACCGGGACGCAGGCCGTCGCCCAACGAGAACGTGACGTCGTACTTCTGGAAGATTTTGCAGATATCCTCGAATCGCTCGTAAAGGAAGTTTTGCCGGTGGTTCTTCACCATCCATTCAGCGAGGATGGAACCGCCGCGGCTCACGATTCCGGTGATACGTTTCGTTACGAGCGGTATGTATTCCACCAGCACGCCCGCGTGGATCGTCATGTAATCCACGCCCTGCTCGGCTTGCTCCTCAATGACCTCGAGCACGAGTTCAGGGGTAAGGTCCTCGACGCGGCGGACCCGGGCGAGCGCTTCGTAGATGGGCACCGTGCCGACCGGAACCGGGGAATTGCGGATGATGGCCTTGCGGATTCCCGCGATATCGCCGCCCGTGGAGAGGTCCATTACGGTATCGGCGCCGTAACGAATCGCTAAACGGAGCTTTTCCAGCTCCTCATCGATGTCGGAAACGACCGCCGAGTTGCCGATGTTCGCGTTGATCTTGCAGCGCGAGGCGATCCCGATCGCCATCGGCTCGAGGTTGGTGTGATTCACGTTGGCGGGGATTACCATGCGCCCCCGCGCCACCTCTGAGCGAACCAGCTCGGGCGAGATGTTTTCGCGTTGCGCCACGAATTCCATCTCTTCCGTGATCAACCCTTTACGGGCATAATGCATCTGCGTGCGGATGCTGTCAGTCTTACGGCGTTCGATCCATTTCGTTCGCATGGTATGTTCCAGCCCTCTAAGCAGTCTACAACGGCCGCGCCGGATACCGCCGCTGGGTTGTCTTGGCCTTGCTCGTTGCTCCTTCCCTGTGTCTGGCGCGACGCCGAGGGCAACACCTTCGGGTGGATCACGGGCGCTCGCGATGGACGCTTTGTACAATTCTTGCTTCGTATCTCTTACTGAGGATGAGGGGCCGCTGAAGAATCCCGGCGAAGCCTCGCATCCGCGTTCAGGGTTGCGGAGCCTGCCCCTCAAACCTACACTGTGGTGTGGCCATGCGGCGGCGAACTTTGTTGGGTTGTCTGATAGCAGGCTTAGGCTTCGGCTGGGCGGATGACGAGCAGATCTGGAAGGAGTACCTCGCCTGGTACCGGCAACAGCCCATCGGCATCTCCGATTTGTCCACTGCCTACGCCGAGCACCTTAAGAGCCTGGGGCTTGATGCCGGCACCGTGCGCGAGCGCCTCAACGTCGTGGAGCGGCTGTCGAAGACCCGGCGCGCCGAGCTGCATCCTTTCTTTTTCGATCGGACCTATTCAAGCGGCGCGCCGCGATTCAATACCGCGCCGAATGCTCTGCTGGTGGAAACCGTGCGGGATTTGAAACCGGGGCGGGCCCTCGACATCCACATGGGCGAGGGACGAAACGCCCTCTTTCTTGCCTCGAAAGGTTGGGATGTTACCGGATTCGATTTTTCGGAGGCGGGCGTGGCTGCGGCGAAGCGGGCCGCGGAACGAGCCGGCGTCAGCGTGACGGCTCTCGTATGTCGCCATGAGGACTTCGACTTCGGGCGGGCGCAGTGGGACCTCGTGGTGATGAGCTACACATGGGTGCCTCTACGGGGCGCGGACTATGTCGGACGGATCATAGAGTCCCTGAAGCCGGGCGGGATCCTCGTATTCGAGCACATGATGGATGACTCCGGAAGCCCGGGGGCCGCGCCGTGGCTCCCGCGCCCGAACGAACTGCTTCGCGTCTTCGGGCGACTGCGGATCAGACGTTACGAAGACGTGCGGGCGCGGGCAGACTGGTCCTGGCGGGAGGAGCGCGTTGCACGGCTGGTGGCTGAGCGGACACCCGTGCCGCCCGACGTACTCGACCGCTGAGTACCCGCTTCCAAGTTTCCAGTATCCTGTTGTGGTTGGTTCACCGGGAGGGATTGTGAAAACCAGCCTTGTCATTCTCGCTTTTTCCGCCGTGCTGCCCGCGCTTGCACAGCGTCCGGACCTGGAGAAACTGAAATCGGAGGTCGTCGCGGAAGTCGAGGCGCGGCGTGCGCTCACGCAGCAGATCGTGGATTCGCTGTTCAGTTTCGCGGAGCTCGGGTTCCAGGAGTTCGAAACCTCGGCCTACCTCACGGCGATTCTTGAAAAGGAGGGTTTCAAGGTTGAACGGGGCGTGGCCGGCATGCCCACGGCGTTCGTGGCGAGTTGGGGATCGGGCAAACCCGTGATCGGTTTTATGGCGGATATCGACGGTCTGCCCGCCACGTCGCAGAAGCCGGGCATTCCCTGGCACGAGCCGCTCATCGAAGGCGGGCCGGGGCACGGCGAGGGGCACAACTCGGGTCCCGCCCTTAACATCACCGCCGCCATCGCAGTGAAACAGGTGATGCAAAGACACCGGCTGCCTGGCACGATTCGGGTGTACCCTGGCGTGGCCGAGGAACTGCTCGCCAGCCGCACCTACATGGTGATGGCCGGGCTGTTCCGCGACGTCGACGCCATGCTGAGCTGCCACGTCGCCTCGGAGTTTTCCACTTCCTACGGCCCGCGCGGCTCCGGACTCGTTTCCACGCAGTTCACGTTCGAGGGCCGCAGCGCCCACTCGGCGGGCTCGCCGTGGTCCGGGCGCAGCGCGCTGGATGCGGTGGAACTGATGAACGCGGGCTGGAACTTCCGGCGCGAGCACCTCCGGCCTGAGCAGCGCTCGCACTACGTGATCGTCGACGGCGGCGACCAGCCCAACGTGGTTCCCCCAACGGCCACCGTCTGGTATTTTTTCCGCGAACTGGATTACGACCGCATCCGCGAATTGCACGAGATCGGCAGGCGCATCGCCGCAGGCGCGGCCATGATGACCGACACTACCGTGAAGGAGCGCGTCCTTGCGGCAACGTGGCCCGGTCACTTCAACAAGCCGATGGCCGAAGCACTGCACGCCAACATCAAGCGCGTCGGAATGCCTGCCTGGTCGCCGGAGGACGTGAAACTGGCGATCGCCGCGCAGAAGGAGCTGGGAGTGACCGCGGACGGCCTTTCCACGACGATCAGGGAACTGGCCACGCCGAGCGCTGTCCCCGCTCCGGGCGGATCTGACGACATCGCGGAGGTCTCCTGGAACGTGCCGACCGTCGTGCTGCGTTATCCGGCGAACATCCCGCGCATGATCGGACACCACTGGTCGAGCGCCATCGCCATGGCAACCCCGATTGCGCACAAGGGCACTACAGCGGGCGCGAAAGCGCAGGCGATGACCGCTATAGATCTACTGGTCGATCCGCAGTTACTCGAAGCGGCGCGCCAGTATTTTGCGGAGCAGACGAAGACGACGAAGTGGAAGTCGTTGATCCCCGAGGGGACACAGCCGCCCATACACCTCAATCGGGAAAAGATGGAGCGCTTCCGCGCGCAGCTCCGGCCTCTGCGCTACAATCCGGCGAAGTACAAGACGTACCTGGAGCAGTTGGGAGTCGCCTACCCGACAACGCGGTAGCGCTCAACCTGGGCGATTGCCGCCGCCGGTGGCTCAAGTCCTGGATTTACCGGCGACGCAGTGGAGCCCGGGGGATTCCCTGGGAAGTTCACTTAGCCGGGGAAGAACACCCGCCACGTCGTATTCACCAGCGCGTGCGTTACCATGGCGGCCCGGATGCTGCGGGCGTTGAGGTACGCGCGGCCATAGAAGATCCCCGCCACCGTCGCGATGAGCGCGAATTCCCAGTTCGGAAAACCGCGGAACGGCAGATGGACCAGCCCGAAGAGGACGGAGGAAACCACCAGCCCGGCGGCTTCGCTCCGGGTCCACCCTGAGATCCATTCCAGCAGCAGTCCGCGAAAGAAAAACTCCTCTCGCAAAGCCACGACCCAAAGCATTCCGAGAAAGGTTGCCAGCGCGAGTCCCAGAATCTGCCACCACGCGAAAGGCTTCGGGTTGAACCGGGCAAAGTCCAGGAGCCAGCCCAGCAGCAGGCCCGCGGGCAGGAACAGCAGAAAGTTCTTGAGGCCGGCGGCCCACTCGTCGCGGGAAGGCAGAAACCCGAGCCCCTTGATCTCGAAGCGGTTCACCCCGATGACGGAGGCCATCGCCAGGCGCGTCCACATCATGTCGCCCAGGATGCCGAGTTTCAGCCGCGGCGCGGGCTGCCCGTATAGCGGCTCAAAAACCTCCGCCAGCAACCCCGCCGCAACCACGGCGGTGAACAGCAGGTTGATCGCAGGATTCTTCGGGAGCAGCACGAACCAGAAGGACACCAGGGCGGCCAGTGCAGCCACAGAGGCCAGGCCGTCCCAGCGGAACACACCGGCGGGCACGGCACTGATCACATAGGGCAGGATGCCGCTCGCGGCAGCCAGCGCGGCCAGCGCCGGCGGACTGAAGCACCGCTGCCACAACCTGCGCGGCGGCTCCCACACAACCGCAACGAAAAAGAACGCTTCAAGCGCGAAAGCGAAAGCGAGGGGCACGGCCAGAGCCGCCGGTATACTCAGAAAGTAGGCGTAGATGAGTCCGGCGACAAAGACCATCAGCGCGAGCCCAGTGAGCCTGAGCCAAACGCCGCGCCTCGCTGCTTCCGTTGGCATCTTTTTAGTATCTCTGCTTTCCCCCCTGGCGGCGCGTGATGCAGCCCCGCCGCCCGATCTCGCCAAACGCGTGGCCCAGCGCGCGGAGGAAACGCGGCGGGCGCGCGACCAGTACACCTACCGGCAGACCGTGATTGTGGAGGAGCTCAAACCGAACGGCGCGAGGGTAGGCGAATACCGGGAAGTCCGAGACGTAATCTTCTCTCCGAAACGCGAGCGCATCGAGCAGTTGGTGGGCCGGCCGGTCGACACCCTCCAGCGGTTGCGCCTCACCGAGGAGGATTTTCAGGACATCCGCGAAGTGCAGCCGTTTTTGTTCGACGCCAGCCAACTGTGGTTCTACGAGACCCGTTACCGCGGCGAGGAGAACGTGGATGACGTGGATTGTTGGGTCCTCCAGGTGCGCCCGCGGCAAATTTTGGCGAACCAGCGCCTCTTCGACGGCCTGTTGTGGGTTTCCAAGAACGACTATTCCATCGTGCGGACCGTAGGCAAAGCTGTTCCCGATATACGCGGCGCAAAGACCGAAAATCTCTTCCCGCGCTTCACCACAATCTGGCAGCCGGTGGAGGGGGGTTATCGGTTCCCCGTCTACACCTACGCGGACGACACGCTGGATTTCCGCGTGGGACCGCAGCGGATCCGGCTCACGATCCGCTACAGCAATTACAAGCGTTTCAGCGCTGAATCTACCGTGAAGTTCGCCGAGCCCGAGCCTTAGCTGCGCGAGGCCGTTGCACTGCTCCCCCCGGGCGCGTCCCGATCGGCGCATTGCTACCATATGTGCAATGGCCCCGATCATCCGTGCGAGCGGGCTCAAAAAATCCGTTCAGACCGGAACCCATCGCGTGGACATCCTTCGCGGCATCGACCTCGAAGTGCCGCGCGGCCAGTTCCTGGCGATCATGGGTCCGTCCGGCAGCGGCAAGAGCACGCTGCTCGGCCTGCTCGCGGGCCTGGACACTCCGACGGAGGGGCGTATCTGGATCGACGGCGAGGAGATTACGGGGCTGGACGAGGATGCTGTCGCGCTGGTGCGTGGCCGTAAGGTGGGCTTCGTTTTCCAGTCCTACCAGCTCATCCCGACGCTGACGGCCGAAGAGAACGTCCTGCTGCCGCTGGAGCTGGCCGGCGACGCCGCGAATGGCGCCGCGCGGGCGCGGGAACTGCTGGCCGCCGTCGGGCTGCTCGACCGCCGCGACCATTATCCCGTGCAGCTCTCGGGCGGCGAACAGCAGCGTGTGGCTTTGGCCCGCGCCTTCGTGGCTCGCCCGCCGGTTCTGCTGGCCGACGAGCCTACCGGGAACCTGGACAGCGTGAACGGCCGGCTGGTGCTCGAAAAACTGATCGCGTTGAACCGCGAGGAGGGCGCCACGCTCGTGCTGGTAACCCACAACCTCGAACTGGCGGAACACGCCGACCGGAGGATCACGCTTTGCGACGGGCAGATCGTTGCCGATGAATAGCCGCCTGCGCTGGCGCACCGCACTGAAAATCGCCTGGCGCGAGTCGCGCGCCGCCCCCCTCAAATTCCTGTTCGTCGTGGCGGCGGTAGCAGTCGGCGTGGGCTCGCTAGCAGGAGTGCGCGGATTCAGCCAGGCCTTCCGCTCCATGCTGCTCAAAGAGGCCCGCACACTGATGGCGGCAGATTTGACCGTGCGCACGTTCAATGACGCCTCCCCCGCGCAGCAGGCCGTGATGGAAGGCCTGCGCGGCGTGCGCCGCACCTGGATCACCGAAACCGTCTCCATGGCGTCCTCCGCCGGCTCGCCAGACCCAATTCTGGTCACCGTGAAAGCGGTCGACCCCGCCGTGTATCCGTTCTACGGAGCCGTCCGGCTCGATCCGCCCCTTCCCCTCCCCGAGGCGCTTCGAGGCGACCAGGTTGCCGTCTCGGGCGATCTCCTGCTGCGATTTGGCGCCGAAGTGGGCGATTCCATCCGGCTCGGCGGGCTGGACTGCCGCATCGCGGCGGTCGTCAGGGTCGAGCCCGACCGCATGACCGGTACGCTGAACGTCGGCCCGCGCGTCATGCTTTCCCGCGAAGCGTTCGAGCGCACCGGCCTGATGCAGCCCGGCAGCCGCGCCTCGCAACGCTTTCTGTTCCGCATCGTGCCCGGCGGTCCGGACATTCAGGAACTCAGGCGCACGCTGCAACAGGCGTTCCCCGACGCGCAGGTGGCCGATTTCAGGCAAACGCATCCGACCATCACCCGCGGTCTCAACCGCGCCACCCGGTTCATGAGCCTCGTCAGCCTGATTGCGCTGATCGTCGGCGCTCTCGGTGTCGCCACGGCCATCCGCGCGCACCTGTCCCAGCGCATGGATTCGATCGCCACCATGAAGTGCCTGGGCGCGCGGTCCGGCCAGATCGTGCGGATCTACGCCACACAGGCGCTGCTGCTCGGCGCTGCGGGCAGCCTGCTGGGCATCGCGCTCGGCGGCGTCGTGCAGGCGGCCTTTCCGCTCCTGATCGAACGGTACTTCTCGATCCGGCCGGAGATCGCCTGGGATCCCGGGGCCATCGTTCAGGGGATTACCGCCGGCATCCTCACTGCCCTGCTATTCACGGTTCCGCCGCTGCTGGCTATCCGCCGGGTGCGCCCGAACCTGATCTTTCGCCGGGAAATGCCAGACGCCAGACCGCCATGGCGGCAGCGGCTGGCGGATTCGCGCTCCTCTATTGCGGCCGGTGCGTTGCTGGTTGCCGCGATGGGCGCGATCGCGGCCTGGTTGAGCGATTCGGCGGAGATGGGCTTTCTGTTCGCTGGCGGCCTGGTTGTAAGCCTGGGAGTGCTGGCGGCGATCGCGTGGGTTCTGCTGCGGGCCGTGCGGCTGTTCCTGCGCCATTCCCCGTGGCGCCTGCCCGCGACTGTGCGCCACGGCCTGGCAAACCTTTACCGCCCCGGCAACCACGCCGAAACCGTTCTTGTCGCGCTCGGGATCGGAGTGACCTTCACTCTGACCGTATACCTGGTGCAGAACTCGCTGCTGGCCCAGCTTGCCGCCAGCGCGCCTCCGGGCATGCCCAATGTCTTTCTGGTCAATGTCACCCGCCGCGAGCACCAGGGCCTGGTCGAGCTGTTGCGGAAGCAGGAAGGTGTTGAGAGCGCGCCGGAACTCGTGCCCGCGGTTGCGGCGCGGCTGATTGCGATCGACGGGCGCCCCATCGAGCAGCGGCCGCCGCGCGGGCCCATACGCCGCTATTTCCGGACGCGGCAGGTGACTTGGGCAGAGGCCGTGCCGCCCCACACAGAAATCCTCGAGGGCACCTGGTGGAAGGGTGGCGATGGCGGCGCGGCATTGTTATCCGTCGCCGAGGACGCCGCGCGCATTCTCAACGTCAAGCCCGGCGCCGTGCTCGAATGGGAGGCCTCGGGCAAGCGCTTTACCGCCCGGGTGGCCGCTATACACCGGACCGAATCCATCCGCCCCGGCGCGAGCATCGAATTCATCTTCAACGACGGCGCTCTCGATGGCCTTCCGGCCGTATACTTCGGCGCGCTTCGGGTGCGCCCGGCCAGCGTGGCCCCGTTGCAGCGGGCCGTTTTCGCCAAGTTCCCCGCCGTGACGGTCATCAACGCCGCGGACGTGCTCGAAATCGTCCAGGAAGTGATTGACCAGATTGCGCTCGTCGTGAGGTTCATTTCGGTTTTCGCCATCCTCGCCGGAGCGATCATTCTGGCCTCCAGCGTTGCCGGGACGCGGTTCCGGCGCATTCGCGAAGTCGTGGTTCTGAAAACTCTCGGCGCGACGCGGCGGCGGCTGGCCGCGATTTTCTCTGTGGAGTTTTTGGTGCTCGGGTCCGTGGCGGGGCTGATGGGGGGTCTGCTGGCTACGGCTTTTTCGTCGCTGCTGCTCAAGCGCCTGCTCGACGCGCCCCCGCGCGTGGATCTGGTTTCCAACCTGGCGGCGGTTGTGTTGACTTCCGGGATTGCCGTGGCTGCCGGCTGGGTGGCGAGTTTCCGCATCCTGGGGCGAAAGCCGCTGGAGGTTTTGCGAGAGGAATAGCTGCCTCGCGAACGGCGGCCCCCCTGGGTTCGAGAAACTTGCCTACCGCGGTGCGAGCTGGCGTAAACCCAGGCTTCTCAACAAGATACCGATCAGCCCTCGCGGCGCCGCGGGTGATTCCTCCGGCTCTTCCTCGGGGAGCGTGGCAGAGTAAGCGGCAAGCAGGTCACATTCATCGTAATCGATGGCGCGTGCGTACTGCCGGATGTAGCTTGTGGCGAACACCCCGCCCGGCAGATCCTCAAACCTTGACTCTTCGATAGCTCGCAGGTAATGCTCGCGGATCTTGGTCGCCTCCGAGATTTGCGCGAGGGAAAGGTTTTTGGCCTGCCGCAACGCGGCCAGGTCCGGCGTGGCCGGCTTCCGCGAAATAGCCCCTTTTGGCGTCATATGGTCCACCGTTTTTTTCTTTATCGGCACCTCAGACACCACCGATTAAATAAAATTCAGGTATTGCCGCTATAATACTAGAACTTTGTTTGCTTGCACTATGCAATTTTGGCGGGGTTCTGCTGGCTATTTTGCGGGCGTTACTCCCCCTTGGGGTCGCTTTTTCCTCGCGGGGCGCGCCATTCCCCTCACGCGAAGCTGGTTGCGCACCGACTCGCGCAGTTCCTCAACTGCGAAAGGCTTTTTGATAAATCCGAAGCCAAATTCGCTCACTTGACTGGCGACCTGTTCAAATTCGCATTTGCCCGACATAAACAGCACCCTGGTGGAGGGTCTGAGCGCGGCGATTTTCCGCGAGAGCTGGAGGCCGTCCATCTGCGGCATCACGACGTCCGTAACGACGAGGTCGAAGGAAAAACCTTTTTCGCAAAGCGATAGCGCTTCGGCGCCATCGCCCGCCTCCGTTACCTCGTATCCCTGCCGCGACAGCAGCGACCGCAGCAACGAGCGGATCTGAGGCTCGTCGTCGACGACGAGAATCTTCTCACCGGGCATGCGTGACGTTTATATCCCGGTCCCGGCCGAAAAGCAAGGTTTTTGGCACGTTCTTAGAGTTTTGTAATAATGCGGAGGCGCTACTCGTACCTCAGCGCTTCGGCGGGCGCCACCCGGCTGGCTGCGCGGGCCGGGTACAAAGTGGCGATGTAACTGATTAGAATGGCGAGCGCAGCGATCCAGACGCTGTCCAGCCAGCGGGGGTCGAAGGGAACGTAGCTCAGGGCGTAGACTTCCTCGTCCAGCCGGACCCAGCGGTACTTGTCCGCCAGGAAGCAGAGCAGGTGGCCCACCGCCAGCCCCGCCGCCGTCCCGATCACCCCGATCAGCAGTCCCTGGTACTGAAATATCCGCCGGATCTGCTGCTGCTTCGCCCCCATCGACACCAGGATGGCGATGTCCCGGTTCTTCTCCATCACCATCATGACCAGCGTGATCAGGATATTGAGCGCGGCCACCAGGACAATCAGCCCGATCGTGATCCAGGTGACGACCTTCTCCATATTGAGCGCGCTCAGGATGTGCTTGTTCATCTCCATCCAGGTGGCGGCGGCCAGATTGGGGCCGACCAGCTTGTCCGCCTCGCGCGCCACCTCCGGTGCGGTGTAGATGTCGTCGAGCCTCAGTTCGATGCTGTTCACCACGTCGTCCAGCGACAGCATCCTTTGCGCAGCCCCCAGCGAGGTGAACGCCCATAGCGAGTCCACCTCGTAGAACCCCGATTCGAACAACCCGACTACGCGGAAGCGGAACTCCGAGGAGATCGGGCCGAACGGCGTGGTTTCGCCCTGCGGGCTGATCACGCGAACGATGTTGCCCATCTTCACTCCGAGCGACTGCGCCAGCTTGCTGCCGAGAATCAACCCCGGAATACGCTCGTCGTCTCTGAGGTCCTCGAGCGAGCCCGCCTTCATATGCCGGAGCATATCGGTGGGGCGGAGATCCTCGTCGGTCCGGATGCCCTTCAGCAACGCTCCCTCCCCGCTCCCGCCGAAGGAGATGAAGACCTGGCCGTAAAGCGCGGGGGATGCGGCGACGACGTGAGGCAGTTTCCGCAGCCGCGCGACCAGCTCGCTCCAGTTCTCGATGCCGCTGCCGGGCTCCTTCTCCATCACGTTGACGTGGGCGTACGCTCCCAGCAGGCTCGTCTGAAGCGTAGCGCGGAACCCGTTGTTGATCGCCAGGGCGATGACCAGCGCCATGACTCCCGCCGCCACGCCGAGCACGGAGATCACTGTGATCACCGAAATCACGGCCTGCTTGCGCTTGGCCCTCAGGTAGCGCCGCGCGACGAAGAACTCAAACGGCGACTTCAAAGTTTTCATACACTACCGCTTAGCGGTTATCGGCCGCCCGGAGCGTCTCGGCCAAACCGATCGGCCCCTCCGGCCTCAGCAGCGGGAAAAGAATCACGTCGCGGATGGACTTGGAGTTGGTGAGCAGCATCACGAGCCGGTCGATGCCGATTCCTTCTCCGCCCGTGGGCGGCATGCCATAGGCCAGCGCGCGGATGAAGTCCTCGTCCATCTGGTGGGCTTCTTCATCACCCCGCTCCCGCGCGGCGAGCTGCTGGTCGAACCGCCTGCGCTGCTCGAGGGGATCGTTCAGCTCGGTGTACGCATTGGCGATCTCCATGCCCGCGGCGATGATTTCGAACCGTTCGACGAACTGCGGCTCGTCGGGCTTGTTCTTTGAGAGCGGCGAAGTCTCGATCGGGAAATCGTAAATCAGGGTAGGCTGGATGAGCTTCGGCTCGGCGTGCTGCTCGAACAGGTCGACCAGTTGCTCGCCGGGAGTCGGCTTCGTGCTGTGGCACTTCAGCCACTCGGGGTCGTTCACCTGTTCCAGGGTGGGCCGGTCCGGCCCGGTCCAGAACTCGACGACGGCCTCGCGCATGCCCATGCGCCTCAGTTTGCCGAAATCCAGGCGGTGCCCCTGGTACTCGACCACCTCGCTGCCGGTGGCGTCGACGGCTACCTGCCGCAGCAGCTCTTCGGAGAGGTCCATCAGGCCGCGGTAGTCCGTGTATGCCTGGTAGAACTCCAGCATCGTGAATTCGGGATTGTGCCTGGTCGAGATGCCCTCGTTGCGGAAATTGCGGTTAATCTCGTACACGCGCTCGAGCCCGCCTACGACAAGGCGCTTCAGATAGAGTTCAGGCGCGACCCGCAGGTAGAGATCGATGCCGAGCGCGTTGTGGTGCGTGATGAAGGGCCGCGCGGCCGCGCCGCCGTAAAGCGGCTGCATCATCGGCGTCTCTACCTCGATAAAACCGCGCTCCTCGAGCCGCCGGCGGAAGGAAGCGATGATCCTGGCGCGCTTGACAAACACGTCGCGAACTTCCGGATTTGCGATCAGGTCCAGGTAGCGCTGGCGGTAGCGGGTTTCGACATCCTCCAGACCGTGCCACTTCTCGGGCATCGAGAGCAGCGTCTTCGCCAGAAACTCCACCCGCTCCACGTGGACCGAGAGTTCGCCCGTTTTCGTGCGGAACAGAAAACCTTCCACTCCCACGATGTCGCCGATGTCGAGTATCTGGAAGAGCCGGAAGTCGCGCTCGGACACGGAGTCCTTGCGGACGTAGATCTGTAGCTGTTCGCCGTTCTGAAGCAGGTGGGCGAAGCCCGCCTTGCCCATCCGGCGGATAGTCATCAACCGTCCACAGATGCGGACATCAATGCGCGGGGCGAGTTCCTCGGCGGTTTTCGAGCCGTAAGAGGCCCGGATATCGGGAATCGTGTGGGTAAACTCAAACCGCTGGCCGTACGGCCGGAACCCCAGCGCCTGAATGTCGCGAATACGCTGAAGGCGCTGTTCCAGTAAATCCTGTTCCAAGAAAACTCCTCGTGGCGTGCGCGGCAATCCTCGGACATGATGCCCGGTTCCGCATTCCTACATTATAATGAAGTCGCTTGACTTCCATCTCCATCGTACTGCCGGCCTACAACGAAGAAGCCCGGCTACCGGTGACGCTCGCCGCCATTCTCTCCTACCTGGAGGCGCGGAACTGGAAGGAATTTGAAATACTGGTCGTCAACGACGGTTCGGTGGACGGAACCGCCGCCGTGGCGGAACGCTTTCGCAGCCGGCACCCGCAGGTGACGCTGCTTGAAAATCCCGGCAACCGCGGCAAAGGCTACTCGGTGCGGCACGGCATGCTGAAAGCGCGCGGCGACTGGGTGCTGTTTTCGGATTCCGATCTGTCGGCGCCGATCGAGGAACTCGACAAGCTGATGGAAGCGGCGGCGGCGAACAACGCGTCGGTGGTGATCGGCTCGCGCGCCCTGGACCGCTCGTTGATCAAGGTTCACCAGTCCTGGTTCCGGGAAACGGCGGGCCGGATTTTCAATCTTCTGATGCGCCTGATCATCGGCCTGCCCTTTGCCGACACGCAGTGCGGCTTCAAGCTGTTCGAACGGCGGGCAGCCCAGGAGGTGTTCCGGCGGCAGAGGATCGAGCGCTGGGGATTCGATGCCGAGGTGCTGTTCATCGCGCGCAAGCTGGGATTCAAGACCATCGAAATCCCAGTCCGCTGGAGTCATTCCGAAGGCACAAAGATCAGCATGTTCCGGGACAGCCTGAACATGTTTGTCGATCTGCTGCGCGTGCGCTGGAATCACCTGCGGGGACTCTACGACTTCTAGCCGGGGCACGCCGCCCGGCGCCGGCTGCCTTCACGGCTCCGCTATCTTTTCACGATGACTTCGCGCAGCGCGTCGCGCGTGAGGAAGAACTTCACCGACTCGAACGATGAGAACAAACGTTCCACCGCACGGTTGTTGAAGAACTGCGCCGGCTTCCGCATCTCGCGGAAGGTGAGCAGAAGCGTCCTGGCGTCCGAAATACGGTAATAATACGCGGGGATCGAATCGGCTCGTTCCTCGGTATGAAACATCGCCAGCAGATAGCCGCCCGGCCGCAGCGCTCGAGACAGGCGCTCCACCACCTGGTTCAGCAGAGCCGGCGTGAAGTATTCGAGGCTGTCCCACGCCAGCACGCCGTCGAAATGATTTTCAGGGAAGTCGAAATTCTGGCTCAGGAACCGCTCGGTCCGCTCCGGATCCGACTGGTTTTGGAAGAAGTCACCATCGCCGAAAGCGAGGTCGAGGCTCTTGAGCACATCTTCGGAATAGATGGCGTGGCCGAGACCCGTGATGAAGCCCACATTGGCCTGCGACGCCCCGGAGAGGTCGAGGATTCTCAGCCCCGTCAGCCCCTGTATCTGGCTGAAAAACTGTTCGAGACCGTTGCTGTGGCGGGAGTACACGTCTCCCTGGGCGTGGGCGCGCCGATCCAGGCCCCTCGAGGGAGCCTGGAAGTGACGCTGCGAGGGTGAGAGCTCGGCCACGCGTGTGCCGCCCGGGCTTGCCGCGCGGGAAAGGAGCTTCCAGCGATCGTTAAACAACACCAGCCTCGGCTATCGTTTTTGATCGGGAGCTGCGGCAACGGGCGCTGCCGCGGGCGCCGGCTGTTGCGCGGGACGCGCTGCCTGCTTCGGAGATTCGGCTGCTTTCTTCGAGTCGGCCGCTCTCACGATGTCAATGCTGCCCTTGAAGTAAGCGCCGTCTTCGATGATGATGCCACCGGTCTTGATGTCGCCGATAAGTTTGGCATCCTTCCGGATGTCGATTTTCTCGGACGCCTCAACGTTGCCTTCCACAGAGCCCAGCACCACGACTTCGCGGGCGCGGATACCGGCCGCCAGCTTCGCGTGCGGCCCGATAGTCAGCCGGTGCTCCGGGACCTCGACCGTGCCTTCCATCTCGCCGTCCAGATACAGATCCTCGCGGCTCAGGATCTGGCCTTTGATGATGACCGATTTTCCGATCGCCGCTACACCCCGCGGAGCCTCCGGCGCAGCGCTCCTGGCAGGAGCAGGCGCCTGCACGGGTGGGACTTCCCGGGCGGGTTCCACGGGAGCAGCCGGCGCGACGGGCGGCTTCGGCGTATAATCTTCTTCCCTCCGTTTATTCCACATTCAACTGTCTCCGTCGTTGTTTAACAGCTATGATTGCTCACCACAGCCAGTACTGTGATTTCTTTTTATACTATAAGCCCACCGCGCAAAAGGCAAAGGCAAAAAGACCTCGAAAACAATTTGGGCACATCGGCGGGTATCGGCCGTGATGAGTGCGGGGGCTATCGGATGCCATTTGCGTCTAAACGCGGCCAGCCCGCCGGAATTCTATACTGAACGAAGACCTTAAGGAAATGAAACCCACCCGCCGGAGCTGGGCCGAGCCATTCAAGATCAAAGTAGTCGAGCCGGTCAAGATGACCACGCACGAGCAGCGCCGCCGCGCGATTGCCGAAGCCGGGTACAACACTTTTCTCCTTCGTTCCGAAGATGTTTATATCGATTTGCTGACGGATTCGGGAACGTCGGCGATGAGCGACCGGCAGTGGGCCGGCATGATGATCGGCGACGAAGCCTACGCCGGAAGCCGCAACTTCTATCACCTCGAAGAGGTGGTGAAGGCCTATTACGGCTACAGGTACCTCATTCCTACGCACCAGGGCCGCGGCGCCGAGCACATCATCTCGCGAGTGCTCATCAAGCCGGGAGACGTTATCCCGGGCAACATGTACTTCACGACGACGCGGCTCCACCAGGAGCTGGCCGGTGGCCGCTTCGTCGACGTCATCATTCCCGAGGCGCACGACCCAGCCAGCCTGCACCCGTTCAAGGGAAACGTCGATCTCGACCGGCTGGAATCGGTGATCCGCGAGCACGGACCCCAAAAAATACCCTATGTCAGCCTGGCGGCGACGGTGAACATGGCGGGAGGACAGCCCATCTCGCTCGAAAACCTGCGGAAGGTGCGGGAAATAACGGCGCGCCACGGCATTCGCATCATATTGGACGCGACCCGGCTTGCCGAAAATGCCTACTTCATCCAGCAGCGCGAGCCCGGGCAGCAGGAGCGCCCGATCGCGGAGATCGCCAGGGAAATCTGCTCGCTGACCGACGGATGCACGATGAGCGCGAAAAAGGACGCGCTGGCCAACATCGGCGGCTTCCTGGCGGTGAACGACCCTGAAATCTACGACGAAGCGCGCAACCTCGTTGTGGTCTTCGAGGGCCTGCACACCTATGGCGGCATGGCGGGACGCGACATGGAAGCCGTCGCGCGGGGCATCGAAGAGGCGTTTCAGGACGACCACATCCGGGCGCGCGTCGGCCAGGTGCTATACCTGGGCGAGAAACTGCGGGAGTGGGGTATCCCGATCGTCATGCCGATCGGCGGGCACGGAGTCTTCTTGGATGCGAAGGCCTTTCTGCCGCACCTTCCGCAGGAGGTCTACCCGGCGCAGGCTTTGGCGGCCGCGATTTACGAAGATTCCGGCGTGCGCGCGATGGAACGCGGCATCGTCTCGGCCGGGCGCAACCGGGAGACGGGCGAAGAAAACAAGCCAAAGCTGGAACTGGTGCGCCTGACGATCCCGAGGCGGGTCTACACCCAGGCGCACATGGACGTGGTGGCCGAGTCCGTGCTGGCGGTCTACGAGGAGCGGGAGCGCGTCCGCGGCCTGCGTATGGTCTACGAGCCGCGTTATCTGCGGTTCTTCCAGGCGCGGTTTGAACAGCTCTAAGGCGGCTCTTGAGTGAGACGCAGCTTGCAATCGCCGTTCCACGATTGAGTCTTATAATGGTACGTGCCAAAGGCCAAGACACTTCAGGCGGCCCTGCAGCGGACCGAACAGCAGCTTCAAGTTTTTCAGAGAATCAGCCGCTTCATGGTGAGCGAAATGAGCTTGCAGGAGATCCTGCAGGGCATCGTCTCGCTCATCGCCGAGTTCATGGCGTGCGATTCGTGCCTGATCTATCTCATCGATAACGATGAGCTGGTGCTGTGCGCTTCCAACACGCCGCACCCGGATACGATCGGAAAAGTGAGGCTGAAGATCAACGAAGGCCTGACCGGCTGGGTCGCCCAGGAAAGGCGTCTGCTGGCGATCTCCCGTGAGGCCTACCGCGACCCGCGATTCAAGGCTTTCCGCGATCTGCCCGAGGATACGTTTGAGGCCTTTCTGTCGGCGCCCGTGATCGCGCGCAACCGGGTGGTGGGAGTCATCAACGTGCAGCACCGCCTGCCACATCAGCACACCGGAGGCGAGATGGAGCTGCTGACCACGGTCGGCGAGCAGGTCGGTTGTCTTCTGGTGCTGGCCCGGATGGAACCGACCGCGGTGGAAGCGGCTAACCACGCCGAGCTCGTCCTGTCCTCAGGACGCGTTACTCCTCGTTCATAATAATTCCCATGCGCGCACTCCGCTTTCTGGCCGTCCTGCTGGGGCTCGTCTCCGTTTCGGCCCTGGCGGCGGAGCGGTGGCAACTCCAGTACTTCCACGACGAGGACGATTCCACACTGGCGATCACCGGCCTGGAGTTCGCCGACGCCGAGCGCGGCATCGCCGTTGGCGCCTACATCGACCGGCGCGGCAAGGCCAAGCCCGCGGGGCTGGTGACCACCGACGGAGGGCGCACGTGGTCTCCGGTGCGCCTGCCGGAACTGCCGCTGTCGCTGTTCCTGCTCGACGAAAGGACGGTCTGGCTGGTCACGAACGGCCGCCTGTGGGTGAGCACCGAGCTCGGCAGGGAATGGAGATCGCTGGCCCGGCTGCGCGATGTCGGACGCGTGTACTTTCTGGACGAGAAGCGCGGATTCGCGGTGGGGGCGCGCAAGTCGGCCTACCAGACAAGCGACGGAGGGAAGACGTGGACGAAACTGGCCGCAGCCGATGAGCCTAACACGACCCGCGACTACACCGTATACTCGGCCATTGCGTTCGCAACCCCCAAACAAGGCATGATCGTGGGATGGAGCAAACCGCCGCGAAAGGAACCCGAGCCGGAGGTGCCCGACTGGCTCGATCCGTCCGCACGCCGGCGGGAGTTGCCCGGCATGATGATCGTGCTCGAAACGCGCGATGGAGGCGCCACTTGGTCGGTTTCGCAGTCCTCGATGTTCGGCAGGGTAAGCTGCGTCCGGCTCAGGCCCGATGGCGTCGGACTCGGCCTGATCGAGTTCCTGGACGCCTTCGACTGGCCCAGCGAGGTCATCCGCATCGACTGGCGCACGGGCAAGAGCACACGGGCTTTTCGCGACCAGCGTCGGATCGTGACCGACATCGCGATGCCGCCCGGCGGCCCCGCTTATCTGGCTGCCATTGAGCCTCCGGGAGCCTGGCGCGTTCCCCAATTCCTGGCAAGTTGAAAATCTTACGGAGCGAGAACCTCGTGGACTGGACCGAGATGCCGGTGGACTACCGCGCCGTTGGCACCAGCGCCGTGCTCGCGGCAGCCCAAGGCCGCCTCTGGGCGGGCACCAGCCACGGCATGATCCTCAAACTCGTCTCGGAGTAACGGCCCGCGCGCCACGCCATGCAAACACAGTTGCCCGGAAACGTTTGGGTTCCCGCGCCTCGCCAGCGCTCCCTTCGTAATTGACTGAAAACGCAGCCCATTAATTTGATGTCAAAAAGTTCATTTATTGTTTGACTGTACTTGGGATCCGCGCGATGATGGGGATGGTTCCAAGAGGTTTCGCGGAACAGCAAGCCACGCGGAACACAACGGACCGGGAGCGATGATCCGCGCAGGGGGGTTGAAAAATCGCCCCGGCGGGGAGCAACCGACACCGGGAGTTTCGCGAAGGCAAGCCTCTCGAAGGGGAAACGGATCGAGCGACGAAGCGGAGGGATTAAGAAGTCCCGAAGCAGAGCAAGGTTCCATATCCCCCTCGGGAACGCCGGACCGGTTTTTGGGGCAACGGGTTAGGAGGCGAGGATCTTCCCCGGCATCCGGAAACGGAGTCGAGGAAGGGAGCTTTCAACCGAACGGGCTCGAAAGACAATCCGGCGGGCGCTGAAGTGACAAGCCAGGAACGATGACCCTGGAGAGGTGGTTCCGCAAGGAAAAGCCGCTCCAGGCGAGCGAAAGGCTGTTGCGAGGCGCCGGCTTCACCGGAGATTGCGCTGGAAGGCGTCCGGAGCTGCGATCCGCACAGGGCCCAAAGGCCCTGGCGGGGAGTAAGGGACGCGCTTAGCAGGCCGTTTTCGGTGCCAGGTTCGGAGCCGAGCATGCCGGCTGGCGGACGTGCTGAAAGCCCGCGGGGTCACTTGGAACCTTTTTTTTGCCCTACCAACAACGCCCCCGAGAAACTGCCGCCCACCTTTCCTATCCGGAAGGCACTGCGTCCTTTGGCGCCCTCACGAGAAAGCCCCTCGAAGCCTGGTGGCGAGATGAGGTGCTCGCCGAGGTGCAATCCGGCCCTGTTCTTTGCCCTCACGAGAGAGCGCCTTCGAAACTGCCGCCTGCCTTTCCGTCCGAAGGCTGGGGCACTGCATCCTTCGGCTGTTTTCGATTCCAGCGCCTGAAGCTGAATTTCTCACGCCGGCGGCGGAAGCTGGCGAAATTGATGCGGCAGTACTCGCAGCGGAACGGCTTGGCGCCCAGGCTTAACCGGAGCGCCATGAACGGCGAAACGTGCCAGTCTTTCGGAGACCACATACTGAGGTCTGTTCTCCAGCACTTGGGACAGCGCGCCCAGAGCACGCTCGAAAGCCGCCATGTCCGCGTAACAAAGCGGCAGTGGCAATCCCGGCAACGCAGCGGACGCACGCCGAAGAGACTCCGCCATCGCTCGGCGGGAGTTCTCAATCTTGAATAACGCAGATTTCTACTTGCGCAGCGAGGGCAGGCGATGGGCATACGATAACACGCGCACGTCTGTAAGCGGAGTTTCGAAGGCGGTCAAGGCGCGAGTATATCAGACTTCCGCGTGCTGTGGTTTGTGCCGGGTGACATAATCGTCCAGGTAACGGCGGAAGGCAGCCTGCAACGTTTCGCGCGCTTTTCCGGCCTGGCGCACGGGACGGTCCCCGATTTGTAACACGGGCAGCAGATCGCGTGTGGTGGAGGTAATGAACACTTCGTCGGCCCGCTCGAGATCGGCCGGCAGAATGGGCTTTTCGCCGACCTGAATGTCCGGGACCCGGATCTCTTCAAGCAGCACCTCGCGAGTGACTCCGGGCAGGCAGCCGGAATCGAGCGGCGGAGTCCAGACCTGGGAGCCCTCTGCGATGAAGATATTCGCGGACGTACACTCGCTGACCTCGCCGCGCTCGTTTAGCAGGATCACTTCGTCGAAGCCGGCCTGCTGGGCTTCTTCCAGCATGACCAGATTGAGGACCCACGAAGTGATCTTTGTGCCGCGGAAATCGGAGCCCGCGTGGCGGGCCTGCGGGCGCACGGCGAGTTTCACGCCTGTGCCCCAATCTTTCAGATCGGTGGTGAGCGCGATCAGATCGAAATCCCGGTCGTTAGGTCCTTCCCAGATGCCGCCGCGATTCCGCACCACGACGACGCGCAAGGTTCCGTTCACAACGCGGTTGGCGCGAACCAGGCGCAACAGCCTGGAGTGTATGTACTCGGGATCGTCGGGAAACGGAACATGCAACGCTCGGGCATCCCGCAGCATGCGGTTCCAGTGCCGCTCCCAGGCGAAAAGAACACCGCCGGCAATTCTCAGCGTGCTGAATACTCCCCATCCGGAAAGCAATCCGACCTGACCGGGAGAGAGCACCTTGGCGGAGGCTTCACAAATCTCGTCGTTATGCAGGATAAATTGGTGCATTGGCTTGGTACTGCTCCCTCATTCTAGCGAAATTCCAATAAGAACGACGCGTTATCGCCGGGAGGGTTGCTGTTTCAACCTTATCGCCGGGCGGGCTTGCGGTTCCAGTTCGGAAACAGCCCCGGCCGCGCGAGGCGGCAATCTTCGAGCAGATCCGGAACCCGGGAGCGGCGGCGCAGCAATTTTTCGAGCAGCTCTTCGAGGGCATTTTCCTCGCCTTCCAGCCACTCGAGCGGTATCTTGCGATAGGCCTCGTCAATCACCTCGACGGGAAAGTTCACCACGAGGTCGAGCCAGGGCTGAAAATCGTCGAGCGAGGTGACCGATTCGTATACGAGAGGGCGATGGTAGAGGCCCTGAAGGGGCGCGTCCGGAAAATCCCAATGCGGGCCGTTGAACAGGAAACCCTGATCGATCATCCAGGCGACGATCCCTGTGCGGGCCACGGCGCCCCCGGCAGACCACTGATTCACGCGGCTGCGAAAGAATACCGCCTGGCGCCCGTCGGCGTTCCCCGCCCACTTGTCAAACACGAGCACGCCGAGGAACTCGCGAAGATTGACGACCTGGCGGAGCAGCACGTCGGGAATGAAATCGTAAACGGCGATAGTATCGGGGTGACCGGGATAGCGGGAACCGAAATGCCAGCCCGCATTGACCGGAATCGAGCGCGAGCCGAGTTGGATCGACACCTCCGGGTTATTCCGGAGAAACTCGGCGCTGGCCGAGACAACACACACCTCGGGAGCCGAGATCTGCAAATAGCGAAGAAGAACCGATCCGATCGCTTCGTTGATCAGCACGCGGCGGTGCTGGGGATTATTCCGGAACTTGACTACGTAGAAATGGCCGTCGTCCGCTTCAACGAGATGCGACTGGGCGCCGCCCCGCATCTTACGGAGAGAACGGATAGCGTTCAACGGCATCAGAATAAGCTACGCTAGTGTTGCGGGCGGAAAACGCCCACATCGCAATCCAATCTTAAAAGGAGAGTCTTCCCTATGGACGAAAACGCTCGTTCCATGCCGCCGCGGAGCAAAGAGGAGATCGCCCTGGAACTGATGAAATTCGTGGCTGTCACTACCGGGTACGGCAAAGGGGCGCCGGCGGCCGGGTACACGGGCAAGCCGACCAAGTCGGCGGAGGAGTACGCAGACGCCCTGCTGGAACTGTACAAGCGCTGCCGGGCGGTGATTGAAGGCTGATCCCCTCGGCGTGGCCGCGGCTTGCCCCGGGGTCCAGCAGGGGAGATTGCGCCGCGCGCATCTCCCCCGGCAAGCCGGCTGACGTCTATCTCCTTCCGCCCTTCTTCGCAGCCTTTTTCTTGGCAGGCGCCTTCTTGGCAGGAGCTTTCTTCGCTACCTTCTTCGCGGATTTGGCGGGAGCTTTCTTTGCCGCTTTTTTCGACGGCGCCTTCTTGGCGACTTTCTTCACCGCGACTTTCTTCACTGCGGCTTTCTTGGCAGGAGCTTTCTTGGCCGCTTTCTTTGCCGCGGCTTTCTTAGCCGCTGCCTTCTTGGCTGCTTTCTTGGCCGTCGCTTTCTTGGCCGCCTTCTTTGCGGGCGCTTTCACGGCTGCTTTCTTCGCAGGCGCTTTCTTCGGAGCGGCTTTGGCTGCTCTCTTGGCCGGTTTCTTCGGCGGCGTGCGACCCGCGGGCTGCTCTACAGGCGCTTCCGGTACGGCTGCAGGGGCTGGCTCGGGAACGGGAGGCGGTGCGAGCTCCTCCTCTTCCTCTTCCTCTTCTTCCTCTTCAGGGCCGTACTCTTCGAGGTCGGATTCCAGCTCTACGTGTTCTTCGTCAAAGTCATCCCGCTCATCGTCGAAAGCGAGCTCGAAAGAATCAAACATTTCTTACGCCTCCTGTACGAGCACAATCAACAATTAGAATAACTCGTTTTAACGAGAAGGCAAGTGTCGGGGGCAAAAAAGTCGAGAAAAGCCGAGGGTATTCAGGCGAGGCTCACTCGCTCCCCGCGCGGGTTAACGGGCGATGCTTGCTGACTTGCGTTTCACGGAAGCGGTCGCCGTCCGCGAACCGTTGGCGGAGGCTGCCCGCGGGGCGGCGGACTTCTTCGGCGCGGCGCGCTTTACTGTCTGGGCACGCTGTGGCGCACTCCCCGTGGTGGGGATGACAAGCACGTCACCGGGCTGGAGCTCGTCCAGCGCAGCTTCGTTCGCCGCCAGGATCGCACGCTCGGTCACCCGGTACCGGCGGGCGATGGAAGCAAGAGTGTCGCTTTCCGCCACGCGATGGGCGCGCCATGTCTTTCGCATGGCTTCCGGGATGGAGGCCAGCGTGTTCCGGACCATCTCCCCGGTGCCTTTTGGAACGCGAAGTTGCCATCCCTCCGGCGCAACGGTCTTCAATAGCGCCGGGTTCAACTCCCGGATCTCCGACACCGGGCATTCGGCCAGGTCGGCCACCAGCAGCAGGCCTGTCGGCGCGGTGATCTCCACCAGGTCAAAGGTCAGAGGAGGGTCGGCGTCCACTTCTTCCAGCCCGTATTCGTGCGGGTTTTTCGCCATGATGATCATGGCCAGGATGATCGGCACATAGTTGGCCGTTTCTTTCGGCAGGACGGTGCGGCGGCGGAGTTCCCAAAAGTCCGCATAGCCGGTGCGTTCGACGGCCCTGTCGACCGTGGCCGGCCCGCAGTTATAGGCCGCCATGGCCAGATACCAATCGCCGTAGCGCTCGTACAGATCGCGGAGGTGGCGGGCAGCGGCGCGCGTCGCCTTTTCAAAGTCGAACCTTTCGTCGAAATCCGCGGACTGCTTCAGCCCGTATTCCTTGCCCCGAAGACTGATAAACTGCCACATGCCCGCCGCTTTCTTGCGAGACATCGCGCGGGGCAAAAACCCCGACTCCGCTTGCGCAAGGAAGATCAGCTCTTGCGGGACACCCTCTTCGTCGAGGATGCGGCGAATCATGTCCCTGTACCTGCCAGCCCGCTTCATGCCCGCAATCAGCATCCGGCGGCCGCGCTCGGTGGAGAAGTAGTTGATGTAGGACAGAACGGGCTCGGTGACTTCCAGCGGCAGTTGCGAAGCGGTCGCCCGGACCTCTTCGAGCACCTTGTCCTTGAGTTTCGGATCGATGGGGAAAGTGAGCTCCGGGATCTCCTCGATCGGCGGTTTTTCGAAACTCGGCTCACCGGTGTCGCCCGCTCCCAGTCCGGCCAGATCCATCCGGTGAACCGCCTGGACCAGAGCGTCGAGCTTATCATCGAGCACCATGCGGTACGCCGGGGTGTCCGGAGCGTTCAGGAGCAGGTCGATGGCCCGGTTGAATTCCTTTCGCGCGCTTTCCTGGTCGCCTGCCAGGTAGAATTGGCGCCCTGCCTGGAAGTGCCAGTCAGCCTCGCGCGCCAGCATCTCCGCTTTCCTGGTCGCGCTCGAACTCTCCATAATCGGCGCCACGACACTGGGAGGGTCCTTGACGACTGACCGGGGCTCGAGAGCGGGCGGTTCGGGGATACTGGGCGGTTCAGGCGCGGGAGGAGCCGCCACGAGCGGCTTGTGGAAGGCTTCAGGCCGGGCCGGCGCGCAGCCCGTGGATAGCTGGAGCAGCGCCAGGATTGCGATGCAAAATGAAGACAGTTTAATGTAGCTCATTGGCGGTATCCCGGCGCTTCGTTCCGGCCGTGGTTGAGCTTACAACGACAAGTCTAGAATGTAACCCATTTATCCTCAATGGGTCAAGCTAGTTAACAAAAAAGTAACCTTTGGGTGAAGGGCATCCACCCGGAGCGGTGGGCGATACTCCCCGCCCCTTGAGGGGTGGAAGCCCCCTTTAGAGGTAGAGAAGACCGGCAGACCGAGACTGCCTTTACTCCTCTTCTTCCTCCTCGCCCGCCTTGGCAGCCTTGGCAGCGGCAATGATCTTTTCCGCCTGCGCCTGCGGGACAAAGTCGTAGTGACTGAACTCCATGGTGAACGACCCGCGGCCCTGAGTCATCGAAGTCAGGTCGTTTTGGTAGTTCAGCATCTCGGCCATGGGGACCTGGGCGCGGATAATCTGCGTTCCGCCCCTGGTATCCATGCCAGAGATCCGGCCGCGGCGTCCGTTGAGATCGCCCATCAGGTCGCCGGCGTACTCTACGGGGGCCTGGACCTCAACATTCATCACCGGCTCGAGCAAGGCGGGCTTGGCCTGTTCCATGGCGGCCTTAAAGGCCTTGCGAGCGGCAAGCTTAAAGGAAAGTTCGGAGGAGTCCACCTCGTGGTAGGAACCGTCGTAGAGCGTAACCTTGAAATCCACCACCGGGTAGCCCGCGAGGTAGCCCTTTTCGGCGGCCTCAAGAATTCCCTTCTCCACTGCGGGGATGTACTGCTTGGGAATCGCGCCTCCGAAGATGTCGTTAACGAACTCGAATTTGGCGCCGCGAGGCAGAGGCTCCATCTTGATCCAGCAATCGCCGAACTGGCCGTGGCCGCCGGTCTGCTTCTTGTGCCGGCCCTGAACGTCGGCGGTGCCGCGGATCGTTTCCCGGTAGGGAATCTTGGGAGCTTTCAACGTGACGTCGACGTTGTAGCGTTTCCGCAGGCGGCTGACAATCACCTCGACGTGCTGCTGCCCGGTCCCGGCCAGCAGGAACTCCTTGGTCTGCGGGTCGCGGTAGAACCTGAGCGACTGGTCCTCCTCGAGGATGCGCTGGATGGCGTTGCCCATCCGGTCCTCGTCCTGGCGGGACTTGGCCTCGATAGCATACGCGATCGAGGGCTCGGGCAGGGTGACCGGCGGGAACTGAATTACGGAGCCCTTTTCGCAAAGCGTGTCGCCGGTAAGGGTGTCCTTCAGTTTCGCGACTGCGCCGATGTCGCCGGCGTGCAGTTCGGTGACCGGCTGGATGGTCTTGCCGAGAGGGCAGCCGACGTGCGAAAGGCGTTCGGCGCTTCCGGTGCGGGCATTCACCAAATTGGCGTCGTTCTTCAGCACACCGGAGATTACCTTGAAGTAAGTAATCCGGCCGGCAAAGGGATCCGCAACGGTCTTGAATGCAAAGGCGGAAACCGGTTCGGAATCCGAAATCGGGCGCTCCGTTTCCTGTTCGCCCATTTTCCCCTTAACGGGAGGCCTGTCGACCGGCGCCCCGAAGTTGTCCACGACGAAGTCCATAATCAGGTCCGAGCCGATATTGTGGAGAGCGGCCGCGCACATCACCGGGAACAGCCTGCGCTCGCGGACGGCCAGTTTGAGGCCTTCCATTAACTGCTCGGGAGTGAGGGTTCCCTTGTCGAAGAACTCCTCCATGAGGGCGTCGTTGCCCTCGGCGACCATTTCCACCAGAGCTTCGTGAGCCTTCTGGGCGGCGTCAGACAGGTTGGCGGGGATGTCTTGCGCCTTGCCCTTCCCGTCTCCACCGGGCTCATAGGTGTAGGCCTTCATGTGGACCAGGTCGATCACGCCCTGGAAATCGCGCTCGACGCCAATGGGGAGCTGGATGGGAACCGCGGTGCGGCCGAAATTCTCGTGGATATTCTCGAGCACCCGCTCGAAGCTGGCGCGTTCGCGGTCGAGTTTGTTGATGATGAAGGCTGCGGGCAGATTGTATTTGGCCGCGAACCCCCAGACCTTTTCGGTCTGGACTTCGACGCCCGCCACTCCATCGACCAGCACCAAAGCGGAATCGACGGCGGAAAGCGCGGCATAGGTGTCGTTGATGAAGATATTGAAGCCAGGGGTATCGAAAAGGTTGATCTTGGCCTTCTTCCACTCGACGAACGCCATCGCGGTGGAAATGGTTATCTTGCGCTGGATTTCCTCGTCATCGAAGTCGGTCAGCGTGTTCCCTTCATCAACGCGAGTAAGGCGGCTGGTCTGTCCGGTGGTGTACAGGAAGGCCGCGGTCAGCGACGTCTTCCCGCTGTGACCATGTCCAACCAAACCTACGTTCCTAATGTCCTTGCCTTCGTAAACTTTCACGGTGAATGCTCCCTAATGACGAACTCGACGCCGATGTCCGGAGCCCGCGCCGCGGAAAACGCAGCTCAAGCCAGTCCGCAGGGACGGCCCTGTCCGGCGGTCGAAGGTGCCGCTGAGGGGTCCTGATGAGGACGGCGGAAAAAGCTCCGGAATCTGGATCGTAACACAGATAGGGGTCTAGAATCCGGTATACGCCGCGGGCGGAGCGGGCCGTCCACTGGCGGTTACTTCCCTTACGGGCGATTACTTCCCTTACGAGTGGCTGCCGGCCCCGACTGGATGGTCTTCGGGGTTCAGCGCTTCAGGCGGCGGCGTGTAGTACAGAATGCGGCCACAGCTTTCGCAAAACATCACCCGGTCGCCCCTGCGGAGGTCCTGAAAAAATTGCAGGCGCAGAGCCAGGTGGCAGGCCGAACAGCGGCTGTCCACCGCCTCTGCGACGGCAATTCCCTTCCGGGTCTTGCGGAGCCGCTCGTAGGCCGAGACGATTTGGGGGGACATGCGCCCGACGATCTGCTCGCGCTCGGCCAGCAGTTCCCGCAGTTGCTTCTGGTTGTGGGCAGTCCGCTCCCGCGCCGCCTGCTGTTCCGCTTGCACCTGCTGCTTCTCGGCATTCAGTGCGGCCTCCGCCTTCTTGACGTTCTGCTCCAGAACCTCCGATTCCGACATGCGCTCAAGAATGCGGTCTTCGCACTTCTGAATCTCCCCCTCGCAGTATTCGATTTCCCGCTTGAAACTCGAATACTGCTCGTTGGTCTTGGCCTGCAGCATCTGGTCTTTAAGTTTCGATATCCGTTGCTCCTGAGCCTGGATTTCGATTTCCAACTGCTTGCGCTCGCGCTGGTTCGCTGCGAGCGCCGCACGGTCGGCTTCCAGTTTCTTGATGTGTGATTCCAGCGTTTTCTCGATTGCTGAGATGTGTTTCGGAAGAGAGGCTATCTCGCGCTGCAGTGCGGTAATACGTCGATCCAGATCCTGCAGCTGGATAGCCAGGGTCAGGTCTGGCACCATTTGATTCTTGATTTTAGCACGCATGCAGTGAGCAAACCCGGCGCATGCGGTTTGCTAACCCGAAGGAATGCGGCCGTTTTGACAAGCGGCGCGGTTGTGACTGCCGTAGCGCCGCCCGCGGCGTAACGGCAGAATAAGGGGTATGAAAGCAGCTCGCATTCATCGGCATGGCGGGCCGGAAGTCCTGATCTACGAGGACGCGCCGGAACCGCAAATCAAGGGTGACGAAGTGCTGATCCGGGTGCGCGCGTGCGCGTTGAATCACCTGGACCTGTGGGTGCGCGGCGGAATACCGGGAATGACTTTCTCCATGCCGCACATTCTGGGCAGCGACATCGCGGGCGAGGTTGCCGCGGTGGGTGAACTCTGCCGGCGGGTGCGGCCCGGGCAGCGCGTCCTGCTTTCCCCCGGGCTGAGCTGCCGCCAGTGTCCCGAGTGCGCGGCCGGACGCGACAATTTCTGCCCTGAATACACGATCTTCGGCCTGCGGGTGCCGGGCGGCAATGCCGAGTTCGTGGCCGCGCCGGAGTACGCCGCCATCCCCATCCCCGACGACCTGAGCTTCGAGGAGGCGGCGGCGGTTCCCCTTGTCTTCCTGACGGCGTGGCACATGCTGCGCAGCCGGGCGCACCTGCAGCCGGGCGAGGATGTGCTGGTGGTGGCCGCATCGAGCGGCGTCGGTTCCGCGGCGGTGCAGATCGCGAAGCTGCTCCAGTGCCGCGTCATCGCGACCGCGGGCGGCGACGCCAAGCTCGAGATGGCGCGCAAGCTCGGCGCCGACGCCGTGATCGACCATTACCGCCAGAACATCGCAGCCGAAGTGAAGAAACTTACGGACCGGCGCGGGGTCGACGTGGTCTTCGAACACGTGGGCGCGGCGACATGGCCTCAGAGCATGCAATCGCTGGCTTCCGGCGGGCGGCTGGTGACCTGCGGCGCGACCACCGGCTACGATGTCAAGATCGACCTGAGGTTTCTTTTCAACCGCCAGCATTCGGTGCTCGGCTCGTTCATGGGCTCACTAGGCGAGTTGCACCAGGTGCTGAAATTCGTGTTCCGCAAACAGTTGAAACCGGTAATCGACCGCGTTTACCCGCTCTCTGAGATCCGCGCCGCGCACGAGCGGCTGGAGAACAAGGAGCAGTTCGGAAAAGTGATTGTGGCCCCGCAGGCTTAACCGCCGGCGATCAGGCGCGCCACGCCCTCATCGAGGAACCACGTCATCGCGCCGCCGCGCGAGCCGAGCTGGGCGGGGTAGCGCTCAGGAGCGTACGGCTCTTGAAATACAGCGCGGAGAACCTCGGCTTTGTCCGCGCCCGTTACGAGCATAACCGTGTTCCTGGCGGACTCGAGCACGCCCGGCAACAGCGTGATGCGCCATTGCCCCAACCTTTGGGCATAGACGGCGGCGGCGATTCCCTGGCGGTCGCCGATCAGCGGTTCACCCGGAAACAGGCTGGCCGTGTGCGCGTCGGCTCCCATCCCGCGATGGATCACATCGAAGTGCGGCAGCTCGCCCGGCTTCAGGCCGAAAAAGTCGCGAACGGTCTGCTCGTAGCGCCGCGCGGCCTCCTCCGGCGCCAGTTCCGCAAGGATGCGGTGAATGTTGCCCTGCGGCACGCCGGCCGGGGTCAGAAAGGTTTCGGCAGCCAGCCGGTAGTTGCTTTGGGGGGAATCGGGCGGGACGGCGCGCTCGTCCACCCAGAACACGTGTACGCGCTCCCACGGAAAGCGGAGGCCGGCCAGCGTCTTGAACATCGGTTTCGGCGTGGAGCCTCCCGAAAGAGCCAGAGTGGCTTGTTCTTTGCCGGAGAGTGCCTCTTCCAGCCGCGCGACGATGAATTGCGCGCAGGCCGCGGCGGCTGTCTCAGAATCGGGATAAGCGTGCCAGCGCATACGGCGTCAAGGGCGCACCGCCAGCCGGGCTGCGTGCCTTAAGGCTTCCCTAAAAACCGAATCGGGAACGGCGATCGCGAGTTCCTCAGCCAGCAATTCCGCGTCGCTCCGCACGGGCAAGCCCGCGCAGTTGCGGATTCCATCCACTGTAGTCACAACCGCGCCGCCCGACAGCTTCACCGAAACGAGTCCCGCCTCCCCCGCCGGCAGCTCGATTCCCTGAATGCCGCCCGGCTCACCCTCGGCTTCGTCGAACCGGCAGCTCACCTCGCGGCCGAGCGCGCCGAGAATCCAGCCGGCCAGGTATAAGGCCTGGGACGGGAGACGCCCGCCGGAGTAGAGCACACGGACCTCCCGCACGCGCGGCAGCAACTCGAGGGCGCGCGGGCTTTCGAACAACTGCGCCACGATGGCGCGCCAGCGGGTAAGGCGCGTCCACGCGAGGTCGGCCACCGGGAAGCCGGAGCCGGCCAGACGCGGCAGCATGTCGGCGGGTTCCGCAGCGTCCGAATCCACAATGACCTTGTCCGGCCGGAATCCGCCTGGAGCGAGGGCCGGTTGGTTGAAAACACTTGCGGACCGGTACCAGAGCACCAGCGGCAGATCCGGCGCGCGCAGGGCGGCGAGTACGGGCACGACATCCGCGAGGCTAGCCTGAGAGGCCGTGATTTCGATCTGCTCGCAGCACACCTGCTCCTGGCGGCCGAGCGGCATCCAGCATTGGGAGCGCACCTGGTGCTCCAGGTAGGGAGCCGAACCGGGCTGGATCCGCACGACGACCGCGCGGTGCGGGTGCTCGCGCATCAATTCCGCCAGGGTCTCTCCGATCGCGGCGGCGTCGTCGCTCTCCTCCGCGAACACGATGAGCGTCAGCGAGCAGGCGCGTACCGCGCCTCCCAGCGATGCCCAGAGGCTGTTCAGCTCGTCCAGAATCGTATCGGCGTGGAGCGCGCCCATTACGGATTCCTCCAGGCGTGCCCGCGGCGCGCCAGCATTTCATCGGCGGCCTTTGGTCCCCAGGTCCCGGCGGGATAGTTGGGGAAGTCGAAGCGCTCATCAGCCCACACTTTAAGAATCGGATCGACGGCCGCCCAGCTCGCCTCTATCGCGTCCTGCCGGATATAGAGCGCCGGATCGCCCCTCATCGCATCCACGAGCAACGTTTCGTAGTCCCAGGATTGCCGTGAGCCGAAACTCTGGCCGTAATGGAAATCCATCGACACGGGGCGCAGCTTCATGCCGATTCCGGGCTGCTTGGAAAGAAACCGCAGCGAGATGCCCTGCTCCGGCTGGATGCGTACGATCAGAAGATTCGGCGAGGCCGCCTTCCCGTTGGACACGGAATCGAACACAGCCAGCGGGGCGGCATGGAACTGGATGGCGACGTCGGTGACGCGCTTCGGCAGGCGTTTGCCCGAACGCAGGTAAAAGGGAACGCCGGCCCAACGCCAGTTATCGACGAAGAAGGTTGCCGCCGCGTATGTATCGGTCTGCGATTCGGGATCGACGCCGGGCTCCTGGCGGAACCCTGGCACTTCGGTGTCGCCGATGCGCGCGGGCCCGTACTGCCCGGCGACGGCGTTCAGCGGCACCTCTTCCGGCTTCATGACCCGGATGGAGCGCAGCACCTTGGCGCGCTCGTCCCGCACGGCATCCGGTTCCCAGGCGGCTGGAGGTTCCATGCACATGGTCGCCATCACCTGCAGCAGATGGCTCTGGACCATGTCGCGCAGCGCGCCGGCTTGCTGGTAAAAAGCGCCGCGGCCCTCGACCCCTATCGTTTCGGCCGCCGTGATCTGAACGTGGTCGATGAAATGGCGGCTCCATAACGGTTCGAAGATGCCGTTGCCGAAACGGAACGCCAGAATGTTCTGAACGGTTTCCTTGCCGAGGTAGTGATCGATGCGATAGATCGACGATTCGTCGAAATACTTCTGGAGGTCGCGGTTCAGCGCGCGGGCGCTTTCCAAGTCGTGCCCGAAAGGCTTTTCGATCACAAGCCGCCGCAGTCCCGGGCCGCGGGCCAGCCCGGAGGCTCCGAGCCCGGCAGCAATCGTGGTGTATTGACTCGGATGGGTGGCGAGGTAGAAGATAATGTTTCCGCCGGTTTGAAACCGCCGCGCGGTCTCCTCTGCTTTGGTGCAAATACGCTCGTAAACGCCGGGATCGGCGATGTCGCCGGGAACATAGAAGAGCGCTCGGGCGAGCACGTCCCACACGTCGGTCTGGAATGGCGTGTCGTCCAGGAATTCGGTCACGGCCTGGCGCATCCTGTCACGGAACGCCTCGTCGCTGAGAGGAGTCCGCGAGTTGCCGATCACGGCGAACCCGCACGGCAGCAGACGGTTGTAGGCTAGACGATAGAGCGCTGGAATCAGCTTCCGGCGGGTCAGGTCTCCATTGGCGCCGAAGATGATGACGGCACAGGGAGGCACACCGGACTCGTATCGCAGGGGGTCTCGGAACGGGTTCTCGCCGCTCACGCCCCTACGGTATCACAGCGGTTGCACCGGCTGCCGAATGGGAGTAGGATGAGATTTACCCTCCGGCAGCATCTCGTTTGCTAAATAGATTGAACTGAACAACAACTTTCGAGGTTTGATTCGCTCAATTAAATCCTATGCAAAAGCAGCCAAAAAAGCTTCTGGCCGCGGTCGACGACCTTTTTTTCACGGTCAAAATTAGCGACGCGGCCAAACGCGCCGGATTGCAGGTGGAGTTCATCAAGAACGAAAAAGACCTGCTGGAGAAGGCAAAGGAAGAGCGGCCTGCACTCATCATTTTCGATCTGAACTTCGGCGCAATTCAGCCGTTGAAGCTGATTTCAAAGCTGAAGAGCAACGCCGAATTGAAGTCCATCAGCCTCATCGGCTACCTGTCGCATGTCCAGGGGGAGTTGAAGCAGAAGGCGCACGAGACCGGATGCGACATGGTGCTGGCGCGGTCCGCGCTTTCCCAGAATCTGCCTCAGATTCTCAAGCGGCACGCCGGCATGCCGTAACCGGCCGCGCGCATTCCAGGTTGCGCAGCCTCCGCCGAAAACTTACACTTTTCGAGTGGAGGGGCTTAACCTGTGCTGGGACATGAATTACCCCCGGGCTTTCAGGACATGCTCGGGTTCGGACTTATAGAGGCGCTGCTGGGCCGGCGCTCTCGACGCTTCTTCATGGGCGCGGAGATTCCCGACGGTGTCTTCGCGCACAAATCGCGCTACGCGCCGTTTCCGCTCACCGAACTGGAAAAGCTTCTGGTGGTGACGGCGTGCGGCGGCAATACCGGCTGGCATCACATGATTCAACGCGCGCAGCGGTATGCCCCGCACCTGTCGAATTATGCGGGCGCAGCGGGCGGGCGCACGTTTCCATCGGCGGCCGGATTCCACACCACCGTCACGTTCTTCACCGACGACGAGGGGGTCTACATGCTGGACGTCAGAGACGCCCCCGCCCTGATCAAGAAGGACAGCAACGGGTCGGCGGACCCCTGCGCGGTAGTCGAAGCGCTGAGATCCCGCGTCAAAAAGATTCAAAGCGGCCGCCTGCGCCTGCCGCCAGAGGTTCCCTATGTGGAAGCGCACAACACCTGGGTCGCCAACCAGCCGGGTACGCTGCTGGTGATTCCCGTCGCCGATCTGGCGCAACACGTCCTGCTGGGCCTCTGCTACCTGCTCCAGAACGGCTACGTCATCACGGACGACATACATCAACGATCCATACCGGGAATCGAACAATTCCAGCCTCTGTGGGATCCGGACAAGGTCTGGCCGCTGACCCTGCTCGAGCAGATTGCGCTCACCGAGATTACGGCCGAATGCGCGACGTCCTGTTTCGCGGGCGCGCTGATGCTCCAGGCCATGGGCCTGGGCGGCTGGATGTTCAACGGGATTGATCCTTTCAGCATGCTGGGCGCGAGCGGCAACCCCGACGTCCCCGGGCTCGGCTTCCGCTATGACACCAACGAGCGCTGGCCCTACCCGAACCCCACCGGGCGGGAAGGAGTGATGGAAGGGTACTGCCCGCCGCACTACCCGGATATGCGCGCGGCGGTGGAGGCCCTCTGCGCGCGGAAATTCGGGCCCGGAGGTCCGTTCCATCCCGAAACCCCCGGCCCCTGGAAGGAGTCGCCGAAGGTGCGGTCCGCCGCTCAGCCGCACGACCGCGCTTTCCGGGAGTGCGTGGCGCTCCAGGCGCAGTACATTTTCGACACCTTCGGGAAGTTTCCGGGTACGGTCCCGTCCATGTTCGTGACGACGTTTCTCCAGGCGCACCACCTGGATCTTGAGTTTTACGACCGTTTCTACGAACCGGGGGCTTACCTCCGGACGCACGCCGCCCACATGGACCGGTGGCACGCCGCTGAGTTTAGCGGAACAAACCAGGCTCCGGCGGCGTCTTCCAGACGGTGAGGTCTGGCGCATCCTTCATCGAAGCCCTTTCGGTGGCGGTTGGATCTCTGCGCGCGAGCAAGCTGCGCAGTTTTCTGACGCTGCTGGGGATCATCCTGGCCACAACGACGCTGATCGCCGTCATGGCGGTCATCCACGGGATGGACGTGTACATTGCCCGGCAGGTATCCGACATGGGCGGAGACGGATATCGGGTCCTGCGGCTGGCGATGATCGGCGAGCGCGATTACAAGAAGTTCCTGGAGATGCTGCGCCGCAACCCCCGGCTCACAAAGGAGGAATTCGAGTTCCTCCGCAGCCGCGTCACGCTGTCGCGGGATATCGGGATCGAGGGTTCGCGGCGCGCCTCCATCCACCGGGGCAAGGAGTCGGCCGAAGGAGTCCAGGTGCGCGGCGTAACGCCGAACATGGCCGCGATCACGAACACGCAGGTCGCCAGCGGCCGGTTTTTCAGCGACGGGGACAATCAGCGGCGGCAGGCGGTCACGTTCATCGGCGCGGACATCAAAAACAAGTTCTTCCCCAACGTGGACGCCGTGGGCAAGACCCTGCACATTCGCGGCATGCCGTTTCAGGTGATCGGGGTCGCCAAGGCGCAGGGGAGCGTGTTCGGCCAGAGCCGGGACAACTTCGTCATGATCCCGGTGCAGACGTTCTTCAAGATGTTCGGCTCGCAGACGGACATCTCATACTTCGGCGTGGCGCTGGACCGGAATCACCTCCACCAGGCGCAGGACGAGGTCCGGGTGCTGCTGCGGGCGTACCGCCACCTGGGGCCGAAGGAAGAAGACACATTCGCTATTGTGGCCTCTGAATCGCTGGCGGACGCCTGGGACAAGCTGACCGGGGCGATCGCGGCAACGGCCATTACGGTGGTTTCCGTATTCATGGTGGTGGGTGGGGTGGTGATCATGAACATCATGCTGGCAGTGGTCACCGAGCGGACGCACGAGATCGGGATCCGCAAGTCGGTGGGCGCGCGGAATCAGGACATCCTGAACCAGTTTCTGGTGGAGTCCTCGATGCTGGCCGCAAGCGGCGGGATAATCGGCGTGTTGCTGGCCTGGGCGATTTCTGTCCTGGTGCGGACGCTGACTCCCGTGCCGATGGAGGTGCCCTTAACGGCGGTGATCATCGCGGTGACGCTCTCGGCCGGCGTAGGGCTGTTCTTCGGAATCTACCCGGCACGGAAGGCGGCCATGCTCGATCCGATCGAAGCGCTGAGGGTGGAAAGATGAGCTGGGCTGAGATTCTCTCGGCGGCGCGCATGGCGCTGGCGACCATCCGCGAGCACAAGATGCGCAGTTTCCTCACGGTGCTCGGCGTCATCATCGGGACAGCGACGGTGATCGCCGTCGGTTCGATCATCACCGGCCTGGATTCCTCGATCGTAAACATCTTCCGGAGCTTCGGGCCGAACACGATGCTCGCTTTCAAGTTCCCGATCGGGTTCCGCTTCAACGTGAGCCGCGAGGAAATGCAGCGCAAGCCGCTGACGCTCGAAAACGCGCGCGCCATCGCCGAGCGCTGCCCGTCGGTGCAGTACGTGAGCCCGTACCTGTTCCCGGACTTCAACACGGTCCACAGGGGCAAGTACAAGGGCAATGAGATTTACGACCTCGATCTGGGCGGGACCGAAGAAGCATACGCCGCCGGGGGAACGGTGATGAAGTACGGCCGGTTCCTGAGCCAGGTGGACAATTTGCACCGGCTGCCGGTGGCCGTGATCGGCGAGGACCTGGCGAAATCCTGGTTTCCGAACATCGACCCCGTGGGCAAGTTCATCGAGGTGGACGGTCATCAGTTCGAAGTGATCGGAGTGATGGAGCGCCCGGCGGCGTCCTTCCCGGGACAAGAGGACCGCAGGGTGCTGCTGCCCTACAACACGATGCGCAAGATGTTCCCGAACGCAAAGGAGAACATGCTGGTCATCATCGCTCAGGAGGGCAAACTTGCGGCCGCCATGGATGAGGTATACGGCGTGCTGCGGCAGGAGCGGCGCCTGAAGATGAACGAGCCGGACAACTTCGCCATCACCACCGCGGAACAGATGGTGGAGGATTTCCGGAAGATGATGTCGATGACCGCGATCGTCATGGTGGTGCTGAGCTCGATCGGGTTGCTGGTGGGCGGCGTAGGCGTGATGAACATCATGCTCGTGTCGGTGACCGAGCGGACGAAGGAAATCGGCGTCCGCAAGGCGGTGGGCGCCCGGAGCATGGATATCATCGTGCAGTTCTTGACCGAGGCGGTAGTGCTGACCGGGCTCGGCGGGCTGTTGGGCATGTCGCTCGGCTGGCTGATTTCGCTGGGCGCCAAACTGGTGTTTCCTTCCGTCCCGACAACGGTTCCCCTCTGGGCGGCGGCGATGGGCGTGACGGTCTCTGTGGGAGTGGGGCTGTTTTTCGGAATCTGGCCGGCGGCCAAGGCGGCGCGCCTGGACCCCGTCGAGGCTCTCCGCTACGAGTAGGGCCGGGGGCGGCTGGAGAGAATGCAGGGGAGGGCGGGCCACCTCTCCGCGGCCCGCCTGAAATCTCTACTTCTTCTTGGCTTCAAAGGGGCGGGGCTCTCCACCTTCACGGGTGGCGGTGCCTTTCAGAACATTCCCTTCGACGGTTCCTTCGTACGTCATTTTGAATTCGCCGTTCGGCGTGGACATCACGGTGACGAATGAGAACTTGTTGCCGTCGATCTTGCCTTCCTTGATCTCAATGGACCGGGGCTCCATGTCGCCGAACGCCATCGAGACCGTGCCCGTAAGCGTGTTTCCCTGGGTTTTCAGGTCGAACGTCTGGGTGATGGTGAACGAATCGCCGCCGCGGTCCACCGTTCGCTGAGACACCCACGTGCCGTCGATCGAAGCGGCGGCGGCAAGGCCAACGAGCAGGAACAGACCCGCCAAGATAGTAGCTAAGTATTTCATAACTGGCTCCTTTAGAATCGGGTTTCTACACACGCCCCGACTAGGAGGAAGTATATACCAGCGGAACCCCGGCGGGAAGGCTTATTTTGCCCGTGCAAAAACTATAAAAACCTTTGCACGGCGACAGCCCGAACCCTGTATAATTCCACGGGAGAAAAAAGATGCCAATGCGGTCCGTTTCGCGGCGGCGGTTTTTGCAGTCCACGGCGCTCACCGCGGCGCCCGTAATTGTTCCCAGTTCCGTACTCGGCCGGCGCGCCGGAGCCGTCCCACCCAGCGACCAGATCGTAACCGCGGGCATCGGCATCGGCGCCCGCGGCGAGAGCGATCTGAGAGCGCTGCTCAGCTACAGAGAGACCCGATTCGTGGCCGTTTGCGATGTAAGAAACTCGCGCCGCGAAGAGGTCAAGAGCATGGTCGATCAGCGGTACGGGAACCGCGATTGCGCCATGTACGAAGATCAGTTCGAATTACTCGCCCGCGACGATATCGACGCCGTTCTGATCGCTACGGGCGATCGCTGGCACACGCCGCTTTCGATCCTCGCGGCGCAGCACGGCAAAGACGTTTACTGCGAGAAGCCGTGCTCGATGAGCATGGCCGAAAGCTGGGCCTTGCGCGACGCCTTCCGCCGCTACGGCCGCATTTACCAGGCGGGCTGCCAGCGGCGTAACGCGGGGAACCTCGAGTTCGCCGTCGAACTGGTGCGAACGGGCAGGCTCGGCAAACTGCACACTGTGGTTGCCAACGTCGGCCCGTGGCAGAACTGGTCCCCAGTACCCAGCCACGACTGGCTGCCGGCGGAACCGGAGCCGCCGAAATCCGTCATCGATTGGGACCGCTGGGTTGGCCCGGCGCCCTGGCGGCCGTACAACTCCGAATATGTACGCGGCGGCTGGCGGAACTGGTATGACTTCCACGGCGGCGGCATTCTCGAGTGGGGCTCGCACACGGTCGATCTGTGCCACTGGGCCGCCGACCTGGACGACACCCAGCCGGTCGAATACGAGCCCGAAGGCCCCAACGAGGGCGGCCCGTACGCCGTCCACTGCCGGTTCGCCAACGGCCTGAAACTGGAGATGCTCGACGAGGGCTGGAACGGGCGCCTGGGCCTGGGTTCCTGTACGGTCCGCTTCGAAGGCGACGAGGGTTGGGTGGAGACAGGCGACACGGGAAAGATCGAAGTGTCGGAAAACCTTCGCTCGCTGCTGCGCCCGACCGGGGAAACGCGCCTCGCCCTCGCCTACCACATGCAGGACTGGCTGAACTGCATAAAATCCCGCAAGCAGCCGCGCGCCAACGCCGACGTGGTATGCAACTCACACATCACCTGCCACGCGGCATTCATTGCGTTCCAGCGGGGACGCAAGCTGACCTGGGACCCCGTGAAGCGCGAATTCCCGGGCGACGAGGAGGCCAACCGCCTGAGATCGCGCGCCATACGCGAGCCCTGGCGGATTTAGCAGACAAGGAGACGGGAACATGCAGGCCACTCAACAACCCGCGCAGACCACTCAACAGCCGGCGGCGCCGAAGCCGAAACCGAAACCGGTCCCCCCGCCGGAGTTTCAGGCGGCAAAAATTATTGCGCTCGACGAGGCGGGTCTCATCGCGCTGCTCGCGGACCCGAAGGCAACCGCCTTTCAAAAGGCCAAGGCGTGCCAGCGGCTCGCCTCGATTGGCACGGAAAAGGCGGCGCCCGCGCTGGCGGCTCTGCTGGCCGATCCGCAACTCGCCCACTACGCCCGCTGGGGCCTCGAGCCGCTTCCCGGGCAGGCGGCGGACCTGGCTCTCCGCAACGCCCTGCGTAAGCTGAAGGGGAGACTGCTGGTGGGTGCGATCAGTTCGATCGGCGTCCGCCGCGACGCCGGCGCCGTGGACGCGCTCGCCAGACTGCTCAACAGCACCGACCCCGAGGTGGCTAGCGCCGCCGCGGCTGCGCTGGGAAGCATCGGAAACGCGCAGGCCGCCAAGGCGCTCCAAAACGCGCTGGGCCGGACGAAGGAACCGGTGCGCGCCGCCGTGGCCCGCGCCGGCCTGGTTTGCGCCGAGCGCCTCCTTGCCGAGGGCAGCCGCGATCAGGCCTTAGCCTTCTATGACCTGCTGACTCGCAGCGGAACGCCAAAACCGGTCCGGCTCGCCGCGATGCACGGCATTATCGCCGCCGAAATCTCGCTGAGCCGGCCAAGATAGTGAGGAGATTCGATTTGAAACATTTGTTCCTTTGCTTTGTCCTTGCCTTCGTGTTCATCCTGCCGCTCACGGCTGCCGACACTTTGGATTTCTGGGTCGTCGACGTCGAGGGCGGGAAAGCCATCATCGTAAGAAACCCTTCCGGCCAGACCATGCTGATTGACGGCGGCATGCCCGGCTTCAACGACCGCGATCTGAACCGGGTGTTAGCGGCCGCTCAGGACGCGGGTGTCAAGCGGTTCGATGTCGCGCTCATCACGCACTACGACGTGGACCACGTGGGGAACGTCCCCAACATCGACTCGAAACTACCCATCACGCTGCTCGTCGATCACGGCCCTCTGCTGCCAAATCCCAAGCTGGCCGGAATCAACCGCAGAGCCGCGGACGCCTACGTCGCATTCCTGCGCGGCAGAAAGCGCCTGTCCGTCAAGCCGGGCGACACAATTCCGTTCAGGGACGTGCGCATCACCGTGGTCACGTCCAACGAGCAGGTCATCTCCAAGCCGCTCAGCGGCGGGGGAATCGCCAACGATGCGTGCCCGGCGGAGGGGCCGGCCCAAACCCGGGACGACGATAATGCCGCTTCCATCGGGACGGTGTGGCAATTCGGCAGATTCCGCATGGCCGACTTCGGCGACCTTGTGAAGTGGGCGGAGTACAAGCTGATGTGCCCCAAGAACCCCATCGGCACGGTGGATCTGTTCATGGTGAGCCATCACGGGCTGGACCGGTCCAATTCCCCCGCGCTGGTCCATGCGCTGCGCCCCAAGGTTGCGATCTCGAACAACGGGGAGCGGAAGGGTATCTCCCCCGAGGTCGCCAGAACGCTGCGCTCCTCGCCCGGGCTGGAGGATGTCTGGCAGCTCCACTACTCGACCACGGCGGGTCCCGATCTCAACACCTCCGAGCAGTACATCGCCAACATGAAGGCGCAGGGCTGCCAGGGGCACTGGATCAAGATTTCCGCCCGGCGGGACGGCTCGTTTACGGTTACGAATACCCGCAACAACGTATCGAAGACGTATAAGAAGTGAGCGCGGCTCTATCGCCGCGCGGCCAGCAGGCCGTAGGCCAGCACCAGCCACGCGGCGATAAACGAAAGGCCGCCGAGCGGGGTGATCGCGGCGATCGCCCGAATGCCGGTTCCGGCCAGCAGGTACAGGCTGCCGGAGAAAATCACGATCCCGGCGAGCAGCAGCGCGCACACCGCCGCGGCCGCGCCGTTGCCGAGCATGCCGATCCGGGGCATCATCGAGACGCCAAGCATCCCCAGAGCGTGCACGAAATGGTAGAGGACGGCCTTCTCGTAGATACCCATCGAGTAGGCGTCGAGGCGGCTGCGCAACGCGTGCGCCCCGAAAGCACCCAGCATTACCGCAAGCGCCAGAAGAATGGCGGCGATCGCACTCCAGTTCATCGCAATGCTCCTGCGGCTGCCTGCTTACCGGCAGAATCGCGCGGGCGCGCGGCCGTGTAATTTGTTCCAGTCAAGAAGACCGGCAATGCCCGTAATTAACTGAAAACTCAAAGCTGAGTTTTTGGTACTTACCTTGCCTGTAAGTTAAGCCGCGTCCCCTCAATTAGAGCACATGTCAGACTCTATCTGGCGAGGCGTCCTTGTCCTTGTGATGGCGGGATGCGTCCGTCCTGCTGCCGCGCAGAGCGAAGAACGGGGCTTCACTCTCTACGGGCGGTTCGATGGAACCGCGAACACGCTGGGCACGTTCATGCGCCTGGATGCCACGGTTGGTTACAACTTCAACCGGTTTGTGGCAGTCGAGGCGGGCCTGCCGGTTTACTTCGTGCGGCCGTCCGAAACCGCTCTGGCGTACCCGGGAGTATCTTCGGTAAACGGGATCGGCAACGTCCACACGGCCGTGCGCCTCAGTTTTTCCAACTCCGTGGTGAACTATGCGCCTTCGCTCACGGTCACGGCGCCGACAGGCGACGAATCGAAGGGCTTGAGCACAGGCCACGTCACCTATGACTGGAACAATCATTTTGACCGTCTGTTCGGCCGCGTCATGCCCTACGCCGACATCGGCATAGCCAACGCGATCACCGACACACCCTTCTTCCAGCGGCCGTTCACATCCCACGGCACGGTGTTTCATCTCGAGGGGGGCGCTTTGCTGCGCATCTGGCAGTACGCAAACCTTGGCGCTTCCGCATACACGTTCGAGCCGTCGGGCGAGCAGACGGTGGTGAGCCGGCTGGGTTTGCCGCCGCAGGCGCAGGCGGGGCAGAACCGCGGGCGGGGACGAAGAATCGGGGTTTTCGAGGTCCGGCAGGTGACGGTCGGGCCGGCCGAGATCGCGCGCGACCGGGGCGCTTCCGCGTGGATTATGTTCACCCCGTCCCAGACGGCCACTTTTTATGTCGGGTACAGCCGCAGCACAACCTATGCGCTCAACACGGTCTTTTTCGGAATGGGTTTCAATCTCGGATCGATGATCAGGAGGTGAGTTTGTGAGAAGGTGGATTGCTGTTGCAGCAACGCTTGCGATTTCCGCGGCCGGCGCGCTGGCGCAGCGCGGCTTGGGCCGAGGCGTTGGTCATGCGCCCCCGGCAGGCGCGCGCGGCCCGGCGGCGGCCAGAATGGCCAACAAGCAGGTCCGGCCGGCGAAAGCTCCGGTTGTTAAGCCCCAGGTCAAAACCGTACAGTTCAGCGAGGCCCAGAAAGCCCGGCTCGCGCCGATGCTGCCCCCCGGCATGCCGGTTGAGGCTGCCGCTGAAGGCTTCAAAAACCGCGGCCAGTTCATCGCCGCGCTTAACGTTTCCAGGAACCTCGGCATTCCATTTGAAGACCTGAAGCTGAGGATGACGGGGCCGGAACCGCAGTCCCTCGGCCGCGCCATACAGGAGCTCCGTCCAACAATGACTCCGGAAGAAGCCGAGCAGGCCGCGAGAGCCGCCGAACGGCAGGCCAGGGAACAGGAGCGGGAGATGGCCAGGCAGGAGAAGCAGGCCCCCCAGCAGAAGCCGGAGCAGGCTGCGCCCGAAACCGTCCAACCCCTGTAAAGTCAACCCCTACCGCGTGGCGGGCCGCCCGCCCGCCACGTTCGGACCCCGCCACCCCGCCCCCGCTCCGACCCCGCGCTATACTACGGCTTCACGCCTGAGGAGGAGGGATCGTGTTTCCGCTCGCAAAAGTCTTGCCGGTGCTTGCCGCCTTGGCTGTGTTGCTCGGTGTGCCCGCTTCCGCGCAACAATCGTGGAAAAAGGATTCCATGGTGAAACTCGAGAAAGAGCTGACGGCGCGGTACGGCGAAGGCCAGCGGCCGCGGATCGAACGGGGACTGAAGCAAGTTGCCGAGTTCTGGCGCGATAGCGACGGCGATGCCGCCGTATTCGAGGATTTCGTCCGCCGCCATTTCATCGGCGATCAGGCTGAACTCGACACGCTGTTTGCCCGGTGCGAAAAGCTTTTCGAGCAGCTCGACGGCCACATGCTGGAGATCGTGCAGGCCTTCCGCCTCCAGGTGGATCTCGACGCCGGCCCGATCATGCCCTACGACGAGATCTTCGCCGCCTACGATCCCTCCGCCCATGTCACCGACGACCTGTTCAACAACAAGCTGGCCTTCACGGTGCTGCTCAATTTCCCGCTGACCACGCTTGAAGAACGCCTCAGGGAGGGCCCCCGCTGGACGCGAAGGCAATGGGCTGAGGCGCGCCTTGCCCAGCGCTTCTCGCGCCGCGTACCCGCCGAGGTAAACCTGGCCATCGCCAAGGCAAGCTCGGAGGCGCAGCAGTACATCTCGGAATACAACATCTGGATGCACCATGTGCTCGACCGCAACGGCCGCCGCCTGTTCCCCGCCGGAATGCGGCTGCTTTCGCACTGGAATCTGCGCGACCAGATCAAGGCCGATTACCGCGAGAAAGGCGGCCTCGAGCGCCAGCGCGTGATCGCGCGCGTCATGGAGCACATCGTGCGGCAAACGATTCCCCAGGCCGTGATAGACAACCCGAACGTAGACTGGAACCCGTTCACGAACGAAGTGCGCGCATCCGCGGTGAAGGATCACGACCGCCCGGCCGCCTCCGGGAACGTAACGGCCTCGCCGGAACCCGACACGCGCTACGAGATGCTGCTGCGCACGTTCCACGCCGCAAGGCTCCTCGACCCGTACTCACCCACCGCGCCGACCCACATGGCGCGCCGCTTCGATGAAGATCGCGAGCTGCCCGAGGCGCGCGTGCGCGCCATGCTGGAGCAGGTGGTCTCCTCTCCACTCGTGCCGAAGGTGGCGGCGCTGATCGAGAAGCGGCTGGGCCGCCCGCTGGAGCCGTTCGATATCTGGTATGCGGGGTTCAAGCCGCGCGGCAAGTACACCGAGGCGCAGCTTGATGAAATCACGCGGAAGAAATATCCGACCGCCGAAGCGTACGCGAAAGACATGCCGCGCATGTTCGAAGCGCTGGGCTTCAGCCCCGAGCGCGCCCGCTACCTGGCCTCGAACATCGTGGTGGAGCCGGCGCGCGGCTCCGGCCACGCCTGGGGCGCGCTGCTGCGTACCTCCCCGGCGCGCTTGCGGACGCGGGTCGGCCGCGACGGCATGGATTACAAAGGCTTCAACATCGCCGTCCACGAGATGGGACACAACGTCGAGCAGACGCTCTCGCTCAAGCAGGTGGATCACTGGTTTCTGAACGGCGTTCCGAACACGGCGTTCACCGAGGCGATCGCGTTTGTCTTCCAAGCCAGGGACCTGGAACTGCTTGGGCTGGCCGCTCCCACGCCGCAGGATGAAGCATTGCGCGCGCTTGACGATTTCTGGGGAACATATGAGATCGCCGGCGTCGCCCTCGTCGACATGGCCGTGTGGAACTGGATGTACGCCCATCCGCAGGCCACCCCGGCCGAGTTGAAGAACGCCGTCATCGAAATCTCCAAGGACATCTGGAACAAGTACTACGCGCCGGTTTTCCGCACTCGCGACGTGGTGCTGCTCAGCATCTATTCGCACATGATCGATGGGTTTATGTACCTGCCCGATTACCCGATCGGCCACCTCATCGCCAACCAGCTCGAAGCGCACATGCGCGCCTCCGGCCGCATCGGGCCGGAAGTGGAACGAGTTGCGCGCCTCGGACGCCTCGCGCCGGATGAGTGGATGAAGAAGGCCACCGGCGCACCGGTCGGCCCGGAAGCCCTGCTCGCCGCAGCGGAGCGGGCGTTAGCGACAATACAATAATCCTTCCATCCTTGTGCAGCGGCAGCGCCGACAAGGCAGGGGTAAGATGAGGAATCACTGCACCGGCTTTCCCTCGGGCGATCGCCGCGAAGCAGTCAGGGCGGAGATGGAGCGTTCCGCCGTGTCGGGAATTGATCGGATTTAAGAATGAACTTTATAACGGTCTGCGATTATCGCTATGCCGCTCTTGCGAAGCGGCTCTTAATATCCCTGGGGACGTCGGGAACTTCCTATAGGTTGACGATTTTCTGCGACGACAAGTCGCTGTTCGAACCTTTTCGGAACCTGGGCCGGTGCGAGATCAGGGAGTTGCCCGAGATCCGGTCGCTGGGAGCCAAGCGCGCGAAGTTCACCGCGTACGTGCGCGCTCTCTCCGATTTCGGAGATTTCGTGTACCTGGACTCCGACATCATCGTGCTGGAGGATCTGAAAGACCTCCGCTGCAACGGGAAGCTGCGGGCGGCGCCGGACGATCTCTCGGCCTGTACTTTCATCACCGACAATCGGCGCCCATGGCCCGGCGACCCGGACCTGGCAAACAAGAACTATTTCAACTCAGGCGTCCTCTGTATTCCCAAATCGCTCACGGGCTTCTTCAAGAAACTGCGAAAACTCAGCCTTTCCGACAAGTACTGGCAACGGTATATCATTCCCGGCAAGCTCTACGACAACCACTTTCTCTGTGCATACCTGAACATCGAGAGCATCCCAGTAGACCCTCTGGACGAGGAGCAGTACAACTGGCCGGGATTTCTGAACCGGGGTCAATTGCAGGTGATCCGGCAGGGTGAAAGGCTGATCAACAAGCGGTCGGGCAAGACCTTGAAGCTGGCTCATTTCGCCGGAATTCCCGACGTGGATAAAGCGCTCTGCTCATTGCCGGTCGATGTAGCGAGCCTGCTATGCAAGCGAAGCACCGTGCAGGTCGCGGCGCCGAAACACGAGTTCACACGCTTCCAGGCATCTTTGAGCGACGCGCTCAGCCAGCCGGTTGGGGACGAATCCGCAAAAACGGAATTCGAGTGGATGCGGCTCCAGTTACTGACAATCGCTGAGACTGACTGGCGCCGGGATGGCGCGCAGCAACGCAGTAATCCGGGTGAGGAGGAAGGCTTGCAATGGCCGCGGGTTTGTTCCGACGTACTGTGGAACGGGCTCCCATGCGGCGGCACCTGCCTGGAAGGAGAAGAGTACAACTATTTGGCTCAGTTGGTTGCCTGCGCCGGCGTCCGCACGGCGGTTGAGATAGGCGCGGGCGAGTCATCGATTTGCCTGCGGAAGAGGGGCGTGGAGTCGGTGGTGCTGGAAGCCTCGCGGGGACCGTGGCTGGCACAGGCGCGAGCGGCAGGTTGCCGCGCGGTTCACGTGCCGTTTCTCTGGGACCGGTTCGAGTTCGATCCCGAGGCGCTCGCCTCGGCTCTGAAGGACACGCCGGAGAAGATCGACCTTCTCTTCATCGATTCACCCTTAGCTACCGCGAATCGCAGCCGCGTTCTGGCGCAGGTGCTGCAGATGCTTGCGCCGCGGCTGGTGTTGTTTCACGACGCGCATCGCGAACCGCAAAGCGTGTACCGGCATCAGGTAAACCACAAACTGCGGCTGGTGGACTATCTCCCATTCTCCAGAGGCATGGTTCTCTTCGCCACTGGCGCCGAAACGGTTAATCCCGTGCCGCGCCCGCCGGAGAACACCGTTCTTCAGGAGGCGGCATGGAGCATGGCGGTCAAAAACGCGCCTGCAACGGTGACGGCGGGCATGGAGTTCACACTGGAGGTGGAGGTACGGAGCCTCGGCAGTCAGGTCCTTTCGAGCCGCTACCGAAACCCGGTGCATGTGAGCTATCACTGGTTCAACAAAGAGGGCAGCCCGGTGATTTACGACGGCTTGCGTACGCAGTTGCCGTTCGACATCTATCCTGGCGACTCGGCGGTGTTTGGAGTGCGCGTGAAGGCCCCGGATGCCACCGGGCGCTTCCGCTTGAAGCTCGCGCTGGTGCAGGAGCTGGTGGCCTGGTTCGACGCGGATGGCCCAGGATCGGTGCTGCTGGAAATGAAGGTGGACGATGCAAAGCGTCAGGCGGCGGCGCCGGCTCGGGAGCGGAAAACCGCTTCCGCAAGGCCTGCCTCCGACGTTACAACGGATTCGATTCTCTCGGCTCTGCACATCATCACCACCGACATGGATGCCGACGCCGCCTTCAAACGGGCCTACGAGAGATGCAAGGACTACACCATCACCTCGATGGAACGCATGTACTCCACATGGCAGGCGGTGACTTATGTTTTGAAACGCGGATTGCCGGGCGACATCGTAGAGTGCGGAACGTGGATGGGCGGCAACGGAATGCTGGCCGCTCTCGCGCTCCTGGAGTGCGGGGAGCGGGACCGCCGCATCTGGCTCTATGACACCTTCGAAGGGATGTCGCGCCCGACTTCCGAGGATGTGCGCCACGACGGGCAGAGCGCCGCTCCCATCTGGGAGCAGCACCGCACCGCCGGGGAGGCCAGCAAATGGTGGCAAGCGCCCTACGACGCCGTCTGGGGGAACATGCTCTCAACCGGTTATCCCGCCGACCGGATCAAGCTGGTGAAAGGCAAAGTCGAGGAAACGATACCGCGGCAGGTTCCCAAGCGCATCGCGGTGCTGCGCCTCGACACGGACTGGTATAGCTCGACCCGGCACGAAATGGTCCATCTCTTTCCCCGGCTCGTGCGCGGAGGAGTTCTCATTGTGGACGACTACGGATGGTGGCGCGGTTCCCGGCAGGCCGTGGACGAGTACCTGAAAGAGAAGCGCATACACTTGTTGCTGAACCGGATCGATCCATGCGGCGCGCGCATGGCGGTTAAGCTCTGAAGCGGCCGCCCGCGCGGCTCACACCAAGAATTCTTCGTTGGCCCGCTCGATGAGTGCCTGGATGTAGCCGAGCGTATAGGCGTGCGCGATTCTGTCACCGCCTATGGTAGCCGGCCAGTGGTCGGCGATCAGCACGCCGTCGAAGTTTACCTGCCGCAGCCGCTTCATGATGTACATGTCCATGTAGCCTTCGTTCAGAAAGGTTTCACGGAAGTGCGGCAAGGGCGAGCTGACGTTTCGAAAGTGAACGATAAAGAGTTTCTTCAGCCCGCCGAAGTAGTCGATGGTCTCCAGGACATTACGGCCCATGGCCGGACCGCCTTCCAGCCAACACCCCACGCAGAGCCCCATGCCGATATTGGGGCTGTTGGCGATCTCAAGCGCGCGTTTGTATCCTTCAAAGCTGCTGAAGATGGGCCGCTGAAGGTTGCCGAGCGTCAAGCCCGGCGGGTCGTCGCAATGAACGCCGATCTTCACTCCGGTCTCTTCCGCCACAGGAGCGATGCGGCGCACGAAGTACTCCCAATTGGCCCATAGCTCGTCATCGGTGTACTTGCGCTCGAAATACACGTTGTTGTGGGAAGAGCCGCCCGAAAAGGGTTTCTTGCTGGCGTCGAACGCGCGGCAACTCGCGCCCCCTCGCGCCGTTTCGCGCTCCGTGCTCCACACGCCATTAGCCATGTGAGCGTAAAGCTGGTAGCGAATTCCGGCAGCCGCCAGGGCGCGCAGGTTCTGTTTGAACTCTTCGATCTTCTCATCGCGCCCGGGAAGCCCGAGCACGATCGCGGCGTTGTTGTGCACTCTGCCGTTCCCGATTTTGGCGACTTTCAGCCCGAAGCTCTCCACTCTCCGGACAATGTCCTGGTACTTGTCAGGAGTCGACCAGGTGTTGACCCACTCCATGCCGAGTTGTTTGGCGAGGATGAGGTCCTCGTCCGTCAAGCTTGGCGCCTGCATGGAGTGCTTGATGCCCCACTTCATAGGCGGGCGTCCCAACCCCTCATATGAGGCTGTGGATTGCGCGTACGCGCTCCCCAGCGCGCCGCCGAGCGCGATCTTGCTAAACTCCCGTCTGTCCATCGGACCTCCCATCCTGCTATACACGAGGGGCACACACCTGTCAAATTCACATAATCGTTACACTTGAAAAACCTCGCGCGCGGCTCAATGCGATGTACGGTGGGCTTTAGTGATCGGGTTCTGGGAAGGACACTCCGCCACGCATTCCTGGGGCGCGCGGAGCGAGGCTCGTCTGGAGCTTGCTTGTTCGCGCGCCCCGATACGGAAGACAATTTGAGTTAATCACACAGGGCCGCAAACGAACAATAGAACGGGGGTACTGAAGAGGTCCAGTACAACTGTAATACGCTATCGCGGATATATCAGGCGGGCGTCCGGTTTTCCAGCACGTCCGGATAATGGCGTTTGAGGCACTCGGGACAGATTCCGTGCGAGAACTCGATGTCCAGCTTGCGCCGGCAGTACGATTCCACATCCTGCCAGTACTGGGCGTCGTCGCGCACCCGGTGGCAGTGGGCGCAGATCGGCAGCATGCGCTTCAACTCGACGAGTTCGCTGATATCCTCCAGTATCAGCAACGCGAGGTGGCTGCCTTGATAGTTGAGCGGGGCCGCGGTCACCAGAAAATGGCTGACCACAGGTCCCTCTTCTCCCATCCTTTCGAGCTTGTAGCGCGTGCGCCGCGGCCGTTCGCCTTTCAGCGCGAGTGCAACCGAATTCCTGATCGCGCACCCCCGGCACGCCGCCGACAAGCCGCATCCTTGCGGGTTCGCGTTGACACAACGGAGCATGTCGCAGCCGAGCCCGCTTGGGAAAAACATCGAGTCGCCGATCATCTCGGCGGCCGCCGGATTGCAGTCCAGCACCCGAACATTGCCGTCGACAACGAAAACCGGATCCGGAATCGCATCGATTAAAGCTTTGTAAAGGTCGTCGCGGATCCCCTCAGTGACACGTGGGCCCGGCGGCGAATCATTGGAGGAATTCATCCCCTTCATGATATTGCAAACTGCACAAAACCGGGAATTTAGCACGTTTACATCCGAAATCGAACTAAGAGGGCAGCGTTTCTTAGAGGGGTCGCGGCGTGGAATGGTGGGTAACGTACTCCGTCTTGAAGCCCTGGTCGCGGTGGGCAAGCACGCGCAGTAAGATCTGATACGAGCGGCGCTCGCCGGGACGGGCTTCGATTTTGCCGCTGAGTTCGCGCAGCGTTTCCTGTCCGGTCATGTACTCGACGGCGCTCTCAATCCCGGCGCTCGCGTGCGACTCGAAGATCAAAATCTCGCGCCCCGGCGCCAGCCCCGGCGCGGTGGCGATGATCGCATAGCTCATCGCGTCCCGGTGCGAAGGCGTCCAATAGGATTTTTCCTCTCCCGGCCGGGGCTTCAAATTCACAACGTAGAAATCGGGTTGCAGGACGAAATCAAGCTGTACCGGCAGCCGTTCCAGAAGGGGAATCATTCTCCGCGCGCCAACACAGATGATGTTCTTGTCCTTGATCGCATCCCACGTGGCCAGGTTGGCGGGCAGGGCCTTGCTCCGTTTGCCATAGCGGGCAAGATAATCTCCCAACAGGTGCAGCGCCAGCGCGTCGCCGGTTGCAGCGTAAACATAGCGCGGCTCCGAGAGCGGGCCAAGAAGTTTTTCAAGACCGAGGTAAGCCTGGTTTCGAAAGCGGTCGAAGGGGTCGTTGATGTCGTAGCCGCGGACGTACAGGCGCTTTTCCTCGGACTCGAAGAATAACGGACTACCGAAAACGATCACCGTTTCGGCCTGGCTTGACAAGAGCGGGCCCCAAATCGGCTGGGCCTCCCTCGGCAAGTGGGCGCCGCCTCGCGCCCGCAACGCCCGGTTCTCAAAGGCAAGGACCGCGCAGAGCACAGCCATGGCGGCGAAACCGGCAAAGCGCAGGTCGAGCATCCAGCGCAGCCGCGCCCAGTCGAACCGGCGGGCCTCTTTGGCGCTTCGCTGGCGCACCGTGACGGCGTAGCTGCCTTTTGGAAGCTCGATGATTATGGGGTCTTCCCTGCCCCGTGTGTTGTAGTATTCGTTCAGCCGCGACCGCAGGCGTCCCGCTTCCACGCGGACAATGGGATCGGTCCGGGGATCGTAGGAAGCGTCCCGATCGAAAACGGCAATGCCCAGCGAGTACTCCTTCAAGCTGCCCGGAGAACCCCTGAGTGTCTCCTCTACGATGTACTGAAGGAACCTTCGCAGTCGCTCGGAATTTACAAAGCGCTCGCTGGAGAGAATGCGGTGGAGCTGCTCCCGGACTTGAGCGGGGGAGATGCCGTCCGCCGCCGGCGCCTCAGACGCCCCCCTCTTTCTTCGCGCCGACCATATACGCATCCTGACACCCGCTATTGTTTCGGAATACAGACAGCATACTCCAAACACTCCGGCGCGGGTTGGTGGTCAGGACCGGGGCAGGACCGCGGCGCCTCCGGCTTCACGAACCTGGCGCAGAAGTTTTTTCATCTCCTCGACAACGTTGGGGTTGGCTTTCGCGATATTGGTGGTCTCTCCAGGATCGGCGTCGAGGTCGTAGAGTTCATCGCCACCGGCTCCTTCCCGCGGGATCAGCTTCCACTTGCCCATGCGGAGGGCCAGAAGAGACGCGTCATGCTCCACCAGGTGGCTGCGCCCCTGTTCAGACTCCCCTAATAGCGCGGTGAGTTGGTTGGTGCTGTCCAGACCGAGGTTTGCCGGAAGGCGCTGTCCAACGAGCGCGGCCATGGAGGCGATCAAATCGACCTGCCCGATCAGAGCGCGCGACACCCCAGGCTTGATTCTGCCGGGCCAGGAAGCCAGAAACGGCACCCGGGTCCCGCCCTCGTAGACGGAGTACTTGCCTCCGCGGAACGGCCCGGCCGGCTTGTGGTCCTTGAGGTCCTGTGGCGAATTATCCGCGTAGCCGTCGTCCACCACCGGCCCGTTGTCGCTGGAGAATAGCACCAGCGTGTCCCGGGTGAGCTTGAGCTGGTCCAGGACGGCGAGGATCCGGCCCACGCACCAATCCAGTTGAGCGACGACGTCGCAGCGCACGCCGCAGCCGGTAATTCCTCGAAAATCCCGCTGCGGCACACGCGGGACGTGAATGTCGTGGGTCGAGAAAAAGAGAAAAAACGGATTCGCTCGGTTACGTTCAATAAAGGAAATCGCCTTCGCCGTGATCGTCGCGGCCATCTCCTCGTCCACCCAGCGGGCCGCTTTCCCGCCGCTCATATATCCGATCCGGCTGATGCCGTTGATGATCGTCTGATCGTGGCCGCGGCTCGGCTTGATTTTCAGGAGGTCGGGTCGCTCGCGCCCGGTCGGCTCATCGAGCAGCGGAGTCTGGTAGCTGACGCGGATGGGGTCCTCCGGGTCCAGGCTTACTACGCGGTGGTTCTCGACGTAGACGCAAGGGACGCGGTCGCCCGTGGCTGGGATCAGAAAGCAGTAGTCGAACCCCACTTCCAGCGGGCCGGGCCGGATCTCGCCGTTCCAGTCCAAGTTGCCCGCGCCGAGACCCAGGTGCCACTTGGCCGACGTAACCGGTGTTGTAGCCGGCCTGCTTGAACACGGAAGCCAACGTGGGCCGGGTGGTGTCGAGGATCAGCGCCGCGTCGCCGGGCAGAATGCGGGTCCCCTTCTTCCGCCAGGCGTACTGGCCAGTCATCAGCGAGTAGCGCGACGGCGTGCAGGTGGCCGAGGAGGAATGAGCATCGGTGAAGCGCACGCCTTCGCGGGCCAGCCTGTCCACGTTTGGAGTTTTCACCAGGGTGGCGCCGTAGCAGCCCACGTCGCCGTATCCGAGGTCGTCCGCATAGATCAAAATCACGTTGGGTGTGCGGCGCTGCGCGCCCACCGCTCTTATCAACCCCGCCGAACTCGCCGCGCACAACTGCAAAAACGTCCGCCGCTGCATGGAAACTCCTTACCTCGCGGGTGATCTGTAAATGCCGCGTTTCAGACAGTCTACTCCCAACCTTTACTTGTTGCGACTCTTCATTAACAGCCGCTAAGATAGCGGGTAGCTAAGGGTGAGCCATTCCTCGGCAACTGGGAAGCCGAAAATAGCTATCACCGCGACAGAGTTCCGCCTGCCTGGGTGTGGAGCGGCCTGAAGGCTCGAAAGGGGGCAGAGGCATGCTAGCTGAGTCAGCGCTGAGGCCCGCGCCGGACGAGCGCTTCGCGGACCGCCGCGCGCCCGCGCTGATCCGCAAAGCGGCCGTGCTCGGCGCCGGGACCATGGGTTCGCGAATCGCCGCGCACCTTGCCAATGCCGGGCTGAATGTCGTCCTGCTGGACGTCGCATCGGAAGCGCCGCCCCGGAGCGCCGCAGCCGCACAGGCGCTCGAAGGGCTGAAGAAAGCCAAACCGGCGGCGTTCTTCGAGCCTTCGCTCGCTGGCCGCATCACGGTTGGGAATTTCGAAGACGACATGGCGATGCTGGCCGGCTGCGACTGGGTGATCGAAGCTGTCACCGAGAACCTGGAGATCAAGCAGGCGCTGTTGGAAAAAGCGGCGGCGCACTTGAAACCCGAGGCCATCTTCACTACGAACACGAGCGGGCTCTCCGTAACAACCCTTGCGGCGAAACTGCCGGAAGAAATCCGGCGGCGCTGGTTCGGCGCCCATTTCTTCAATCCACCGCGCTACATGCGGCTGCTGGAAATCATCCCGACTCCCGAGAGCGATCCCGCGGCGGTGCAGGCGATCGCCGAATTCGCCGACGTGCGGCTCGGCAAGGAAGTCGTTTTCGCGCGGGACACGCCGAACTTCATCGCCAACCGGATCGGAGTGTTCGTCATGCTCGCAGCCGCGCAGCTGATGCAGGAGGAGAACCTCAGCATCGAGGAAGTGGACGCGCTCACCGGCACGGCCATCGGTTGGCCGCGCACCGGCACGTTCCGGCTGGCGGATCTGGTGGGGCTGGACGTGCTGGCGCAGGTGGCGTCGAATCTGCCGCGCACCCCCGGCATGGATGTCGCGCTGCCGCCGTTTGTGCAGGCGATGCTCGAGCGGAAATGGCTGGGCGACAAAACGAAGCAGGGTTTCTACCGCAAGGAAGGCGAGACCCGCTACGCGCTGGACTGGAAAACGCTCGAGTACAGGCCGGCGTCGAAACCTGCCCTGCCTGCGCTCGAAATGGCGAAAAACGTGGAGCGGCTTGAGGAAAGAATCCGCCTGCTTCTCCGCGAGCGCTTCTACTGGCGGCTGCTGGCCGCGCTCTGGAACTATGCGGCCGATTGCCTGCCGGAAATTTCCGGCGATGTATCGAGCGTGGATGCGGCGATGCGCGCCGGCTTCAACTGGGAGATGGGTCCGTTCCAGTTGTGGGATGCGGCCGGCGTTCGCGCGACAGTTGAGCGAATGAAGAAAGATGGCATCGAGGTGAGCCCGGTGGTTCAGGGGCTGCTCGATGCGGGCGCGGAAAGCTGGTACACGGCACAGGGACAGGAGGCATTCCACACCGAAGCCGGCGGCTACAGGCCTATCAAAAGGCCGGAGGGCGTTGCGCGCGTGGCGGATTTCCGCGCCTCGAACGGCGTGGTGCGGCGGAACGCCGGAGCTTCGCTCATCGACCTGGGCGGCGGTGCAGCCTGCATCGAACTGCACTCGAAAAAGGACGCCATCGGCGAGGACATCGTGCGTCTCGTAACGGAGGCGCTCAATCCCGAGGGCGACGCCGTGCGGAACTTCGCCGCGTTCGTTATCACCGGGGACTCGGAAAATTTTTCGGTCGGCGCGAACTTGATGCAGTTGCTGCTCGCCGCTCAGGAGAGCGAGTGGGACGAGATCGACCGCGCCGTCCGCGCATTCCAGCGCATGACATGGGCTATCAAGTTCTGCCCGCGGCCCGTGGTCGTTGCGCCGTTTGGCTTCTGTCTGGGCGGCGGGGCGGAAGTGGCGCTGCACGCCGCGCTGCGGCAGGCGCACGCGGAGCTGTACATGGGGCTGGTGGAGTGCAGTGTGGGGCTGATTCCGGCCGGCGGCGGATGCAAAGAGATGGTGCTGCGCGCCCTGGATGCGGCCGCGGCGGTTCGCGACCGTAGCCGCAGCGAATCCGTCGAAATGTTCGATGCCATGCGGCGGAACTTTGAAACCGTGGCGACGGCGAAGGTGTCCGGCTCGGCGCTGGAAGCGCGCCGCTTAGGGTTCCTGAACGGAGGCGACCGCGTCACTATGAACCGCGGCCGGCTGCTCACGGACGCTAAACAACTCGCGCTCGAGCTGGCGCGGGCGGGATACGCGCCCCCGGCGACGCGCATCGACATCCCGGCGCCCGGCGAGAACGCGCTGGCGACACTCCGTATGGGCGTGCACATGATGCGCGAGGGCGAATACATCAGCGACCACGACGTGAAGGTGGCGAACCGGCTGGCGCACGTGATGTGCGGCGGAAAGATTGCGCCGGGCGCTCCCGTCAGCGAGGAGTACTTCCTGGATCTGGAGCGGGAAGCGTTTCTTTCCCTGTGCGGCGAGAAGAAGACCCAGGAGCGGATCGCGTTCACCTTAAAGACGGGTAAGCCGCTGCGGAACTAAAGGCGCTGGTGTGGGAGGAGATGGCGATGAGAGAAGCCGTGATTACGAGTGCGGTCCGGACAGCGGTCGGCAAAGCGCCAAAGGGAGCGCTGAGGGCGACGCGGCCAGACGATTTGTGTGCGGCGGCGATCCGCGGCGCGCTGGAACGCGTCCCGAACCTGGACCCCAAGGAAGTGGAGGACGTCATCATCGGCTGCGCCATGCCGGAAGCCGAGCAGGGGATGAACGTGGCGCGCATGGCCTCGCTCCGAGCGGGGTTGCCCATTGAGGCGGCGGCCATGACCGTGAACCGGTACTGCGCGTCGGGGTTGCAATCCATCGCGCTGGCGGCGGAGCGGATCCGCGGGGGCGGCGCTGACGTCGTCATCGCCGGCGGCACGGAGTCGATGTCGATGATCCCGATGGGCGGCCACAAGATTTCAGCCAACCCGTGGCTGGAGGAGCACTTCCCCAGCGCGTACATGTCCATGGGGCTGACGGCCGAGCGCGTGGCGCGCCATTACGGCATCGCGCGCGAGGACGCCGACCGGTTCTCGCTTGAAAGCCATCGCAAAGCGGTTGCGGCACAGAAGGCCGGACGCTTCGCCGAGGAGATTGTTCCCGTGGCGCCCGCTTTCAGTGCGCAGGAATTCCGCGAGGACGAAGGACCGCGGGCCGACACGTCGCTCGAAGCACTGGCAAAGTTGAAACCCGTGTTCCACGCGAACGGCACCGTGACAGCGGGCAACTCCTCGCAGACATCCGACGGGGCGGCCGCGGCGGTTGTGATGTCCGAGGAGCGCGCGCGGGCATTGGGAATCCAGCCGCTGGCGCGTTTTGTTTCCTATGCATATGCCGGGTGCGAACCCGCGGAGATGGGCGTGGGGCCGGTCTACGCCATCCCAAAGGCGCTGAAGCTGGCCGGCCTTGAGCTGGACGACATCGGCCTGATCGAGTTAAACGAGGCTTTCGCGGCCCAATCGCTGGCGGTGATCAAGTGCCTCGGGCTCGATACCTCCAGGGTCAACGTGAACGGCGGCGCGATTGCCCTGGGGCATCCGCTGGGCTGCACGGGAGCGAAGCTGACGGCCACGCTGCTCGCGGAGATGCGGCGGCGCAAGGTGCGGTACGGCATGGTCACCATGTGTGTCGGCGGCGGCATGGGCGCCGCGGGCATTTTCGAGAATCTCCAGACTTGAGGGGGCGCTATGGCGACAAGCGACCGGCCGGCGGCGGCTGGCAGGGCCAAGGGCGGCGGCTTCTTGATCGAAGAGACCCGGCCGGAAGACGTCTTTACGCCGGAGGATTTTACCGGCGATCACCGCCAGATTGCGAAGACCGCAACCGAGTTCACCCTGAACGAAGTGATGCCCGCCATGAAGGAGATCGAAGAGAAAAACCTGGCGGTGACGAAGGGACTGCTGCGGAGGGCGGGCGAACTGGGTTTGCTGGCCGTGGATATCCCCGAGCAATACGGCGGGCTCGAAATGGACAAGGTGAGCTCGGCGGTGGTGACGGAATCCATCAGCAAGCTGGCGAGCTTCGCCGTGGCGTTCGCCGCACACACCTGCATCGGCACGCTGCCCATTGTCTGGTACGGCACGCCGAAACAGAAGCAAAAGTACCTGCCGAAGCTGGCGAGCGGCGAATGGATCGCCGCCTATGCGCTGTCGGAGGCGTCTTCGGGATCCGATGCGCTGAACTGCCGTGCGCGAGCGTCGCTCTCCGCGGATGGCCGGCACTATATCCTCAACGGCGAGAAGATGTGGATCACCAACGCCGGCCTCGCGGACGTCTTCACGGTGTTCGTCAAGATCGACGGGGAGAAGTTTTCGGCCTTTCTCGTCGACCGGAACACGCCGGGGCTTTCCATAGGCGCCGAGGAACATAAGCTGGGGATCTGGGGCGCATCCACGTGCCCGCTGGTGCTGAGCGATTGCAAGGTCGCGGCGGAAAACCTGCTTGGTGAGCCGGGCAGGGGGCAGCACATCGCGTTCAACGTCCTGAACATCGGGCGCTTGAAGCTCGGAGCCGCCTGCGCCGGCGGCGCGCGCTATGCATTGCAGGACGGCATACAGTACGCCAGAGACCGGAAGGCGTTCGGAAAGCCGATCTGCGAGTTCGGGCTGATTCAGGAAAAGCTCGCTGACGCGGCCTCCGGCATCTACGCGGGCGAGTCGATGGTCTACCGCACCAGCGGGATGCTCGACGCGGCGCTGGCAGGCATCGACACGAGCGCCGAGGGCGCCTCACAAGAGATCCAGAAGCGCATCGAAGAGTACGCGGTGGAGTGCTCGATCCTGAAGGTCTGGGGATCGGAAATGCTCGACATGGTGGTGGACCACGTGGTGCAGATTTTCGGAGGCTACGGCTACGTGGAGGAGTACCCGGCGGCGCGCAGCTACCGGGATTCGCGCGTCAACCGCATCTTCGAAGGCACCAATGAGATCAACCGCCTGATCATCACCGGATGGCTCATGAAGCGGGCCATGGCGGGCCAACTTCCGCTGCTTCAGGCCATCAAGCGCGTAATGGACGAGGTGATGTACAGCTCAGGGGCGGGCAACGAGAGGGAAGGACCGCTGGCCGGCGCCCGGCAAATGCTGGCGAACGCGAAAAAACTGTTCTTCTTTGCCGCCGGCGCGGCGTCGCAGAAGTATGCCCAGAACCTTGCGGACCAGCAGGAAGTGATGGGCGCGCTGGCCGACTGCGTCATGGAGACCTACGCGCTGGAATCGTGCGTTCTGCGGGCTGAAAAAATGCTGGCAGCCAGGGGACCGCAGGCGGCAAGACCGGCCGTGGCGATGACCAGCTACTACGCGGAGAAAGCTTTCGATACCGTGGTGCGTTCGTCGCGCAAGGTGATCGCGGCGTCGGCCGAAGGCGACACGCTGAGGACACAACTGGCCATCCTGCGCAGGCTCGTGAAGCAGGAACCGGCCGATACGATTGGGCTTGGGCGGGAGATTGCGCGGCACGTAATCGAGACCGGGCGGTACGCGGTGTGAATCAATCCTGGAGGCTGGCCGCGATCGCCTCGGCGATTTTCTTCCCGTGAAAGCGGCCGTTCTCGATAAAAATCTCGTTCGTGTTCATACCGGCCACGATCACGCCGGCTAAATAAATCCCCTTGCGGTGGCTTTCCAGCGTCTCCGGGTCCGTGTACGGACGCTTGCTTTCCGGGTCGATCAGGATGCCGTGCCGCGCCAGGAACTCGGTATCCGGGCGATAGCCGATCATGGCGAACACGAAATCGTTCTTCAGCTCGATTTCGCCCTCGGGCGTTTCGACGGTAATCGATTGCTGCCGGATCTCCAGAACGCGCGAGCGGAAATACGCCTTAATTTCCCCGTTCTTGATCCGGTTTTCCAGATCGGGCTTGATCCAGTACTTCACCTGATCGGAGATCGCCTCCTCGCGGTGGATGAGCGTGACGCGCGCGCCGGTGCGGTACAGTTCAAGCGCCGCAATCGCCGCGGAGTTCTTGCCGCCGATGACAGCCACATCCATGTCGTAGTACGGATGCGGCTCCTTGTAATAGTAAATGACCTTATCCAGATCCTCACCGGGCACGTTGAGGCGGTTCGGCAGATCGTAATACCCGGTGGCGAGCACGACCTTGCGCGCCCGGTAAGCCAGCGGGCAGCCGGTGCGGTCAACGGTGTGCACGATGAAGTTTCCGTCTTCCCCGTCGATGCGCTCCACGCGCTCGTACTGATGGATGTTCAGGCGGTAATGCTGGGCCACGCGGCGGTAATACTTGAGCGCCTCGGTCCGGTTCGGCTTCTCGCGGATCGACGTCATCGGGATGTCGCCGATCTCCAGCAACTCCGGCGTGGTGAAGAACACCATGTGCGTCGGGTAGTTGTATATGGAGTTCAGCAGGCAGCCCTTATCGAAGATGATGTTGGAGATGCCGCGCCGCCCGAGCTCAATGCCGCAGGCGAGGCCCGTCGGCCCGGCTCCGACCACTACGGCGCCGAACCGCGGCACATCGGCCATCACAGCATCCCCTCCACGGTTTTGTAGACGCTCTCAAGCGCTGCCGGCAGCGCCGCAGGCTCTTTACCACCCGCTTCGGCCATGTCCGGGCGGCCGCCGCCCTTCCCGCCAACGGCCTGCGCCACCGCGCCCGCAAGCTTGCCGGCGTGCACCTTGGAGGTAAGGTCCTTCGTCACGGCCGAGACGATCGCAATGGAGGAGTCCTCGGCCGACGCCAGCACGATCACCGCGGTTTTCCACTTGTTCCGCAGAGAATCGGCGAGCTCGCGCATCTGCTGGCGGTCCAGGCCGTCCACCCGTCCCGCAAGCACGCGCACGCCCTTCACCACGCGCGCCTGCTCTTCCAGACTGGCGGCCTTCGCGTGGGCTACCTTCGCCTTGAGCTGCTCGAGTTGCCGCTCCAGGGCGCGCCGCTGCTCGATCAGTTTTTCCACCTGGTCCACGAGCTCCGGCTCGGAGGTCCGCAGCAGCGCCGCCGCCTGCCGCACCGCCGACACGGACTCGCGGAAACGCTCCAGCGCGCCTTCGCCGGTCACCGCTTCAATGCGGCGCACCCCGGCCGAAATGCTGCCCTCGTAGACGATTTTGCAAAGCCCGATCTCGCCGGTGCGCGACACGTGCGTTCCGCCGCACAGCTCGCGGCTGAAACCCGGCACCGAAACCACGCGCACCCGGTCGCCGTACTTTTCGCCGAACAGCGCCATGGCCCCCGTCTCGATGGCCTTCTCGAGCTCCATCTGGTCGGTCTGGACTGGGCTGTCTCTCAGGATCTGCGCGTTCATCAGCCGCTCGACTTCCATCAGCTCGGCGTCGTCCATCGCGGCGTAATGCGTGAAGTCGAAGCGCAGCCGGGTGGGCTCCACCACGCTGCCGGCCTGCTTGACGTGCGGGCCGAGCACCGAGCGCAGAGCGGCGTGCAGAAGGTGGGTGGCAGTATGGTTGCGCATGGTGGCGCGGCGCAGCGCTTCGTCCACAGCGGCGCGAATTTGCTGGCCGCGGCGAATCGGCGCGAGCGCGGTCACGCGATGCGCTGTAACGCCCGGAACGGGGGCGTAAGTGTTCTCCACCGTTGCCGCTTTCTCGCCCGTTTCCGGATCGTACAGCGCGCCTTTGTCGCCCACCTGCCCGCCAGCCTCGGCGTAAAAAGGAGTTTCATCGAGCACGACTTCGGCCGTGTCTCCCGGCTGGATGGAATCTACCTGCTGCTGGTTCACGACTAGTGCGGCCACGCGGCTCACCGATTCGAGCTTCTCGTAGCCCAAAAAATTCGTGCGCAGTTCGGAAGCCAGTTGCTGCCACACCGGCGGGATGGCGCCCTTCTCGCCGCCTTTCCAGCTCGCGCGGGCGCGCTCGCGCTGTTTCTCCATCTCGGCGGCGAAGCCGTCGCGGTCGACAGTAAGACCGTACTCGCGCGCCATCTCCTCCTGCTCTTCGAGCGGCAGGCCGTAGGTGTCGTACAGCTTGAATGCCACCGGCCCGGGCAGCACGCCGTGCGCGGCGCTTTTCGCTTCGTCGTGAAAAATTTTTTCGGCCACCTGGAACGTGGTCGCGTAGCGGCGCTCTTCGTCCTTCACGATGCGGGCCACGCGCTCCAAGCTCTCCATCAGTTCGGGATAGGCGGGCCGCATCAGCTCGGCAACGAAACCGGTCAGCTTGTAGAGGAACGGGTCTACCACGCCGATCCGCCGCGCGTGCCGCATGGCGCGCCGCATGATCTTTCGGAGCACGTAGCCGCGCCCGTCGTTGCTCGGCACCACTCCGTCGTGAATCAGGAACGCGGTCGCGCGGCTGTGGTCGGCCACGATTCGCAGAGTCGTATCCACCTTGAAGTCTTCGCCATAGCTGACGCCGAAGATGCTGGCGGCCTGCTGGATGATGGGGCAGAGCAGGTCGGTGTCGTAATTGGAGAGCTTGCCCTGCAACACCGCCGCGATGCGCTCCAGTCCCATGCCGGTGTCGATCGAAGGCCGCGGCAACGGCGTGAGCGTGCCGTTGGTGTCCCGGTCGTATTGCATGAACACCAGGTTCCAGATCTCGACGTAGCGCCCCGATTCGCTCGGGAACTCGTCGTTTTCGACCGGAATCTCGGCCGTGCCAGGGCCCAGATCGTAGTGAATCTCCGCACATGGGCCGCACGGGCCGGTCTCGCCCATCTGCCAGAAGTTGTCTTTTTCGTCCTGGCGGAAGATGCGGTCTTTGGGAACTCCGGCGACCTTTTGCCAGAGCTCTTCCGCCTCGTCGTCTTCTCGAAAAACCGTGATGTAGAGCCGGTCCTTCGGAATGGCGAACTCGCGCGTGATCAGGTCCCAGGCGTACTCGATGGCTTCGGCCTTGAAGTAATCCCCGAAGGAGAAGTTGCCCAGCATCTCAAAGAACGTGTGATGCCGGCGCGTGTAGCCGACGTTCTCCAGATCGTTGTGCTTGCCTCCCGCCCGGACGCACTTCTGGGAAGTGGCCGCGCGCGAGTAGTCGCGCTTCTCCAGGCCGAGAAAGACGTCCTTAAACTGGTTCATTCCCGCGTTGGTGAACAGGAGCGTGGGGTCCTTGGCGGGAACGAGAGAGGAACTGCGCACAATGCGGTGCCCGCGAGCAGCAAAGAAGTCGAGGAAACTCTGACGTATCTGGTGACCGTTCACAAGCTTATTGTCACATGCCGCGCGGGGCGACTTAAAGCGAACAGCCCGGGATTCCAGCCCGCAAAACCGGGACTCAGCGGGGCAGTTGAACCTCTTCCAAAATCCGGCGCACCTCGGCCGCAGGATCTTCGGCGCGCGTCACCTGCCGCCCGATCACGAGGTAATCGGCGCCGTTGGCCAGCGCTTCGGCCGGAGTGGCTACCCTCTTCTGATCGCCTTTTCCCGCCCCGGCCGAGCGGACGCCCGGCGTGACCAGCACCGCGCCCGGTCCGGCTATCCTGCGCACCGCCCCCACTTCCAAGGGAGAGCAGACGATCCCGCCCACGCCCGCTTCCATCGCCTGGCGGACGCGCAGGGCGACGAGCTCGGACACCGAATAACGGTAGCCCATATCCGCAAGGTCGCGGTCATCGAGACTGGTCAGCACGGTGACGGCCAGCAGTTGGAGGTTTGATGAACCCCGTCCTTCCACCGCCGCGCGCATCACCTGCGGGACGGCATGTATGGTGGTGAAGCGGACGCCGGTCGCGGCCAGTTGCGCCACCGTGCGCTTGACGGTTTCGCCGATGTCGTACAGCTTCAGATCGAGAAACACGTCCTTGCCGCGCGCGATCAGTTCCTTGACGAATTCCATGCCCGCGGCCGCGTACAGCTCCAGCCCCACCTTGTAGAACGAAACCGAATCTCCGAGCCGGTCCACCAGTTCGCGCGCTCGCCCGGCCGACTCGAAGTCGAGCGCGATAATCAGAGGATTTTTCATACGATTTGAATTGCCTTTTCCTGACGCTCCAGAACGCGGCCGATCAAGTAGGCGCCTTCCATGTTCTCGACGATGGCGTTCGCCTCGAGTGCCGCAGCGGAGATCAGCAGCCCGCCGGAGGTCTGCGGGTCGTACAGCAGCATCTCGATCTCTTCAGGCAGCTCGCGCTTAAGTTCCACCGCGCAACAAAGGTATTCGCGGTTGTTCTTGAGCCCGCCCGGAATCGCGCCCTGCCGCGCGTACTCCACCGCACCCGGTAAGAACCGCACGCGGTCCGCTTCCAGTGCGAGCGTGACGCCGCTGCCGGCGGCCATCTCGCGCGCGTGCCCGATCAGACCGAAGCCGCTCACGTCGGTGCAGGCGTGCACGCCGAACTTCGTCATCACTTCCCAGGCGGCCCGGTTCAGCTCCAGCATCGAGGCGATGGAGGCCTCCACGTGCTCGGGCGCGGCGATCCCGCGTTTCAGCGCCGTCGAGATCACGCCGGTGCCGATGCGCTTGGTAAACACCAGCAGGTCCCCGGGGCGCGCGCCGGTGTTGGTGAGCACCCGGTCCGGATGCACCACGCCGGTCACCGCGTAGCCGAACTTGATCTCCGCGTCCGCCACGCTGTGGCCGCCGATCACCGCGCAGCCCGCCTCGGACATCTTCGCCGCGCCGCCGCGCATAATCTCGGCCAGATCGTCGAGATCCCCTTTGGGGGGATAGGCGACCAGCGCCAGCGCCGACAGCGGACGCCCGCCCATGGCATATACGTCGCTCAAAGCGTTCGCCGCTGCGATCGCGCCGAAAGTGAACGGGTCGTCGACGATCGGCGTGAAAAAGTCCACCGTCTGCACCAGGGCACACTCCGGCGTGAGCTTGTACACGCCGGCATCGTCCGACGTCTCAAACCCTACGAGCACGTTCTCATTGGGCACGGCAGGAATGCGCCCCAGCACCTGGTCCAAAACCTTTGGACTCAGCTTCGACGCTCAACCCGCGGCCTTCACGTGCGCAGTCAGCTTCTTGGATGTCTCTTCCATCCGGATACCAGTTTACAGGAGGCGAATATTCGCCCTCCAGAAGCTCTGCACCCGGAAGCCTTGCACGGCGGTGGGCAGCGTTTACCTGACTCGATATTCCGCTCTGGCGGGCGCACTCCACTCGCCGGCCGCGGCAGCGTTCTACTCCCAAAGGGTGCCGGTTTCCGCTACCTGTACAGGGACAGGCAGGGCGGAACCGGCCTCAAGCGGCTCCGTTGCCGCTCTCGCCGAGTAAATGATTTCCTTATGCTGGGGAAACAGCGCGGCGATGCCCGCGGCAATACCCCCGACCAAAACGGCGAAGGCGCCGATAGCCGCAGCCGTTTCCTTTGCGTTGCACTCCATGGGCGCACAGATCGCGCCGCCGAAGCCGCCACCGACGCCGCCGCCAATCGCCAGACCCCAAGCCGCCCTGCGTCCTCGCGACATCCCGATGGGCAACACGACTTGCCTGACATCGGACTTGGCCACCGCCAGCACTCTGCTTTTCCCCTGCCGCACGCTCAGCCCGTCGGTGTTCCAGGATTCCATCTTGCCTTTCACCGTCTTGCCGGAGTGCAGCTTGACGTGTACGTTTGCGTTCTGTTCGATCAACCTGACCCGCTCCCACGGGTCAGCCTGCGCCAGACAGATCTGCTGAGAGAACATGACCGCCACCAGGCAGATCAAATTGGTAAGCACCCGCGCCCTGGGTTTCATCTGCGCCGTCCTTTCCTTTCTGGGATGGGGAGATCCCTCTGTTCCCCTTCCCGTGATGGCTTCAGAGTAGTGCGGCGCCATTGGGCGGGTGCGACGCCGGAGCAACCTTTTTGTCAGGTAAATGCAAATTTCCTGTCGAGTCCTGTGGAGCCGCCGGCAATCTCGACAGCCCCATCCGGCGCTGGCGCCATCGCAGAGCTAGCGAGCAGGCCGGCTTCAGGTTGGCAACCGGATCCGCGGAAGGGCCGTCGTGGTATGCTCATTCGAGACCTAAAAGGAGTATCGAGGTGGAAACTCGGATTCATATCATCGGGCTGGTGGTTCCGGACCTTACCGACACGCATTTCGCCGAGATTGCGCGCGGGGTTTCGCGGGTGTTGCAGCCCAAAGGCTATACGGTCCTGATCTCGAATTCCGAGGGCGACGCGGAATGCGAGCGCCAGGCAGTCAACCTGCTGCTGTCGTGTTCGCACGTTGACGGCCTGATTCTGGCGTCGGCGCAGCCGCCGGAAGAGACCGCCCTGTTCCGCCGCATCGAAAAACACAAGCTGCCGTACGTGCTGATCGACCGGGCGTTCCCTGCGGTCGAAGCCAGCTATGTTGGCGCGGACGATGAGGCGATCGGGGCAATGGCCACCGAGCACTTGATCTCGCGCGGCTGCCGGCATATCGCGCACATACGCGGTCCGGAAACCTCCACCGCCGCCGGGCGCCTGAAAGGCTACGCTGACGCGCTGGCGCGGCACGGGCTCAAAGCGCCGCCGGCCTACGTGGAAAGCGGCGGATCCAGCGACTCCGCCGGCTACAACGCCATGCAACGGCTGCTTTCGGTCAACCCGCGATTGGACGGCGTGGTGTGCTTCAACGACGCGGTCGCCGTCGGCGCCATCAAGGCGATTCTGGAAGCCGGCCTCGAAGTGCCGTACGACATCGAAGTGGTCGGCGCCGGCAACGTGCACTATTCCGATATCCTGCGGGTCCCGCTTTCCACCATCGACCTGAACAGCTCGAAGATGGGCGAGTGCGCGGCGTCGATCCTCCTGAGAGCGATGGAGGCGGAAGAGCCGCTGCCTCCCGAGCGCGTGCTGATCCCCTTCGAACTCGTGGCGCGGGAGTCGAGCCAGGCCGTCGCCGTCTAAGCCGCTTTTCCGGAAACCGCGCGGCCAGCGCGCCGCATCCACGCCAGTTCTTCTTCGGACATCGGCCCGCGGCGCAAGGCTTCGAGCGCGCTCTCCACGTGCTCTGCCGTGGCCGGGCCGGTCATGCAGACGTCGACTTCCGGCCTGCTCAGGACGAAGCGGTAACAGTCGGTCGCCGTGGGGCGCGGCAAGTCACGCGGAATTTTCCGGCTCTTCAGCAGTTGCCCCCAGCTTGTCGCGGTGAAGGCCACCAGGCCCGGGCACGCATCCGCCGGAGGAAGGTGCGGAAAGATGTCCTGCTCCGCACCGGGATGCGCGGCGTTGTAGCGGAAGTGGACAATGTCGAAGTCGTTGCCCGAGGCGAATTCGGGAACCAGCTTCCGCTTGTGAGTTGAGATGGCAAGATAGCGGACCAGCCCGCGCGCCTTCAGCCGGTGGAACGCTTCGAGGTACCGCGGCGGCAGCGGCCGGTTCCACATACCCAGAAGAAGAACGTCGGCGTACTCGAAGCGGAGTTCGCGAAGAGCGCGCTCCAGGCTGAAGCCGAGAAGGCTCGCCATCCGGGAATAGGACTGGATGACGAGCACGAACCGCTCGCGGTGCGGGGCAAGGTTGCGGATAGCCTTGCCAAACTCTGCGCGGCGCATCGTGCCCCAGTAGATGTAGTTGACGCCCTGCTCAAACGCGCGCTCAACAGCCGCGCCCGGCACCCCATAAGACGCCGATATGCCAATCCGGCAAACTTCGATCCCCGTGCGCCCCAAAACGGCGCGGTCAAAAGAACAAATCACAGCTTCATGATATCGGCAAAGCGGCGCTGTACGAAAATGACAATGCGAACAGCCCTACAAAGCGGCATACATCACAGCGCACTTGTTTGTGTCCCAGCAGCTTACATCCTGCAGAAAAGTGAATTAAATTGAAATCGCCCCCTAAGGGGGCGTCCATAGAGGCTACTGTAGAACAGATACCTCGCGGTAGGACGTAACCTTACTCTGACACGGCAAGGAAACGGCCTCTTTGATACACTCTGGAGTTTAAAATCGCACAGGTGAAAGCCCATGTCAAGAGCCAACTCTTACATTCTCGGCATCGACCTCGGGGTTAATTCGCTCGGCGCCGCGCTCATCGATAAGTCGAACCGTGAGATCGTCTGGACTGGCGTGAGGATTTTTACTCCCGGTTTCGAGGGCGACTATGCATCCGGCAATGAAGAATCACGCGCCCGGCAGCGGCGCCTGGCCCGGCAGCAACGGCGGCAAACGGACAGGCGCCGCCGCAGGTTGCTCAATGTATTCCGCATCTTGCAGCAGTACGGCCTGCTGCCATGCGGAGACCGTGAAAAGATCCTGCCGGCACTCGACGCGGAGCTTGCCCTCAAGTATCCGGAAACCGAAGTGCTGCCTTACTACCTGCGAGCAAGAAGTCTGGATCATAAACTCACGCTCTATGAGATCGGCCGAGCGCTTTATCACCTAGCCCAAAGGCGCGGCTTTCGCGGCCGGGCGGCACTCGATCAGAGTGAGAATTCGAGTGAGTTCAAGAAAAGTATCGAAGGGCTGTGGAAGGAGATTCACGCCAGCGGCAGCCGGACATTGGGGGAATACTTCTCCAAACTGAATCCACACGAGACAAGAATTCGTGGCCAGAGGACGCACCGGAGGATGTACGAAGAGGAGTTTGCGGCGATCTGGACCGCTCAGCAGCAGCATTACCCCGACGTGTTAACCGATGCCAGGCGGCAGGTCCTGGAGCGGGCGATTTTCTATCAGCGCCCTCTGAAGCCAAGTGATGATCTGGTCGGCGATTGCGAACTGGAGCCGGGTGAAAAACGGGCTCCACTATGGACGATTGAGGCACAGCGATTTCGCGTACTGAACGCCATTAACAATTTGATGGTAGTGCAGAAGGGGGTTGCGCCTCGCAAACTGGAAGATCACGAACGCCAAACTCTGATCGAGGCGACACGCACGAAAGAAAAAATTTCTTTTCCGCAGGTTAGGAAGCTGCTGTCGCTCCCCGCTTCTTCCCGTTTTTCGATCGAAGAGGATGGCGACACGAATCTTCCCGGTGACATTGTTTCCTCTCGTATGTTTGCCGCTCTTGGGTCCTCCTGGCTGGAAATGCCCGAAGAGAGGCAACGGGAATTGGTTGCAGACCTTGGGGACGCGAGGCGGAATGAGACGGACGAAGATTTGTTCCGGTGTTTGACTGAAAAGTGGGGATATTCGCCAGATGTCGCGCAACGACTGTGTGAAGTCGCTCTGCCTTCCGGCTATTCCAGGCTCTCGTCAAAGGCTATCTGCAAGGCGTTGCCTTTCATGGAGCAGGGAATGACGTTTGGAGAGGCGCGGCGGAAACTCTGGCCGGAGCAATTCGAGGAAAAAGAACCGCTGGACTATCTCCCGCCCGTGCTGGAAGCTCCAGGGCTTAAGGACATACGGAATCCCGCTGTTATCCGGGCCTTGAGTGAACTGCGGAAAACAGTGAACGCCGTCATTCGCCGGTTCGGCAAACCGGCTTCGATCCATATCGAACTGGCGCGGGACATGAAGCGATCGAGAGAGGAAAGAAGAAAGGAGGCCAGGCGTAACCAGCAGCGCAGAAAACTTCGGGAGGAGGCCAGGGAGGCGCTACGCCCGTATCTCGGAGACAACGTTCCGAGCCGCCAGATAGAAAAGTACCTTCTGTGGTTGGAGTGCGGCAGGCATTGCCCCTACTCTGGACAGCCGATCAGCCTTGAAGCGTTATTTGGCGATCACCCCCGGTTCGACGTCGAACACATCATCCCCTTCGACCGGTGCCTCGACGACTCCTTCCAGAACAAGACTCTTTGCGAAGCCGGATTCAACAGGCTGAAGGGCAACCGAACTCCGTGGGAAGCGTTTGGGCATACCGAGGAGTGGCCATTGATGGTGGAGCGCGTGCGTGCCTTCCGCAATGTTGCAAAGCTGCGCCGCTTCATCATGACCGAAACGGACGCTGAAAAGCTGCTTGGGGAATTCGTCAGCCGGCAGTTATGTGACACAAGGTACGCTTCTCGTCTGGCTGCCAAATACCTGGGCTTGCTGTTCGGAATTGACCGGCCGGATAACAACCGAATTATCGTCTGTGCAGGCGCCGTTACTGCATTTCTGCGGCAGAAATGGGACCTGAACCGGATACTGAATGAAAAACCTGAAAAGAACCGCGACGACTACCGGCATCATGCCGTAGATGCGATCGCGGTCGCGCTGGCTACGCAGGCTCAGATTCAACAACTCGCCGACGCCGCGAGACGGGCTCGGGCCGAAGGGCATCGCCGGTTTGGATCGCTTCCCGATCCGTGGCCGGGTTTTCGCGAACAGGCCAGAAACGCAGTGTTGCGCTGCGTCGTGTCACATCGCCCCAAGCGGCGCCTGAAGGGAGCGCTGCACAACGAGACGTACTACAGCGCACCCGAACAGCGGGAAGGAAAGATGGTCGTCCGCTGCCGGAAGCCGGTGACCAGCTTGACGAAAACGGATATCGAGGCGATCGTCGACGAGAGAATCCGCGAGATCGTCAGGGCGGCTTGGGAAGCGGTCGGCAGCGACGCAAAGAAGTTCGAGGGTAACTGGCCATTTATTGAAAGCAATGGCCGGAAGATTCCGATCAAGCGAGTTCGGTGTTTTCAGGTTGAGACGGTTCGTTCGATAGCCGAGGACAGGCCTGAGCGCCGCCGGCACGTCATCCCTGGCGGGAACCACCACATCGAGATATGGGCGGAAACAGACCCAAAGTCGGGATTGCCGAAACGGTGGCATTTTCGAGCGGTATCGAGGCTTGAGGCGATGGAACGTTATCGGCGCCGTCATGAGGGCGTAAGAATCGTGCAACGGGATCATGGCCCTAATACGCAGTTCTGTTTCTCTCTCAGCGAAGGGGACATGGTTGCCGTGCGCCGCGCGCCCGATCAGCCGGAGACATTATGGTGTGTTCGAAGTGCACGGACGCGTGGATCTTTCGAATTGCAGCCTGCCACAGATGCCCGGTTGAAGAAGGATGCTGAAATCTGGGACGTGGCATTGAACACACTGATGAAACTGGGTTGCCGGAAGGTTGTAGTGACACCGCTCGGCGATATTGTGGACGCTCATGACTAACAGGATTTTGGATTTTTCCGAGCGGCCTGTAAGACTGTCCATTCGCAACGGCCTGCTCGTGGTAAGGCACGAAGGAGAGGAGTTGGATGCGATCCCCTGCTCGGAAATTGCTGCGGTGATTGTTTCTCATCGGGAAGTGGTGTTCACGCAGGCGGTGTTGGGAGAATTGGCGACTGCGGGCGCAAGCCTGGTGGCCTGCGACGCGCGCCGACGGCCAGTTGCCATGTTGCTGCCGCTCGAAAGCCACCACGTACAGGCTGAACGCTTCACTCACCAATCGCGCCTGACCCTGCCGCGCCGGAAGCGCCTGTGGCAGCAGGTCGTGCGCGCGAAGATTTCAGCGCAGGCGCGCGTGCTGGAAGAAAGGATGGGAACGGACGCTGGGCTTCGGGCGTTGGCTCGGCGTGTCCGGTCAGGCGATCCGGACAATATCGAGGCCCGGGCTGCGCACCGTTACTGGCGCCTCGTGTTCGGCGATCCCCGGTTTGTGCGGAGCAAAGAAGAAGACGAGCGGAACCACTGGCTGGACTACGGGTATGCGGTGTTGAGAGCCATGGCGGCTCGCGCTATTTGTGGCAGCGGTTTGCACCCAACCTTTGGTCTCGCGCATCGGAACAAAGCGAATGCCTTCGCTTTGGCTGACGACATCATGGAGCCGTTCCGGCCCATCGTTGATCGATGCGTTGCGAATTCCGACATCGGGCCACTTGAACGGGACGCAAAGAGGCGGCTCATTGAAGCCCTGGCTGCGCGATTTCTGGTGGAAGGTGAAAGCCGAACCCTTTTTGATATTCTCGCGCGGGTCGCTCAGTCTTTAGCCGCGGCGGTTACGGGTGAAGCTCAGCGATTATGGATACCTGAATGGTTGCCTGGGGATCGCCTTCCTGTGGAACGCAGACCAGTTGGCCGCGAAACGGGGCTCACTGCAAAGGAAGGCATCCGGCGAACGGGCTGAGCCGATGAGCAGCATTTCCGGCTATCGAGTCATGTGGCTGTTTGTGCTGTTCGATCTTCCGGTCAAAAGCCGGGAACAGCGGCAACAGTACGCCCACTTCAGGAAAGAAATCCTTTCACGGGGCTTCACGCAGTTGCAGCTCTCCGTCTATGCAAAGCATTTGCCAAGCGAACAAGCAGCAGACAGTTTGAAAACTCACATTGTACGTGCCCTGCCGCCGGGAGGGCAGGTGCGTTTGCTGCTCGTCACTGATCATCAATTCGGAAAGATGGAGGTGTACAACGCCAGGATTCGCGGAAGGGTGGAATCGGCGCCAACGCAGATCTCGCTTTTCTAGAGGGCCGGGAGGCCACGAAGTTCAAAAACTAAGAAAAATTGAAGATGCGCTATGGCCAGTGCACGCCTGAATGGTCGGTTTTCGATTGACGAACGAAACATAAATGGCTCGCATCTCATGGAGATGCGAGCCACTAGAGTGTATCAAAGAGGCCGTTCCCGACCAGCCAGAGCACCACGAAGTCGTGGTGCATCAGTTCGGCAGAGTGTATCAAAGAGGCCGTTCCCGACCAGCCAGAGCCTATCGACGCGCCTTCAAGTCTGGGTCTGGAGTGTATCAAAGAGGCCGTTCCCGACCAGCCAGAGCGCAAGGGAAGTTCTTCACACGTGCGCTGGAGAGTGTATCAAAGAGGCCGTTCCCGACCAGCCAGAGCCCCAAAACCGCCGGTTATCTCGCTCGACAGGAGTGTATCAAAGAGGCCGTTCCCGACCAGCCAGAGCAGTTACCGGAATTCGCCAACGCCCCAGTGTGAGTGTATCAAAGAGGCCGTTCCCGACCAGCCAGAGCCGGATCTACGTGAGAGATCGGTAGATCCCCGAGTGTATCAAAGAGGCCGTTCCCGACCAGCCAGAGCTCGGTTTGAGCACGCGATAAAGCTCTTCGAGAGTGTATCAAAGAGGCCGTTCCCGACCAGCCAGAGCTGTTGTTACCTGGGACGAATAGGAAGGGGGGAGTGTATCAAAGAGGCCGTTCCCGACCAGCCAGAGCGGGAACGCGGACGGTTTTTATGCTCATCAGAGTGTATCAAAGAGGCCGTTCCCGACCAGCCAGAGCGCGCCAACCAGCCCTTCCATCGCGTCGGTGTAACATCCTTTCTGTAAATTCCGTTCAGACCGGTTGAGTCGCATTCGTTTTGGGGCCGGAGCGGAGGCGAGGGCACCGAGCCGCAGCGGAGGTCCCAAAACAAATCTGGGCGGC
>Ga0134099_1000031_pt1 | contig 195558 bp, 172 predicted proteins | sample 10_taG_2_FD_105482 | JGI IMG/M metagenome (GOLD analysis project Ga0134099, IMG submission 105482) | Switchgrass degrading microbial communities from high solid loading bioreactors in New Hampshire, USA - 10_41_5_180_A2 metaG | ecosystem: Engineered > Bioreactor > Semi-continuous > Anaerobic >...
TCTGGTGGCTATAACGAGAAGGACACACCCGTTCCCATACCGAACACGGTAGTTAAGCTTCTCAGTGCCGATGATACTTGGATGGAGACGTCCCGGGAAAGTAGGTCGCTGCCAGATTTATATTCCTCAATAGCTCAGTCGGTAGAGCATGCGGCTGTTAACCGCAGGGTCGTAGGTTCGAGTCCTACTTGAGGAGCCATGGATAAAACGCTTAAGCCATAAGGTTTAGGCGTTTTTTACATGCTCAAAATTAATAACAAATTGAAAAGACATAGGGATGTTTTTCGCTTTTCCTATAAGGAGAAGTGAATTAAGTAAACAAATTGATACTTGTATAGAAAATTACTTTGTAGTATTGTTATATTGTGCTAATTCATGATATGGAGGTTGAGTGTGTTGGGATTTATAGCGGGAGTAATTATACTTCTATTATATACCGTACCGCTTTTCATAACTCTTTTTAATATAGCAAATCTGACAGAGGAAAAACCGATACTGGAGCGTTTAACAGATGTTTCAACTTTTGTATTGGGTATACCATTGACTGTTTTATTGTTTCTTTTTTGGGGGGCAAAAGAATATACGGAACCGATTATTCTTAACTATGATAATTTTGAATTTCATACACCGATTTCATATAAGCATATGCCAACTGTTTTAGTAATTGCAGCGGTTGCAATAATAGGATATTGGATCTTGAGATTAAAAAAAGAAAAGCTACCGCCTTTAATAACTGTTTTATGTATTTCATCAATGTACTTGGGGATAGCTTTAGGAATAATCTTTAACATCCAGATCTTTAAGAATATTCTTGCGGCAAGCACGTATCTGCCATTTGAGGGATTCTATTTAACGTTGTTTCCGTTAAATTATATATTATGTTCCATCAGACTTATGAAACAAGTCATAACTATAAAAGTAAATAACCAAGCTAGAGAAGAAGGTAACTTTTGTGGAGATGAATTGGATACCGATCGACAAGGTTTAGGGACAAGCAGTAAAGAAAAAGATAAAAGTATTTACGAAAATAGATTTTTGAATTATTGCTATAGGCTATTATTAAAAAGTACAGGGTGGTATACGGCTGCTTTTGTGCTGATGATTCCTTTGCTTGGTATATTGCTTACCATTCTCGTAATATTCGGACAATCTCCGGATTCAGTTATAAAAGCATTCACGGAAACCAGTGATTGGACTTTGTCACAAGAGATATCTCCTCCACCGATTGAAGATTACTCAGGGCATTATTTGTGTACAGTTGCACTAAAGGGACATAAAAAGCTGGTGAAACCCACAAGAATAGGCATAAGGCACGGCGTGAAGATAATAGTAAACAGGCAGCTTTGTGTTGCAAATGCTTTTGAGCAGTTGATACAGGAGAGACTTCCAAAGCTGCACAAGCTAATAAGGCATATATACGATAAATATGGTTATCCATTGTCAAAGCACATAACGACCAAATGGAGAGCAGATCTTGTTTACATTCTGATGAAGCCTCTTGAATGGTTTTTCCTTATTATATTGTATTCCTTTGATATCAAGCCCGAAAACAGAATAGCAATGCAATACACCGGAAAAACTGCAATAAAAGTCTATCCAAATCAATGAGGAATATGCCAAAGCAACTCCGAATTTGAAAACTGATGTACCGCCATATTGTTTCTGAGAGTATCTTGACCTTAGGAGCATAAGGACTGACTGAACAACGGTTCCATCTTATTTTAGACCAGCAACAACCATTTTTATTATACAGCCAGTACAGGAGGTTTATATTAGATTAGATAAAAAATAGTTGATATAAGCTATTTTATAAAAGTAATATTATACATAACGAAATAAAGCAATTGCTTACGTATCTCCGATGGAAAGTATTGATAGGTATACAATAGCAGACAGGTTGGAAAGAATTGCATTGGAGTTGCAAAAGCAGATGGAGATGATACAAATGGTCGTTAGAAAGCATGGAGTGGAGAATGAGTTCGCTAAAGAGCTCCATAGCACTGTTATTAGCGAGTTTGAAGAAGTAGTAGATATTATTGAGGAGGATAATGTAGATTTGGAAAAGCTTGATAGCATTGCATCTCAAATTGGATGGAATACTCGCTCATATGATATGAGATATTATTCTGATTTCCCGGATGAAGTGAATAAGAAATAATAGGATTGAACATGGAAATTTTTCCTTTCTTTGAAATAAGGAATATTTTTAGTTTCTCTTATATAATAACACGGGTGTGAAGTCTTCAACATAAGATTTCACACCCAAACTAATTTTAAAGATCATCGATTCCTTAGGATCAAACAGTCCGACTGCAACAACTGTGCCGTCTTCTTTTAGTCCGGCAATATAATAATCTCCGTTGATTTGAACAATGTTGGTGAAGTTATTCAGGTTAAAGTTTTCAAAATAGGGCTTTTGGACTGATACAACAGTACCGTCTTTTTTCAAACCTGCAACATACCTTTCACAGGTAAAAATTTGAACAATATCTTTCATTTCATCCGTATTGAATTAATTTGAACGATGTCCGACCAATCATCAAAATTATGCTTATTATATGAGTCATATCCTGCAGTTACAACAGTACCGTCTTTTTTTAATCCTATTACACAAACTCTGCCGGCAGCAACCTGAACAATATCCTTCCACTCATTTATAGCTGATAAAATGTTCTCTTTATTAGTTGTAGAAACAACAGTACCGTCCGGTTTTAACTATACCAGGAAATTATCACTGTCTGAAATCATTGCATTACTAAGTTCAGGAACTTTCAGAGTATTATCTCATTTAGGGTATTTTGCTGAAGTACAATTGAAATGTTTAAACAAATTACGATGTCGATCATATTTATTGCATCGTTGGCATTTATATCCATTACTTCATTATAATTTTGTTCTCCCTTTATGCTGTTATAGGAAAAAATAATCGAGACTATATCTTCCATGTTTATGGCACCGTTTTGTATACCGTTTGGAGCAATATCATATCTCCCGGCCACATCGGTATGGGATTCTCTTGATCTGAAATCTCAAGAGTCATGTTAAAACTAGTTATTTCAATTTTTCTTAAAAGGAATCCCGGTTTAGTTATATAAACTGTATATCCGGATATGGAAATTGGTATGTTTGAAAGGAAAAAGAACCCGTCTTCATCGGTAAAACTTGATATTCCAAGCTCAGGTAATAGGTAAAGATTCAATAACCGGTAATGCTCCAACAGTTCCATCGCTCTTTAAACCGGCAGTATGACTATAACCTGAAGGGACTTGAACGATATCCGTCCAGTTTTCAATGCTATACGTTCTTGAAGATAAATATTCTGCAACAACAACTGTTCCATCCTTTTTTAAGCCTGATATATGATCATATCCTGCAGAAACTTGAACAATGTCTGACCAACCGGACACATCACCGACAAACCCTCCTACGGCAACCACCGTGCCATCTTTTTTTAATCCTATGGTGCTGCAGTGATGTGCAGAGATTTGAACAATATCCTTCCAATCTCGTACAATGCATTGACCATATCTGTTATCGCCAACAGCAACCACTGTCCCGTCTTTTTTTAAACCTACAGTGTGACTGTATCCAACGGCAATCTGTACAATATCGGTCCAATCTTCAACATTGCACTGACCGTAATCATTATTGCCGCATGCTACGACAGTTCCGTCAGGTTTTAATTTGACTATGTAATCTGTTGAGCCTGCAATCATCGTATTACCACGCTCAGGTATTTTTAATTCCGACTTAGGCTGAACTGACTTTATGGCATAAGTATTTTCAGAAATCAAACTTGACGTTGAAAAAAGAATTGATAAAATCAGGATAAATAAAACTGATTTTTCATATTTTTAACAAATCTCCCCTAAAAAATAATGTAATATATATTTAATTTTATATTGCGAAGAAAATTATGTCGATTAATAAAGGATTTTGGTTAGAATGCTGCTGTTTGAGAGAAAATGCTTAGTACAAATATAATTTACTTTGAACTGAAGTTTAATAACGAGGACACATAAGAAAAATTGATATATGCCGTTTTTAATGCAATAGGAGAAATTTTATGTAAAATTGATAAACCTTAAAAATCTGATTATATTAATGTTATTGCTTTCTTTAGGGACTAATATTTATCTATTTGCTTAAATAGTTATCTAAAAAGATATAACTGGGAAGGAGAGAAATGCAAATAATTAATATTTTCTGAGTTTAGGCCAATGCCCAACAGTAGTTATAAGGCTATGTTTGAAGAAGAGATACTATTTTGATTTTAGATGACTAAAATAAGAGGTATAGATTAAAAAAATATGATATAATTTTATTGAAAACGAAGATAAAAATGCAATAAATTTTAATTTGATGCCGAATTAATGTAGCAAATTTAGAAATCAAAAGCAGTAACGTTCATGAAAGAAACATATCCGGATACTATTATATACCTTTGCAAACACTTCAAAATCGAGATATTGTGCCCTGTTTAATATTAAAATTAATTATAAAAAATTTTAAGGGGAGGAAATAAAATGATGAAAAAAAGGATTAAACTGCATAAAATTTTATCCATGACTATTCTGGTAGTAATTTTAACTACTTTGGTATTACCGCAGTTTGGTCTAGAACCAAAGGTGCAGGCTGCTTCTTCACCCCGTTTTGGAGATTTATACTACAATTATGGAGAAGCCTTGCAAAAAGCAATTCTTTTTTACAAAGCCAACCGACTTGGCGATTTGCCGGATGATTACATTCTGCCTTACAGAGCGGATGCAGCAATGACAGACGGACAGGATGTGGGGCTTGACCTTACAGGAGGCTGGGCTGATGCCGGAGACGGAATTAAGTTTACCCATACTATTTCATATGCTGCTGCACAATTGGGATGGGGTGTATATGAATATAGGGAAGGTTTTGAAAAATTAGGGTTGCTTGAGGATATATTGGATGAAGTAAAATGGGGAACGGATTTTTTAATTAAAGCCAATCCGGAGCCTAATGTACTTTACTATATGTGCGGATACGGTGATTCCGACCACTCGGTGTGGGTTCCCCATGAATTTTTGGATTATGTAACCGACAGAAAATCCTTTAAGGTGGATCCGTCAACACCGGGTTCTGATGTTGCAGGTATGACTGCAGCGGCACTGGCTATAGCTTCTTTGATTTTTGAAGAGACAGATCCGGAGTATGCGGAAAAATGCTTAATGCATGCAGAGAGAATTTTTAATTTCGGTTATACATACAAAGGGAAAAACCCTCTGGATATTTTATACCCCTCGGGAAGCTATGTGGATGACCTTGCGTGGGGAGCTATTTGGCTTTACATAAAAACAGGAAAGCAGGATTACCTGGATAAGGCAATTTCAATTATGCCTGTTGATACAATAGGCGGATTTCATACTCATTGCTGGGATGATGTAAGCTATGGTGCGGCAATTAAAATAGCTCAGGTGACAAAAGACCAAAAATACGCTTCTATGGTGGAAAGAAATTTGGACTTTTTCTTGCCCGGTGGAGGCATAACCTACACCCCCGGAGGATTGGCATGGCTTTCTCAATGGGGTTCCTTGCGTTATGCCAGTACAGCAGCGTTTTTAGCTTTTGTATGGTCCGATGATAAAACCGTTGGAACATTGTCCAAAAAAGATGAATACAGGAAATTTGCAGAAAGACAAATAAATTATATATTGGGTGACAATCCGCGGGGAGGAAGTTATGTAGTTGGTTTTGGAGAGAATTCTCCCAAGCATCCTCATCACAGAACTGCCCATGGTTCATGGGTGAGTATGACGGATGTGCCTTCTTTTAGCCGGCATATACTGTACGGTGCTTTAGTAGGTGGTCCCAATTCCAGTGATTATTGGGAAGACAATATTGAGGATTATGTTATGAACGAAGTGGCAATTGACTACAATGCAGGTTTTGTAGGCGCTCTTGCCAAAATGGCTGATATGTATGGAGGAAAAATACTTGAAGATTGGCCAAAGCCTGAAGATTTCCGGGCACCCGAGGATAACCTGGTGGAATATTTCTGCCGTGGATGGATAATGTATGAGGGTTTTGGAACATTAAATCTATTAATGCAGGTAAACAATAGGTCAGCATGGCCTCCGACAATGAAAGACAAATTGTCTGTTCGTTATTTCATGGATCTAAGCGAGGTATTTGAGGCCGGAGGAAGTTTGGATGATGTGGAAATAACTTTAGGGCAAAGTGAAGGTGCCAAACTCGAAGGATTAAAACATTATGCGGACAATATTTATTATTTCACAGTGGATTTCACCGGAACAAAGATCATGCCGGCCGAATGGAACTTATGCGAAAAAGATGCAAACGTATCCATTAGATATAAAAACGGCATAGGATCCCATGAAAACGACTGGTCTTATCAGAATTTGAGTGATTCACCGGATTTTGATGCGATTTCTTTTGCAGGTTTGACTCCCTATATACCCGTATATGATAACGGAGTTCTTCTGTGGGGAGAAGAACCGCCCCATGAAGGAAACACACCTAATCCTACACCTAGCCCGACACCGACCGGATCTGAGTTTATTTACGGAGACGTAAACAGTGATAATTCAGTGGATTCATTGGATGTATCAATCTTGAAAAGATATATACTCCGTAAAAATCCTCCGTCTGTAAACCTGGATGCTGCGGATTTAAACGGTGATGATTCAGTAGATTCATTGGATTTATCAATCTTGAAAAGATATGTTTTAAGGAAGATTCCTTCAATACCTATTTGATATGTAGATACCCAAAGTATTTAAATCTTTTGTTTATCATATTATTTTTAAATTTCTCTAATGTTAATCCTACGGATAACAAAAATATCCGTAGGATTTTTAATTCTTTTAGAATAATGAAGAAATATAGCACAAAATGCTTTTTAATTCAAAGAATTAGTAGTTGTTGTGAATGTCAAGTAGTATTTTACACTTTTCGGTCAATATTTTTTACACCTAATTATTACCAAATATGGTTTGCCGATGTTTTAGTCTATAGCTTTCTCCATCGAGATTCAGCACTTGACACTTATGAACAATTCGATCTAGTATTGCTGTAGTTATTGCTGGATCGCCTAAAAGTTCTCCCCAATCTTCAGGTCCTTTATTTGAAGTAATAATGATTGAGGATTGACCGTAAAGCTTGTTAATTAGTTGGAAGAATAAATTTGCTTCGTTTTTTTCCATTGCAAGAAACATTAAGTCATCGATTATAACCAAATCAGAATCAATTATGCGTTTGTATTTTGACTTAGAAGTTCTTAGTATATCTTGTGTTTTAAGTACATGTATTAAATCATGCATAGTTATAAAGTGAACTTTGTATCCGCAATTAATGGCTTCAATTCCTAAACCTATAGAAAGAAATGTTTTACCAACTCCAGTAGGACCAAGCAGGATTAAATTATAACCCTGCTCAATCCAGCTTAATTCTCTAAGCTGATTAAATTGCTTCTTACTTAACGTAGGCTGTTCTTTTAGGTCAAATTCATCAAGAGTTTTATACTCCGGAAAAGCAGCTTGTTTCAATCTTTTCTCAAAACGCTTTTCTTCTCTTCCTTGCATTTCGCATTTTAAAAGTTCTTCTAGGAACTTTTCATAAGATAGTGACTGGTTTATTGCTTGATTAAGTATATCTTTAATTTGTACTGCAATATGGTGCAAATTCACCGTTTTAAGCATAGTTTCAATATTATCTATTGTAAATTGTTGCATTATCATTTCCTCCAAAAGCATTAATGTATTCTGACATATCTCGAATTTTAGGTGTAACCTTTATTTTTTCAATATTTTCAGGAGTTAACGCTACCGGCTCTGTTACTAAACCATTACCTAATTTCGCTTTATCCTTTTCATAATGAGCTACTGCATCTCGAAAATCAGTGGCTCTATAAAGATGGTTTTTCATGCAAAATTCCAAAGCTTTATTATTGGATTCTAACGAACTATCTTTCATAGCTGATTCGATTAGATTAAGCTGATCCCTTATGTACCGAGATTTTTCTTTTCGTATGTTTTCCATAAAGTCTTTTGCCTTTGCCGGATCAGAAAATCTATCTGCAATCTGATCTATTAGGACTGAAATTTTAACATTGTTATCTCGCTTATGGTTATTATTTTTAACCAGGTTTCCCTTATCTGCCGGTATTTGATACTGCGCCAGTTTTTTGTCTGTATCAATATCTCTTATGATCAATTCAGTTTCACTTATGTAACTAACTTTAACATATGTATGAGGCCCTTTGTATGTCCCCTTTGGAACTGAATATCTATTTCCTTTTATGGGAACAGTATTGTCTTTTCTTACTTGATAGGTTAGACTTAGAGATGGAGATTTTGTTTTTATTTTGTCGAGTATCGGCTTTAGGTATTTCTTTTCTTCAAGGAATACTTGGGCTGGTACTTTTCTTGTTGTTCCATGCACTTTGCCATTACCACGTCTTTCTAACCAACTAATGCAATCCTCGTTCCAACGGTCAATATTGTAGAATGTACGATGACGAGCAAAGTTGTTTTTTACAAAACAAACCACATTTTCAACCTTTCCCTTACTTTCAGGATCTGCCTTACGGCACATATATATTTTAAACTTACGTCTTTGATGATATCCTGCAAACTCACGGGTATATATCAAATCTCCATGGTTTTCACTTACAAGAATAACATGATCTTGGTCATAAACTATTTCTTCCGGCATACCTCCATAATATTCAAAGGCATTTTCATGTATCCGAATAATATCAGAAGTAGTAAAAGGTCTGCTTTGCCATTCGCAATATTTATATCGTGAATAACCTAAAACAAAACACATAACATAGAGCCGTATATACTTTCCATCTTCTTTTTTTACTTTTATTTCACCAAAATCAACTTGCATTTGCTTTCCCATTGGTAGTTCTTCAACTCCCTCATAATCCCGTGTTTTTGGTATTTTAAGAATGTTATGCTTCTGCCTTAGAAATCTAATATACCGGCGTAATGTCTCTTCTGAGAATGGAAGCATTTTGTACTTTTCTTCAAGCCAGTCAAAAACCTGGGCAGCTGATAGATCAGGAAACTCCTTTAACCATGATAGGATTTCATTGCTATATGGTTCAGGCTTCTTTTTTCGTACCTTCATTTCTTTGATAAATCCATCAAACTCATCTGGTGACATTTTGAGGTATTTATTTATCGTAGGACGACTAATATTTAGCTTTCTAGCAATCTGAGACTTTTTAAGTCCTATTTCCTTAAGAAGTTTTATTTCACTATACATATGCCAACCTTCCTCTTTTTTCAATGCTCATGCTCCTTTCAGTATAATTAAATATTATACCGAAAAAGCCCATTATCTTCACTTCGACAGTTTAATAGATGTGAATATTTATTGATTTGAACTTACAACCCTTGATATGACTTTTTTGTAAATATGAATTTCCAGTATTCCAACATTGTTATTGACAGATACTTGTAAAAACCGTAAAATCTTATTGACCGAAAACTGTCAATTATATTTTACCATTCACAGTTGTACAAGTAGAAGTTCGCTATAATTGGAAAAAAGATATAGTGGGGGACTGATTATAATGGATTGGGTTGGTGGATTAATTACATTTGCAGTTGGATTTATTTGCATTTTAAGTGCAATATTTAACTGGGATTGGTTTTATGAGAGCCGTAAAGCAAGAACCTTTGTGAATATTTTTTAAAACTTATTTAATAAAGTATCGGGAGCTTTGCCAATTACTTTTATATAAATGTATAGTATTATAAGTAAAACGACCAAGACAAGCAATGAAATGGTATACACGATGCTCTGAATAATTATATAAGGATTTAAAATTACTTCTATATACAGCATTTTTTCAAATATCCCGAGTGACACTTTGATAAAAATTGCTGCAAGTAAGCTTGCATAGGCTATACTAACAATACTTATAATAAACAACTCAGAAAATATAATTAATGCTATTTTCCCAGAGCTCAATCCCATTGCCTTAAGCATGCCCAAATAATTTTTTTTCTTGTTTATATTAAAATATGTAAGAATAACCACATTCATAATTATAGCGAAGCAAATAATTAAAGAAGCTAAAGAAAAAATACTTTTTATAGCAAGATTAATTTTATTTAAATACATGTAAAACTCACAGGTACTGCTGTACTCTCCTTCAATTCCTAAAGTTGATTTCAGCTTGTCATGTACATTTTTGACATTACTGAATCCCTTTACGTTGATAATGATTTCGTCATAATCCGATACATTAACGGAGTTGGATGAGCTAATTAAAATATGTGGCGAATCAGTTCTTGATTTTACACAGAAAAATTCCGATGACAATATTCCTATAAGGTAATAATCCTTAAAAAGGTATAAAGGGTTGTTACCTTCTACGTCATAAACCAGCAAACTTATTTTAGAACCTGTCATTTGTTCCATGTTTTCCTTTGAAAGACCGTATTTATTTAGCAGCATTTCCGATAGAATCACTTGATCTTTATCATCAAACTCTTTTCCATAGAGGAAGGCACTCTTACTTTTTGTTGTGTTATAAAGCTCTTGAATTTCATTGTCTGAAACCGTACGGTAATCCTTGAAATACCTATTAATGCTGATATATTGGCCAATTATTCTGTCGTATATGGAACTTTCATTGGGACTGTATTCATTGCCGTTTGCCACTAATTTTGTAAATTCAAATAAAAAAGCGTATTCACCTGTTTCAGGAAAGTAATTCATGAGTTCCTCCGGTGAAACTTGCGCAAATACATTAATGTCTGCAATACCTTCAATATTGGATAATTCATCCTTCAAAAATGCTTCCTTTTTATTGGATAACTGTCCTGCCGGTATACTGATATAGCATTCGGAAATTTCTTTTTCATAAAGAGCGGAAATTTCGGAATTAAGAAGTAATATATACGAAAAGGAGCATATTCCAATAAAGCTAACAATTAAAAACGATATTGATATTTGAAAAGACACGGCTTTTTTTCTGATAATATTATATAATGCTAATTTTATACATTCCTTTATACTCACTTAATATTCTCCTCACATTAGTTTTCACTGTTTACAATTTGAACTACATTTAATTTGTCTATTTTATTTATAATTACCCTCCAAGGTATAAACATTAATAGGTTTAATAGGATTAAGGCCATCAGTATGGATTTAACCTCATACAGACAGCCGCTTATATCTTCCGGAAAAAGTGTCGTCAATAAATTTGAAGAGTAATTGTTAAACAAATATCCAATGATACTGCCAGATAAAACGGAAAAAATCACAACAACCTCAAATATTGATATATATAGGAGGGATATGCTGTTTATAGACATACCCATGGCCCTCAATACCCCGATTAATTTGATTCTGGATTGGACTATCATCTGCAGAATATTACACATAATACCCATGCCCGCCAGTAGCAGTAATAAAGAAATTGCAAAAAGCGATCCCTGTATTATACTTTTAGAAAACAATAATTCTTCCAGTTGTTTTATCGGATAAACATACATACCCAAATTTTCCAATTCCCTTTTTATTTGCAGATACTCATCGAAATACTTAAGAGTAAGAGCGCCGGAGCATCTGGTGTTATATTCGGTTGTTTTAAGCATTTCCTCCCCGCATTCGAAAGGAAGTAAAAAATCACTGGAAACAACATCATCGGAAAAGATACCTTTTACATAGAAAGTAAAGGGTTTCTTTATTTTTTCGGAGGAAAAGAGAATCTTATCTCCAATTTTTATATCCAGTTCGCGTGAAGTCCTTTGATTTAACCATATGCAGTAATTACCTTTGCTGTTTTTTGCATTGTCTTTAAAGCTCCACTTTTCACCTTCTAGAATGAATTCTTTTTCAAGATTACTTTCCAAAATATAATTGTTGTCTTGAAAGAATGCGACTCTTCCAACTTTATTAGCGGCTAGCTTGCCGGAATCGGTACTTAATATGGCACCTCTCATAATAATATTTTCTGCATCATATTTTATGTGCACATTATAAACATTTTTTTCAAAAATTTTATTCAAGTAAGCATATTTTATATTACTCAAATTTAGACGGATTTCTTCCTTTGAGAAAACTTCATTCGCCCTTTTGTAAATCATGTTCGGCATTGATATTGATAGAGAAATGGTCAATAGCGCAACGGAAAAGATAGCGGTTAACAGTAAGAAGGCAAATAATATGTACTTGATATTTGTTTTAAATTCTTGCTTAATGAGAGGCAAGACATTATAGAATTTCATCTGAAATCACCTGACCGTCCTTCAAAGTGATGATTCGATCTGTCATTTTAGCATCTTCCATGTTGTGGGTAACGAGAACAATGGTTTTGCCTTCTTGAGCCAGCTTTTTCAATAGTTCCATAACAACCCTCCCATTGACCGAATCTAAATTACCACAGGGTTCATCAGCCAATATAATGCTTGGTGAATTTACCAGAGCACGGGCAATGCAAACCCTCTGTTTTTCACCTCCGGATAATTGAGAAGCACAGTTTTTTTCTTTTCCGAGCATGTCCACTTTTAAAAGGGCATCTAAAATCTTTTCTTTTCGCTCTTTTGGTGGGACATTTGCTATCAAGAGAGGCATTTCTACGTTCTTATAAACAGAGTATGAAGGTTCTAAATGAAAGGATTGAAAAACAAATCCAATCTCTTTATTCCTGTATTGATCCAACTGTTTTTTTGTCAAACAGTCCAATCTTTTGTTATTTACTATCACACTACCGGAAGTGGGTTTGTCAAGAGTTCCTATAATATTCAGAAGCGTCGATTTTCCACTTCCTGACCTTCCAACAATTGACAAGAATTCACCTTTTTTTATGGAAAAGCTGACATCTTTTAATGCAGTATAAGAATTATTACCGCTATAATATATTTTTGTTAACGAATCCGCTTTTATCACATTAACCCCGCCTAATCTACCGCAATATAATCTTGATTCATAAAACTAATAGTATCCTCTTTTGGATAGTATATAAGTTTTGCCCAGTGTCCAAACGAATCAATGGTCTGAAATAATAGATTATTATCTGTATAGCTGTATTCAATACCGTTTAAATACCTTTGGCCAATTTGCTTTAAATCTTCTTCTGAAAATTCGATATTTCTAAAATAATAAGATACTACCTTGTTTGCGATTTCATCGGAAGTAAAATTACCAAACTTCAAATTTTGGGAATCTATCACTTCAATATAACCTTGTGTAACATCTCCATTCAGATAATATTTTGCTTTTTTTACACCTTCATCTTGATTCTTTCCGGATAAAAACATATATGTGGCTGCAACTAATAACAATATTGTGGGTACGGCAATAATCAAAAATTTTTTCATAAAAAACCCCCTTGAAAATAATGCGATATAAAAAATAAAATGAAAAAGGAGTTATTTACGAATTATACTATAGTATTTGTATTACATCAAGAACATAACTATTTTTATTTATATTTATTTGATTAATATAATATTGTTAACTGTTAATAGATAATATAAAAAAATTTTATCTATCTAACTATTCCATTTTATAAGTTTTCCCCAAATATGTAATTTTGCTGGATGACTCAATTTTAGCTTTAAGAGTCATGTTTATTGAGCTACTATCATCTAATATAACTCTGCCGTTACTATCCTTGATTTTCCATTCACTTAGTTCTATTATTACATAATCACCTGAAATTGACCAAGTTCCAGATCCACTTATTGTTGTGTTATAGTATCCGCTCATTGAACCATTATAAACATTGGTAACTTTGCAGTTATTCTCGTCAATAAGTTTTACACTGGCACTGCCGCTACTAAAAGTACAAGGATATGAAATTTTCTTTTTATCTGAATTGTTGCAACCAGTAAAATTAAAAACAGATAATGTGCAAATAATGAGTACTAAAAGTATGTTTCTGGCAAAATTTTTTTTCATAAGTTCAACCTCCTTTAAAATGTGTAGAAAGCAAGAAAAAATAACTCTTTTTTCATTTGTATATTGGAAATTTTACATTATATCAATAAATTTGTAAATATATTCTACAAATGATGCTTTATTACGACAGAAATATACATTGTCGCTGATCTTTTTTCGTCCTGCTTACTTGTTATATTATAGTATCTGAATAAGCATTATTCCGCCTAATCTACCGCAATATAGTTTTGATTCATAAAGCTGATTTTTTTTTATTCGGATAGTAAATAAGGTAAGACCAGTGGTCAAAGGATCCGATGGTCTGAATTGTTAATTCATTATCTTTGCAGATGTATTCGATTCCGTTTAAATACCTTTCCCCGATTTGCTTTAAATCCTCTTCAGAGAACTTGAAATTTGTAAAATAATATGACACTACCTTTTTTGCAATTTCAAGGGGAGTGAAATTACCAAACCTCAAGTTATTGGAATCAATTACTTCAATATAACCCTTTGTAACATCTCCATTCAAGTAATATATGTTTTTTCTTACAACTTGATTTTTCTTCTTTCCGGATAAGAACATAAACGCAGCTGCAATCAATATAAACAGTGCCGGTATGACAATAACCAAAGCTTTTTTCATATATCTAGACCATCTTGAATTCCAAGTTGCTCCTAAATATGTAATTTTATCAGGTGAAATAATTTTAGCTTTGAGTGTGATTTCAATCATTCCGTCATCCATTAATATAATGTTTCCACTTTTGTCCTTTATTTCCCAGTTGCCTAAATTAATTGTTACATAGCTATCTGAAATTGACCAGGTTCCGGAGCCGCTTATTGTTGTATAATAATTTCCGCTTAACCAACCGTTGTATACATTGGTTACATTGCATTTATTTTCATCAATAAGCTCGAGAACGGCACTACCGTCACTGTAAGTACAGGGATATGAAATATTCTGATTATCGAATTCATTGCATGAAGTAAAATTAAAAGCAGATAATATACAAATTATAAGCGTTAGAAGTATATTTTTGATGAAGGCTTTTTTCATTAAATTTCCTCCCCGGTAAACTTGCAATACAAAGCAATAAACAACTCTTGTTTCTCACAACAAAATTTTACCATCCAGCAAAAAACGAGTAAATATTTTATGCAGAATAAATTTATTTCGACGAAAGTATATATTGTTTTCAAATTTTTCTGGTCTTCTTGCTTAATTTGATTTTATTATAGTAAATTGTAAAATATGCTATAATAATATATGAGGATAAATAGGGGGTAGTGAACAAAGATTATTTATGATTCAAAAATAAAATCTGAAAGGAGTCAAGATTTATGTCAAATTTATTTGAAAAGTCTATCAATATGGGCTTTGGGCTCTTTGCATACTCAAGGGAGAAAATTGAGTCCATGGTAGAGGAGCTTGTTAACAAGGGTGAGATTGCAAGAAAGGATGCGCAGAAATTTGCCAGTGACCTTATAAAAAAAGGTGAGGAACAACGGGAAGAGCTTAAGAAAATAATCAGGGATGAAATTAAAAACTCTTTGGATTTGAGTAGCCTTGCAACAAAGGAAGACATAGCCAAGATTGTAAGGGAAGAGCTTCTAAACGTCATTAAGAGTGAAGGAATAGCCCGCAAAGATGATATTAACAGCTTGAAGCAAAGTCTAAACGAAAAGTAAAAGCTATTTGCCATATCTGGTATGTACGCGATTAATCGATAAAGGGTTAAAATCTCAAATAATATAACAGGTTGTGATTTAGTTGGCAATTATTAATCGCTATAAAGAAATCCTTTCAGTATTTGTAAAGCACGGCTTCGGTACGATTATTGATCAGATAGGTATTTTTGACTATCTCAATATCAAAATCAAGAAAAACTTAAGGAAGGGCAAGGACCAGGAGGTTAACGTAAAGCTTTCGGTAGGAGAACGCTTGAGGCTTTCTTTTGAAGAACTTGGCCCTACCTTTATTAAGCTTGGCCAGATTTTAAGTACAAGACCGGATATTTTACCCCAGGATATTATTGATGAACTTGCAAAATTGCAGGATTCGGTTAAACCATTTCCCTTTGAAGAGGTTAAATCTTTAATAGAGAGTGAATTTGACGATAAGTTTGAAAATATATTTATGGAATTTGATGAGGAACCTTTAGCCTCAGCCTCTATATCTCAAGTGCATCCTGCACGGCTGCATTCCGGTAAAAAAGTAGTAGTAAAGGTACAGAGACCGAACATTGAAAGAATCATGTATCAGGATCTAAGATTGCTTGAAGATCTCGCTTCTTTTATCGACAATCACACCAAATACGGAAAAATATATGATTTTACTAAAATGGTGGAGGATTTTAAAAACACACTCCAAAATGAGTTGGATTTCCGCATTGAGGCAGAAAATGCCGAAACCTTTAAAAAGAATTTCTCTAAAGACAAAGGAATTAGGGTTCCGGATATCAGTTGGGTACATACTACAAGGCGTGTGCTTGTAATGGAGTATATTGAAGGGATCAGAGTGAATGATTTTTCTTCGATGGAACGAGAGGGAATTGACCGCGGAGTTATTGCCAGAAAACTCGCAACATCACTTTCAAATCAAATCTTAAGGGATGGCTTTTTTCACGCGGACCCTCATCCTGGAAATATAAGGGTATTGGCCGATGATGAGATTGTTTTTTTGGATCTGGGTATGGTGGGAAAACTCAACGAAGAGCTCAAAAGGCAATTTCTTAAAATGTTTATGGGTATTGCATTTAATGACAGCAGATTGATTATACAAGCTATCATATCACTGAATGCAATGCCGAATTATGTAAATATTAAAAAGCTGGAACGAGATATCGATGTAATGCAGAATAAATATCTTTCAGTACCTTTGCACGAGTTGAAAGTAGGTAAATTGTTCAATGAAATATTTAAATTGGCTTTTTCTTACAACATAATGATTCCATCTGAATTTACCATGCTGGCAAAATCTCTTGTTACAATGGAAGGACTGGTGGAAAAGCTGGATCCCGAACTCAGTGTTTTGGAAATTGCAAAACCTATTGCCAAAAAACTTATGTTTAAGGCGTTTTCTACTGAAAAGATAGGTAAGGAATTATTGAGCGGTGCAGTGGATTATGGATATTTATTTAAAGATATCCCTTCTTTTTTGCATAATTACTTAAGAAAAATGGATCAGGACGATTACTTTTTACCTCTTGAGTTAAAGGGCATTGAGCGCATTGAAAGGATTTTGAATAAGATTTTTAACAGGATGTCTTTCAGCATAGTTTTATTGGCTGTCAGTATAATTATTTCGGGTATAGTTATCGGATCGGGATTAAGTGCAAATACAGGAACGGAAATGTATATTCTTAATATCAGTGTTCTGAGGACAGCTTTGGTATTGGCGGGTTTAATTGTAATTGGATTGCTCATTTCAATATTAAGATCAAACCGCTTTTAAAATTCTGTCGAAAACCGTTCAAGTCTTAAGAGAATATTCCTTTTCCAGAACATCAATACATAAATTAACATTAAGGGTGTATTTTGGCGTGATATAAACTTTGAATCTTGACTTTTTTTTCTAATGCTGTATAATTGAATTCTAATAATTTTGGGGAAGGTGATATTTTGAGGTTAAAGAAAATATTAGCTTTTATGCTAATAACAGTAATAGCACTGGTAATGAGTGCCTGCAATAGTAATATAGCGTTATTTATTAATGCTAAACAAGGTGATAGTTACAATTATCATGTGGAAATGAATCAGACTAACAATTTGGAATACGCTGGTGAGCAAATCTCGACAAAACAGAACATGTCGACGGATTTTTCAATAACTGTTGATGATATTGACTCTGATGGCAATATGACGCTTAACTATACGTATAGTGCTCTAAAGTTTGAAACGGAATCAAACGGAGAAAAGCAGGTTTTTGATTCCGGTAATGTAGACCCGGATGATCCTGTCTCAGCAGTATATAATAGTATTATTGGCAAAGGATTTACGGCCAAGATGACTAAATCCGGTGAGGTTAAGGAAATCGGCGGTGTTGATGAGCTTTTGGATTCAATGATCGATTCGGTGGATGTGGGTGACAGCGAAATAATGAAAGCTCGTCTTGAAGAACTGAGAGAAGGTTTGAAAGAGAGCTTTGGAGAAGAAACTTTGAAGGCAAGCATTGAACAGTCAGTTAGTGTTCTGCCCAAAGATAAAAATATTAAAGTAGGCGACACATGGACTGTTAAAGACAATGTTGAATCTATTGTGAATATGGATGTTGATATCTATTATACTCTGGATAAAATCGAAAAGGGAATTGCTTATATTTCCGTTAAATCCGATTATAAAACAGACAGTTCCGAAGCCATTGAATTTATGGGTTTGAAAGTGTTGCCGGACTTGGTGTGCAATACTACAGGGACGATAAAGGTTAATATAGAAAACGGATTTTTGTCCGAGGGAGAACTTGATGTTACATTAGCAGGTAAATTAGCTTTTGATATGCCGGAATTGGAAATTGATGATGCTGAGGAAGACCAAATAACATTAGAATCAACAATGAAGGTTATTTACTCGACATCAAATAATTAAGCCGGGTGTTATTAAGTCAGCAGGGACAGAGAATAAAAATCAAAGTGAAACCAACCAAAAAAATTATGGATTACGCATTATATTAAAGGAAGGATATTTGGGGGGTACTGTTTTTGTCGGAAGATTAATGTGGGGTAATCAAGTTCCTACAATTACAGTAGATTTCTACAAAAGTGGATCGGTGTTTTTTGCCGGTTCATTTTTTTATAAGGAAAGGCACGGTCTACTGACCATGCCCCCTTAAAATCAAATCAAATTATTTACCGATATCTATTCCGTATAGTGGTTTAATTTCTGGCTCTACTCCGTATAGCGGTTTTATTATCGGATCTACCGGAATTCCGTACAGTGCAACGTTTTCAGGGTCTGGAATGGCATACTTAACTACAGAAGATATTGAGGGTGCGTAGTTCTTCTGACAGGGGATATAGAAACTAGCGCCACCTGTCATTTCCATAAGTTCATTATCGGTCAATTCTCTGCCAATACTTAATTTTTTCTTCTCAGACATAAATCCACCTCCTTTGCGATTGATTTTTTATACTATTCTCCTCAAAAAGATTCAGTTCTTATTTCAAAGCTTTTTGACATTGAAATATTCTAGTCTTTTTGAGAAGAGATAGTTCATAAATATATTGCAATATTTTACACGTGCTGCCACATTCTATAATAACATCCATCTTTGACCATAAGTTCATCGTGGGAACCGCATTCTGCAACTTCACCCTTGTCGAGAACATATATGTTGTCACAATTTATAACAGTACTTAATCTGTGAGCTATTACTATAACGGTGGTGTCGGCTGCCAACCGGTCCAGCGCGTTTTTGATATGGGTTTCGCTAATGCTGTCCAAATTGCTTGTTGCTTCGTCCAGTATCAGAATATCCGGTTTTTTAAGTATGGCCCTTGCTATTGCAAGCCTTTGCTTTTGACCCTCGGAAAGGTTTGCACCGTTTTCGTGCAAAAAGGTATCATATTTTTGCGGAAGTTCATCGATAAAATCATGGGCATTGGCTATTTTACAGGCATATACCATTTCATCCGTATCAATATTTTCATTGCCCAGGCAAAGGTTTTCCCTGACCGTACCGCTGAAAATAAATACATTCTGTGAAACAAAAGCTATTTTGCTTCGTATTACGTCCAGAGATATGTTCTTTAAGCTGTGCCCGTTAATTAATATATCTCCCTTTTCGGGACTGTAAAATTTCATTAAGAGCTTTATAAGTGTGGTTTTACCCGAGCCGCTTTCTCCGACAATGGCTGTCTTTTTCCCCTGAGGAATGAAAATATTGATGTTCTTCAAAGCAGGTTTTTTTGCCCCGTATCGAAAATCCACATTTCTAAACTCTATATCTCCCTTTAATGATGTAACTGAACTGTCGATTTCTTGCCACAGTTCGTTTTCCGTCTTTAGCTCCAGTATTTCTCCAAGTCTGTTGGAAGCCACAACAGCTGTTTGAATCAGTGATTGAAGATCAATTAAGTTTCTGACCGGTGAGAGGAAGTACGTAAGAAGGGCGTTAAATGCCAGCAATTGCCCGGGACTCATGTTTCCGACAACTACATTGTATGCACCTGCCCATAAAATAACAATTCCGCCCAAACCGGCAACAAAACCTGTAATGGAAGCAAGGTTAATTTTAAGCATACCCTCCTTAAAAGAACTTTTCATTAATCCGTCAAGCTTACTTTCAGTATTCTTTTCGGCTTGCTCCTCGGCGCGGAAGGATTTGACCGTTTCAATTCCTTTTATGGATTCCACCAATGCAGAGGTTAACTTTGCGTTATCTTCCATTATTATTCTGTTGGCGTTTTTAATGGGTGTGTTAAATACGGCAACAATTATTCCGTAAAGTAAAATAACAATAAAGGATATATAAAACAGGGAAGAGCTTTGCATATACAGTAAAAATCCACCGGCTAAAGCCATAATTGTGTCAATCATTATGGTAAGGGTGGCACCGGATATTGCTTGGCGTATCTTTGAGGCATCAAGAAATCTGGAAATTATTTCTCCAACCTTTCTCGAATCGAAAAAGCTCATTGGAAGCTTTAATACATGAGAGTAATACTCCATCATTATTGTTCGGTCAATACTGATGCTAAGTCTGGTGAGAAGGTAGTTTCTGTAATAATTGAGAAGAATCTGAAATGCGAACATTGATGAAAAACCTATTGAAATAATCAGAAGATCGTGAAGCTTTTCAAATTTTATTATGTCGTCAAAAAGAAATTTAATATAAAAGGAGCCTGCAATTCCAAGCCCGGTATATATAAGGGAGGCAAAAAATATACCAAAGATAGAACCTTTTAAGGGCTTTAGAAAACCTATGAATTTAAAAAGCATGTTTTGTGTCAGATTTCCCTTTTGAAAACTTTCACCGGGTTCAAGCAAAATAAGGCCCCCGGTCCATATAGAGTTAAAAAACTCCATATCATATTTTACAATTCCCTTGTCAGGGTCGGCAGCAACAATAACACCGTTTTTAATTGAATAAATCACCACAAAATGCGTGAGCTTGCTGTCCACAATTATGTTTGCTATGGCGGGAAGCTTGAAACAGGTGAGAAGATCTTCTTTTGATGCCTTAACACCCTTTGCGGAAAATCCCAGCTGCTTTGCAGCATAAATTAAGCCATAGGCATTTACACCCTGGGTGTCGGTGCCTGACATTTCACGTACTTTTGTTAGGGATATTTTAAGTCCGTAATACCGGGCAACACTTGCCAAGCAAGCAGCACCGCAGTCTGTTGCATCATACTGCCTCACGCATATATACTTTTTTAGCCACCTATCAAACATTGTCCCACTCCTAAGAGGCATCTGTCAAAATTTCATACAGGTCTTTGCTTATGGACTCAAAGCTTTGGTATTTTGCTCTTCCTTCTTCAAGAACCTGCAGAGCGTCCTCTTTTCTTCCGTTTTCATAAAGAAGAACTGCCAGATCATAGTAGGGGTCGGTAAAGTTTTCGTCAGAAAGCGCAATCGCTTTTCTCAAATATTCTATTCCTTTATCTACTTCTCCGAGTTTTCCCAAAGACAATCCCATTCCTTTGTTTGCATAAGCACTTTCCGGATTGATTTTCAGTGCTTCTTCATTGGCTTTTCTTGCATCAAGATAGTTGCCCAGCATAAAGCTTACATATCCGTAAAACTCAAACAGTCCAATATCATTGCATCCCATTTCTATGGCTTTGGACAGCAATATTTCGCTTAATTGGAGATTGCCGTTGTCGGCAAATTTTCTTGCTTTTGACATTATAATGTCTATGTCATCAATTTTCTCCAGCTGTTTTCGGGCTGTTGTTACGGCAACATTATATGAACAATATTTGTTTTCGGAATAGACACTTCCTTCCATGGTAAGCCTTGTGTTGGAACAGCCTCCGAGGCACCGGCTTCCGAATACACATTTTTTGCAAAGACCCGAAAGCTTATCCTTTGTCATCTTTCTGTTCCAGCTGAAGCTGTCGGGATTTGACCATATTTCCTTGATGGGAGTGGTTTTGGCGTTTCCTTCAATAAAGCTTTTATCCCTTACTGATGTGCAGCCTAAAATATCACCGTTATGTAATATACCAAGGTTGTATTTGCCGGCACCGCAGCCTGACCAGTTGTAATCTCCACTGCGATTGCCCGAACGCCTTTTCCTTACTTCAATTTCTTTTAAGTTGTAATATCCGATACAATCGGCAAGCATAATGTCTATGTTGTAACTGTCCATTACAGTCTGATAGGCAAAGTCTATCACATCATTGATATGGTACGGCTGGGCTACAAGATCACTGTTTTTAGCCATGTTACCCATGGGAAGTCCCAGCTGAAGCTGCCACCCTCCAACTCCTTTTTCAATTAATATATCTCTTAGCTGCGGAAGTTCAGTTATATTTCTGTTATTTATTGTTGTAATGGCAGCGCAACGGATATTCCTGGTTTTCAATATATCGAAGGCGTGCATTATGCGATTGAAAGACCCTTCTTTACGAATAAAGTCATGGGTTTCTTCAAGTCCGTCAATACTGATGGCAATTGTGTTGATTCCTGCCTTTTCAGCACGGTCAGCGATTTCTTCGCTTATCAGCCAACCGTTGCTTATCATATTTGGGATGATTCCGTTCTCGTAAAGCCTTTTGGCTATAAGATCCCAATCTTTTCTTATTGTGGGTTCACCGCCGGAAAGGGTTATCCACTGAAAGCCCAATTCACCCAAATCGTCACATAGCTTTAAGGCTTCTTCAGTAGTGAGCTCGCCTTCGAGAGCGTTTTCACAACTGGAACCGCAGTGCTTACAGCGCATGTTGCATCCCATGGTGATTTCCCACACAGCAGTAATTGGATTGTTCATTATTTTCGACCTCCTAAATCCCGGATAAATATATGGAATAAATATTTTAATCATACCGATGAATGAATGGAAATAGAACAGAATATTTTGGATTTTTGGTGTTACTTATGATAATAGGTTTAAAAGATATAGATTTATTATTTTAATAATATTTCAAATGTAGGTTAATCATATTTAGTTATAAACGGTTTTATGATTACATTTTATACTATATGTTATTTTGAGTCAACAAAGAGACAAGTCAAAAATTTGTAGCTGAATTTCTTTTTATAAACCATAATATACATCTACATATAAAGCATGATATGCTTCTACTGAGTCTAATAGGATAAAATTTTATAGAAATATGGGATTTTAAAGCAGGATATGCTTTTATTAAACTGAAATAAAGAAAAATAAAGTTAAAGAAGTACTGCTTATTGGAACATGATTACAAAAATTACGTCAAAAAGATTGGTAGAATAAATTAATTTGGAGGTTAAGAAAATGAAAAGAGCAGTTTGTGTAGCTATAGCTATAATTACAATAATGGGTTTAATGACGGGTTGTGCAAGTAATGTCGTTTTTAAACGAAATAGTGCTGATATGGATGTATTAAAGAGCAATATCGAGTTTTCCTTCGATGTATTTTCCAGGCTTAATGAAGAGGACAGTGATAAAAATATTTTTATTTCGCCTCTTAGCATTTCAACCGCTCTTTCAATGACTGTGCAAGGTGCAGAAAATACAACAAAAGATGATATAATGAAAGCTTTGAAGTATGACGGGCAAGATTTGGAAAAGGTTAACGAGTGCTATAAATATTTACTTGATTATTTAAGCAAGGCTGATAAAAATATCGAGCTTGACATAAACAATTCTATCTGGATAAAAGAAGGCAAGAAAATAAAAAAAGATTTCTTAAATGTTAATAAAGATGTTTTTAATGCATACGTTACCGAACTGGACTTTTCAAAAGAAAGTGCAGCAGATGATATAAATAAATGGATTTCAAAATCAACAAAGAATAAAATCACAAAAATGATTGATTCACCGATACCTGACAATATTGTGATGTATCTTATAAATGCCATTTACTTTAAGGGTGGTTGGGCAGAGAAGTTTAATAAAGACCACACTTTCAATACAGAGTTTCATACGGACGGCGGAGAGGCAAAAGAAGTGATGATGATGACAAGAAAAGGTAAAATAGAATACGGAGCTAAAGATGACTTTAAGGTTGTAAGGCTTCCCTACGGAAAAGGTAAAACATCAATGTATTGTGTTTTGCCGGCTGAAAACGTTTCGATTAATGATTTTATAAAAGATCTCGACGCAGATAAATGGGAGGAGATAAAGAACAGCGTTTCAAAGGTTGAAGATGTAATACTCAATATTCCAAGGTTTAAGATAGAATACGGGATTAAGGATTTAAAAGATTGTCTCATTTCTATGGGAATGGGGAAAGCATTTTCCGATGAAGCCGATTTCTCAGGAATGAGTGATGAGGGCCTTTGTATTAGCAATGTATTACATAAAGCCATTATTGAAGTTAATGAAGAAGGAAGCGAAGCAGCTGGAGTTACTGTGGTTGAAATGAAAGAAACTGCTGCAATATTAGACCCGCCTTCCTTTATAGCTGACAGACCGTTTTTATTTTTCATAACAGAGGATATCACAGGCACTATACTATTTATGGGAAAGCTATATGATAGTGAAAAATATTGAAATTTAGGATAAGTGATGAAAATGGGTGTAGGTTAGTACCTATACCCATTTATTTTTTAAAATTAAGTCGAAATTCCCAACTCAAATTAAGCATACTCTTCGTACATGTAATGTGAAGGAGTGAAATATTGCTTAAGCAGTGACAATAATTTTTATATAAAAGACTAAATTTATATTTTTAAGGGAGTGGTGTTATGATAAAGAAAACAGGAAAGATATTGATAGCGGCATTTATTGTTAGCATGTTGACATTGCTGTTGCCGGAAAAAGGACTTGCAGACTATCCGATTTTTTCTCAGCGTTTTACTGCGGACCCTACTGCAGTAGTTTACAACGGCAGGCTTTATGTCTATTGTTCTCATGATTCGGATGCTACACCCGGTCAGTCAACCTACAATATTCCGGATATAACTTGTATATCCACGGATGATTTGAAAAACTGGACCGACCATGGAGAAGTATTTAATGCAAAAAGAGATTCCAGTTGGGCTGGAGTTTCCTGGGCGCCGTCAATTGTTTATCGCAACAATAAGTTTTATTTATATTACGGTAATGGGGGAAACGGTATAGGAGTGGCAGTGAGTGACAGCCCCACCGGACCCTTCAAAGATCCTCTTAGAGGTGCGTTGGTATCCTGGAACACTCCTGGAGTACAACCTGCACAAAATATGTGGCTGTTTGACCCCGGTGTTTTTGTTGATGATGACGGACAGGCTTATATGTACTTTGGTGGAAACGGACAAAACAATATCAGAGTTATTAAGTTGGGAAATGATATGATAAGTACGGTAGGTTCAGCTATGTCGATGTCGGCTCCAAGGTTTTTCGAGGCATCGTTTATGCATAAGTATAAAGGAAAATATTATTTTACCTATGCCAGTGATTTCTCTCAAGGTGCCTCCAAGATTGAATATATGATGAGCGACAAGCCTACCACAGGTTTTCAATATAAAGGGGTATTATTGCCGCAGCCACCCGACAACTATAGTAACAATAATCATCATACTGTCGTTGAGTATATGGGCAATTGGTATGTTGTGTATCACAACAGGACTGTGGCAAAACAACGTGGACTTGACCCGGTATATCAGAGAAATGTTTGTATTGATCAGATGTTTTATAACTCCGACGGTACCATAAAGCAGGTTGTTCCAACGGTAGATGGTGTGAAACAGCTCAAATATGTAAATCCTTACACCAAAAATTTAGCCGTAACCATTCATAAGGAATCCGGTATTGAGACTGAAGAATGCAGTGAAGGCGGACGTAATGTGTCATTTATTGAAAATGGAGATTGGATCCAGGTTAAGGGTGTTGATTTCGGAAGCTCAGGTGCGACCAGTTTTGAGGCCAGAGTAGCCAGCAATACTAATGGCGGAAATATTGAAATAAGATTGGACGGTCCTACAGGAAAACTTGTTGGAACTTGTAAAGTAGACGGAACCGGAGGATGGCAGAACTGGACTACCAAAACCTGTACAATTAGCGGAGCAACCGGTATTCATGACGTGTTCTTTAGGTTTACAGGCGGAAGCGGGTATTTGTTGAATTTCAGCTGGTGGAAATTCAATACCGATGGAACATCGACCCCTACCGATCCGGTAGCAACGCCGACGCCTACATCAGTACCGTTGCCTTCACCGGTACCTGTGGTCCCAAGAAGTGCTTTTTCAAAAATAGAGTTTGAAGAATTTAATGACATTAAATCATCTACGATGCAGAAAATAGGTACCGCAGGCGGTGGAAGCGGTATTGGATATATTGAAAACGGCGATTATTTGGTATATAAAGATATTGACTTCGGAACAGGAGCAAACACTTTTAAAGCATTGGTTGCTACTACCGGTACTCCTAATATCCAGTTGAGACTAAACAGCCCGACCGGAACCCTTATAGGCACATTACCGGTGCAGGCGACTGGCGGCTTTAATGCGTATGAAGAGCAAAGCTGCAGCATTAACAATGTTACGGGAAAACAGGATTTATACGTTGTATTTTCAGGTGCTGTAAATATTGACTGGTTTACATTTGGTGGAAGCAGTACAGGTAAAAAAGGTGATGTGAATGAGGACGGAGAGGTTGATTCATTAGATATTAGCGTATTAAAGAGGTATTTGCTCAGAAAAACATCTCTTTCGGAGCAGGGTCTATACAATGCAGATACTGATGGAGACGGAGAAGTAAACTCGTTGGATCTTTCGATCCTAAAAAGATATATATTGAGAAAAATACCTTCTTTTCCGGTATAATTATTCCGATATATTAATTATATAAATATACAACCCAAATAGAAGAATATTGTCGCATAAATAAAACTAATAGGGAATTATTAAACAATATATTTTGGGCTTATATATCGGAATCGATTATGGTTTACGGAATATTATTGATGAGGGAAGAGGAATATGCTATTTATTTCTACTATCGTAGATTATACGAATGAAACGGCAACCCGCATTGTTGAGAAAATCAAAGAGGGGGATAAGCACCTTAAGGAAAAGTTTATAAAAGACTATATTCCGTTTATATTAAATATTATTTCAAGCTTCTATTCCTCAAAGACTGTAGATTTAAAAAGCAGTGACGAATATAGCGTAGGTCTGATGGCATTTAACGAAGCCATCGAGAAATTTGACATTAAGAGGAGTAGAAGCTTCCTCAAATTTGCAGAAATGGTGATAAAAAAGAGAATGATAGATTATTTTAGAAAAACATCTTCTATAGGAAGAAAGGAAATTCCTTTTTCGTATTTTAGCAATGACAGTGAAGTTGAATTTGAGAAGAAAATAAATATGGCTGAACTTGACCAGGAATCAGGCAGCTATGAATTTATCTGCGAAATTAAGGATTTTTCGAAACAGCTGGAAAGTTATGGCTTGAATATAAATAATTTGCCCGACTATATGCCCAAGCATAAGGACTCAAGGCAGATGTGTATAGATATAGCAAAAAAGATAATTGAAAATAAGAATATTTTAAATAAATTAAAAACGAAAAAGTATATACAGATGAAAGAACTTTCGAAAATTATTGATGTCCATCCGAGGACTGTTGAAAGAAACAGAGCATTTATAATTTGCTTATGCATATTGTTTGATAATGATTATGCAAATTTCAAAGCTTACTTAAACAAAATGTTTTAAGATAATCAATGGACGAAAAAGTTCTAATAAACACGAAATAATTATAGGGTTATAGTATTCGGTTTTAATTTGATCAATCCGAACTTTGGAGGGTTAAAATGAGGTATAAGGGTATTGTATTAAAACTGACAAAAAACAGAGCTATAGTAACTTCCGATGATTTTCAATGTTACTATCTAAAAAGAAGTCCTACAATTTATGTGGGAAAGGAAATTGAATTTTCAAATAAAGATATAATTACAAAAAGGTCGACTTTAATAAAACCGCTCTTAGGAGTTGCATGTTTTCTGTTTGTAATAATTTGTTTTTTGAGCATATCGAGAACAATTAATATAAACAACATTTTGTATAATCCCCAAGTGTTTGCTTACATTGGTGTTGATATAAATCCGAGCCTTGAGATTGAAATTGATAATGACGGAAATGTCTTGAATTTGATCCCGCTAAATGAGGATGCAAAGGCTCTTGTGGACAAATTAAAGATTGACGGGGTTCATGTCTCTAAGGCTATAGATAGTATTATAGATGAGGTAAGAAAGAGTAATACGGTAAATGGAGATCAAAAGGATTGTATATTGATTTCCAGCACATTAAACACCCGAAAAGGAGATAAAAATGAAAAATTGCAGAGCAACAAGGAAAAACTCAGCATAATTGTAAATTCATTAAAAACCAATATTCAAAAGAGCGGAAAAGCTGATGTTTATATTGTTCAAGCAGATATAAGCGAAAGAGAAGTTGCTAAAAGGGAAGGAATATCTACCGGCAGATATGTTTTATATAGCAAAAACAAAAATTTAGGAAAAGAATTTTCCTTTGAAGAAGCCAAGGAGGCTAATGTTAATAGCTTAATAAAGAGCTTCTTAGGGGATGAATCGGAGAAGGGAGAGCCGGAAGAAACGCCTTTGCATACATCCGTACCGTCAGCAACGCCGGCAAATTCACCAACTCCAACAACGGAATCATTAGCTATGACATCAACGGCAACACCGGCACCAACATCAATGATAAATATGACACCGGTTAAGACCCCGACACCTAAACAAACAACTCCAACACCGGTGAAGAATGAGACAGCGAAGCAAACTCCAACACCGGTGAAGCCACCGACACCGAAACAAACACCGACACCGGAGGAGACTCCGGCACCGAAACCAACAACGGCACCAACTGCTGTAATTAAAGTTTCGCAGTATATGAGATTCGAATCCTTTAACTATAAAGGATATTATATAAGGGTAAAATCCTTTAGTGGACGTATCGATCCATATGTTGAACCTGTTGAAGATTCAGTATTTAAGATAGTTCCCGGTCTCGCAGATCCGAATTGTATTTCCTTTGAGTCGAAGAATCATCCGGGATATTACTTAAAACATGAAAATTTTGAGGTTATTCTTAAGAAATACGAGGATACGGATTTATTCAGAGAAGATGCAACTTTTAAGGTTGTGCCCGGTTTGGCGGATAATGATTTAATTTCTTTTAAGTCGTATAACTATCCTTATAGATATATAAGGCATAGAGATTTTAAACTTTATATAGAAAATATTGATACCGACCTTGGAAGAAAAGATGCAACATTTAAAGGAATTGAATTTGATTAAAATTGCAATAAATTAATCAATTTGTCTCAATTGCATCTTAAGGTATATATGAGTACATCTATCGTGTTAATAATCTGTTAAGCTATACAAGAGACAGGACGGTACAATTTATTTTTAATTATGTTAAGGCACAACATGAAAGTAAATTTTTAGATATAATTAATTATTATAGGAGGGTATTATATGTACAGGATAAAAAGGATGTTAATTGTAACTCTTACTTTATCATTTGTTTTGACTCAAATGTTTTGCTTTTCAATGACCACAAATGCAGCTGAAACGGCTACAATAAATTTGTCATCGCAAAAGCAAGTAATCCGTGGATTCGGAGGAATGAACCATCCGGTTTGGATTAACGATTTAACGGCAGAGCAGAGAGAAAAAGCTTTTGGTAATGGAGAGGGACAGTTGGGTCTTACTATTTTAAGAATCCATGTGGACGAAAATCGAAACAACTGGTCTAAAGAATTGGCAACAGCAAAAAAGGCGATTGAAAAAGGAGCAATAGTATTCGCATCTCCTTGGAATCCGCCGAGTGATATGATTGAATATTTTACCCGTAACGGTCAACCGAACCAAAAAAGACTCAGGTACGATAAATATGCTGCGTATGCCCAGTATCTTAACGAGTTTGTTACATACATGAAAAATAACGGTGTGGATTTATATGCTATTTCTGTTCAAAATGAACCTGACTATGCCCATGAGTGGACATGGTGGACTCCGCAGGAAATGCTTCGCTTTATGAAGGAAAATGCCGGATCGATAAATTGTAGAGTAATGGCACCGGAATCATTCCAATATCTTAAAAATATGTCCGACCCTATTTTAAACGACCCGCAGGCACTTGCCAATATGGATATACTTGGTGCCCATTTTTACGGAACAACTGTCAATAATATGCCATATCCTCTTTTTCAGCAGAAGGGAGCAGGAAAAGATTTGTGGATGACCGAGGTTTACGTTCCGAACAGTGACAGTAATTCAGCCGATCGCTGGCCGGAAGCTTTGGAAGTTGCACATAATATTCATAATGCTTTGGTAGAGGGTAATTTTCAGGCATATGTATGGTGGTATATACGCAGAAGTTACGGTCTTTTAAAAGAGGACGGTAACATAAGCAAGAGGGGTTATATGATGGCACATTACTCAAAATTTGTCCGCCCCGGATATGTAAGGGTTGATGCAACAAAGAATCCAACCTACAATGTGTATGTATCCGCTTACAAGAAGAATAACAGTGTTGTGGCTGTAGTTATAAATAAAAGTACCGAAGCCAAGACCATAAATATATCCGTTCCGGGAGGTAATATTCGAAAATGGGAAAGGTACGTTACCTCAAGTTCGAAAAATCTTAAGAAAGAATCGGATATAAATGCTTCATCAGATACATTCCAAGTAACTTTGGAACCTCAAAGTGTTACAACTTTCGTCGGAGGATCAGACGGCTCCGATATACCCGACGTACCTAATGAGAGAAGTGCTTTTTCAAAGATTGAAGTAGAGGAATATAACGATGTTAAGTCTTCTACTATTCAGGTAGTAGGTGCTGCTACCGGCAAAGGATTGGGATATATCAGTAACGGTGACTATACCGTTTATAAAAACATTGATTTTAAAAACGGTGCATCTTCCTTTACCGCTCTTGTTACAACAACTGCTGATACTTCCATTGAACTGCGAATAGACAGTCCGACCGGTACTCTAATAGGCACATTACCGGTGAAGGCGACCGGAGGCTTTAATGCATATGAAGAACAAAGCTGCAACATTAGCAAAGTTACAGGAAAACATGACTTGTACCTGGTATTTAAAGGTGCTGTAAATATTGACTGGTTTATATTCGGTGAAGGCAGTATAGGACCAGTAGGCAAAAAAGGTGATGTTAACGGTGACGGGGAGATTGACTCTTTGGATATATCAGTATTGAAGAGACATATACTTAGAAAAGCAACTCTTACGGGAGAGAATCTTGCCAATGCCGATACTAACGGAGACGGTTCAGTCGACTCTAACGACCTTACATTGCTTAAGAGATATGTACTTCGGAAGATAAATTCTTTCCCGGTATAGATAATTTTATAAAATCATAAATTATATTAATCATTGCTTTCTCTCCTACTACTTAATCATAAAAGGCAAAACCTCCGAAAGTCAATTTAATATATTCGGAGGTTTTGTTTTTTCATATCTTATTACAGTTAAAGATTTCATGTTTAAATCTAATCTTACAAAGCAAAATAATAGATAAAAGGTTCGTGTAAGTTTGCTAAAGCATCATATAAAAGTTAACAAAAAATGAAATGGGGAAAAGAATGCTAAAGAACAAAAGACTTTTTTTAGCTTCAATTATTATAATACTGACTTTGGCGGTATCCGCCGCATGTCTGAAAATCAATAATAGTCTTGACAAACGTAACATGTCGGGTGACAAAAATAAGAATACCCCGATTGAATATTTGCAGCAAAACGGAAATAGTGACAAAAAGGAACAGAATCTCCCTGCAGAAAAACCTGTAAAAAAAGATATAAAGGTGAAAGGCGTTTATGTTACCGGTTCTTCCGCAGGTAATAAAAAGTTTATGGAAAAGCTTGTGAATATGATAAATAATACAGAGTTAAATGCTGTGGTAATAGATGTAAAAGAAGACGGAAGAGTTAATTACCAGTCAGGGGTAAAAAGTGTAAATGAAATCGGTGCCCACCACCGTTTATATGATGTGGATGAGGTATTGAAATTATTGCATGACAATGGAATTTACGTAATCGGAAGAATTGTTTGCTTCAGGGACAATTATCTTGCCCAAAAGCGGGCAGATTTAGCCGTAAAGCGAAAGGATGGCTCTATATGGAGGGAAAACGGCAGTATTGCATGGACCAACCCATATAACAGGGAAGTATGGAAATATAACATTGAAATTGCAAAGGAAGCTGTGGAAAAGGGTTTTGACGAGATACAGTTCGATTATGTAAGGTTTCCTGCTGTAAGTAATAAAGAGGTTAATTACGGTGAAAATACTTCACCGAAAGCCGACGCGATAACCGGTTTTCTCAAGGAGGCATCCGCAGAAATCAACAAAATGGGTATTCCTGTATCGGCAGATATATTTGCTATTATTTGTGAGACTCCGGGAGACCGGGAGGGCATAGGTCAGGTTTTGGAAAGTATCGGTATGGATATAGACTGTATATCTCCCATGATATATCCGTCTCATTATGCCAATGCTTCCAACGGTATGATGGGTAACGGAGTGGGGCAATCCATAAATGGTATAATGTTCAAAGCCCCGGATTTGAGACCCTATGATGTCGTTTACAATGCACTTTTAAAAACAAAGGAAAGAATATCAAAGGTGGACGGTTACAGAGCAAAGGTCAGACCATATCTTCAGGCATTTACAGCTTCTTATTTACCTAAGGGTTATTATCAGACTTATGGTCCTTTGCAAATTAGGCAACAGATTAAAGCAGTATATGATGCAGGGTACGAGGAATGGATATTATGGGATGCAGCCAATGCATATACCGAGTCTGCTTTTTTGAAGGAATAAATTTCTTTTAAAAAAAATAAAACTTTTATTGTTATATTATCGTCTAAATAGTATTATAAATATAAACATGTTATACTGTTATTAATCCATATCAGTTATGGAATTTATTGATGAGTGAGGGCTAAAATCAAAAGGCCTGATACTCTTATGATTTTATACTGATATGGGTAATGATAGTGAGCACATCTAAATAATAAAAATCTATAGGGGGTCAGTATGTCTATCAAACACAAAAGAAAAAATTTATTTAGCAAGTATTTATTAACAAGTCTCCTGATTGCTTCACTTACTCTTTCATTGAGTGCATGCAAGGGTAAAGAGGTTGAGGTTGACAATCCTTTACCGGGTGAGACGGTGGCCGGTAATAGCGGTAATGATGTACAGGAAACACAACCGCCGGAAGAACCGAGTCCAACTCCGACCAGCACTCCTGAGCCAGATGTACCGCCAAAATCAGATGTAAAGGTAAAAGGTCTGTATCTTACAGGGTGGACAGTTGGGGGCGACGACAGGCTTAACCATTTTGTTGAGCTTGCAAAGAATACCGAGATTAATGCTTATGTAGTAGACATCAAGGATGATGACGGGTATGTAGGTTATGAGTCTAATGTACCGGCTGTAAGGGAAATCGGTGCATGGATGAAGAAGTATGATGTGGATAAAGTACTAAAAGCTTTCCATGACAATGACATTCATGTTATCGGAAGGTTGGTATGCTTTAAAGACCCTGTGCTGTCATCAAAGAAGCCCGAGTTGGCAGTAAAGAATGTCAACGGTGGCTTGTGGAAAGACAATCACAATCTAACCTGGCTTGATCCTTACAACAAGGATTCATGGCCGTATTTGATTGAGATTGCAAGAGAAGCAGTGGAAAAGGGCTTTGACGAGATTCAGTTTGACTATGTCAGATTTCCGAATGACGGAAGCAAAAAATCAATGAGCTATAATAGTAACGGTAAGGCAAAATATGAAGCTATTAATGAGTTCTTAGCTTATGCAAGACAGGAATTGCCCGGTGTCGTTTTATCGGCGGATGTATTCGGAATAATTCTGGAGAGTCCGGCGGATACCGAAGATATCGGTCAATATTTGGAATATGTAGGAAAAGATATAGCTTATATATCCCCAATGGTATATCCTTCACACTATGCAGTGGGACAGAAAGTTAACGGTGTTCAGTTTATGAAACCGGATCTTGACCCATATGGTGTTGTATATCAGAGCCTTGTAAAATGCAAGGACAGACTTTCAAAGCTGGAAGGATACACACCCAATGTAAGACCGTATATTCAAGACTTTACAGCATCATGGCTGGGTAAGGGTTATTACCAATCATATGGTCCGCAGCAGGTGAGAGAACAGATTAAAGCTGTTTATGATGCCGGATATGAGGAATGGATATGCTGGGATGCTAATAATACCTATTCGGAATCAGCATTTTTGAAAGATTAAATTGAACTTAACCAATAATTAAAAGCAAATGTAGAGCCTGTTAATACACCGGGGAAAGGAAGAAGGCTACCACTTATGTAAAGTGGTTTGTTCAAACCCGAGGGTATTTACAGGCTCTAATCTTTTAATAATAAACTCTATTTATTTAGACCCTATGACATTTATTATTGTAGACGGTACAAATAACGGACTGTTTCCGAGCTTTAGCTTGGTTGTCATAGAACTCAGCTTATGCATACCTACCTTTGATAAAAATACTGCAATGGGCCAAGCATGCGAAGAAATAAATATCTGAACATCTTTGAAACCGTTTTGCTTCATTAACCGGGAAATTGAATTGTGATTATATAAGCAAACATGTTCCGGAGGAATAAAAAACGGCCATTTTTTCCCTAATATTTTGTACCACATTCCTCCTATAAAAGGAGTAGAAACAACTAATCGGCCCTTTGGAGCCATGAAGTTATTTATTTCCTCGATAAATGTATTGGGATTGTAGACATGTTCAAGAACACTGAAAGTTATTACGCAGTCAAATTTATTGGTTTCGTCGCTGGGTATAGATTCAAGTCCGCCACAATAAGCATGGTCTGCAAACTTCTTGGCATGATTAACCGCTTCACTTGAAAAATCGGTTCCGATCCTGTAATCGAAATATTCTTTTGCTTCATCCAACAGAAAACCGAAACCGCAACCGATCTCTAAAAGTTTGCCTCCGGTCACATTTCTTTTGTGTAATTCCTTCATAAACTTGGAAAAGGTACTGCGCAAAGCCTTTTCCTGTATCTCATAGCCTGTCCCGGCACTATATTCGGTATAGAAACTGTCTTGTGCATAATATGACAGCAATGACTTTTCATTAAGCCTTGGGTTCAAATATACCAGATCACAATTATTGCATTTGTTGTATTTGTATGAGTTGATTTCGTATAAGAAGGTGCCGGATTCACTGTTACATAAAGGACAGGGAGTATTTTCAAAAGAATCCGGGTCAGGGAGATGCCCGTTAAATGCCATATTATTCTCACTTCCTCAATAAAATTCTTCCAATAAATGGGCTGGTAAATGTGATTTTATATATTAAAATTAAAAGCAAAATAGTTTATTACAAATAGTAATTATATCTTATTATTGCTCCAAAAGTCAAATTTAAAGGCTAATTTATTCATTATTTTGCCTTGACTTGTCCCAAATAAATGATACAATATACAGTATCACACTTAGTTTAAATATACAAAATGTAGTGATTTGTACAGAGGGGGATAATAATGGAGTTATGCGAGAATGCGATAAAAGTTTTGGAAAAGAGGTATCTTGCGAAGGATGAAAACGGAAAACTTTTGGAAACCCCGAATGACATGTTCATGAGGGTCGCAAAAGCTGTGGCTGAGGCAGATAAAGAGTTTGTTTCGGTTAAGGAGCTTGAAGACATTGAGCAGGATTTCTATAAAATGATGACGAAACTCGAATTTTTACCCAATTCACCTACTCTTATGAATGCAGGAAGACCGTTGGGACAATTAAGCGCATGTTTTGTTTTGCCTATAGAGGATACAATGGAAGGAATATTTGAAACCATAAAAAACGCTGCGCTTATACATAAAAGCGGTGGTGGCACCGGGTTTAGCTTTTCACGTTTAAGGCCCAAGGGAGCTTCGGTTAACTCGACAGGAGGTGTAGCGAGCGGTCCTGTGAGTTTTATGAAGGTGTTCAATGCAGCCACTGAGGCGGTAAAGCAGGGAGGGACCAGAAGAGGGGCAAATATGGGAATTCTTCGCGTTGACCACCCCGATATACTGGACTTTATTTGCTGTAAAAAGAATAATTCGGATATTACGAATTTCAATATAAGTGTCGGTATAACAGAGGAGTTTATGAAAGCCGTTGAGAAGGGTGAGGATTACAATTTGATGGAGCCTCATACCGGCAAAGTTGTAGGGAAGCTGAATGCAACGGATGTATTTGAATTAATAGTTGATATGGCATGGAATAACGGTGAGCCCGGAATAATCTTTTTGGACAGACTGAATAAAGGCAATGTGACACCTCAAATCGGAGAAATTGAAAGCACCAACCCCTGCGGAGAACAGCCGTTATTACCTTATGAAGCCTGCAACCTCGGTTCAATTAACCTGAGCGTTATGGTAAAGAACAGCAACGGAGTTATGGAAGTAGATTATGGGCGTCTTGGAAAAACGGTTAGAAAGGCTGTTCATTTTCTGGACAATGTTATCGATGTCAACAAGTATCCATTGCCTGAAATAACCGAAATGACCAGGGGTACGAGGAAAATCGGTCTTGGAGTCATGGGTTGGGCGGACATGCTCTGCAAGCTTAATATACCGTATAATTCCCAAAAGGCTATTAACCTTGCAGAAAAGGTAATGCATTTCATACAGGAAGAGTCGAGAAAGGCATCAATTGAATTGGCAGAAAAGAAGGGAGTGTTTCCCTATTATGATAAGAGTATTTACAAGGAACTTGGTTTGAAGGTGCGAAATGCTACCACTACTACTATTGCTCCTACCGGTACCCTAAGTATTATTGCAGGGGTATCGAGCGGGATAGAACCTCTTTTTGCAATATCCTATATAAGAAACGTTATGGATAATGATGAACTTGTTGAGGTTAATCCGCTTTTTAAAGCCATAGCCAATAAAAGAGGGTTCTATTCGGATGAATTGATGAGAAGGGTAGCAAAAACCGGTTCTGTTAAGGGATTTGATGAGATACCTGCGGATGTTCAGGAAGTCTTTGTAACATCCCATGATATTTCTCCCGAGTGGCATGTAAAAATGCAGGCTGCTTTTCAGAAATACACGGACAATGCTGTGTCCAAAACCGTAAATTTAAGAAATGAGGCTACCAGAAAGGATGTTTCTGATGTTTACTGGCTTGCTTACAGGACAAACTGCAAGGGTGTAACCATATATCGCGACGGAAGCAGAGAAATGCAGGTCTTAAACATAGGAAAGGTAAACAAAAAGGAAGACAATTCGGACAATAAAACCGTTCAAAGCATAGCACCGAGGCCAAGGCCGGAGATTGCTACCGGATTTACCGAAAAAGTAAAGATTGGCTGCGGCAACTTGTATGTAACCGTTAATTATGATGAAAGGGGTATTTGTGAGGTGTTCACAAATACAGGACGGGCAGGAGGATGTCCTTCTCAATCTGAAGCAACGGCAAGGTTGGTGTCCATTGCACTTCGCTCGGGTGTTGACCACAAATACATTATAGAGCAACTAAAGGGGATCAGATGTCCCTCAACAATAAGGCAGAAGGGCTTAAAGGTTATGTCATGTCCCGATGCCATCGGAAGGCTTATTGAGAAGGTTGTTAAAATTCAGAACGGAAGTAAAAATGTATCAAATGAAGCTTCAATTACTGATGAACAGAGGTTTCAGCGTCCTACAGCCAAAATTTCATATGAATGCGATGGCGATTCTTTGGAGCTGGATGACGACAGTCAGGTTTCATATGACGAGATAGTGTCCGATGGCAATAATAAATCCCTGTGTCCTGAATGCGGAAAAGAACTGGAGCATGAAGGCGGCTGTGTAGTTTGCAGATATTGTGGCTATTCAAAGTGCGGTTAATGCCGCACTTTTCTTTTAATGTTCAGTTTATCCAAGTCGTAGACCTATCGAAGTGCTTTATCTCTTAGCAAATTTCCTTTATTTTCGGTCATGAGGTGAAAAAATAACTTAATTTTATATGAAATGATATGATAGAATATGTATGTGAGGTTGTATAGATTAAAAAACAATTACACTGGAAAAGAAGGGATAATGTATGAAAAAAATAATTGCTTGCAGCCTTTTATGTGTGCTTTTGTCATCTTGCACGGGTCAAAGTATATCCGATAAGAATAAAGTCAAAACATTGCCTGCGTCAGACACAGTTGGGGTGAATGAAATAGGTTTTCAGACCGATACTCCGTCTAAATCCGATGCAGATGAAGATAATAATACGAATTTGCATGAGAATACACCTATACAGTCGCAAAACAATATTCCTTCTGACAAGGATGAAGATAAAACATTGCCTACATCAGATACAAATAAGGTGAATGAAATAGGTTTTCAGACCGGTGCTCCTTCCAAATCCGGTGCAAGTGAAGATAATAATGCGAATATACAAGAGAATATACCTATGCAGTCGGATAAAATTGAAGATGAAAAAGCAAAAGCACAAAATAATGCTCCTTCTGAAACGGTTGAAGTTGAATTTGGTGAACCGGTTATAGTTGATATTGACGATAATATTATTGACGATATGCTTAAACATATAGATCGTACAAAGTATAATAAATACTTGGATTTTTTAAATGTAGACGGTGAAGTAATAGATTGCGTGATGGATGATATTGACTTGGACGGAAACGGAGAAATAGTTATAACAATTGATGTTAAAAATGAAAATATCAAAATATATGTATTGAGGGAAACTAATGGTCAATTACAGGAAATTGGCCTAATTGAAGGTTGGGGGTATGGTATTTACAAGTCTCAACTTGTTCAAATGAAAGGCGGTAAACAAAAATACATTAATGCTTTTTTATCTAACGGTGCCAGCTTAACGGGGTTTGCACTGTATAAAGTGTACCAAGATAAAATAGAATTGGTTGAGTATTCTGCATCTGCTACCGGAGCAGGCTCCGATTATCTGGTTTCGTCAGATAATAACGGTATTTATGATGGATATGTACAGCACCGCTACAGTTATGATGTTATGTATTTTTATGTGACACGCTATTACAAATGGAATGGTGAATCCTTTGATTATGTTTCTTCGCGTGTTGATATTCCGGAGTATCCGGAGGATGAAGAACGGGTAATCAGACAGTTTTTGAAATTGAATATGCTGCCGAAAGAGGATAGAGATTGTGATGAGGTTCAAAAGAGATTGAATGAAATCAATAAAAGCGGAAAATTGTTAGATTTTCAAAAAATAAAGCAGTTTGACAATATATATGAATGGATAGTTGACCTTCAAAACGATTTACTGAAATTGGGCATACAAAGAAGCGGTAATTATAGTATTGTTACTGTACCTGTACTAAATACAAATATAGTTTTTGTTGTGTCAAAAACAGAAGGAAGGTTTTGTATAACAGATATCAAGGGAGAGTTTGCAGCTAATTGACACTTGTACCTCTGTACGGTGCGGATTTTAATTTGCTTTTTTGTGCGCAGGTTGCTATAATTAAACTATGTTTGGTATTAATTCAATAATTATTGGGGGAATTTATGCTTATAAACAATTTGTTGGACAGGCTTAAAAAGTACAAGTTCTTTTCAGACTTATTGACCCCTGAAGCCTTCTCTCAGATGGTGAGATATGTAATAACAGGCTTCACCGGTTTTGTAATTGAATACTTTTTATTCTATACCTTTAAAAACTTTGTTTTTGAAAGGTATCTTCCGATAGGATATTCTCTTGCGAAGGATGTTGCAGATAACCTGTTTAATTACTACTTAAAAGAAAGTACATACAGTTACTTGTTTGCCAATGCGATTGCCTATGTGGTTGTGTTCTGGTTTAACTTTCTCGTTAACAGGATTTGGTCCTTCAAATCAAAAGTCAATATCTTCAAACAATTAAGGCAATATGGAGTTTTGTTCGTCTTTAATTTGATTGCCATCAGTGCATTAATGTGGTTTTTAACTGATAAAATCGGTATTATGTCTGAGATTTCGAAAGTATTGGTTATGGGAATGGTGGTATGCTGGAATTTTATTCTCTACAAGAAGGTTATCTATAAGTAGGGAATTTGGAGGTTTATATAAAAGCGGTTTTGTTAAGGAGAGTAGATTAAATGATTGGAATTCTGTATATTGCCCTTTCTTGGGTAAGTGGGTATATTCTTTTAAGACAATTTCTACCTTCTATATTCGATTTTTCAAAATCTTTGTCTCTAACAGGAAAACAGGTTAAGTTACCGGCATGGATGGTCACGCTACCGGCATCTTTTTTAGTGGGAACGCTGTTAGTTACATGGACTACATATATCAGCGCCTATCTTTTCAGATCTACCGGAAATCCTATGCTTTATGGCAATATAATTTCTTTTATATTCTACTCGATTCTTATTATCTTTTTTCTTGTTAAAGACAGAAAAGATTTTACAGCATTATTAAAATCAATAATTCCTGCATTCAAAAAGGGAACGTTTTTGAAGAATAATATTGTTGAAATAATATATGTTCTAGTCTTCTTGGGTGTATGGACATACTTAATGATAGAATCTTTTTACATTAAAGACGGTGTTATAAAAATAGGATTATCAGTGGTAAGTGACTTTTCACCACACCTTGCGGTGATCAGGTCCTTTTCCTTCGGTTCAAACTTTCCCTCCGAATATCCCCATTTTGCAGACGGCAGTATGCGATACCATTTTATGTACTTGTTTTTAGTGGGGAACTTGGAGTTTTTAGGACTAAGACTTGATTGGGCATTTAATCTTCCGTCCATACTATCGGTTGTTTCATTTTTGATGCTGCTTTATTCCTTTACTGTATTACTCTTCGGCGAAAAAGCAATAGGGGCTATAACAGGAGTATTATTCTTTTTCAGAAGTTCCTTTGCGTTTTTTACGTATATAACGGAAAAACCTTCGGTAAAAGAAGCATTTGAAGGATTAAAAACTATAACGGATCATATCGGTAATACCCAAAACGAAGAATGGGGACTTTATGCCCAGAAGGTTTATGTTAATCAACGGCATTTGTCTTTTGTATTGGGTATTATGATGCTTGTCCTGATAACCGTTCTTCCTCTGTTTATCGAGATGATGACAAGAATTAGTGAGCTTTATCAAAAGAGGTCACAGAAAGTGTTTGATAATGAGGAAACTGAAAAATTGAATGAAAACGAGGCGATTAATATAGAAGAAGCCGGTATAGAAGAAGCAGGTATAAAAGAGGCTGGTATAGAAGAGGTTGGTATAAAAGAAGCTAGTATAGAAGAGGCTGGTATAGAAGAAGCTGGTATAGAAGAAGCTAATATAAAAGAGGCTAGTATAGAAGAGGTTAATATAGAAGAAGCTAATGAAACAGATAAAAACCAAGAAACTGAGAAGACGGATAAAAAAGAAAAAACTAAAGGTTTTTGGATGTTGTATATTAAAGAATTTATTGCCGGTAAAAGTGCTTGGGTTCCTCAAAGCATAGTTACATCAGTGATAACCGGAATTATTCTTGGTCTTACCGGTTTCTGGAATGGCGCCGTGGTTATAGCTGCACTGTTGATACTTTTTGTTATGGCTATTTTCTTAAAACAACGGCTCCATTATCTGATCATAGCATTAATTACAATAGCATTAAGCTATGCTCAGACGCTATTTTTTGTCAGAAGCGGCGGTTCAGTGGTTTCACCCACCATCTATATTGGTTTTCTGGCAAATACCAACGGGTTGCAGCAGGATTTATCACAGTATTTTACCTATCATGGTTTTGTGGCGACACTTCAGCACCTGTTTAAGTTAATTCCTCCTGTTGCCGGGTTTTATATTGAGCTCCTTGGGATTTACCTGTTTATTATAGTGCTATGCTTGTTTTCAGGTAAAAGCAGGTATAAATATCAAATAAACTTGTTATTTTCAGTAGTTTCAATGGTTATCGGTTATTATTTTACAAAATATAAATTGGAAAACGACACCTTAATTATAAATAAAGAAGTTTTCTTCGTGTCAATGATGCTGGTTTTCCTGGTATTAATATTAGCCGGTATTGCATATACGTTGTACAACGATTCTTCGGTTCCTCGGGGGACAAGGATATTAATACTGGCATTTGGCGCTCCGATTATTCTTGCAACTACTGTCAAAATGACTACTACTGTTGATGTAAATCATAAATATGTGGTTATAGGTTATATACTTCTCAATATTTTTGTAGCAGCTTTTATATACAGAATATTCAAAGTAAAAAAACCTTTTGCCGTATTTGCAGCCGTGGCAGTTTCCATAGCAGTTACCATCACTGGTTTTGTGGATATAATAACACTTCACAACCTTAATAATATCACTGTCGATGTGCGCTGTGATGATCCTTTACTTGTTAAAATAAAGAATGAGACAGGAAAAAATGAAATTTTCCTGTCGGATGATTTGCATCTGCACCCAATACTTTTGGCAGGAAGGAAAATATACTGCGGGTGGCCGTATTTTACGTGGGGTGCAGGCTATGACTGGGGTCTTAGAAATGAAATTAGGAAGGAAATTTTTACTGCTACTGATGAAAGTACCCTTAGAGAGCTTGTCAAAGAGAACAACATCAGCTATATTGTTATTGACAACGGGGTCAGAAATTCTGAAAGTTATACTGTAAATGAAGAACTCATAAGAAACACCTTCGAGGTCTTTTATGATGACGGCTATGATATTGTTATTTACAAAATAAATTAGATTTGCTATAGTTTTTTTGGTAAGTATGTAAATTGGGTTTGTAATGAATTTAAATGATTCTAATTTTAATATTCTAAGGATTATTATTATAATTGCAAGGTGGGTTTTGGGCTATGGATAATACTAATGAAATGAGTACCAAAAAAAGAAGTTGGTTTTCAGAAGTGCAAAAACCTATATCCCCAGAAGTATTTATATGTGTAAGTATTGCTGTAATCTTAATAAGATTGCTTTTGACTGCAATTCCAAGCTATAAGGTGGATATGGGAGGATATCGCGCATGGAGTTTGTATCTTGCCGAAAATGGTCCGAAGGGTCTTTATGAAACTTTTCACATTGTATATGCACCCGCGTACATGTATTTGCTTTGGATTACCGGGATAGTAGCTAAAGCGTTTTCAGTTGGTGCAGCTACCCATGCTTACTTGATAAAACTGTGGGCTGTTGCTTTCGAACTGGTAGGTGCTTACCTGATTTATAAAATAGGGAAAAGATACGGAAAAGAGAGACTTGGTTTTATTTTGGGAATAATTTACGCACTTAATCCCGGAGTTTTCTTCAATTCTTCAATCTGGGGACAGTTTGATTCAATACCTGCGACTTTGCTTGTGGGTATGATATATGCCTTTAGTGTGAACCGAAAAATGACAGCAGTGGTATTGTATTCGTTAGCCATACTGACAAAGCCCCAAAGCGCACTCCTTACACCATTGGGTATACTCTTTTACAAAGACCTATTCGATGTTTCCAAGATTACTAAAGAAAAGGTTATAAAAAGTATTAAGGATACATTTGTGGCTATATGCATAGGATTTTCATGTTATTTCATTGTGATATATCCGTTCTATTATCACATGGATCTTTATGAAAAAATGAAGAGTACTTCCGTTGTTAAAGATTTTATAGCCGAGACAGTGGATTATTTTTGCTGGATGCCCAATTTATACTTAACGAGTGTTGAGGACTATCCGTATGCTACTGCCAATGCCTTTAATTTATGGACGCTATTGGGAGGACAACCGGTAGATGACTCAAATATATTCTTCATATTATCCTTTAAAACTTGGGGAACTATACTGTTTTTAATTTCCATTGTGCTTGCTTTTGCGTATTTGTTAAAAAACAGAAGGAGCGATTTTGCAATGTATTTTGCATCCTTCTTTATTATGGCAAGTGCTTTTACCTTCATGACCAGAATGCATGAAAGATATTTGCTTCCGGCTATAATTTTCCTTACGGTAAGTGTTTTGTGGAAGAAGTGGATGGTTATACCTTTAGCGGTTTTGAGCATATGTGTCACTGCAAACCATTGGTATATATATTATTTGTCATGGAAGGATGTCTTTTGGCTGAGAAATTATAATCCGGTTGCCATGCCCTTCGCGTTTTTAACTGTATTGTTGGTTGTGTTTTCGGCAGGATTGATAATAAAACAGATTTTGCCTTCTAAGAAAATTGAGGGCTGACGGTTATAATCCTATTAAAAGGAGAGACGAGGGATAATGAATATAGGTATTGTCGGTGCAGGAGCTACCGGGCTGGTTGCTGCATATGAGCTTGTAAAGAAAGGCCATAAAGTTTCAATATTTGAAGCAGACAAGCAGCATGGTGGCCTTGTAAATACTATAACGGTTGGCAATGAAAAATTAGAGGTTTTTTATCATCATATATTTACAAACGATATAGAGATAATTAAGCTCGTTGAAGAGTTAAATCTGTCATCGGAGCTTATGTGGCTTGAACCGAAAAACTCCATATATATTAACCGAAAGCTTTATCCATTTACTTCTCCATTGGATTTGCTGCGTTTTAAGGAGCTTTCCTTTATTGATAGGATAAGGATGGGCCTGCTTGTTTTTAAAGCGAGGTTTATAAAAGACTGGAGCCAATTGGAGAATATGAGCTCTAAAGACTGGATAATCGAAAATGCAGGTAAGAATGTATATGAAAAGGTCTGGGGACCGCTTTTGAGTTCAAAATTCGATTATGATGCCGACAATATTTCGGGCACCTGGATATGGAACAAATTTAAGCTTAGAGGTTCAACAAGAGGAAAAAATATTAATAAGGAACAGTTGGGTTATATGAAAGGAAGTTTTGGGATAATATATGACAAATTGGCAGAGAAAATAATCGATGCCGGTGGAAAAATATATTATTCAAGTCCTGTGGACAGGATTGAACCCCAACAAGACAAAACCTTGGATGTCCATAGCAATGGACAAATATATAATTTTGAGAGGGTTATTGTAACCACCTCACCGGAGATTTTCAGTAAAATGAATGTTCCTTTACCGGAAGAATACAGCGAAAAGCTCTCGAAAATAAAGTATAAAGCAAATATTTGCATGATTTTGGAGCTTTCCGAGAAATTATCGGATTACTATTGGACTACGATTGCAGAGAAAGATTTTCCCTTTGTTCTTTTAATTGAACATACCAATCTGGTTACCGAGAATGACTATAAATCGCATATAATTTATCTTTCCAGGTATCTGGATCGAAAGAACGAGATGTATTCATTAAGCAATGATGAAATACAGAGGGAATTTATAAAGTATTTAAAAATCATGTTCCCTGATTGGGATGAATCAAAGATAAAGAGGGTGTATATTAGCAGGACGAGCTATGCGCAACCGGTTGTTGTGCAGCAGTATTCAAAAATTTTACCTGAAATCGATACTCCTGTAGAGAATCTGTTTTTAGCCAGTATGGCTCAAATATATCCCGAGGATAGGGGGCAGAATTATTCTGTCAGACTTGGAAAACAGGTTGCGGAAATGATTAAATAACAGGATGGATATTAAAATATTGTACTGGAGGCAAGATTAAGATGTTGAAAAAGATGACAGTTTATGTGACTTCTGTGATGCTGTTTTGCTTAATATTTTATCAGTGGGTTTTTGCTGCAGAGAACCTGTTGCAAAATCCGTCTTTCGAAGATACAAACAATAATATGCCAGTAGGTTGGTATACATGGGTTTGGGACTATAAGCCCGATATTGTCGATTTTAGAGTAGAACAGGAAGGCTCCCGTAGTGGACAATACTATGTAACCATTGAAAATAAAGAAGCCAGGGATTCACGGTTTTTACAGGAGGTAGCGGTTAAGCCCAATACGTCCTACAAGTTTTCCGGCTGGATTAAAACAGAGAATGTTGGGAAAGATGTATTGGGAGCCAATTTGTCGTTGGAAGGAAATGTTACCCGCTCAAAGGATGTAAGAGGTACTGTTGATGAATGGCAATATACGGAGTTATATATCAGAATCGGTGAAGGTGTGGATACAATAAAATTATCTTTGGGTTTGGGAGGATACGGCAATCTGAACGTCGGAAAAGCGTCATTTGACGATGTAGCGTTTGAGGAAGTAGATAGTATACCCGAAGGTGTAAATTATGCGTTGATTGAAAATCCTGACGCAGTATCGGAATCAAAAGATGATGAATCAAAATCCGAACCGGGAAATACGGAAGGAAAGTATACTACAGTATGGTTGGTAGTATCCTGTGTCGTTTTGGCAACCATATTCTTTTATTACTATAGTTCGGGAAAGCTAAAATTAAAAGATAACAAGGATGATGAGTAAAATATTTAGCATGCATAAACTGAATAAATCGTATGTAAAGAAATATTGAAAAAACATAATGACGAGTTTATTATAAAAAGGCTGCAGAAGATGAAATTCCGCAGCCTTAACTTTATTCGGTTTATGCTAAATATTCTCTCTACTGTTCCGATTCTTCTACCGGAAATGTTTTTATTATTCTTAGGAGATATCTTTTCATTAAACTCACATCGAAGGAGTTTATTTCGCCGTCTCCGTCTACGTCGGCAGCTTTTGAGCCGTTAGGAGAAGGAAATTCGTTAATTTTTCTGAGAACATATCGTTTAAGTATCGAAAGATCGAGGGAGTCTATTTCAAGATCACCGTCAACATCACCGTATTTGAAAGTGCCCGGAGTAATTCCTCCCAGGGGTATTACATGATCCAGTCCCTTCTTCCACAGTGTTGGCTCGATTATTGCGTATTTTTCTTCATCTACGGTTTTCCAGTCTTCGAGCATCAAACCGCCGGTATCGGCTGAGTTGGGATTAAAGGCCCAGAAGGTATGATGCAGTCTCTTATCTGCAATAAAGCTTCCCAGACATTCAAGCCATTTGCGGTTGTTATCGTTTTTAAGCTTGCCGCCCCATTCCCCGATTAACATAGGTGCAATATTTTGATCCACAATGTAATACCAGTTTGGATACCAGCACTCTTCATAAAGACTGTTAATGTCGAATTCTTTCTTAAACCATGGCTGCACATAGATGTCCGGTCCGTAATCGTGCACGGAATATACAAGCTTGTCCGGAGCCGATATGGTCACAGGATGGTCAGCTACTCCTCTCAAGTTGCCGCCCCACCAGTTGCAGTATGTAGTAAATTCACCGCAGTTGGTATAATCATATCCATCCATTGGGTATGCCTCAACACCTTCCACAACAATCAATACGTTGGGATTTATGGCGAGTATTTCTTCGGCAATAATTTCAGCAGCTCTTTTCCAATTGTTCGGATCATCCGAATCATCCCATTTAGCGATATTAGGACCTGAGAACTTTCCGTGGGGCTCATTTTTGAGGTCCATTGCAATAACAGTATCATCATCCTTGTATCTTTCTGTAAGCCATTTCCAAGCCTCGATAAAATCCTCGAAGCTCACATTTTTGTCATACCACAGGTTGTCCTGGTATGAATCCTTGGATGCGCCATGCATGTCAAACATAGCCTTCATACCGTTTTTCTTCATATGGTTTATTGTATAATCCAATATTTCAAGGCTGCTTAGACCGTCAAGACGCGGGTTCTCGAAGGTGTTCACAAAGGAAGTTTCCACTCGTTTACCGCTTTTCCATTCCAGAATCAGTTCAGCACTGATGGGAATTCTGAGAAGATTGAAACCCAATTTTGCCATTAAATCCAGAGAGTCTTCCAAATTGCATTTGTTAAGACCGTAAAATCCGTTTGCTCCGTCAGTTTCAAACCCAAACCAATTGATACCGGTAAGGTAAACAGTGTTTCCTTTTGAATCCTTAATTAAATTGCCTTCCACGTGGAGCCAGTCATCATCGTTCGGCGGCGGTGTCGGTTCCGGTGGCGGCAAAGGTCCCTCTTTTCCCCATACCAACTTACCTTTATAATAGAGCGTCATTTTATCGTATTCTGCATAGTCGGTGAAACTGGGGTCATAAGAATAATCATTGGTTTGATCATAATAGCCGTTGGATGTTTTTTTCAGTACCAACTGCATTTGACCGCTGTTACCGCCATCCTTAATAGTTCCCGCTCCGCTGGTAAAGCCAATTTCTGCATATCCCAATTCGGGATGAAATTCTCCGAATATGTTGGTGGGACCTATCGCAGTATAAAAACATGTTAGAACTTCCTCGGTGGTACCTTCTTTTGTGTAATAATACCTGACTTTGAGATCAGCCATGTCAACATCTTGACCGCTGTTGTTGTAAATAATTATGTAAGGACGCATGCTTTGATATCTTTCATCCAGCGAACCGTCCATATAATGGATTGACAGACCTTCAAAATCGGTATCTTCAGTTGTGTCATCTGCATTGACAATGATGATGCCCAAAAGATAGGAAATAACCGTGGCGAAAATTGTTAATACTGATAGCAGGCTTTTTTTGAAGTGTTTTTGACCCATTAATACTATACCTCCCTCATTAAAAAATAAAGAAAAAATTAGCTTACCCCCTTATAAAAATTTTATATTAAATTGCATTGATTTCTTTGTATTTCTAAAAATTCTTTAAAATTAAACCGTTTTCAGGTCAAAAACCATATAAGTTAATTTTTAACCCATAAAGTACTATTTTAATTATATCATGAATATATTGGACCCGTACAGTATTTACAGCTTGACTAATCTCTAATGAGAACTTAACATTAATATATAAAACATAAGGCATATTTATTGTGACTTTGGGGGGTTAACACAAATGAAAAGTTGTTTGAGAAGATTTGTGAGTGTTGTGTTGTTATTTATTGTAATTATTGGAACTTCAACGTTTAATGAGGCGCAATCGGAGCCGTGGAAAGCCTACGAGAAATTTATACCGGCAGAAACTCCTATTATAAAAAGGCATTTGAGGGGAGCCTGGATTAGTACGGTTGTAAACTTGGACTGGCCTTCTACTGATACTGTGAAAATAGCAAATTCTGAAGAACGTATAAAAAAGAGCAAGGAAGAGCTGATAGAAATTTTGGATAAAGCCGTGGAACTGAAGTTTAACGCGATTTTCTTCCAGGTTAGCCCGGAAGGGGATGCATTGTACAAATCCAAAATTGTTCCCTGGTCCAGGTATCTTACAGGAACCTTTGGAAAAGATCCCGGTTTTGATCCGTTGGCTTTTGCCATTGAGGAAGCTCATAAGAGAAATCTGGAAATCCATGCGTGGTTTAATCCTTATAGGGTTTCAATGAATACAAATTCCTCAACGGTTTCTTCTTTGAATATTGAAAAAAGTGTTTATAAGGAACATCCCGAATGGATTAAGAAATCCATGAACAGGTTTGTTGTGGACCCGGGAATTCCTGAAGCAAGAAAATGGGTAATTGATCGGGTTATGGAGGTGGTTGAAAACTACGATGTTGACGGGGTTCATTTTGATGACTATTTCTACTACGAAGAATATGAAGGTGAATTGAAGGATCAGGACACCTTTAATAAATACAATAACGGAAAGTTTAAAAATTTGGGTGATTTCAGAAGAAACAATACTTATCTTCTTATAAAAGAGCTTTCCGAAAAGATAAGGTCTGCAAAGCCGTGGGTTAAGTTCGGTGTGAGCCCGGCAGGAATATGGGCAAATAAAAAAGACGGGCATCCTGACGGCTCAAATACAAACTCAAGCTTTACAAACTATGACAAGTCTTTTGCCGATACTAAAAAGTGGGTTGAAGAAGAAATAATAGATTATATTGCCCCACAAGTTTATTTTACCTTTGCCAATCCAAGGGCACCTTATGGAGAACTTGCTTCATGGTGGTCCAATGTTTGCAAGGGAAAAAATGTGCATCTTTATATAGGTCAGGCCTTCTATAAAACAAATGATGATACCGATGAATATTTTAAGGGTTCCAATGCGGTGCCTGAGCTTTCGAGACAGTTGAAATTCAATATGGCAAAGCCGGAGATTATGGGGACGATTATGTTCAGGTTCAAAAATTTTGAAGATTCCGGTAAACAACAAGCAGTGGGGGCTATTAAAAATAATCTTTGGACAACAAATTCGCTGGTTCCCGTAATGCCGTGGAAGGGAGGAAGTGCCCCCGATACACCGACTCTGGGCAAATTAGAAAGTCTTTCCAAGGGAGTTAAGCTTACTTGGACGGATAATGATCCCGATACTGCTTATTTTGCCGTTTACCGTTTTAATTTAGGAGAAAAGACGGATATTGTATCGGATGAGAGTGCTTTGAGGCTTTTGACTACGATAAGAAAAAACCGCAGCGGAGTACAGGAATTTGTTGATTATGAAATAAGCAATGCCGACAGTGTATATTACGTTGTAACTGCCTTAGACAGACTCCACAACGAAAGCGAAGGGCTTGCCGTAAGCACAAACCAGTCGGAGTATTTTCCCGATGTAGGTATGAAATACTCCTGGGCTGTTGATGCCATTGACATGCTCTATGAAAAAGGAGTTATAAAGGGCGACGAAAACGGCATGTATAATCCCGGAGTTAACACAAAAAGAGGGGACTTTACTATTATGATCGTAAAAGCACTGGGATTTGAGGCTGAGTTTACCGATAATTTTGCCGATGTTAAACCGGGTTCGTATTATTATGATGCGATAGGTATTGCCCGGGAATTGGGGATTGTTAAGGGAGACGGAAATAATTTTAATCCCGATGCCAATATTACCAGAGAAGATATGATGGTTATTGTGGTGAATGCACTTAATAAGGCGGGTGCAAAGATTGAAAAGGCTGACCCCAAATACCTTGATAATTACAGCGATGCCAAGAACATCAGCAATTATGCAAAAGAAGCAGTGGCACTCCTTACGGCGAAGGGAATTGTCAACGGCTTTGACGGAAGGATAAACCCTAAAGGTATGGCTACCCGGGCCGAAATCGCAGTGGTATTTGCCAATGTGTTGAACAAGATAGAGTTTATGTAATCCTTTGCGGTTACAATGGATTTTTTAAATAGCCGGTGTATTATAGCTAAAGAAGGATGCTTTCGAAACATTGAGAAGCATTCTTCTTTATTTTTATTCCATAGATAAAAAATGGAAATTACCATAAATGCAATAAAGTACAATGAATTAACAAAATGAACATTTAAAAATCAAAATTAATTTACGCGGACTGGTTATACTAAGTATTGAATAAAGGAGGTGTTCATGTGAAAATTTCCAGAATACTGTTAAGTGCCATACTCGTAACAGCCATTGGTTCAACTTCGGTTTCAGCGGCACCATTGCTAAAAGCTACGGACTTATCTAAATCCAATGCACAGCAACATGTAAATAATGAATGCGAAAAGCCCCAGTGCACTTATAAGAAAAAGAGTGATTATGAAGAGAAACATAAAGACCCCATAGAGAGACTGCAAAGAAAAAAGCAAAAGGTGCAGGAGCTTTATGACAGCGGAAAAATAACAAAGGAAGAGGCAGATGAGCTAACGAAGAAAATTGATGAGAAAATCAAGGAAATTCAGGAGTTTAACAGCCTTCCGTTAGATAAGAAGAAAGAAAGGCTTATAGGTAAATTTAAAGAAAAAATAGATGAGAAGGTAAAAGAAGGTAAGTTGACTCGGAAAGAAGCTGATGAGCTTATTAAGGAATTTACACGAAGGATAAAAGAATGGGATGGTAAGGGATATCCCGGATTTAAGTCAGGAAAGCAGCGGCAAAAAGGAAAAGGTTTATTTAAAAATAAAAAGCAATATTAAAAATTAACATAAAACAGTAAACAACTTTCAAGCTTATATATATTTGTCAGTTGCTGAAACACACTTGGATAAAAACCAAGATTAATGGCACTCATTTATATTAAGAAATGAGTGCTATTTTTGTAAAGATAAAATAAAACTTGTATACTTGTATTGTGTTTTTATGATATAATATTCTGTAGTTCAAAAAAATACATATATATCACAATATTCTAATTGGGGAATTATTTATCTACTTTTAGGGGGCATGGTAGAGGATTATAAAGTACTTTACATATTCCATATTTATCCATTTCAAAACAAACATTAATATAGATTTTCAAAAAAATAAAAAATGGGGGGTAATACATGAAAAGAAGCCTTAAAGTATCAATTTCCATTCTATTGTGTTTTTTAATGCTGTTTGCCGAGATGATGCCTGTCGGAACTTTAACTGCAAGGGTTTTTGCAGAGAGTTCGGTAAACAATGAAGTGCAAGATCCGGCAGAGATCGGCGAAATCGATGATTATTCAAGTATAGAAAGTGTACTTGACAGTGTTTACAATATTGAGGAAGAGTCGGAGGAAAACTCCGAAGAAGAATCCCTTGGGATTTTGAACCCAAGTAAGGCAGTTCTTCTGGAAAGTACTTCTTCCGGTGATAATGGAAATTTAAACGAATATGTTATTTCCGGTACTGTATTTTTACCGGAGGGTTATGTGGCGCCCAAGAATGGGTTGAATTTAAGAATATATGCCCAAAGCTCAAGAACCAATAGTGTAAATGTTACTATCCCCGAAGGAGAAAACAAAGTAGATTACAGTGTTATTGTGCCGGGCGAAGACAATTACAAAATATATTATCAGGTATCAAATCCTAACTACGTGAGTTCAGGCTATTATTCCGAAAGCGGAACGGTTAGAACTTCTTCCGCAGCCGATACGGTCCAGTTGACGCAACAAGCCCCCGTGAAATCGGACATAAATCTTACACTGATAGATAATAAAATTATTTCTGGAGAGGTTTTTATTCTCGACGGTGTTGTATCTGCGGGCGGATTATCGGTAACAGTTAAAGCAGAATGCGGTTCTGATAGAGTAACAAAAACTGTAACCATTCCTGAAGGAGGTAATTTTGCAGAATATGAACTGTTAGTACCTCCCAATGCTCCGGGTAAGGGATATCTTGTTAGTTATCAGACATCGGATAAGGCATATCTTGGCACTGCATATTATAACAAGGATGGGTCGGTGAGATATGATACGCTGGCTACGCTTGTAGATGTCAGTTCCAATAATAAGGAAGGCATAAACATAAACCTGATTTCAAAGAAAAAAATAAGCGGAACGGTATCGTTACCGAAGAGTGTGGCACCTAAAAACGGTGTTACAGTTACATTAAATGCAGTTAGCGGATCCGATAAAAGTACTGAAACTGTGACAATACCTGAGGGTACTTCTTCGGTTGAATATAGCTTGTATGTTCCTGAAGGGACTGGCTATAAGGTATACTATACTACTATCAATGAAGCCTATTTTTCAACCGGATATTATAATAATAGCGGTACGGTAAAGGACGAAAAGGCAGCTACACTTATTGATACCGTCTCGAAAGATTCAGAAAACATAAATGTTGAACTTATTGCAAACTATACTGTTTCCGGAACGGTATCGTTGCCCGGGATAAAAGCAAATGAGAATATAGCTGTTGAAGTAATTGTAGCGTCAAACAGCAGTAAAATAAAGAGTACCACTGTTGTAATTCCTGCCGGTGGGTCGGAGGCTTCTTATTCCATGTATGTACCGACGGGATCAGGTTATAACGTTTCATATAAGACAAAGAACAGCGCTTATGTTGAACAGGGATACTATAAAGAAGGTTCTACGGTTAGGTATTTAAGCTCTGCTAGTTTAATATCCGTCGATAATAAAGATATTGATAATATTAACCTTACACTTATTGAGAAAAGAACTATAAGTGGGCTTTTGTCCATGCCTTCAGGTAAGGCACCCAGAGGTGGTATAAGCTTTGAAGTTACTGCGTATAATGGTTCTCAGCAGGCAAAAACCACTGTTACAATCGAAGAAGGTAAGGACAGTGTTCCCTATTCCATCAGTGTTCCGGCGGATGAGGGATACATAATCAAGTGCAAACTGCTAACACTTCAGGCAATTTATATGAATGAACAGTATTACAGCAGCGGCGGTACTGTATATAATGTTGATTCTGCCTCAACCGTAAGTACAATCAGTGGAAATCAACCGAATATTAACATAATGCTTTTGGAGAAGAGAACTGTAAGCGGAACATTATCTTTCCCGTCAGGATTTGTTGCTCCTGAAGGAGGAATAACATTTGTTCATGAGACCGACGGAAGAATAACTTATATTGAATTTGAAGAGGGACAGAGTTCCGCACCATTTACTATTTACTATAATCCGGGTAAATTTTATCTCTACTATGAATGTTATGAAGATGATATATTTGTATCTCCCGGTTATTATAGCAAGGGCGGTACTGTTTTAGATAAAAGCAGCGCCGATCTCATTGATGTTACTGAAGGTAACCAGGTAGGTATAGATTTGAAACTGTTATTAAAGAAAACCATTTCGGGAAAAGTTGTTCTGCCGAAAGGAGTTGCTCCTGCCGGAGGATATAATGTAACGGTAAGAGCATCGGGAACCAAAGGAAAGGCAGAGCAAACTGTTAGAATCAATCCGGGAGAAAAAGAGGCAGATTATATCCTGTTTGTCAATCCCGGAGATAAATACAGCGTATGGTATGAAACAAATAAAGAGTATAATTATGTAAGCCCTATGTATTATAATTCCGACGGAATGGTAAGAGATCAGAAGAATGCCTCGCTCCTTGACTTGAGGACGGAAAGTAAAACCGATATAGACTTAACCCTTACAGAAATGCGTTCCGTTAGCGGTAATATTGTTCTTCCGTCCGGGGTTGCGACCGGGACAGGAATTAATGTGGATGTTGTTGTTACCAACGGAAAGGATACCACCAATATTTCTGTTACAATTCCGGGAGGAAGCAGTTTTGCAAATTATACCGCATATGTTCCTGCGGGACATGACTATAAAGTTAGATATGAGGTAGATTTAAAAAGCAATTACGCTACCGGTGGTTATTACGGGGTGAGCGGTACAACTTTGAATGCAAGTTCTGCGGCATTACTGGATCTGACTTTGGATAATAAAAATGAGATTAACATGACCTTGATACCTAAAAGGACAATAAGCGGTACAGTATCGTTACCTTCAGGAATGACTTTTGACAAAGATACAAAAGTAACGGTTTATGCAGGAAACAGCTATTCAACTTCAGTCACAATACCTTCAAAACAAACCTCTGTTTCGTACTCTGTGATGGTTCCGCCCAACAGTGAGGGTTCGGGTTATAAAGTATATTACAAACTTTCATCAAGTACGGTGTTCATTACGACAGGGTACTTTAACAGCGGTGGAATGACAGCATTTGAGGATAGTGCAGAGCTTGTGGATGTAAGCAATTCAGACGGTAAAGCCGACCTTGTGCTGATACCGAAAAGCAGTATAAGCGGTGTGGTTAAACTACCTGAAGGCAGTATTGCTCCTAGTGGAGGCTTAAAGGTAACTGTTAATTCATCCAACTCAAAAAACAAGGGATCTGTTGTAGTGACTATACCGGAAGGAAAGAGTTCTGCACCATATACCCTTTATGTTCCCTCCGGAACAGGATATCTTGTTGAATATAAAACAAGCGATGAAGAGTATTGTCAAACAGGTTATTACAGCAAGACAGGTACGGTTAAAGAAGCGAATGCAGCTACTTTGTTGGACGTAAACGAAAGCGGCTGTCAAAACATAGATTTAGAGCTCATTAAAAATAAGAAAATAACAGGAATCTTTAGACTTCCAAAGGGAGTAGCTCCGGCAGGAGGTTTTAAAGCTAACCTAATTGCAAGCAACGGAAGCAATTCGGTAAAGAAGAGTGTAACAATTCCTCAGGGTTACAGTTCCGTAAGCTATACCTTATATGTTCCGGAAGGAAAAAACTATACGGTAAGGTATGAGACAACGGACAGGAGTGTTATGCCCACCGGTTATTACAGTGACGGTGGAATGACCGTTGATAAATCCAAAGCAAAACTGATAGATGCTTCTATCGATGTTTCATCAATAAATATTGACCTAATACCGAAAATTACGCTTAGAGGAAATGTAAAACTTTCATCTGCTCCTGCTCCGGCAGGTGGAATCAGCGTTAAGCTGACAATTGACAATAAAGTTTCTAAGGATTCGTTGGATGTATTGATACCTGAAGGACTTACTTCTGCGCCTTATGAGCTTTATGTACCGGCTGGAGAAAACTATGTTTTACAGTACACCACATCAAATGTAGGGTTTGTAAGTCCCGGTTATTATTCGGAATCGGGTACAAAGGAAAAGTCAAGTGAAGCTTCGTTATTAAATATATTGAACGACCGGGAAGGGCTTGACATTACGCTTATTACAAAAAGAACTATTCGCGGTATGATAATGCTTCCGGAAGGATATGCTCCGGCAGCAGGGGTTAAAGTTACATTGACCGCCCAAAGTGCAAAGGACAAAATTATTGCAAACTATACTATTGGAGAGGGAGAAAACTCAGTACCGTATACATTGTATGTATCTTCCGATCAGGAGTACATTGTAAAGTATGAGACTACCGATGAAAAATATGTAAGCTTGGGATATTACAATGTTACTGGTACAACAAGGGATGAGTCAAAAGCTGACCGGTTGGATACAACCGAAACGGATAAAGTAGGAATTAATATAAAACTCATTGGTAACAGATATATATCCGGTAGTGTTTCTGTTCCGTCAGGAATTGCACCTTTTGGAGGAATAAAGGTACGGCTCAGGGCTTCAAACGGGAAAGACAGCCGGGAAATTGAAGTGGTTATACCGGAAGTGAGCAGTTCAACAAATTACAAGTTGTATGTGCCTGAAGGCAAAGACTATGAGCTAAGCTACAGAATAGTAAATCCCGATGGCAAGTATTTGACTAATGGGTATTACAATGCAGATACTGCAACGAGAGAAAGAGGAGAATGTGTTCTTATCGATCTTTCCGGTCAGAATAAGGAAGGAATTAATATTACACTGATACCCAACAGGCTGGTGACAGGAAATATTCTTTTACCTTCCGGGGTAGCACCTTCAGGAGGATTAAAAATCACGGTTACGGCACAGAACAATAGGGATTCGGTTTCAACACAGGTGATTATGCCCCAGGGCAGCAGTTCTATAGTGTATAGGATGTATCTGCCTGAGGGAGAAAATTATACTATTGGTTATACCATAAGCCATGAAGACTATCTGTCCGGCTATTATAATGTAAATAATACTGTTTTGAACAAATCTGAAGCTACAACATTTAATGTAAGAAAAAATGATGTTCTGGGAATCAACATAACAGTGATATCTAAAAGAACCATTAAGGGAGTTATAAGTCTTCCCGAAGGAATGATTGCACCGGCAGGAGGAATTGATGTTACGGTTTCTGCAGGAAGTTACAGCACAAAGGTGACTATTCCTCAGAACAAGAGTACTGTGTTGTATACCTTAAAGGTATCGCCGAATGCGGTTGGTTCAGGATATACCGTTAAGTATACAATTTCTTCATCCTTTGATTTTGTTTCAACAGGCTACTATGGAGAAGAAAAGACTGTTGCCGGTTCCCAAACAGCATCATTGATTGATGTTAGTATGGAAAGTAAAACCGGTATAGATCTTACAATACTGAATAAACGCTTGATAAAAGGAGTATTTGAACTCGGATCCGGTGTTGCGCCGTCTGGAGGTATTAATGTAACTATAACGGCAGAGGGAAGGTCGGCAGAAGCGAGAACCGTTTCATTCCAGGATACTGTTAATATACCGTTCGGACAAAACATGACAACATATGAGTTGAAGGTTGATCCAAGCTATTTCGGTTCTGGATACACGATTAAATATACCATGAATTCTGCTTACGGTTATGCTGAAACCGGCTATTACAGCGACAAAGGAACGGTCCAAAATCAGAAGGATGCCACACCGGTCGATGTATATGAAAATGATCGAGAGGATATAAATATAGTTGCTATTTCCAAGAATCATATAAGCGGTATAGTATCTCTTCCTGAAGGTAGGGTTGCTCCTGGAGGAGGAATAAAATTAAGTGTAATAGCTGATAACGGAAAAGACAGTGGTTCTGTAGATGTAACTATTCCTGAAGGCGAAATATTTGCAGAATATCTGCTTGTCGTACCGCCGGGAACAGGATATAAGCTTTACTACAGCGTGACACCGAACAACAACTATGTAACGAACGGGTATTTCAGTAAGGACGGAACTGTTACTGATCCTAAGAAAGCAGAGCTTTTTGAAGTTAGTGACAATATTGCCGGAAAAAATATTGTTCTTATTGCAAAAAGAAAAATATCCGGAGAGATTTTACTTCCGCCAGGCGAATTTGCTCCTGTCGGCGGATTGAGAGTTGAAGTATTTGCTAACAACGGTATAAACAGCGATTCTATGTCGGTGTATATACCTGAAAACGGATCATCTCAAAATTTTGAGCTTTATATGCCGCCGGAAAACGGATATAGGCTGTATTATACTTTATCTTCGACTATTGACTACGTAAATAAAGGATACTTTGCAGGTAATTTCACAGTGCTGGAAGAAAAAGATGCATCAGTTATCGATCTGAGTAATAAGGATTTGACTGATGCAACGATGAGGCTTATTAGAAACAGTGTTATTGAGGGGAATGTAATTCTTCCGGTAGGTTCAGCCGGAGAAGGAGGCATTGAGGTACGGATAACAGCGAATAATGGTAAATACACTTATTCAACCGATGTATTGATACCGGAAGGAAGCAGCAGCAAGGCATATTCTTTGGCAGTTTCCCCTGCAGCAGGATATACTGTTTCTTATCAGGTTTCAACAGGACTTGATTATAAACCGAAAGGTTACTACAGCCATGAAGGAACTGTTACTTCCGTAAATGAGGCTTCAAAACTGGATTTATCCTCAAAAGGAGAAAAAAGTATTGATCTGACTCTTATGCTTTACAACAGCATCAGCGGGACAATATCCTTGCCTGAAGGGGTTGCACCGGACGAAGGAGTGACGGTAACAATATATGCTGAGAATTCAAGAAATAAGAGAAAAATAACCGTTACAATACCGGCCGAAAAGAGCTCCACGGACTACACCGTTTATGTGCCTGACGGCAATGGATATAAAGTTTATTATGCTATGGATCCGAATGAAGAGTATGTTGATAAGGGTTATTATTCACCAAATAGAACAGTGGTAAAAGAAAAAGACTGTGTTACTTTGGATGTTATTGGTGATTCTAAGTATGATACCAATCTCACCATTATAGCCAAAAGGATTATTAGCGGAACCATATCTCTTGAAAAGGGTGAGACGGCTCCTCAAGAGGGAGTGTCCGTTCGTATCAGTGCCATTAACGGTGATGAGCGGACTGTAGTTATACCATATGGTAAGAGCAGTGCATCATATGAACTGAAAGTGGTGCCTAAGGATTCCGGAGAGGGATATAAAATAAAATATGAAACCCTCAAGAACTATGGCTATGTACGGTACGGCTATTATTCCGAAGACGGCTGTGTCAGGAATGAAGTAAAAGCTGAGCTTGTTGAAGTAAGTGACGGTGACAGAGAAGATGTTAACCTTGAGATAGCTAAGCTTCGTACTATAGAAGGAAAACTAAGACTTCCAGGAGGCATTGCAGCAACTAAAGACATGACAGTAAGTATAATTGCTTCCAACAGTCTTGACAGTGCTGAGGCTTTAGTTTACATACCGAAAGGTGCCAAAGAGGCAGCATACTCAATTAAAGTTCCTACCAATGACGAGGATGACGGGTACAAGGTTAGATATGAGAATTGGTTGGACAGCAGTTTTGCGGACATTGGTTATTACACCCAATCGGAAACTGTTAGAAATGTCAAATTGGCTGAAGGAGTCAATGTTAGAAGTGAAAATGTAAGCGGTATTGATCTTACTCTAATAGCAAAAAGAAATGTATCGGGTAAAGTTTCACTTCCTTACGGTTCTGCACCTGCGGGAGGCCTTACGGTAACGGTTTACATTGAAAATGATACGGATAAGGTTGTTTCTTACGTCACAATACCGCAAAATCAAAAATATGCGAACTATTCGATAAATGTTCCTGTGGGCAAGAATTATAAAGTCGGTTATGAAATATCGACAAGGAATGATTTTGTTCCATGGGGCTATTATAGTGTTTATGGTATGGCTTATATTCCTGAAAGTGCATCTCTATTGGATGTAAGCGATAATATTGACGGAATTGATCTGACACTAATAGAGAAAAAATCCATAAGCGGTACGGTATCTCTACCTGAAGGAAAAGCTCCCAGGGGAGGAATCAAGGTAGAAATATATGCTGAGGATGCAGGAGACACATGGGTTACTATACCTGAAGGGGAATCCTCTGCTCAATATTCGATGAAGGTTGTACCGAATATTGAAGGCAAAGGTTATAAGGTTAGATATGTGGTATCATCGGAGTACAACCTTGTAAATTATGGCTTTTACAGCAAGGAGGGTACGGTAAGAAACAGCAAGCTGGCCGACCCTGTAAATGCCAACAATAAGGATGTTACTGACATAAATATTGAAATTATGAAACCAAGGAAGATAAGCGGAAAGGTGACCTTACCGGAAGGGGTTGCACCCAAAGGAGGTATCTCCTTAAATATAGTTGTGACCAACGATATTGACGGTAATTCGCAGATTATAGTTATACCTGAGGGAGGTAATTCTGCCGAGTATTCCATAAGTATGCCTCCGAATGATCCGGGCTATGAGTACAGAGTAAGGTATGAGAATTGGTCCAGTAAAGTATTTACCACATACGGCTATTTCAACAGTAGCGGCACAACGAATAATCTGTCCCATGCAGAACCGATAGATGTCAATAATAAGGATGCGAATAATATTGACATGGTTCTTTTGAGAAAGGCCACTATTAGCGGAAACTTTGAGATTCCTGAGGATTGCACTCTTCCTGAGGAGGGACTTAATGTAAGAATCTATGTGTCAAACGATGTGGAAACCTATTCAACCAATATTGTAATACCTTACGGTACAACCTCAGTTCCATATTCTGTTCATGTTGAGGAAGGATCGGGTTACAGACTTTTCTATGTATTGGAAAGCAACGACAGCTTTATAGAAATTGGATATTATGGTGAAGACGGTGTATATGCGGATAAAAAGAAAGCAAAAGTGTTTACCGTGACGGATGAAAACATAAACGGCTGCAAACTGGGACTTCTTGAAAAAAGAAAAGTATCCGGAAAGTTTACATTGCCTTATGCTATTGATGAAGGTTTAATTGAAGTTACCATTAGTGCTTCAAACGGATCGGACAGAAGTGAAACCAAATTATATGTTCTCTATGGAGTAACAGAGGTTGATTATACACTGAATTTACCGGCAGGTAGCGGATATATACTGCAATACGACATTATTCCCATAAAAGGATTTGCGTCTTCCGGATATTACAGTGAGAGCGGTATGGCAAGAAGAAAGGACAAAGCAGATGCTTTGGATCTGACAGAAAATGACCTTGCAGGAATGGACATATCTTTGATTGAGGATATGACAATAAGCGGAGAAATCAAACTGCCTCAAGGTGTTGCTCCTGAGGGAGGTATTGAGGTAACGGTTACGGCAACGGACGAATCAGGGAATTCCGAATCATGCATAAGAATAATTAAAGAGGGAGAAAGCTCTGTTGAGTATTACCTGAATGTTCCGCATAACAATTATAATTCAGGATATAAGGTAAGATACAGCGTAACCTCCGATAACTATGCGACAATTGGATATTACAGTGAGAACGGTACAAAAGTACTGTCGGATATGGCAACACTGGTGGATGTAAGCAGTGAGAATGCTGAAGATATAAATCTGATGCTGATTGAAAAGAAGGTTATTAGCGGTATTATAAGCTTACCGGACGGAGCTGCCAAAGAGGGAGGGTTAACTGTAACCGTAAGGGCTTCCAGCCAATTATTCAGTGTAGATGATAAAGTGGAAGTAGTTATACCTGAAGGTGAAAGTGAAACTTCCTATTCCCTTAAGGTATCTCCGAATGTTGAGGGATCAGATTATATATTATTCTATCAGGTTAATGATGACGCGTATGTCGGTACAGGATATTACAATACTGCAGGAGCAGTGGTTGATATTAAAATGGCAACCCCTGTTGATGTAAGCAACGGAAATTACAGCAGTGCGGACATTTCGTTGGTAAAAAGCAGAAAAGTTTCTGGTAGAATAGCACTTCCCGAAGGAGAATCCGCACCTAAGGGAGGAGTTTCGGTAACGGTATTTGCGGAGAAAACAGATTATTCAGGCTACAGGATAAGCAAGAGTGTATTGATACCGGAAGGTAAGAATTCGGCAGAATATACCCTCATTGTTCCTGAAAGTACATCCAAGGTTGTGGGACTTGATGTTGAGGTATCAACCGATAATGGAACCGCTGATACGGCAGATGATTATGCTCTCAGCACAAAGGTATTTATTCCATCGGCAAGTAGCATCCGAAGCTCTGATTATAAGGTAGGATATTCGTATATTGCGGGTGAAAAGTATTTCAAGAGCGGATTCTATTCTGAAGCCGGAACGGTTCCTGCAGTAGGAATGGCAGATATATTGGATGTAGCTTCTAAAGATATTGAGGATGTTGACTTTACACTACTGAAAAAAGATACCGTAATTAAAGGAACTGTTAAGCTTCCGGAAGGAAAAACTGCACCGAAAGAGGGTATTTCGGTAAGTATAACAGCTGAAAACGATGCCTTGGATTATGTTTGCGAAAAGACTGTGATTATCAGTTCAGGAAAGTCGGCTGTTGATTATGAACTTGAAGTTCCTTCTATTGATGGCTATAAAATTAAGTACACTGTGAAGTCAATTGGCGGATATGTTACCAGCGGTTATTATTCCGAAAACGGAACGGTGGGCAAAAAGGAACGCTCAACATCCATTAACTGTTCTTCAGGTAGTGTAATGGGTATTGATTTGAATTTGATACCGGGAATGGAGATAAAAGGGAAGATTTCATTGCCTGCAGGACACAAGGTTAATATAAAGGACTTCTGGATGTGGGTTGTTGCATCAAATGAGAATTATGAATCTGCGGCCTATGTTACCATAACTGAAGGAAAGTCCGATGCTACCTATAGTGTGTATGTTCCCGAAGGGGCTGACTATATAGTGTATTATTCTCTGCAGTCTCTCTATGGAGAGTACGTAGAAAAGGGATATTACAATTCCAATGTAACTACGGCAAATAAAGACTGCGCTACAAAGCTTAATGTTTCCAAAAACACCAGCGGTATAAACCTGATGTTGATACCTGTTGACCGAATAATATCCGGTACGGTATCACTGCCTGACGGTATGGCAGCAGTATCCTATTCAATTCGTGTTCCTTCAAACAATAAGGGCAACGGTTACAGGTTGGGATATTCAGTGACATCGGGGAATGCCGACGGATTATATTATGAAAAGGGCTATTTCAGCCAGTTTGGTACTTTTTCAGACATTAATGATGCTTCAATCATCGATGTTAGTACAAGAAACAGCAACGACAGGGATATGACTCTGATGACTGATGATATGAAGCCAGTGGAAGCAATTATGCTGGATAAGTATCAGGTAACCATACAAAGTGGCGGAGAACTTAAACTTAATGTAAAGCATCTTCCTGAGAATGCTACAAATAAAACAATTAAGTGGTCTACCAGCAACAATAATATAGCGGAGGTTTCTTCCGAAGGCCTTGTTAAGGCAAAAGCTTCAGGAACTGCAGTAATAACTGCAATTTCAAGCAATTCGGTTATGACGGCATTTACTGTAAAGGTTGTTCCGAAGGAAGAAGGCTTAAGTATTGATAAGTTGACAATCAGTCTTAATCCCGGAGAGAGTGAACAACTCCATGCAATATTCAATCCGGTTAGCGAAGATGACAGTGTAATATGGACATCGGACAACATAGAGGTGGCAGATGTAACACAGGAAGGATTGGTAACAGCAATAAAATCCGGTTCTGCTGTAATAACTGCTACAAGCACAAAGGATTCTTCTATAGTTGCCGAATGCAGTGTAACGGTTATAACTCCGGTAACGGGTATCGAAATAGACAAGACAGAACTGAAAATTAAGGTGGGCTATAGCGATCAGCTTACAGCATGGGCACTTCCGGAGGCTGCAAGTTACAAAGGTATATCATGGTCATCAAGCAACGATAGGATTGTCAAGGTTTCTCAATCGGGAGAAGTAACCGGAGTGGGAATCGGAACGGCTGTTGTAACTGCCAGAAGTATTTACAATCCTTCCGTGAAGGTTGAGTGTAAAGTTGAAGTTGTGCCTGTTCCGGTTGAAAAAATAGTAATTAACAGAGAATCCGTTACATTGTATCCTGATGATTACATTCTGTTAACGACAGACATTCTTCCGCTGGATGCAACTGACAAAAGAGTGGAATGGAAATCAATGGACAATAGTATTGTAACTGTAACACAGGAAGGTCTTGTAAAGGCAGTAGGCTTTGGAGAGGTAAAAGTAATTGCTGCAAGCCTTTATGATGCTTCCAAAACGGCAGAGTGTTTAATTAAAGTTGTACCCAGACCGGTTACAAAAGTAGCATTCAAAAATGCAACTGAAAAGATTTATATAAACTCAAGTAAAGCTCTCGAGGTAACTATATTACCGACAAATGCGACAAACAAAGCGTTGATATGGACTTCATCAAATGAAGATATTGCAACAGTATCTCAGAGCGGTCTTGTAACAGGTAAAAAAGCCGGTACGGTTCAAATAACAGCTGCATGGGAGGATAATCCGGAGGTTAAGGCAGTATGTACTGTTACCATCGAGGCTATTAAGGTATTGGGAATTTCTTTGAACATCAAAAATACATCCCTAAATGTTGGGGATAATGTAAAACTTATTGCAAGAATAACGCCGGAAAATGCTACGAATAAAGAGGTAGTCTGGACATCCAGTGACACTAAGATTGCAAAAGTATCATCGACCGGTATGGTAACTGCTGTTTCAGGAGGAACCGTTACAATAACGGCTACAAGCAAGGAAGATTCGAAAATTAAGGCCGTATGTACTATAACGGTAAAAGAAATAATGGTAAGTAGTGTAAGTCTTAACAGGCGTTCTGTTACCATAGCTGTTGGAGAATCAATTACACTAAATGCCAATGTATATCCTTCAAATTCCAGCAATAAAGAATTGGATTGGAAGTCAAACAATACTTCTGTTGCTCAGGTAAGCAGCGGGGGAGTTGTTAAGGCAATGGCCGTCGGTACTGCGATAATAACGGTAACCAGCAGGGCAAATCCATCATGCAAGGATGAATGTATTGTTTATGTCGAGGAGGCTTTACCTATACCTACTGAGCCGGTTTATGATCCCGGTGTCATTCCGGGTGCTGCTGGTGGAGGGCCGATAGTATCAATTGATGAAACACCGAGTCAAAGTGCTACGCCTACACCTACGCCTATACCAGGGGGTACTTCATCACCTGCAGTGACGCAAACACCGACACCGGGTAACGATAATCCGAGCAGCATAGATTACTTTACAGATATTAAGGGACATTGGGCAGCAGCCTTCTTTGAAGATTTATTGCAAAAAGGAATAGTCAGTGGATATCCTGACAGAACTCTAAGGCCTAATGCACCCATTACCAGAGCGGAAGCTACTGTTATGGTTATGAAGGCAGCGGGATTTGAAGTGACCAACAGTATTGCACTTACATGCACCGACAAAGACACGGTACCGGATTGGGCAAAGGCATATGTTGCAACTGCGATGTATAAAGGAGTGGTTAAGGGATATGAAGACGGATCCTTTAGACCTTCCAACAGGTTGACAAGGCAGGAGACTGTGGTTCTCGTACTGAGAGCCTTTGGAATAGAGGAGGATCAGGATAAGACACTATCCTTTGCCGATTCGAATGTAATACCGGCTTGGTCTGCAGGTTATGTAAAGAAAGCTGTTGAGCTGGGAATAATTAAGGGATATAATGATAATACCTTTGGACCGCAAAGAGAGATAACCCGTGCCGAGGTTGTTACCATTATTTCAAAGTGCATGCAGATTAAGAAGCAATAAATCTTGTAAAGCAAATGATTTAAGTTTGCTGAATTAAACCGAATAAAAGCTCCGGGGACATAGTGATATTGATATGCTCCCTGGAGCTTTTTGGCAATTTGACCTCGTGAAATTTTTCCATACTTTTCTTTACTATAATAATATGTTATCTTTATGAAGGAAAAGGGCCAATTTATGTGGAAAAGAATATATTGGTGAATTAAAAATCGTTATTCTTCGATATAAAAGGTATTACAGACTTTTTTTGCTGATGGAATTTAAAACGGAATGTACATAAAAAAAATAACCCAATTCGAAGTTATTTACCGAAGGGAGAATGATCTAGTTGGGTGCCCGGAAAAACATAGATGCAAGAAAAGATAAACACATGGATGAATCAATCTATGATGCTTTTATTTTTACCCTGAAACAGATAAGAGAAGGCAATCAACAGCTAAGAGACGAGTTTATAGCCGAATATAAGCCGTTTATACTAAAGGTTACATCAAATGCATTGGGAAAGTATATTGACACTCGCAATAATGACGAGTTTGGCATAGCCATGTCTGCTTTTAACGAAGCCATCGACAGGTTTGACCCAACTAAAGGCTATAATTTTTTTCTATTTGCCGAGCAAGTTATAAAAAGGCGGTTGATTGACTATTTTAGGAGAAACAAGGATAATAAAGAGTATCCATTTTCATATTTTGAAGACGAGACCGTTTATTACGATGAAAGCTGGTTCACCGAATCCTTTACCGGGTTTGAAGATGTTGAAATAAAGGAGGAAATTGAAAATTTTAAAAAGAAGCTAAGTGAATTCGGAATAACCTTTGTTGATCTGGTGTTAAATGTACCGAAACACAAAGATTCAAGAAGGTTATGTATAAGGATAGCAAAAATGTTGGCAGAAGACGATCAGTTGTACAAAGCACTGATTAGAAATAAAAGTATTCCGAGAAATGCGTTGAAGAAAAAAGCCAAGGTACATGGAAGAACCATAGGAAATAATAGAAAATATATAATAGCTCTTTGCTTGATTTTAAAGAGCAATCTAAGCCTTTCAAAAAGGTACTTGGAATATACTATGGAGGGGGGAAGATAACGTGAATAGAACAGGAATTGTATATGATATTCAGAATAATAAGGCTGTGGTCTTTACTTCAGAAAGTGAATTTATTATAGTTAGAAGACGCAAGGATATGAATATCGGTCAGCAGGTTAGTTTTGAAAACAGAGAGATATATAATCCTAAAAGAACATTATTGTTAAATGCTGTAGCTGTTGCATGTTCTGCTGCAGTTTTCATTATGACTTTTCTTTACTTCCGGTTTTTTATATCGGGAAATTCCGGGAATGTATATGGATATATAGGTGTTGACATAAATCCCAGTGTGGAATTTGAAATAAAAGGAGACTACCGGGTTTTGAAAATGAGGTCTCTTAATAGAGAAGGAGAGCAATTGGCCCAAGAGATGGATGTTAAAGATAAAAAGATTGAGGATGCTGTTTCGGAATTAGTAATAAAATCTATTGATATGGGTTTTATTGGTCCGAATGATAATAGGGCTGTTTTGATTTCCGGGGCATTAAAAGAGGTTAAAGGAAAAAGCAGTTCTGAAAATGGAGAAGAGGAAACCCAGTTGTACAGGCTGCTGAGCAATATAAAGAATAATTTAGACAATGATAGAATTGACGGTCATATCATATTGATAGATTCGGAGGAAAGAAAGCATGCTTTGGAAAAAAATATTTCCATGGGGAAATACGGTTTATATTTGAAAGCAGAAAAATTGAGAGCAGGCATAAACTTCGAAGATATCTATGATATGAGTGTGTCTGAAATGATTGACAAATTAAATAAAGATGAACCTCACAGGTCGGCAGATGTTTCAAACCCTCAAACCCCGGCATTATCAACGCCGAAACCTGAGATGCCTACACCGGAAATGCCGCAAAAAACCGATGTTGCTTCGGAATTGACATTAATTGAAACGCCGACACCGGAGCCAACCATAAAACCGACAACGACCCCAGTGGGGATATCGGCAAAAGAAAGCCTGATAATACAATATTATAGCAGGGATAAAAATGAAACTGAAACTGTTCAGGGAATTAAATATAACTTTATAATGAAAAATAATACAAATAGCGTAATTGATTTGAAAAACGTAAAAGTGAGGTATTATTTTACAGAAGATGTTTCTTTAAGCGACTTGGATGCTGAAGCGTATTTTTTCAGCTGCGGGAACCCACAGGATGTTCACTGTATGTTTTATAATTTATCCGGATCGAAAAAGGCGAATAAATATTTGGAAATTACCTTTAGCACAGGAAGCCTTTTTCCTGAGGATAAACTATATGTTGAAGGAATGTTTCATAAAAAAGACTGGAGTTATTTTGACCAGAGGGATGATTATTCGTATAATCCTTCATATTATCCGGTGGATAAGCTTGTGGACTGGAAAAACATGACTGCCTATATAAATGATGTACTGGTATGGGGACAGGAACCATAGAATTTTAATTTGATATGAAGAATCCTATTGTTATTTGGTATTAATGAAGAGTGATGAAAATCTAAGGGGTTAACAGCCCCTGGTTTTATTTTTAATATGGGGTTATAATTATTACGGAAATTGTGCTATAATAATTTGTGCTATAATTTATAAAAATAAATTTATAAATAGGAAAAAGGAGAGATTCGAAACTTATGAGTATTTTTGAACAATGGAATGAAATTGCTGATAAGGAAAGAACCAAAGAAGAAAGTGATAGGTTTTGGCAAGAATATTTAATGAAAGAGAAAAAAATGTATGAGTACATACTGGAACACCATGATGAAGCTTTAAGCGGTAAGCTATCCGAACTTGCGGAAAAATTTGAAGTGGATCCGACTATTTTTGTTGGTTTTATAGATGGCATCAACACCAGCCTTAAAGAAAGCATTGTGCTGGAAGAATTGACAGAGGATTCGGACATAAAGTTTGGCATTGATTTTGAAAAACTTTACTATAACATGTTGGATGCAAAAGCACATTGGCTATACAATCTTCCTCAATGGGACGGAATATTGTCACCGGATAAAAGGGCTGAGATCAAAAAGGATTATAACAAATCACATATTGCCGTTAGCAATAAAGTGGGAAGAAACGATCCCTGCACCTGCGGCAGCGGGAAAAAGTATAAAAAGTGTTGCGGTGCTAACAATTAATTTTCGATGCTTATTAATGTTTTTGCTGTTATTTCGAAGACAAATATTTTATGATATCAAAAAGGAGTTTTAAACAGGGCAAGGGATTTTCATTATTCTTTGCCCTGTATTAATTCGGAAAAATTAATTAACTATTCAGCGATAAGATATTTTAGATGGTTCCTGACCTTTACGCTTACTAAGCTTGCAACGCATACTTTTATTATGTCTCCGGGAATAAAAGCCAAATTCGCTAAAAACAAAGGTAATGAAAAGAAGCTTCCTGTTCTTTCATAGCAAAGCCATGGAATGCCCACGGCATAAACTACAATTATTCCGCCCACCACACAAGCAAAGCCTGTTCTCAAAATACTGCGGCCATTTCCCTTAAGATGAGATATTGTTATTGCACCTATGAGAAAACCGAATATAAACCCACCTGTAGGGCCGGATAAATATGCCAGGCCTGATCCACCTTTGCTAAATACCGGAATACCTATTGCCCCCAACAGAATAAAAGTTGACATGCTAAAGGCAGCCTGTCTTTTGGTAAGAATAGTTCCTGCCAACATAACACCGAAGGTTTGACCGGTAATAGGAGCAGGTAGGAACGGAAATGATATACAGATCCATCCAAGCACGGCCATTAATGCTGTGAAAATTGCAGCATTAACCATGTCCTTAAGATATTTGTTTCCTGTCATACATAACATCTCCCATCGGTTCAGAATCGATATATGTATATTATAATAAGTTTGATCAATTGTCAACTAATTATTTGAAATAGGTTAACGATGATTTTGAAATTATATATTAAAAGTCGTGAAGAAAGTTGTAAAGCCTGTCAATACTTCGAGGAAAGGAGAGCAAATACTGCACCAATTGAATATTGCTCGCCCTCGAGAAGTATTTACAGGCCCTGTATATGTAAAACTTGTTTTATGGGTATGATTTTCTCTTGGTTTAATCAATATTTATATATTTGAAACCATTTTTATTTATAATGGTATCGGAAATTTTGAGTTCATCAATATACGGCTTGATTTTATCAATATATAAATCCATATCCAGAAGCTTGCCGCTGTTATAATCGTAAACTTCTTTCAAATCATTGAGATATATGAAGTCTTTTGTTACCACCGATCCGTTTCTTAAGACGGCATAATTCTCATCAGTATTTATTAGGTCTTTTCCCAAAGCGTAGGGTACATCGAAATCCATTAAGTTTGCAACAGTCGGAAGAATATCGATTTGACCGCCTATAGTGCTGATTACTTCAGGATTTTCCTGCTGGGGATAATGAATAATAACAGGAACCTTTTGAAGCTTTGTCCAATCAGGGTCATTATATTCAACACCCAGAAGTTGCATAAGCCCGTCGGATTCAATTTTAGGAACTGCGGAATGGTCACCGTAGAGTACCAGGAGGCTGTTGTCATATAACCCTCTTTGCTTCAAATTTTCAATAAATTCACCGATGCATTTATCCAGATAGTTTGCTGCCTTCAGGTAGTTACCTATAAACGTTCCCTCAAATTCGCCCACATAGAAATCATAGTCTTCAAAATAGTTAAAAGGATGATGGCTTGACAGAGTGATGAAAAAGCTGTAAAAGGGCTTGGATGTATCTATTTTGTCAAGGGACTGCCTGAAAAAGGATGAATCGCTGAGCGTTTGGCCGTCCCATCCTGCAAAGTCATCCAGTTCAAAGTCATCCTGACTGTAAAAAGTATCAAACTTTAAGGCTTTATACATCTCATTTCTGTTCCAGAAATATTTTTCAAAACCGTGAAGCGAATAGGTGTCATATCCTTTTTCTTTCATAATTCTTGCCAGTGAATGATAGGTATTTTCGGGAAACCTGTGATATACCGAACCTTCTTTTACAGGATACATTGATGTATTGGTTAAAAATTCGGCATCAGATGTATTTCCCCCTGCAACCTGGTAGTAAACGTTATCAAAATAAAGGCATTCTTTTATAAGCTTGTTAAGATTGGGAGTTATCTCCTTGCCTTCGATTTTGCGGTTTATAACAAAGTGTTGTATGGCTTCCATTTGCACGACGATAAGGTTTTTGTCTTTTGCAACACCGTTTAGTCTGTTGCCTGTGAATTTGGAATTTTTGTTTTTAAAAAACTCAATTATTGCTCCTTTTTCCTCATTTGTTAATGTATTGTCTTCTAAAATACTTTCTTCAATAAAAAGCTTTGTATTATAGTAGTGAGAATAGAAGACCCCAAGGTTTTTAGCCGAGTAGTTGCTGTTGTAAGCAAGGGTGTGTATATCCGTACAACTGAACACCGAAAAAAAGGTAACCATTCCTACTACCAATAAGCTTAAGGCTCTTACTACTCTTTTCTTAAAATACAGCTTTCCGGCATTCTTATGTAATATTACAACGCCCATTAGCATAAAAGGCAAATCCAACAGATATATAACATCTTTAATTAAGAACAAGCTCATTATACTCTGGTCAACGGAACTGAGAAGCTTGATATCCATCTGGAAAAAACAAGGTACGGTAAGTAAATTGTAATAGTACCTGAAAAAGTTTGTATCAGCCATTAACAATGCAGTTAATAAAATATTAAACACAAAAAGGGCAATAAATCTATATTTGTTGAAAATTATTGCAATAAGTGATGAAAGAATCAGTAATATTGCTAAAGATGAAAGCATCATGGTTATGTTTGTCGGTGAAAAAAAAGGGTCGGTATTTAATTTTGTAGTAAACTGAAAGTATAAGCATTTAAATAACATAGAAAAAATGAACAAAAGCCAATACAAAACTTCTGCATAATTAAAACGTTGCTTAACAATGTCTGATAAATGTTTCATACAAAACAACCTCGCTTTAATATGTTTATTCCAAAACAAATTATTATCTATTAGTTGCTTCCAATTTTATAATAGTTCATTTTTACTAAATTGACTATTTATTTAACTACTATATTATACATGATATTATTGTAATATAAAATACTAAATTTTTAATAAACAAATAGTTAAGAACTTATAAATTTTTGTGAAAAATTTGGATTTATGCTTTATTTATTTCTCCGGTATTACCCATTGAATGAATTTAACATAGTATTTTGTTAAAGGGAGGAAAACAAGAGCACTTAGTATATTGAAAATTGTGTGGGCATTGGCAACCAGCCTGGTGTTGTCTTGACCTAAAAGAAAGGTGATTTCCTTAATCAGATGGGAAAAAGGCATAAGGAGAACGAAAGCAATTGCTACTCCTATAACGTTATAAAGGGTGTGCGCCCATGCAGTTCTTTTTGCCGGGATATTGGTGCCGATACTGGCAATCTGTGCCGTGATACACGTTCCGATGTTGTCTCCCAAAGTTAGACCCAGAGCCGACTCAAAGCTTATTAAACCGGCGTTGAAGAGGACGATGGTGAGACCTACGGTGGCACTGCTGCTGTGAACCAGCATGGTGGTTATAATTCCGAGGACTAGACCGATTAACGGATTTTGTCCATAGGTTTGAAAAAGTTTGATAGCTGTTTTGCCTCCCTTTATATAGGGTACTCCTGAATTCAGTATGTTTAACCCCGTAAACATCAGCCCAAGACCGGTTATTGCCCATCCTACGTTTTTAACCGATTTCTTTTTCGCTGTGATAGCTATGAGAAGACCGAAGCCAATGATGATATAACCTGCGTAGGGAAGCTTAAAGGACATAAGCTGGGCAGTTATTGTTGTTCCGATATTGGCACCGTAAATTATACCTACTGCTTGAGTAAGATTCAAAAGTCCCGAATTTACAAGTCCTACGGTTATAACTGTTATGGCGGTACTGCTCTGAACCGTAGCCGTAAGAATCATTCCCGTCACAAGGGCAAGGGGTAAATTGTATGTTAAGGTTTCAAGGCACCTTTTCATTCTATAGGTATTTGCTTTTTCGAGTCCGGTACTCATTAAATTTACACCATATACGATTAATATTGTTCCGACTATGAAATTTACAGCGATAATAATAAATCGAATATCCATTATACTCCCTTTATTCCATAAGTAAATATGTCTTATTTAAAAATAAGCTTTACAAGACAAAAATAGAACAACAGATATATGAAAAATTAAGTGTCATTAGTATAAAGAATAAAAAACAATCATAGTTTAATTGAAGGAAATATAATGAGAAAAAGGGTGGCCATTTTGTCCGCTTTTACAAGTAATATAATATACAATTTTCTGATAGCCTTCGGAGTAATAATAGGAGCAAGTCTTTTTGCCGGAATAGGTGCATTGATAAACGATCATCCTCCTTTAAAATGCATGTTTGAAATAGCAAGCTCTATAAAGATATGGGCGGTAGCGGTCGCGTTGGGAGGAACCTTTTCAACCTTCGAAATACTTGAAAAAGGGTTATTTAGGGGAGAAATCAGATCGATTGTAAAACAGGCGGTATATGTGGTAGTGGCCGTAATTGGGGCAAATGCCGGTTATGGCTTTATAAGGCTTATTCAAAAATGTGGGGAGTCAATGCTAAAATGAAGAAACTTTCTTATAAACTGTTTATCTGCTTTATTACAGGGCTTTTGGGGGGGATTCTTATTGGCTGTACGATGATGAGTGCTCTTGTAAGCTACAGGATTGACCTGTACCATGAGGAAATAATGTATCTTAAAAACGTTATAGCAGATAATGATGTAAAATATAAAAAGCTTAAAGAGTCCTTTGACAATGTAAATAAAAAGAAGTTTTTAGTTTCCGATATAGAGGCTCACTTGATTTATATGGACGACGAAGAAAGCAATTTTGATAAATTGGAGCTTGAAAAGTATATAAAAGACAAATATAAAGACTTATTGTGGAAAGAAGTAAGAAGTGTTGACATGGATCTGGTGGTAGGGCTTTTAGATGATGATATTTTCATTATTGAAGGCAAAAGTTATAAGTTGAAAGTTTCAAGAGTACTTATATCCGATGTTTTCAAAATATGGGTAACAGTAAAGAAAAACTGACAATTCTTTATTTTTCATGAAAGTATTGATCAAAATCACTTCATAAATCAAATCAAAATAAAATTTTTTCAGATGTAACTTTTTAATAATTAAATACGAATAAATAATAGAAATGCAGATTTCAATATATTTTATTTAAAATATAAAATTATAATGGGATTTTAGTATTTTACCGGCCCAAGATAAGGGGGTGTATGATTGAGACCGAAGGAGCAAAAGCAGGACCGCTTTTTTGACGATTTGGAGTCCTTTGAGAAAATTGTACTTGAGTACCGTGAAAATTCAATTAATTTTGCCAAAAGATATATAAACGATGCTCAAATTTGTGAGGATATAGCACAAGAAGCCTTTGCAGCTGTGTATGTAAACAGAGACAAATATAATCCCAAAATGTCCTTTAAAACATGGTTATTTTCAATCATACATAACAAATGCGTGGATTACATAAGAAAAAATAAAGAGCTGCAAAGCGATGGTATTGAAGATATATCCCGGGAAGGAAATGAGTTCGACAATCTTGATACAAAAATACTCTTGGAACATGAAATCAGTAAGCTTAAATCGAATTACAGGGCAATAATTCAAATGGTTGATGTTGAAGGTATGACAATGCGTGAGGCGGCAAAGGTTCTTCAAATAAGCGAGGTTCATGCCCGGGTGCTGAATTACAGGGCAAAGAAAAAGCTTCGTAAAGAGCTGATGAAAGGGGGATTTGTATATGAATGAACAGGAATTTTTAAATGGAGTTCGTAGGAAAATTAATATTTTGGAAAAAGAACGCAGGGAATTGGAGCTTATTCGAATGAGACAGAAGAGACTCCTATACAGAAAAATAAAGATCGGTCTTATACCTTTTTGTGCGCTTTCAGCGCTGGTTATAAGTATATTGTTTTTCGAAATTGGCATAGTGGAAATTGCGGTCATCTCGGTTTCGATATTGATGTTCATGATTTGGATGGAAACGTATGACTTTGAAATAGAAAATACTGATGCGGGAGTGAGGTTAAATGAGTATAGTCATAAGTAATCTATGCAAAAAGTATGGAAATAAGGTTGCGTTGGACAATGTAAATTTACAGATTGACAAAGGCATGTTCGGACTTTTAGGTCCTAACGGTGCAGGCAAAACTACATTGATGAGAATTTTGACAACTCTTATTCCCCCTACTTCGGGAACGGTAGAAGTAAATGGTGTTCAAATACATAGAAGAAAGGAAATCAGGGAAATAACCGGTTACCTGCCGCAGGAGTTTTCTGTATATCCCTCTTTTTCGGTATATGAAGCTTTGGACTATCTTGCGATTTTATCCCGGATAACCGACAAAAGGATAAGAAAAGACACTGTTAACGAGCTTTTGGAAAAGGTGAATTTACTCCAATATAAAAAAGTTAAGGTGAAAGCTCTGTCGGGGGGCATGAAAAGACGTTTGGGAATAGCCCAGGCATTACTGGCAAACCCAAAGGTGTTAATTGTCGACGAACCGACAGCCGGGCTGGATCCGGAGGAACGTATACGCTTTCGCAATATGCTGGGGAGTTTATCTTCCGAACGTATAGTTATACTGTCCACACATATAGTGGAGGATATTGAGTCCACCTGTGAAAAACTGGGGGTATTAAGGGAAGGTAAAATTGTGTATTCAGGCACCGTAGGAGAATTGCTGAAGTCGGTCGAGGGATATGTATGGAGCGGATTGATAGAGCCTGACAAGCTGAACTATGTTCAGGATAATTTTACGCTGATATCATCGGTAAGAGAAACCGAGAAATTCAGAGTTCGAATATTGGCCTCCGAAAAACCCTTTGAAGGGGCAGAAAACATATCGCCGTCTGTTGAAGACGGTTATATGAAAATCATCAAGGGGGTGTAAATATGCTATTAAAACTGTCTGTTATTGAAATGAAACACCAGTTTAAAAGAATAACGTTTTATGTGTTTGCTTTGCTGACAGCCATATTTGTGTTTACTCAAATTGGAGAATTCGAAATGTGGGCAAAACATCCTGATGAACAGGAGGACATATATTTATTAGCAAATCAGATGATCGGGGATTCCAGACAGCTTGACGAAGTGACCGCTCAGAAGGGGGTATATGAATTGCTCCAGAGAGCTATTGAAAGCAGAAAAATAATCGTTCAAGGGTTGATTATTAACAAGGAGAGAAAGCTTTCGGAGGAACAGATAACGTTGATTAAAGAAGTAATGCAAAAGATATCTCCGGAAGGTAAAGGAATATTGACAGAGGAGAATCTAAATCTTTCCGGTGAAGAGTTTGAGAGAATCATAGATGAATTGGATGAGAAGCTGGGGGGACGTACCGTAATTACCAAGGAACGCCGCATTAGCTGGATACCGCATCAACCTAAATCCTATGAGCAATGTGTTGCAGATAAAGAACGGTTGGTTGGGCTTGGATTTACTTCCCTTATGGCCCAAATGTTTTGTGACTACTACGGTATTTCGCTTTCAATGTTGACGGTGTTTCTTTCTGCCTTTATGTTTTACCGTGACAGACGCAGCCGTATTTTGGAACTTGTATGCAGCCGTCCGGTAGGGGGTGTTAGTTATGTGTTTTCAAAGTTTATCGGAATGTGTATACCTATATTTGCAAGCATAATGGCTGTTGCCTGTATTCCAACTTTTTATGCAATAAAAATGAAGTTGGAAGGATATGATGTAAATGTTTTTGCCTATTTTTCCACATTTGCAGTGTGGCTTTTTCCAGGGGTAATGTTTGTTGTAGCTTTAAGTATGATGGTTTCTCTCTTGAGTAACAGCCCTATAGCAGCAATCGGTGTACAATATGTAATTTTTTTCTTAACGGTTATGCCTCTGTATGGTGACTACAGTCTGAGCAAAGTATTTATACGGCACAATACGTTAGAGCCGCTTATGAACCCTCAGGCATTTTATATAAACAGGATTTTTATATTTGTTATGTCAATAATAATCACTTTTATAACTGCCGGGATTTGGCAACGGAAAAGGAGGCATATCGGTGAAAGGATTAAATAGCGGATTGCTCCGGTATAATTTGAAGCTTATACCCAAAGCAAGTCTTATAGTTTCTGTTTTGCTGCTGTTGGCAATTCAAGCTTTCTTTAGCTTGGAGAGAGCTGATTTTTCCGATATGGCAAGGATAGGAGAAACTTATGTTTCAATTTTGGGTATAATATTGATTTCTGGCGCTGCGTTTATTGATGAAAACACGGATATAAAAGAAATAATTCATTCAAAACCCGTATCTACGGTTTTTCCTTCAATTATAAGGCTGATTTATTTAGTAATACTATTGTTATTCGGTGTTGTAATTTTTGTAGCGGCTGCTGTGGTACAAGGAGGCAATTTTAACGAAGGGTCGATAGTTGCAGGGGTATTTATTTCCGCATTATTATTGGGAGCAACGGGATATTTGGTGGGAACCTTTTCAAACAATATTGCTATCGCGTATCTGATACCCTTTGGTTATTATGGACTTGAATTGTCTACAAGGGGAAAGTATACGAAAGGGTTTTACCTTTTCAGTTTGCAAAACGGATATCTTCAAAGGGAAAAATGGGTTTTATTCACGATTGCAATATTGTTTTTTGTAATTAGTTTAGTTTATATGGGGAATAGAAAAACCTGTATATGATTGAACATGGAAAGCATTTAATGCCCCTTTTTACAGAGATTTTATTGAATTTTAAAGAAACCAATGGTATAATTTCCATAATTCATATGTTGATATTTTCACAAGTTTTAAAGGTTAACGAAAGTAAATAAACAGGCTGTGGCAAGAAAAAGGGCTGGCGGTATTTTATCAAAAAAAGAAAATTGATTGCTAGCTTCTTTTATATCATTGAGTAGGATATCGATAAAAGAAATATTTAAAGAATTGATAAATCTGGCTGACATCGTAAAAGATTTGTCAAGAATATTTGATCATGTTGCGAATAAAGAAAAAATAATACATTCCCTTCTAAATGATGAATTAAAAACTGTTGTTTACGAAGGAGGAAAGTTTTGATTTCAGAACAAGTTGAAAGTCTGCATAAGTGGGAGATGGAGAATGAGCATGAAAAGAAAATTGTTCTTAATAATGGTTGTTCTATTTTGTATTGTTATTCTAGTTGTGTCTATACTATTTTTTATTAGTAGTTTTAGTAAAGATAACAAACAGGAGGAAGCAATAAGAACTGATAAAGAAGCAATTATAAATAGATTTCCTAATATAGGCGATTTTGAGAAATGCTATTGGAAGAGTGGTGTAATGGGTTCGGGCGGAAGATGGGTTCCTGGGCCATCTGACTATTGGATGAAAGGTTTTATTGAAATTGATGCTGTTAAGGTTAAATATTATATAGAAAAATATGATATGAAAGTGTTAGATGAGAACTTACAGATTTCTTTCATACCTGAAAATTATGACAACACGATATCGAAATGGTTTTATAGTAAAGAGTTTAATGACTTCAAAAAGCCGCCAAGCATTTTAGGAAATTTTTATATAGATAGTGCAAATAATATGATTTATTTTGAAGTTGTGATAAGTTAAACAACTAAATAGTGCTAATAAGATTTTTGAAGCTTACATTTAATGAAAAGAGGAATTTATATGATTAAGAAAGCCGTATTACTAATATTTCTTACAAGTACTTTTATATTAACGTCATGTTTGTTTAGAGGTAGAATAGTGTATGTTGGAGAAGAAAGAGCGGCAAAGGAAAGAATTCAAGAAATACTTGCAGCAATTAAAGATAAAGACAAAGAAGCGATGAAAGCGTTATTTTCCAAAAAGGCATTGGAGGAAGCCAATGAAATTGATGAGGGAGTAGATTATTTGTTTGATTTCTTTCAAGGCGATGTACAGTCTTGGGAGATAGATGCATGGTCTTCAGATGAATCAATAGAAAGAGGAAAGAAATCTTTAATGCTAAGGGCATGGTATATAGTAACTACAGATAAAGAGAAATATATGTTTTTTGTAATTGATTATATAAAGGATACTATGAATCCTGATAATGCAGGAATGTATACATTACGTGTAATAAAGGCAGAAGATGAAGAAACCGAATTTGGTTACTGGCAAGACATGAATATAGCAGGTATTTATAAACCGAAGCAATAAAAATATAAATGGGGTCAGCTATGAGATAAAGTTGGACGGTTTGAATTTTTTGAAAATTTTGATGAGATTGAAATCATCTAAAATTAAAGAGAGGTTTACCTATGATGCTAACGGCAACAGGCTTAAGAGAGAATTCGGGGAAATATTGGAGCAATATGAGTATGATAATTGCAATAGATTAATACAACGGATTAAGAACGGGTTGACAACGGAATATGAGTATGATGAAAGAGGAAATCTCATAAGAGAGAAAGAAGGCGAATTAAGCAAATTATACAGCTATGACGGGTTTAATAAACTGGTACGAGTACAGAATCCTGACGGAACATATATGGAGAACATATATGACGCCGAGAATTTAAGGACGGTATCGATAGAAAACGGAAAATACAACAGATACATATACAATGGAAGAAAAATAGCATGTGAAGTTGACGAGAGTTGGGAATTGAAAGACAGAATAGTTCAGGGACATACGATATTGTAAAAAAGAGGACAGCAATAAGGATACCTATTATTATATCCACAATGCTCACGGAAATGTTACCGCTCTTACCAATGGAAGAGGAGAAGTAGTAAACAGCTACAGCTATGATGCCTTTGGAAACATATTAGACAGTGTTGAAAAAGTAGACAACAGATTCAAGTACTCGGGAGAACTGCATGATTCAGTTACTGACCAATATTATTTAAGAGCAAGATACTATAACCCAAGCATAGGAAGGTTTATGCAGGAAGACTCCTTTAGAGGTGACGGACTCAATTTATATACCTACGTTGCCAATAACCCGATAAAGTATATTGACCCAACCGGACACTGTAAGGAAGGGATTAACTTTAGTTGTACAAACGGTAACGTTTTAAATAGTATTTTTAATGATACTTTAGAAAACATACCAGGACTCGATTGGACTTTAGACTGTTTTGAAAAAATAGGCATTATAGATGATATTGACGGAATAAACGGAGAATTAATTGTAAAAAACACTGTAAAGTCTTTTGCTAAAGGTATTATGCCTTTGATAAAAAATGCACAGGATATATTAGAAGATATAGATTATACAAAAACAATAGGTATTTGTATTTCTGGTAGCCCTAGTATTTGGTATTTTGGATACTCATTAGGTATTTCTTTTGATACTAAAGGAAATGTTGCAGTTCAACAAACGGTTGCTGGAGGTGTGACAACAGGTACTCCGGGAGTTTCAGCAACTTTATTTCAAATGAATACTAATGCACCTAATGTAGACAAATTGTTGGGCCAAGGATATCAAGTGGGAGGCTCAATTGGTGTTCCTGTTTATGGAGTTCCATTGACTGCAGCTGGAGAGTTTAATATTATTCCTGATGTTGAAGAAGGAGGAACATATTATGGTACTACTCGAGCCGTTGGTTTAGGTACTCCTGGAGGAGAGGTTCATGTTGGATGGGGAGAAACAATGCCAGTTCGTGTTAAAATGGGGGAAACAAAAATACCTTTAGAATTCAATATATTTGATGCGATGGATGATATTTACAATAACATAATGGAGTGGTGAACATAAATGAGAAGATGTATATTTCTTTTGATTTTCTTGATAAGTGTAACAGCTGGCAATGTATTTGCCGAGGAAGGCAAAGAAAATGTTATAAATTTTACAAAGATACAAGAAGAGTATAAAACATATTCGTCTCCGGTGGGGATTTCTGCAAATTCTTCAGGTGATGTTGCTATTGGTTTTGAAGATCACCATATTAATGTCTATGGTAAGGACGGTAATTTCAAATATGGTTTTGCTTTTAAGTTGTATGGCACTTATTTTTTTAATATGGATGATCAAAATAATATTATGATTTTTAATGTAAGAGGCGATACATGTTATTATTATAACACCGACGCTGAATTGATAAAGAAAAAAAAGATTTCAGACAGAGAAGATATTAAATGGTATTATAAAAATTACTATAGCAAAAGGAGCGTAAATATCGATGAAATAAATTACTCGCTAAAAGAAGTCTTTGGTTATACAAAACTTATAAAAACCGATGCCGAAGGGAATGAGACAATAATATTTGAAACCGGTTCGCAATATATTGGTAGGGTATTTATTTCTTTAATAATACTAATATTCGTCGTTATTGTAATATGTGGAGTTATAAAGACAGTGTCAACAGAAATGAAGAAGTATAAAGAAAAGACAAAATAATGTGATAAAAAGACCGGACGATAAAAGATTTGGGAGCAGATACTCATTCAATTGATAATTGAGTATTTAAGTATAGCAGTTGCCTATATACCCTTACAAAGAAAAGAATACTAAGGAAATAAGTTATAATAAGCTGTTTTATTAATTATATGGTAATTTTGATGATTTTTGTTTCAGATAAACTCAAAGTATTATATAATGTAGGTTAGATGCTTGGTACATAATTTCATTCATGCACCGACATAAGCCAATAAATTGGCATATAAAGATAAAACTGGGGTGATGGTATGGAGTATGATGTATTAAAGTCCATAGTTGACAAAAGTAACAATATAGTGTTTTTCGGAGGTGCGGGAGTGTCTACCGAAAGCGGTATACCGGATTTCAGATCGGCGGATACGGGAATATATAATGAAAAAAACAATTATGCATACCCGCCTGAGGTCATACTAAGTCACAGCTTTTTTATGGAACATACCGAGGAATTCTTTAAATTTTATAAAAGTAAAATGATTTACAAGGATGCAAAACCCAATAATGCCCACAAAGCGCTGGCAAAACTTGAAGAAGAAGGCAAGATTAAAGCGGTAATAACCCAGAACGTTGACGGTTTGCATCAGATGGCCGGATCTAAAAATGTTGTTGAGCTTCACGGAACAATTCATGAGAATTTTTGCATGGATTGCAATGAAAGCTTTGATCTGGACTATGTTTTAAACAGCCCGGAAGCAGTACCCAGGTGCAATAAATGTAACGGTATTGTAAAGCCCAAAGTAGTTTTATACGAAGAACCCTTGGATTCAGACAGCATTGAACAGGCTGTAAAATATATCAGAAATGCAGAGGTGCTGATTATTGGGGGAACCTCCCTTGCTGTTTATCCTGCGGCAGGGCTTATTCAATATTACGGAAAGGATAAGCTCGTCCTTATTAACAAGTCTTCAACGCCCTATGACAGAAAAGCAAATTTAGTGATAAATGACAGCTTGGGGAAGGTGTTGGGAAGTTTAATTGAATGATTGAAGTTTGATAGAATGATTTGTAAGTAAAAAGTAAAAAATTCCGGCTTTTTATATAGCCGGAATTTTTATAATATCTAAAATGTCTACTTTTCCAGAACAGTTGCCTTTTTGATTTTGACTTCCTCTTTTGGTAGGGATAGTTCTCCACTCATATAAGGATTTGGGTCTACCGGAGTATCTGCAATTTTATCCAGTACATCCTCGCCCTCTATCAGCTTCCCGAAGGCCGCATAATCTCCATCAAGGGATGGTGCATCTCCATGCATAATAAAGAACTGGGATGTAGCAGAATCTTTATCCGGGGTCCTAGCCATTGAAATTACTCCTCTTGTATGCTTTAGTGTGTTTTTTGAAAAACCGTTGCTGGCAAACTCCCCTTTGATGGCTTTAACATCTGGACTGTCGCTATTGGGGGCACCTCCCTGAATCATAAATCCTTTTATGATCCTGTGGAAAGTAAGTCCGTCATAAAAGCCGTTTTCAACAAGGTTGATAAAATTATCCACGGTTTTCGGCGCATATTCCGGATACAGTTCAAGGACCATTATTCCCCCGTCTTCCATCTCAATCTGTACCTTTGGGTGTTCGACACTGTATTTTGACTTGCTGCAGCCGGCGGTCATGGTGACTAACGTTGCTACAAGCAGAAATATTGAAATTAATTTTGTAATAATTTTTCGAGACATTTTGACCTCCCAATATTATAATTTTTTGAGTTATTCAATTTCCATAATAAATAATACAACACTTTTTTAGAGCAGTCCATAGTTATTCTTGTGTTTGGGATAAATAATTTTATTATAATTTTAATCGCTCAAATATAATATAACTATTGGAATTTGGGGCTAATAAATGGTATAATGTGAATTAATTATTTAAATGGTTAATTGGGAGGAAAATGCAAGTGATAAAAAAGATAGATAGATTAATAATTCCTATGGATTACCGTCCGGTTTTATCCGTTAAAGATACAGAAATTGCTATAAAGAAAATAAAGGATTATTTTGAAGCAGCATTGGCTTCGGAATTGAACTTAACCAGGGTTTCGGCACCGCTTTTTGTAAAGCCCGAAACCGGCATGAATGACAATCTGAATGGAGTCGAAAGACCTGTAAATTTCGAGGTTAAATCCATAGGCGGGGGGATTGTTGAAATAGTGCATTCCCTTGCAAAATGGAAGAGGGTAGCCCTGGCCAAGTATGGATTTAAGGTCGGAGAAGGTCTGTATACGGACATGAATGCCATTAGAAGGGATGAGGATCTTGATAATCTTCATTCAATATATGTTGACCAGTGGGACTGGGAAGCAATAATAAACAAAGAAGACAGAAATGAAGAAACCTTAAAAGCGATAGTGAGAAAAATATTTAATGTTTTAAAGAAGACTGAGGAACATGTTTTCGAAGCATACCCTCATATCCCTAAAACACTGCCGGAGGATATATTTTTCATTACAACCCAGGAATTGGAGGATATGTACCCAAATCTTTCCCCTAAGGAAAGGGAAGAGGCTATTTGCAGGGATAAAAAGGCCGTGTTTGTAATGAAAATCGGGGGTATTCTCAAGTCGGGCATAAAACATGACGGACGTGCACCAGACTATGACGATTGGACATTGAACGGTGATATATTGTTGTGGTATCCTCTTCTTGAAACCGCTTTTGAAATATCGTCCATGGGCATTAGGGTGGACGAAGATTCCCTGATGCACCAGCTTAAAGAAGCCGGTTGTGAAGAAAGAACAAAGCTAAAATATCATATGGATTTGCTGGAGAAAAAACTTCCATATACAGTTGGAGGCGGTATTGGCCAATCCAGGCTGTGTATGTATTTTCTCAAAAAGGCACACATCGGAGAGGTTCAATCCTCGGTGTGGCCGGATTCGATGGTAGATGCCTGTGAAAGCGCAAATATTTATTTATTGTAACTTGTTTATAGTTTACTGATTTTTTGGATAGGATATAATAATTAATATGATAAAAATAAAATTTTAAAATATTAATTGATAGAGGGGTTAGGAAATGAAAACTACATTGGTAAAAAAGCTTTATAGAGAAACCGAAGAATATTTAAATAAGGATATAGTTGTTGCAGGCTGGGTTCGTACCCTGAGGGATTCAAAAGTATTTGGTTTTATTGAACTCAATGATGGTTCTTTCTTTAAAAACCTTCAAATTGTATTTGAAGAACAGAATATTGATAATTTTAAGGAAGTGGTAAAGCTTCCTGTGGGATCGGCGATTATTGCATACGGAAAGCTTGTTGAAACTCCGGGCGCAAAGCAGCCTTTCGAATTGAAGGCAAGCAAGATTGAGATCGAAGGGTTATCAACTTCGGAATATCCGCTTCAAAAGAAAAGACATTCTTTTGAATACTTAAGAACTATTGCCCATTTGAGACCGAGGACAAATGCTTTTTCAGCAGTATTCAGGATAAGATCCCTAGCTTCCTATGCCATACACAAATTCTTTCAGGAGAGGGGATTTGTATATGTTCATACTCCCATAATCACAGGAAGTGATGCAGAAGGTGCCGGTCAGATGTTCAGGGTTACAACCCTTGATATGAATAATTTGCCTCTGACGGAGGACGGAAAAGTCGATTTTTCCAAGGACTTTTTTGACAAGGAAACCAATCTTACTGTCAGCGGTCAGTTAGAGGGCGAGACCTATTGTATGGCCTTTAGGAATATATACACCTTCGGACCTACTTTCAGAGCGGAAAATTCCAATACGGCAAGGCATGCGGCGGAATTCTGGATGATTGAACCGGAGATAGCCTTTGCGGATCTTAACGATGATATGGAGCTCGCAGAGGATATGCTTAAGTATATTATTAATTATTGTATGGAAAATGCCCCGGAAGAAATGGAGTTCTTTAATAATTTTATTGATAAAGGACTTTTTGATAGATTGAACAACATTGTAAATTCTGATTTCGCTCATGTTACATACACTGAGGCTATTGATATTCTCAGCAAAGCTACTGTAAAGTTTGATTACCCTGTTAAGTGGGGGGTAGACCTCCAGACCGAGCATGAGAGATACCTTACGGAACAGGTGTTCAAAAAGCCTGTATTTGTTACCGACTATCCGAAAGAGATCAAGGCTTTTTACATGAGGCTGAATGATGACAATAAGACAGTTGCTGCCATGGACCTTCTGGTTCCCGGTGTGGGTGAAATAATTGGAGGAAGCCAGAGGGAAGAAAGACTGGATCTTCTTGAAAAGAGGATGGACGAACTCAACCTTAAAAAGGAGGATTACTGGTGGTATCTGGATCTTCGCAGATACGGAAGCTGTAAACATGCCGGATTCGGTCTAGGGTTTGAACGGGCTATTATGTATATTACCGGTATGACTAATATCAGAGATGTAATTGCTTACCCGAGAACTGTCCACAATGCGGAGTTTTAATATTTTCCAATAACTTGGCGGCAAGATTATCGTAAGAAAGCATAATAAAAAGCACAATAAAGAAAATATCATTAGGAAGAAGCATTCTGCAATTAAGAGTATGAATTCTTAAAAAAGGTAACTGTATTAAAAGTAACTGCATAAAAATAAGAAGAGCCGAAAGGAAATCATGAATCCTTCGGCCCTTTTATTTTAAACTTTTTATGGTTCACTTCCGGAAACCAGATTGCCTGAAACGTAGAGAGCTATTCTTCCGGAACCGGTAGAGTAATCATTATTAAGATGATAGTTTGACCAATCCGATTTCCAGAATCTTGCCTGAATTTCTACGGTGGCGTTCGGATCTAAACTTCCGGCTCCGTCTGTGAATCCTATCTCAAGATAGTAATCGGCATTGCTCCTTGGAGAAGGAAGTTTTACAAACCGGCCGGTGACATTGGAAGAACCGGCGTTACTCCAGTCACAAGCGAAATTCTGTGATTGATCGCCGTCAACAGTATAGTAATATCTTATTTTCACATCCGAAAGCTTAACGCTGGAATCGGATCTATTGGTAATTTTTAAACTTACATTAACATTGGTTGTTGTTTCATTAAAATTGTTGTTAGTATACTGCAGCGAAAGTTTTACTGGCCCATTATCCGGCTTTTTAGTCGGCGTATTAGTAGGTCTTCTGGTTGGAGTATTGGTAGGTCTTCTAGTCGGCGTAGGCGTATTAGTAGGTTTTCTAGTCGGAGTATTGGTAGGTCTCTTAGTGGGAGTATTAGTCGGTTTCTTAGTCGGAGTATTGGTTGGCCTCTTAGTCGGGGTATTAGTCGGCTTTTTAGTTGGAGTATTGGTAGGCTTAATAGTAGGTGTATTTGTTGCTTTTTGGGTCGGAGTAGGTTTAATTGTCGGTGTATGCGTAGAATTATCAGTACCTGTAGGCGATATTGTCGGTGTATTGGTAGGCTCCGGTGTTTGGGTAGGTGTAACGGTAGGTGTCGGTTCTAAAGTTGAAGTAGGAGAAATAACGGGTGTATTATCCGGACTGGATGTTTGAGAAACACCTTTATTTCCTTCCGGTTTAATACCGGGTACCGTTACCTTTCCCTTCCGTTCAAAATAAATGTGATACATTGCATTTGCCATTGCAACTTCAGCCTGGGTCCCAAAACGGTGATATTTCATTTGAGGAGCATTGCCACTGTTAACGGTTTTTTCCAACTCTAAATAGCCGGGATCATTTTTATAATTGGGACGTATTTCAATAAAGGTTATTCCGTTTTTTATTTCCGCTCCCTGAGCATTAGTACCGGAAAAGTCGGAAGGAATATACACTTCATCAAAAAAGCGTTTGTAATCGTCTCTTGATTCGGGAGTGGAAATACCCAAATCATCCTTGTAATTTTTCCACATTCTATCAAGAAGCTGTTTTGCAGTTTCTCTGGCCTGATCATTGAGAGCCTTTTCATGCTTTTCGGTGGCGGCAGCATAATATATGAGTGCTTTTGCATAGGCAGCAGCAACACCCGCATCGTTTGTCCAGTCCTTAATTGTGCAATGAAGGTTCTTATTGGAAGAAGGTTTTCCTGTCCATGTATCAGGCTGACCGCTCCATTCTAAAGTACAAGGAATTTGATATGTGCCGTCATTGTTCAGATAAGTGTTTTCCATTGCCCATGATGCCCAATTCCTGCAAAGCTCACTTATTTTCTTATCTCCGGTCAGATAATAATATTCCATGATTCTTTCCATTGACCTTGCCTGAAATCCAAACCAATTGTTGCTGGGCGGATCATGATAAACAGGCTGCCAGTCGTATGCCATATCATAGAATGTACTTGTTCTTTCAGGATACTTTTCATATTTCCCGTTCCAGCTATTGGTTACACCACCGGCTATGGCACCTTCAGAACTTTGAAGGTACTGAAATAATTCCAGCTGCCGCTCTAGGCTCTTTTCCCAGTCTTTTTTCGAATTTTTTGATTTTGGTTTAAGTATCGATTCACTGGATAAAGCAAAGGCAGCAACCGGGTTTTGATATCCCTGGTGCAGATGGGAGTTTCCGTTTCTCCAACTTGAAGTTCCGCCTATATCTCCTCCCCATGAAATATTCCAGGAAAGAAGATAATGGCAACTATCATAGCCTTTGCCGAAATTTGACCCGTTTTGAACTCCTATGGGTCTGAAATATTTATCAAATAAAGAATATCTGAGATAATCCCCCATTTTTGCAGCTTTTTCAAAGTAGGGTTTAAGTTCTTTATGTACTCCTTGTTCTTTAGACCAGAGGTATGCCCAATAAGTTGCCTGTATTTGTCTGGCATCGGCGTCAGGTGATGAGGTGTAACGCCATTGCTTTGCAGGTTGAGTAGAACTGCTGAATAAAGACAGAAAACCACTCTTGTTGACATCACCCCATTTAAAGTCTTCCCAGGCGGGATGCGGAATGGTTTCCCATACAGACTCCTCAGGTCCCCTTCGGTATGTATTTATATACGAGTAACGGCTTGTACCGTCGCCATGATTTCCGAATCCATACCAGTTATCCACATCAAGAAGCCAGTGCATCTGGTATAAAGTTTTTGAGCTGTAAGCAGAAGCCAGATGATCGGAGATGGGATCAATGCCCGTGGGTGCACTTTCACTGACAGCAACGGGATAGCCACTGATAGAATTGGCTTCCGGTGCATATTGTGAAGGTATTTTCGGTGAATAAGCCTCGATACCGGGTTGATCCTTTTGAGGGTCGGGAATAATATATTGCTCTGTTTTATCCCACGCATCTATAAAATATGACCAGTCACCGGTAAGCTTACCGTAAGTAGCTCCAAGCCAAACCATATAACTGAAAGCTTCACTTGTTGTAAGATGGCCGTAATCCAGTGAATCTACAATAAGGGTTTCAATTGAATGGTAAGGAATACCCTCTTCACTTAGATAACCTTTAGTATAAATATCTCCAAAAAGCTTGATAAATCTATCGGAATACACGGTTGAAAATTCTGTAGAAGGTTTTGTTTTATTGGGAACGGATATTGAACCGGATTGCTTACTGTCTCCATCGTTTTTCATGATGAACATTGCTGAAACAATTATTGAAACAGCCACCAGGCCGAATAAGCCCAATATGAAGATTTTTCTTCTTCGTTTTACATTATAAATTATTTTCATAAGATTCTGTATATGTGCACTCTTGCATTAATGCCCGATGCACATTATACAAATAACCTCCCTGCGAATAAATGTTTATATGTATAAATAATATTAACCGCTTGAGATCCCTAGTATTAATTATACTAATAAATTAATATTTCCGCAATTATTTTACTATGTGCGGTGTTTGTATATTAAGGCAGGGATAGAAACTATAAAATTAAGATTTGAGGATCAAGAACTTATTTTAAATTTTGGTGCATTAAATAAATGACAGGAAGAATGCTCCGGATACTTAAGCTTCATATGTGAAGAGTATCGTTAAACTCCGAATATAATGTATGAAGCAATTCCTAGAAGTGCTGAAAGCATAATTGCTAATATTGGATGAAGTTTGTATTTTGCTATAGCCACAAGGATTATTACAAATATTGTAATGCCTGCAAAGTCCGGTTGAATTGAGCTTATCAGGCTCGATACGTTGCCTTTTAAAAGCTCAAATAAACCCGGAAACTCAATCTTTGACTTAAGTATTGAGGTTTGTGAAATAAAAATTACCGCAGAGGAAATTAATCCTATGGTAACCGGCCGGATGACCTGCAAAATGGAATTTACAAGCTTACTCTCTTTAAACTGGATAAAAAAGCGGGCAACAAGTGTTATAATAACCAACGAGGGTAAAGCAACCCCAAGGGTCGCTGCCATTGAACCCAAAACTCCTGCCGTTTTGGCACCGACATAGGTTGCAGTATTGGTGGCCAGGGGACCCGGAGTCATCTCTGACACAGCCAAAATATTGGCAAATTCCTCAGCATCCATCCAGCCTAAAGCCTCCAGCTCTTCCTGCATAAGAGGTATCATAGCGTAACCGCCTCCGAAGCTGACGGCTCCGATTTTGAAAAATGTCCAGAATAATAACCAATAAATCATGATCTGTTCACCTTTCTAATTACTTTTACGTTTGATACAAGATGTTTTATTATACCCAAAATAACTCCCGCTAATATTATTAAAATATCGTTATCAAATAACAGTATTAAGAAAAACGCGATTACGGCTATAACAGCTGAAAACACATCCTTTATTGTGTTTTTTATCAGCTTTATGGCTGTTACAAGAATAAGAGCGGTAACACCGGCTCTTACTCCCGCAAAAGCTTTTATAACATAAATATTATTGCTTAAACTAAACAAAAGCTGATAAATTGCAAGGATAATTAAGAATGAGGGAAGGACGGCTCCTAATACTGCTGCGATGCCACCCTTAAGCTTTGCTCTTTTATAACCTACAAATATTGAAGTGTTTACTGCAACTACTCCGGGAACCGATTGGGCAATAGCAAATATGTCTATGATTTCCTCCTGAGTAGCCCATTTCTTATTTTCCACGACTTCTTTTTCAATAAGGGGAAGCATGGCATAGCCTCCACCTAATGTGAAAGCACCAATCTTAAAAAATGTAATAAAGATTTCGAATAATTCCTTTAACCCTGTCTTTTTCATAAAAACCTGCCCTAAAAAAACATATATTTTTTGCATATGTTTATATAATAACCGTTAATGCAATTTTATAAAAGAGTAAGTTGGTATCAAAATATTAAAAATTTTTTAAGACATTTTATAAAATTATCCGTATTATATGTTTAGAAATATACGAGGACATTTTAAAATTTCAAAGGCAGGAAATTAGTTTTGTTGGAAAGCATATAAGATATGTTTCTTTAACAAAGGATTTTAAACCAATAAGGAGGAAAAGGCATGAAACGCAGGTTAGTCCGTTCAAAAAACGACAAAATACTGGCAGGTGTCTGTGGAGGAATTGCAGAGTACTTTGATATTGATCCCACTATTGTAAGGCTGGGGTTAGTGATTTCGATTATTGCAGGTCCCGGAATACTGGCCTATATTGCTGCTATTTTTATTATTCCTGAAGATGACGGCTCAAGCTATAGACCAAGCAATTTCTTTGAAGATGACAACAAAGTTTTTACCCCAAATGGGTATGACCCCGAGAAGGATTTTAGTACCGTTATGGGAGACAAGAATAATGGCTTAAATCGCGATCCGGAAAAAAGCAAAACCTTTATTGGAATATGCCTTATAATACTCGGAGCTGTTTTCCTAGCGAAGCAATTTATTAGAATTGACCTTAAACTAATTATTCCGGCGCTTCTTATAGGTATTGGTCTATTGATTGTATTTAAAGGCGGGAGGCGACTGCCATGAATAAAAAAGGTAGAGGTATAGGGCTTGGAATGTTCTTTATATTTATTGGTGTTATAGCGATGATGATTCACTTTGATATGTTAAGCATATGGGGGATATTTGGATTTGTACGTGATAATGTATCAATGCTTTTGGCCATGTTGCTTATTTTAACCGGAGTAAATATTGTTTTAAGAAAATATCCTTTTGTCAAGATTATTAGCTGGGGCGCATTTTTCGCGGCATTGGCATTGCTAATTTATAACTTTAATGTTAATTACAGCGAAAGGAATAAAGAAGAAATAAAAAGTTCCTATGACACACCGTTTACCGTGGAAAAAAAGCTTGAAACCAAGGAAGGAAAATTAAATGTAAACATTGGAGGGTTCAAGCTTAAAATCGGTTCAACGGAAGCAAACCTTGTTGAAGGAGTTATTAGGGACCCCGATTTAAAATATGAGGTAGACTATAAAGACGGTGAAAGGGTTGCCAAAATTAATTTTAAATCCAAATCCCATAAATCAGTATACGGATTGAATGATATTTTGGACTCAAGGAGCTTTGCATTGGAAAGACAATCGGAAATACTGATAAACGATGATGTTGTGTGGGACATAAAATTGGATGCCGGAGCCCTTGAGAGTGATATGGATTTATCTCAAGTTAAAGTTAAGAGCCTAAGTTTGGATGGAGGAGCAGGAAGCTTTAAAGTGGTGCTGGGAAATAAATATCCTTCTACAGAGGTGGAAATTGACACGGGTGCATCCGAGATTGAATTTTACGTTCCAAAGGATTCGGGTGTGAAATTGAATATTGACGGACTCGTTAGTTCTAAAGATTTTACAGATATAGCTTTTGAAAAAAAAGGTGGACATTATTATACTCCCAATTACGACGAGGCGGTAAATAAAATTGAAATTAAGATAGATATGGGTGTTGGAGCTCTTAAGATTAAAGGTGTGGATTAGTTGATGTTCTCTATTTTAGTTCCGTATTAACAGGATATAAACCTTACTTCACAACAAAGCACAGTACAGTGGGGATATTGAGACAATGAAGCAAATGTGCACTGATGAGTTCTGGAAGGAAGTTGAGAGGGATCCTGATCTGTATTTACGTAAGGGAAGGGGAGAGGTTAGTTTTTTACAATACTTCCATACTGTAAAGAATAACGGTATATACTTAGTTTATGTAAGAATAAGCGATGACAGTGATATTTCAAGCTACCAAATAGATCTCGAAATTGTTGATAAAAACGGTAAATTTCTTGTAAACTATGTAGGCTATAATGCATAACATAATAATGGCATTCATAATGCATTCATAAATACTGAAATATTGAAAAATGGAATATTGTTACTAGGAATTTTCACCAAAATATCGTATAATAATTATAGGTGTATTTTTTATGTATAATAAATCAGGAGGTGCTTTTACGTGGTACTAAAGGATTTAATTGAAAAAAGAAGAAGAGAAAGAAGAAGAGCTGCAAGAAAAAAAGCTGTTAAAAATACTGCAATAGGAGCTGGAGTAGGGGCGGCAGTTGGATTGGCAGCAGGCGTTTTGTTGGCACCGAAGTCAGGAAAGGAAACCAGGCAGGACATTGCTGAAAATACGAAGAAGGCTGCCGGGTTTGTTTCCGAAAACACAAAGAAAGCCGTTAACAAGGTTTCTGAGGCTTCTAGAAAGGCTGTAGACACTGTCAAGGATTCGATAAATGATGTTAAAGAAAAAATATCGGAATTCAGAGCAAAAAAGCAAGAAAGTGTTGAGGAAGTGGCAGTAACTGAGGAAGTTACAGAGGAAGTTTCCGAGGAAGCTGAAGGTAAAGGAAAAGGGAAAGGGAAAAAATAATCTTTTTTAACAATTTATATGAAAATGTTCGGATTGTTTCACGAAGATAAGCCGGGCAAAAAGCGAAGGGGGGCTTAATGCCCCTAAGCTTTTTGTCGGAAATAAACAAAGGGGGAACCAAAATGAACATAACGGTTTCGTATGACCTGGCAAATTTTATTATGTACTTGTTGGGTGCAGTTTTAATTGTAGTTGTTATCATAACATTTATTAATATCAACAAATTTATCAAAAGGCTGGACAAGCTTGTTGAGCAAAATGAGGATAATATCAATCGTACCGCAAAAACTGTTCCTGAAATTGCAAATAATGTTAATGATGTTACCGTAGGAGTCAAAAAGGGTGTGGACAGGATAGGAGAAGCAATGGATGCTGTAGAATCGTCTATTTGCGACACAATAGTGGCGGTAACTGAAGGAACGGAAGGCTTGTTGGATTTTGTCGGTATTGTTGGGGAAATATTTAAGGTAATTCTGAAAATCTTTCCCTTAGGAAAGAAAAAGTAATTTCAAAGTAACATAAAATACATCCAATTTATATTTACATAAAATTATTGCCGGTTTTGTTAGGTTTATATTTAAACTTGATTAAACTCGGCAATAATTGATTTAGTGGTTTGTTTCAACATATTTATATTACAGTTCAGTTGATGCATGATTTCAATATTCTTTAAATTTCTATAGAGTCATGGATATTCTCAAGATATAGAATAGTAACTTATTATGTATTCATTAAGTATCAAGATTTTCATTTTTTTATGATACAATTATCATTAGATATTATTTATGTTTTAGGGGAGGCATATTGGAAATGAAAAAAATTATAAGTTTTTTATTATCTGTCGCATTGGCAGCTAGCTTTGGTCTGCCTTGTGGACAAGCGGAAGCTGCCAGCCTTGAAGAACCTCGTATATATATCAACGAACTCATGGCATCCAACAAAAATACCATACGGGACGGAGATCTTGAAGACCCTAAACATGGGAGTTTGGGGGGATCTTATTCCGATTGGATCGAGCTGTATAATGCTTCGGATGACCCCATAGATTTAACGGGCTATAGCATTTCGGACGACGGTGCAACATGGGTTTTCCCCAAAGGAAACATCCCTCCGAGAGGATATCTTGTAATTTGGGCTTCAGATAAGAATAAAGTGACCGGTGACGGTCAGTTACATGCAAACTTTAAACTTAGTACAGATGGCGAAAAAATTGTGTTGAAATCACCTGACGGTTATGTTATTGATTCTGTCACCTATGGAAGGCTGGATGATGATGAGTCGTATGGCAGAAGTATAGACGGTGGAGAAGAGTTTTTGATATTTTCCAAAGCTACCCCTAACGCAAGCAATAACAATTCACAGGCAATAGTTCTTGAACCTGTTTTTTCACGTCAAGCCGGTTTCTATACTGAGGAATTTGATTTGGAGCTAAGGGTAAGTCAAGAAGATACTAAAATATATTATACCCTCGACGGTTCCGATCCCAAGCCAGGGGATCCCCGTACCTTTGAATACTCCGGAAAGATAAGAATAAAAAACAGAGCCGGAGATCCCAATGTATTGTCCATGATTAATACGGGAGATTATTATTGGGATCCTCCTTTAGGAGAGGTATTCAAGGGAACAACGGTAAAAGCCGTTGCTGTGAGGACAGACGGTAAAGTCAGCCGAACCGTGACCTGCTCATATTTTGTAGATCCCGATATGATGACAAGATACAGCATTCCTGTCATCTCAATTGTAACCGATGAGGCAAATTTATTTGATAAAAACACGGGAATATATTTAAACAGCAATAAAAGTGGGGCTGATTGGGAGAGGCCTGCCCATATTGAATTTTTTGAAAGTGATGGAACCCTTGGTTTTTCCCACTATTGTGGAATAAGGCTTCATGGAGGAGGTTCAAAAGGGTTCGGTCAAAAAAGTCTTCGAATTTACGCAGACCGAGGCTACGATTATAAAGAAAAAATCAGCTATAATATCTTCCCGGGACTAAAAGACAAAGTGACCGGAAAAAGTATAACCGATTTTAAACGTCTTATACTGCGAAATTCCGGAAATGACTGGTCCCATAGCATGTTCAGGGATGGACTGATGCACGGACTTGTATCTCATTTAAACCTCGATACACAAGCATACAGGCCTTCGGTAGTATTTATTAACGGTGAATATTGGGGAATACATAACATACGCGAACGGTATGACAACATTTATTTCGCATCCCATTATAATCTGAACAAGGACAGGGTTGCACTGCTTGAAGTTACTTATTATGGAGCTATTACCGTAAATGAAGGAACGGAGGAGGATGCAAAAGCTTTTACTAATGAAATTATCAATTTTCTTAAATCCAACGATATTACCAAAAAAGAAAATTATGAATATATAAAGACAAAAATGGATGTGGATAATTTTATTGATTACCATGTTGCGATTATTTACTTTGCTAATGGTGACTGGCCGCAGAACAATGTTAGCATGTGGAAATACAAGACCGAGGACGGTTTATACCACCCGGAAGCACCTTACGGACAAGACGGCAGATGGAGATGGATTTTAAAAGATACGGATTTTGGCTTTGCCGGACCAATGATGGGTTCTAGCGGCATTACTCATAATACCTTGAGTCATGCTTCGGAAAATGCCCAAAACGAATGGGCGGTATTTCTTTTCAAAAAACTACTGGAGAATACTGAGTTCAGAAATGCGTTTATCAATAGAATGGCCGATTATCTTAATACCTGCTTTGAACCTCAATTGGTAATTGATGCAATAGATGAAATGAAAGATGCCATAGCTTCTTCAATACCGGAACATAATGCCCGCTGGCGAGCTATTTCGGATTGGGACGGTGAGGTAGAGTTAATGCGGACCTTTGCAAAAGAACGTCCTGACCATGTGATTGGGCATATGATTAATAAATTCGAAAGCTTTGGTATTACAGATACTTATTCTATTAAACTGGAAACCGATACTTCAAAGGGCTTTATCCGGATTAATTCCATTGATCTTAAATCCTCAACCCGGGGAGTGAAAAATCCGGAGGAGTGGACAGGAAAATACTTCAAAGGTGTGCCTTTGACAATTAAGGCTGTTCCAGAAGACGGGTATGTTTTTGAATGTTGGGAAGGAATTGATGAAGCTTCCGATACCTTAGTATTAACGCCAACCCAAGATATAAGCTTAAGGGCTATATTTAAAAAAGCCGGCAATGCGGAATGTAAAATTTCGGGGTATGTGAAACCGGATTTAACCTCAACGGCTGCCGGTATAAATTCAAATTTCAAGGTAGAAGTTCTAGATCTAAATATATCGGAGTTGACTGACGAAGACGGATATTTTGAAATGTCTGTTCCTCAAAACGATACAGAATATATTTTTAGAATAAGCAAAATTAATTATCTTTCGAGGGAGATTAAAACAGTTATCGTTTCAGAGGATATGGCTTTATCTTCCAAGGAGTCACCGTTAATTATATGGGCCGGCGATATTGAGATAGATGGACATTCGGACGGTGCTATAAATATGAAGGACATTGTAGAAATTATAAAACTATTCAACACCATACCCAGGGATGCAGAATACAATGCAGGTTTGGACTTTAATAAAGACAACGCGATTAACTTAATAGATATTGTGATTGTGTTAAAGCATTTTAACACCACATCTAATGATTATAATAAAAAATGACTATAATAAAAAAACTCAAGGGTTCATAGCCCTTGAGTTTTTTTAGTGGGATTTCATCAAGTGAAATGATCAAAAGCGATGAAGGCACGATGCCAACATCGCTTTAATTATAATCATTACCAGTTGCTTCCGTAGCTTTTTCCGAATCCTCTGTTTCCGCTGTTACTTCTTCTTTGCTGTTTTCTGGCTTGCCTGCAAGCAGGACATCTCTGAGGTTCGTTTTGGAATCCCTTTTCTGCGTAAAACTGCTGTTCTCCTTCTGTAAAAGTGAACTCTGAATTGCAGTCTTTACATACCAATGTTTTATCTGCCATTTTTATACCTCCTTATAATTTGGATTTAACTTATTCAAGACACATTCTTCCAAACTATAAGGAGAATATGGGTCATGAAACGAATTAAATCACTTGATATCAAAATTATATCACAGTTTCTTTCCTGAAGCAATATGAAATTAATTGTTTTTTCCATTTTTTCTCTTCCTAAGGAATGAAAACCTATAATATACTAAAAGCTTTGTCTTTATTAATTTTTTAGGTTAGATTTTCATAAGGATATTATAGGGAAAAAAACAAGGATGTAATAAAATGGATGGAACGGGAGTTATTAAAGCATATGACAGGAGCAAAGCAGTAGAATATGCACACAGATGGGCTTTTGGCCGCAATCCTAAATATCTGGATTTCGAGCATCTTGGAGGAGACTGTACAAATTTTGCATCACAGGTGATATACTCAGGTAGCGGTGTAATGAATTATACACCGACCTTTGGGTGGTATTACAGAAGTTCTTATGATAGAACACCTTCATGGACCGGAGTGAATTATTTATATAATTTTCTTATAAACAATAAGGGAGCGGGGCCGTTTGCTCAACAAGTGGATGTGAAGGATATACAGCCCGGAGATATTATACAGCTGGCATTTAGATCCTCATCCAGCTTTGATCATAGTCCGGTTGTTGTTGAAACCGGATACCCTGTAAGTTTAAATAACATACTTATAGCCGCACATACCTACGACAGGGATTATTACCCGATTACAAACTATAAATGGGTGGACATCAGATTTATACATATTCTAGGTGTTAGAATATGATTGTAATTCGGAAATTGCTTTAATCTTATTTAGAAGGCTTTTTTTCCCGGCATGCATTCAACAAGGCTTCCAGATCAAACAGCAAAACGGGCTGATTGCCAATATTAAGGACGCCTTGCAGGTAAACTTTATCAATATGGGAAACTGACTCCGGAGGAGGTTGAATTTCATCATCATCATTAACTTCAACAATTTCGTTTACTGAATCAGCCATAAAACCGAAGGAGTCGGATTCACTGTTTATTATCAGTATCTTCATAGCCTCGCTGTCCTGTTTTTTTTCGGGGAGATTAAGCTTATTTTTTATGTTTAAAAGGGTATAGACCTTGCCGCGCAGATTGATTAGCCCTTCTATATAAGAAGGTGTATTTGGAACCTTGAATACCTCCTGCATTTGAACAATCTCAATTACATGTGCGATGTCAATTCCGAAAAGTTCATCGTTGAGTTCGAAAACAATGTATTTTTGTGACATAGTTATCCCTCCGCAAAGAATTGTTGTATCGAATGCTAAAACACTAATATGAATTAAAGAGCAAATAAAACGTATGTATGCATTTAAATGAGGAAAAACATCTGTCAGTAAACTGAGATATTGTATTTTAGTATTGTAATTTTGAAAAATAATAGAACAAACCCTAATACTATTATACCAACTTTCTTTCCGATAATCAAGCAACGCAGTTGGCAAGTTACAGGGATGGACAGGGTGTGGCCTTTATATTAATTGACGGATAGTAAAAATATGTGCTATGCTAATTTATGAAGTTTAGCTGATGGGTGTGGGGAGTCTAAAGAGTAAAAGGAATAGGAGAATAAAAATGGAAAGGTATTTACAATTAATTATTGATTATGTTACGTCTGTAGGCTTGAAGGTGCTTTATTCGGTTGTTATTCTCGGAGTCGGTCTTTATCTTATCAAATACTTTATTAAATTTATTGCCAATTTAAAGGGATTTCATAAGATTGACCCAACGGCACAATCATTTATTAAAAGCTTTGTATCGATAGGTCTTAAAGTAATATTGATTATAATTGTTGTGAGTATTCTTGGAGTTCCTCTTTCATCGGTAGTGGCGTTACTTGCATCTGCAGGTCTGGCTATAGGTCTTGCTTTGCAGGGGGCGTTGTCGAACATTGCAGGAGGACTTATTATACTCATATTTAAGCCGTTTAAAGTAGGGGATTATATAGAGACGCAGTCTCTTTCCGGAACGGTAAAAGAGATAACGGTCTTTTACACTATACTGGCAACTCCGGACAATAAACGTATAACATTACCTAACGGTTCTTTGACAAATGCATCGATTACCAATTTTTCAGCAGAGATGACCCGGCGTGTGGATTTAACCTTTTCTGCTCCGTACAGCGTTGATATTGAATCGGTTAAGAATATACTTTTAATGCTTGCAGAAAATCATCCCCTGATATTAAAACAACCTAAACCTATGTCGAGGCTTGCTTCACACGGTGACAGTGCACTTAATTATGTATTGAGGGTATGGTGCAATAATTCCGATTACTGGACGGTATTTTACGACCTCACCGAAGGAGTTAAAAAGGAATTTGACAAACAGGGAATTGCTATTCCTTATCCTCAAATGGATATTCATATGTCGAACAAAGACTAGATTATGGATATGTGTTTATATTAATTAAGGTGAATCTTTTATTTTTTCATAACAAGTATCAAGGCTATAGATGCTGCAATTTTATTTTAACAGGAGTGTGATATGCTATGAAAAGGATTCAGGTACGGACTCATGCAAGGACGGAGATGATAGATATAACGTCCAGAATTCAAGATGTTGTTAGGGAATCGGGGATTGAATCGGGAATTTGTACTGTTTTTGTACCTCATACAACAGCAGGAATTACAATAAATGAAAATGCAGATCCGGATGTGGTATCGGATATTCTGAAAGAAGTTAATAAAATTGTTCCATTTGAAGATGGCTATTCCCATATGGAGGGCAATTCTGCCGCACATATTAAAGCAAGCATGTTTGGATTTTCACAGCAGATAATTATCGAAGGCGGGAGATTGGTTCTGGGGACATGGCAGGGCATATATTTTTGTGAGTTTGACGGACCGAGAAACCGGGAGGTATATGTCAAGATAACTCCATGATGATTTAAAGGCTTTTGGACAGGTTATTTATTTGAAAATCTATTGTGAATTATAATTACTAAAAACATTCATACCCTGACTGTGTGCAGTCAGGGCATGAATGTTTAATTCCGTAAATATTATGATCTGTAGCTTCCGTTTATTTTTACATAATCGTATGAAAAATCGCATGTCCAGATCCTATCTGACGCAATGCCGCGTTTAAGGTTAATTTTGATTTTAACCTCATCTTTTTTGAGAATTTCCTTGGCGGCATCTTCGTCAAATTTTAACCCTGCACCGTTACGGCATACCATCAAATCGCCAATATAGATATCCACAAGGTTGGGATCAAAATCTGCTCCGGAGTATCCGGCAGCGGTAATAATCCTTCCCCAGTTGGCATCTTCCCCGAAAATGGCTGTTTTGACAAGGGGAGATTTAGCAATGGAGCTTACAACCTTATAGGCATCCTCTTCATTCAAGGCACCCTCGGCAATGACTTCAATGAGCTTGGTTGCACCCTCTCCGTCTTTTGCTATCATCCTGGAAAGATTTGTACATACAAAATCAAGGGCTGACTTGAAGCTTGCGTACTCGGCATCTTCTTTAACTATGCCTTCGTTTTCTGCAGCACCGTTGGCAAGCACTATTACCATATCGCAAACACTGGTATCTCCGTCTACCGATACCCTGTTAAATGTACGGGACACCACTTCCTTTAGCGCTTTGTCCAGAAGGCCCCGGGAAATATTAGCGTCGGTTGTAATTATGCTTATCATTGTGGCCATATTGGGATGTATCATTCCGGATCCCTTTGCCATACCGCCTATTCTTACTCTTTCTCCCTGAATTTCTATATCTACGGCAATTTCCTTTGAAACCAGGTCAGTGGTCATAATGGCTTCAGCTGCATCATGCCCGCCTTCGGAAGACAAACTTGAAATTCCTGACCTTATACCGCCACGAACCTTGGGGAGATTGAGAGGTATGCCTATTACTCCTGTTGAACCTATAAGGATGTTTTCTTTCTTACAGTTCAAAAGGTGTGCGGCAAGTTCCGCCATTTCGTTTGCATCCTTAATACCCTGTTCACCGAGGCATGCATTGGCATTACCGCTGTTTATGATTACAGCCTTGGCATAACCGCTCTTGATATGTTCCATTGTAAGTTGCAATGAGTGTCCCTTAACTACGTTTTTTGTAAATACTCCTGCTGCCACTGCAATGTCCTCAGAGCAAACGACAGCAAGATCCTTGTTTCCATTGTTTTTAAGGCCGCATGCAACTCCGGAAGCTGTGTATCCTTTGGGAGCCGTAACTCCTCCTTCAACTATATTTATCATTTTTTTCACTCCGTTTAATGTTTAATTTTATGTTTATTATTTGCTGGATAAAAATAATAACAAGAAAAATTATATAAAAATATTGGCAGGGATTCAATAGAAGCAGCATTATTTATAGTTTTTATTAAGGTCAAGTCACCGCTAAAAAGATTCGAAAAAGGATTAAAGCCATATACAACAACGATAACATAAATTATGAAGACTTCGTTTATAAAACTTTTTCAAGTGAAAAACAAAGATAAATTGATAAAAAAGAGCCCCCACTTTTAGTAAGTGAAGGCCATATTTTAAGTTATACCATCTATGAATTTAGCTATTGAGGGACAATAGACGTGGTTTACCATCCAAGCTTTTGCTTTATTTCTGAAGTAAGCTGTTCTGCCATTAATCTATGAGTAATAAGATTTGGATGCCAATCTTCTCCATAACCGTTGCTGGGGTCTTGTTGAGGAAACTCTACAAAATAAACCTTGGAATCTCCACTTGAATTGAAATAATTTATAACTTCTTGAATATAGCTGCGGCAAGAATCCAAGCCGCTTCCCCAAAGCATAGGTCCAACACAACAGAATATATGCGCATCCGGATAATTCGTACGTACCTTTGTAACAAGCTCTTTATAAGCTGATATGAATTTTGTCCTATCGGCCGGTATTGTTGAAAAATCATTGGTACCGAGATTAATAACAACAACCTGAGGTACATAGTTCTTAAAATCCCATTCAACTCCGCTCTGTGGAAGAGTAAGGGGATAACGGTCCATAATAAGGGGTCCTCCCGAACCGCCGTAGTTCATAGTAAGTCCTATTCCTGACCATGCAATCAAATTTGCACTGGCATTCAACGAACGTGCAGTAATCGCAGCATAAGACAAATAGCTGTTTTCATTTCTAGGTGTAAAAGACTGCTCCTTGCTTAATCCTTCGTTTCCATAAGCACATGTGATGGAATCTCCGATAAATTCTATCTTCCTTTCAAGGGGAGCAGGAGGCGCAAGAAGTTGTCCTCCGCCAAAGTCAAATCCAAGGATTTGCACTTCACCCTGGGAGGCTTCTGTTCGTTTCCATAAAACAAGATGGTGGTTTCCGTTTGAAAGACCGGATACAAGCTTAACTGTCGATGTGCCGTTAACCTTGAAAGGCTCTTGAACTTGACCGTCTACAATGGCCTGGAACCAGTTTTCACCGGTGGATTTTAGGGTTACACTGGCCTCAGTTCCCGAAAAATTCATTTCAACATTGCTACCGGACCATGCGCATTTTGGACCTGCAGGATCTGAAAAATCAAATCTTCCGTTGTATAAAAATCCCGGATTGTCCGGTATGGAAGTTTCTTCTGCAGGGAATTTGTTAATTTTTCTTAATACGTATCTCTTAATTAATGATACGTCTAATGAGTCTATACTTTGGTCTGCGTTTACATCAGCTGCCATTTTACCTGTATTGCTGGGAAAAGAAGATAATTTACGAAGTACATATCTTTTAACCAACGTTACATCCAAAGAATCTACCTGTCCACTATCGTCTACATCACCGTATTTGAAACCGTTTGTTGATGTTGCAGTTGGTGTTGGCGAATTTATCGGTGTCGGAGATGGCGTTGGTGATTTTACCGGTGTTGGAGAAGGTGTGTTTTGTTTTCCTCCGGCACCTCTTATTAGAGCCTGAGCAATTTCGGGATAATACCATGAAAGACCGGATCTGTTAAATATAGCATAGGATTCTGCATTGCCGGGTCCATAATAACCGTTATCCCACCAGAAAACAGCAATTCCTCTGGAAACTGCTTCTCTAGCATAGTGCTCTGCATGGGCTATTCTTGAAGAGAGATTATTCTTATCAATCGTCCCAAATTCCCCAATAATAACCGCTCTTCCGTTTTTTACAAACCTGTTATAAATAGCATCAAGTTCATTGGTGAGGGAAGTCTTATCGTTATTACTGCCCCAATAGGAAGTTCCGTTGATGTCCATAGCAAAGAAGTACGGTGAGTAAGCATGAATTGATACAATAACCCTGCTGTCGTTATTTGGAATAACAAGGTCGTTCAATGCCACATCCAAGCCAGTGGCAGCATTGGTCGGAACCATAATAAATCTTTTAGCATTATTTCCGCCGGAACTTCTAATTGTATTGACAATTGCCAGATTAAATCTATTTATTACATCGCGGTTTTCATATGTTCCCCCGGTCCATTCGGACGGTGAACCAATCACTCTTGGCTCATTCATTGTTTCAAATATCAAATAATCGCTGTAATCTCTAAAACGGTTTGCGATTTGTTGCCAGAGCTTTACAAGCTTATCTTTACATTGAGCTTCATTTGCATATGTAGGGATTATCCAGTCATCATGATGAACATTTAATATAGCATACATATTATTGTCAAGAACGTAATTTATTACTTCTTCTACCCTGTTAAGCCATGTTTGATCGATTGTATAGTTTGGAGCAGGTCCAATGTGAGTATTCCAGGTTACAGGTACTCTCACCGCATTAAACCCCATTTCTTTTACTTTATCTATCATTGCTTTAGTGGTTCGGGGGTTTCCCCATGCTGTTTCGGTAGGGGCATCCAAGGTATTGCCTAAATTCCAACCGATTCTAACTTCTTTAACGAAATCCAGTGCCGAAATGTCCCTCATAGAACCGGTTGTACTTAATAACTGTACTCCGGATGCCTGAAGGCCTTCCGTCATTGATGCGGCATTAACTGAAAGCGCACCAAATATACCTGTCAATAAGACAAGTACGCAAAATAAAGAAACTATTTTTTTCAATTTACATCACTCCTCCACAAAAATCAATAGTATTGCATAACTAATTTTTAATCTCTTTGAATCCTACCTCCTTTTGAAAATTGAAGATCAGTTCGGTGCTTGTCTTTTTTATAAAAATTCGTAAGTTTCAGTTTATTTCATATCTAAGGTAGAGCATTTTAATTTAAGAAAAGTTGATATAGAATTTAACCAAGGCATACCTATTATGGATAAACTGCCACTTTGAAAAAGTAATATGAAAAAATTTCTATAAAAAAGCAGTTATTTTATATTATTTAATTCCGATATAAAAAATATAGTATAAAAAATAACTTAGGATCGCTGAGTTATTTTAGATTTTCTGTTTTATACCAAAGTTCAAGAAGCGGTTCCCTATTGTTCCAGATAAAAATAATTGAAATAATGATTTACAAAGGTTATAATGGTGAGGATTCAGACTTTATTGTTCGTAATCTTATCTTTGTTTTTTTAATTTTTATAGGTTTTAAGGGCTTCAAAAAGAGGTAGTATTTAATTGAGCGGAAAATGAATTAATTTTCATGCTGATTATTTGAAGATAAGAGAGAAGTGCCTAATTTTCGCAATTTACTTTTTAGTGCAACATATTTATTAACAACGCCGTTATGAGTGAAATAGTTACAGGAGTAAGAACCTTAAATTATAGTAAGGGGATGGTCAAATGTCTGAAACAAAGAAAATTATTAAAAAACAGGTTTTGCCGTTATTACCTCTTAGAGGGTTAACAGTATTTCCTTATATGATTTTACATTTTGATGTTGGCAGGGTAAAATCGATTAAAGCCTTGGAAGAAGCCATGATAAATAATCAGCTGATTTTTTTGGTTACTCAAAAGGATGCCAAGGAAGATTTGCCTGGAGAAGACGATATTTATAGAATTGGGACTATATCCAGGGTTAAACAGCTTTTGAAGCTTCCGGGAGATACGATAAGAGTTTTGGTTGAGGGAATAAGCAGAGCGGAAATTTGCGAGTTTACTCAGCTTGAACCGTTTTTTATGGCTGAAGTGGAAGAAAGAATATATGTTGGGCAGGAAGAGAACAATGCTGAGATAGAAGCATTAAAGAGAAGGGTATTGTCGGTTTTTGAAGAATATTCAAAGCTTAACAACAGAATTTCACCCGAAACTGTATTATCGGTTATGAGTATAGAAGATCCTGAGCAGTTGGCGGATATAATTACTTCCAATTTGATGCTGAAGGTGGAGCAGAAACAGGAAATTTTGAATGAATTTCAGCCAAAACTGAGACTTGAGAAGCTTCTTGAAACCCTTATTAAAGAAATTGATATTATGCAGATTGAAAGAGATATCAATATTAAGGTTAGAAAGCAAATTGACAAGACACAGAAAGAATATTATCTGAGGGAACAGCTAAAGGCTATACAGAACGAGTTGGGAGACAAAGAAGGCATAACGGGAGAGGTAGAGGAGTACAAGAGAAAGCTCAGAGAAGGCAATTTTGGCGAAGAAGTTGAAAAAAAGGTTTTGAAGGAATTGGACAGGCTTTTGAAAATGCCTTCAGGCTCTGCAGAGGGGGCAGTAATCAGAACCTACCTTGATTGGATATTTGATTTGCCTTGGGACAAAAAAACAGAGGAAATTATAGATTTGAACCGGTCACAGGAGATTCTTGATGAGGATCACTACGGGTTGGAAAAGGTAAAAGAAAGGATTATTGAATATATTGCCGTAAGAAAACTGAAAAATGACCTTAAAGGCCCTATTCTGTGCTTGGCAGGACCTCCGGGAGTCGGTAAAACATCTATAGCAAAGTCTATAGCCCGTGCCCTCAACCGCAATTATGTAAGAATGTCGCTGGGAGGAGTCAGGGATGAGGCAGAAATAAGAGGTCACCGCAGAACCTATGTAGGTGCTATGCCCGGAAGAATAATATCTGCTTTAAAGCAGGCAGGCTCTAAAAATCCTCTCATTCTTCTTGATGAGATAGATAAGATGAGCAGTGATTTTAGAGGAGACCCGGCATCAGCTATGCTTGAAGTTTTAGACGGCGAGCAAAACTTCGCTTTCAGGGACCACTATTTAGAGCTTCCCTTTGATCTGTCGGATGTTTTGTTTATTACAACGGCAAACAACCTTGACACTATTCCAAGACCTCTTCTTGACAGGATGGAAGTAATACCTATTTCCAGCTATACCGAGGAGGAAAAGGTCAATATAGCGATTAAATATCTTTTCCCCAAGCAAATCAAAGAACACGGCTTTAAGAAAAGCAATCTGATAATTGATGAAAAGGCTGTCAGGGAAATAATTAACTGCTACACGAGAGAAGCCGGAGTTAGAGGATTGGAAAGACAGATAGCCAGTGTGTGCAGGAAAGTGGCCAAAAAATTGGCTTCAACCAACCAGAAGTCGGTAAAAATTACTGCCGCAACACTGGAGAAGTATCTTGGAACCAAAAAATTCAGATATGACAAGGCAAATGAAAAGGATGAGGTGGGTATAGCCACTGGCCTTGCATGGACACCTGTAGGTGGCGACACCTTGTCGATTGAAGTGACTTTGATGGACGGAAACGGAAAATTGGAACTTACGGGGCAGCTTGGAGATGTAATGAAAGAATCTGCAAGGGCTGCTATGAGCTATATCCGTTCGAGAGCAGAGATGCTTGGTATTGAGAAGGATTTTTACAGCAAGTATGATATCCACATTCATGTACCCGAGGGTGCTATTCCGAAAGACGGACCTTCGGCGGGAATTACCCTTGCAACTGCAATGGTATCCGCTTTAACCGACACGCCTGTCAGAAAAAATGTGGCAATGACGGGAGAGATAACCCTACGGGGCAGAGTACTTGCCATAGGCGGGCTTAAGGAAAAGGTATTGGCTGCTCATAGGGCAGGAATAGATACAATTATTATACCGGCTGACAATAAAAAGGATCTCGATGACATTCCGGAAAATGTCAGAAAGAGGATTAAATTTGTTATTGTCGATAGAATGGAAACCGTGCTGAATACGGCGTTGGTAAATAAAATCAATACCGACGTGGAGGCAGGCTTTAAGCAAAAAGATGAGGATGTTATCATACCGGAAGAAGTTTCTTCCATCAGTGGAGTGAGCAGAGAAAATCCAATGGTAGAACAGTAATTACTGTTATAGTGAAAGCAGCTGCGTTGAAAAATGTGGCTGTTTTTTATTTGGCCTCTTGGAATGAAATGAAAGAGGCAAAAGCGAAGGGACTCGATGTCCCGGAGCTTTTTCTTATATAAATTTTGATAACCAACTAAATTTATAGGAATTATAATTGAATATTGGAGGCTTAAATGGTAAAATGAGAAAGAAGAATGCGGAAAAGAGAGTAAAAAGTCATGATACATGTAATGGGGAGAAGAATGAAAGAGGTAACAAAAAGATTATCAGCGGTTAAAGACTATGCATTAGTTGCAACAGCAGCTATCCTTGCTTATTCGTTAATAGGTTTGGTAGGTCTTTTTGAAGAGCAGTTTAGCCGGGTGATGAGTGTTGCCAGCTATTTATCATGGCACAACCTTTTTGAGTTTACCGGTGTACTGGTATGTTTGACGGTATTTCTTGTGTCCTATTACACATACAATCAAACAAGAAATTTAAGACCGATTTTTCTGGGTGCTGTGTTAATGACAATTGGTATGCTTGATGCCTTTCATACATTGAGCTACAAGGGAATGCCGACATTTCTTATTGAAAATGATGACGCAAACCGGGCTACAACTCTTTGGATTATTTCACGGTTGATAGAGGGTGCCGGATTTTTTGCTGTTACTTTTATTAATACGGAAGTAAAATCAAATTTGAACAGAAAATTATTTTGGATTGTTTCGACGGGCTTTAGTACTTTGATTCTTATAATAACTACTTATTATCCGGGTTTTTTCCCACCAATGTATATTGAGGGCAGTGGGCTTACCCAATGGAAGATATGCTTGGAATATGTTGTAATTATTCTGTTTTGCTTTACGACACTAAGGTTTATTGCTGAGTATAAAGCGACAAAAAACAGGACGATGATATTGCTTTGTATTTCGCTGGTAGTTAGCATTTTCAGTGAAATATCCTTTGTATTATACGACAGTGTTTACGACATATATAATTATCTTGGCCATATATACAAGTTTGTTTCGTTCTATTTCATATTCAAGGCAAACTTTATAAACACCGTTCAGGAGCCGTATAATAAGCTTTACTTGGCAAAGCAGGAGCTCAGAAAATATGCGGACAACCTGGATAAGATAGTTCAGGAGAGAACCTTGGAATTGGAGAAGTTGAACAAAAAACTCATGGAAGACTTGGAGTATGCGAGGGATATACAGAAGGCCATGTTTACATTGCATCATCCCGATTGGCAAAAAGTGCGTTTTGAAGCCAAATATTATGCTGCAGAACGGGCAAGCGGTGACTTTTATAATGTGTTCAAGCTGGACGATAATAATATTGGATTTTTTATCGGGGATGTGTCCGGGCACGGTGTACCTGCTGCAATGCTTACGGTTTTTTTGAATCAGACGATAAGGACTTTAGTGGAAGTAGAGAAAAATGATGTGGCAATTAACCCGTCAAAGGTGTTGGAAAACATTTATAGGTCCTTCAATAATACAAATTTTAGTGAAAATGTATATATCGTAATGCTATATGCGGTATACGACGTAAATACCAGAAGGCTAACATACTCATCTGCAGGCCTTAATGCAATACCGATTTTAATTAAGTCATCGGGATACATACAGGAAATTGAAATGAACGGTTTTCCAATATGCAAGTTTATAGATTACTATAGTGGAGATTACAAAAACCATATTTTAGATCTGGATAAAAACGATAAGATACTGTTTTATACCGACGGTCTTGTTGAAGCCCAGAATACAGATAAATGCTTTTATGGAAAAGACAGGCTAGAAAAAATAATAAAAAACAATATCAATCTGTCATCAAAGGAGCTTTCAACTTTGATTTCCAAAAATGTCTTTGAGTTTATGGGTCAAAGAAAGCTTAAGGACGATATTACCTTTGTTATTATGGAAGTGGTGGAATAAACGCTTACAGGCTATGTATTTGCGAAATTTCGCTTCGGGAACGCTTTTTATTCCCTTGTATGGCGTTCCCCAAATTTTAACTCAGTATTTTTGATTGATATAGCTGTCCACTAAAGAATGCCTTGTTTCATTGATAAAAACATTTTCTTTAATAAGCAGGTTCAAGATGGTCTCATTTTTTGAATGAAGGATGATATTGTCGTGATCTTTCAGTATTATTTCAAACAGCTTCTTTTTTAGATTGGGGGATTTTACCTTGACAAAATACGCTTCAATCCCTTGAAAATCCAAAAGTCGAAGAAGCTTCAAAGTAACGTTGTCTTTTTTTGAGTAAAAATAATCGGACAGCTCCAGAAAATCCTGCCGAGCTTCATTTCTTTTACTCATGTCATGGGCTTTTTTTTGATAGTATTTTGCCAAAACATTATAATACTGATAGTTGTATACAGCTTTTTTAACATTGTCTATTCTATTAAAAGGCTTTATATCCAGGGAATTGATACACCTGTAATTTGCTTCAATAAATTCTTCCTTGGTAAGGTCACCTTTTGCATATTGGTCAATAAGGTTTTTCCTGTTGAGTAGAAACTGTTCGAATTTATTCGGTACAATTTTCCTCGGCGACATATTCATCCAACCCGTCTACATATCATAATTTGAATACTTCGGAAACTACCAAAATAACGTTATAACAGTTTAGCAAAAATAATCGTATAACGTTTCCACCGCATCATATTCTATGATTTTCTCTCCATGCTCATTCAGGTATCCTTCATAAAAGCTTACATTGGTAATTTTGTCTCCGAATTCGTTTAGAATAAGCTCTAATGAATCATAGTTATCCATTGACCATGTGCTTTTGGTTAAGAGCAAATAATATGCTTCCTTTAACCTGTATAAAGTGCTTTCACCGGTATAAATAGGCATTAGCCTTTGGCTCAAAAGACACAAATCATCAAAGTTTTTAAAGCAATATATAAGTATGGTAGAACAAATACCGGAGTTCTTCTTTTTGGATTTTAAATCCGTTTTTCTGAATTTATTCTTTATATACTTCTCAATAGACTCAAACTCATCGTCATCATCCAATTTGGTAATTATTATAACAAATCCCTCATCCGAATCCGGAGCAGCCTCGATACAGATTTCGGAACCTGAGACACAAAAACCGAACTGTAATTCGGCCTGTTCCATCATATCTCCAAATAATTTCTGTGTTGCGGGAGAATTATAGCTCCATGTATCCAAATCTATATTTCTTTCTTCCAAATCATCTATTGAGATTGTAACTTTAAGCATATTATCATTAATTTTTTCTATTTTCATAAGTATCACCATGAATTCTTTACATAATAGTATACCTTTATTAATATTATACTTCTAATGTGTAAAAAAGAGAAGTATAAAATATTTCTATGCAACATGGGAAGGTTTATTACTTACTGTTGAAAACAAACCGTTTGTCCAGCTGATACTTTACCACATAGCCTATCGACAGTCCGATGAGTGCGCCAATGTATTTTGCGGATTCATAGTCAAAAAGATAGTCAAAGGAGAGCTCAAATGCCCAGTAAATAAGCGTGGTAAACACGCCCATAAATGAATACAGCAAAAACTTTCCCGTGTTTTCGGATTTGCTTTTAGTTTCATAATTGAATATAAATCTCTTGTCCAATACATACTTTATTACCAAACCGGTTAAGGTTCCGAAAAAAATAGCAATAAGAAGACATACCTTTATGTTGAAAACTCCAAATATGTCAATAACAAAATCTTCCCTCATTCCAAGAGAGAAAAGAAGCATTTGAACCAGGTGCTGTACAGATAAATTTCCCAATGTGGATATGCCTGCAAAAACAGCATATTTTATTGCCAATATCAACAAATTGTATCCCGCCCGTCTATTGATAGTTAATTACCATTATGATTTTAGAACGTGGCGGTACGTTTGTCAAATTATATATCGGCAGTGCGGGTAAATTTATTAATGTGAAGAAGAAATATTCCGGAAACTTATGTTTCTTCCATATTTTATCTTCACATTTAGTGTGTATCGGCCGGACGAAGAGAATTTCAATACATAAAAAATGAAAACAGTAGAAATCTTTCTTGATAATGAAAAAAAAAGCTGTTTTGATAATTGCATTTAATCAAATAATAAATAGGGTTTAATTTAAACATTAATAGAATTAAGACCGATAAATAACATCTTACTGCAAGGAGATGGAAAAATGAAAAAGAATACAGGTGCGGTGGAAACGGCCCAAAATGAAGGTATATCAACTGAGATTCAGTATAATCAGGATAAAGATTTCTATAAAGGGATTGGCGGAGAATTGAGAATGAAGGCGGAGGGACTTTTTAAGAAAGCGAAAGAGAAAGGAATCTCTATTGAGGATTTGTCGATTGAGGTATTGAGGGAAAAGAAGGTGGAATTTCCCGGCGTAGGAAGTGTCGAATTGCCTTCATATATGATTAAAATCAGAGGCAGGGATATTTCAAGCGGACAGGTTATTGTTGACGGAAAACAGATTGACTATTATAACAGATACCAAAAATATATAGCACAAAAGATTGAGAGTAAGAATGTGATTAAGGATGAGGAGGGAAGAACCGTTTTCGAAAGCAGAAGGCCTGTAATAAGGCAAAATCCTGATTTTACTCTTACTGAGTGGGAAATGTTTGGAATAGCGAAAGAGCTTATAGACGATAAGGAATTTGGGCTTGAGAAAACCATTACCGGTGCATGTGACAGGATAATAAGAAAGCTTATGGGAGAAAATGACTGGCTTTATCCCGAAGAGGCAAGACTTTTAGATGAAGAATTTAGCTCTGTTCAAAGCCGTATTATAAGCGAGCAGGAGAAAAAGAGGGCAAATCCTGATAAAGCTTCGGTAAAAAAGGCCACACAACGACAAATTAATTACTTTAAACAGAAACTGAAAACCATGGACATGGATCCCGATGACCCTGCCTTGCTTGGCAACATTTTAAAGAAAGTTGGAATTGAACAGAAAAATATCGATGAACTGAGCGTAGGAGAAATGAGTAAGATTATTGACAGTCTCAACAGTGTAGTACCTAAAATTAAGGATGATTTAGAAAACATTAATATATCGGAAATGAAGGAAACCGAGAATGATGCGGACAGAAGCGCAATTAAACAGTAGGCTGATTGTAAATAAAAGTTATTAATACAATAAATGTTAATTAATTCAGACTGGGCTAATTTTCTATTTAACTTGCTTATATTGTGTAGTATAATTGTAACGAAAAAGTAATCAAAAAAATTCATATTTTGTTGAAAAAAAGAGGCTTATATGATTATAATAGTGTATGCTTGAAGTTTTGTACTTCAATCATATCTTACGATAAACGGTTTTAGTATGTACTACGAGGTGATTATCATACAGATTGTTTTGGCATCCGCATCACCAAGAAGAGCAAAGCTCTTAAAGCAAATTGGTCTTGATTTTACAATAGTTCCTTCGAATATTGATGAAAGCAATAACGGAAATTTAAGTCCGGCTGAGTATGTACAGCAGCTTGCATATTTAAAGGCAATGGATGTTGCTGAAAAAATGGCTCAAAACGGGCAGGATAAGAGGTATTTAGTTATAGGTGCGGATACGGTGGTAGTAAAGGACGGAATATTGGGAAAGCCTAGTGACAGGCAAGAAGCCTTTAGCATATTAAGACGGCTAAGCGGAAGCTGGCATGAAGTATTGACAGGCATAGCACTTATTGATACACAGGATTTCAAATGCATCAAAGGCTATGAGACAACACGGGTAAAAATGAAAGAATTGTCTGACAATACTATTTTTGCATATATAGATTCGAAGGAGCCTATGGATAAGGCGGGAGCTTACGGTATACAGGAAAAAGGAGCAGTTCTGGTGGAAAAAATTGAAGGCTGTTATTTTAATGTTGTAGGTCTACCGCTTTCAAGGCTGGCTGAATTACTTGAGGAATTTGGAATTTTTGTTTTGAAGTAATAAAAACTTTAGGTTAGAGCTGAACTTTTGGACATCATATAAGTATTTGACCAGTTGAAGTCAAAAGTAGGACTTTACCTTTCTGAAAGTTGAGAGTTGTAATTTAGATGGAGCGGGAGGAGAAGATAAATGCTTTTTACGAGAGACATAGGTATTGATTTGGGAACAGCCAATACATTGGTGCATGTTAAGGGAAAGGGTATTATAGTAAGGGAACCTTCGGTGGTTGCAATAAATACAAAAAACAATGAAATACTTGCTGTTGGCGATGCAGCAAAGGATATGATCGGAAGGACTCCTGGAAATATAGTTGCAATAAGACCGATGAAGGATGGAGTTATCGCGGATTTTGAAGTAACCCAGAGTATGCTGAAATATTTTATTAAGAAGGCAATGTCAAAAGGTGTATTTGGAAAGCCCAGAGTGGTCATTTGCGTTCCGTCGGGTGTTACGGAGGTTGAAAAGCGGGCTGTGGAAGAAGCGACCATTAATGCGGGAGCTAAGGAGGCTTATCTTATCGAGGAGCCCATGGCAGCGGCGATAGGAGCAAATCTTCCGGTGGAGGAGCCATCGGGAAGCATGGTTGTCGATATTGGAGGAGGAACCAGTGAGGTTGCTGTTATATCCCTCGGAGGTATAGTTACCAGCAAGTCTTTGAGAATTGCCGGTGATGAACTTGATGATGCTATTGTACACTACATTAAAAAAGAATATAATTTAATGATAGGAGAAAGGACCGCAGAAGAAATAAAGGTTAATATTGGGGCAGCTTACAAGACGGTCAAGGAAGAGAGTATGGAAATAAGAGGAAGGGATCTGGTTACAGGACTTCCCAAGAATATAACCATAACCTCTTCAGAAGTTATGGAGGCATTGAGAGACCCGGTTTATGCCGTAGTGGATTCTATTAAAATCACTCTTGAGAAGACGCCGCCGGAACTTGCAGCAGATATAATGGACAGAGGTATAATGCTTACCGGTGGAGGTGCACTGTTGAAAGGTCTTGACAGACTTATTAGGGATGAGACAGGCATGCCCGTTAATATTGCTGAAAATCCGTTAGATTGTGTGGTTATGGGATCAGGAAAGGTTCTTGAAGAAATAGAAACGTTGAAGAAGGTGCTGATTTCTCCTAAGAAACTGAAATAGAAGGGAGATAGTCTTGTTGCGGCGGTTTATAAAGAGCAAGCTTTTTATTTTGCTGACGGTTACGGTTATTGTTTTGATTGTAATGGGGTTGTCATCGAGGAAAAACAGTAAGATAAAATATGTGAGCAATGTTTTTACTGTTGTGCTTACTCCCTTTCAGGAGCTTATTAATTACATTGGCGGTCAAATAGATGAGGCTTCAAGTTATTTAAAGGATATCAAAGCCTTAAATGATGAAAATGAAGCCTTAAAGGCAAGAATTGCTGAATTGGAAGATGAGGTAAAAGAGCTTGAGGGGTATAAGACAAAAAATGATGAATTGAAAAAAGCATTGAATATTAAGCATCAATTCAGTGATGTAGAATTTTTGGGTGCAAACATTATTGCAAAGGATATGGGTAACTGGTTTAATACCTTTACAATAGACAGAGGGATAAGCGACAAGATTAGTGTTGACTCCACGGTTATTACGAGTAACGGACTTGTGGGCAGGGTAGTAAGCACTGACCTTATTTCCTCTAAAGTGGTATCGATTATTGATGAAAGCAGTACCGTAAGTGCAAGAATTGCGAAAACCGGCAATCTGGTTTTTGTAAGAGGAGATCTTAAGCTAAAAGAGCAGGGTTTGTGTAAGCTGGATAATATATTTCCCGATGTGGATATATCGGTTGGCGATACAATAGAAACTTCAGGGTTGGGCGGCATATATCCAAAGGGCATTACCATAGGAACTGTCAAGGAAATCAGACGTAAAACCAATGATATGAACAGATATGCAATTATTGAGCCGGCCGTGGATTTTAAACGGTTGGAGGAAGTATTTGTTTTGATAGGCAAGGACAATATAGAAAAAGCAGGCGAATCAAAAGATGAGGGTTAAAATTGTATCGTATTCGATATTAATATTCTTTATAACACTAGTTCAGTCAACTGTTTTGGATAATATCGCTATATATAATGTTAAGCCCAATTTATTGATGGTTTTTATAGTATCGGTCGCACTTCTCGGAAGCAACGTGGAAGGTGCTGTGGTGGGGTTTATTTGCGGTCTGGTTCAGGATATGGTTTCCGGAGGTCCCATAGGATTCTATGCTCTTTTGGGGCTTTATCTCGGGTTCGCAATAGGTTCGATAAATGAGAGACTATACAGGGAGAATGTACTGGTCACAATTATTGTTACCTTTATATCTACAGTGGTTTATGAGTTTTCCGTCTATTTTTTGAGCTATTTTGAAAAAGGTTCTTTACAATTGGTTTATCCTTTCACACATGTGATTTTACCTGAAGCAGTTTATAATAGTGTTGTATCAATTTTTATTTTTATTATAATATTAAAAATAAAAAGACGGTCTGAAAAAGTAGCTAAGGATTCCAGACGTTATTAAAAAGCTTATTGTAGCTTTTTAGGGAGGTGGAACTGTGGGGGAGAAGGAAAATAAAAATAATAAGATAAATGAAAGATACAAGGTCGTAGTAGTGGGTATGACCCTGGCTTTTGTTATGATTCTTCTTCAGTTGATAAACCTTCAGATCATTCGTGGCGAATATTATGATGAGCAATCGCAGATGAAGCTGCTTGCAGAGAGGGATATTGTAGCTCCGAGAGGAAACATAGTGGATAGAAACGGTGTACCCATTGCTATAAACAGGGTTGGGTATACGGTAAAATTAGCGAAAACCGGTTTAAATGAGAACCAAACAAGTGAGCTTATATTAAAGCTTATTGATGTTTTTGAGAAAAACGGCGACTCTTACGAGCAAAATCTAAGCAATTATCTGACTTTTAATCCTTTGGCCTTCGGACCTAAGCTTAAAACGCAAGAGGCTCTGGAAAGCTGGAAAAAGGATATGGTGATGAAAAAGGAAGATATGGATTTGCTTGGAACACCGGAGGATGTCTTTAAATATTTCAGAAAGAAATTTTATATTGAGGATAAATATACCGATGAAGAGGCCTACAAAATAATGATTATCAAATATGATATACTTATCAAGGGTTATTCTGCAACCAATCCTTTACTTATCGCAAAGGATGTCAGTGCACAGACCGTTGCACAAATTGAGGAAAGGCATCATGAGTTTCCCGGGGTTATTATTGATATTGTACCTCAAAGGAAATATGTAAATGCAAGTCCCGTAGGTCATATTCTCGGCTATATTGGTGTTATAAGCGGTGAAGAGTATCAGAAGTATAAGGACAATGGATATGGCATGAACGATATGATTGGAAAGCTCGGTATCGAAAAAACCCAGGAAAGCCAGTTAAGGGGGATAAACGGGAAAAAGAGGGTTGAGGTGGATACAAAAGGAAGACTCACGGCCGAGCTTAGCAGTGAGCCGGCAATTCCCGGAAACGATGTGGTGCTTACCATAGACCTCCGGCTTCAAAAAGTTGCAATGGAGTCGTTAAAGCAGAACATTGAGTTAATAAAGTCGCAGGCAGACAATAAGAAGAATTTCGGAGATGCCAATGCCGGTGCTGCTGTTGCTATTGATGTAAATACAGGAGAAGTTCTGGCGCTGGCAAGTTATCCCACATACGATCCGTCTGTTTTTCTTGCAGGTCCGCAGGATAAGGAAGCACAAAAAATAATTCAAGACCTGATTCAAGGCAAGGGTGAATATTCATGGTATAACAGGGCAATACAGGGAAGATATGCCCCCGGTTCTACCTTTAAGCCTTTGACTTCAATAGCAGGACTTGAGACAGGAGCAATATCTCCTCAGAACAGCTATATAACCGATAGAGGAACTCATGTTATCGGAGGTTGGACCTTTAAATGTATGGAATACCCGACCACTGGGCATGGTAGAATAGATCTTACCAGGGCTTTGGCTACTTCGTGCAATATTTATTTTCATGAACTGGGAGTAAAAATCGGTATAGATAACATTGATTTGTGGGCGAAACGTTTCGGACTTGGAGAGTATACGGGAATTGAATTGCCTTCGGAAGAAAAGGGAATTAGGGCAAACAAGACTACGAAGAAAGAGTTGCGAAATGATGACTGGAGACCTGCCGACACAGCCCAAACAGCTATAGGTCAGTTTGACAATGCATTTACTCCTATTCAATTGGCAAGTTACGTCAGCACTTTGGCAAACGGAGGGAAAAAATATAAACCGCACATTGTCAAGGAAATACGTAAACATGACGGTTCGATTGTACTTAAAAGCGAACCTGAATATGAGGATTTGCAAATAAAGAAAGAGACAATTGATTTGGTTCATAAAGGCATGGTGGAAGTTGCAAATGCGCAGGACGGAACTGCCAACAGGATTTTTGACGATTTGAAGCCTATTATTGTAGCGGGAAAAACCGGTACTCCTGAGACGGGATTTGAGCATCTGGGGCAGTCTTCAAACGGTCTGTTTATTGCCTATGCTCCGGCAGATAATCCGCAGATTGCAGTGGCGGTGGTTATTGAGCATGGTGTATGGGGATCCTACGCGGCACCGGTTGCAAAGGACATTTTAAAAGAGTATTTTGGCATGAACAGTGACAAATTGCCTCAGGACGGTATAGTTCCCGACCAACCGCAGTTAACACGCTGAGAAGGTCATTGATTGCTTCAAAAAGTATAAAGGAACCGCTTATTAAAGTAAAATTTGATTGTATTGGGGGTTTGATAAATGAAGGATAGCAGTGTTATTTTTAAGAGCACCTTAGATTGCCTTACCATTATAATGAAGGAAGAAGAGGATTATAATACTATATATGAGAAAATTGAAAAGAAGATAGAATCTTCCGGCAGGTTTTTCAAGGGTACGACTCTTTCCGTTAAATATCGCGGGAAAAAGCTTTCTAAAGAAGAAGAAAACAAGATTTTTGAGTTATTAAAGAACAAAAGCGGCGCAAATATAAAAAGCTTTGAAGAGGACACCGAAGAACCTGTAAAGGTTGAGAGAGAAGTACAGAAGCCAATGCCGCACTCAATGATAAGGATGAGTAATTTCTATTTTAAGAATCTTGATGAGGGAATTACCAAATTTCACAGAGGAACGGTTCGGTCAGGTCAATCGGTGAAGTTTGACGGAAACTTGGTGGTTATTGGCGACGTAAATCCCGGGGGTGAGGTTGTTGCAACCGGAAATGTGGTGGTTATGGGCTCGCTGAGGGGAGTGGTTCATGCCGGTTCTAACGGCAACAGGGAGGCAATAGTGGTGGCCTTGAATTTACAGCCTACGCAGCTTAGAATAGCCGATGTCATAACCCGGTCACCGGATGAAAAAGAAATTTCCGGCCAATTTGTTCCTGAACTGGCATATGTTAAGGAAGACATAGTTTATATTGAAAGGTATCTTCCTGCAAGATAAGGCTTGCTGGGGTTATAACAGTGTATGTTCACAGTTTTGCTTGCAAATGCTTTCTATATAGTAAAATGAATAATTGACAAATTATTAAAAGAAATATATAGTTTAAATAAGAGTTTTTATTAAGAGTTTTTATTCGCATTTTTTATTGGCACTTTAACAAGGGTATCTTCTTACTTGTTGGTATGTTTGTTGCCGGGAAATATGATAAAATTCTATGCAAGCCGATTTAATTCATATATTTATCTTGTTAGAAATAGATGATTTATCTTTTGACAATACATACAATGAAGAACGAGATGTCTGTAGTAAGTTTTGCGTTCTTGATTGAATTTAAGTGGGAGGTATATAAATGAGCGAGGTTATTGTTATAACTTCTGGCAAAGGTGGAGTAGGAAAAACAACAACCACAGCCAATATTGGAACAGGTTTGGCGCTTCAGGGGAAAAAAGTGGTTTTAATTGATACTGATATAGGTCTTAGGAATTTGGATGTCGTAATGGGCCTGGAGAATAGGATTGTATATGATCTTGTAGATGTTATCGAAGGTAACTGCAGATTAAAGCAAGCTTTGATAAAGGACAAGCGTTTTGAGGGACTTCATCTTGTCCCTGCTGCTCAGACCAGGGACAAGTCCGCTGTTAATCCTGAAGGAATGATAAGCTTATGTGAAGAATTGAGAAAGGAGTTTGATTATATATTGGTTGACTGTCCTGCAGGTATAGAACAGGGCTTTAAGAATGCAATAGCAGGAGCAGACAGAGCGATAGTTGTTACCACCCCTGAGGTTTCAGCGGTAAGGGATGCGGACAGAATTATCGGACTTTTGGAGGCCAATGATTTAAGGGATCAAAGGCTCCTGATAAACAGAGTCAGACCGGATATGGTAAAACGCGGTGACATGATGTCCATTGATGATATTATTGATATTCTTGCTATTGATCTTATTGGAGTTGTTCCTGATGACGAAAAAATCATAATTTCTACGAACAAGGGTGAGCCTGCCGTAACAGACAACAAATCACTGGCAGGAGAGGCATATAGAGGAATAGCAAGAAGAATTATGGGTGAAGATGTTCCTATACTGAACTTACAGGAAGAAGACGGATTGATGTTTAAGATAAAAAGGTTTTTTGGAATAAAAGTAAATTAATAGGAGGAGACTTATGCTGCTAGATTTATCGAAATTGTTTGGTAGATCGAAGAATTCGAAAGATCTTGCCAAGGAAAGACTCAAACTTGTGCTAATCCACGACAGAGCAAACGTTTCTCCTCAGTTTTTAGAGATGGTCAAAGGGGAAATCATCAAGGTCATATCCAATTATATGGATGTGGACGAAGATTCCTTGGATATTCAAATGACCAGAACTAGGAGTGAAGAAGGAGATAGGATTGTACCGGCATTGGTTGCAAACATTCCTATAAAGAGTGTAAAAAACAGCGGAAAATAAAAAAGTTGGATGGTTTTTATGAATATTGCTTTAATTGCTCATGATAAGAAAAAAGAACTGATGGCTTCCTTTTGCATTGCATATAAAAGCATACTAAAAAACCACACGTTGTTTGCTACGGGAACTACAGGGGCGATTATAGTTGAAGCCACCGGGCTTAATATTCACAAGTTTTTGCCTGGTTTATTGGGTGAGCAGCAAATCAGTGCGAGAGCAGCCTATAATGAAATGGATCTGGTTATTTTCTTCAGAGATCCCGTTACAGCTCAGTCCCATGAGCCCGACATTAACTCTTTATTGAGAGCATGCGACATGAATAACATACCCTTTGCAACAAACTTAGGAACCGCAGAAATGTTGATTCAAGGTCTTGACAGGGGAGATCTCGATTGGAGAAAGATTATTCATAAATAATGATAAACCGTTTTAAGGTTTAAGTGGCAATATGGATAATTAATTTAGCTGCGTTTTTCAGATGAGGGGTTATATTTTGCCCAAAAAGTTGTTAGGTATATTCAGATTTTTATTAGGTATACAGAAAAGAAGGAACAATCGACTGTTAAATCGGTTGTTCTTTTTTATTGTCTCAGAATGCTTATTGATCTTTCCAGATCATATTCTTCGCACTTTTTACTGAAATCCGGTAATATTCCCTTGAGATATAAAATATAATTTTAAATATAGACAATGCAATATGTACTATATACATTTTGCTATATTAACCGCTGATTAAAGTTTAGCAATCTACACTATAAAACCGAAAGAGGATGTGCTGTTCGTGGACGATATTGTTTTTAAGACAAGATACCCGAGGCAGAGTATACCGCAGAGCCGAAGAAGAACCAGAAGAATTAAGAGGGTAAGAAGCAGCAGTAAAGATAAGTTTACTTTGTTGCAAAGAGTTAGAGTGCAAATTGTAATATGCATGTTTATTCTGCTATTGGCAGGAATAATAAAGAGCATTGATTCTCCTGTTACTAAGTTCCTTCAAGGCAGGATAAAAGCTGTACTGTCATATGATATTGAGATTAAAAGCATCTTGGCGCAATTGAACACTTTTCTGAATAATAGTGACAATTCTGAAAAGGGACAATTAACGGAGGATGACATCATCAGAGAGAAAGAGGATACATCTTCTGATGATATGTATGTGAAATTTGTTAATAATGTTTTTGATAACAAAAATGAGCTTGACAACACCGGAAATTCACAGGATTCGGTTATGGTTCAAAGTGCCAATTATAACGGTAATGAGGACACTGAAACACAAGAGCCCGGGACAAATAAGGATATGTCTTTTATTATACCGGTGGGTGGAGTAGTAGGTTCATTATACGGAGAAAGAATACATCCGATAAGTAGAGAAGTTGAATTCCATAAGGGGATAGATATTGAGGCATTAGAGGGAACTCCCATAAAGGCTGCGGAAAAAGGTGAGGTTATTGAAGAAGGGGAAAGTGAAACCTATGGCAAGTACATAAAGCTTAAGCATGATGACAATATTATATCCCTTTATGCTCATTGCTCAACTCTTTTAGCAAAGAAAGGTCAGATTGTAAACAAGGGGGATACAATCGCAAAAGTTGGAAACACCGGTATTTCCAAAGGAGCACATCTGCATTTTGAGATATGGAAGGACGGAGAATCGGTAAATCCCCTGGACTTCATACAATCACCAACAAATTAATTTATCCGGAGGATATATGTATTTTTATTAATATTTTAAAAAAACCTTTTAAAATCGATATTGATCCGCTTCTTTTCATTTTACTGATAATAATGTATTATAGGTGCTATATAATAAAATACCTTTTAATCTTTGCTTCAATGCTGATTCACGAAACAGCTCATATTTCAGTAGCCGTTATCGGTAAAAGGAAACCAGTATCCGTTAAAATTCTTGCTATCGGATTAAATGCGGAAATTGAAGAAAAACATGATGATTGCATGAATCCTCTTTTGATATACATTAGCGGGCCTCTTATAAACATATTTCTGGCCTTAATATGTTTTATAATAAAAAACACATATTATTTTGAATTTTCAGATAATATGCGTTTTTTTATCTTTGCCAATGCTTCATTGGCAGTATTCAACATACTTCCCGTTTTGCCTCTGGACGGAGGAAAAATAATCAGAGAAATACTCGTATCGAAAATAGGTTTTTTTAAGGGATACAAGTATGCAAGAAGACTGTCCTTGGGATTTGCAACGATAGTTTTCGCATTGGGAGTGTTATTGCTTATTACCGGTACCAACAATTTAAGCATCCTTTTAATATCTTTGTATATATTCCATTGCGGGAAGATTTATAATTCGGAGGAATCGATAATGAATATCAAAAACCTTTTATACAAAAGAAGCAGATTCTTGAAAAAAGGTGTATATCCCGGAAGGGAACTGGTGGTATTAAAATCCATGCATATAGGCGATATAATAAAAAGCATGGACTTCGACAGATTTCACATAGTGTATGTGGTTGATGAAAGTATGAAATTGGTTAAGATAATAACCGAACAGGATGTAATTGAGGCTATATTAAAACATGACCCGGATATGAAATTTGAGGATTTATTAAAGATCATGGAATAATGCCAAAGCAAAGGCGAGCCGGCACCCTTGCTTTTGGCCGTTTCAATCAATATATAAGTAGAATAAAGTTTTCCCTGTTATTTTGGGCGGCTAGGGTGCCGTGAACACTTAATTTACCTAAAAGTTTTTCAATAATCCGGTGTTTTCAAGGATGGCCTTGCTTGATTTCGGACGGTTCATTGTATAAAGGTGTATTCCATCAACGCCGTTATCGATCAGATCGCGTATTTGGATGCTCGCATATTCAATCCCGGCTTTGCGCATATCTTCAGGGTTGTCCCCAAACTTATCCATTAATATAACAAGCTTTGCAGGGAAAGAGGCACCACATACGGAAGCAATGCGTTTAATTTGCTCTGTCTTAAAAATGGGCATTATACCGGGAGTAATGGGGCAATTTATTCCCATTGCACAGGCTTTGTCGAGAAAATCATAAAACAATCTGTTATCAAAAAATAGCTGGGTTACCAGGAAGTCAACACCGGCATCCACCTTTTCCTTGAGGTGAATGAGATCATCTTTAAGGCGTTTACTGTCAATATGCCCTTCCACATATGCAGCTGCGGCTATACAAAAGAGACTGCTTTTATTTCTAATATGCCTGACAAGTTCACTGGCATATCTATATACGTTTTTGCTGAAGTCAAAATCCGGTTGTTTTGCCGGAGGATCTCCTCGCAAAGCAAGTATGTTTTCAAGATTGTTGGCGTGAAGTTCTTCCAGAAGAGAATCTATCTCTGATTTTGAATGTCCCACGCAAGTAAAATGAGCCATGCTTTCAATATAATATTCATTTTTTATTTTAGAGGCAATTTCAATGGTTCTGTCTTTTGCACTTCCTCCGGCACCGTATGTAACACTGATGAAATCCGGTTTTAATTCTTTGAACTGTTCTAAAGTGTCAAATATGGACTCTAAAGGGGTTTCAAGCTTGGGAGGAAATATTTCAAAGGATATGACAGGTTTCTTTTTTTTGAATAAATCAGCTAGATTCATTTTGACCTCCTGTACCCAATAATAATTTCAAATAGGATGATATCGTTTGGCTTAAAAATATTATAACATAGGCGGTTTTTCAGTCAAGTTTAAAAAATGCAGCAGTTATATTGTTGAATAAAAATGATACGGAAACTTAAGCTGTGCATATTTTCGTACGGATACATTTTAACTTTGAAATTTAAGAATTATTCAAATACAAAAAAACTATAATTTTTATTTCTATTGTGCTAAAATAGATATCGGTTTAAAAAAAGAATTTACATATTATAAAAATTAGTCGAGTAATATTATAAAATTCTAATTTTTGATGGAGTGATTATATATGAAGTTATTGTTAATCGTACTAAACAAAACTGAAAAGCTGGATGAACTGCTGGAAAAAATGATGGAGAAAGGGATTAAAGGAGCAACAATTTTTAACAGTACAGGTATGGCAAGAGAGCTTGCAAAGCATAACGAAGACTTTCCTATATTTGGAACGCTTCGCTATTTAATGGATCCTGAAAGGAAAGAAAGCAAGACTATTTTTATGGTACTTAAGGATGAACAGATTGAAACAGTAAAGGGTGTTGTAAGGGAAGTAATCGGAGATTTGTCTCAGCCGGATACGGCAGTGATGTTTACTTTGCCGGTGCTTTCTGCTGAGGGAGTTGAGTTTTAATGACTGTAAGTGTTTTATTTTATTTAGCGTTAATATTGTTTTCAGGACTTATTTTCGGCCGAGTTGTTAAGCTTATTAAGCTACCGAATGTAACAGGCTATTTGATTGCCGGTTTAATAATTGGGCCGTACTGTTTCAGATTGCTTTCTCTTGACCTTGTTACAGAACTTGAAATTATATCCGAAATGGCTCTGGCTTTCATTGCTTTTTCTATTGGTGCGGAGTTTAAACTGTCTTATTTAAAAGAAGTGGGATTAACACCCGTTATTATTGCTGTCTTTGAAGCCTTGACAGCTTCCGTTTTGGTAACGTCCGTATTGGCCCTTTTCGGTTTTGATTTTGAAATAGCATTACTTTTAGGTGCTATTGCTGCTGCTACGGCACCTGCTGCCACAATAATGGTGGTCAAGCAGTATAAGGCAAAAGGGCCGGTAACGCAAACACTACTCAGTGTAGTTGCGTTGGATGATGCGGTAGCATTGATGGCTTTCGGTTTTGCTATGGCAATAGTGAACACTATGCAGCATCCTGAAAAGAGTTCGGTGTTTATGTCTGTTTTTTCACCGGTTATTGAGATTTTCGGATCCATTGCCTTGGGGTTTGCACTCGGTATGTTATTTACAATTCCTCTTCGGTTTTTTAAAAAGGATTCCAACAGAACAATTATAACAGTGGGCTTTGTTTTCTTAGGTTCTTCTCTGGCAACAATGCTGGGCTTGTCTCCCCTGTTGTTATGCATGTGTATGGGAGCGATGCTTGTCAATGTTACAAAAGCGGGAGATTCTGTTTTTAAGCTTGCCGAAAATATTACGCCTCCTATATTTCTGATGTTTTTTGTTGTTTCCGGAGCTGAACTCAATGTTAATATCTTACCCCAAATTGGAGTCATCGGAATTCTTTATGTATTTGTCAGGGTAGTGGGAAAAGCCCTGGGAGCTTATATCGGTGCCGTGATAATGAAAGCTCCTGAACCGGTTAAAAAATATGTGGGATTAACCCTGATTCCTCAGGCCGGTGTGGCAATAGGACTTTCGCTTATTGCAGCGCAGACCCTTCCGGATTACGGTCCGAAAATTCGTGCCGTAATATTGTGTGCGACCCTGATTTATGAACTTATCGGACCGGTTGTAACTAAGATTGGATTGAAAAAGGCCGGGGAAATAAAGGATTGAGTTAATTAGTTGAGTTAATTATATTATGGGCATTTTGATAAAAGTAAATATAAAAATTTAAAATAAAAAATATATAAACAAAAATGAGGGGAAGACGTATATGGATATCATCATTAGAGAAAGTTATGATGAGATGAGTGTTTATGCAGCAGCGGTAATAGCTAATTTTGTGAAAAGCAAACCCAATTGCGTATTGGGATTGGCAACAGGGAGCACACCAATAGGTACTTATAAGGAGCTTATAAGAATGCATAAGGAAGAAGGACTGGATTTTTCACAGGTAAAGACCTTCAATCTTGATGAGTACCTTGGAATTGGAATCGATTTGAGTACACCTTACGAAAAGGATCAGAGCTATGCAAGGTTTATGTATGAAGAGCTTTTTAAGCATATCAATATTAAGGAGGAAAACATACATATTCCTGACGGTAAAACCAAGGAACCTGAAAAGTTCTGTAAATGGTATGAAGACGAAATAAAAAAAGCCGGTGGAATTGATTTACAGCTTTTGGGGATTGGAGGAGACGGACACTGGGCATTTAATGAACCGGGATCTTCCCTGGGATCGAGGACAAGGGTTCAGGCATTGACAAAGCAGACCCTTGACGATAATTATGAAAGCTTCTATAAAAAAGCCGGTATAAAAAGGGAGGATATGCCCCATTTTGCTATAACTATGGGAATAGGAACCATCCTTGAGGCAAGAAACATACTGATGATTGCAAACGGAAAAAAGAAAGCCGGTGTAGTGGCTAAATGTCTGGAGGGACCTGTAACTTCTCAGATTACGGCGTCGGCAATACAGCTTCACAGCGGAGGAATTACAGTGGTGCTCGATAAGGATGCGGCATCGGAACTTAAAAATTTGGACCATTATATTCATGTGGAAAAAATGAAAAGAAGCATGGGTATGTTAATATAAAGGTCTTTTTTTGATTAATTTCAGGATAGCAATATTTTTGGGTATGGTTTGGTATTTTATGGTGTGACAACTTAAAATACTGCTTGACGGAAGAAAAAGGCTGTGATATATTTAACTTAATTTAGAAATGACTGAAAAATTAATATATATGCTGATTTGATTTATCTTCGGGGATAGGTGAGATTCCTTACCGGCGGTAGACAGAAAACATCTGTGAGCCCGCGAGCCTTTGGGCAGATCCGGTCAAAGTCCGGAGCCGACAGTATGATGTATTCCGTAGTATTGGGTACATTGAGTCTGGATGGAAGAAGATAAGGTTTTGTTCGATTGTTTGGATAAAACTCCCTGGGAATAAATCTCGAGGGAGTTTTTTAATGGTGGGATTTCACGAAGTGAACTCTTTCAGTTTACTTCAATTTTTAACAGGATGAAGGGTGATTAATTTTTGACTACTGATGAAAAGTTTATGGAGAGAGCCATTGAGCTGGCAAAGATGGGATGGGGCAGAACCAATCCCAACCCTTTGGTGGGAGCGGTTCTGGTTAAAGACGGAAGAATAATTGCGGAGGGCTTCCACAGGGCATTGGGACAGAGCCATGCTGAGGTTGATGCGTTAAAAAATGCGGTGGAGGATGTTGCGGGAAGTACCTTGTATGTCAATTTAGAGCCATGTTCCCATTATGGAAGGACACCTCCCTGTGCCAAGGCGATTATTGATGCAAAAATAAATAAGGTTGTTGTAGCCATGGTTGACCCAAATCCGAAGGTTTCCGGGAGAGGCCTAAAAATGCTTCGGGATGCAGGAATTGAAGTTGAGGTTGGTGTTCTTGAAAATGAGGCCTTAAAGCTTAATGAGATATTTATTAATTATATAGTTAAAAAGAAACCCTTTGTAATTATGAAATCTGCAGTGACTTTAGACGGCAAAATTGCAACGGCATCAGGAGATTCCAAGTGGATAACCGGAGAGGAAGCTCGAAATTATGTCCATGTGATAAGGGATAGGGTTTCGGCAATTATGGTGGGAATTAATACTGTTTTAAAGGATAATCCTTCTTTGACCACGAGAAGAATTGACAAAGAAGGAAAGGACCCTGTAAGAATAATTGTGGACAGTGAGGGGAAACTTCCGGAAGACAGCAATGTAGTAAATAGTGATTCCAAGGCAGGAGTAATTCTTGCAACTACTTCGAGGATTCCTGCAGATAAGGAAGAAAGACTTGCAAAAAAAGGAGTAAAGATTATAAAAACAGACGGCATTGACAAAGGAGTAAACCTGGAGCTTCTTATGGATGAGCTTTACAAGCTTGAGATTGACAGTGTTTTATTGGAGGGCGGAGGTACTCTGAACAGTTCGGCAATAAGGTCGGGAATAGTGAACAAGGTTATGTATTTTATTGCTCCTAAAATTATCGGAGGGAAGAATGCACCGACTTCTGTTGAAGGAGACGGTGCGGACAGAATGAATAATGCTCTTATGGTAAGGGACATTTCCGTCAGAAAATTTGGGGACGATATACTTTTGGAAGGGTATATATAAAGGTATTCATTATTTGAAATTCAAAGATTAGTTTAAAAGGGTAAAGATTTGAAGTCTAAATTAAGATATTGCAGGAGTGGAGAATGTTTACGGGTATTGTTGAAGAAATCGGTATTGTTGATGGAATAAAGTCCGGCAGTAAGTCGGTTAAATTAAGTATTAAATGTCCAAAGATTATGGATGATGTAAAGATTGGGGACAGTATTGCCGTTAACGGAATATGTCTTACCGCAACATCCCGTTCTCTTGAAGGTTTTACGGCAGATGTCATGCCTGAGACAATGAGAAGGACAAATCTGGGAAGTCTTAAAACCGGAGAAAAGGTCAATGTTGAAAGGGCGTTAAGGCTTTGTGACAGGTTGGGAGGACATATTGTCAGCGGGCATATCGACGGTACCGGAGTTATTTCCGGCAGAGAGGAAGAAGACAATGCAATTTGGCTTGAGATCAGCGCAGCTAAGGATATATTGAAGTATGTTGTTGTAAAGGGTTCGGTAGCACTGGACGGCACAAGTCTTACCGTTGCATATGTTGACGACAAGTGCTTTAAGGTATCACTGATACCTCATACTGCCGGGGTTACAACCCTCGGTTCGAGGAAAATCGGTGATAAAATAAATATTGAATGCGATATGCTGGGAAAATATGTTGAAAAGCTGTTATCGTCCGGTTATTCACCGGATGGAAACTCAAACAAGGGTCTGACCATGGACTTTTTAAGAGAGAATGGCTTTGTATAAATAGGATTTTAAAAACGGTTTCTGGGGAGGTAGTGTTATGAAATTCGATACAATTGAAGCGGCAATTGAGGATATACGGCTGGGTAAAATGATTGTGGTTGTTGATGACGAGGACAGGGAAAACGAAGGAGATCTTTTGATGGCTGCCGAAAAGGTTACGCCCGAGAGCATTAATTTTATGGCAACCTACGGAAGAGGATTGATATGTGCACCTATAACTGAGGAGAGGGCAAGGGAATTAAACCTTGATTTGATGGTTCATGAAAATACCGAGCATATGAGAACATCCTTTACCGTATCAGTGGACCATATTTCTTCCACCACCGGAATTTCTGCCTTCGAAAGGGCAAAAACAATAAAGGAGCTTTCAAATCCCGAAGCGAAATCCGGTGATTTTGTAAGGCCGGGACATATTTTTCCTTTGATAGCCCGGGACGGCGGTGTTCTCAAACGGGCAGGGCACACGGAAGCCGCAGTGGATTTTGCAAGAATGGCAGGATTATATCCTGCGGGAGCCATATGCGAGATAATGAATGATGACGGAACCATGGCAAGAGTTCCACAACTCATGGATTTTGTAAAAGAGCACGGGCTTAAGATTATAACCATTGCAGATTTGATAAGCTATAGGCGAAATACGGAAAAGCTTATCAGAAAGGCGGCAGAGGCAAGCCTTCCCACCGAATACGGTGAATTTAGGATAATGGCATATGAAAATGTCGTAAACGGTGAACACCATGTTGCATTGGTAAAAGGGGATGTAGCAGGTTCGGACGAGCCGGTGCTGGTTAGGGTCCATTCGGAGTGTCTCACGGGGGATGCTTTTCATTCAATACGGTGTGATTGCGGAGAGCAGCTCAATATTGCCATGAAAAAAATAAGTGAGGAGAACAGAGGAGTAATACTGTACATGAGGCAGGAAGGCCGTGGTATTGGGCTTGTAAACAAGATAAGGGCGTATGAGCTTCAGGATAAAGGAAAGGATACTGTTGAGGCCAATGTGCTTTTGGGATTTGCTCCGGATTTGAGGGAGTACGGAATTGGGGCACAGATCTTATGCGATCTTGGAATAAAGAAAATAAAGCTTCTTACCAATAATCCCAAAAAACTGATAGGACTTAGCGGTTATGGCCTGGAGATTGTTGAAAGAGTCCCCATTGAAATCGAAGGAAATGAAGCAAACAGTTTTTATTTAAAAACAAAGAAGGAAAAGATGGGGCATTTGTTATCAAAAATAAATACACTTGATCATCAGGAGGGAAAATATGATGGAGATTAAAACATATCAGGGAAAGCTTATAGCTACCGGACTAAAGTTCGGTGTAGTGGTAGGCCGGTTTAATGAATTTATCGGAAGCAAGCTCCTTGGAGGAGTAATCGACGGCTTGGTCAGGCATGGAGCGACAGAATCGGACATTGAGGTAGCTTGGGTACCCGGAGCTTTTGAAATTCCGTTGGTTGCTCAGAAAATGGCCAACTCCAAAAAATATGATGCAGTAATTTGTATCGGTGCAGTTATAAGGGGTTCAACACCTCATTTTGATTATGTTTCCAGTGAAATGTCAAAGGGAATTGCAAAGGTATCGCTGGATTCGGGAATTCCTGTAATTTTTGGTGTTCTTACCACCGACACAATAGAACAGGCAATCGAAAGGGCAGGAACCAAGGCAGGCAACAAAGGTTATGACGCAGCTGTTACGGCAATCGAAATGGCAAACCTTTTGAAGAGTATATAAAAGATTGAAGGGGTTGATACCCCTTCAATCTTTTGTAAAAATTTATAAATTATGATTCTTTGAACTTTTTTATAAATTCTTCCTGCTCATTTTTAAGAAGTATCAGATATTTCTTTAGAAGATTCGGTGTATGTACATCGGTATAATTAATTTTCAGTCCATATTCGTAATTATATGTATCCTTTACTTTTCTTACTATAGTTGCTTTTAAATGTATTGTGACTGCGGCACGTATTTCGAACTTGAGCTCCTGAAATAACGGAAAATCATCTTTGGAGTGAATCATCATTCCGGTAAAACTGATATTTTTTACAATAGCGAGATATTTTTTATGAGATTCACCGATTCTGGCTTCTGCATATAATGATACGGGAAATCTGACAAAAAGCCTTTTGTTTGATGTGGTTTCGTAGTTGTCAATTTTAAGCTCAAGGGTGTTTTGCTGTTTATCCATGTTAAGAGTAGTACAACTGGCAATATAAACATTATTGTCCAGCTCACAGCCTAAAACTATGGGATCTCCCTTGGAACAATTAAGCAAAGTGATATCTTCTATGGGCTTTACCGATATGACATCACCATTTGATTGGAGTACCAGACTTTTAAAAAGCTTTGTTCCGGAGAAATGCCGAACCGATACAAGATCGCCAATTTGTATTTCCATGTTTATCACTCCATTATTAAAGAAGTTAAATAAAACTTGTTATTGTGTAAGCTTATTGAAGAAAACGCAATTAAATCAGTAAAACAAAGCCAATTGAAGCATAAACGGTTGACTTCCAGATTAACATTAATTATATTATAGCATTTATTGAGGAAGATTAACATATATATTTTATTTATTTGGGATTTTGTATATAAAACACTATGATTATAGTTTATATTATTGGGAATTTATAAGTCAATATACTTTTCGAATAATGATGTCATTTTATATTGGTAAAATAAATCTTAATAAAAAACTAAATAAACTCCTTGACAAATACTTTTTTAGTATGTATAATTACTTTTGCAAATTGATTCTGCGGGTTTAACTCAGTGCTAGAGTGTCACCTTGCCAAGGTGAAAGTCGCGAGTTCGAATCTCGTAACCCGCTCCAAAATATTATAATATATGTAAACCTGCTCTGCAGGTGCCTAATTCATGCGGGTGTAGTTCAATGGTAGAACATCAGCCTTCCAAGCTGATTGCGAGGGTTCGATTCCCTTCACCCGCTCCATTTATTTCTGTTGTTTGTTCCATGGTCATTCTCCATTTCCTTTTAGTTCTATGACAGATCAAGAGAATAATATTTTTCTGATATTAAAAGCTCATAAAGTTTTTCTAACGCGTCCAATTTTTATTTACTGTTTTCCATGTGCTTTCTACTGTGTTATAATATAAAAGGTCGTTTTTTTAGTTGAAAATTGTTATTTTGTTTTAAATTATTTTGGGTCTGGGGGGATAATTATGTATTCTGTACCTTTAGAGCAAGTTATAAAGGATTTTTCACTGGAATGTGTTTGCGGAGAGGACAAAATTGATAGTATTTTTTTGACATCCACCGATGTCAACAGACCGGGATTGCAGTTGGTGGGTTATCTTGAGCATTTTGGAACGGACCGTGTTCAGATTATCGGAACGGTTGAGACCACTTATCTTTCAGGTTTAACCTCTGAAGAACGCTATTTGCGTTTGGATGAGTTTTTTAAATGCGGTTTTCCCTGTATGGTAGTGGCAAGAGGTCTTGAGGTTTTTCCGGAAATGATAGAAGTAGCTGAGAAATACGGTATTCCTATTTTAAGGACCCAGAGTATAACCTCAAGGTTCTTAAGTGCGTTGATCGGTTATCTTAATGTTGAGCTTGCACCGAGAACTACAAAACACGGAGTTCTAATCGAGGTATACGGAGAAGGTATACTAATACTGGGAGAGAGTGGCGTAGGAAAAAGTGAAACTGCTCTGGAGCTTGTAAAGAGAGGCCATCGGCTTGTTGCCGATGATGTGGTTGAGGTCAGGAGAGTATCGGACAAAACTCTTTATGGAACAGCCCCGGATATAATAAGGCATTTTATTGAAATTAGAGGAATTGGAATACTTGATGTAAAAAATCTGTATGGTGTAAGATCCGTCAAGGTTACTGAAAATATAGATCTTGTAATACAGCTGGAGTTCTGGGATGAAAAGAAGAATTATGACAGGTTGGGTTTGGTGGATGATTATATAGATATATTGGGAATAAAAGTTCCCTGCCTTACCATTCCTGTAAGGCAAGGGCGTAATCTTGCGGTAATTGTTGAGGTAGCGGCCATGAACAACAGGCAGAAGAATATGGGATATAACGCTGCAAGGGTTATAAAGGAAAGAATGGAGAATAGAATGAGCGATGCTTCGAACGATACCTCAAATAATTCATCATATGATGAGCAGCACTTTTGATTTTAGCTTCAATTATTGAAGGTCTTGATATTGGTGAAATTAAAAGCTATTTACAGATAAAATGGGGGAATGATTTTGAGATTCGTAGTAGACACGCATACTCATACTATAGCCAGCGGTCATGCATACAGCACAGTTCAGGAGATGGCAAGAGAGGCTGCATCAAAGGGAATTGAAATGTTTGCAATTACGGATCACGGCCCTGCAATGAAGGGAGCACCGTATTTATACCATTTCGCAAATCTCAGGATTATACCTGAGACCTTATTCGGTATAAGGGTTTTAAAGGGTGTTGAGGCAAACATAATTGATTATTCGGGTAACTTGGATATGCCTGACGGATATTTGAAAAGGCTTGATTTTGTCATTGCCAGCTTTCACGATGTATGTATTGAGCCTTCGTCCGTGGAAGAAAATACCCAGGCTATGGTGAATGTATTGAAAAATCCGTATGTGGATGCGATTGGACATCCCGGAAACAAGATGTTTCAGGTGGATATTGAGAAGGTTGTAAAAGCTGCTTGTGAAAACGGCAAGTTTATAGAGATAAACAACAGTTCCTTTTTGGTCAGATCGGGTTGTGAGGAGAATTGCAAAGAATTTGCCGTTGAGTGTAAAAAACAGGGAGTTAGAATTGTCTGCGGCAGTGATGCCCATATCAGCTATGATGTGGGGCGCTTTGACAGGATATATAAGCTTCTGGAGGAAGTTGACATGCCTGAGGAATTAATTATGAATACTTCCTCTGATAAGTTCGATGAATATTTAAAAAAGAAAAAGGAACGAAAAAATAGAGTAAACTGCCCGAGCCAAAGATAATATTCGTATTTGATTCTATATGATTTGATGTTCAAGTAAAATAGTAATATGAATAATAGTGCCGGTTAATAGAAAAAATAGACAATACGGAATATTTTGTGAATTAGTGTTGTCTGAAAATTAAAATGAAATAACATGATGTAACTTATTTAAAAGATTCACATAGTTATATTAAAAGGCACTGTTATAAGTCTTAAAATAGGTTAATAAGGGGCTGAAGGCGTTGAATAAGCAACTGTTGGTACCGTTACTTGAGGAAATTGTCGGTCCTGGGAATATAAAGCTTGACGAACCGATGAAGAAACATACATCATTTAAAGTTGGAGGACCTGCAGACATTCTGGTTACCCCTGTATCGGTTTCTCAACTGGGAGAAGTTATAAAACTATGCCAAAGAGAAAATGTTCCTCTACTTGTCATGGGTAACGGTACTAATTTAATTGTGTCCGATAAGGGAATCAGAGGCGTTGTGATAAAAGTATACGACAACCTGAGGGAATGCATTGTTGAAAATGACACTATCCGGGCATATGGCGGTATATTGCTTTCAAAGCTCGCGAGTATTGCACTGGAAAATGAACTTACCGGGCTGGAGTTTGCGTCCGGTATACCCGGAACTCTGGGCGGTGCTGTAGCAATGAATGCCGGTGCCTATGGCGGAGAGATGAAAGATGTCGTGGTGGAGACCGAATACATGGATAAGAACGGTGAGATTAAGGTTTTACGAAAAGAAGAACATGAATTCGGCTATAGGAGCAGTTTTATACAGAGACAGTCGGGTATAGTCATAAGGTCAGTGTTGCAGTTGAAAAAAGGCAATAAAGATGATATAAAGGCATTAATGAGAGAACTGACAAAAAGAAGGCAGGATAAACAGCCTTTGGATATGCCCAGTGCCGGCAGCATTTTTAAAAGGCCGGAGGGGTATTTTGCAGGAAAACTTATTGAGGACAGCGGTCTTAGAGGCTATCAGATTGGAGGAGCTCAGGTTTCAAATAAGCATTGTGGGTTTATAGTTAATACCGGGAATGCAACAGCCCGGGATATAATAAACCTTATAAAGCATGTTCAGGAAACAGTAAGGAGGAAATTTGGGGTTGAAATGCAAACAGAAGTTAAAATAGTTGGTGAAGAATAGACGATATATAGATAAAAAATAGGAGGCACAAATGAGGTTACTGATAATTACCGGAATTTCAGGGGCTGGGAAGAGTCTAGTTGTTAAATATTTGGAGGATATAGGGTTTTTCTGTGTGGATAATCTTCCTCCATTGCTTATACGCAAATTTGTTGAAATATGTATTCAAAGCAGAGGAAAAATAAATAAAATAGCTCTTGTTATTGATATAAGAGGTGGAGAGTTATTTAATGATCTGGTTCCGGAGCTTAATGATTTAAAAGATGCCGGAATAGCATTTGAAATTTTATTTTTGGAAGCGTCGGATAACGTTCTTATAAAGAGGTTTAAAGAGAGCAGGCGCATTCACCCTCTTGCGGAGGACGGAAGGCTGATAGAGGGAATCAATAAGGAAAGGAAGATATTGTCGGAGATCAGGAAAAATGCAACTCATGTTATTGATACTTCCAATCTGACACCAAGACAGCTTAAGGAAGAAATTATGGGCATTTTCTTGGAAGGCAAGAGGTTTGAAGGTATGATAATAAATATCATATCCTTCGGTTTTAAATACGGTATTCCTATTGATTGCGACCTGGTTTTTGATGTGAGATTTATTCCGAATCCTTATTATATTGACAGTATGAAAAAGCAAACGGGAAAAAATGAGGCTGTTAGGGATTATGTTCTTGGCTTCAAAGAAACCTCCGAGTTTCTTGCCAAGCTCAAAGATATGCTGGAATTTTTAATTCCAAACTATATAAAAGAAGGCAAATCGCAGCTCGTTATCGGAATAGGATGTACCGGAGGGAGACATAGATCGGTGGCTATTTCAGAGTCATTGTATAAATATCTGTCGGAGAGGGAGCACAGAGTTGTAATAGATCACAGGGACATAGATAAGGATGGCAGGGGTGCCAAAAAATGAAGATTATTAATACGGTAAAGCAAATTTTTACAAACGGAAAATTTGACAAAGACGGGAAGAATACTTCCCAATCCGCTTTTTTACAAGAAGAAGCCAAAGCTTTAACTTGTGAAAAAAAGGAACCGGAATGTGATCCTAAAATAGTGACAATAGGTGGAGGTACCGGCCTTTCAACCATGCTGAGAGGGCTTAAGGCATACAGCTCAAATATTACCGTTGTCGTCACGGTTGCTGACGACGGAGGAGGATCCGGAGTTTTGAGGCAGGACCTTGGAATGTTGCCTCCGGGAGATATCCGAAACTGTATTTTAGCACTTGCCAATACGGAGCCCATCATGGAAAAACTGTTGCAGTACAGATTTCAGGACGGAATGCTAAAAGGTCAAAGCTTCGGTAATCTTTTTCTGGCAGCAATGGATGGGATTTGTTCGAGCTTCGAACAGGCGGTACAGAGAATGAGTGATGTACTGGCGGTAAAGGGAAGAGTGCTTCCGGTTACTCTGCAGGATATTAAGCTTTGCGCGCAATTGGAGGACGGATATGTAATTGTCGGCGAATCAAAAATAGGTGAGCATCACAAGTTTCACAAGGGAGCTATTGAGAAGGTATATTTGGAGCCTGAATTTGTAGAGCCTTTGGATGAAGTAATTGAAGCAATTAATGATGCCGATGTTATTGTATTGGGACCAGGAAGCCTTTATACAAGCATAATTCCCAATCTTCTGGTTAACGGTGTATGTGAAGCAATAAGGGATTCAAAGGCTTTAAAGGTATATGTGTGCAATGTAATGACCCAACCCGGCGAAACGGAAGGATATTCTGTGGAGGATCATATCAGGGCAATAGAAAGGCATTCTTTTAAAGGCATTGTTGATTATTGCATATATAACACTGCTGATATACCCGAGGATTTGAAGAAAAAGTATAGGGATGACGGAGCAGAGGTAGTAAGGCTTTCAAGTGAAGATATGAGAATACCGGGTATTAAATTTCTGGGTGAAGATTTTGTCTGTATAAATAATTCCTATGTTAGGCATGATACAAAAAGGTTAGCGCAAACAATTATTAATTTGGTTGAAAAATCTCTCTTTAGTAGAGACAATAAAATGTCGACCTATTACTATAAGAATAAATTTAAAAACTTAGCTCAGTAAATTTAATAAAATAACTCAGACCTTTGTAAGGCAGAGTTGTAATACCAGATTAATATAGATACGGAGGATGGGAAACATGGATTTTGGAAAATCATGCTGGAGAACCTATGAACAGGGAATACAGAAGGAATGGCTTTTGACTAACGGAATAGGTGGATTTTCATCCTCGACCGTAATCGGTTCCAATACAAGAAGATATCACGGACTTTTAGTTGCATCGCTTAAACCTCCCGTCGCAAGACACTTAATATTATCGAAGATTGATGAGAGTGTTACCGTTGACGGTGAAATTTATAATCTTTTTTCCTATGAAGTACCGGGCTTTATTCAAAAAGGTTACCATTACTTGGAGCGTTTTCAGTATAATTTTCTTCCCAAGTACATTTTCAGAGTAAAGGATGTTTATATTGAAAAGGAAATATGCATGGTATACGGAGAAAATACCGTTGCAGTGGTTTACCGTATAATTAACGGAATAAAGAAGATAAATTTAAGGCTTACTCCCTTGGTAAACTTCAGGGATTATCATTTTAATTCCAGCAGGGCATATATGAATTTTGTGAAAGAATACAAAGATGATATATTAACTGTTCGGCCTACATTTTACGATATAGATATTTCTTTATACTGCAGTGAAGGAAAATATAAGGATTTGGACGATACATGGTTTTATAACATGGATTATGCAATAGAAAGGGAGAGGGGTCTTTCCTCAACTGAAGACCACTATATTCCCGGTTGTTTTGATATAGATATCGAACCGATGGAGGAAAAATGCATTACTTTTATTTGTACTGTTGAAAAAAGTATAGGCTGTAAGGACGGTCGGAAAATAATCGGCAAGGAAGAAAAAAGGCTTAAGTCGCTGGTTGATAATGCAGGATATAAGAATGAACTGGCTAAAAGACTTGTCTTGGCTGCTGATAATTTTATTGTTCACCGGAAATCAACCGATGCAAAAACCATAATTGCAGGATATCCCTGGTTTACCGATTGGGGAAGGGATACCATGATTGCGTTTACAGGACTTACCCTCTCGACAAAACGGTTCGAGGATGCAAAGGAGATACTTTACACATTTTCAAAATACATCAAGGACGGCCTGATTCCAAACATGTTCCCAGACGGCGGAAATGAGCCGCCATATAACAGTGTTGACGCACCTTTATGGTATTTTGTCGCCGCAAAAAAATATGCCGATTATACCAAAGATTACGATTTTATTGAAAAGAACCTTTATACCGGTCTGAAAGAGATAATTGAGTACTATTCGAAGGGAACGCGGTTTGACATCAAAATGGATAAGGATTATCTTATCACCGCAGGAAATGAATATACACAGCTTACCTGGATGGATGCCAAGGTAGGAGATTGGGTAGTTACACCAAGACATGGAAAAGCGGTGGAAATTAATGCCCTTTGGTATAATGCACTAAAGGTGATGTCAGAGCTGTCGAAGCATTTGAATCGGGATTTTGCCTCTTACGATGAATTGGCACAAAAGGTGAGGGAGTCGTTTGCAGAAAAATTCTGGAATGAAGAAAAGCAATGCCTTTATGATTGCATAACGGAAAATTATAATGATGATAAAATAAGACCCAACCAGATTATGGCGGTTAGCCTGGATTATCCTGTGATTGAAGGGGATAAGGCTAAAAAGATAGTAAACAAGGTTTTCAGCGAGCTGTATACGGCATACGGGCTCAGGAGTTTATCTCCCCAATCCAGTGAATATGTCGGAGTATATGCCGGAGATCAATACAGAAGAGACGGTGCATATCATCAAGGCACAGTCTGGACTTGGCCCCTCGGACAGTTTATAACTGCGTACTTGAAAGTAAACAATTATTCATCCGGGGCAAAAAAGATGGCTATAAAATTTATAGAGCCGTTTATAGACCACTTGGCTGATGCATGCCTCGGTTCCATATCCGAAATATTTGACGGAGATGAACCGCTGATACCCAGAGGCTGCTTTGCTCAGGCATGGAGTGTCGCCGAAATATTAAGAGCATATGTTGAGGATGTAATGGGGTTTGAGTAAATGATCCAACCCAAATATGCCGAATCCGGTTTCTGTTAAGTGAAACGCGACACTAGCAATTTATTGAGATTTAGGGTATAATTTGTGTGCGGATTAACTGACGGATAAAATGTCGAAAATCGAAAGAATAATTAAGTGTTATATGGGGTGTATGAGTTGTCGTTTTCATCTACAGTCAAGAATGAGTTGTGTAGAATTGATATAGGTGACAGCAGCAGCTTTATTTGCGAGCTTGCGGCAGCAATCAGAATAAGCGGGATAATAAAAGTTGTGAGCTCTGATGAGATAAACATGAGAATTATTACTGAAAATGCTGCCTTTGCCAGGAGGATTTTTTCACTTGTTAAAGAACTATATGGAATAAATGTGGAAGTGAGTATAAGAAGAAGCCGGAAGCTAAAAAAACATATTGTATATATGTTGGTGCTAACCTGTTCAAACGGGTTAAAGAAAATACTCGATGATATCAACATAAAAGCCTCGGACAAAGTGGAATATTTGCCTTATGCCGAATCAATCGGCAGGAAGAGCGGAAGGAAGGCATATTTAAGGGGAGCTTTTTTAGCTTCAGGCTCAATGAGTGATCCCGAAAAGACATATCACCTTGAGATAATATGCCACAATCATGCGTTGGCAAAGGAAGTAAACGAAATAATGGATGGCTTCAATTTAAATGCAAAGGTGATTATGAGAAAAGGCAACTATGTGGTTTATCTTAAAGAGGGTGAAAATATAGTTGATTTTTTAAACATAATCGGGGCGCATTCTGCACTTTTGGAGCTTGAAAATATAAGAATTCTGAAGGAGATGCGCAATAATGTCAACAGAATAGTAAACTGTGAGACGGCAAACCTTCAAAAAACGGTGAATGCTTCGGTTAGACAGGTGGACAATATCAGGTATATCCGGGATAATCTCGGTTTTGAGAAATTGCCGGAAAATTTAAGGGATATTGCACAGCTAAGGCTTAAATATAGCGATGCCAGCCTTAAGGAGCTAGGTGAAATGTTAAATCCGTCCCTGGGGAAATCAGGAGTAAATCATAGATTGAGAAAACTAGATATTATTGCTGAAAGAATAAGAAGTATGAAAGGGGAATAATAAATTGGTTGAAAAGACTATTAAAATAATTAATCCGTCAGGGTTGCATGCACGTCCGGCTGCCATGTTTGTTCAAACGGCCGGTAAGTTTACATCGGACATCTGGATTAAAAAGGATGAAAAAAACGTTGATGCAAAGAGTATTATGGGTCTGATATCCTTAGCCGTTGCCCAAGGAGAAGAAGTGAAAATAAGAGCACAGGGTGAAGATGAGGAATTAGCCTTAAATGAGCTTGTTGATTTAATAACTTCAGGTTTTGGAGAACTTGATTGATTTAGAATATAAATTTGGACAATATGCTTTTGCCGGAGGATTTTTAAGTGTCAAAGGAGATTGCATATAGGGGTTATATATTCTAAAAATTCAATGATTTTACTTATAAGTATTGATATTTATTTTATTCAAGTATAAGGAATAAAATTTAATCATATCTATCGTATAGTATGGGAAATATACCCATCTTTTATTTTTTATTCATGATTCTTTTCTTACTGAAAAATCGGGAACCAACATTAATTTTTTGCTGTTGTCTGTCGATATTTTTTTGCCCAAATTACAAAACCTTACATTATTCTATGAAGGGGAAATAATGTCTATGAAGAATAAATTTTAGGATGACATAGGTTGGAGGAGGATAATTTTGAATTTAAAATTGACAAACAGAGGCACAACTTTAATTGCTACCATTATAGGGGAACTGGATCATCATTCTGCCGAACACATAATACAGAAGCTGGATGCTGAAATGATGAAATCTTCCACGAAAAATTTGATTATGGACTTTTCAAAGGTTAATTTTATGGATAGCTCAGGTATTGGAGTAATAATCGGAAGGTATAAAAAAATAAAAAGCTTAAACGGAAAATTATCTATAACCGGTATTAATGATAAAATCCGTAGGATTTTTAATTTATCCGGGATTCTGAAATTAATGCCGGCATATGAAAACATTGATGAAGCTATTAAAAAAATGTAAAGGGGAATAAAGAATGAATCCTATAAATGAAGTAAAACTGGAATTTGTAAGCAAGTCATGTAATGAAGCATTTGCGAGAGTTGTAGCTGCGGCTTTTGTATCTCAAATAGATCCAAACCTTGAAGAGCTGGCAGATGTTAAAACTGCAGTTTCCGAAGCCGTAACCAATGCAATTATTCACGGCTATGAAAACGGCAACGGTATTGTAAAAATGAACTGCAAACTATATACCAACGCCGTGGAAATAACCGTAATTGATGAAGGTAAGGGAATAGAAGATATTGAGCAGGCAAGACAGCCCATGTATACATCCAAACCGGAAATGGAAAGATCGGGTATGGGCTTTACTGTCATGGAAAGCTTTATGGATGAGGTTGAGGTCATTTCGGAAGTAGGGAAAGGTACTACTGTAAAAATGTATAAGGAATTTAAATCTGTAGGAAATCAACCTGGGTAATGTCTAGAATGCCAACAAAATGTAAAGAATAGATTTTAGCAGTTATTAACTTTTTGTCAAATACTTTAAAATGTTTATGCCTTGAGCTTGCGAAAGGAATGTATATAATTATGGACGAAATATTTGAAAAGGAGACTCTGGAGTTAATACAAGAGGCTAAGAAGGGGAACAATGAAGCCCAATCTGCATTGGTGGAGAAAAATTTGGGTCTTGTTTGGAGTATAGTGAGAAGATTCCAGAATAGGGGATATGAAACTGAGGATATTTTTCAGATAGGTTGTATAGGACTGATAAAGGCAATAAACAAATTTGATTGTTCCTTTGATGTCAAGTTTTCTACATATGCAGTTCCTATGATTATTGGGGAAATAAAGAGGTTTATAAGGGATGACGGTATTATAAAAGTTAGCCGTTCTTTGAAGGAATTGTCCAATAAAGCCAGAGTTACCAAGGAAATAATGACAAAGGAATTGGGACGGGAGCCGACAATAAGTGAGATTTCATCCCGCCTTGAAATCCCCGTTGAAGAGTTGGTAATGGCTATGGAAGCAAGCTGTTCACCGGAATCATTATACAGCACTATTGGAGAAGGTGACAATTCGTCAACACTTTTAATAGACAGGATTAATAACGAAGGCAATGACAATGAGATAGATCTGGTGGACAAAATTGACCTGAGAAAGGTATTGGATACCCTTAAACCAAGGGAAAAGCAAATTATTATTTTAAGGTATTTTAAAGAAAAAACCCAGGTTCAGATAGCCAAAATGCTGGGAATTTCACAGGTTCAGGTTTCAAGAATTGAAAAGAAAATTTTAGAGGATATTCGAAAAAAGATTAAGTATGTATAGGATGTAAAAGAAAAAATGCATCCGTATAAATCTTATATTACAAAGAATTACAATGGTTTTATTGGTGAAAAATAGCCGTATATATAATAAAAACAATATGTTCCTGCATATTGTTTTTATTTTTTATAATACTAAACTATATAGAAATTATAAGGATAGAGGACTGGTTCAACATGACAGAAGTACTTGGAAAGCATAAGTTTATGTTAATAGTTTTAAGCCTGATAATACTCATTACTTTTTTAGCAGTTGCATTATTATTGCGTAAACCTGAAAAAATTCCGTCTAAAGGAATTTTCGTTATGGACACATTCAGTGAAAAATGTGAAAGGGATTTAAGTGCCCTTTAAAATTGTGGACCAAATGGGCTTAAAACGAAGGGTGTTTTTTTACAAATTATAAGTCGGCAATTTTTAAAGTTAAAAACACTACTTAGAAAAGCCAGGAGGTTTATTTTATTATGAGAAAAACCATGACCGATAAGGAATATCAAAATTATGTTGAGAAAAAATCCCCCAATTCAAATATTGTCAGAAATGTAATAAGGGCTTTCATTGTGGGAGGACTTATTTGTATAGTAGGTCAGTTTATTACCAATGCACTTCGAATGAGAGGGTACGATCAGGAGAAAGTGGCAGGAGTTACCTCGCTTTTGATGATATTGATGGGAGCATTGTTTACAGGCCTTAATCTGTATGATGATTTGGGTAGATTTGCCGGTGCTGGTTCCATAGTTCCTATAACAGGATTTGCAAACTCTATTGTTTCTCCTGCAATGGAATTTAAGAGTGAAGGATATGTTATGGGTGTGGGAGGAAGGATGTTTGTTATTGCCGGACCTGTCCTTGTATACGGAATTTCAGCATCTATTGTTGCAGGAATTGTTTATTTTCTACTAAGGTAAGGCGGGGAGTGGAATATGAGTACAAAAAGATTGGGAAATCAAACAGTAAAACTTCAGAATCCTCCAAACATTGTTTCATCAGCTGCAATTGTAGGACCGAAGGAAGGAAAAGGGCCTTTAAGGCTGTTTTTTGATAATATCCTGGAAGACGAGATGTGGGGAGAGAAAAGTTGGGAAAAAGCTGAAAGCAAATTAATCCGAGAAACTTTTGCACTTATTTTAAAGAAGGCCAATAAATCTGCCGGGCAAATAGACTATGTTATTTCGGGGGACCTATTGAACCAATGTATAGCTGCAAATTTCGGTCTCAGAGAGTCGGAAGTTCCTTTCTTTGGGGTTTATGGCGCATGTTCCACTATGGCTGAGTCAATGAGTATAGGCTCTATGCTGGTAGACGGTGGATTTGCAGAGCATGTTGTTTGTATTACATCCAGTCATTTTTGCTCTGCCGAAAAACAGTTCAGGTTTCCTCTGGAACTTGGAACACAGCGGCCTCCAACAGCACAATGGACTGTAACAGGTTCGGGAGGAGTTTTACTTTCGGCAAAGGGTAACGGTCCCTATATAACACATATCACTACCGGCAAGATTGTAGATAAGGGTATCAAGGATGCAAACAATATGGGAGCTGCCATGGCACCCGCTGCGGTTGATACCATTGTAACTCATTTCAGGGATACCGGCTTTTCTCCCGACAGATATGATCTGATTGTGACGGGAGACCTCGGTGCCGTTGGAAAAGAAATATGTGCCGAACTGGTGCAGGAGCAGGGCTATAACATAAGCAGCGTATATAATGACTGCGGTTTAATGATATACGATCGGGAAAGACAGGATACACATGCCGGAGGTAGTGGATGTGGTTGCAGTGCAACGGTTTTTGCAAGTTTTATTATCAAGAAATTGATGGAGGGAAGCCTAAAAAATGTATTGTTTGTTGCAACCGGAGCGCTAATGAGCCCGACAAGCACCCAACAGGGAGAGTCAATACCTTCTATAGCACATGCCGTAAGTATTTCAACGGTATTGCAATAGCAAAATGATATAACTCAGTTTTGAGGTGATTTGATGGATAATGTTTTAATGAGCTATGTTAATGCTTTTATTGTCGGAGGAGTAATATGTGCAGCGGGACAGATACTAATCGACAAAACAAAGCTTACGTCAGCGAGAATACTTGTGCTGTTTGTGACAGCAGGTGCAATATTGACAGCTTTGGGGGTTTATCAAAAGATTGTGGATATTGGAGGTGCCGGAGCCACAATACCGCTAACGGGATTTGGCTATACTCTTGTAAAGGGAGCTTTTAGTGATGTGGATAAATATGGTATACTCGGAGCTTTTACCGGGGGGATAAAGGCTACTGCAGCGGGAATTGCCGCAGCTATATTTTTTGGGTATCTTACATCGGTTGCGTTTAGACCTAAAGCCAAAAGATAGTTATAAATACCCGTTAAAGCATGCTATCCCAACATTTGAAATATAGGTGTGATTGATATGGATAAAAAGAGAGTGATTTTTGTTACCGATGGTGATATGGTAGCTATGAGGGCTGTGGAGATTGCTACGGCCAATATCGGTGGAAGCTGCATATCTGCTTCGGCAGGAAATCCGACTATACTGACCGGCGATGAAATTGTTGAACTGATAAAGAGAGCCGAACACGATCCCGTGGTGGTTATGGTGGATGACAGAGGATACAAAGGAAAGGGAAAAGGCGAGACGGCAATGGAAATAATTATGAACCATGATTGTATTGAGACTCTCGGTGTTTTGGCTGTATCCTCCAGAGGAAAGGATTGCATTAAGCATAAGGTGACATGTTCGGTAACCAGAGAAGGTAAGGTAATAGAAGGTACGGTGGATAAAAATGGGAACGAAAGTCGCAAAGATATAATATGTGGAGATACCTTAAGTATATTAAGGGAGCATGACGATCTGGTGATTGTTGGAATAGGGGATCCGGGCAAAATGATTTTCAATGATGAAATAGAAAAAGGTGCCCCAATTACTACAATAGCTTTGAAGGAAGTTTTGAAAAGAAGTGCTGCAAGACATTAATTTATGTCTTGCAGTACACATGTTAATATATGAAGTTAAGATATGAAAAAAGCAAAAAGAAAAAATACTTGCTATAAGTGCAGCAAAAAAGAAGGAATTTTTAACATGCTTATAGAATAATATAAACTATACGTTTTTCTTTTGCTTCATTGCCGATTGTATTTAACTGAACCTAAATTCATTTATTGTTGGCAGTCTGTGTAAAATCTTATTAATTTATAATAGTATATCTGGCATTATATCCGACATAATTAAAATTCCCGGATTCTAAAATACGTCCCAAATTCTCAGCATCATATATAAAAAGGTGGTATAGATTTATGAATGTCGAATACATAAACCCTTTCATTGAAGCAAGTCAATCGGTATTAAAGCAGATTGCGGGGATAGACGCTCGTTTGGGAAATGTATATATTAAGAAATCTCCCTATACCGGTGACAATATTCTAATATTTGTCGGATTGACTGGAAAAATAAGGGGACAGGCAGTTTTTGCAATGAGTAAGAAAGTTGCCTTGATAATTGCTTCTAATATGATGGGAGGAAAGAAACTTTTAGATTTGGATGAGATTTCAAAAAGTGCTTTGTCGGAGCTTACAAATATGATATTGGGAAATACTGCAACCATCCTTTACAATAAAGGAGTGGGTATTGAAATAACTCCACCATCCTTTCTCATCGGTGACAATATACAGATATCGCCGACAAAAATGAAAACGATATGCATTCCGCTTCTAATTGAAGATAATGAACAGATCGAAATTCATATTTCCGTAGTCGAATAATTAGTGAAATAATTATGTAATTGAATATAATTTATGAAAAGGTCGGTGACGGCCTTTTTTGCATGCTCAAATTTCTATTGTGTCCGGGCGTAAAACATCTCGGAAATCTAAGTTTTTGGTATATTTTTGAGTATTTAATCATAAAAACGGTCTTTAAACAATCCGGTTGTTTGTGCTAATATAAAGTTTGAGAAAATATTGAAGAATATGTTCGGCAAGACTATACTGATATGAAATCAATATATTTGATTTATGCGGAGGAGTAAGATATGGATTTGAATGTTGTGCTGGTAGAACCGGAAATACCCCAGAATACGGGAAATATTGCAAGGACATGTGCGGCTATAGGTGCAAATTTGCATATGGTTAAGCCTTTGGGTTTTTCTGTGGATGATAGATATCTCAAAAGGGCAGGTTTGGACTACTGGAGTGATGTAAATATAACGTATTACGATAATTTTGATGAATTGAGGGAAAAATATAAAGACCGTACTTTTTTTTATGCCTCTACTAAGGCTGAAAATTCATATACCGAAGTAAATTATCCTGAAGGGTGCTTTATTGTATTTGGAAAAGAAACGGCGGGTCTGCCGGAAGAGCTGCTTGTAAAGAATCAGCAATGGTGTATTAGGATTCCCATGAGGTCGAACATAAGATCATTGAATTTGTCAAATTCTGTTGCTATAATTGTTTATGAGGCTTTACGGCAAAATAACTTCAGCGGGTTTGTCACGAAAGGAAATCTGACTAAATATTCATGGCGGTGAAATATGGTTATGAGCTTGGTTAATAGAGAGAGATTGGTAAATGAGTTTCTGGAGTTGGTCAAAATTGACAGTCTTTCCCGTAAGGAAAGGGAAATGGCGAATGCTCTTAAAGCGAAGCTGGAGGATATGGGCTTTGCTGCCGAGGAAGACGGAGCGGGATCAAAAATCGGAGGAAATGCCGGAAATATAATTTGCAAAGTACCGGGAAATATCGATGTGCCAGCCGTTCTTCTGATGGCGCATATGGACACGGTAGAGCCGGGTATCGGTAAAAGCCCGGTAGTGGAAGGAGACATAATAAAAACCGATGGAAAAACGGTACTTGGCGGAGATGATGCCGCCGGAATAGAGTGTATATTGGAGGCTGTCAGAATTCTCAAGGAAAACAGTCTGCAGCATGGAGATATTTATATTGTGTTTTCCGTAGCGGAGGAGTGCGGGCTGCTGGGGGCGAAAAACCTCGAACTGAAAGATATTAAAGCCCGGTATGCTTTTGTTATGGATAACGGTGGAGAAATCGGCGAGGTTGCGGTGCGGGCTCCGTCACAAAACCACATCGATGTGAAAATATGGGGAAAAGCTTCCCACGCCGGACTTGAACCGGAGAAAGGTATCAGTGCCATTCAGATTGCATCGGAGGCAATAGCAAATATGAAGCTTGGCAGAATAGATGAAGAAACTACTGCAAACATCGGGATAATAAAGGGAGGCCAGGCAACAAACATAGTTTGCGAAAGTGTGGATATTAAGGCTGAAGTCAGAAGCAGAAACGAGGAAAAGCTAAAAGCACAAACGGAGCACATGAAAAACTGCTTTGAAAAAGCTGCGTTAAAGTTCGGAGGAGAGGTTGTATTTAATTCCGAGTTGCTTTACCCGGCTTTTAACGTCAGTGAAGATGATGAAATTATAACAATACTGAAGAAAGCCTCTGCAAAAACGGGAATTCCGCTTAAATTGGTACCTACCGGAGGTGGAAGTGACACAAATATAATTAATTCAAAAGGTATAAAGGCTGTGGATGTCAGTGTGGGAATGGATAAGGTACACAGCCAGAAAGAACAGATATCCATAAAGGATATGATAAAATCTGTAGAGTTTTTGGTCGCAATAATTTCTTCTGTTGAAAAATGAGTTATGACCGGAAGATTATAAAATTACCGGACAAAAAGATAAAAAGCCGATAAAAACCTGCATTAGTCAGGTTTTCTTTATGATAATTCATAAATTTTAGAATGTGGGGTTAGAGTGTGGACAAGAATATTAAAATAGAAAAAGCAGTATTGCATATATTGGACAACAATGTCGGTATTCCTGTATATTCGGACAAGGAATTGGATTTGGATAGTGATATAAACGATTTTCTGGGAAAACATATTGACAAGCTGTTTTCTGACACTAATTTAAAGCAAGCCAGGTTTATCGGTGACAATAATAGTATGAGGGATCTATGTCAACATTTGGCGAACAACAACGGGGATTTCTTGCGGGCAAGTATTTTTACTGCTCAAAGATTGTTTGACATAATGACTAAAAATGTTGACATAGCACCGGCGGATCTTATATGTTGCCTTTTTAGATATAACGGTCAATCCTACTTCGGCATATTGAAGTTGAATTACAAAACCGGATTTACCCATTATGTTCAAAATGACGAAGAAGGAAACGTTAACACTATAATACGGCATAGGACTCTTTTGCCGTCGGATTCTCAGAAGATAGATGAATGTGCTTTTATTAACCTGGATAGCTTGGAAACTAAGCTTATAGAAAAGGCATATGAAATAAACGGAGAAAAGGAGTTTTATCTGTCCAAACTTTTTTTGATTTGCTCAACAAATCTTTCGGATAATGAAAAGCTGAAAATCCTCGATAAGGTCACGCAAAAGATAAATAAAAAATTTTTCGATGAGGATTTTAATAATATTGCGAAGCTCAAAAAAGCGGTATCGGAAACTCTGGAAGAGACAAGCTGTATTGAAGTGGATTCAATAGCGGATAAAGTATTTGAAAACAACTTGGAGATAAAAAATGAATATATTGCCGAAATAAAAAGAGCAGGTTTGAATGAAAAAACAATATCAATACCGGAGAAGCTTGCGGAGAGAAGATTTAGGACTTCAAAAATTAAGACCGATACCGGCATAGAGATAAATTTTCCGTCCAGCTACTATAATGATAAAAATAAATTGGAGTTTATTAACAATCCCGATGGAACAGTATCCATTCTTATAAAAAATATCAATAAGATAACCAATAAATAGATGAAATGCATTATCAAAATAAACGAATTGCATTATCAGCCGATAATTCCCGTTATGAAGAGCCTTGCGATAAGGTGTGAAAGGGAATAAAAAACTATAGGCAATAAAGAAATATGACTAAAATAAGAATATTTGATAATAATAATAGTGGTCATCATAAAAAATAAATCATATAGCATGAATTGTTTTATATATAGCCCGCAAAAGGACGTGGAGCGGCTTATGAGAAAGTTTGTTAAAAAATTATTTATTTTTTAGTTTTAGTATTGAAAATAGAAATGAAATAATATAAAATGGTTGATGTTATATGATAATCTTGCCAGTTGGTGAATTTATTACTGCATTCATACTATCTGGTGACTGATATAAGCATTATTAGTATATTTAATTTACATAGGAGGCGATATAAAATGGCAGTAAAAATAGGTATTAACGGTTTTGGACGTATCGGACGTCTAGTTTTCAGAGCTTCGCTCAATAATCCTAATGTTGAGGTTGTTGGTATCAACGATCCATTTATTGACCTGGAATATATGCAATATATGTTAAAGTATGACACAGTTCACGGTCAATTCAAAGGTGAAATTTCCGAAGACAACGGTAAACTTGTTGTTAACGGAAAGAAAATAAGTGTTTATGCAAGTATGGATCCTGCTGAGATTCCATGGAGTGAATGCGGAGCAGAATATATCGTTGAATCAACAGGAGTATTCACAACAACAGAAAAGGCTTCAGCTCACTTTAAAGGTGGCGCAAAGAAGGTTGTAATCAGTGCTCCTTCAGCAGATGCACCGATGTTTGTAATGGGTGTTAACCAGGACAAATATACTAAGGACATGAAGGTTGTTTCAAATGCTTCATGTACAACAAACTGTTTAGCTCCTCTTGCTAAGGTTATTCATGACAACTTTGGAATTATCGAGGGCTTAATGACAACTGTTCACGCTACAACTGCTACACAGAAGACTGTTGACGGTCCTTCAAAGAAAGACTGGAGAGGCGGACGTGCTGCTGCAGGAAATATAATTCCGTCTTCAACAGGAGCTGCAAAGGCTGTTGGAAAAGTTATTCCGGAATTGAACGGCAAATTGACTGGTATGGCATTCAGAGTTCCGACTCTTGACGTATCAGTTGTTGACTTGACTTGCCGTCTTGAAAAAGCTGCTACTTATGATGAAATCAAAGCTGCAGTTAAAAAGGCTTCAGAAAACGAATTAAAAGGAATTTTGGGATACACAGAAGATCAGGTGGTTTCATCAGACTTCATTGGTGATTCACGTACATCGATATTTGACGCAGGAGCAGGTATTTCATTGAACAGCAACTTTGTAAAACTCGTTTCATGGTATGACAACGAGTGGGGTTATTCCAACAAGGTTGTTGATTTAATAGTTCATATGGCTTCTGTAGATGCGAAATAATTATCTACTTTATTAAAAGGCTAATGAAAAGGTTCGGTTTCGACCGGACCTTTTTGTGAATAAGCTCAAAGATGCGTAAAGTAGAGTTTATTAAAATAATACTATGATGTTCAATTAGTAAGGAGCGTGAAGATTTATGGCAATGATGAACAAGAAATCCATTGAGGAAATTGATGTAAAGGGAAAAAAGGTCATAGTTAGAGTTGATTTTAACGTGCCATTGGATGAGAACGGAAATATTACCGATGACAAGAGAATAGTCGGTGCACTTCCAACCATCAAGTACTTGGTGGATCATGGTGCAAAAACCATATTGGTATCCCATCTTGGAAGGCCGAAAGACGGTTTTGAGGACAAATACAGCATGAAGCCGACGGCTGTCAGACTTGGTCAGCTTCTCGGAAAAGAAGTTATTATGGCAAAGGATGTTATCGGGCCGGATGCAAAAGCGAAAGCGGCTGCATTAAAAGACGGAGAAGTTTTGATGCTGGAAAATGTCAGATTCCATAAGGAAGAGACCAAAAATGATCCTGCTTTTGCCAAGGCATTATCCGAATTGGCAGAAATTTATGTAAATGACGCATTCGGAACAGCTCATAGAGCCCACGCTTCAACAGCAGGTCTTGCGGACTATTTACCGGCAGTATGCGGTTATCTTATTCAAAAAGAAATTGACATAATGGGCAAGGCTTTATCAAATCCTGAAAGACCGTTTGTAGCAATATTGGGCGGTGCCAAGGTTTCCGATAAAATAGGTGTTATCGAAAACCTGATCGGCAAGGTTGACTATCTTATAGTTGGTGGAGGTATGGCATATACCTTCTTTAAAGCAAAGGGATATGGCATAGGTACTTCCATTTGTGAAGACGATAAGGTGGAATTGGCAAAGAGCTTGCTTGAAAAGGCAGAAAGCCAGGGTGTAAAGCTTATGCTCCCTGTTGACAATTTGGTAGGTAAAGAGTTTAAAAACGATACCGAAAGTCAGGTTGTTCCGTCAAATGCAATTCCTGACGGTTGGATGGGAATGGACATTGGACCTGAAACAGTAAAACAGTATTCCGAAGTAATTAAGAAGGCTAAAACCGTAGTATGGAACGGACCGATGGGAGTATTTGAGTTTGCGAATTTTGCAAACGGAACAAAAGAAGTGGCAAGAGCTGTTGCTGAGTCCGGTGCTATTTCAATAATAGGAGGCGGAGATTCTGCTGCGGCTGTTGAACAACTGGGCTTTGCAGATAAAATAACTCATATTTCCACCGGTGGCGGTGCGTCACTGGAATTCTTGGAAGGAAAAGTACTTCCGGGAATAGATGTATTAATGGATAAATAAGGGGAGAAGATGTAAATGAGCAGAAAAATTATTGCAGCTGGAAATTGGAAGATGAATAAGACAGCCAAAGAAGCTGTTGAGTTTGTAAATGCTTTAAAGGAAAGAGTAGCAGATGCTGATTCTGAGGTTGTAGTAGGAGTACCTTTTGTATGTTTACCGGGTGTTATAGAAGCAGCCAAGGGTTCAAATATCAAGGTTGCCGCACAAAATATGCACTGGGAGGAAAAAGGTGCTTTTACCGGAGAAGTTTCCGGACCGATGCTGGCTGACCTTGGGGTTGATTATGTTATAATTGGTCACTCCGAAAGAAGACAATATTTCGGAGAAACCGATGAGACCGTCAATAAAAAGGTACATGCTGCATTTAAATACGGATTAAAACCGATTGTCTGTGTAGGTGAGTCCCTGACCCAGAGAGAACAAGGTGTTACAGCCGAATTGGTAAGATACCAGGTAAAGATTGCTTTGTTGGGCCTTTCAGCCGAACAGGTCAAGGATGTTGTGATTGCATATGAGCCGATTTGGGCAATAGGTACCGGCAAAACTGCTACCAGTGAACAAGCAGAGGAAGTTTGTGCAATAATAAGGGGCTGTATTAAAGAACTGTATGGCAGTGAGGTTGCAGAAGTTATCAGAATTCAATACGGCGGAAGCGTTAACGCTGCCAATGCATCTGAGCTTTTCAACATGCCTGATATTGATGGAGGACTTGTAGGTGGAGCAAGTCTTAAACTTGATGACTTTGAAAAAATAGCAAAGTATAATAAGTAATTGTTGGATTTGTATTCTTTAAGACCTGCATTACTTAACGGATTTTTTGCAACGGTTTTAACCGGTGTAATTTATGCGATAATAGCCCCATCAATAAACATGGGGCTATTTTAATAAAAGGGATTTCCCGAAGGAAAATAAAAAATCAGGCATATTGAGTGATAAAGGTTATAAGCCTTGGATTCACTCTTATAAAAATAAATGAGGTGTAAGACAATGAATAAAAGATTGGTAACATTGATTATATTAGACGGCTTCGGTATAAACGAAAGAGAAGAAGGTAATGCCATAAAAGCCGCCAACAAACCCAATATAGACAGTTTTATGAGTAAATATCCCAATACCCGTATTCGGACCAGCGGCTTGGATGTGGGATTGCCCGAGGGACAAATGGGTAATTCCGAGGTGGGTCACACCAATATCGGAGCAGGAAGAATAGTGTACCAGGAGCTTACAAGGATAACTAAGTCCATTGAAGACGGAGACTTTTTTGAAAAGAAAGAGTTCCTTGATGCTATAGACAATTGCAGAAAGAACAATTCAAAGCTGCATCTTTTCGGACTTTTATCCGACGGAGGAGTCCACAGTCATAATACCCATTTGTATGGGCTTTTGGAGCTGGCTAAAAGACATAATTTTAAAGATGTCTATGTTCACTGCTTTTTTGACGGAAGAGATGTTCCCCCCGACAGTGCCAAAGGTTACGTTGAAGAGCTTGAGAGCAAACTCAAGGAAATCGGTGTTGGAGAAATAGCCTCTGTTATGGGAAGATATTATTCCATGGACAGGGACAAGAGATGGGAAAGGGTCAAGCTTGCCTATGATGCCATGGTATTGGGAAAGGGTTTGACGGCTTCCAGTGCAATAGAGGCAGTGGTAGAATCCTATAAAAGGGAAGAGTTTGACGAATTTGTAAAGCCTACCGTAATCATGAAAGACGACAAGCCGGTGGCAACCATTGAAAAGAATGATTCGATAATATTCTTTAATTTCAGACCCGACAGAGCCAGAGAAATTACAAGAACCTTTACCGATGTGGATTTTAACGGCTTTGAAAGGGAAAAGGGTTACTTCCCGGTATTTTTCGTATGCATGACTCAATATGACGTAACAATTGAAAACGCTGTTGTAGCCTTTAAACCTGAAAACCTCACCAATACTTTCGGTGAATATATCAGCAGGCACGGACTCAAACAGCTTCGAATAGCCGAAACGGAGAAATATGCCCATGTAACCTTCTTCTTCAACGGAGGAGTGGAAGCAGTATATGACGGAGAGGACAGGGTATTGATTAATTCTCCTAAGGTTGCTACCTATGATATGAAGCCTGAAATGAGTGCATATGAGGTAACGGACAGTGTACTTGAGTGCATAAATTCGAAAAAGTACGACGTAATAATACTTAACTATGCAAATCCTGATATGGTGGGACACACCGGTGTGTTCGATGCAGCAAAAGCTGCAATTGAAGCTATTGATGAATGCCTAGGAAAGGTTGTTCCTGCGGTACTTGCTCAGGATGGAGTAGTGCTTATTACTGCGGATCATGGAAACTCTGAACAGATGATTGATTATGAAACCGGCAGTTCTTTTACGGCACATACAACAAATCCGGTTCCGTTGATTGCTATTGGTCTTGGAGATATTGAGCTTAAAGAGGGAAGATTGGCAGACCTTGCACCTACAATGCTTAGTATTTTAGGACTTGAAAAGCCTGCTGAAATGACGGGAGAATCATTAATAGTAAAGAAATAATCTTTTATAATGTAATGGGTTTTAACGATGTGCCAGCAATGAGAATTTGTCCTTCGGAGAGGAGGGCATATTGCTTAGGTGAAGAAAAATATGCAAGAAACTTGAGTTTTCCGAGTATTTTTCTTCACATTTATATTTAATGCTCCTCCATAAAGGTTATTACTTGAGAAAAATTGCGCTATAATATATAATTATTCATAAAAAGGACAAAATTTGACCTGCTTGGTTAATGCGTGTCAGGGGCAGAAAAAGGAAGGTCAGTATGAGGAATTTATTGATTGGAAAGAAATATCAAGTAGCAAATCTGAAGGATTTTTATAATATGGGGCAGCAATCATTGATAAATATTTTGAAGGAGAGAATATCCGGATGGTTTATAGCTTTTAGTTTGGTTAATTTACTGGTTGTGTTGTTGCAGGCTTCCGGTGTATTGCCTATTACATATCGAGGTTTGGTAGGGATTTTGGAAATAGGTCTTTCTATATTTCTCTCCTATCGCTTTGGCTATTTGGGAATGCTGCAATCTATATTCACGAATACTTGGGCAGCTATCCACTTATTTAGGTTGTCAACGCTGGTTCATACGTATTTTATTATGGATTCGGTAAATATTACGGAACGTATCGAAGAGATGGCAGATAGTAGTTCCGGGATGCTTTTTGTAAATGCTTGCACAAGGATTGCTATAATAATTGTATCGGTTTTTGTTGCTTTTTCGTCGGAGAGGGAACGCAAACACATTAAAAGACTGGAGTGGTTGGCATATATTGATGCTGTAACAGGCGTTTACAACCACAGATATTTTCAAACAAAGCTGGAAGAAGGAATTAAAGAGATTGAAGGAACTAACGGCTCATTAAGTTTGATAATGATTGATTTGGATAATTTCAAAAAATATAACGATACCAACGGCCACAAGGCCGGAGATTTGCTATTGTCAAAAACAGCTGAGGTAATTTTGAAAGAAGTGGGAAAGAAGGACGTTGTTTGCAGATATGGCGGGGATAAGTTTGCTGTTATAACAAACGAGTCCAACCCTGAAAATATATTATCGCTGATTGAACGAATACGAAAAGCATATAATGACATGGTTACATCGGAAGAATTTGACCGGATAACCGACAGTGCGACCTTATCGGTGGGATATTCCATATATCCTGCTCTTGCCCGGAATAAGGATGAATTGATTATGCAATCCGACAGTGCTCTTTATCAGGCAAAGAATTTGGGTAGAAACAATGTCCAATTGTATAGAAATGTTTTTGAAGAAATAAAGACATTTTTCAGTTCCGATGAGCATCAGCTTTTTGGTGGACTGAGGGCGCTTTTGGGGACTGTTTCCGCAAAAGACAAATATACCCTAGGGCATTCGGAACGGGTAATGGATTATGCTGTTATGATAGGCAGAGCTATGGGACTAAGCAATGAAAATCTCAGGTTGCTTAAAATAGCGGCTTTACTCCATGATATAGGTAAGGTGGAGATACCTGAAAGTGTTTTAAACAAGACTGAGCCACTGACTCAGTCTGAAATTGAAATTCTTCGAAAACATCCCAGCTATAGTGTTGATATATTGGAGCCTTTAGCAAGTATTGAGCTATTGATTGATTCAATCAAGTACCATCACGAGAGGTACGACGGTAACGGGTATCCCAGTGGAATAAAGGGCAAAAGCATACCGCTGGGAGCAAGAATTTTGTGTGTTGCGGATGCGTTTGATGCAATGCTCTCCGATAGACCTTATAGAAAAGGTATGAGAATGGATCAGGTTATTGCGGAATTGAAGAAAAACTCGGGTACGCAGTTTGATCCCGATACCGTAAACGCATTTTTAAGTACTCTTAGTGTTAGCTAAGACTTGGAGATGTATAAGATTATTTCCCGTATTTTTTCAGCAGGGAAAGGGAGAGTAAGCCTTTTTATGATTTGAGTTTTAATTAAAATAAATCTGGATAAAATAAATTAGATATATTTACAAAGTATTTTATGTAAGATATTCTATTAAGGGAACAAATTATATATACATGAAGGGAGAATCACTGATGAAACAATACTTGGAAATTGAAAGTGTATTTGCACGAGAGATACTTGATTCCAGAGGGAATCCGACAGTTGAGGTTGAGGTTATTGCAGAAGGAGGGTTCGTTGGAAGAGCAGCAGTACCTTCCGGTGCATCTACAGGTGCTTTTGAAGCTATCGAATTAAGAGATAATGATAAAAACAGATACCTGGGTAAAGGGGTACAAAAGGCTGTAGACAATGTAAACAATATTATAGCACCGAAGGTTGAAGGCATGAATGTTTTTGATCAGGTTGCTATTGACAATATGATGATTGGTCTTGACGGTACACCGAACAAAGCAAAGCTTGGAGCAAATGCAATTTTAGGTGTATCTCTGGCAACAGCAAAGGCAGCTGCTGAAGCATTGGGCTTAAGCCTCTATCAATATATTGGAGGGGTTAACGCTAAAACGCTTCCTGTTCCGATGATGAACATAATCAACGGCGGAAAACATGCCGATAACAGTGTAAACATACAGGAATTTATGATTATGCCTGTAGGAGCATGCTGCTTTAAAAATGCTCTTCAAATGTGTGCAGAAGTTTTCCATAATTTAAAGAAGGTTTTAAAGGACAAAGGATACAGCACTGCTGTTGGAGATGAGGGAGGTTTTGCACCTAACCTTAAGACCGACGAAGAGGCTATTCAGGTTATATTGGAGGCAGTTGAGAAGGCCGGATATAAGCCGGGGGATGACTTCCGAATTGCTATAGATGCTGCTGCTACGGAAATGTACCAGGAAGACGGAACTTATCTTTTCTGGAAGTCCGGCATTAAAAAGACAAAGGAAGAAATGATAAGCTATTGGGAAGAGTTAGTAAACAAATATCCGATTATATCTCTTGAAGACGGTGTTGCCGAAGAGGATTGGGAAGGCTGGAAGATGCTTACCGAAAGAATCGGTAACAAGATTCAGCTTGTAGGAGACGACCTTTTTGTTACCAATACCTAAAGGCTTAAGAAGGGTATTGAACTTGGAGTATCCAATTCCATACTTATAAAGGTTAACCAGATCGGTACATTAACCGAAACTCTTGATGCTATTGAAATGGCAAATCGTGCAGGATATACTGCGGTTGTATCTCACAGGTCAGGCGAGACCGAGGATGCAACAATTGCCGATATTGCTGTTGCAACCAATGCAGGACAGATTAAGACCGGTGCACCTTCAAGAACTGACCGTGTTGCTAAATACAATCAGTTATTAAGAATTGAAGAAGAATTGGGAGATGTAAGCATTTACCCCGGTTTGAATGCATGGTTCAATCTGAAAAACAAATAGGCCGACAGCAAAAGTTACACATTATTAGTGTGTAATGGATAGAATGACAGAATACATGAGTAGAAAGATGAATAAATCTGAAAAATCATTGGCAATAAAGCTTGTTTTTTAATGATTATTGTGTTAGAATATATTCTGTCAATTTTTTAGGAGGTGCCTATAAGCATGCAAATAGTAATAACTATTTTACACATAATTTTTTCATTGTCACTAGTTGTGATAGTTCTGCTTCAGTCAGGTAAGCAGGCTGGATTATCAGGCTCTATTGCCGGTGGTGCAGAGACTTTTTTTGGTAAGAATAAAGGAAGAACAATTGATGCTATTTTAAGTAAGTATACTATAGTTGCAGCTATTGGATTCGTTATTACATCAGTTGTTTTACAAGTTGTTTTGAGTTCAAAATAAGATCAATGACAAAGGGAGACTGTGTTATACAGTTTCCTTTTTGTACTCTTAAAAGGTCTTGTTCAACTAAGCCGATATAGTACATAAAAACGAAAAATACATCTGATTATTTCAACAACAATACATTTTCTTATCGAAAACTTCAATTATTCCTTGTAATTATTGTTCGAGTTTAGTAATATAAATTGGGGATTCAGTAGGGCTAAATCCTGAATACATATGTGAATTGAGCGGCTATCCACCAGTTTGCTATTTATCTTTTGGTGTTAGCAATTCAATAAGAAATTGGAGGTAGTGGTTTCGATGGAAAGAGAACAGGCATTAGAAGAGTTAAAGGGTAGAGTGAAAAATGAAAATTTAATAAAGCATTCTCTTGCGGTTGAAGCTATTATGAAGGAATTGGCTTTTTATTTTAAGGATGACATTGACAAGTGGGGGTTGGCAGGTCTGCTCCATGACATTGATTACGATAAAACAGCAGATGATCCTTCGAAGCACAGCTTGGTAGGTGCGGATATTTTAGAAAGCTTGGATGTTGAAAGTTCAATTGTTTATGCTGTAAGAGCACATAATGACTATCATGGCATTGAAAGAAAGAGAAAGATTGATAAAGCATTGTATTGTTCAGATCCTATGGCAGGGTTGATAACTGCCTGTGCGTTGATTCTTCCTTCAAAAAAGCTGGAGGATGTTACTGTCGAGTTTGTGATTAAAAGGTTTGATGAGAAGGGCTTTGCAAAAGGAGCAAACCGGGAGCAGATTAAGTCGTGTGAACAGCTTGGAATTTCTCTGGAAAAGTTTGCAGAACTTGCGTTAAAGGCTATGAAGGAGATTTCTGACGACTTGGGTCTGTAAAGTTATTTTGCAGTAAATTAAAAGTATTAAAATCATAGATTTATATGATAAAAAACCAGGTTGAAGAACAAACTTGGTTTTTTGTTTATACATAATATTTATTTTTTAAAAACATTGATACAAATAAAACCAATGGTGGTATATTTTATATTCATAATAAATCCTTCCGTGTCAAGTATTAAATAATGTGCTTTACGGGAAAAATATTATAACTAGGTTAATTATTAGGAAAAGGAGGAAGGATGCCGCTGGATACGGTTAAAAAATGCGGCTTTACGAAAAAACTATGAAGGAAAGAAAAGAAAGAATACTGGCTTTTATGAGAGAGGATGCATACAAACCTTTATTATTCAGTGAACTGGTCACTGTATTGGATGTACCCAAAAGCGATATAGAAATATTTGAGAACCTGTTAATAGAAATGGAGCAAGAAGGTAGTATATTCAAGACTCACAAAAACAGATACGGTGTTCCCGAAAGAATGAATCTTATTGTAGGATATCTCCAGGGAAATGAGAGGGGATATGGTTTTGTTATTCCCGATGACGAAAACATAAAGGATATTTTTATCTCCTCGGAGAACCTCAACGGTGCCATGCACAATGACAGGGTTATTGCCAGAGTCAATAAAAAGGTTATTGGAGATAAGCGGGCAGAGGGGGAAATCATCAGGATAATAAAAAGAGCCAATAACACTGTTGTGGGAACTTTTGAGAGCAGTAAATACTTTGGCTTTGTGGTTCCGGATGATCCCAGGATTTCAGGGGATATTTTCATCCCTAAAGATGAATTTAATGGCGCACAGTCGGGGCAGAAGGTTGTAACTGAGATTATTCGATGGCCGGAGAAAAGGAGAAATGCCGAGGGTAGGGTTATCGAAATAATTGGAAACAGAAATGAGCCTGGAACGGATATTTTATCTATAATGAAGACCTACAACCTGAGGGAGGATTTCCCGGAGCAAGTAGCAAAACAGGCGGAAGCAATAACCCAGACAGTAACTGAGGAGATGATAAAGGGAAGAAAAGACCTAAGAAGCCTTCGAATGGTAACTATTGACGGAGAGGATGCCAAGGATCTTGATGATGCGGTATCAATCGAGAGGCTTGAAAACGGAAATTTCCGGCTGGGTGTTCATATAGCGGATGTAAGCTATTATGTTACTGAGGATTCTCCATTGGACAAGGAGGCACTTAAAAGGGGTACCAGTGTTTATTTGGTGGACAGGGTTATTCCTATGCTTCCGAAAGCGCTTTCCAACGGTATATGCAGTTTAAATCCCGGAGTGGACAGGCTTGCTTTTACTGTAATGATGGAGATCGACCGTGAGGGCAGGGTTTTGGATCATGAGATTTTTGAAAGTGTAATCAATACCAACGAAAGGATGACATATACCAACGTTTATAAAATACTCGAGGAGAATGACCCTGAGCTTATTGAAAGGTACAAATATCTTCTTGATGATTTTTTGGCAATGAAGGAGCTGGCCCTCATTCTGAGAAAAAAGAGAATGGCAAGAGGTGCTATTGATTTCAATTTTGATGAAGCTAAAATAGTACTTGACGAAAAGGGTGTGCCCATAAAAGTTGAAAGATATGTAATTACTATAGCAAACAGAATAATTGAAGAATTTATGTTGGTTTGCAATGAAACTGTTGCCGAACATTTTTACTGGACCAATACACCCTTTGTATATAGAATTCATGAAGATCCCGACAGTGAGAAAATGGAGACCTTCAGTGAATTTGTGCATAACATGGGCTATACGCTAAAGGGCATCAGCAAAGTTCATCCGAAGGCATTACAGGAAATTTTGGAGAAGGCGAAGGGGTCAAAGGAAGAGACAATAATAAGCACCGTTATGCTAAGATCTCTTCAGAAAGCAAAATACAGCCACTTGAATACCGGGCATTTTGGACTGGCAGCAAGGTATTACTGCCATTTTACATCACCTATCAGAAGATATCCCGACCTCATTATTCACAGGATAATGAAGGAATATTTAAAGGGAAATGTGAAGCAGGATAGAGAAGAACTGCTCAATGAGAGGATACCGGAAATAGCAAGACTTTGCTCCGAAAGAGAAAGGGCTGCTGAAGAAGCTGAAAGGGAGACGGAAGACCTTAAAAAGGTTGAGTTTATGAAAAAATATGAAGGAGAAGTGTTTGAAGGTATAATATCCAATGTTACCTCTTTCGGTATGTTTGTTGAGCTGGATAATACTATTGAAGGACTTGTGAGAATGAGCAGCATGGAGGATGACTACTATGTTTATAATGATAAAAATTATAGCCTGATAGGCGAAAGAAGCAGAAAGGTTTACCGTATCGGAGATGTTGTAAAAGTTATGCTGGTCAGGGCGGATGTGGCTTCAAGAAAGATTGAATTTTCAATTGTCAGCGACGAAGACGGAAGCGATCATGAATCGGAAACGGATTTTGCAGAGAAAGAGCAAGAAATAAAGGAAACAAAACGCAAGAGAAAGAAAAAGGCAGATGAGTCCGTGCTGTTACATGTCAAGGGAAAGAAAAAGGCAAAGAAGGTAAAAATGTAAAGGGGGGAATTTGCTATTATACTTGTGAGTGCATGCCTTCTCGGATTGAATTGCAAATATAACGGTAAAAACAATTTAAACAGTGAAGTAATAAAGCTGCTTTCAAAGGAAAGGTTGATACCTGTTTGTCCTGAACAATTGGGAGGGTGCCCCACACCAAGACCTCCTTCTGAGATAATTGAAGGGGACGGAGAAGATGTGTTAAACGGGAGAAGCAGGGTTATAAATAAAAACGGGGAAGATGTCACGCAATATTTTATCCGGGGAGCAGAAGAGGTTTTGAGGCTTGCCCAAACCATGGGTGTAAAAAAGGCAATATTAAAGGAAAGAAGTCCGTCTTGCGGTAACTGTAGCATTTATGACGGTTCATTTTCCGGAAGAACGAGGAGAGGAAGCGGAGTTTCTGCGCAAATCCTTAAAAGTAACGGAATTACGGTGATTTCAGAGGAAGATTTGAAGAATGGGAAGTAAAATCCGGTAATACAAAAAAGGAGGCAAAACTGTTGTTTACCTCCTTCTATTGCAGTTATACGATATAATTCTTGATTTCTTCGCAGAATCCTTCGCAGTCATCGGAATGAACATCTACTTTGATGGGCTTGCTTAAGTCGAGGCTGAATATACCCATAATGGATTTTGCATCAACCACATAACGGCCTGATGTTAAATCAATGTCGAAATCGTATTTATTAACTATATTAACGAAATCTTTTACATCAGTGATTGACTTAAGTGAAATATTAAATGACTTCATACATTTTCCCCCTTTTACGTTTCTTTTCTCGATTTTCTTTCATGGTTATATATTAACCTGTTTGTTGTTGCAAGTCAATTGTGATATTGCTAAAATTTACTTAGTATTTTATATATTTTTTTTTAAACTAAGATAAGTTACCAATGAGTTTATATTTTGGTACCGGAGGAGTTCTGAAGATATAATGAAAAGAGTTGCATTTTGTACGTTGGGTTGTAAGGTAAATCAATATGAGACTGAAGCACTGTCGGGAATTTTCAGAAAGGCAGGCTATAATGTTGTAGACTTCGAAGAAGAGGCCGAAGTCTATGTGATAAACACGTGTACGGTAACAAATCTGAGTGACAGGAAATCCCGGCAGATGATAAGAAAGGCTAAAAAAAACAATAAAAATTCCGTGGTTATTGTTGTCGGATGCTATGCCCAGACCGCACCGGAGGAAGTAAGTAAGATAGAAGGTGTAAACATGGTCATAGGAACGAAAGACAAGGGCAAAATTATAGAGTATATCAAAGAGATGGAGACAGGCGGGGACAAGCTCAATTTTGTCGAGGATGTAATGAAAGTAAGGGAGTTTGAAGAACTGGGTGTTGACGTGTATAGGGAGCGTACCCGGGCGTTTATCAAGATACAGGAAGGATGCAATCAGTTTTGTTCATATTGCATTATACCTTATGCCCGGGGGCCGGTAAGAAGCAGGGAAGAAAAGAATATATTAAATGAAATAACCTCTCTTGCCCGTAAGGGTTACAAGGAGGTAGTGCTAACCGGTATTCATATTGCTTCTTACGGAAAAGACATAAAGACAACCTCCTTAATAGATATAGTGAAGAAAGTTCATGAGATTGAAGGTATAGAAAGAATAAGATTGGGGTCAATTGAGCCCACATTGATAAATGAAGAGTTTATTGAATCGATAAAAAGCCTCAAAAAGGTTTGTCCCCAATATCATCTTTCTCTTCAAAGCGGATGTGACAGAACATTAAAGCGTATGAATAGGAAATATACTACACAAGACTATAGAAAATCCGTAGCTCTTCTGAGAGAAAATATAAAAGATGTTGCAATAACAACGGATATTATGGTTGGGTTCCCGGGGGAAACCGATGAAGAATTCGAAGAAACGTACCGGTTTCTTCAGGAAATATTCTTTGCAAGCATGCATGTTTTTAAATATTCTCCCAGAAAGGGTACTCCTGCGGCAACATATCCGAACCAGGTTTCGCCGGAAAAAAAGGAAGAGAGGAGCAATATGCTCATAAACCTTGCTTTCGATATGAAGGTGAGTTACAACAAGGGTTATATAGGCAAAGTTTTGCCTGTATTGTTCGAGCAGGAGGTAAAGGAAATGGAAGGATATGTTGAAGGATTGACTCCGAATTACATAAGAGTTGTTTGTGAGGGGAATGGAGAACTTGAGGGGAAAATATTGAATGTGCTTTTGAAAGAGACTGTTTCGGATTATATGACGGGGGAGATAATCCCCGAAAACGGGAGCTAACTTTAAAAAGAGAATGAGGGATTATATATTAGAAAATTGAAATAATCAAGGCTTGTTTAAAATCAAAATATATTGCATAAATTATCCTATTGTATTACTATATATATGTGGGCTTATTTACATATATGAATGATGAGATGTTGGCGAAAGGGTCCTTATTCTGGACGGGAGAGTGATTAGTTATGGCAGACAATGAAACAATGATGTTTAAAGTAGAAAAGGAAAAGGTTAATGAGGCAAGGGAGTTACTCTTATCTGTTTATCAAGCCTTAAAAGAGAAAGGTTACAATCCCATTAATCAGATTGTAGGCTATATTCTTTCTGGAGATCCGACCTATATAACTAATCATATGGATGCAAGAAGTGCAATCCGGAAATTGGAAAGAGATGAACTTTTGGAAGAGATATTAAGGTTTTACTTGGAGGAAACTGAAAATAAAGGCTCCGTATAATTGATACGGAGTTTTTTGCAGTTTTAATGTTGCTTGATAGGTTGGTGTAGCTATTGGATTTATGTAAATTGGGTAATACAAATCTGGAAGTTTCAAGGCTGTGTTTCGGAGGTCTTATTATCGGACCGCTTCAAGGTAATCTCTCACCGGATCAAGGTGCTGATGTAATATTAAAAGCCGTTGAACTTGGGGTTAATTTTATTGATACGGCAGAGCTTTACGGCACCTATCCCCATATCAGAAAAGCAATAAAAAAGTCAAATAAGCAAATAATAATTGCAACGAAATCCTATGCCTATTCAAAAGAGGGAGCAAAAGACAGTCTTGAAAAGGCAAGACGGGAATTGGATGTTGATGTTATAGATATTTTTTTGCTTCACGAGCAGGAAAGCAGGTTGACTCTTAAAGGGCATAGGGAAGCATTGGAATACTATATTTCAATGAAGGAAAAGGGAGTTATCAAAGCTGTCGGAGTATCAACCCATAACATTGAGGTTGTGGATGCCTGTGCGGAAATGCCTGAAATCGATGTTATTCACCCATTGGTTAATAAGCAGGGTATTGGTATTGGAGACGGAACAATAGATGCAATGCTGGAAGCAGTAAAAAAAGCTTATTCTGCCGGAAAGGGCATATATAGTATGAAACCTTTGGGAGGAGGTAATCTCATAAAGTCCTATAAGGAAAGCATGGACTTTGTGTTAAATATTCCCTACATACATTCTATAGCCCTCGGTATGCAATCCGTAGAAGAGGTTATAATGAATGTGTGTGTATTTGAGAACAGAGAAGTGCCTAAAGAAATTCAGGAAAGCCTTTCAAAAAGAAGGCGGCATCTTCATATCGATTGGTGGTGCGAGGGCTGCGGGAAATGCGTACAGCGGTGTAAGCAGGGAGCACTCAGTTTGGTTGATAAAAAAGCAAAGGTTAATGAGGATAAATGTGTTTTATGCAGTTATTGTGCCTCGGTGTGTCCTGTATTTGCGATAAAGGTTTGCTAAATTGGTTTAAAAGGATTTTTGAAGGAATATCGGAGGTATGTATGAATGAGGATTATGGGGATTGATTATGGTGACAGCAGAATAGGAATTGCTATAAGCGATCCGATGGGATGGACAGCCCAGGGAATTGAGACAATAAAGTGGAAAACGGATATTGAAGTACCGCTGAAACGAATTTCCCAATTGGTTGAGGAGTATGATGTCAAAAAAATTATTGTGGGTTTTCCTAAAAACATGGACGGTTCTGTGGGCTTCCGGGGCGAAAAGACCATTGAATTCATAGATTTATTAAAGAAGAAAATAAGCGACATTGAAGTTATAAAATGGGATGAGAGGCTTACAACTGTAGCGGCTAATCGTACAATGCATGAAATGGGTGTAAAAAAATCAAAAAAGAAGATGGTGGTGGATCAAATCGCTGCAGTATACATTTTACAGGGATATTTAAACAGTATAGGAAATAATATTATGTGATTGTTGAGAAGCTGAAATAAATAATTAAAATGATTTTTGCAAAATATTATATTGAATGAAGAAAGAATGAAATAGAGTAGGTGCGTTCAATAGCGTAAGGAATAGATTTTGCAAAAACTGAATAGATATTTAAATTGATTTTTGCAAAACAAAAAATTGAATGCAAATGCATTCAATAGCCTAAGGAATATGTTTCGCAAAAAAACTGAATAGATATTTAAATTGTTTTTTGCGAAACATAGAATTGAATGCAAAAAGCATGCAATAGCTTAAGGAATAGGTTTTGCAAAAACTGAATAGATATTTAAATTGATTTTTGCAAAACCTATACAATATGATGGAATTTATAAAAAACTATGATATAATTTATATCTATAATGATAAACAGGAGGAATATTTTATGAGTGAAGAAAGAGATGACCTCGTGATATTAGTTGATGAAAATGGAGAAGAATCAGAGTTTGAACATCTGGATACAATCGATTTTAATGGTAGTGAATATGTGGTTCTCCTTCCCGTTGAAAAGGAAGAGAATGAAGACGACATGGAAGAGGTAGTGATTTTAAAAATTGTTCAGGATCCGGATGGAGAGGATAGTTTTGTAACTATTGAGGATGAGAATGAGTTGGAGTCAGTTTTTGAAGAGTTTAAAGCAAGAATGGAAGAGGAATTCGATTTTTATGAAGAATGAGGAGTGAATTAATCCCCGTACATGGTTGATAACAAACTAAAGTTTACGGGGATTAAATTTTGAGATGCTTAATGAGTAAAGATCATGCAGAGAACTAAAGGGGCTCCTTGCCCCTGACATTTTTAATCCTCATTCGAAAGAATTGAAGGATTTTACTTTTTTATGTAGAAATATTAATGGTATTTTATGAACAAAAGATTATGGGGGATAAAAATGGTTAATGTTACGTTGCTGAAAAAAGTAATTATAGCTTCAACGATATTCATATCGGTAGCATTACTGTCAGCCTGTGGCAAGAGTGCGGAAACCGACAATGAAGCTGTAAGCCCGTCGCCTACCCAAACAAGTGTTAATTTCACCAAACAGCCCGATATTACTCCTGAACCGGAGCAAAAAGTGGATTTTGTTTTACCCGAAAAAGGTATTAGACCCTATGCGGTAATGATAGATAACCAGGGATCAAGGGTTCTCCCACAGGGCGGATTGAACAAAGCCCAGCTGATTTACGAGATAATTGTTGAGGGAGGAATAACAAGGTTCATGCCTGTTTTTTGGGGAGAGGGGTCAACTATGATAGGACCTGTCAGAAGCTCCCGCCATTATTTTCTTGACTATGCAATGGAACACGATGCAATCTATGTACATGAAGGATGGAGCCCTATGGCCAAGGACGACATAGCCAAACTGGGTATAAACAATATAAATTATGGAGTATTTTGGGATTTGACCACGGATAAAAGTAATTGGCAGGATACCTATACGTCGATGGAAAAGTTAAAGGAATTTACTGAAAAAGTTAAATATCGGACCCAGACCGAAAAGGAACTTGTTTTTAAATATTCCGACAAGGATTATGAACTTGAAAACGGCAGAAGGGCTGAAAAAATCAAGCTTTCATATTCATATGAATACATATCCGAATACACCTATGATCCTGAAAAAAAGCTGTATCTCAGGTTCCGGCAGGGAAAGCCCCATATGGAAAGAGTGTCGGAAGAACAGCTTACTACAAAGAATATTATAATTCAAAAGGTTAGAAATTATACTATCTCCGGTGATACAGCCGGAAGACAGAACCTTGATGATGTCGGAAGCGGAGAAGGATATTTTATTACAAACGGTAAATGCATTGAGATAACATGGTCAAAGGCATCAAGATCCGAAGGAACGAAATATACGGATAAACAGGGAAAAGAGATTGCTCTGAATTTAGGACAAACTTGGATTCAGATATTTCCTATAAATGGAAGTGTTGAAATTGAGTAAGCCTTAATCATTGGTCTTATTACATATGTAAGCAAGTTGGTGTTGATAAAAAGAAGTCAATTGGTTATTATATTTATATATATACATTTTATTGAAATGGGATTGTGTGGTATGAGTAATTAAATATTTTGTTATTTTTATGGAGGTTGTGTTGGGTATTAGAGTATGTGATAGAATATTGCAAAATGTCGAAAAACCGACAAGATATACCGGTAATGAGTGGAACAGTATTAATAAAAATTTGAATAGAATTGATATAAGATTTGCATTCTGTTTTCCCGATGTTTACGAAGTTGGTATGTCTCATTTAGGCATGAAGATTTTATATCATCTTCTTAACGAGCGAGAGGATGTTTTTTGTGAAAGGGTTTTTGCACCATGGGTTGATATGGAGGCTAAGATGAGGGAATATGGAATACCTCTTTTTACCCTTGAAACTCATGATGCCGTTAAGGAGTTCGACTTTGTCGGGTTTACTCTTCAATATGAAATGAGTTATACTAACATTATTAACATGCTTGACCTTGCTGGATTTCCTATCTTGAGTTCCAATAGGACAAAGGAGCATCCTTTTGTATGTGCAGGAGGCCCCTGTGCTTATAATCCAGAGCCTTTGGCAGATTTTATCGATTTTTTTGTTGTGGGTGAAGGAGAGGAAGTTATTAATGAGGTCTTGGATGTTTATTTGGATTGGAAGAAGAAAGATCTTTCGAGAGAAGATTTTTTGCGTTCGATATCGGCAATTGAGGGCATATATGTTCCCCGGTTTTATGAGGTGGAATACAACACTGACGGTACTATTGGCTCATTTCGACCGGTAGAGGATATTTATCCGGCTAAGATCAGAAAAAGGATTATAAAAGACCTCGACAGGGTTTATTATCCTGACAAAATGATTGTTCCCTTTACAGGTATAGTGCATGACAGGGTAATGCTTGAGTTGTTTAGAGGATGTATTAGAGGGTGCAGATTTTGTCAGGCAGGATTCATTTACAGGCCTGTGAGAGAAAAAACTGCGGACAAGCTGTTGGGAATTGCAAAGAATCTGGTGGAAAGTACAGGATATGAGGAAATTTCCTTAACATCCCTAAGTACCAGTGACTATACCTCTTTAAAAGAGCTTACCGATGGGTTGATTAAGGAGATGGAACCGAAGAAAGTCAATCTTTCCCTTCCGTCTCTAAGAGTGGATTCTTTTTCCTTGGAACTGATGGAGAAAGCACAGAAGGTTAGAAAAAGCGGTCTGACTTTTGCCCCCGAAGCAGGGAGCCAGAGGCTTCGAAATATAATTAACAAGGGAGTTACCGAAGAAGACTTGTTAAATTCGGTTTCTACCGCATTTAGCGGAGGATGGAGCGGAGTAAAGCTCTATTTTATGCTGGGGTTACCCATGGAAAACTTTGAAGATATAGAAGGTATCTCGGATCTTGGTCAGAAAGTTGTGGATGCCTATATGAGAACGCCCAAGGAAAAGAGGGGAAAGGGTCTTAATGTTACCGTAAGCACTTCGTTCTTTGTTCCCAAACCCTTTACTCCGTTTCAATGGGAACCTCAGGACAGTATGGAAGTTTTTAAAGATAAACAGTCATTTTTGAAAAGCAAGATAAAGTCAAAGTATATAAAATATAATTGGCATGATCCTGAACTTAGTTTTTTGGAAGCTGTTTTTTCCAGAGGCGACAGAAAACTGTCAAGGGTTCTTTTGAAGGCTTTTGAGAAGGGATGCAAATTTGACAGCTGGGGTGAGCACTTTAAGTTCGATAAATGGATGGAAGCATTTGATGAATGTGGGATTGATCCTCATTTTTATGCCAACAGAAGGAGGCCTTTTGATGAAATTCTCCCGTGGGATCATATTGATATCGGTATTTCAAAGAATTATTTAAAAAGGGAGTATGAAAAGGCCGAAAGACAAGAGGTTACCTCAAACTGTAGGGTAAACTGCTCAGGTTGTGGTGCGGCTGTTTTTGAGGGAGGGATATGTCTTGAGTAGTGTCAGGGTAAAATTTTTTCGGGGTGAGGAGGTCAAGTTTATTTCCCATCTTGATCTTATGAAGATGTATGAGCGGGCTTTGCGACGTTCCGGTGTTCCCATAGCCTATTCACAAGGTTTTAATCCCCACCCTCAGATGGTTTTCGGACTTCCCCTTTCCGTTGGGGTTACCAGTGAATCCGAATATGCCGATTTTGAACTGGAAGGAAATATGGATCCGGGTGAATTTATGCAAAGGTTAAACGGCAGTTTGCCTGAAGGTATTCGTATTGTCGATGCCGCTGTTAAAAAAGCAGGATCCAACATTATGGCTGCTATTGCAGGGGCGTCCTATGATATTATGGCTTCTACCGACAGTAACTTGGATATGGAAGTATTAAAGGACAAGCTAAGGCAGTTTCTCGATAAAGAAGAAATATATGTTGAAAAGGAAGCTAAGGGCAAAATAAAGCAGATTAACATACGCCCTATGATATATAATATGGAAATCGGTATATTGGAGTTTGATGAATCTTCTCAATCTGCACCTGATGGTTGTTCCGATATAAAACTGTGCAATAATCCATGGCTGTTAAGATATGTTAATGTTATAAAGGAAGAAGCGGATTTTTTGAAGCTCAAACCGCCGACGGCGATTCTGTGCTTTAAAATGCTGCTTGCTGCCGGTAGCGCAGCAAATCTAAAACCCGAATTTGCAATAAAGGCGTTTGCTGATTATTCCGGTTGTCGCTTTGATATATTAAAAATTCATCGTTCCGGTCTTTTTACGGGAGATAAAGATAAATTAACGGAACCACTTAGCGGTCGTATAATATTATCTATATGAGGTGGTAGAATGGTTAATGAAATAATTGTAGATGTTGGGGTCAACGAACGAAGGGTAGCTCTTTTGGAAGATAGGGAACTGGTGGAAATATTTATTGAAAGAGACGGGTCGGAAAGACTTGTGGGAAATATTTACAGAGGAAGAGTTGCCAGTGTTTTGCCCGGCATGCAGGCTGCGTTTATTGATATAGGTTATGAGAAAAATGCTTTTCTATATGTTGGAGATGCCGTATCTCAAAAGGAGTTTTCCGAAGATGAAGATGAGTTGTACAACGATGTGAAAAGTTATAACATTGAAGAAATTTTAAGACCGGGACAGGAGATAACCGTTCAGGTTATAAAAGAGCCAATTGGGACAAAGGGGCCACGGGTTACTACCCACATTACATTACCGGGAAGACAGTTGGTACTTTTGCCTAATGCGGATTATATCGGCATATCAAGAAGGATAGAGCAGGAAGAGGAAAGGGCAAAGCTCAAAAAAATCGCTGAAAAAATAAAACCTGAAAACATGGGCTTGATTGTAAGGACTGTTTCAGAAGGAAAAAGAGAAGATGATTTTAAAAGCGATATTAACTTTTTGGTTAAACTCTGGAAGAAAATAAAGCAGAGGGAGCAAAGCGGTCCTATTCCCAGGTGTCTGCACAAGGATCTTAGTGTAATTTACAGAGCCGTAAGAGATATTTTTACCTGGAATATTGACAGGTTTGTTATTAATGACAGGCAAGAATACAATAAGGTGCTGGAGCTCGTTGAAATGCTTTCCCCTGCGTTAAAGCTTAGGGTTGAGTATTTCAATAAAAATATAGACCTGTTTGAGTATTATCAGATTGATGCAATGATTCAAAAGGCACTGGCCAAAAAGGTGTGGTTAAAATGCGGAGGCTACCTCATAATAGAAAGAACTGAGGCACTGACGGTTATTGATGTCAATACAGGAAAATATGTCGGCGTTAACAACCTTGAAGACACTGTTTTAAAAACCAATCTTGAAGCTGCCAAGGAAATAGCAAAACAGATCAGAGTTAGGGATATCGGAGGTATTATTATCATTGATTTTATCGACATGCATGAACCGGAACATCAGCGCCAGGTTATTGAAACATTAAAGCAGACGTTGAAAAAAGACCGTACCAAGACTACCGTTGTAGGGATGACAGGACTTGGGCTTATAGAAATGACGAGAAAAAAGGTAAGAGAGGGCCTTGAATCCTTGGTTTTATGTAATTGTCCCTATTGTGAAGGTACCGGCAGAATTCTTTCGCCGGAATCGGTGGCAAGGGATATTGAAAAAAGAATAGCGAAATACTTGACAATGACCATAGCCAACGCCATTTTGGTTGAGGTTCATCCATCGGTGGCTGAGGTTTTACAGAGTGAAGAAGGCAATGAGAATTTGGAGAGAATACAGAATTCGTTTAATAAAAAAGTAGTAATCAAGCCTTCATTGGAAGTTAAGCATGATGATATTAAAATAAAAGAGATTGACATTGATTCTATTGTATGATAAAATACTTCGGTAGCCGCTCGGTACAGGTTTTGTAAATGTATTCGATATTCGTGCAATATTGATACTGCCTTTACCGGCGAGACTGGGTAGGGTGGTGTTATTATGTACGCTATAATTGAAACAGGTGGAAAACAGTACAAGGTTAATGAAGGAGATGTCATTTTTGTTGAGAAGCTTCTCAGCGAAGAAGGTTCTTCGGTAACTTTTGATAAGGTTGTAGCTGTATCAAAGGAAGGAAGCGTTAGCTTTGGCAGTCCTTTCGTTGCAAATGCGACGGTTACAGGTAAAGTTCTGGGACATGGAAAGGACAAAAAGATTATTGTTTTCAAATATAAGCCTAAGAAAGGTTACAGAAGAAAGCAAGGTCATAGACAGCCTTATACAAAAGTACAAATTGAAAAAATAAATGCTTAAGGTAAGTATAAAATGATTAAAATAAAAGTCATCAGAAATGACGCCTGTTCGGTTAGAGGCTTTACGGTAAGTGGTCATGCAGGATTTGCGGAATCGGGAAAAGATATAGTTTGTGCAGCGATTTCCGCTCTTGCGTATACGGCGGCAGGTGCACTTTTAGAGTTAATCGGTATTGATGGCTATAAGGAAAAGCATGGATATATGAAGTGCGTTATTCCGGAGGATATTCCGGAAGACAAAAAGAAAAAGGCTGAAATTATCCTTGAGACTATTATAGTGGGTTTTAAACAAATTGAAGGTTCGTATGCAAGATATGTATCGGTTTTGGATGAGGAGGTGTTAACCGATGATTAAAGTAAATTTACAGTTGTTTGCCCATAAAAAAGGAGTGGGTAGTACAAGGAACGGTCGTGACAGTGAGTCTAAAAGACTTGGAGTAAAAAGAGGAGACGGTCAGTTCGTAAAGGCTGGGAATATCCTGGTTAGACAAAGAGGAACTAAAATCCATCCCGGTATCAACGTCGGTAAAGGAAGTGACGATACATTGTTCGCCTTGGTGGATGGAAAAGTTAAGTTCTCAAGATTAGGTAAGGACAGAAAACAAGTTAGTATTATTACAGCATAAGAGATATATAAGAATCCCGGTTTTACCGGGATTTAATTTTTATATATGTGAAATACTAAGAACATAATAAATAAGAGCATAAAAAATAGGTACTGGGACAAACAACTATAAAATAGCATGTTTCATGGAGTGAACGCTTATGTTTATTGACAGTGCAAGAATATATATAAAGGCTGGAAACGGCGGAAACGGTGCAGTATCCTTTCACAGGGAAAAGTACATAAACAAGGGTGGCCCTGACGGAGGAGACGGCGGCAAGGGTGGCGACGTTATTTTTGTCGTGGATGAAGGGCTTAGGACACTGCAGGATTTTAGATATAAAAGAAAATATATTGCCGAAAACGGTGAAAACGGAAGAGGCTCCAATTGTGCCGGTAAAAGCGGAGAAGACCTTATAGTCAAGGTTCCACCGGGAACTATAGTAAGGGATGAACAAACGGGAAGGGTTCTTGCAGACCTTGTACATGCCGGACAGAAGGTTGTAATTGCAAAAGGCGGTAAGGGCGGAGCAGGTAACAGTCACTTTGCCACATCCACAAGACAGGTACCCAATTTTGCAAAGGCAGGAGATGAAGGACAAGAATTTTGGGTTATATTGGAGCTAAAGCTATTGGCTGATGTTGGACTTATCGGTTTTCCAAATGTAGGAAAGTCTACGATTTTATCGATGGTTACTGCTGCTCAACCTAAAATTGCCAATTATCATTTTACGACCATTGATCCCAATTTAGGTGTTGTAAATATTGATGCGGAAAATGGTTTTGTTATGGCAGATATACCGGGGCTTATAGAAGGAGCCCATGAAGGTGTGGGACTTGGTCACCAGTTTTTAAAGCATGTGGAGAGAACTAAGCTTCTCATTCATGTTGTTGATATTTCAGGCTCGGAAGGAAGAGATCCTATAAAGGATTTTGAAATAATCAATGAGGAGCTAAAGAAATTTAACCCGGCATTGTATGAAAGGCCTCAGGTTATTGCCGCGAATAAAATGGATATTACGGGTGCCGGGGAGCGACTGGCAGAGTTTAAGGAAGTTTATGAACCCAAAGGATACAAAATATTTCCAATATCTGCGGCAACCAAAAGCGGTCTTAAGGAGCTTATTTATTATGTTGCCCAAAAACTTAAAGAGCTTCCCGATACTGTATTGTTCGAGACTGAGGAAAAAGAGACGGTTTATAGTGTTAAGGAGGATGATTCCTATAAGATTTATAAAGAAAATGATGCTTATGTAGTTGAAGGAAGCTGGATAAAAAAGCTTGTTGCATCTACTAATTTTAATGATCATGAATCCTTACAGTATTTCCAGAGAACAATTAAAAGAAAAGGTGTTATAGAAGCTCTTGAAAACATGGGAATTGACGAGGGAGATACAGTAAAAATGTACGATCTGGAGTTTGAATATTTCCGGTAGTATAAATTATAAAATTTTAATAAATAGTTAATCAGTACTATTTTAATAGTGTCATAAGAGGATTATTGTAAAACATGTAGACAAACCCGCCCGGAATATTGTAAAATATAAATATAATATAATACATGCTTGTAAAATGGAGGGGCATTAGTAAGCTTTATGGAATGTTTAAATTGTGGAAATTGTAAGACTGGCAGCACAGCGTATTATTGTTTGATGAAAAACGATTTTGTGCTGAATGAAGAAGCAACGTCCCGAGTTGTTGAAAAGAGCAGATCAGGGTGGAAAAAGGGACACCCGGGTTACGAGGTCAACAGGAGGAAAAGTCGAAAAAATGTTGAAGTGTGAGGAATGAGTTAGGGATAGATTATTCTATCCCTATTATTAGTGGATTTTCACGAAGTGAAAATCCAAAAAGTGAAAGGGCTCGATGCCCTTGAAATTTTGAAGGTGGATTTTCACGAAGTGAAAATCCAAAAAGTGAAAGGATTCGATGCCCTTGAGATTTTATTTATGTATAGTTTAAGTACTAAAGTATGCAAAATAATGATAAAGTTACAATATAGGAGAAGGAGAAATTAAATGCTGACAGGAAAGCAACGCAGTTATTTAAGAAGTCTTGCAAACGGTATTGACTCTGTATTTCAGGTAGGTAAGGGTGGAGTCAATGATAATATGATAAAGCAGTTTAACGAGGCTTTAGAGGCCAGAGAGTTAATAAAAGTAACAGTTCTTAAGAATTCATTGGAGGATGTAAGGGAAGTATGCGATGAAGCCGCCAGGCTTACAGGCTCAGAAGTGGTACAGGTTATTGGAAATAAATTTGTTTTGTACAAGGAATCAAAGGAGAATAAGGTTATAGAATTGCCGTAGGGGGCATGTTGCCCCCGGACTTTAGGTCCTGTCTTTCAAAAGACTTTCAATTATTTCACTGTATATTGTTTGAGAATTCTTTTTCCAGTTTTCACAGATACGTCGTGCATCATTCTTAGTTCCAACGGTTACTTTCAAGTTAATAAGGGAAAAGTTATCTTCCCTAACCTGACATGATACAACATAATCATTTTCATTCTCTGAAAAGTAATCGGCACTGATAAAGGTTTCATTTCTTATGTTATTTCTTATATTTGTAATGTTGTTGTCAATGAAACTCTTGATTCCTGCAGGAATATGGCCGGTAAAATAACCAAGGGCTTGTTTGCCCGAAGGAGTGATATCATAGAATGCCTTGTTATCGGCGATCTTGCAGGATAAATAATTTTGACTGCATAACTCATTGAGCAGTTGCTGCAGCATAAAATAGTTCATGAACTTGTTTTCAAGTATGATTTTAGTTATTTGAAGGTTACTTATCTGAATATTTACCTTATCGATAATGTAAAGAAGAATTAGCTTATTTTCCGCCAGAACTTTGTCGTCGATATTACTCATAATTTATCTCCTCCATAAAAATAATACCTGTTTATGGCAAGTGTTTTTCATTAATTGTTGAATGTATTATAACATAGTATGGGGGTAACATGCCATATTGCCCGAAATAAACGCGCAAAAGGTATTTATTTGAAGGAAAAGTGAAAGCAATATTGTGAGGAAAGTATATTTTATAATATCCCGATTGTGTGCTATAATTCTGTATTATAAAAAATTATCTATAATTTCTGTATGTAATCCGGTTAAACTGTTAGGAGAATATTTTATTGCCAGGAGAATAATTCCAATGAAAAAGATTCTTCTTGTTAATGACAGTAAATTTGAAAATCAAATTCTCAAAGATATCGTAGAAAGTATTGGATATAGTGCCGTTACGGCAAACGAGTTTGATGTATTTGCAAATATAGAATCTTTTTGTCCCGGTTATGTAATTATAAACAGGGTTATGAAGGGAATATACGGTGATGAGCTGGCAATGGAGATCAAAAAGCGATATTCCCATATTAAATGTATTTTATCTTCTTGTGACTCAATCAGTATTGATGAGTTTAACAAAGCGGGGATTGATGCAGTAATAAAAACTCCAATTAACAAGGATCGGTTACAAATTGTTCTTGCAAATATTGACCATTTGCAATCGGATCAGCAGAAGTCAAAAGAAAGCCATTCTGTTTCTGGAAATGTTTGCATGTCCTGCAAGAAGCTCATATCCTCAAGCGAAAGCACAGAATATAAGTTCTGTCCTTTCTGCGGTCATAGGCTCTAAAAAATATAGGAAATATTCTTAAAAATTTATCCTTGATTTTTTTTATAATATGTTTTAGGCTATATTTATTCGAGGGGTTTTAATGAGCCTGTGCTATATTTTTCAACCCACTGCAATAAAAATTATATTAAATAAATTTTAATGCCATATAAGCGAGGTAATTGAAATGAAAATACAGTTAGAGAGCGTAAAACGGCCTATATTTTCAAGGGAAAATGCAAAAATAAATATTGCTGAAATGTTTTTTTTCATTTTTTATATAATATCAATTGTGTGTAAATGTGTATATCTCCAATTTCAAAACCAAATTAATTTTAAACCGTTATTTTCAAAAACCAACATATATATGAGTGTTTCCACGATAGCCTTTGTGCTGGCAGTTTTTGCTTTTTTGCTGGTTTTTTATACGAGAAATAAGATAGTTTTTCTGATATTTAATGTGCTTATATCTGCTTTATTGTTTGCCGATGCACTGTATTTGCGTTACTATAATACAATAATAACGGTACCGGTTATTTACAATGCGCGGTATTTAGGGCCTGTGAAGGAAAGCGTTCTGAGCCTTATCAGAAAAAGAGACATTTTTTATTTTATTGATATACCCTTTTTTATCCTATTTGTGATTGTGTATAGAAAAAAGTTTAAGGAAATAAAGTTGCCTTTCTTAAAGAGATGTGTAGCTGCAGTATTGTTGATATTGGTTTCCTTTACAGGGTTCAAGGTAGCCTACAGCAAAAATGATACTTCGGAGTACGACAATAATTATATTGTTAAGAATTTGGGCATAGGTTATTTTCACTACTATGATATAAGACGCTATGTCAAGCAAAATTGGAACAGGAATAAAAATCTGAGCAATGATGAGATAAATGAAATTAAGGTTTTTTTTGAGGAGAAAAATGAGCAGTCTAATAAATCCCCGAAAAAATATTCCGGAATTGCCAAGGGCAAAAACTTGATTATTATTCAAATGGAAGCACTTCAGGGATTTTTAGTTGGGCAGAAGATTAACGGAAAGGAGATAACTCCAAACCTTAACAAGCTTATAGAGGAAAGTTTGTATTTTAACAATATATATGTTCAAGTAGCAGGGGGGAATACTTCCGATGCCGAGTTTATGACTAATACATCTTTATATCCGGCTAAAGAGGGAGCCGCTTATTTTAGGTTCTCTACAAATGAGTATAATACACTTTCAAAAGAGTTGAAGAAGGAAGGCTATGACTCCTACGCCCTCCATGCTTATGGCCCTGCTTTCTGGAACAGGACTGAAATGTATAAAGCAATAGGATTTGATAGATTTATCAGTGTCAATGATTATGTTTTGGATGAGTATATAGGCTGGGGAGGTTGGGCTTTGAGTGATGACTCTTTCTACAGACAGTCTATGGAGATTATTGATGTCCAAAAGCCTTTCTATTCTTTCTTTATAACGTTGTCCGGACATCATCCTTACACTTATTTTGAAGATAAACAGACCTTTGACGTGGGCAAATATGATAAGACTTATTTTGCAAACTATATAAAGGCTCAGAATTATGCAGACGCTGCATTGGGACGCTTTATTGAGAGATTGAAGAATATGGGTCTATATGATAACAGCCTTATTATTGTTTACGGTGACCATACCGGGCTTCCGAAAGCTCAATCTAAAGAGCTGTTGGAATTTTTGGGGAAAAAGGATGACAGTGTGGATTGGATTAAGCTCCAGAAAATACCCCTTGTCATTCATTGCCCGGGAATTGATCCGGAGGTTATAGAAAAGACCGGCGGACAGGTGGATATATTTCCTATGATAGCAAATATGATGGGTATTAAAAATTACTATGCCATGGGTAAGGATTTAATAAACAGTGAAAAAGGTTATGCTGTATTGAGAAACGGTTCCGTATTAACCGATGATTATTACTATAGCAGCGAAGCCGATACGGTTTACGATTTGAAAAACGGATCTGAATTAGATAAAGATATTTATATTGAAGAAATTGAAAAGTACCGGAAAGAGCTTAAAATATCCGACCTGATTATTGAAAAGGACGCATTAAGAAAATTAAAATAAATTATTAGAATTTGGGGAAATTTGTTTTCATTTTGGGAGCTTAGGCATCAGTGATGACAGGGAAAATAGTTAAATAATTGATAATTTCATTATTGAACACAGCTCAGGATTAATTTGTAATTGAAATATGCAGTGTCGTTAGTATATAATTATTTAAAGTAAGTTTTTATGTCAAAAAGTAAGCAAGTACTCATTAAATTATGAACGAACGGGGCGTATACAAAATGACGACGAAATTTAAATCGAGATTTTTATTGGCTGTTTCAACTATTGCTATTTCTTTTTCTCTACTACTTTCCGGATGCAGTAAGTCACCTAAATTGGGAGATGGGACAAATTCACCTATGCCGGGAGCGGTGACTGAAAACGGAGGTGGGGAATCGTCTTCTGCACCGGCAGAGCCGACACCTACACCTACAAAGGAACCTCTGCCTACGATTGATGTTCAGAGTGTAAAGCCTAACGAAGCGGGTAAAATAATGGTAGTTATGTTTCATAATTTTGTTGAGTCTTTTACTCCCACAAAATATGACAAAGGTGAGTATACAACGACTTTCAGTGAATTTGAAAAGCTGCTTCAGGAATTATATGACAAAGGCTATAGACTTATAAGCATGACGGATTATTTAAATAATAATATTGATGTTCCTGCCGGATGCATACCGATGATATTTACATTTGATGACGGAACGGCCGGGCAGTTTAACCTTGTGAATGAAAACGGTACCCTTAAGGCAAACATAAAATCTGCCGTGGGAATAATGGAAAAGTTTAATGAGAAGCACCCTGACTTTGGACTAAAGGGTACCTTCTATGTGAACCTTGGCAATGGCACTTTTGAGGGAGAAGGTACTTTGGAGCAACGCCTTAAGTACTTGGTTGACAAGGGGTTTGAAATAGGAAATCATACCTATAACCACATTAACTTAAGGGATACAACCAGTGCGACTGAAATACAGAAACAGATTGCTTTGAACCAGAAAACAATTTCAGAATTGATACCGGGATATGTTATGACAACCTTTTCTTTGCCTTACGGTTTGCCGTCTAAAGATCTTCAGAGCTTTGTAAAGAAGGGGTCATATGAAGGTGTGGAGTACGATAATCAGGCAATTATGGAGGTCGGTTGGGATCCTGCGCTCTCACCGGTAAGTAAGAATTTTAATCCCCTTTCGATTCACAGAGTCAGATCTTCCGGCATCAACCCTGTGGATTGCGACTTAGCATGGTGGCTGGAGAGACTTACGAGGGAAGAGCAGTATGTTAGTGATGGAAATCCCGAAACTGTTACAATTCCTGAGGGGAAATTGGAAAATGTAGATCAGGATAGGTTGCAGGGAAAAACGCTTATAACATATTAGTTGAAATCTTTAAATTTAATAAATGAAATTATCACAAAAAATAATAATTAGGAATTATTAAGCGTTAATTAATCATAATAATAATAAGCAATGCGATGTTGATTAAAAATAAAAGCGGAGGGGATGTTTATCTCTTCGCTTTTGTCTAAGTTTTATTTTTAGTGACATTCCAGTACTACCAACTAATTACATTTTTCATAAGATGAGAAATGAAAATATTTGATTAATAATTAAGATTTGCATAAAAAATAATACTGTATTATAATTAATGTGTATAATATTACATAAATAATGAATTATATGTTTTGTATCATATAATTTTTATTTTATCTATTGCAAGACATGTTTATCTAAATATTATTATTTTAATTTAAATTATTATTATCATTATAGGGAGTGTTTCTAATGGGTAAGATTAGTTCTAAAAGTAGTTCCGGTAAAACAGGTAAGAAAGTACAGACAGATATCGATGTAAAGAGAAAAGCTGTTAAACTTGTTATTTACCATTTAAAGAAAAAAGTTTCAAAAGATTACATTGGTTCGGAACACATCCAGGAATGGATAGAGGAGATGGAAGAGCTATTGGAAAAGCCCGAATTTGATTTGGTTGAGTTTGTAGAAATGAGAAAGAAGTTAAATGACATAATTGAGAGAACCTTGGATGAAGAGATGCGGTTTAAGCTTAGGGATTCATGGTATAGTTTCGGTAGGGCATTGGACAAAAAAGTAAAACGGTGATAAAAGAAAAGAAAAATTTATATATTAAAAATTAAAAATCAGGGTCACTAATACTAGCATGTATTGGCGAACCCTGATTTTTTTATTCACATTTTTTATTCTGTCCATTATTGTGGAAATGTTATACAGCATAAGGGAAATGTATTATTATATAAAAAGAAAACTATTGAATGAGGTGGGACTGTGTTAAAACTGATAAGAAGAAAGACTGCAGGGATATATAACAGACAGATCGGTAAAATGAGAAAGGATTTAATTGTTAGTTTACGAAGAAAAGGTATTCAAATTTCCAATGTTCAGATAGACATAGAGCAAAATAGTGTTTTGTTGAGGCTGTCCATGCCTCAGGAATAAATACGGTTATAAAAAATGTTAAGAAAAAATACCGGAATCTTAAGTCAATTTTTCATCTTTTTTATTTATTCAATAGAATTGGTATCGGGAAAAATAAAATTACGGCTGAGAAAGGTTTTCTTGGATTTGCTTCTCAGCCGTTAATAAAAGACCTTATATTTTATTCTGAAAGACTCTATATTTCGGATAAAAATTTCATTCCATTTTCTATTGCCTTCATGACACTTTCTTTAGCAGGACCTCCGGGAAGATTTCTGCCGGATACGCATTTTGAAAGGCTAATTTCTTCATATACGTCTTCTTCAATATTTTCATGAAAGCTTTTAAATTCACTAATATTAAGCTCGTCAATTGCTTTGTTGTTTTCTATGCAGTAAAGCACCATTTTGCCGATGATTTCGTGGGCACTTCTAAAGGGTATGCCTTTTTTTACAAGGTAGTCTGCCATATCGGTGGCATTGGTAAATCCGCCTTGGGCAGCTTTGTACATTTCATCTTTTTTAACCTTCATTGTCTCGATCATTTTTGTAAATACCGGAAGACACATTTTTACCGTATCGACGGCATCAAAAACCGCCTCTTTATCTTCCTGCATATCCTTGTTGTAAGCAAGGGGCAATGATTTCATAACCGTAAGTAATGTCATAAGGCTTCCGTAGACTCTTCCGGTTTTACCTCTTACCAGTTCTGCCACGTCCGGATTCTTTTTTTGAGGCATTATACTGCTCCCCGTGCTGTAAGCATCATCCAGTTCAATAAAGGAAAATTCATGGGAAGACCATAAAATGATTTCCTCACTGAACCTGCTAAGATGCATCATTAAAAGGGATAGACATGAGGTTAACTCAATGGCAAAATCCCTGTCTCCCACGGCATCAAGGCTGTTTTCCGTAATTTCGTCGAAACCCAGCTCCTTTGCCACCATATATCTATCCAAGGGATAGGTGGTGGAGGCCAATGCCCCGGAGCCCAAGGGCATTATATTAATTCTTTTATAACAATCATTAAGCCTTTCGATGTCCCGCTTAAACATCTGAAAGTATGCCATCATGTGATGGGCAAAGGTTATGGGCTGTGCCCTTTGCAGATGAGTATAGCCCGGAAGAATGGTGTCAAGGTTTTCCTTTGCTATATCGATAAGTGTCTTTTCAAGGGCTACGATCATATTTTTTATTTCTATTATCTCATCCCTAAGATACATCCTGATATCAAGGGCTACCTGATCATTGCGGCTTCTCCCGGTGTGTAGCCTTTTACCCACATCACCTATTTTCGATATGAGAATTTTTTCAATATTCATATGGATATCTTCAGCATCAATTTCAAATTCAACCTTGCCCTCTTCAATATCATTGAGTATTTCCTTCAGAGTATTCTGAATCAATATCGAATCCTCCTCAGGAATGATATTGCATTTGCCAAGCATTTTAGCATGGGCAATGCTGCCTAGAATGTCTTGTTTATACATGCGGCTGTCAAACCTTATGGATGAGTTGAAATCATCCACGGATTTGTCAGTACTTTTCTCAAACCTACCGCCCCAAAGCTTCATTTTATCACCTTATTTGATATTATTCTTTTCTTTCATGAGTGCATTAACCTTTAACGGAAGACCGAAGAGATTGATAAATCCTTCCGCATCCTTTTGATTGTAGACCGCATCTTCACCGAAGGTTGAGAGCTCTTCACTGTACAGAGAGTAATCGGATTTTGCTCCCGCACTCATTACATTACCCTTATATAGCTTAAGCCTTACGGTACCGGTTACCGTCTGCTGTGTAACATCAACGAAAGCAGACAAAGCTTCACGAAGAGGAGTAAACCATTGACCGTAATAAACCAGTTCGGCAAATTTTTGAGATACAATATCCTTGTAATGGAGAGTATCGCGATCAAGGCAGAGGAGCTCCAATTCTCTATGGGCCGCATAAAGAATAGTTCCTCCCGGAGTCTCATAAACTCCTCTGGACTTCATTCCCACAAGCCTGTTTTCTACCATGTCCACAATACCTATACCGTTTTCACCGCCGATTTTGTTCAATACTTCTATTAACTCAACAGGACCGTATTCTTTTCCGTTTACCTTCTTGGGAATACCTTTTTCAAAATATATTTCAACATAAGTCGGTTTATCCGGCGCTTTTTCCGGTGGAACCATAAGCTTTAATATTTTGTCATATTGCGGTTCATTCCACGGATCCTCAAGGTCTGAACCTTCATGGCTCAAATGCCAGAGATTTCTATCCATACTGTAGTTGTCTTTTTTGGTTACGGGAATGGGGATATTTCTAGCCTCTGCGTATTCAATAGCATCTTCCCTGGATTTGATATTCCATATTCTCCATGGAGCAATAATCTTTAAGTGCGGAGCCAAGGCTTTAACGGTAAGTTCAAAGCGAACCTGGTCGTTTCCCTTTCCTGTGGCACCATGGGCTATGGCAGTAGCGCCTTCTTTTTTAGCAATTTCCACCATTCTCTTGGCTATAATCGGTCTTGCAAAGGATGTACCCAAAAGGTATTTTCCTTCGTATACGGCACCGGCCTTTAATGTAGGGAATATATAGTCGGTGACAAATACTTCTTTCAAGTCTTCTATATATATCTTGCTTGCTCCCGTCTTAATTGCCTTTTCGTTTAGGGGTTCAAGTTCTTCTCCCTGACCTACGTCTGCAGCCATTGCGATGACCTCATAATCATAATTTTCCTTTAGCCAAGGAATAATTATAGATGTATCCAAACCTCCGGAATAGGCAAGGATTACTTTTTCTTTTTGACTCATACAAATACCTCCTCAAATATGTTAAAATATAGTTTAATAATGCTTAACTTTGGGGGTTTAAACTATAGACAACGCAACATGTATTTACAATTTGCAGCCATAAGCGCTGTCCATGGTTATAAACCGCAGCAATACCGATTTAACTTGCTTAATGCGATTTTATAGTATATGCAAAGTTGAAGCTTTCATTATAATGAGATATATTATATAATAAAATGTATAAATATGCAATAAAATATATAATTATTCATGAATTTTTGGAGTTGATATATAAGATGATTATTATGGGAATAGATCCCGGATTTGCAATTACAGGGTACGGTATAGTAAAATATGAAGGGAACAGGTTTACTGCCATCGATTACGGAGCTATTACGACCGAAAGCTCAATGGAGCTTTCCAAAAGGCTTTTGCTTCTGTATAACGGTTTGGTGGATATTATAGATAAGTTTAGGCCGGAGGCAATATCTATAGAAGAACTTTTTTTTAACAAAAATACAAAGACTGCGCTTAATGTCGGACATTGCAGAGGTGTTGCGGTTTTAGCTGCAGCACAGTCCGGGATTGATGTTTTTGAATATACCCCCCTTCAGGTAAAGCAGGCTGTAGTTGGCTATGGCAGGGCAGAGAAAGTCCAGATTCAGCAAATGGTAAAGATAATTCTGAATCTTTCTGAAATTCCGAAACCGGATGATGTGGCTGATGCATTGGCGGTAGCTGTTTGTCACGGAAATTCTTATAAAATGTCAAGCTTTGGACGCTAAATTTTAATATAAAACGGAGGATAAAAAATTGTTTGCGTATATAAAGGGCAGGTTAGCATATAAGTATAACGATTATCTTATAATTGAAGCCAACGGAATAGGATACAGGGTTTTTACCGCGCTTTCCACCGTTGAGAGTATCGGTCCGGTGGGGGATGAAGTCAAGGTTTACACTTACCTTTATGTAAGGGAGGATAATATAAGCCTTTATGGTTTCCGCACGGAAGAAGAGCTGGGGATGTTTGAGCTTTTAATCGGTGTTTCGGGAGTCGGACCGAAGGCAGCTTTATCGGTATTGTCGTCCATGACCCCTTCAAGATTCAGTCTGGCCGTCATAACCGATGATATAAAGGCATTGACGAAAGTACAGGGTATCGGTAATAAAACGGCTCAGAGGATAATTCTTGAGCTCAAGGACAAGATAAATAAAGAACAGCTTGCTTTAGGGGAAGGTTTTGAACCGGATAAGGAAGATATAGGCAAGGAAGGATCCAGAGTTTCGGAGGCGATAAGTGCCTTGATGATTCTGGGTTATACATCGATGGAAGCCAGGAAAGCCGTTATGAGCGTTTATTCGGAAGACATGGATCTTGAAGAAATCATTAAAAATGCACTTAAAGGACTTGCAAAAAGCTAGGAAGCTGAATTTGCGGATTTATTTATGTATTCGGAGGTTATAATATGGAGGACAGGCTTGTTGATTGCAAATTGAAGGAAGAGGATTATGAGGAGCTTAGTTTGAGGCCTCGCAAGCTAAGCGAATATATAGGACAGACCAAGGTTAAGGAAAACTTGCTGGTGTTTATCGAAGCAGCAAAAAAAAGAAAAGAAGCTTTGGACCATGTGCTTCTTTACGGACCGCCGGGATTGGGCAAGACAACCCTTGCAGGTATAATTGCATCGGAGTTGGGAGTAAATATACGAATTACATCGGGACCGGCTATCGAAAAGCCGGGGGATCTGGCTGCAATATTAACCAATCTGGGGAATTTTGATGTTCTTTTTATAGATGAGATCCACAGGCTGAGCAGAAGTGTGGAAGAGATATTGTATCCGGCTATGGAGGATTATGCCCTAGATATAATAATCGGAAAGGGGCCCAGTGCCCGTTCAATAAGGCTGGATTTACCGAAATTCACCCTAATTGGGGCTACAACCAGGGCAGGACTTTTGACATCTCCTTTAAGGGACAGATTTGGGGTGATCAACAAGCTTGAAATGTATACCACTGAAGAATTGAAGCTTATAGTGCAAAGGTCCGCACAAATTTTAAATGCCGGTATTGAGGAGGAGGCAGCGGAAGAAATAGCACGGCGTGCGCGGGGAACACCAAGGATTGCCAACAGGATATTAAAGCGGGTAAGGGATTTTGCCCAAGTTAAGTCCGATGGGTTTATAACGTATGATATTGCAAAAATGGGTCTTGATGCACTGGAAGTTGACAAAATGGGTCTTGATGCGGTGGATAGAAATCTTCTTATGAGTATTATCGACAAGTTTGCCGGCGGTCCCGTAGGGCTTGAAACCCTTGCGGCCACAATTGGAGAGGAACCCGGTACCATTGAGGATGTATACGAGCCTTATCTTTTGCAGTTGGGATTCATTAATAAGACACCCAGGGGAAGGGTTGCAACGAAGCTTGCGTATGAGCATTTCGGACTCAGGTATGAGTGAGGTTTACGTTAGACAGCTTGATATAATATAGGTGGTGGGATATATTATATGTATGGATTTCAGACAATGGGAAAGATGCTTATTATTATCGGAGCAGTTTCAATACTGGTGGGTATTTTGGTCTATTTAGGAGGAAGACTGGGATTGGGAAAGCTTCCGGGAGACATATTATACAGCAAAGGAAACTTTACATTCTACTTTCCTCTGGCTACCAGCCTGATTATCAGTTTAATCCTTACAGCTATTATGTTTTTGTTGCGTTTAAGAAATAGATAAGTACATTTTTGCTTAATATGAATTTATTAATTGGATATTTTAAGCATAAATATTGATTTTTTTTCTAGATTGTGCTAATGTATAATTGGAATGATTTATTATATAATTTTGTTCTATTCTGGGGTTAAGGGAGTCAATGATGTATGTTGTTACCATTTATTAAAAACAATTATCTAAGTATTGATGTAGGGTTTAGGAATATCAAAGTTGTAGAGGTTGCAGTGAACAGGAACAATGAGGTCTACATAAAAAACTTTGGTATTGCTCCTACTCCAATTAACTGCATTAAGAATGGCGTAATTAAGAATGTTGACGCTATTTCGAGTGAGATAAGCAGGATAATTAGGGAAAACAAAATGAAGGTGAAGAAATCTAAAATCGTTATGTCAGGCACTAGTATAATCTCCCGAGTGTTCATGATTGACAAGGAGGAGGGCAAGGACATTAACGAGCTTGTTGCTGAGACAATAAAAAACCATATGCCCATTAATCCCGAAGAGCACAAAATTGATTTTAAGATTCTTCAGGAATTGAAAGAGAATGGTGTTGAAAAAGTAAAGGTCTTTGTTACTGCTGTTAGGAAAAGCATAATAAACAGCTATATTGATGTTTTGTTTGAACTTGGATTAAAACCTATATCCGTGGATATTCCGGCAAACAGTACCGCTAAGTTTTTCAATAGGGATATAAAGGTCAGCATTGATAACGTTAGGTTTATTAATCAAAATAAGAATCAGTTAAACAAAGATGCTTTTGCTGTTATTGATTTCGGTTCGGAGACTACAATTATAAATATCTTGAGAAATAAAATACTTGAGTTTAACAAGGTAATACTTACCGGTAGCTCCAACCTTGATGAGGCAATTTCCAAGACTTGCCGGAAATCTATTATTGAAGCTGAAAGGCTTAAAAAGATGTATGGCATTACTGTGCCGCCACCTCATACTACCAATGAGGACCACATGAAAGTGTATAGGGCTCTCAAGGAGGTTGTCGACAAGCTTCTCAATCAGATCTACATGTGCCTTACCTTTTATGAGGCCAGATGCTATGGAGTAAAAGTGGGTAAGATTTTTGTAATAGGTGGAGGATCCTTGTTAAAGGGACTTAGCGATTATATGGAGCAGGTATTGCAGATACCTGTATACCCTGTAGGTCTTTTGGATATAGACGGTATTGATATAAACAAAAATCTAAACAGTGAAAAACTGAACTTCTTAGTAAATGCTGTTGGAATAACACTTTAATTAAATTTAAATATAAACGAATAAAAAAGAATAAAAGCCGAATTAAAGGCTTTTTTCTTTTGTCTATTATTACAGTTCTATTACAAATTACGGAAACGGCCATTCTATGACAGGAATATTCATGGTTATGTCGAATAAATAAATAGGGTAAATAGTCGAATTTTGCACATTTATATTTTTACTAATGAAAAAATTTCAAGAGGTGTTATTATGAGAAAGGCTCTGTTCATTTTATTTATGGTGTTTTCTCTTATTATCAGCTCATTTTCGGTTTCTGCGCAAAAGCTGTTGTTAACCTATGACGGTGCTGTTCACGAATATACCGGAAACATTTTCAGTCTTAAGGTTAACGGTGAGACAGTCAAATCGGATTTGCCGCCGATAATAATCAACGGACGTTCCTTGGTTCCTGTAAGAGCTATTTTTGAAAAGCTTGGAGCACAGGTCTCCTGGAATGCTACCGAAAAAAAGGTTACCGTTTCCTATAACGGAAAGGATATTGTGCTTAAGATTAATGATACATATGCAACGGTAAACGGCCAAAAGATAAAAATGGAGGTTCCTGCAAAAATAATAAATGACAGGACTGTAGTACCCCTGCGTTTTGTTGGCGAGAACCTTGACATGGAGGTCGGTTGGTACCCTGAAAAAGGTGAAATTACAATAGATAACAAAATAGTTGTAGGTCAAATAAATGATATTAAGTACTCAAATGCAAATAACTTGGATCAGATTAAAATAGATCTTGATACATATCAGAATTACAAGATCATGAGAGTATCAGAGCCGGATAGAATTGTTGTTGATTTTCCGAATACTAAAATATCGGCAGCATCACCCAGCATTAATATAGACAGTGAGTTGGTAAAATCAATACGTTGCGGACAGTTTAACGAGTCCACGGCAAGGGTTGTGATGGATGTTGTCGGAAAACCGGAATACCAGGTAAAAGAAGACGAAAAAAGCGTTATTTTGAAGCTTCTGCCGGAAAACACCGGAACCGGTGGGCAGAATGGATCGGGGAATACCGGTGCAAACAACAGGGAGAATATACTGAATATCAAGCATGTATCCAAAACAGACCATGAAGAAGTACATATTAAGTCAAATATAGTTGATAACTTTGACTCTTTTAAACTTACGGAACCGACACCAAGAATTGTGGTTGATATACCCAACAGCCGTATAGAAGGAGAGCTTCAAAGAATAGATGTAAACAGTGCATTGATAAGTGCAATCAGATCTGCCAATCAAGAGGGTAATAAGGCACGGGTAGTTGTTGACCTTAAAGGAAATTCCAATTATAAGGTAATGAAATCGGGAGAATATATTGTGGTTTATGTTTCCAATAACCGCATAGCCGACAATCCTGAAATTTCCTTGCCGTCCAGAAGCGGTACCGGTGATGAGAAAAATGACAATATTCTTTATGTTGCTTATGAACCGCAGGAAGGCCGGGAAGAAGTGGTTTTAAGCGTCAACAGCTATGATAATTATAATATTGTAAAAAACAAGAGCAGCAATACCATTGTTGTAGATATTCCCAATGCCGTCGGACCTCTGGAGGAAAAAACAATTTCCGTAGACAGCAAATTAATTAAGAACATAAAGTATGCAGGTGTTAATGGGTCTTCTGCAAAGGTTACGGTTCAGCTTAACGGAAAATCCCAATACAGGGTTGAGGAAGACATGGGAAAAATGACTTTGATTATCTCGGAAATGACCGATGATGAAGAATTTATACCTGCTACACCAACTCCGGCACCGTCACCTACGGTAAAGCCGACATTAACGGCATCTCCGGCAATAACACCTACCCCGGATGCGACGGAAACAAACACACCGGATAAGACTCCCAAAGCCGGAGGAAGCAATAAGCTTAGTGTGGATTATATAATCAACGAGGGATATAATAAGGTTTTTCTTAACATAGAAAATTACACAAACTATAACGCATGGAGACTTTCCGACCCCAACCGTATTGTAATAGATATTACCGGGGCTCAGGTTGATGAAAAGGATCAAAAGACAATTGAAATAAAGAGCGGTTTGATTGATTCCATAAGGTATGCTCAGTATGAACAGGATGTAGCCAGGGTTGTAATTGATTTGGCAGCACCGCTTCAGTATCATATAGAGAAATTTGACGGCGGACTTATTGTATACATGCTGGAGTCTACTTTGAAGAACGTAACTTACAGTAACAGTATGGACAGAAAACACTTTATTTTAAAGGGAGCCAAACTGACCGAAGGTGGAGAAAACCTGAAGAAACTCTATAAAGAAAGCTATGATTTGGAAGGAAGAAGATTCACTATTACATTCCCCAGCAATCTGGCGGATATAGGAAGCGGTATAATGCGAATAAATGATGGAATAGTGGATTACGTCCAGGTTGAAGTGAACGAAAAAACCGGTCAAACAAGTATTGAGTTTAATACCTTTGACAGCTACAATTATGTAATAATCACAAGAAGCGAAACAAAAGATACAGCGATAACTTTGGTAAAGAGGTATACGAAAAAGGATAAGCTTGTGGTTATTGATGCCGGTCATGGCGGAGTAGAGCCGGGAGCCGTACACGGAGGATATTATGAGAAGGATTTCAATCTGGATATTGCAAAAAGACTTAATGAGCTTTTGAAGAGCAAAGGAGTCAAAACCTACATGATAAGAGAAGATGACAGCTTTGTTGGGCTTTATGAGAGGGCATATATTGCAAACAGCCTCAATGCAACACTGTTCCTGAGTATCCATAACAATGCATATTACGAGAGATTTAAGGGAACTGAAACTTTGTATTATCCGCCGTCTTCCGGCAGCACCGGATTTAACGGAGAGAAGTTTGCAAAAATTATTCAGAAAAACCTTGTAAATAAACTTAATACAGTGGACAGAGGCATTGTCCAAAGGCCGAAGTTAGTGGTTTTGAAAGCAACAACAATGCATGCTTCACTGGCAGAAATAGCTTTCATGACCAACAGCGAGGATATGGCAAAACTTAAGACAGAGAGCTTCAGGCAAAAGGCGGCCGAAGCCCTGTGCGAAGGTATACTTGAGGCATTGAAAGAAGTGGATTAAAATTGCTTGATAAAATAGGGTGGCTTTTATAAGCCACCTTAATATTTTTCGTCACTTTGCTTTGCCTTAAATATTAATGCCTCCATATGTTTTAATTGAATAAGCTTTATGGTATTATAAATAATAAATTCTAAGTATGTATTAAAAACTACAGGAAAGGTTGTGTTATTGTGGCGATATTGGTAACAGGAGGAGCGGGTTATATTGGAAGCCACACGGTGGCAGAGCTTTTAGAAAAGAACGAAGAAGTAATTGTTGTTGACAACCTTGAAAAAGGTCATAGGGATGCCATCATGTCCGATAAATTAAACGGATGTCCTAAATTATTCGTCGGTGATTTAAGGGACAAGGATTTTCTAAAAGAGGTGTTTTCAAAGAACGATATTGAAGCAGTAATCCATTTTGCCGCATATATAGAAGTCGGTGAAAGTGTGGCAAACCCATTAAAATATTATAATAACAATGTTATAGCAACCCTAAATCTTCTTACTGCAATGAAGGAAGCAGGAGTAAATAAAATAGTGTTTTCTTCAACAGCTGCAACATACGGGGAACCGGAAAACATACCGATTCTGGAGACTGATAAAACATTTCCCACCAATCCTTACGGAGAAACAAAGCTTGCTGTGGAGAAGGCATTGAAATGGGCTGATAATGCCTATGGAATCAAGCATGTAATTTTAAGGTATTTTAATGCCAGTGGTGCCCATGTGAGCGGTTGCATCGGTGAAGATCACAGCCCTGAAACGCACCTTATTCCCCTTGTTATACAGGCAGCATTGGGAAAAAGAGAGTCTATAAAGATATTCGGAAATGACTACAACACCCCTGACGGTACATGCGTAAGGGATTATATACATGTCTCGGATCTTGCCAACGCACATTATTTGGCTCTTCAGAGCTTGCGTACGAGAGAAGAAAGCAATATATACAATCTTGGGAACGGAAAAGGATTTTCTGTAAGAGAGGTCATAGATGTTGTGCGCAAGGTGACAGGCAGACCTATAAAAGCTGAGGATGCACCGAGAAGACCCGGAGATCCTGCAATATTGGTTGCATCATCGGAAAAAATAAAGAAAGAGCTTAATTGGGAGCCTAAAATGGCTGATCTGGAGACAATAGTAAGTACAGCATGGGAGTGGCATAAAAATCATCCGGATGGATACAATGATAAATAATTAAAATAAAAGTTTATAAATAGATTATATTATACTGCTCATCTGTCTATAATTACAGTAATAACAATTTTTTTACTGTAAGGAGTGGTATAATATGAAAAAAGCAATATGTCTTATTATAGTGCTTGCAATGGCTTTGTTTAATGGATGTAAAATACCTATAGAAGATATATCTGATGAAACCGGATTGGGAAGTATAGATGTAAATAGAGAGAACGAGGATACCGATGATAAGTCTGTTGCTGTAAAGAATGTGACTCATACTAAAGCTCCTGAAGGCGGTACGAATGAAGACGATGACAGTGAGAATGAGAGCAAAGATGACAATGAAGACAGCAGTGCAGATGACAACAAATCGGAGGTTTCCGACCAATATATTTATGTGACCGTGTATTATAAAGACGGCGACAATCTACTGGTGCCTTTGACAAGACGAATAAAAAAAGAGGAAGGTATAGCAAAAGCCGCTCTTAACAGCATGGTTAAAAATGAAGAAAACAGCAACGAAATAAAAGATTTGGGATTATACACTGTTTTGCCGGAGGGGACTTCCATCCTGGGAATGAATATTAAGGACGGGACTGCAATTGTCGATTTTAACAGCAATATTTTAAACTATGAAGACAGTTCTGCTGAAAAAAGTATTGTTGCGGGCGTTGTGTATTGCCTTACCGAGTTTAGTACAATAAAGGGAGTAAGGTTTCTGATAAACGGCAGGGAGCAAGAGAGCTTGAAATATGGGACGGATATTTCAGACGTTATGAGCAGGGAGAATGTTCTTATTAACTCAGACAAAGTTAATCTTGCTCAAAAGGTTAAGAAGGTTGATATTTACCGGTATAAATATTTAGGAGATAAAAATGAATATATTATTCCTTTTTCAATAGAGTACATAGGTGTTGAAGAGGAGAAGCTTCCGGCAGAAATAATAAGAATGCTCGCTGTCAAGCCGGAGGAGCAAAGCATAAGCACCCAAATACCGGAAGGTACTGAGTTGATTGACAGCCGTATTAACAACAGCACTATAGTTTTGAATTTTAATAAGAAAATAAAAAGTTATGGTGGCGGAAGTGCTAGGGAAATGGGTATTTTGAATCAGATATTGTATACAATGAAGCAAATAAAAGGCATTGACAGAGTAAAAATCTTAATTGAAGGCAAAGAAGATACACTTCCGGAAGGTACTGATTTATCGAAGGAATTTGTGCTTCCCTCACATATAAATAAAAGGGATATCATCTAATTATGATATTGCCTTGTAAAAAATCTATATGAATTGCATAAATCTTGATTTTGAGATTTGTGCAATTCAAGTATTTATAAATACTGTTTTGCATAATTGCGAATAGTATTGTATAGTATTTAAGGAGTTATTAAATTTGTCCATGGAATGAATACAGTAAATATGGAATATGCGATTTATAGCGATTTTATCTTTAGAATGTCAGAAAGGTTGTGAATATTTTGAGAATTGATGGAAGAAGCCAGTCGGAGCTTAGACCGGTGAAAATAACAAGAAATTACATAAAACACGCTGAAGGATCGGTTTTGATTGAGATGGGCGATACCAAGGTTATTTGTACAGCCACAGTAGACGATAAAGTTCCGCCTTTCAAGAAAAATACCGGTGAAGGTTGGGTTACTGCGGAGTATTCAATGCTGCCAAGATCAACAGCCGTTCGAAATCCAAGAGATATAAGCAAGTTGAAGCTGAACGGAAGAAGCCAGGAAATTCAAAGACTGATTGGAAGGGCATTAAGGTCTGTGGTAAATCTGAACTTGCTGGGTGAAAGAGTAATCATTATAGATTGTGATGTGATACAGGCTGACGGCGGAACAAGAACTGCCTCTATTACCGGCGGTTTTGTTGCCCTTGTCGATGCCTGCAAAAAGCTTGTGGATGACGGTGTTATAGAGAAAATTCCGTTGACCGATTTTTTAGCCGCAGTAAGTGTCGGGCTGGTAGAGGATCAGGAGATGCTGGATCTTTGCTATAGTGAGGATTCAGTTGCTTATACGGACATGAATGTTGTTATGACATCTAAGGGAGAGTTTATTGAGATCCAGGCTACGGGAGAACAGGCACCCTTTAAGAAAGAGCAGTTTGAAAAGCTTTTGGATCTGGCACAGAAGGGTATAAACCAATTGATAGAAATACAGAAGGATGCTTTGGGTCAAGTATCAGAAGAAGTGGGGAGAGTTACAAAGGATGAGAAAGTTTGTTATAGCGTCGAAGAACAAGGGGAAAATTAAGGAAATAGAGGAGATATTAAAAGGATTGCCCTTTGAGGTTGTATCAATGGAGGAAGTTGGAATAACGGAAGATATTGAAGAGGACGGGAACACTTTTGAAGAAAATGCGTTGATAAAGGCAAGAAGAGTTCATGCTGTTTCCGGTGAAATGGTTATGGCCGATGACTCCGGCCTGGAAGTGGATTTTTTGAACGGAGCTCCGGGTATTTTTTCTTCAAGATTTGCAGGAGAAGGAGCAAGCGATAAGGACAGGAACGATAAGCTTCTTTCCATTTTAGAAGGTGTTCCTTTTGAACAAAGAAAGGCAAGATTCGTTTGTGTAATTGCAGTTATACTTCCCGGAGGAGAAGAGTTTACTGTAAGAGGAACCTTTGAAGGATACATAGATTTTGAACCGAAGGGCGATAACGGGTTTGGATATGATCCTTTGTTTTTTGTTCCGGAATACAATATGACATCTGCGCAAATGGAACCGTCAAAAAAGCATGAAATCAGTCATAGAGGAAAAGCTTTGAAGTTGATGGTTGAAGAATTGAAGAAAAGGCTGGACCTATAAAACAACGATGTCCAAAAGGTAAAAATTATTATTAACTTTATTAAAAATGGTGTTGACAAAAAAATATGGAGTTTGTATAATATATGAGTCGGCAGTGAGATTGCCGAATGCTATACAAACTGCGGGTGTAGTTCAATGGTAGAACATCAGCCTTCCAAGCTGATTGCGAGGGTTCGATTCCCTTCACCCGCTCCAATATCTGCCCGTAGCTCAGTTGGATAGAGCAACGGACTTCTAATCCGTCGGTCGGACGTTCGAGTCGTCTCGGGCAGGCCATGAAAGACCCTAGAGGTGTAAGACTTCTAGGGTTTTGTTATTTCTTGAAAAACCTTGATAAATATTAAATTGACTACTATTCGACTACTAAAGATTATGTAAAGACATATCAAATTAAGAAAGCTTATGAAGTGATAAAAGAAAATTTAAAGTTTGTCTTGCAAATATTTTATTTTGTTTTTAAGTTCTAGCCTGGTTTCTTCTTTGCTTTGCTGTTCCTCGTCATAAGCAGCTATAGCAGACATAAGACCAATAATATCGCCGATAACCATAATGAAAGCTGAAATAATTGCCAACTGTGTGGAACTTAATTTATTACAGGACAAAATATGTCTGTTGTAAAATAAAAATGCAGCAAGTTGCCACGTAAAAGTGCAACAGTTTAGCTGGTAATAATGAGAAATTTTAACACTAAAATCACATCTATGAAACTACCACTGATATCGATACCA